>JAESFG010000057.1_pt1 | contig 500654 bp, 472 predicted proteins | sample 9269371 | NCBI WGS metagenome assembly JAESFG01 (sample SAMN14506227, study PRJNA617093) | algae metagenome | isolation source: Aetokthonos hydrillicola CCALA 1050 (B3-Florida) and co-occurring... | place: USA: South Carolina | collected 2013-01-01
GTGCCAAACACAGAATCACGCCGCCCCGTCGCCGGGGAAGGCTAAATCAAAAGGCCGAGTCAATCCGTCGCAGTCAATATCTGTGCATCTACTAGTGCGTTCGCAGGGACGACCGTCAGGCTAGATCTCGTAAACCTGCCCCGGCTTCAGCGCCGCGAACTTTTCCGCCGGGATGTTCGCCGCCTTCAGCGCTTCGCTGAGCGCAATCACCGGCGCATCGATCGCCTCGTCGGTCAGCTGGAACGTGCCGTGATGATGCGCCAGCGCGGCTTCGGCACCGCAATCCGCCAGCGCCTTCACCGCGTCCTCCGGATTCATGTGCTGGTCCTTCATGAACCAGCGTGGCTCGTAGGCGCCGATCGGCAATATCGCCAGCCGCAGCGGCCCGTGCTGCTCGGCGACGCGGCGAAAATGCGTGCCTTCGCCATAGCCGGAATCGCAGACGATGTAGAGCTTGCCGGCCGGCGTCTCCAGCACGAAACTCGCCCACAGCGCCTTGTTGCGGTCGAACACGCCGCGCGCCGACCAGTGCCGCGTCGGCACCAGCGTCACCGCGATGCCGTTGCCCAGTTCGACGCGGTCCTGCCAGTCGAAACCCTCGGCTTTGATCGCGGAGTCGGTATCGCGCATGGTGACGTCGTTGCCGAGCGGCGTGATGACGCGCGGCGCATGTTTGGCGGCGAGTTTCGACAGCGTCGCCATGTCGAGGTGATCGTAATGGCCATGTGAAACCAGCACGACGTCGATCTCGGGCAGCGCGTCGAAGGCGATGCCGGGATCGTTGTGCCGGTGCGGCCCGGCGAACGATACCGGAGAAGCCCGCTTCGACCACACGGGATCGACGAGGATGTTGAGGTCCGCAGTCTGGATCAGCCAGGAGACATGGCCGACGAACGACAGCCGCACCTTTCCGCCGTTGACCCGCGGCGGCGGCGTGTCGCCGTGCGCGTTCGGCACCCAGTCCGGCCACGTCGCGCGCTTGCGGTCGGTGCCGATCTGCCAGCGCAGGACCTCGGCCAATGATTTCGGCGGCACCCCGTCGGGATCAAAGAAGCGCGTGCCGTCGAAATGGTCGGAGACCGGGCCGTCATAGGTTTTCATGTTGCTGATCCAGATCGAGGGCACGCCGACGGCCGTGGCGGCGCCTGCGAAGAGTGAAAAGACACGGCGGCGGGTGATGGGCACGCGGGAGGTCACGGCAGGCGGGAGGGGAAGAAGGGCATCGGCCGTTATATGGTCCGGACGGATAGACTTTGAACCTGCGGCGAAACGAAGCCTGCTTGCCGGACGGCGGCCTATCCGGAAAAATGTAGACTTGCCAGCATCTTGCGCATGTTCCGCAAAGCCGCGTGATCGAGTTTGTCCTTGACTTTCCGCGCCCCCGGGAGTTTAACCCCGCCACTTTCTCGGAAAGACGTTCTTTTCGACCCGCCGCCCGGCCCCTGAGACCGGAGGTCAACGCCCGACAGCGCGATGCGCCCTCGGGCGCGAAAGTGTTTGGATGACCCTCATCCTGAGGAGCCGCATAGCGGCGTCTCGAAGGATGAGGCCACGGTGGTCGCCGCCACCCTTCGAGACGCAGGCTTCGCCTGCTCCTCAGGGTGAGGAACAACAGGAAAACGGCATTGTTCGACAATCTGTCGGAACGGCTTGGTGGAATTCTCGATCGCCTGACGGGGCGCGGCGCGCTGTCCGAGAAGGACGTCGACGCCGCGATGCGCGAGGTTCGCCGCGCGCTGCTGGAAGCCGACGTTGCGCTGGAAGTGGTCCGGAGCTTCACCGAGCGCGTCCGCGAGCAGGCGATCGGCGCCACCGTCGTGAAATCGGTCACGCCGGGACAGATGGTGGTCAAGATCGTCCATGACGAACTGGTGGCCACGCTCGGCGCCGAAAGCCAGACCATCGACATCAACGCCGTGCCGCCGGTCCCGATCATGATGGTCGGCCTGCAGGGCTCGGGTAAGACCACCACTACCGCCAAGCTCGCCCGCCGCATGGTCCAGCGCGACAAGCGCAAGGTGCTGATGGCCTCGCTCGACATTTATCGCCCGGCCGCGATGGAGCAGCTGGCCGTTCTGGGCCGCGACCTCGACATCCCGACGCTGCCGATCGTCGCGGGCCAGAAGCCGGCGCAGATCGCCAAACGCGCGCTGGAAGCCGGAAAGCTCGGCGGCTACGACGTGGTGCTGCTCGACACCGCCGGCCGCACCACGCTCGACGAAGAGATGATGAGCGAGGCCGCGGACATCAAAGCCGCCGCCAATCCGCACGAAGTGCTGCTGGTCGCGGACTCCCTCACCGGCCAGGACGCGGTCAACCTCGCACGCGCCTTCGACCAGCGCGTCGGCCTCACCGGCATCGTGCTGACGCGCGTCGATGGCGACGGCCGCGGCGGCGCCGCGCTGTCGATGCGTGCCGTCACCGGCAAGCCGATCAAGCTGATCGGCACCGGCGAAAAGACCGACGCGCTGGAGGATTTCCATCCGAGCCGGATCGCCGGCCGCATCCTCGGCATGGGCGACGTGGTTTCGCTGGTCGAGCGCGCGGCGGCGAATATCGACGCGGAAAAGGCCGCGCGCACCGCCGAGCGGATGCGCAAGGGCCAGTTCGACCTGACCGACATGCGCGAGCAGTTGCTGCAGATGTCGAACATGGGCGGCATCAGCGGGCTGATGGGCATGATGCCCGGCATTTCCAAGATGAAGAACCAGATCGCGGCGGCCGGGATCGACGACAGGATCATCAAGCGCCAGGTCGCGATCATCGATTCGATGACCCGGCAGGAGCGCAAGAACCCGGACATCCTCAAGGCCAGCCGCAAGAAGCGCATCGCCGCCGGCGCCGGCCAGGAAGTCCAGGAAGTCAACAAGCTCCTGAAGATGCACCGGAACATGGCCGACATGATGAAGGCCATGGGCTCCGGCAAGCGCGGCCCGCTGGCCGGCATCGCGCAGGCCATGGGCTTTGGCGGCGGCATGAAGCCGCCCTCGCCGGAAGAGCTGAAGGCGCTCGCCGACAAGATGCAGGGCGGCGGCGGTGGCGGCCTGCCCAGTCTGCCGAAGGATCTTCCCGCCGGCCTCCGTCAGGGCCTGCCGAATCTGCCGGGCCTTACCGGGTTGAGCGGCAAGCCGAACCTGCCCGGCCTCGGCGGCTTCCCCGGCAAGAAGAAATAATCACTACCCAGTTCACCCACATCAATCGACACACCCAGGAGAACCAAATGTCAGTCGTTATCCGCCTCGCGCGCGCCGGCACCAAGAAGCGTCCGGTCTATCACGTCGTCGTCGCCGACTCGCGCTTCCCCCGCGATGGCCGCTTCATCGAGCGTCTTGGCCATTTCAATCCGCTGCTGCCGAAGGACAATGAGTCGCGGCTGAAGCTCGACATGGACAAGGTGAAGTCCTGGCTCGCCAAGGGCGCGCAACCGTCCGACCGCGTGACGCGCTTCCTGGATGCCGCCGGCGTCGTGAAGCGCGAGAAGCGCAACAACCCGGAAAAGGCCGTGCCGCGCAAGGAGCGCAAGGCGCAGGCCGAAGCCGCCGCGAAGGGCTAGGCGATGCGTCGGACCTCGTGCTTCGAGACGCACGGCTTGCGCCGTGCTCCTCAGCATGAGGATCTATCCCCTCATCCTGAGGAGCGGCGCCTTCGCCGCGTCTCGAAGGATGAGGCCCGCTGATGCCGGCGCCAATCTGCGTCGCGCGGATCGGCGCTGCGCATGGCGTGCGCGGCGCAGTGAGGCTGTGGACGTTCACGGAAGATCCGTTCGCCGTGAAGGACTACGGCCCGCTGACGACCAGGGACGGCGCGCGCCAGTTCGAGGTGACGCACCTCCGCGAGGCCAAGGACCATCTGGTGGCGACGCTGAAAGGCGTCACCACGCGCGATGAAGCCGAACGGCTCAACGGCCTCGAACTGTATGTCGCGCGGGAAAAGCTGCCCGAGACCGACGAGGGCGAATATTATCACGCCGACCTGATCGGGCTGGCCGCGGTGGATGCCGCCGGCGAGCCGCTCGGCCGCGTCACCGCGATCCATAATTTCGGCGCCGGCGACATCATCGAGATCGCGCCGCCGCAAGGCCCGACCATGCTGCTGCCGTTTACGAATGCTGTGGTGCCGACGGTCGATCTTGCCGGTGGCCGTGTCGTGATCGAACTGCCGCGGGAAATCGAAGGCGACGAAGCCCAGTCGTAGCTCGTCATTGCCGGCATAGTGGTCTGCCTTGCGCAGACCGCGTCAACTTGTCTGCGCCCCGGCAATCCATTCTCTTGCGAAGAAGATGGATACGCGGGTCAAGCCCGCGTATGACGGACGAGTTCGCATCACGGCCTGTAGTCAATCGCGATTGCTCAACCCGACCATGACCTGGCGCGCCACCGTTCTCACGCTCTTCCCCGACATGTTTCCCGGGCCGCTCGGCGTCAGCCTGGCCGGCAAGGCGCTGGCGGCGGGCCTGTGGGCGCTGGAGGCGCGCGATATCCGGGCGTCGGCCACCGATAAACACCGCAGCGTCGACGACACCCCGGCCGGCGGCGGGCCGGGCATGGTGTTGCGGGCGGACGTGCTGGCGGCGGCGATCGATGCGGCCGACATCGCGCCGGATCGCCCGCGCCTCTTGATGAGCCCGCGGGGTCGGCCATTGACCCAGGCGCAGGTGGCTGATTTCGCCGCCGGGCCGGGGCCGCTGATCGTCTGCGGACGGTTCGAGGGGGTGGACCAGCGGGTGATCGACGGGCGGAACCTGCAGGAGGTCTCGATCGGCGATTACGTGCTGTCCGGCGGCGAAATCGCCGCGATGGCGCTGATCGACGCCTGCGTGCGGCTGTTGCCGGGGGTGATGGGCAAGCAGGCCTCGGGCGAGGACGAGAGCTTTTCGGAAGGGTTACTGGAATACCCCCAATTCACCCGCCCGCAGGAGTTCGAGGGCCGCTCCATCCCGGAAATCCTGGTTTCCGGCGACCATGCCAAGGTCGCCGCCTGGCGCCGGGCCGAGGCCGAGGCCCTGACGAGGGCGCGGCGGCCGGATTTATGGGCGGCTCGATCAGGCCCGACGGCCACAAAAAGCACGACAGACGGGTGACAAGCGCGGACGGATGCCTTATACGAGCGCCAAATCCGCAACCGCGCTGGATAGATGGACGTTTGCGCAGCCCCCGAAAAGGCTGGGCGCGCCGCCGATGGAGATTTCAATGAACCTCATTCAACAGCTTGAAAAAGAGCAATTCGACAAATTGTCCGCCACCAAGTCGATCCCGGAATTCGGCCCCGGCGACACCGTGATCGTCAACGTCAAGGTGGTCGAAGGCGAGCGCACCCGCGTGCAGGCCTATGAAGGCGTCTGCATCGGCCGTTCCGGCGGCGGGCTCAACGAGAGCTTCACCGTCCGCAAGATCTCCTACGGCGAAGGCGTCGAGCGCGTGTTCCCGGTGATGTCGCCGATGATCGACTCGATCAAGGTGGTGCGCCGCGGCAAGGTGCGTCGCGCCAAGCTCTATTACCTGCGCCAGCTGCGCGGCAAGTCGGCCCGCATCGTCGAGAAGCAGGACCGCGCCGCCGCCGTCGGCGAGTAATTCATCCTCAAATCTGGATGCGACAAAAGCGCGGGATTTCCCCCGCGCTTTTTTGTTGCCTCCGACCCCTTGCCGTCATTGCGAGGAGCGAAGCGACGAAGCTATCCATCTTTCCCCGGGTGGCGAGGCTGGATTGCTTGGCTCCGCTCGCAATGACGGGGAGAGGCCTGGAGTCAGAATCCATCCCCGCAACGACGGTGGCGGCAAACGCATATCGCACTTAGATATGCCGTATGTTATGAGTTCAGAATGGTTCCAGATTGCACCATCTCCGGCCAGCGCGTCATCATCGACGATCGCTCGCGGCTGCCCGGCCGGTTCTTCGGCCGGTTCGCGACGTCGGCGACGTCTGAGCTTACGCGCGCAGCTTGACGCTGCGCCGACCTCCGTTGCCTGCGCGTACCCGCGCCCGACCCACTGAAAATTTCATTTGGAGCTGACGCTCATGTCCAAGCCGACCACGCTGTACGACAAGATCTGGAACGACCATCTGGTGCACGAAGCCGAGGACGGCACCTGCCTGCTCTATATCGACCGCCATCTGGTGCACGAGGTGACCTCGCCGCAGGCGTTCGAAGGCCTGCGCGCCTCCGGCCGCAAGGTCCGCGCGCCGGAGAAGACGCTGGCCGTCGTCGACCACAACATTCCGACCACCGACCGTTCGAAGCCCAATCCCGATCCTGAAAGTATCGAGCAGATGCGGGTGATGGCGGAGAACGCCAGGGAATTCGGCATCGAATATTATAACGAGTTCGACAAGCGCCAGGGCATCGTCCACGTCATCGGCCCGGAGCAGGGCTTTACGCTGCCCGGCACCACCATCGTCTGCGGCGACAGCCACACCTCCACCCACGGCGCGTTCGGCGCGCTGGCGCACGGCATCGGCACCTCCGAGGTCGAACACGTGCTGGCGACGCAGACGCTGATCCAGAAGAAAGCGAAAAACATGCGCGCGGTAGTCGACGGCAAACTGCCGGACGGCGTCACCGGCAAGGACATCATCCTGGCGATCATCGGCGAGATCGGCACCGCCGGCGGCACCGGCTACGTGCTGGAATACGCCGGAGAAGCGATCCGCGCGCTGTCGATGGAAGGCCGCATGACCGTCTGCAACATGTCGATCGAGGGCGGCGCCCGCGCCGGCCTGGTCGCGCCGGACGAGAAGGCGTTCGAATTCCTGAAAGGCCGTCCGAAGGCGCCGAAGGGCGCCGACTGGGATGCCGCGATGCGCTACTGGGAGAAGCTGCGCTCCGACGACGGCGCGCATTTCGACCACGAGCTGCGGCTGGATGCGGCCAAACTGCCGCCGATCGTGACCTGGGGCACCTCGCCCGAGGACGTGGTGTCAATCGCCGGCGTGGTCCCGGATCCGGACAAGATCGAAGACGAGGCCAAGCGGCTCTCGAAACACCGCGCGCTGAAATATATGGGCCTGACCGCGGGGACGAAAATCACCGACATCAGGCTCGACCGCGTCTTCATCGGCTCCTGCACCAATGGCCGCATCGAGGACCTGCGGGCTGCGGCCAAGATTGCCGAAGGCAAGACCGTCAACGCCAACGTCAACGCGATGATCGTGCCGGGTTCCGGCATCGTGAAGGAGCAGGCGGAGGCCGAAGGCCTCGACAAGATCTTCATCAAGGCCGGCTTCGACTGGCGCGAGCCGGGCTGCTCGATGTGCCTCGCCATGAATCCCGACAAGCTGTCGCCGGAGGAGCGTTGCGCCTCGACCTCGAACCGCAATTTCGAGGGCCGGCAAGGCTTCAAGGGCCGCACCCATCTGGTGTCGCCGGCCATGGCGGCAGCGGCGGCAATCGCCGGGCACTTCGTCGACGTCCGGGACTGGCGTTAATCCCGCGATGCCTAGATAGCGAGTGGTTGCAGCAACGGCTCGTTAAGGGTGTGGGCGCACACTGGCCCCTTGCGAAGGCTTTTCGCGAGGGACGGTGCCGTGACGGACAAACCTGAATACGTCGATATGATCAGCGAGGCGACCAAGCAGGTCCGCCGTCGCGCCACGCCTCTGATCGTTGACATCAAGCCGGTGGCGAAGGAAACGTCTCGGCTCAGCCATTGGCCGCCGGAACATTGGGCGCATTGGCGGATGACGAAGTTGACGCCCTGGAAGATCAAGGAGTGGGAAGCCAAGGACTGGTGAGCCGCCACTTCCCCTGCTCGTGAAAACAGGCGCCCGGTGAGGCGCCTGTTTTCGTTTCAGTCGATCTCACCAGTACCGGTACGGATAGCCATAATAGCGAACGCGGTAGTGGTGACGGTGCCACGGGCGGTAGCGGCAGATCTTGCGCGGTCCGTAATAGGTCCAGATCACGCGGCAATAGCGGTGCCGGTAGCCATGGTAATATGGATAACCATACCCGTAATAACGCGGCGCGTAGTACCGGCGGTGGAAGTGATGCCGGTGATAGAAATGCGGCCGGTGATAGGCGTGGCGATAGCCGTAACGCACGCCACCGCCGCGGAACACCGGTGCAGCGCGGAAGCCGCCGCCCCTGAAGCCGCCGCCATGAAAGGCGCGACCACCGCCGTGGAACCCGCCGCCCCGGAAACCACCGCCGTGGAAACCGCCGCCGCGAAAGCCGCCACCGCCGCCGCGGAAACCACCGCCACCGCCATGACCGCCGTGACCGCCGCGGACTTCGGTCGTCAGATTGTCGGTGACGAATTTAGCTGCCGGCGCCGTGCCGGGATTGGCCAGCGAGAGCGCCTCGGCGCGCTGTGATGCGGCCGCGAACGCCAGCAGCGCCGCAGCCGTAACGCCCAGACGTCGGACAAGGCCGCGCCCGGGATCTGATATCGCCATGGAAGAACCTCCCTAACAGGCGACGGCGCGCCTTCGGCCGTGCTGCGGCCGATCCCCGTCGCGTAGCTCTGCTGTCGCTCCCGACATGAAACTAGATTCACGCATGTGAACGCGCCATGAATGCGGCGACCGCATAGATGAACGCGCGATGCGGAGTCGGATGTGCAGCGTAGGGGCAGGCGCAAGCCATGACCCACGCTCCACGCTGACGCAGGCGGCGGATCATGTGCCGCCGATCCATCCTAGACGGTCACGCTCACCACCAGACCGGACCGAACCCGATCCCGAAGGTGAACGGCGCCGGCGCGTAATAGGGATAAGGGCGGTAGTAGGCCGGCCGGTCGTAATAGTAAGGCCCGTAATACGGCCGATAGCGCGGTCCGTAGTAGGATCGGTAGTACGGCCGGTAGGCGTATCGGGGATGGCGCCGGTAGTGACGCCGATGCGCGCTGAAATCCGTGACATCCGAGATGGCGGCGGCTTGCGCCCTTGTCTGCGGCGCGGCAACAGCCTGGCCACTCGCAGCCAGTCCGGAAAATGTCAACGTGCCAGCGAGGATCGCGGCGCCGATCAATGCTTTCATGACGAACTCCTTTCACGCGAGGGTACCGGAACGGTGCAGCGATCACGCCGGTTCGATGGCAGCGACATCGGCGATGATCGAAATGAAAATAGGCCCGCGGTCGAGCGGGCCCATTGATTTCAATCAAGCCGCATCACCAGCGGTGCCAGTGACGATGATGGCGGTGGTGATGGTGGTGGCGATGCCAGCGGTGCCACCGGTGGTGATGGCGATGATGCCGCCAATGCACTTCCGTGGTTGCCGGTTTCGCATCGTCCTGCACCGCCGCGGCGGCGCCGGGACCGCTGAGCGAGACCGCATTGGCCGGGCTTGCGAGCGCGAGGACCGCGCCGATCGCAGCGAGCCCCAGTAATTTCGTGAACTGCATGAAACCTCTCCTTGGGTCCGGGTCACGTCTGCGCCGAATCCCTCGCCGCAACGCTGTAGGCAATCTGGGGTTCGTGACTTGAACGGGCTCTGAATGACTTCGCCACGAAAATGAACGCGCCGCGGCGTCCGATCGACGCACATGCGGCACCGTCTCGATCAATAGGGTGGCGGGAGAAACGGAACCGAAAAAACTAGCCCGGCCGCCAGTAGCAATTCATCCGCGGGGTGATCACGGTGCCGCTGGGCCGGTATTCCTGGACGTAATGCGCGGTGCAGGACCGCACGGCGTTGGGGCCCGGGTTGTAGCGCGGAAAGACGTCGGGCGCCCATTCCTCCTGCCGGTAGATCGGCACCCGCCGCAGCGACCGCCGCCGCTGCGCGGACATGTCGGTCGCGACAGACTGCGATGCCGTCGCGGCTCGCAGCCCGGACGCCGTCTGCGCCTGCGCCGCCGCACCCGGCAGCATCAACCCGGCAAAGGCAGCCCAAGCAACAACCGTCACAATCCGCTTCATCTGTCGTCCATCCACGTCTGATCTCCCCGCACGGTCACTGATTGGCGCGCCGAGGTCAACTGCGCAAAAGTGAGGATGCGCGCTGCCATGACACACGCTAAATACGCCGCTATGTGGACCGAAGCAAAAGCCCCCTCGCTCGCCGAGATGGAAGCCATGGCGCACGAGGTGTTCGAGCGCCTGCCCGACACGTTCCGCACCCTGTGCGAGGGTGTCATCATCCGCGTCGACGACTTCCCGACCGACGAGGTACTGGACGAGATGGCGGCGCAGACCGAGTTCGACCTGCTCGGCCTGTTCCAGGGCATCGGCCTGCCGCAGCAGAGCCACGGCGACGTCGCCCGCCTGCCCAACATGATCTGGCTCTACCGCCGGCCGATCCTGGACTACTGGGCCGAGCATGAGGAAACGCTGGGCCATATCGTCCGCCACGTCCTGATCCACGAGATCGGACACCATTTTGGCCTGTCGGACGCCGACATGGAGGCGATCGAGGCGGCCGCCGGCTAGTTGCGGGCGAGGATTGCGTATTTGGGCCTTTTGCCGGGGCGATATTCGGGATAAATCACGCCCCTTGCCCCCAACTCAACCGGGAAGCGACCGATGGAAAAGTTCACCACCCTGGAAGGCGTAGCTGCCCCCCTGAAGATCATCAATGTCGACACCGACATGATCATCCCGAAGCAGTACCTGAAGACCATCAAGCGCACCGGCCTTGGCAAGGGGCTTTTCTCCGAGCAGCGCTACAAGGATGATGGCAGCGAGAACCCGGACTTCGTGCTCAACCAGCCGGCCTATCGCAACGCAAAAGTGCTGGTCGCCGGCGACAATTTCGGCTGCGGGTCGAGCCGCGAGCACGCGCCCTGGGCGCTGCTCGACTTCGGCATCCGCTGCGTGATCTCGACTTCGTTCGGCGACATCTTCTACAACAACTGCTTCAAGAACGGCATTCTGCCGATCCGCGTTGCCCAAGAAGACCTCGACAAGCTGTTCGACGACGCCGAGCGCGGCGCCAATGCGACGCTGACCATCGATCTCCCGAACCAGGAGATCCGCGGTCCCGACGGCGGCAAGGTGAAGTTCGAGATCGACCCGTTCCGCAAGCACTGCCTGATCAACGGCCTCGACGACATCGGCCTCACGATGGAGAAGAAGTCGTCGATCGACAGCTACGAGGCCAAGCTGAAGCGAGAGCGCGCCTGGGCCTGATCGTGTCCTCCGGGTGTAAGACGGGAGCCCCGATCGCATCGGGGCTCTTTTGCTGAAGGCGGCGCGGATGCGGCCTGACGTCGTCACGTTCTGGCATGGGCCGCTCGACCGGCTGCGGCAGACCTGCCTGCGCTCGCAGGTCGCTGCCGGCCACAACGTCACCGTCTACAGTTTCGATCCGATCCCGGGCCTGCCCGACGGCGTCGGCAATGCCGAGGCCGAGGCGATCCTGCCGCATGGCTTTGCCGCGCGGCTGCGCCCGCCGGAGCCGGACGGCAGCTGGCGCGACTGGACCATTTTGCAGTTCAGCGATTTCTTTCGCATGCGGCTGATGGCCGAGCGCGCCGGGCTGTGGCTGGACGCCGACGTGCTGCTGCTGAAGCCGGTCGAGATCGATCCGGCAAAACCGTATTTCGCCTGGGAGCGACGCCGCCAGCTCGGCAATTCGGTGCTGTATCTGCCGCCGAACCATCCGATCGTGCAGGCGTTCGCGGACCTCATGGAGCAGGAGGACCTCACGCCGGACTGGCTGGCGCTGCGCCACCGCGTCACCTTCATGCTGCGGCAATTGCGGCACCGTTCCAGCCGCCTCTCCGACATCCGCGTCGCCATCTACGGTCCCGCCGCCATCACCGCGCTGGCGCGCCGCGCGGGCGAACTGCAGCAGGCGCTGCCGAAGCAATCGTTTTACGCGGTGCACGCGGAGCCGAAACTGTTCTTCGATCCCTCGGATTTTTCAGCGCTGCTGACCGATCCCGACATCATCGGGCTGCACATCTCGCCAAAGGGCCGTGGCGGAGAAACGCCGATCGCGGGCAGCCTGTATGCGTGGGCCGCGGAGCGGTTCGGGAAATAACAGCGTTCGGCTTCCCTTCTCCCCTTGTGGGAGAAGGGAAAAGCCCACCTGCGACGCCCTTTGCAGATTTGATCCAGCGCAACGACGGCGGCGCGGCTTGCCTGCAATTTATGTCACGACCGCACCTCAAGGGAGCCGCGCCATGACCGTTCAGGACAAGCCCTATCCCGTCGTCGAGATGATGATCGATACTTTCGGCGACTGGCTGAAGCATCGCCGCGAACTGCGCGAAATGCAGGAGATGGACGCCGCCAATTTCAGCCAGATCGCGGGCGAGTTGCGGATGTCCACGACCGACCTCGAGGATCTGGTCCGACGCGGTCCGCATGCCGCCGACGAACTGCCGAAGATGCTGGCCGCGCTCGGCATCAAGCTGGATGATCTGGCGCGGACCGAGCCGCATGTGCTGCGGGACATGGAGCGCGTCTGCTCGCTGTGCAGCCACAAGCGGCAGTGCGACCACGATCTCGCCGCCGGTACCGCCGCGAAGCACTACGAAGAATATTGCGGCAATGCCGACACGATCGACGGCCTTGGTCCGCGGGCACGTCAGTAGAAGCAGCGCCGGGAGTTGCCGAGAATGGCGCGTTCCACCTGGCTGCACATCCTGATCGCGGCGGCCGTCGCCGTCGCGGCCCTGCTGTTCGTGCGGCTGCACAATGCGAGCGGCGCGCCGCTCGCATCGGAAAGCATTTCAGCCGGCCATGGCCTCGCCGAGGCCTGGTGCAAGAACTGCCACGCGATCGACGCCCCGACCGCGGGCGTCCGCGGGCGCGGGCCGGATTTCGTCGCGATCGCCAACCGGGTCTCGACCACGGCGCTGTCGCTCAAAGTCTTCATGAAGACGAGCCACCACCGGATGCCCAATCTCATCATCACTCCCGCGCAGGCCGAGGACCTGACGAACTACATTTTGAGCCTCAGGCGCGAATAGATCGAGGACGGCGGCGCGCCGGAAACAAAACATCGAAAACAACCCCATGCAAAGTAGCATAGCCGGCGACGATTCAGGCGCCTAACCTGTTAAGTCTACTGACTAATTCCCGATTTCCATCGCCGCGATCGCATCGGCGATCGCAATCGTGCGCTTCGCCATGTCGGCGTGCAGCCGCTCGACCATCCGCCCGTCGAGTTGGATCGCGCCGCGGGAGGCGTTTTCCGGCTTTTCGAACGCCGCAATGATCTTGCGGGCCTCGGCGACCTCGTCCGCCGGCGGCGTGAAGATCGCGTTGCAGGATTCGATATGGCTCGGATGGATCAGCGTCTTGCCGTCAAAGCCGAGATCGCGGCCCTGCGCGCATTCGGCGGCGAAGCCGTCGAGATTGCCGATGTCGCTGTAGGGCCCGTCGAGGATTTCCAGTCCGTGCGCGCGCGTCGCCAGGATGCAGTGGGTGATCATCGGGATCATCGCGGCGCGGCCCGGCTGCATACGGATCCGCGTTTCGCGCGAGATGTCGTTGGGCCCGAACACGAAGCCGGCGAGGCGGATCTCGGACTCCTTCGACGCGGCGGCAAGCTGGTCGGCATCGAGCACGGCGCGCGCGGTCTCGATCATGGCCCAGACCCGGATCGAGATGTCGGCGCCGACATCTCGCAGGCGGCTGGCGACGGTGGTGAGATCGGCGACGGTGGAGATCTTGGGAACCAGGATGCCGTCGGGCCGGGCCTTGCCGGCCATGGTGACGTCGTCGACCCACCACGGCGTATCGAGGCTGTTGACGCGGATCAGCACCTCGCGCTTGCCGAAGCCGCCGGCGGCGACCGCCTTGGCGATCTGGTCGCGCGCGGTGGCCTTGGCGTCCGGCGCCACTGAGTCCTCGAGGTCGAGGATGATGCCATCGGCCGGCAGCGTGCGCGCCTTTTCCAGCGCCCGTGCGTTCGATCCCGGCATGAACAACAGGCTGCGGCGCGGACGGGTCATCGACGGGTTCCCTCGAACTGTTCTGAGGTCCCCGCCCTACCATTTCGAACCGCGGTTCGAAAGCCTTGTTCCGGTCGCCGGTCTATGGTTAGGCAGGCTCCGGCAGGAGATAGAGGTATTTATGGTAGCATCTTTTCCAACACATCTTCTCGACGGCTATCGTGCCTTCACCTCGCAGCGCCTGCCGACCGAACAGACGCGTTACAAGGAACTCTCCGAGCGCGGCCAGTCGCCCGCCGTGATGGTGATCGGCTGCTGCGATTCCCGCGTCTCGCCGGAAGTGATCTTCGACGCCGGCCCGGGCGAACTGTTCGTGGTGCGCAACGTCGCCAACCTGGTGCCGGTCTATCAGCCCGACGGCGGCGCCCACGGCGTCTCGGCGGCGCTGGAATATGCCGTCAACGTGCTGCGCATCCAGCACGTGGTGGTGCTCGGCCACGCCCAGTGCGGCGGCATCCGCGCCTTCGTCGACAAGATCGACCCGCTGTCGGAGGGCGATTTCATCGGCCGCTGGATGGCGATGTTCATCAAGCCGGGCGAAGTCGTCGAACAGCGCGAGCATGAGGCGATGCAGGATTTTGTGACGCGGATCGAAAAGGCGGCGATCTTCCGCAGCCTGGAAAACCTGATGACATTCCCGTTCGTGCGCTCACGCGTCGAGAACGGCGAGATGCAGTTGCACGGCGCCTATTTCGGCGTCGCCGAGGGCTCGCTGTTCGTGCTCGACAAGGCGACGAAGGAATTTCGGAGCGTGCGCGAGGCAACAACCGCATAGCCGCGCGGGCTAGTCTAGTGCTCGTCCCCGGCCCAGCGGTCGGAAAACGCGAGCATGAAGGCCGAGAACACGAATACCAGATGAACCCCGACCAGCCAGCCGAGCTTGGCCGGATCGAAGGCGGTATCGATGTTCATGAACGCCTTCAGCACCTGGATCGCCGAGATCGCCACGATCGAGGCCATCAGCTTCTGCTTCAGGCCGCTGAAATTGACCTTTGTCATCCATTCCGGCCAGTCGGGATGGCCGGCCGGATCGATCTTGGAGACGAAGTTCTCGTAGCCGGAGAACACCACGATCAGGATCAGATTGCCGGTCAGCGACAGGTCGATCAGCGAGAGCGCGCCGAGGATGATGTCGGCTTCCTTGGACCCGGGCGCGTGGATGATGAACTCCCACAGCACCACGCAGAACTTGTACAGCAGCACCGCGAGGCTGATGACCAGGCCGAAATAGAACGGCGCCATCAGCCAGCGGCTGTTGAACAGCACGCCCTCGAACCGGCGCTCCACGCGCTTCAGCGCCGGATTGGGCCTGTAGGAATGGGCCTGTTCGGCCGTCCGATCCGGCTCCGTCGTCGCCACGCCCGCGCCTCCCTCAAGCCGCCATCTGCTTCGCGGCAATCAATATCGTAGCCCGGGTGAGCGCAGCGATACCCGGGAAAGTCGTTTGCGACGCACCCGGATGTCGCTGCGCTCATCCGGGCTACTTCGAAAGCGCCTGGCGCCTCAAGCCGCCCTCTGCTTGGCGGTGATCAGCTTGCGATTGATCAGGCTTTCGGCGATCTGGATCGCGTTCAGCGCGGCGCCCTTGCGCAGATTGTCCGACACGCACCACAGTTCGAGGCCGTTCTCGACGGTGTTGTCCTCGCGGATGCGGCTGATGTAGGTGGCGTCCTCGCCGGCCGCTTCGTAGGGCGTGACGTAACCGCCGGGCTCGTGCTTGTCGATGACGAGGCAGCCCGGCGCATTGCGCAGGATGTTGCGCGCTTCGTCGGCGGTGATCGGGTTCTCGAACTCGATGTTGACGGCCTCGGAATGGCCGACGAACACCGGCACGCGCACGCAGGTTGCGGTCAGCCGGATTTTGGGATCAAGAATCTTCTTGGTCTCCATCATCATCTTCCACTCTTCCTTGGTGTAGCCGTCCTCCATGAAGACGTCGATGTGGGGGATGACGTTGAAGGCGATGCGCTTGGGGAATTTCTTGTTGACCAGTTCGTCGTTGGTGTAGACGGCCTTGGTCTGCGAGAACAGTTCGTCCATCGCGTCCTTGCCGGCGCCCGACACCGATTGATAGGTCGCGACCACCACGCGCTTGATGGTGGCCTTGTCGTGCAGCGGCTTCAGCGCCACCACGAGCTGCGCGGTCGAGCAGTTCGGGTTGGCGATGATGTTCTTCTTGGAAAAGCCCTTGGCGGCGTCGGCGTTCACTTCCGGCACGATCAGCGGCACGTCCGGGTCCATGCGCCAGGCCGACGAATTGTCGATCACGACCGCGCCGGCCGCGCCGATCTTCGGCGACCATTCCTTGGAGACCGTACCGCCCGCCGACATCAGGCAGATGTCGACGTCGGAGAAGTCGTAATGCTCGAGCGCCTTCACCTTCAGCGTGCGGTCGCCATAGGAGACCTCGACGCCGACGCTGCGGCGCGAAGCCAGCGCCACGACTTCGTCGGCGGGGAATTTGCGCTCGTCGAGGATGTTGAGCATTTCGCGCCCGACATTGCCGGTTGCACCGACGACAGCGACTTTGTAACCCATCGTTCACTCTCCGAGGAAATTTGCCACCCTGCCGCCAGAAGCAGAAAGGGGGAAGGCAGCGCTTCTATGCGAGAAACGCCGTTCTGACAAATCTTGGGCGTTTGATGCATTCGTTTCCGGCCAGAATGGCCCATTCCGATCCCGCGCCGGGTTTCTGGACGGCGCTGGCCAGCTTCGTGGACGAGGTCTACGGCACGATCTCCCGGCTCTGCGCCTATCTGATGGCGCTGGCGCTGATGGCGATCGGAGGTATCTTGCTATGGGAGCAGCTGCCGGAGGTCGCGGCTATGGAGGCCGCGCCGAAGATCTGGAGCGAGGCCGCGCGCACGGCCCCCGCCTTCGCCGTGAGCACGCTTGTTTTCCCCGGCAAGACAGAGGCTTACGAAATCCTCCGGCATCCCGAGGGCGGCCGCAAGGACATTTTCCGCTGGAGCGGCGTTGGCGGCACGCCGCTGGCCGAGCTCGAAATCTATCGTCCCGGCGAGGAAGCCGATCAGGTCGGCTCGGCCGCCGGCTATCTGGCGGCCCGGATGGACCCCGCCGGCCCGCGTGAACTGGAGACAGCCGGGATCGCCGACAGCAAGTTCGGACCCGTGACGCTGTACCGCCGCACCGGCGGTCCGGAAGCGGCGCAGGCCTGCCTGCGCTTCTACCGGCATGTCGACGAGCCGAGATTCCGCCTCTCCGGCTGGTCCTGCCTCGGCGACGACCTGCCCGCCCGTCGCACGGCGATCGGCTGCATGCTGAACCGCCTGGTGCTGCTGAGGGGTGGAAACGACGCCAAACTGGCGGAATTGTTCGCCCGGGCCGAGATCCGGCGCAGCGACTGCGCTGGCCCCGCCGCGCCTTCGGACTGGGTGATGGACGCCGACAACCCGCAGCTGCGCGGCACGCTCTGACCGGACGGGGGCCGCGCTTCGCGCCGGCCGCTCCTCACGATTGTGGCAGCAAGCGGCCAAGACACTGGTTTTCATGAAACTTTTTCGTTACGCGCTGCATTATTCCCGCGCGGTGTGGCGCAATTGACCTAGCAAGCGCACGCCCGCCAAGGCTACACTGCCGCAAACCGGATGTGGCGATCCGCCGGCGTGTCACCGGCGGACAAGGACGAGGATGCAATGACCCGAAAATTCCCCGCTGCGAGCAAGCTCGCGATGCTGCTGGCCGCGGCTGCCCTCGTCACGCTCGGCTCGGCGTCGGCCGACGCCCAGTCCCGCCAGCAATATGATCGGGACGGCCGCCCTTATTACGGCCCCAGCGGTCCGAACCGCTCCTACCAGCAGGGCCCGCGCACCCGCGTCTACGTCACCACGCGCTCCTGGCTCGACGCCGGCACGGAAGTTTTGCCGGGCGACCGCAAGTTCCAGGATTACGCCTTCCCGCCGGAGAACGGCTATCCGACCTTCGCGCGCGAAAACCTCAACCGCCCGATCGACCGCTCGCCGCTCAACCCGCCGTCGGATATGGGCGGCTATCCGACGCGGATTCCGTTGTACTGAGCGCAACAATCACCTGATCGAAAATGCCCGGCTTCGACCGGGCATTTTTTATGATGCGTTCACATTCAGCCGCCCCTCGAGGGGGCGGGTCGGCACCCATCGCAGATGCGTGACGGGGCGGGGTGACAGACTATCCGCGCATGCTCTGTTGGAGGTGGAGACATCGCATCCCGCCAGCAGTGAACGCGCGGATAGGCTGTCACCCCACCTCGGTTCGCATGGGATGCGAACCGATCCTCCCCCTCCAGGGGAGGATGGGCGCAGTGGCTGTCGCGTCTATCGGGCCGAGCCGAACGCCGGATCGTAACGCCCGCAAAATTCTTCGATCGCCTCAGAGCGAAAATCACGCAGACGCTCGAAGATCGCCTCGTCCGGCCAATCCCACCACGCGATGCGCCGCAGGCTTTGCGCGATGTGATCGGGAAACCGCTGGCGGATCGCCCTTGCCGGCACGCCGCCGACGATCGTGTAGGGCGGCACGTCGCGGCTGACGACGGCGCCGGCGGCGATCACGGCGCCGTCGCCGACCGTGACACCCGGCAGCAGGATCGCGGCGTGGCCGATCCAGACGTCGTGGCCGACGATCACGCGGTCGCCACGGCGTTCGGCGAAGAAGTCGCGGTCGCGCGAGGCGGTTGCCTCGTAATATTCCGGGCAATAGGTGAAGCGGTGCTGCGAGGCGCGGCCCATCGGATGGTTCGGCGCGCCGATCCGCACCGAGTTCGCAATGGCGGTGAATTTGCCGATGGCCGCATCCGCAACCTCGCAGTTCTCGCCGAGATAAGAGTAGTCGCCGAGCGAGGCATATTCGATACGGGTGTTTCGCAGCACCTCGCAGCGCCGGCCGATGTTTGCTTCGCGCAGCCGCACCGTGTCATGGACAAAGGTTTCCGCGAGTTTCGGGCGATGCGGCGCGTCCATGGTGCGGCTCCGGTGAGGTCGTAGCCCGGGTGAGCGAAGCGATACCCGGGAACACTCGGGGAAACATCCCGGATATCGCTTCGCTCATCCGGGCTACGGGCGCTTGCAAGCTTACGCGTGCAGCTTCTGCAGCTCCTTCAGGATCGCCTCGCCCATCTGCGTGGTCGAAGCAGCTTTGGTGCCTTCCGACTTGATGTCGGCGGTACGCAAGCCGCTGGCGAGCACGGCGGCGATCGCGGCGTCGACCTTATCGGCGAGCGCGCCCATGTCGAAGGAATAGCGCAGCGCCATGCCGAAGGAGGAGATCATCGCGATCGGGTTGGCCAGCCCCTGGCCTGCGATATCGGGCGCCGAACCGTGAACCGGCTCGAACAGCGAGCGGCGCTTCCTTGTCTTGGCGTCGACCTCGCCGAGCGAGGCCGAGGGCAGCATGCCGAGCGAACCGGTCAGCATCGCCGCGATGTCGGACAGCATGTCGCCGAACAGATTGTCGGTGACGATGACGTCGAACTGCTTCGGCGCCTTGACCAGCATCATGCCGCCGGAGTCGGCCAATTGATGCTCCAGCGTGACGTCCTTGTATTCGCGCGCATGCACCTGCGTCATCACCTCGTTCCAGAGCACGCCCGACTTCATGACGTTGCGCTTCTCCATCGAGGTCACCTTGTTCCTGCGCTTGCGCGCCAGGTCGAAGGCGACGCGGCCGATGCGCTCGATCTCGTAGGTGTCGTAGACCTGGGTGTCGATGGCGCGCTTCTGGCCGTTGCCGAGATCGGTGATGGTCTTCGGCTCGCCGAAATAGACGCCGCCGGTGAGTTCTCGCACGATCATGATGTCGAGGCCTTCGACCGCCTCGCGCTTCAGGCTGGAAGCCTCCGCCAGCGCCGGATAGCACACGGCCGGGCGCAGGTTGGCGAACAGGCCGAGATCCTTGCGCAGCCGCAGCAGACCTGCCTCGGGCCGTACCTCATAGGGCACGCTGTCCCACTTCGGGCCGCCGACCGCGCCGAAGATGATGGCGTCGGCGGCGGTAGCCTTGGCCATGTCACCTTCCGAGATCGACACCCTGTGCGCGTCATAGGCCGAGCCGCCGACCAGTCCCTGCTCGGTCTCGAACGAGGCTAGCCCTTCCTTGTTCAGCCAGTCGATCAGTCGCTGCACCTCGCCCATCACTTCGGGGCCGATGCCGTCGCCGGGGAGAAGCAGCAGTCTGTGGGTCGCCATGGCCGTTTACCTCCGTTCGTCACGCCGGGCATCCACGTCCCGCCGCTCGCGCAGAAAGACGTGGATGGCCGGGACAAGCCCGGCCATGACGGAAAGTGTGAAATCCGGGCGGAGTGCTAAAACGACCACGGTGGATTGGCAAGGCGTCGCAGACCGGTCAAAACGGCACCCATCGAAAAAGACCTGGAACGAGCAACCCGCGCCCCCTGAGAAGGCGCCAAGACGGACCTCATGACGCTTGCCATCCTTTACGCGCTTGCCTCGGCGGGTTTTCTCGGCGCCGGCGTGGTGCTGGCGCAGCTGGGCCTTCGGACGGTCGAGCCGCTGTCGGGGGCGGCGATCAGCGTTCCCTCCTTCACGATGCTGTTCCTGCTGCTGTCGCCGCTGCTGCTGCAGGGCGAGCCGGTCATCTGGCGCGGTTTTCCTGTTTTCATCGCCATCGGCCTGTTCTTCCCGGCCTCGCTGACGCTCCTGACCTTCGCCTCGAACCGGGCGCTCGGGCCCGTCATCACCTCGACGCTCGGCAATCTGGCGCCGCTATTCGCGGTGGCAGCCGCCGTGATCCTGCTGGCCGAACCGCTGCATCCGCTGCAACTGCTCGGCCTGGTGACGGCGGTCGCGGGAGCGGCGGTCATCACCATGACGCGGCCGCGCGACCTTGGTCACTGGCGAAGCTGGGCGCTGTTGCTGCCGCTGTGCAGCGCGCTGATCCGCGGCGTCGCGCCGCCGGTCATCAAGCTCGGGCTCGCGGTATGGCCGAGCGCGCTGTGGGGCTGCCTGATCGGCTACGTGACCTCGTCACTGGTGCTGCTCACTGTGCAGCGCATTCGCAACGGCCGTTTCATCGTGGACGCGCCGCGCGTCGGGCTGTTCTGGTTTGCGCTGACCGGGATCAGCAACGGCCTCAGCGCGCTCAGCCTGTTTGCCGCCGTGCGCAACGGCCCGGTCACGCTGGTGGCGCCGCTGGCCGCGATCTATCCGCTGGTCACGGTGGCGTTGAGCGCGATGGTCCTGAAGCACGTCGCGATCACCGCCCGGATCGTCGCCGGCGCCCTGCTGACGGTGCTCGGCGTCGCGCTGGTGCTGGCCGGCTGACCGGCCTGCGCAATCGGCAATACCCCGTTGCGACGGCGGCACCTGTGCAAGCCGGCGGCGACCTGCCACACTGGCGCTGCCGGAGTTTCCAGTGCGATCCCCTGATGTCCCCCAGGCCTACCCGCATCCCGCGCGGCTGATCCTGATCCTGTCGATGGCGCCAACGGCCGGTCTGGGCATCGGCCGCTTCGCCTATGCGCTGGTGCTGCCGGACATGCGCGACACGCTGGCGTGGTCGTATTCCGCGGCAGGGTTCATGAATACGGTCAACGCGGCCGGCTATCTCGCCGGCGCGCTGCTGGTGTCGCGCATGATCGCGCGATTCGGGATGCTCGCCTCGGTGCGGTGGGGAACGGTGGCCTGCGTGCTGTCGCTGGCGCTGTGCGCCCTGTCGGGCAATTTCTACGTCCTGACTTTTGCCCGGCTGCTGGCAGGTGCCGGCGCCGCGGCCGGCTTCGTCGGTGGCGGGGCACTGGCGGCGACCATCGCGCAATCGCGGCCGGGACAGGCGAACTTCCTGCTCAGCCTGTTCTACGCCGGCCCCGGCGTCGGCATTGTCGGCTCGGGGCTGGTCGCGCCGTTCGTGCTGCAATGGTTCGGACCGGGCTCGTGGTGGATCGTATGGTGGGCGATGACGCTGCTCGCCCTGGTCATGACGCTGCCGGTGCTGCTGGCGCCGATCCATGAAGACGCGGGATCGGCGGCGACACCGGCAGCGAGATTCACCATCGCACCGGTCGCGATCTATCTTGCCGGCTATTTCCTGTTCGGCGCCGGCTACATCGCCTACATGACCTTCATGATCGCCTATGTGCGCGACGCCGGCGGCGGCGCGGCGGCGCAGAGCGCGTTCTGGAGCCTGATCGGCCTCAGCGCCTTCGCCACGCCCTGGGTGTGGCGGCGGGTGCTGGCGCTCGACCGCGGCGGCCTCGCCACCACGATCATCCTCGGCACCAACGCGATCGGCGCAGCGCTGCCGATCTTCGGGCAATCGGTCTGGCTGCTGGCGCTCTCGGCGCTGGTGTTCGGCGTCGCCTTCTTCGCGGTGGTCGGCTCCACCACCGCCTTCGTGCGCTTCAACTACCCGCCACGGGCCTGGCCCGGGGCGATCGCGGCGCTGACGATCTCGTTCGGCATCGGCCAGACGCTCGGGCCGATCGTGGTCGGCGCCATCACCGACGCGGTCGGCAGCCTGTCATTCGCGCTGAACATTTCGGCCGCCATGCTGGCGCTCGGCGCCGTGCTGTCGGCATTTCAGCAGAAGCTGAAACGAGACGCTTCGCCCTGACCCGCCATCCGCCCGCAGGCCGGCAGAGCCGCGACGCCATCGTCGCGGACGGAAATCGATCAAGCGATTGCCGCGCCGCCGTCAGCGACGGAACACACATCGGCCGCGTTCCGGTGGCTTTTGCGCGATGGACCATGGCCGCGCAAGAGGTGCACGTTTGTCGATTTTCGGCTGGATGGAAAAGCTGCTGGCGGGCGACCAGACGGCCGCACCGGCCGACGCACGCGTCGCGCGCGATGCGCAGGGGCGTATCGTCAGAGTCAGCCAGACGCTTTCGCCGGGCGAAGCGGCGCCGCAGGTTCATCCCAGGCTCGTCCCCGGCGAGGGCCTGCGCACGCGCCTGGGCGAAGCCTGCGACTGGCTGACCGACCGCAACATCTCGCTGGTCCGCATGCACGGCATCGGGCTGGAAGAGACCTTTGCCTTCGACCAGGACGAGGGCAGGCTCGAACTGATCTTCAGTGACGGGCGGAAGATCCTTGCCCGCGGCCAACTGCTCGGCTCATTCGATCCTCGGGATCGCACCTTCCTGTGGGCATGGGCCAATCCATCGATCCATCAGGCGCTGCTCGAGGACGCGCACCGCGCGCAAGCGGAAGGCCGCCGGATCGGCGAGGCGGCGCTGACGACACCGATGCAGAGCGCGGATTTCGGCGAGCTGACGGCGGTGCTGGCGTTGGTCAGCCAGATCTCCGGCGCCGACGGGCTGTACCGTTGCATCACCAACGGATCGACGTCGGTTTTCGTGACGTTCCGGATCGACGCGCATTTGCTGCCCGACGGCACCGGTGTCGATGCGAACGCGTTCTTGGCGGATCGGGCCGGCGACGAGACGCTGGCCTCCGCCGCCGCACTCGCCCGCGCCTATGACGGCGAGATGCTCGCCATCGACCGGGACTACCATCAGCGCGGCGAGCAGAGCACGCAGCTGATGGATGAACTGCTGGCGAAGAAGCTCGAAATATACGGGCGGTATTGGTCGCGCGACGACGACGACTGGAAGCCCTGCTCGTTCGGATGGCCCTCCGACCACGATCCCGCCACGATGAAAGTATGCTTCACCGCGCCGCATCTGCGCGGCGGCGTGCTCGATATCTCGATCGGAAAAACGGTCCGCAAGACGATCTACCGCTTCGAACATGTCGGCGGCGACCTGAAGATCACGGACCAGTTGATCGACTGGGGCGCGGGATTCGTCTGGCCGTCCGCGCCCTAGTCCGCCCGTTCAGCTTCCGCTGAACGAATTGTAGCCCTGGTCTTCCCAGAAGCCGCCCTTGTAGTCGTTGGTGACTTCCATCGACATCACGTATTTCGGGTTCTTGAAACCGAGCTTGGTCGGCACGCGGATCTTCATCGGAAAACCGTAGGCGCGCGGCAGGATCTCGTCGCCGAACTTGAAGGTCATCTGGGTCTGCGCATGCAGCGCGGTCGCCATGTCGAGCGGCGAATTGTAGCCGTCCTTGTCGGCGCACTGGAACCAGACATATCTGGCGCGGGTGTCGGCGCCGATGATCTTCAGGAAATCACGCAACGGCGTGCCGGTCCAGCTGCCGATCGCGCTCCAGCCTTCGACGCAGATATGGCGCGTGACCTGCTTGACCTGCGGCAGCTGATAGAGCTCGTCGAGCGTCCAGGACTTCTTGTTGTCCACGAGGCCGCGCACTTCGAGCTTCCAGGTCTTGCCGTCGACGGTCGGCGCGTCGTCGAGTTCATAATAGGCGTTGAACGGGAACGGTTTCGTGATGGCGCTTTCCGGGAAGGTGGGGGCCATCGCGTTGGGATTGAAGATTGCGGATTGCACGCCGTCATTGAACTTGGAGACGCGCTTCAGCATCTCCTCGGCCGAGAACTGGTCGGTGACATCGCAGCCGGTCAGCAGCGTCAGCGCGCCGAGGCTGGCGCCGCCGGCGATGAAACGCCGGCGCGTCAGGTCCGGCATGGTCTTGACGGCGTCGCGGACCAGCAGCGTCTTGTCGACGCCGGGGATCAGGAGGTTTCGCATGCGGCCCATGACGTGGCTCCTTTCGAGTTAGCGGCCGATGATCATGGCGCGCAGGCTCTTCGGCACCAGAAGAGCGAGCGCGACATGGACCACCATGAAGGCGACGATGCCGGCCATGCAGAAGAAATGGACGTAGCGCGCAGCGTCGTAGCCGCCGAACAGCGCCGTGAGATATTGCAGCTGCACCGGCTTCCAGATGGCGAGGCCCGACAGCACGATCAGGATGCCGAGCAGGATGACGCCGGCATAGAGCAGCTTCTGCACCTGATTGTACATGGTGAGATCGGCGTGCGAGAGCTTGCCGGTCAGCGCCGCTTTGGTGTCCGAGATCACGCCGCCCGGCGTGATCGGCAGCAGCTTCTTGCGGAAGCGGCCGGTGGCAAGGCCGACGGCGAGGTAGATCAGGCCGTTGACCATCAACAGCCACATCGCGGCAAAGTGCCACAGCAGCGCGCCGCCGAGCCAGCCGCCCAGCGTGATGCTCTTGGAAAAGGTGAAACCGAACAGCGGCGAGGCGTTGTAGATCTGCCACCCCGACATGATCATCAATACCATCGCAAAGGCGTTGGTCCAGTGCAGCGCCCGCACCCAGGCCGGCTGGATCACCTTGGCCTTGCCCGACGCTGCTTGTTCGTCGCTGACTGTGACGGCCGACATGGGCTCACCCTCTGATCGAGATCGTTGTCGAATTATACGCCGGGAACCGGCGGCGCGTTACTGCCAAAAAGCTATCAGGCCGATGCCTGCGACGTATCGTCCTTCACGAAAAAGCGAGCCGGGTTGCCCCGGCTCGCCCATCCACACACCCCTGTTGGGACCAGTCAGGGGCGCGCGGGAGCTCAGGACGCCGGCAGCAGCACGGTGTCGACCACGTGGATGACGCCGTTCGACTGGTTGACGTTGGAGATCGTCACGGTCGAAGCACCGCCCTTGGCGTCGATGATCATGACCTTGCCATCGGACTTCTTGACGGTGAGCTCCTCGCCCTCGGCGGTCTTCAGCTTCTTGCCGTCGGTCAGGTCGGACGCGGCGAGCTTGCCGGGCACCACATGGTAGGTGAGGATCTTGGTCAGGGTCGCCTTGTTCTCGGGCTTCACGAGCGACTCGACGGTGCCGGCCGGCAGCTTGCCGAAGGCGGTGTTGGTCGGCGCGAACACCGTGAACGGGCCCTTGCCTTCCAGCGTTTCGACCAGGCCGGCGGCCTTGACCGCGGCGACCAGCGTGGTGTGGTCCTTCGAGTTGACGGCGTTCTGGATGATGTTCTTCGAGGGGAACATCGCGGCGCCGCCGACCATCACGGTCTTCTCTTCGGCATGGGCGGGGGCGCCGATGGTCGCGGTGAAAGCCAGCGCGCTGAACACGGCGGCCGACAGCAAGGCAATACGTTTGGACATGGAAACTTCTCCCGATGATTGGACTGGCCGGCGGGATATCCGCCGGTGGCGGCGACGCTGGTCGATGGACCGGTTGATTGCGTCGTCGTTGAGCCGAGCTACGGGAGGTTTTTTGGCTGGTTTCGGGGAATAAATTATCGTGAATTCTGAAACTTTCGCGGAGGCAGGCCGTGCGGCCTCTTCTTCCCGGCTGACATCCGTGCCGCGCCGATGCTAGCTTCGTTGTGATCACCTGGAGATGACGGATGAAGGCCACGATGTACGCCGACGGCGCCGCCTATGTCGGGGGACGCTTCGTCCCGATCGCGGAGGCGACGCTGCCCGTCACCGATTGGGGATTCACGCGCTCCGATGTCGTCTACGACGTCGTGCATGTATTCAGGGGCGGCTTCTTCCGGCTGGACGATCATCTCGACCGTTTCGAGCGCGCGATGGAAAAGCGTCGGATCCACCCGCCGGAAGACCGCGCTGCGATCGAGGCGATCCTGCATCGTTGCGTGGCCTTGACGGGGCTTGCGGATGCCTATGTCGCCATGGTGGCGTCGCGCGGACGGCCACGCATCGCCGGATCGCGCCGGCCGGCCGATTGCGACAACCATCTGATCGCCTATGCGCTGCCCTGGATCGATGTCATCCCCAAGGACGTGCAGGCGCGCGGCGCTCACGTGTGGGTCGCCTCGACGCCGCGCGTGCCCGATGCGTCGGTCGATCCCACCGTCAAGAACTACCAGTGGAACGACCTGACCTCCGGGCTGATGGAAGCCCACGACCATGATTTCGATACCGCGGTGCTGTGCGACGCGCAGGGATTTTTGACCGAGGGACCGGGCTTCAACATCTTCGTCGTGAAGGACGGGCGGGTAACGACGCCGGATCGCGGCAGCCTGCACGGCATCACGCGCCGCTCGGTGCTGGAGCTGTGCACGGAGCTGGGCATCGCGGCGGCGGTCGAGCCGATTCCCCGATCGGCGCTCGACGACGCCGACGAGGTGTTCCTGGCGACCACGGCCGGCGGCGTGATGCCGGCCTCGCGCATCGGCGCGCGCATCCTCGGCAACGACCGGCCGGGGCCGATCTCGACGCGGCTCAAGGACACCTATTGGCGCAAGCACGAGGAAGGCTGGCACCGCACGCCGGTGCGCCCGCTGGAGGCGGAAGCGGCGGAGTGATTTTTCTTACCCGCCCCTCGAGGGGGTCGAGACGAGCGGAGCTCGCTCTTGGGTCGGCTCACTTTGAGCGCAGCGAAATGTGAGACGGGGCGGGGTGACAGACTATCGGCGCATGCTGTGGTGGTTGTGGCCCACCCCACCCCCGCCACGTGCGCTTCGCACACGTGACGACCCGCCCCCTCAAGGGGCGGGTAGAACCCCTTCGCTTTCGCCGCGACAACGAAACAGCTAATCCCTATTCGCTGGCGTCTGAATAAACCCGCGGTTGTGGGTCGGGCTGATCAGGATCTCGTTGATGCACACCCGCGGCGGCATGCTGGCGACGAAGGCGATGGTGCGGCCGCAATCTTCCGGCTGCAGCATTTTCGCCTGCTCGGCTTCCGACGGCACCACGGGACGCAGCTTCAGGATCGGCGTGGCGACCTCGCCGGGCGACAGGCAGCAGGCGCGCAGGCCGTTGACGCATTCGTCCATGTTGAAGGAATGGGTCAGCGCCAGCACCGCGTGCTTGGTCGTGGTGTAGGCCGGGCCCGGCATCTTCGAGACATGACGGCCGGCCCAGGACGCGACGTTGATGATGCAGCCGTCCTTTTGTTTGCGCATCGCCGGCAGCACCGCATGCATGCAATAGAGCACGCCGTTGAGATTGATCTCGACCAGCTTGTCCCACCCTTCCAGTTCCATGTCGGCCCAGCTGCGCTTCGGCACGTTGATGCCGGCGCTGTTGACCAGCAGGTCGATGCGGCCGTGTTTGGCCAGGATCCGATCGGCGGCTGTGTTGACGGCGGTCTTGTCGCTGACATCAAGCTGGATCGCCTCGGCCTTGCCGCCCTTTTGGGTGATGCTGGCGACCACGCGGTCGAGCTCCTGCTGGCGGCGGCCGGAAACCACCACGGTCCAGCCGTCGGCGGCGAGGAATTCCGCCCCGGACTCGCCGATGCCGCTGCCACCCCCGGTCACCCAGGCCACGCGTTTCCCGTTATTTGACATGCAAACTGTCTCCGTTGCTTTATGAAGGGCGTTCTTGCTAATCCAGCCGGCGAAATTCTGTCGGCCAGACCCCCTTTCAGGGAATGTTGCATGAACACGTCCGCCAACGCCAATTTGTTTTCCCGCCTGTTCGACGGCCTCGACGATCCGGACCGGCTGGCGATCGAAATGCTCGACGGCACGCGCATCAGCTATGCCGACCTGATCGGCCGGGCGGGCCAGATGGCCAACGTGCTGGTGGCGCGCGGCGTCAAGCCCGGCGACCGCGTCGCGGCGCAGACTGAAAAATCCGTACCGGCGCTGGTGCTGTATCTGGCGACGGTGCGCGCGGGCGCGGTCTATCTGCCGCTCAACACCGCCTACACGCTCAACGAACTCGACTACTTTATTGGCGACGCCGAGCCGTCGTTGATCGTCTGCGATCCGTCGAAGGCGGAAGGCATCGGCGCGATTGCCGCCAAAGTGAAGGCCGGGGTCGAAACGCTTGGGCCCGACGGCAAGGGCTCGTTGACGGATGCCGCTGCCAGGGCCGGCTCGGCGTTTGCGACGGTCGCGCGCGGCAACGACGACCTCGCCGCGATCCTCTACACGTCCGGCACCACCGGCCGCTCCAAGGGCGCGATGCTGACGCACGATAACCTTGCGTCGAACTCCTACAGCCTGGTCGACTACTGGCGCTTCACCGACAAGGACGTGCTGATCCACGCGCTGCCGATCTATCACACCCACGGCCTGTTCGTGGCGAGCAACGTCACGCTGTTCGCGCGGGCCTCGATGATCTTCCTGCCGAAGTTCGATCCCGAACTGATCATCAAGCTGATGGCGCGCTCGACCGTGCTGATGGGCGTGCCGACGTTCTATACCCGCCTGCTGCAGAGCCCGGCGCTGTCGAAAGAGTCCACCCGGCATATGCGGCTGTTCATTTCGGGCTCCGCGCCGCTGCTCGCCGACACCCACCGCGAATGGTCCGCGCGCACCGGTCATGCCGTGCTGGAACGCTACGGCATGACCGAAACCAACATGAACACGTCGAACCCCTATGACGGGGAGCGCGTCCCCGGCGCGGTCGGCCATCCCTTGCCCGGCGTTTCCGTCCGCGTCACCGATCCCGAGACCGGCAAGGAAATCGCGCGCGACACCATCGGCATGATCGAGGTCAAGGGCCCGAACGTGTTCAAGGGCTATTGGCGAATGCCGGAGAAGACAAAAGCCGAATTCCGCGACGACGGCTTCTTCATCACCGGCGATCTCGGCAAGATCGACGACAAGGGCTATGTCCACATCCTCGGCCGTGGCAAGGACCTGGTGATATCGGGCGGCTTCAACGTCTACCCCAAGGAGATCGAGAGCGAGATCGACGCCATGCCTGGCGTGATCGAGTCCGCCGTGATCGGCGTGCCGCATGCCGATTTCGGCGAGGGTGTCACGGCGGTCGTGGTCTGCAACAAGGGCGCCGAGGTCACGGAAGCGGGCGTGCTCGGCGCGCTCGATGGAAGGCTCGCGAAATTCAAGATGCCGAAGCGCGTGTTCGTGGTCGACGAACTGCCGCGCAACGCCATGGGCAAGGTGCAGAAGAACATCTTGCGGGATACGTACAAGGATATCTATTCGAAGCATTAGGGGCGCGGCAGCCGCGGCTTGAAATCATGAAGCGCGAGCAGGCGGTCCGTATTCTAAAACACGTCCTCGACGCCGACGCCGCTTTGGGTCACGCGAGAACGGCGATCGCGGATCTCAAGAAAGAGGAGCGGCTGGCGCTCGACGGATTGCTTCAGGAAGCTGTCGAGACGTTGCATCTCGAGTTGCTCGAAGAAATCTACGCTCAGTATCCTGACCTGGAGCCGCCCTATGGCTAAGGAAATCCCCACGATCAGCAGCCATCTCACATGGGATCAGGTTCGCCTGCCGCCATCTGTGACCGAAGCGGACCTCGACGGCATCATTTTCTCAGTGTTGAAGCCGCTATGGCAAAAGACCGCGATGACGGTCGTTCGAGCCATGGAGCGCTGCGAGGAGCGTGGCCTGCCGATCAGCTATGAAGCGATTGCTGCACGATTGCAGGTACTCGCCGATTCCGATCGCATCGAAGGCGCCGGCGATCTCCGCAAATGGCGTCATAGCGAAGTGCGTCTGAAGGGCTGATCCTGTAGCCCGGATGAAGCGCAGCGCAATCCGGGAGCGGCCTATCGGTCCGGACGAATCCCGGATTACGCTGCGCTCCATCCGGGCTACGATCTCACAACAGGCTGATCGCGAACCGGCCGCCGACGATGAACATGTACGCGCCAAAGGCCATCTCCAGCATGCGCTTCGACAGCGCGTGCGCCACCTTCACGCCGAGCGGCGCCGTCACCAGCGTGGTCGGCATCACCAATAGCGCGCCGATCAGCGAGACGTAGCCGAGCGCGAATGGCAATTGCAGCGCGGCGACGTCGGGAAATCGTGCCGCTGCGGGCCAGCCGGCGTAGATGTAGCCGAACGCGCCGGGGATCGAGATCAGCACGGCGAGCGCCGACGAGGTCGCGACCGCCTGGTGGATTGGACGGCCGTAGAACGTCATCAGGAGATTGGCGAACAGCCCGCCGCCGACGCCCATCAGGGTCGACAGCAGCCCGACGAAGAAGCCATAGACGCGCATGAAGGGGCCGGTCGGCATTTCGTCGCCGAGCCTCCAATTGTCGCGCGCCAGCAAAAGTCTGGCGGCGGCCGACCACGCCACCATCACGAACACGATCTTGAACAGCCGCTCCGGCGCGAAGCGCGCGGTGACGCTGCCGGCGAGAACGCCGATCACGATCGGCACCCACCACAATTTGAGGATGTCCATGTCGACCGCGCCCCGCTTGTAATGGGCGCGAAACGAGGACAGCGAGGTCGGGATGATGATGGCCAGCGAGGTACCGATGCACAGCGGCATCCGCACCTCCAGCGGCACCCCGGCGAGGCGGAAGCATTCGTAGAACACCGGCACCAGGACGGCGCCGCCGCCGATGCCAAACACCCCGGCCAGAAATCCCGACAGCGCGCCGGTCGCGATCAGCAGCAGGGCCAGTTCGATCAGTTCTCTGGATTCAAGACCGGCCATCATCGCTCGGCATCCCCGGTTCGGAATAGAGACCCGCGCATCTGCATGGGCGATCCGCGAGCCTTAGCTGGCTTTGGGTCGCACGCACAAATCCGCGGATCGCTCCGGCCCCGGGTAGCCGCCTCGAGGCGCGTCCGGCACCGAACGTCGGGTTCGATGACCCTTGGCCGGTATCCCGTTGACCGATGGTCGCAAACTTGCCCGCCAATGGGCGGCTGGCTGCGCCGATAAGAAGCGGTTTGTTATTCATTTCTTAATTCATAAATCGCGTCCTGGTATACCAAGCCTCTGAATCCTTCCCGTTTCCTAGCTTCGTAGAAATGAATTACGCTTCGTTTCAAGGCGATTTGGTCATTGCGCGGACTGATTCGACTCCGTAAATAGAATTCATCTACCGCGCTCCCCGTGCACGGGCCAGCCGCGGTTCCACATAACATGAAGCTGCCGAATGACCGCCAGGATCGACCGACCGCTCTCGCCCCATTTGCAGACCTATCGCGTCACCCTGACGATGGCGCTTTCCATCATCCACCGCGCCACCGGAATTGCGCTTTACTTCGGCACGCTGCTGCTCGCCTGGTGGCTGATCGCGACGGCCTCCGGTCCGGGCGCCTACGCCACGTTCCGGGGTTTCAGCGGCAGCATCATCGGCAAACTGATCCTGTTCGGCTACACATGGGCGCTGCTGCATCATCTGTGCAGCGGCATCCGCTATTTCTTCTGGGACCTCGGCTACGGCTTCAAGCCCAATGAGCGCGAGGCGCTGACCTGGGGCGCGCTGATCGCCGGCATCTCGTTGACCGTGCTGGTCTGGATCGTCGCCTATTCGCTGGGAGCCGGACGATGAGCCGCCCCTCCTCGATGCGCACGCCGCTCGGCCGCGTCCGCAACCTCGGTTCCTCGCATTCCGGCACCAGTGATTTCTGGCGCCAGCGCCTGACGGCGGTGGCGATGGCGCTGCTGATCGTGCCGGTCATCGTCATCATCCTGATGCTGAACAGCAGCAATCATGCCGGCGCCGCGCAGATCCTCTCATCGATCCCGATCGCGATCATCATGGCGCTCTTCATCGTCGCCAGCACCTGGCACATGCGGATCGGCATGCAGATCGTGATCGAGGATTATGTGCACAGCGAGAAGCTGAAGCTCGCCTGCGTGATGGCCAATCACTTCTTTTGCATCGCGGTGGCGCTCGCCTCGATCTACGCGATCTTCAAATTGTCATCGGGAGTTTAGCCCATGGCTACTCAGGGCAACGGCAAGGCCACCAACGGCAGCGGGCCTGCGACCAACGGAAAAGCCTATCCGATCGAGGACCACACCTATGACGTGGTGGTGGTCGGCGCCGGCGGCGCCGGCCTGCGCGCGGTGGTCGGCTGCTCGGAAGCCGGACTGCGGACCGCCTGCATCACCAAGGTCTTCCCGACCCGCTCGCACACCGTGGCGGCGCAAGGCGGCATCTCGGCCTCGCTCGGCAACATGCATCCGGACGACTGGCGCTGGCACATGTACGACACCGTCAAGGGGTCGGACTGGCTCGGCGACCAGGACGCGATCGAATACATGGTGCGCAACGCGCCGGAAGCGGTCTACGAGCTCGAGCATTGGGGCGTGCCGTTCTCGCGCACCGAGGACGGCAAGATCTACCAGCGCCCGTTCGGCGGCATGACCATGGACTACGGCAAGGGCCAGGCGCAGCGCACCTGCGCCGCCGCCGACCGCACCGGCCACGCCATGCTGCACACGATGTACGGCCAGGCGCTGCGCCACTCGGCCGAATTCTACATCGAGTTCTTCGCCATCGACCTGATCATGGACGACCAGGGCGTCTGCCGCGGCGTCATCGCGCTGAAGCTTGACGACGGCACGCTGCATCGCTTCCGCGCGCAGACCACGATCCTCGCCACCGGCGGCTACGGCCGCGCCTACGCCTCCTGCACCTCGGCGCATACCTGCACCGGCGACGGCGGCGGCATGGTGCTGCGCGCCGGCCTGCCGCTGCAGGACATGGAGTTCATCCAGTTCCACCCGACCGGCATCTACGGCTCGGGCTGCCTCGTCACCGAAGGCGCGCGCGGCGAAGGCGGTTATCTCGTCAACTCCGAAGGTGAGCGCTTCATGGAGCGCTATGCGCCCTCCGCAAAGGACCTTGCCTCGCGCGACGTCGTCTCGCGCTCGATGACCATCGAGATCCGCGAGGGCCGCGGCGTCGGCAAGAAGAAGGACCACATCTACCTGCACCTCGATCATCTCGATCCCAAGGTGCTGAACGAGCGGCTGCCGGGCATTTCCGAATCGGCCAAGATCTTCGCCAATGTCGACGTCACCCGCGAGCCGATCCCGATCGTGCCGACGGTGCATTACAACATGGGCGGCATCCCGACCAATTATCACGCCGAGGTGCTGACCAAGAAGGACGGCGACGACAACGCCGTGGTGCCCGGCCTGATGGCGATCGGCGAGGCCGCCTGCGTGTCGGTGCACGGCGCCAACCGTCTGGGCTCGAATTCGCTGATCGACCTCGTCGTGTTCGGCCGCGCCGCGGCGCTGCGGCTCGCCGAGAAGCTGACGGCGAACGCCAAGCAGCCGGATCTGCCAAAGGACTCCGCCGATCTCGCGCTCGGCCGGCTCGACCACTATCGTCATGCCTCCGGCGGCACGCCGACCGCCAAGCTGCGCGAAGGCATGCAGCACGTCATGCAGAACAATTGCGCGGTGTTCCGCACCGGCGAGATCCTCTCCGAAGGCCAGAATTTGATTCACAAGGTGCATGGCGGCATCGGCGACGTCGCCACCACCGACCGTTCGCTGGTTTGGAATTCCGACCTGATCGAGACGCTGGAATTCGACAATCTGATCGCGCAGGCGGTCGTCACGATGGACTCGGCGGCGAACCGCACCGAAAGCCGCGGCGCCCATGCGCGCGAGGATTTTTCCGAGCGCGACGACAAGAACTGGATGAAGCACACGCTGGCGTGGATCGACAAGGGCGGCAAGACCACGATCGATTACCGCCCGGTGCACGACTACACGATGACGAACGACGTTCAGTACATCCCGCCGAAGGCGCGGGTGTATTGAGAACTGCTTGTCATGCGCGGGCATGACCCGCGCATCCATCTCCTTCGAAAGGGGATGGATTGCCGGGTCAAGCCCGGCAATGACGAAGGAGAACCAAAGAGGCAGGACCTATGGCTGAATTCGCGCTTCCCAAGAACTCCAAGATCTCTGGCGGCAAGGCCTGGCCGAAGCCGGCCGGCGCCACCGAGACGCGCGAGTTCCGGGTGTATCGCTGGAATCCGGACGACGGCAAGAATCCGAGCGTCGACACCTATCATGTCGACATCAACGATTGCGGGCCGATGGTGCTGGACGGCCTGATCTGGATCAAGAACCACATCGACCCGACCCTGACCTTCCGCCGCTCCTGCCGCGAGGGCGTCTGCGGCTCCTGCGCCATGAACATCGACGGCCAGAATACGCTGGCCTGCACCAAGTCGATGCACGACGTCGCCGAGGGCGGCGCGGTGAAGGTCAACCCGCTTCCGCACCAGCCGGTCGTCAAGGACCTGGTGCCGGACCTGACGAATTTCTACGCGCAGTATGCCTCGATCGAGCCGTGGCTGAAGACGACCACGCCGACGCCGCAGAAGGAATGGAAGCAGAGCCACGAGGACCGCGAAAAGCTCGACGGTCTCTATGAGTGCATCTTGTGCGCGTGCTGCTCGACGTCGTGCCCGAGCTACTGGTGGAACAGCGACCGCTTCCTCGGCCCCGCCGCGCTGCTGCAGGCCAACCGCTGGGTCACGGATTCCCGCGACGAAGCCACCGGCGAACGGCTCGATAATCTGGAAGATCCGTTCCGGCTCTATCGCTGCCACACCATCATGAACTGCGCCAAGGCGTGCCCGAAGGGTCTCAACCCGTCGGAGGCCATCGCAGAGCTCAAGCTGAAGATGGTCGAGCGGCAGATCTAGCTTTGGGCCGGCGCTACCGCGCGGCCTTTCGGGTTTCCGTGCTCGATCACACGGCGCAACTGGCGATCGGTGGCGCGCAGCTTGATCTCGTCCGAGGCAAGTGCGGCGAGATGGGCAAGCGTCTGCTTCTGGGTGTCGTCGAGTTTGCGCGGCCTGGTGTCGATCACGCATAGCGAACCCAACGTGAAGCCGTCGGGGTCGATCACCGGACACCCCGCATAAAACCGAAACCCTAATTCCCCCAAGACGGCCGGATTGTCGGCGAAGCGCTGGTCCGTCGCGAGGTTCTCCGCGACCATGATGCCTTGCTGCAGAATGGTGTGATTGCAAAACGCCCAGTCGCGCGGCGTCTCGGCCAGATCCAGCCCGTAGCGCGACTTGAACCATTGTTGGGTCGGGGTGAGCAGCGTCAGCAGCGCGATCGGCGCGTCGAGGCTGCGCGCCGCCAGCCAGGTCAGCCGATCGAATGAATCCTCCGGCGGCGTGCCTACCAGCCCGGAGCGCTCGAGTGCGAGAAGCCGCTGGCTCTCATTGGCTGGGAACGGAAACGAGGGCGGCGTCGCGAACGGAAGGGGATGCTCGACGGCACCCTGAACGGCCGCCTCGATTGCCGCCGGCAACGCAAGCAATCCGTCGATATAGAGCGTCATGCCGGTGTCCAGACCGACGGCGCCGGTCTGCCGCCTTGCCCCCGGAGGGCCGACGACCAGGATCCTCGTGCCTCCGAGCGCGGCATCGGCGTGCAGGCTCTCCAGCACGGCCAATCCTTCGCTGTCCGGCTGTTCGGCCTCGATCACGACGGCGGCCGGCAACCGGGATCCTATCGCGAGCAGGGCCGCATAGGTGTCCGTGTAGCTCTCGACGACACAATAACCCAACGAGCTCAGAACGGCTTGATAGTCGGCGATCCGTTCCGGGCGCGCGATCAGGATGACGCGCGCTGACGCGACCAGCGGCGTTTGGCCAGGGCCGGAAATCACGGCGAGCACGTCGCGGCGGTAGACCCGGCGGTGGCCTCCCGGGGTTTTCCAGGACGCGATCGAACCGCCTTCGATGAGAAGCTGCGCGGTGCGCACCGACACGCCCAGAATCTTGGCGGCCTCTGCTGTCGTCAGAATTTCCTTGTCCATCGCGTCCATTTCCAGCCCCGACCGGTCAGCCGGCCGACCCCGCCCCAGCCCTCACAATGTCGTGCTTCCGCCCGTGTTGACAAGGGCGGCGAAGTGCTATTTTGATAAATCTGATGACTATGATAGATTTGATAAATCTGATACACTGGATCCGCGCCGCTTGGCGGATGCGGATGACCCATGCCTACCCCTTGTTGAACAGGAGCCCACCGCCCAGCCGAATAGCTTCCTCCCCATCCCGGGATACCGCCGACCGCCACGTGAAACGCGGCCAGGACGGGTTCCCGCACAAACCTCGAAGGAAAAACGGCGCCTTCCCTGACGCCGTTCGTCCGTCCTGCGGGCGTACTGCCCGCAGCTGCCTGCCTTTTTTCCCAATTGCGCCTGTCCGGAACGCTCCGTTCCGCGGCAACGCTCACTTCCCTGGAGTACCCGCCATGAATGCCTCCCTGCCCTCCGATCTTCCGGAATTCGGCGACCGCGTTGCCGCCAATCAACGCCGGCTCGGTGAAAACCTTCGCCGCAGCTACGACTTCATCGTCTGCGGCGCCGGCAGCTCCGGCTCGGTCGTCGCCCGACGCCTTGCCGAAAATCCGTCCGTTGCCGTCCTGCTGATCGAGGCCGGCGGCAGTGACGAGGTGCCGACCGTCATGGAGCCCGGGGCGTGGCCGGGTAACCTCGGCAGCACGACCGACTGGGGCTATGTCGCAGAGCCCAACCCCCATCTGAACGGCCGCGCCGTACCGATGTCGATGGGCAAGGTGCTGGGTGGCGGCTCCAGCATCAACGTGATGGTGTGGGCGCGCGGCCATCGCAGCGACTGGGACTTCTTCGCCGAGGAAACCGGCGACCCGTCCTGGGGCTACGACGCCGTCTCGAAGATCTTCCGGGAGATCGAGGATTGGCATGGCACGCCCGATCCGCGTCATCGCGGCACCGGAGGGCCGGTCTACGTGCAGCCCTCGCCCAATCCCGGGCCGGCCGCGGTCGCGATGCTCGACGCGGCGAAAGAGATCGGTATTCCGACCTTCGCCAGCCCGAACGGCGAGATGATGGAGGGCGACGGCGGCTGCGCCTTCACCGACGTGCTGATCCGCAACGGCCGGCGGAATTCCATCTTCCGCGCCTATACCTACCCGTTTCTCGACCGGCCCAACCTCACGCTGCTGACCGGCACCCATGTGACCCGCGTGGTGGTCGAGCACGGAAGGGCTGTCGGCATCGAGGTGGTTTATCAAGGCCGGACGATGCGGTTCGGCGCGGCCAAGGAAGTGATCCTCTCGCTCGGCGCGGTGCAGACGCCGGCCGTGCTGATGCGCTCCGGCATCGGCGCCGAGACCGCGCTGCGACCGGTCGGCATCCCCCTGGTCCAGTCCCTGCCCGGCGTCGGCCAGAACCTGCAGGATCACGTGTCGTTCGGATGCATCTGGGAATATCGCGAGCCGGTGGCGCCGCGGAACAGCGGCAGCGAGGCGACGCTGTATTGGAAATCCCGCCCTTCGCTCCCGAATCCGGACCTGCTGTTCTGCCAGGTCGAGTTTCCGGTGCCGACCCCCGAAACCGCGGGCCGCGGTGCGCCGGCGCACGGCTGGACGATGTTCGCGGGTCTCGCCCTGCCGAAGAGCCGAGGCCAGATCACGCTTGCCAGCGCCGAGCCGCTGGCGACCCCGCGGATCGAAGCCAACATGCTGTCGCATCCCGACGATGTGACCGCGGCCCTCGCCTGCGTCGAGATGTGTCGCGCGCTTGGCAACACGCGCGCCTTCGAACCGCTGGTCGTGCGCGAGTCGATGCCCGGCCATCTCGGCAAAGCGGAGATGGAGCGCTTCGTGCGCGATGCGGCGGTGACCTATTGGCACCAGACATGTTCGGCGAAGATGGGACGCGATGCGATGTCCGTGGTCGACAGCAAGCTCAAGGTCTACGGCGTCGACCGGCTTCGCATCGCCGACGGCTCGGTGATGCCGCGGATCACCACCGGCAACACGATGGCGCCGTGCGTCATCATCGGCGAGAAGGCAGCCCGCGCGCTGCGGGACGAGCACGGCTTATGACCGCCGCCCGGCGGTCGTGACGATAGCGGCGGACGCGACGCCGTCCGCCATCGCTCGAATCACGAGCCTTTGCCGCCCCTGGACGGAAGTTGCCTGGGGCGGCCGTCACCTTGCGAAGCGTCCGGTGCTTGCCAGCCGAGCAGCTAGCGCATTCCCAAGAAGTTGCGGCGCACCCTGTCAGCAAACCAGATCGCAACGATCGCGGCGAACGAGAGGGCGACTAATTCCGCGGTCAGTACAAAAGCCTGTCCTGCAGCTGACATGATTTCCTCCCTTATTGATTCGTTCGTTGGCCGGTCGCGCCGGTGCAACGCTGCCGGATGGCGGCCGGGTCAGGATTGCCCACGCCTGCGCGCGCCGCTTTGCGATGGATCAACCGGAGCCCGTCGCGATGGCGGGCGGGCTTCCAGGTTTCCGGAAGGCCGCTGCAGCTGATGAGTCTCTTCCATTTGGACTTTCTGCCGCCGCAGAGCTGATACGGGCGGAAATGAGTCCGAAACAGGGAACGGAACCTGCGGGAACCTTCTGATTTGGCTGCCGTTATGCCGCCATGGGCAACGCATCCGTCAAATCATCCGGAAAGAAATCCGCTGCGAGATCAAACGCTGGCGCGAGCCATAAGCCGGACCACGTCGCAGCCACATCTGATCCGCCGGAAAAATCCGAATTCGTCGAAGTCACCGCCGAAGGCGGCGACCATGTCGAACCGCCGCCGCCGGAAGTCGTCGAGCCCGATCCGCAATTGTCGCCGGAGCAGGCCGAGCAGGCCCGCAAGGATTATCTGCTGACCCGGTTCTGGATCAGCGCGCGCGGCTATTGGAGCAAGAAGGGCGACCGGCTGGCGTGGGTGTTTACGATCGGGCTGTTGCTGCTGATCGTCGCCAATGTCGGATTTCAGTACGGGATCAATGTCTGGAATCGCGCGATCTTCGATGCGATCGAGAAGCGCGATTCCGCCACCGTCTATTATCTCGCCGCGGTGTTCTTTCCGCTGGCGATCGGCAGCGTGCTGCTCGGCGTCGCACAGGTATTCGCCCGCATGGGTATCCAGCGGCGCTGGCGCGCCTGGCTGACCCATTCGGTGATCTCGCGCTGGCTCGCCAATGGCCGCTACTACCAGCTCAATCTGGTCGGCGGCGATCACAAGAACCCGGAATACCGCATCGCCGAGGACCTGCGCATCGCGACCGACTCGCCGGTCGATTTCGTCGCCGGCGTCACCTCGGCGTTCCTGTCGGCCGCAACCTTCATCGTCGTGCTGTGGACCATCGGCGGCGCGCTGACGCTGACGCTGGGCGGCTCGACCGTCACCATCCCCGGCTTCCTGGTGATCGCCGCGGTGATCTATGCCGCCATCGCATCCGGCTCGATCCTGACGATCGGGCGCAGCTTCGTTCAGGTCTCCGAGGACAAGAACCAGGCCGAGGCGGAATATCGCTACACGCTGACGCGGGTGCGCGAGAATGGCGAAAGCATCGCGCTGCTCGGCGGCGAGCAGGAAGAACGCGACGGCATCGACAAGACGTTCACCAAGGTCCTGCAGCAATGGGCGCGGCTGGCCGGCCAGCACATGCGCACCACGCTGGTGTCACAAGGCTCCAGCCTGATCGCGCCGATCGTGCCGCTGTTGCTGTGCGCGCCGAAATTCCTCGACGGCAGCATGACGCTCGGGCAGGTGATGCAGGCGGCGTCCGCCTTCACCATCGTGCAGACCGCGTTCGGCTGGCTGGTCGACAATTATCCGCGGCTCGCCGACTGGAACGCCTGCGCGCGCCGCATCGCCTCGCTGATGATGTCGCTCGACGGCCTCGAACGCGCCGAGCGCGGCGACGGCATCGGCCGCATCAAGCGCGGCGAGGGCGAGGTGGGGGGCCCGATGCTGAGCCTGCAGGATTTCTCGGTGACGCTGGATGACGGCACCGCGGTGGTCGGCGAAACCGAAGTGGCGATCGGCCCCGGCGAGCGGCTGCTGGTGGCCGGCGAATCCGGCACCGGCAAGAGCACGCTGGTACGGGCGCTGGCAGGGCTGTGGCCATGGGGCGGCGGCAAGGTGAACTTCCATCCCGACCGCCGGCTCTTCATGCTGCCGCAGAAGCCTTACATTCCATCAGGCACGCTGCGCCGCGCCATCGCCTATCCCGGCGCCGCTGACGACTGGACTGTCGAAGCGATCGGCGAGGCCCTCCACAAGGTCGGTCTCGATCATCTCAAGGAGAAGATCGAAGAGGACGGGCCGTGGGACCAGACGCTGTCCGGTGGCGAGAAACAACGGCTCGCCTTCGCGCGCCTGCTGCTGCACAACCCCGACATCGTGGTGCTCGACGAGGCGACATCGGCGCTCGACGAAAAGAGCCAGGACAAGATGATGCAGATCGTCGTCAACGAACTGCCGAACGCCACCATCGTCAGCGTCGCCCACCGCGTCGAACTGGAAGCCTTCCACAGCCGCAAAATCGTGCTGGAACGGCGCAAGGGCGGCGCCAAGCTCGTCAGCGACGTCGACCTGATCCCACGCAAGGGCAAGCGCCGCCTGCTCGGCCGCTTCCTGCGCAACCGCAAAACCGCGAACAAGGCGGCGTAGATTTCTCGCAAGCCGCGACGGTCGCTTACTCGCAGTCCGGATGAGCCATTCGCGCGACCGTTGGCTCGTGCGGACGATTCGACCTGTTTTGCTTCCGCAAAACCCGCTAAGCATGCGCCGTTTCGTCGAGGACCGCAGCTTGACTTCCCACAACGACCCCACCCCCGCGCCGTTCGGCGCGTTTGCCCCGAATGCCGCGCAGGCCGCGATCATCTCCCTGGCGCATCGCACGCGGCTGAAGCGCGGCGCATTCCGACCGATGCTGTCGCGGCTGGTGAATTTGCTGCGCGCGGGGCCGGTGGACGTGCGATACCAGGACGCCTCGTTCCGCTTCTACCACCAGGCCAGTGCGACCGAGCGCGGGGCATTGTTCAATCCGGCCTACAATATCGAAGAACTGGATTTCCTGCGCGCGAACGTGCCGGCCGGCGGCGTGTTCGTCGATGTCGGGGCCAATGTCGGCACCTATGCACTGGCGCTGGCGCGCCAGGTCGGCGCGAACGGAAAGGTCATCGCGATCGAGCCGCATCCGGTGACGCATGCGCGGCTGGCCTTCAACAGCCTCGCATCGGGATACGCCCAGGTGAAGCTCGTCGCGGCGGCGGCCGGGCCCGCCGACGGCGAATTGCTGATCGAAACCGACGGCGACAATCTCGGCGCCAGCCACATCGTACAGGGCGAGGCCACCGCCAAGGCGATCAAGGTGCCCTCGCTTCGGCTGCAGCGCATTCTCCAAGATGCCGGCGCCACGGATGTCGACGCGCTCAAGATCGACGTCGAGGGGTTTGAGGATCGCGTGCTGACGGGTTTCTTTGCCGAGGCGCCGCCGGCGCTGTGGCCGCGCGCGGTCGTGATCGAGCATCTGTCAAAGAACGAATGGCAGAACGACTGCATCGCAGACATGCGGGCGCGCGGCTATGTTGAGAAAGGCAAAACCCGGAGCAACACCTTGCTGGCGCGCGGCTGACGCTTCCCGTCCTTAACCGAAGGAGAGCTTGATGATCGATCACATCGGATTTCCGGTGTCGGACTATGCGCGCTCCAAGGCGTTCTATCTGAAAGCGCTGGCACCGCTCGGCTACGGCCTCGTGATGGAGGTGACGCAGGAGCAAAACGCCCACGAACCCGCCGCGGGCTTCGGCGCCGACGGAAAACCCGACTTCTGGATCGGCGGCGAAGGCGCCCTGAACAAGCCGCTGCATGTCGCCTTTGTGGCGAAAGACCGTGCGACGGTGGACGCTTTCCACGGGGCGGCTTTGGCCGCCGGCGGCCGCGATAATGGCGCGCCGGGTATTCGGGCGCATTATCACCCGAATTATTATGGCGCCTTCGTGCTCGATCCCGACGGCCATAACATCGAAGCGGTGTGTCACGCGCCGGCCTGAACCGGCCCGCGTCGGATCGCAACATGGAACTTCGCGTCGCGCCCGCTGTTGTCGCTTCCGGAGCTGCAACCTTCGGAGGACGCGATGCCGATCGAACCGCCGGAGATACCGCCGGCCACACCCGGACAACCCACCGAGCCGCCGCAGGAAAGTCCGCCGGGGAATCCACGCCCGGAAGCGCCGCCACCGATCCGCGAACCCGGGGCACCGCCACAACCGGAGGAATTGCCTGGCAACACGCCGGAAGAAATGCCGACACGGGGACCAAATAGCCCCACGACGCCCAATCCCGCCACTGCTCGAAGCGCCATCTGAAGATGCCGCCTGAACGCGCAATGAATAAGGAAGCATGCAACCCATTGCGCCAATGAAATAAAAACCATCCGACCATTTGAAGGTCGTCACAATCCGGCCTAATGATTAGCCGTTCAATCGACCAACTGACCTGCCAGTGAGGGCCATCAGTTGCTGTCGCGCCTTATTCCGGGGACTCAGAACATCATGACAAAGCTTCGCATCCTGCTGCTCGCCACAACCGCCTTGACGGCGACGCAGTTCGCGACCTCCGCATCGCAGGCGCAGACCGCGCCGCTCATCATGGCGCAAGCTCGCGAAGATGGCCCCCCCGGCGCGAGGAAGGAAGGCGGACCACCGCCAGGCGGCCAGCGGCCCGGCGGCGCCCCGCCTCCCGCGGCGGCACCGCCACGCCCGGCAGCCCCGCCGCCACCTCCGCCGGCTGCAGCTCCGCCACCCCGGCAGGCCCCGCCACCCCCGGCCGCGGCTCCGCCGCCACGTCCCGCCCCGCCTCCGCCGCCTCCCGCGGCTGCGCCACCGCCGCGTCCGGCTCCGCCACCGCCACCTCCGGCGGCTGCACCCGCACGACCGGCACCGCCGCCCCCTCCGCCGCCACCGGCTGCCGCGACAAAACAGCCGGCGCCCCCTCCGCCGCCACCCGCGGCGGCCCCATCGCGTCCGACGCCACCTCCGCCTCCGCCGCCGCCTCCCCCGGCGGCCGCCCCCGCGGCACCGAAGCAACCGGCGGCGCCAACGGCTCCACCGCCTCCGCCGCCGCAACCGCCTTCATCGCAGAAGGCGGCGCCGTCGCCCGTGCCACCGCCACCCCCACCTCCACCCCCGGCTGGCGCCAAGCAGCCGCCGGCCCCGACGACCGCGCCAGCCCCGACCGCGCCTCCTGCCGCCGCGCCGCCACCCCCCGGCGGAAGCACGACTGCACCAACGCGTCCCGGCGCTCCGCCGCCACCGCCGTCCGCAGGGGCCCCGACGCCGCCACCGACTGCGGGCGCTCCGACATCGCCATCGACCGTGCCGCCGGGTCGTCCAGGCGGACCGCCGCCGGTCGCCCCCGGCGCAGGTGCAGGCGCCCCCGCCACTCCCGGCGTAACGCCGCCACCGGCCGCCGGCACACCGCCAACCCCGCCTCCGGGCCGCGCGGGCGGACCGCCTCCGGGCGCGCCCGCTGCGCCGGGCGGCGCCGCCGCCGCGCCGACGGCGCCAACGGCCGTGCCGGGCACGCCGAACGCAGCGCTGCCTGCGGGCCGGGTCCAGAACGCGCCACCGAGCATCGCGCCCGCGTTCCGGGCTGCGCCCACAGTGCAGGCGCCGCTCCCGCCTCCGCCGCAGCCGCGGCGCGAGAACATGACCCCGCTCGCCATCGGCGCAGGTGTCGTGGCCGGCGCCGTGATCGGCGCAGCAACCGTCAATGAGCTGCGCAACCAGCGGCGCGAGACAGTCGAAGGCGGACGCACGGTCTATTACGAGCCCGAGCGCACGATCATCCGCGATCCGGGCGGCCAGACCTATGTCCGCGGTAACGACCTCTATCGTTTCCGTTACGGAGCCCGCGACATCCGCACCGAGACCGTCGGCGGCGACACCCGCACGGTGGTGATCCGTCCCGACGGCTCCGAGCTGATCAACATCGTCGGCGCTGACGGGCGGCTGGTGCGCCGGATCCGGCGCGATCGCTCCGGCCGCGAGATCATCATCATCGACAACAGCTATCGGGATCCTCGCGGAGTCGGCGGCTTCTATGTCGACCTGCCGCCGCCAGTGGTCAGCATTCCCTACGATCGCTACATCGTCAGCGCGGAGGAGGCGCCGCCGGAAGTTATCTACGAGACGATGGTGGCGCCGCCCGTCGAACGCATCGATCGGCGCTACACGCTGGACGAAATCCGCTACAGCCCGACGGTGCGCCAGCGCATGCCGAGCGTCGACCTCAACACCATCAACTTCGCACTCGGATCATGGGAGATCCCGCCCGACCAGGCGGCGAAGCTGCAGGTGATCGCCGACGGCCTCAATCGCGCGATCCAGGCCAACCCGCGCGCGGTGTTCCTGATCGAAGGCCATACCGACGCGGTCGGCAACGACGTCGACAATCTGTCGCTGTCGGACCGCCGCGCCGAATCGGCGGCGACGCTTTTGACGCAGCAGTTTCAGGTGCCGGCGGAAAACCTGACCTCGCAGGGCTATGGCGAGCAGTACCTGAAGGAGCAGACCGACGGGCCGAGCGCGATCAACCGGCGCGTCACCATCCGCAACATCACGCCGCTGCTCAACGGCGGCCAGGCCTCGCTGCCGCCGCCCCCGCCCGGGACCGCGCCGCCGCGCTGAGGCGAGCAACGATCGGATGAGATGGCCGGGAGCGATCCCGGCCATTTTTATTGTCCGGTCTGTCCCACGGCACGCGGTCATCTCAAATCGCGCCAACGGGCGGTGATCAGCGCCGTGGCGGTCGCCATTTCGTACCTTGGGAAACGGCCCTGTCGGACGGCTTACCGGCCCGCCGCGGCGAGGCCGAGCGCATCCGCCATGATGCGGAACACGTCGGTGTTTTCAAGCGAACCGCGGATGCGGTCGCTGCCCGGCCCGGTGCCGGTCAGGATGACGTCCTCGCCGGAATGCACGCTGGCGCCCGCCATCGCCGGCAGATTGCCGAAGCGCAGCACGGCGCCCGGGACATCCTTGTATTTCTCGTTGGCCTTGAAGGTGCCGGGCTGCTCGCCCTTCTCCGTCGGCTCGTTCGGATTGTCGAGCTTGGGACGAAAGGTCTCGTAGTGGTCAGGCAGGCTCGCGGAAAAGATCGCGAGCCGCCGGCCGACATCGACGCGCGACGGATAACCGTCGGCATCGGGCGCCGGATAATCCGGAAAGCCTGCCTTCTCATACACGCCGACGCGTTCGCGCAGCGGCACGTTCGGCGTCGCTGCCATGTCGTCGTTGATGGTGCCGACGAGGCTGTTGGGATGATTATGATCGGCGACGACCAGGATCAGCGTATCGTCGCCGCGCGCCTGCGCCCATTTCCGCGCGAGGGCGACCGCATTGTCCAGCATGATCGTGTCGTAGACCGCGCGCTCCATGTCGAGCAGATGGGCGTATTTGTCGATCATCCCGGATTCCACCATCAGGAAGAAGCCGGAATCGTTCTTCGCCAGGATGTCGAGCGCGGCCTGCACCTGTTCGGTCAGATCGGGCTGGTCGGGAAGCTTCCGGACGCCGCCGCCCCGCAGGAATTTGCGGTCCAGCGCGCCGTCCATATTGCCCGGCGCGAACAGGCCGAGCAGCTGGCGCGTGTCGGCCCTGGCCCTGATCGCGTCGAGCTCGGTCCTGGTCGTCACCACCGCATAGCCGGCGTCGCGGAAGCGGGCGACATAGTCGGTGTCGTCCTTGCGCTTCGAGCCGGCGGCGGACTGCGGCAGGAAGTTCGCGGCGCCGCCGCCCATCAGCACGTCGGGCTTCGCCGCGAAGAACTGCGCGACGATCTCGTCATAGGCGCCACGGCGGCGGGTGTGCGCCACCATCGCCGCGGGCGTAGCGTCCTCGACCTCGGTGTTGGTGACGATGCCGATGGCCATGCCATGCCGCCGTTTCGCCAGGCTCGCGATGGTCTCGACCCTCGGATCATCGAACGGGTTTGCCGTGCGGTCGGCGTAGACGCCCATGGCGTTGACCGCGGTCTTGTGGCCGGTCGCGTAGGCGCTCGCGGCGTTCGCCGAGTCCGTGATGATCGAATCCGATCCGGCGGTCGCCACCAGCGCCATGTGCGGCATGTCGTCGATCGCCAGTTTGCCGCGGCTCTTGCCCTCCGCGATGCCCTTGGACAGCAGGCGGGCCGCGACGCGGTGCGCCGGCGACATGCCATCGCCGATGAACAGGATGACGTTCTTCGCCTTGCGCGGCCCGGTATCGTAGACCGTCCATGTCACGCTGCGGCTGCGCGCGCCGTCGCTGACCTCGACCGTGACGTTTCCGGCCTTGGACAGGGAGACATTGCGCACGATCAAGGCCGACTGCTCCCTGCCGTCCTCGCGATCGACGAAATTCCCGCTCTGTCCGAACGCGTCGGAATAGTCCGCGCCGTTGACCGTGACCTTCATTTTCAGCGGATCGACAGGACCGGCAAACTCGACCTTGAAATCGAAATGGGCGCCCGCGAGGATGTCGGCGCGATCGATCGGGTAGATGGTCTGGGCCGTGCCCCGCTGTACGAAGGTCAGGACGAGAAGGATCGCGGCGGCGAGGGGTTTGATCATGCAGCGTGCACCGGTGCCAAGGTAAGGGGCGCGCTCGCCGCCGTCGGCGCGCGAACGCTTGCGCCCGCACACTATCCTATCGCGCGCGGATGACGTCCCCGTTACATTCCGTCGCGGACGCCAGCCTTTCCGGCTCAATCCTTGTCGTTGCCGAGTCGGGGGATGTACGCGCCCTCGCCGGCCGAGAGCAGGCCGGTCTTGGTGAAGATGTTGAGCTTGTTGCGGGTGTCGGCGATGTCGAGGTTGCGCATCGTCAGCTGCCCGATACGGTCGGCCGGCGTGAACGCGGCGTCCTCCACCTTCTCCATGCTGAGCCGCTCCGGGGCATAGGTCAGGTTCGGGCTCTCGGTGTTGAGGATCGAATAGTCGTTGCCGCGGCGCAGCTCCAGCGTCACCTCGCCGGTGACGGCGCGCGCCACCCAGCGCTGCGCGGTTTCGCGCAGCATCAAGGCCTGGGAATCGAACCAGCGTCCCTGGTAGAGCAGCCGGCCGAGGCGCATGCCGCTGATGCGGTATTGCTCGATCGTATCCTCGTTGTGGATGCCGGTGACGAGACGTTCATAGGCGATGTGCAGCAGCGCCATGCCGGGCGCCTCATAGATGCCGCGGCTCTTGGCCTCGATGATGCGGTTCTCGATCTGGTCGCTCATGCCGAGACCGTGCCGGCCGCCGATCGCGTTGGCTTCGAGGAACAGCGCGACCGGGTCCGTGAACGTCTGGCCGTTCAGCGCGACCGGCTGGCCCTCCTCGAAACGCACCAAAACCTTCTCGGCCCTGACGGCGCAGTCCTCGCGCCAGAACGGCACGCCCATGATCGGGTTGACGATCATGATGCCGCTGTCGAGCTGCTCGAGATCCTTGGCCTCATGGGTGGCGCCGAGCAGATTGCTGTCGGTCGAATAGGCCTTCTCCGCGCTCATCTTGTAGGCGAAGCCGTGCGCGGTCATGAACGCCGACATTTCGGCGCGCCCGCCGAGTTCGTCGATGAAGAGCTGGTCGAGCCAGGGCTTGTAGATCCTCAAGCCGGGATTGGTTAAAAGGCCGTAGCGGTAGAAGCGCTCGATGTCGTTGCCCTTGTAGGTCGAACCGTCGCCCCAGATGTTGACGCCGTCCTCCTTCATCGCCGCCACCAGCATGGTGCCGGTCACCGCGCGGCCGAGCGGCGTGGTGTTGAAATAGGCGATGCCGCCGGTCGAGACATGAAACGCGCCGGACTGGATCGCGGCGATGCCCTCATGGACCAGCTGGGTGCGGCAATCCACGAGGCGGGCCTTCTCGGCGCCAAATTCCATCGCCTTGCGCGGGATCGCGTCGTAATCGGCCTCGTCGGGCTGCCCGAGATTGGCGGTATAGGCGAAGACCTTGGCGCCCTTCTGCTTCATCCAGAGCAGCGCCGCCGAGGTGTCGAGGCCGCCCGAAAACGCGATGCCGACTTTTTCGCCCTTGGGCAGGCTCTTCAGGATCGTACTCATGGAATGTCCAATCGGTCGGGGGTGCGGGTGCCGCTTCCGGCTTCGGGGCCGCGCATAACAAATTTCGCAGGCGTCGGCACGCCTTTAATGATGCTCCCCGCGTCGTTAACCCCTCATGGTGAGGAGCGCCACCGGGTCCGCGCGCAGCGCGGCCCGATGACAGGCTCCGCGCGTCTCGAACCATGAGGCCCGCCTGTGGCCTACATCCTTCGAGACGCCCGCTCCGCGGGCTCCTCAGGATGAGGGTTAAACGTGGGTAACGCAGTGGAACTATCCCGCCGTCTGCCCGCGCACACGTTGCCAGAGCCGGTAACCGGGCCGGCCCCAGCGCGCCAGCGCCGCCTCGACCTGCGCATCGGTCACCCGCGTCTTCGGCCAGCGGTACAGCCAGCCATGGGCCAGCCAGATCACGAAGAAGCTGACGAGGCCGGCGGCGGCGACGTCGGTGAAGAAATGCCCGCCGAACGCCATCCGCAAGCCTGACGTGACGACCCCGAACCCGGTGGCCGCCACATAGGCCAGCGGCCGCCAGGCCGGCGGCGTCAGCGCCGCGGGCGCATAGGTCCAGAACGCGGTGGCGCCCTCGCCGGAGAAGAACGAGCAGTTGCGGCCGCACGCGCCGCGCGGATCCCACCACGGCACGAACTGCCACGGACCGTTGAATTCGGTCACCATCACCGGCCGCGGCCGTCCCCAGTAGCTCTTGAAGGTGAGGTTGGTCAGCACCACCGCCGAAAGCAGGATCGTCACCAGGAGAAACACCGCCGCGCGTCCCGGCACCAGCATCGGCCGGTCCGGCCGCAGCAGTTTGGCTACGATGGCCAACAGCGCCGGCAGCGCCAGCGCCCAGGCGATCCACATCGCGCCGTCGCGGGCGAAGGCGGCGAGGCCATTTTCCTTCAGCGGAAACGATCCGCCGGCGGCGTCGAAAAACAGCGCCGCCAGTTTCAGGTCGAGTTCGGGAAAAATCGCGAACAGCAGTCCGATGACGAGCGACAGGCCCCACGCGATGACAAGTCCGGTCCGGTTCATGGCGCGGGGTTTAGCCGAGGAGGCTGGCGATGGGAAGGCTTGCGTTCTCTTCCTTCTCCCCTTGTGGGAGAAGGTGGCGCGCAGCGCCGGATGAGGGGTTCTCTCTGCGAACACCATCGCGAGAGACGTGCTCGCGGAGAGAACCCCTCACCCGTCTCAATCGTGCTTCGCACGATTGATCCACCCTCTCCCACAAGGGGAGAGGGAAAAAAGTGTCACGACGTCGGCGGCGAATGCGACGGCACCGGCGGCGGTCGCAAGGGCCGCCTCGGCTCGCGCCAGGCACCGGCGGAGCGGCCGGCGATCATCCAGTAGAACAGGCCGGCCACGATGCCCGCGCCGGTCATGATTTCGAGATGACGGCGCACGATGCCGTCGAACTTCAATGTGCTGGTGTCGAACGGGACGAGGCCGAGATAGCAGGCGGCGCCGACGATCGCGCCGCCCAGCGCGTAAGCCAGCATGCTGCGGATCGAGAACGCTTCCGTGATCAGGACGATGATCAACGCCGGCAGCAGCGCGAAGCCGGACAGGAAGATGAAGCCGAAGCCGAGAATGACGTTGATCGCGCTCTGGTCGATCACGCCGGTGTCGAGGTCGCTGATTTCAGGATAGAGCACCGCGACGACGATGATCATGCCCGCGACGAAGCAGGCGGCGAGGAAGCCAAGGAAGATGACGAAGAGACGGCCGATCAGGGACATGTCTTGCACAGCGTCATGAATAGAGACGGCCTCTCGTTCGTCATGCCCGGGCTTGTCCCGGGCATCCACGCCTTACTTTGCCGAGAGAAGCAAGAACGTGGATGGCCGGGACAGGCCCGGCCATGACGAACTTTGGTGACGAACTTTGGTGCGCCGTCATCCTCAATCCGTCATCGCCATGGCGCGCAGCGCGTCGCGCTCGCGGACGGACAGTTTTTCGGTCTCCGATTTCAACTGGCCGCAGGCGGCGAGGATGTCGCGGCCGCGCGGGGTGCGGACCGGCGAGGAATAGCCGGCGTTGAAGATGTATTCGGAGAATTTTTCGATCTGCTCCCAGTCCGAGCACTCGTATTTCGAGCCCGGCCACGGGTTGAACGGGATCAGGTTGATCTTCGCCGGAATGCCCTTGAGAAGTTTGACCAGCAGCTTGGCGTCATCGAGGGAATCGTTGATGCCCTTGAGCATCACATATTCGAAGGTGATGCGCCGCGCATTCGACGAGCCCGGATAGTCGCGACAGGCCTGCAGCAATTGTTGAATCGGGTATTTGCGGTTCAGCGGCACCAGTTCGTTGCGCAACTCGTCGCGCACCGCGTGCAGCGAGATCGCCAGCATCACGCCGGTCTCCTCACCCATGCGCGTGATGTTCGGCACCACGCCGGAGGTCGACAGCGTGATGCGGCGGCGCGAGATGCCGATGCCTTCATTGTCCGCGGTGATCAGCAGCGCGTCGCGCACCGCGTCGAAATTGTAGAGCGGCTCGCCCATGCCCATCATCACGATGTTGGTGACGAGCCGGCTGCCGGTCGGCGTCTCGCGGTCGGCCCAGTCGTTGAGGCGGTCGCGCGCCACCATGATCTGGCCGACGATCTCGCCGGCGGTGAGGTTGCGCACCAGCCGCTGCGTGCCGGTGTGGCAGAACGAGCAATTGAGGGTGCAGCCGACCTGCGAGGAGACGCACAATGTGCCGCGGTCGGTTTCGGGAATATAGACGCACTCGACCTCGTGCGCCTTCTGCAACCGGTCGCCGCTCGGCAGCCGCAGCAGCCATTTGCGGGTGCCGTCGTTGGAAATCTGCTCGGCGACGATTTCGGGGCGATCGACGGTAAAATGCTGCGCCAGCTCCGCGCGCATGTCCTTGGAGACGCTGGTCATCTCGTCGAACGATCTGGCGCCGCGGACATACATCCAGTGCCAGAGCTGCTGCGTGCGCATCTTGCGCTGCGCAGGCTGAACGCCGATTTCGCCGAGCCGCCCGGCGATCTCGGCGCGCGGCAGGCCGATCAGCGACGGCTTGGCCGGCGGCACATAGGTTTCGAGCGGCGTTTTCTCGAGCGGCGCCACGGAAGAGGAAAGCGACATCAATTCACGCGAGACGGTTGGAGGTTTGGCAGGGCGGGCAAAGCGCAAGCTTGCCTACCGCAAACGTTAATGGCGGGCACGGCGCGTCACGCCTTTACCTACCTTACAAGGCACTCAAATAGGCCTTCCGAGGTCCCTAAACAACGCCAATCCGGGCTTAGACCGACGCCTAGCGCTTGCAATCCTGCGCCAGCCTGTCGAGCGCCTGGGACAATCCCTTCAGCGAGAACACGTCCGTGGTCTCGGTGCCCTTGGCCGAGACGCCCTTGACGGTCACTTCGGCGGATTTGCGCATCGCAGCGACCATCTGCTCTTCTTCCGCGGCGTTCTTGATCCAGAGGCCGTCGCCCTGGGTATACATCGCATAGGCCGAGCCGCCGACCTCGAGCGAGGATTCCGAGCCGGGCTTCAGCGCATAGCCGATCATGATCGATACTTCGTTGACGACGCGCTCGGCCGGACGCGTCGACACGAAGGCATAGGCCGGATCGCGGGGGCGATTCGGCGGATTGGTTTTGGACGACGACGGTTTGGCCAATGCAAAGCAAACTTTGCGCCCGCCAGGTGTCGCCGTGTAGGCGCCCCAGGTGCCGAACTGACCGATCAGCGTCGGCTCAGCGCCGCCGGTTGCAGCGGTTGCCGCCGGTGCCGGCGCGGCGGACTTGGCCGCCGCCGAAGGCTTTGCCGCGGGTGCCGGGGCCGCGGCGGGCTTCGGCGCTTCCTTGGTGGCCTTCGGAGCAGGGGCTTGTGCTTGCGCAAGGGATGCCGTCCCACACAACGCCGCAACAGCAACCAGAAATGTCGGTATTCGCAACACGAACAACTGGTTCCCTCATCATTGTGACTGCACGATGGCCCGAAAATGCGTCGCGCCGCGGGGATGGATAACCGGGAATCGATTCTTTGGAAAGTCGGTTGCGGCGCGGCATGGCGCTGGCCGCGCCGCTTTTAGCCGCAGGTCGCTTCGGATTTGAAAGGAATTGGGGGCGCGCGAAAAGGCTTCAGCCTTTTGGCCGGCGCTCGCGCTGTTTCTGCCACTGTTCGTCGGTCCACTGCAGCAGATCCTCGGCGCCGGAACTGCGCAGGTGCGCACCGCCATCCTGCACCACCATCTCGCCGTTGATATAGCCGGCCTGGTCGGAAATCAAAAAGCTCGCGAGATTGGCGAGCTCGTCGTGCTCGCCGGCGCGGCCGAGCGGATTGCGTTGCGACCAGCTTTGATCGCGGCCTTCGGGACGAAGCTGGCCGGACGCGCCCGGAGTTGGAAAAGCACCCGGCGCGATCGCCACCGTACGTACGCCCTTCGGCCCCCACTCCACCGCGAGACTCCGCGTCATCGCCAGCACGGCGGATTTCGCCATCGCCGACGGCACGGTGAAGGCGCGGCCGGTGATCGTCGAGGTCGACAGGATGCTGAGGACGACGCCGGCATGCTTGCCTTCGATCCAGCGCCTGCCGGCGGCGAGCGTGCAATACATCGTGCCGTGCAGCGTCGGCGCCAGGATGGCGTCCGCCGCCCGCGGCGACAGATGCTCGGTCTGCGCGATGAAGGTCGCGGCGGCGTTGTTGACGAGGATGTCGAGCGGCGCTTCGCGCCAGACCTGGTCCATCATCGCATCGACCGCGGCGCCGTCGCGGATATCGCAGGAGATCACGCCGACCTTGCCGCCGGGTTCGGCGCGCAGGCGCGCCGCCGTGGCCTCCAGCTGGTCGAGCCGGCGACCGCAGATGATCAGTTCGGCGCCGAGCTCGACGAAACGATGCCCCATGGCGGCGCCGAGCCCCGAACCGCCGCCGGTGACCAATATCCGCTTGCCCGCCAGCAAACCCTTTTCAAACATCGTTTGATTCCTTCATCCCGAAAGCCATGCGCCTGAATCGGATTGTAGCCTGTCTTCAAATCCGGCAAGAAGCATCCAGCCTTTTTCTTATCTTTCCGGTTCGACACCAGGTGCGCCCATGAAAGCCATTCTCTGCTCGCAATACTGCCAGCCCGACGATCTCGTGCTGGCCGACGTTCCCGATCCGGTGGCCGAGCCGGGACAGGCGGTGATTGCGATCAAGGCGGCGGCGCTGAATTTCTTCGACATCCTGATGATCCAGGGCAAGTACCAGATCAAGCCGCCGTTCCCGTTCTCGCCGGCGGCCGAAGTCGCCGGCGTGATCGAAAGCGTCGGCGAAGGCGTCACCAGCCTGAAGGTCGGCGACCGCGTGGTGGCGTCCTGCGGCCATAACGGCGCGCGCGAGAAGATCGCGCTGCCGGCGAACACCATTGTCAGGATTCCCGACAATCTGGATTTCGATCGCGCCGCCGGCATCATCATCATTTACGGCACCGCACTGCACGCGCTGGAAGACCGCGCCAGCCCGAAGCCGGGTGAGACGCTCGCCGTGCTGGGGGCTGCCGGCGGCACCGGACTGGCGGCCTGCGAACTCGGCAAGCTGATGGGGCTGAAGGTGATCGCCTGCGCGTCGTCCGACGAGAAGCTCGAATTCGCCAAGGCGCACGGCGCCGAGCTGACCTTGAACTACAGCAAGGAAGACCTGAAGGAAGGTCTGCGCCGGCTCACCGGCGGCAAGGGCGTCGATATCATCTTCGATCCGGTCGGCGGCAGCTACGCCGAGGCGGCCTTGCGCTCGATCGCCTGGGAGGGCCGGTTCCTGGTGATCGGTTTCGCGGCCGGCGACATTCCCAAAATGCCGCTAAACCTCGCGCTGCTCAAAGGCTGCGATATCAGGGGCGTGTTCTGGGGCGCCTGGACGAGGCTCAACCCCGAGAAGAACCGCGCCAATCTGGAAAAGCTCGTGAAGTGGACGGCGGAAGGCAAGATCTCCTCGCATGTCGACCGCACCTTCCCGCTGGCGCAGACCGCCGAAGCGCTCAAGGTGCTCGCCGGCCGCCAGGCCATGGGCAAGGTGATTCTGCATCCCTGATGCGGAATGTTCCCGCTGTTCGCGGGCGCGGCATCGCACCGAACAAAGTAAACGGGCGGCGCACATCGCGCATCGCAGCTGTTCCGCGTTGTAACGCAGGCTTTCGTTTCAGACGCACTCAGCAACAAAGCGTGTTCGCAGCACTGGTCTTGCCGCTTCTTTGCCGCAATCAAACCAGAATATCTCCTCATTTGCCGCGTGCGCCGTCGTCTTTTGAACCCAATCCGCGTGCGATTTTAACTATCAGTGGAGGTGCTCCTGTACGCGCGCAGGAGCAAGCGGTAGGTCCAAGGGGACGCCCGTAGTTGCGTTCAGGAGTGGGGAACATCACCATGGCGGAGAGTAACAAGCCTGTTCAGGGCAGGGACCCGTTCGACCGTTTTGACGAAGCGATCAGCGATCCGAGGCTCTACGAAGCCGATCAATCCAGATACGAGCAGCTGAGGGCGCAGCTGCGATACACGCCGCAGCACGACGAGCACCAGCCGCAATACGAACAGGCTCACTACGAGCAGCCGCGCTACGAGCAGCCCTTTGCCGTCTCGTTCGAGCGGACCGATGTGCTGCCGGAGGAACTGCCGCAGCAGGAGCAGGTGCCGCTGTTCATTTCCAATTACGAGGAAGAACATCGGCAGCTCTACGCCTATGCGGACGCAAACCGGCGGTTCGGCAGCGGCGGCAGCATGAAGAGGTCGCATGCCGGGCGCGTCGTGGCCGGCGTCGCCGTGGTATCGGCGATCGCGGCGGTGCTGGCGCTGTTTTCCATCGATTCGACCCGCAACGTGATCTTCAACGCCTCGCTCGGCGGGGGTGGAGGCGGCGCGCCGCCGTCGGCCGTCCAGCTCGCCGCGGCGGTTCCGGAGCCGGCGCAGCCGCAGCGCAGCGTCGCCGCCCCGCCGATCGCCGCCGAACCGACCGGCGCCGAGGTCGCGGCCGCCCGCCGCGCGTCGCCGAACAATGCGGTGGCATCGACGTCGGCTTCGCCGTCGCGTGACGAAATCGCCGCCGCCTATCAGAGCGCCCTCAAGGGCAAGGCACCCGAGCCGGCGACGCGAGAGCCATCCCGCGAAGTTGCCGCGCTGGCGCCGGCAGCGGCTCCGGTCGTCGCGGCGATACCGACGGTGCCCGCCCTTCGCGAGCCTGTTCCGGCGCCGCGTGAAGCCGCCCCGGTGCGGCGGATCGATCCCGACGAACTCGCCGTGCTGCTGAAACGCGCGAAGGGCCTGCTGGCGATCGGCGACGTGACGTCCGCGCGCCTCCTGCTCGAACGGGCCGCGGACGCGCAGGAGCCGGAGGCGGCGCTGATGCTGGCGGGAACCTATGATCCGCAGGTTCAGGCCAGCCAGGATCTGCGGGGCGTCGCCCCCGATCCGGAAGCCGCCAAGCTCTGGTATCAAAAAGCGGCCCAGCTGGGCTCGGTCGACGCCAAGCGCCGGCTTGGTCAGTTCAACTAGCAGTGTCGCGCGGCAGCCGCGCGACACTTGACCAGAAACCCCATTGACCAGAAACCCCGTTCCGATGCGCATCGGAGCGGGGTTTTCGTTTTCAGCCCGCGGCTTCAACCCCATCGGCCCCGCGCTGGAGCGCGGCGCGGGCGGCATCGCGATGTTCCTGCGTGATGTGGCCCGCGACCATGCGGATGGCGGTCGCCAGCACGGCGGCGTCGTCGGTGAAGCCAAGCAGCGGCAGCACGTCCGGCATGATGTCGAACGGCAGGATGAAATAGGCGACAGCGCCGAGCAGCGATACCTGCACATGGCGTGGCGTCTGCTTGTCGAACGCACAATAATAGGCCGCCAGCAGGTCCTCGGCGAAGGGAAGCTGGGCCATCACCCGCTTGAACTTGCCCCAGAAGCGCCGGCGAACGCCTTCGCGGTCCTGTGCCAGCCGGTCGGCCGGTTCGAAACCCACCGTGTAATCTGACGAGGCGTGATCGGACGAAACCATCGCGGCGAAGCTCCCTGACGATCCCGCAGCGGTTCGCCGCGGCCTGATCCATCGACGAAGAAATTGGGTAGCCCCGTGCGGCGCTTCAAGATCGTCGGGAGCAGAACTCAGGCGGCGCCTGACTGCTTCGCGATCGCGTTCATCGACCTCGCCAGATCGATATCGCGTCCGGTGACGCCGCCGGCATCGTGCGTTGCCAACACCACCTCCACGGTCCGGTAGACGTTCTTCCACTCGGGATGATGATCGTTCTTTTCCGCGACCAGCGCGGCGCGCGTCATGAATCCGAAGGCCTCGTTGAAGTCCCTGAAGGTGAAGGTCCGCGCGATCGCCTCGCGTCCCGGCGTTTCGGTCCAGCCGTCGAGTTCCGCCAGCGCCGATTTCCGCGCTTCCGCCGACAACCGTTCCGCCATCACCGCCTCCGTTCGGGTCACACGCCCTGCCCGCACCGCCTTCGTGTCAGGATCCATCGCACACAGCGGCCGCGACCGCCAAGGGAATGCGTGGCCCGCTAACCATAACGCAGATGTAACAATGATTAACGCGCAGATTTGCTAGGATAGGCCGGCAACTTTGGCGGCGGCATGAAATTATACCTTGAACCACCACCCGGGGATTGATGAGCGACGGCCCCCCTGCTTCGCAACAGCTGGCTTCGCCCTCGCCCCGGCCGGCGAAGCGGCGGCTGACTTTCGTCACGCTGGCCGGCATCCTCGCCATCCTCGGCGCGCTGGCGGCCGGCTATTACTTTGCGATGCGGCCGGTGACGCTGCGATTGGCGGTCGGGCCTGCCGGCAGCGACGACCTCAAGGTGGTCCAGAACCTGGCGCAGGCCTTCAACACCCAGCGTAACAGCGTGGTGCGGCTGCGCCCGGTGCAGACCGACGGCGCGCAGCAGAGCGCCAGCCTGCTCGGTGAAGGCAAGGCCGACCTCGCCATCATCCGGGGTGACCTCGAAGTGCCGAAGAATGCGCAGGCGGTGGCGACCCTGCGCAAGAATGTCGTGGTGATCTGGGTGCCGCCGACCGTCAAGGTCAAGGGCAAGAAGGCCGCCCCGGCCATCACCAAGATCGGTCAGCTCGCCGGGCGGCGCATCGGCGTCGTCGGCCGCACCCAGTCCAACGTCAATCTGCTGAAGGTGATCCTGCGGCAATACGGGGTCGATCCGGCGAAGGTGGAAATCATCCAGTTCCCCGCCGGCGAGGCCGCCGAGGCCATCCGTACCCAGAAGGCGGACGCCTATCTCGCCGCCGGCCCGGTCAACAGCAAGATCACCACCGACGCGATCGCCGCCTCCGTGCGCGACGGCGGCGCGCCAAAATTCCTCGCGATCGAATCGGCGGAGGCGATCGCGCAGAACCATCCGGCCTACGAGGCCGCGGAAATTCCGGCCGGCTCCTTCGGCAGCGCGCCAAGCCGGCCCGAGGAGGAGATCAAGACGATCAGCTTCTCTCACCACATCGTGGCGCGCCGGGGCGTGGCGGAATCCACCGTCGCCGCCTTCACCCGGCAATTATTCGCCGCGCGCCAGAACCTCAAGAACGAATTCCCGCTGGCCGCCAAGATCGAGACGCCCGACACCGACAAGGACGCCACCATCCCGGCCCATCCAGGCGCCGCCGCCTTCGTGGACGGCGAGGAAAAGACCTTCCTCGACCGCTACAGCGATTACATCTGGTGGTCGTTGATGGCGCTGTCGGCGATGGGCTCCGCCGGCGCCTGGTTCGCCGGCGCGCTCAAGAAGGACGAGCGCAACATGAACACCTCGCAGCGCGACCGGCTGCTCGACATGCTGACCGCCGCGCGCCAGTCCGATTCGATGGACGAACTCGACCGGATGCAGGCAGAGGCGGACGCCATCCTGCGCGACACGCTGCAATGCTACGAGCACGGCGCGATCGAGGAAGGCACGCTGACCGCGTTCAACATCGCGATCGAGCAGTTTCATAACGCGGTCGCCGACCGCAAGACGCTGCTGTTGAGCCTGCCGCAAAACCTGCAGCGCGCGAGCGCGCAATTCCGCGCCGCCGGCACCGCCTGAGCGGTCCTGCCGGCAATCGAAACGTCATCAATCCTTGCTACCCCTGTCGCCGCGATCGTTGCAATCTCGCGGCCGATCAGGAGGCACGGATGATGATGAAGACTTTCCGCGGGTGGTCGCGGCGTCGCTTTCTCGGATCCGCCGCCAGCGCGGCGATCGGCGTGCTGGCGACCCCCTATCTCAGCCGCGCCGCCGACCGGCCGGTGGTGACGTCGGGCGTGCAGTCCGGCGACATCGGTACCGACAGCGGCGTGGTGTGGGCGCGCGCCGATCGCCCGTCGCAGATGCTGGTCGACGTCGCGACCACGGAATCATTCGCCCATGCGCGGCAGCTGCCGCCGCTCGCGGCGCTGCCCGAAACCGATTTCACCGCCAAGCTGCTGCTGGAGAACCTGCCCGCGGGGCAGGACATCTTCTACCGCATCCGCTTTCGCGATTTCGCCGACATTAACGTCGTGAGCGAACCCGCGGTCGGGCGTTTCCGCACCGCGCCGGCCGATCGGCGCGACGTCAGCTTCGTCTGGGGTGGCGACGTCGCCGGACAGGGCTGGGGTATCAATCCGGACGACGGCGGCATGTTCACCTTCGCCACCATGCGCAAGCATCGTCCCGATTTCCTGCTGCACTCCGGCGACACCGTCTATGCCGACGGCCCGATCCGGCGCGAGGTGACGCTGCCCGACGGCAAGGTCTGGAGAAACCTGACCACGGAAGAAAAGGCCAAGGTCGCCGAAACGCTCGACGAATTCCGTGCCGCCCACAAGTACAATTTCATGGACGAGCATGTGCGCGCCTTCAACGCCGAGGTGCCGGTGATCGTCCAATGGGACGATCACGAGGTCACCAACAACTGGTCGGCGTCGAAGCAGCTGCCCGCCGCCTACAAGGAGCGCAACGTCGCCCTGCTCGCCGCCCGCGCGGCGCGCGCATTCCACGAGATGTATCCCATTCGCGAAAGTGTCGCCGAGCCCGGCCGGCTTTACCGCACGCTGCATTACGGCCCGCATCTCGACGTCTTCATGCTGGATGAGCGCAGCTATCGCGGGCCGAACGGGCCGAACCAGCAGGAAACCTACGGCCCCGAAAGCCACTTCCTCGGACCGGCGCAGATCGCCTGGCTGAAGCGGGAATTGCTGAACTCGCGCGCCACCTGGAAGGTGATCGCATCCGACATGCCGCTCAGCATCATCGTCTATGACGACGCGCCCAACAAGAAGGGCTCGGAAGCGGTGGCGCAAGGCGACGGACCGCCGCGCGGACGCGAACTGGAGATCGCGGACCTGCTGCGCTTCATCAAGAGCTCGGGCGTCGTCAACACGGTGTGGTTGACCGCGGACGTGCATTACGCGGCTGCGCACTACTACAATCCCGACAAGGCGCAATTCCAGGAATTCGATCCGTTCTGGGAGTTCGTCGCCGGCCCGCTGCACGCCGGCACGTTCGGCCCCAACGAACTCGACAACACGTTCGGTCCGGAGGTGAAGTTCATCAAGGCGCCGGGGGCCGGCAAGCAGAATCTGCCGCCGTCGGCCGGCATGCAGTTCTTCGGCCATGTCCGGATCGATGGCGCCAGCGGTCAGATGACGGTGACCCTGCGCGACCGCGCCGATGTAGCGCTGTGGTCGACCACGCTCGATCCCCAGCCGGCCTAGCTTCCCGGCCGCTCAACGCCTGGCGGCGTAAACGCTCTGCAGCAGCGCCCGCAGCGCATCAGTCGAAAAGGGCTTCGGGAGCCGGGGCTTGGCGACGAAGGCCGGCGGCAGCAGCGCATCGGCACCGTAACCGGTGACGAACGCATACGGAATCCCGAGCCCATCCAGCCGCTCGGCGACCGCAAAACTCTTTTCGCGAATCAGGCTGATATCCAGCAGCGCGAAATGCGGCGGCCGGTCCGCGATCATCTCCAGCGCCCTGGCCACGCTCGGCGCGGTCCGTACCGTGTCCGCCCCGAACCCCAGAACCGTGTCTTCGAAATCGAGCGCGATGATCGGATCATCTTCGACGATCAGCACGTCCTTGGGCATGCCGTCAGGGGAGGCGGATTGCATGACTCTAGCCAGTTCAGGGTTCAGCATTCGATCCTAGGGTCCGAGCCGAAGCCCCGGAGAGTGCGTATTCCGGCAGATGCCCACAGCAGCGCATCGCTGTTCCGGAACTGAAACCACCACAGTTGAGTTACGTCGTCTGTCCACTAGTGAACACATGTCTCAAATTGGATCGATTATTGTATGCCAAGCGGAGACCGGGACACTTCGATGATTGCAAAGCCGGAAAGCGGAGGCAGCGGGCGGCCATCCAACAACCTGCTGCGGCGCCTGAACGCGGGGGATTTTGCGCTGGTCGAGCCCTATCTCACCGCCATCGACGCCGCGCCGAACGACCTGCTGTACAGTCCCGGCGACGACGTCGAGACCGTGCATTTCCCCTGCGGCCCCAGCCTCGTCTCCTACATGGTCACCAACGAGGACGGCCGCGATGTCGAGACCATCCTGATCGGGCGAGAGGGGGCGGTCGGCGGCATCGTCAGCCAGGGATATCTGCCGGCCTATACGCGCATCACCGTCAAATTCGCCGGCCCGTTCGTGCGGCTCCCGGTCGCGAAGCTCGACGCGGCCAAGCAGAAGTCGCGTACCTTGAGCCAGATCTTCGCGCGCTATGCCGACTGCATGCTGGCGCAGGTGTTCCAGTCCACCGCCTGCAACGCCATCCATTCGATCGAGCAACGGACGGCGAAATGGATCATTGCGGCGATGGATCGCACCGAAGGCGACGAGGTGGTGCCGCTGACCCATGAGCAACTGGCGACCCTGCTCGGGGTCGGCCGCTCCTACACCAGCCGGGTGATCCAGACCTTCAAGGCGGAGGGCACGCTGGAGACCCGTCGCGGCTCGATCCTGGTCCGCAACCCGGACGCGCTGCGGCTGCGGTCCTGCAAATGCAACGACGCCGTGAAGACCCATTTCGAGGAGGTGCTCCGGGGGGTCTATCCCGATCCCGAAAAGGGCAATTAAGTCCCGCGACTGCCCCCAAATGGGCTAACCAGCTGGCAAACAAACCGTTGTTTTTTGACGTTTTCTGACTATATTGCGCCGCAACGCATAGGGTGTGCCCGGTCCTTTTGGCCGGGCTTCCTTTTTGGGGGAAAGCGCCCCGGCTAATTCCAGGTTTTCGAAGCGCGATCCGGAAAAGTGGGTCCCGGTTTTCCGGTGAGATCGCGCATCCATTATGCCCGACCAGAAGAAGAGCCATGAACCTTCGTAACGTCGCCATCATCGCCCACGTCGACCACGGCAAGACCACGCTCGTCGACCGCCTGCTGCAGCAATCCGGCACCTATCGCGAGAACCAGAAGGTGACCGAGCGCGCGATGGACTCCAACGATCTGGAGCGCGAGCGCGGCATCACCATTCTCGCCAAGGCGGCTTCCGTGCAGTGGAAGGACACCCGCATCAACATCGTCGACACCCCCGGCCACGCCGATTTCGGCGGCGAGGTCGAGCGCATCCTCAACATGGTGGACGGCGCGCTGGTGCTGGTCGACGCCGCCGAGGGCCCGCTGCCGCAGACCAAATTCGTTGTCTCCAAGGCGCTCAAGGTCGGGCTGAAGCCGATCGTCGTCATCAACAAGGTCGACCGGCCGGACGCGCGTCCCACCCAAGTCATCAATGAGGTGTTCGATCTGTTCGCGGCGCTGGACGCCAGCGAGGAACAGCTCGATTTCCCGATCCTGTATGGATCGGCCAAGCAGGGCTGGATGGCCGACAGCCCGGACGGTTCGCAGGAAGCCGGCATGCAGCCGCTGTTCGACCTGATCGTGCGCCACGTCGCGCCACCGAGCGTCGAGGAAGGGCCGTTCCGGATGATCGGCACCATCCTCGAAGCCAATCCCTATCTCGGCCGCATCATCACCGGTCGCATCAGCTCCGGCGCGATCAAGCCGAACCAGCAGGTCAAGGTGCTGGGCGCCGACGGCAAGACGATCGAAACCGGGCGTATCACAAAAATCCTCGCCTTTCGCGGCATCGAGCGTACGCCGCTGGATGAAGCCGAAGCCGGCGACATCGTCGCGATCGCGGGCCTGACCAAGGGCACCGTCGCCGACACCTTCTGCGATCCCTCCGTCGAGACGCCGCTGGTGGCGCAGCCGATCGATCCGCCGACGGTGTCGATGTCCTTCATCGTCAACAACTCGCCGCTCGCCGGCACCGAGGGCGACAAGGTGACGAGCCGCATGATCCGTGATCGCCTGCTGCGCGAGGCCGAAGGCAATGTCGCGCTGCGCGTGGTCGAAGCCGCCGACAAGGACGCCATGGAAGTGTCGGGCCGCGGCGAATTGCAGCTCGCGATCCTGATCGAGACCATGCGCCGCGAGGGTTTTGAGCTTTCCGTGTCGCGCCCCCGCGTCGTGCTGCAGAAGGACGAGGCCAGCGGCGCCTGGCAGGAGCCGATCGAGGAGGTCGTGATCGACGTCGACGAGGAGCATTCCGGCGTCGTCGTGCAGAAGATGAGCGAGCGCAAGGCCGAGATGATCGAGATGAAGCCGTCCGGCGGCAACCGCCTGCGGCTGGTGTTCTACGCGCCGACCCGCGGCCTGATCGGCTACCAGGGCGAGTTGCTCACCGACACCCGCGGCACCGCGATCATGAACCGGCTGTTCCACGGCTATGCCAACTACAAGGGCGAGATCCAGGGCCGCCGCAACGGCGTCTTGATCTCCAACGACCAGGGCGAGGCCGTGGCCTACGCCATGTTCAAGCTGGAAGACCGCGGCCCGATGATGATCGAGCCGGGCTGGAAGGTCTACAAGGGCATGATCGTCGGCGAGCACACCCGCGACAACGACCTCGAGATCAACGTGCTCAAGGGCAAGCAGCTCACCAACATCCGCACCACGTCGAAGGACGAAGCGGTGCGCCTGACGCCGCCGATCCGCATGACGCTGGAAAAGGCGCTGGCCTATATCGAGGACGACGAACTGGTCGAGGTGACCCCGAAGTCGATCCGCCTGCGCAAGAAGTTCCTCGACGCCAACGACCGCAAGCGCGCGGAAAAGGCCAAGGAAGCGGTGGCGTAAGGGCGAATGGCCGATGGCGAGTAGCGAATAGGGCGTTTCGGCGGGGTTAGCTTTGCTATACCCTACTCGCCATTCGCCACTCACTACTCGCACATTTGCATGTCCCTCCCCTCCTCGGTCGATGTCGCGATCATCGGCGCCGGCGCTGCCGGCCTCGGCGCCGCCCATGCGCTGAAGGGTTCTGGCCTGTCCGTCCTCGTGCTGGAAGCGCGCGACCGGCTCGGCGGCCGGGCGCACACCATCATGGCCTCGCCCGAGGTGACGTTCGACGTCGGCTGCGGCTGGCTGCATTCGGCGGACAGGAACTCGTTTGTCGGAGTAGCCGGGACGCTCGGGTTCGAGATCAATCGCTCGCTGCCGCCGTGGCGCGAGCGCGCCTATGGCAAGGCTTTTCCGCAAGAGGACCGCGACGACTTCATCGCCGCGCTCGACGCCTTCTACGATCGCGCCGAGCGAGCCGCAAGCGAGGCCAGGCAGCGCGACCGCGACGGCGCGGCGAACGCCTGTCTCGAACCCGGCAACCGCTGGAACCCGATGATCGACGCGATCTCGACCTACATCAATGGCTGCGAACTCGACCAGGTGTCGCTGCTCGACATGGACGCCTATGAGGACACTGATATCAACTGGCGCATTCGCCGCGGCTACGGCGCGCTGATCTCGGCCTATGGCGCGGCCTGCCCGGTCGCGCTCAACTGCGCGGTGACGCTGATTGATCACTCGAAAAAGCAAATCCGCATCGAGACCTCGCAAGGCACGCTGACGGCCGAGCAAGTCATTATCACCGTGCCGACCAATTTGATCTCTGAGGAGGCGATCCGCTTCCATCCCCCCTTGCCCGCGAAGGTCGACGCCGCGCGCGGCCTGCCGCTCGGCCTCGCCGACAAGGTGACGCTGGCGCTGGGAGAACCCGAGGCGCTGCCGGTGGAGGGCAATCTGCGCGCCGCCACCATGCGCACCGAGATGGGTACCTATCACATCCGCCCGTTCGGCCAGCCCTGCATCGACGGCTTCTTCGGCGGCCGTTTCGCGCAAGCGCTGGAAGACGCCGGCGAAGGCGCGTTCGCCGCGGAGAGCATCAACGAGATCGTCGCCATTCTCGGCAATGATTTCCGCCGCAAGCTGAAGCCGCTTGCGGAATCGCGCTGGGCCCACGACCCCTTCGCCCGCGGCTCCTATTCACACGCGCTGCCAGGCCACGCCGGCGACCGCGCCGTGCTGGCCGAACCGGTCAACGGACGGCTGTTCTTCGCAGGAGAGGCGACGTCGCCGGAATTTTTCTCGACGGCGCATGGGGCGCGCGATTCGGGCGAGCGGGCGGCCAAGGAAGTGCTGGCGGCGCGAGCGGGGGAATAGCCCCTAAAACTCCAGAAACACGTGCTGCTCCACCAGCACGCGTTCGACCTTCTCGATCGAGACGCCGATCTGCAGGTCTTTCAACAGTTCGCACAGCGCCTCGCCGTCGACCAGGTCGATCGCGGGCGCGCCGTCTCGCGTCGCTTCGCGGCGGGCGTCGGCCGAAAACGTTCCGGTGGTCATGACCAGTCCCTTGTCGGCACGCCCGACCATGGCGCCACGGAAATCCCGGATCACCGACGCGCCGACCGAGCCTTTCCAGCGCTTGCACTGGAAGAAGACGTGGAACGAGAGCAGGTTCAGCCGAAGCACGCCGACCCCGTCGATACCTCCGTCGCCGCTTCGTCCGGTCACCTCGACCTTGATGAACCCTGATTCCTTCAGGATCCTCTGACACAGCCGCTCGAATGCCGGCGGCTTCATCTTGAGGAGGCATTCCATCACCCGGTCCTGCCACGGGGTTTCGAAGGCCGAATAAGCCAGCACGGTTTCGTAGGGGCGGTTGCGCTCGCCGTGCAGCGCGACGCCATGGAAGGCGAGCGGAGCGATCGGAATCTCCGCCGCGGAGATCGCACTGTCGGACGCCGCACGCGGCGATTTGCGCGTGCTGGTTTCGGCCTTCGGTTGATCAGGGTCAGCCGGGCCGATGGCGCGATCTTTTCCCAACTCCTCCAACGCTTTCACCCCTCGCTTGTTCTTTATCGCGCAAGTCGGAGCAGAATTCGGTTCGGCGGCAGCAACGATCGGGGAACACCTTAGGTGGTTCCATCATCTCGTGTCTACTTTGATTTGCGATTTTCGATCGGCTGCACAACCGTCGCCGGCGCGGCTATTCCAGCACCCGCGCGCGCATGTCCGCATCTGGGACAAGGCACGCGTCAAATTTTCCGAAAATCCGGTAGCGATTATGCGCAACGAGACCGTACACCGCGTCGCGCAACGGCTTCGGCACGGCGAACAGCGCGCGGGTCCAGCGCCATCCCGGCAGGGCGCCGAGTACGGTGAGCGCAGCGTCGGATCTGAGCCGGGCCACGCCGCCATGCACCACGGCGTTGGTGTCGGGATCGTCGGGATCGATCCCGAACGCCTGCGCCAGCCGTGCGCCGTAGGGCGATTGGATGGCGGTGAAGCGGAATTTTCTCGCCACGTCGCGGGTGGCGACGAAGCGAACCCAGCGGGAGCAGAAGATGCAGACGCCGTCAAAGAGGATCACGTCGTCGTCGGGCCAGTCGGTCATGATGCCTCTGTTCTTGGTTCGATTGCCATCCAATGACCGACACGCTCGAAACCGCTACCTGTTGTCCAACGTCAGCAGCGCCACCACCATCAACACGATGGCGGGGCCGGTCTTGACCAGCGCGCCGAGCGGCTCGATCCAGAGGTCGGGCGTGAGGATCGCCGCGCCCAGCATATAGCCGAGCGAAGCCGTGATCCCGGACATCAGGCCGAGGGGGGCGGTGCGGCGGAACGCGATCAACACGCCGATGCTGATATCCATCAGGCTTGTGCCAATTGTGACGGGCGCAGCCAGCCATGACGGAAAACCGCGATCGCGCAGGATTCCCTCCGCGGCGTCATAGGACACCACCAGCGCGATGAATCCGGAGACCACCCAGAACAGCACCAGGCTTGCGATCATCAACGCCTTGATCGGGAACAGCCTTGCAAACCATTTGTCCTGGATCGTGGCGGGCCGCCTTCCGGCGGTCTGCTCGATCCGCTTCGGCACGATGCCGGTCGCCGCGATCCATTCGGTGGGGTCGCCGCTGACGCCGCGGCGCAGTTCGGCGATCGCGGTGGTCCGCATCGGCGGCATCCAGCCCAGACGGTTGGCGAGATCGCCGAGCCTGGCGCCCAGATCGATCAAGAACCTCGGCATCACGAGGCGCCACCAGCGGCCGGTGCCGAATACCTCGCGAAACTGATCGATGACGTCGCCGAGCGTGACCGGCTGCTCCTGCATCAGATCCCAGGTCACGGCGTTGGCCTCGCTGCAATCGCGCGCCGCGAGCCAGGCGATGGTAGCGGCGATGTCTTCCATCGCCACCGGCTGGAACGGCGCAGACCGCTCGGCTTCCGGCAGATCGAGCGGAAACGCCGCCAGCGAGCGCACCATGGCGCTGCCGCCATAGGCCGCGAGCGCCACCACGAAACCCGGCCGCAGGATGGTGTAGGCGACGCCGGAGGCCGCGATCAGCCGCTCGGCCTCGCGCTTGGTGGTGGAGAACGCGGTGCGATCGGTGTCCGGCGAGCCGGGGATCGAGATCTGCACGAGGCGAATCCAGCGGCCGCTGTCGCGGATCGCCTGCAACAATCGCGCGACGAAATCGCGATGCACGGCGGAGGTGTCGCTGCCGGGACCGTCCTGCAGCACGCCGAGACAATTGACGACGACATCGATGCGGTGATCGCGCAGCAGCTTCGCCAGCGTCGGCGCTTCCATCGACATCACCGGCAGCTCGAGATCGAGCGGGTGGCCGTTCTGCGATGCCGGCAGCTTGCGCGCGACGCCGACCACGGGGAATCCACGCGCCCGCAGATCGTCGGTGACGAAACGGCCGATGAGGCCGGATGCGCCGAGCACGAGGATCTTGCGGTGGGCGGTGGTCATGTCGGCCTAGACCGGCTTGGCGATCATCAGCCAGAGAATAGCCATGACGGAACCGAAACCGGGAATCCCGAACCAAAACCAGCGGTGGAAAAGTGCGTCATATCGTGCCGGCAACTTCTGGTTATTGGCGGCCGCAGCGCCCGCGAGGTCGCGCATTTCGATCTGCATGAAGATGACGGGCACCCAGAACAGCCCGGCGATGGCATAGAGCGCCAGCGAAGCGATCAGCCAAACTTCGTTCCACGCGATCGAGGACAGCCACAGCAGCACGCCGCCGCTCAGGGGCTGCAGCAGCACCGCGGTCAGCGTGAACAGCATGTCGGCGATCACGACGGTGCCGGCAGTGCGCGCGATGAAGGCCGCGTCGCGGCTGCGATGGGCCATCAGCATGAAGAACGCGATCCCGGTCCCGGTGCCGAGAATGACGATGGCGCCGAGCACGTGCAGGTACTTGACGAGAAAATAGAGCGTCATTTCTTCTTTGCCGGGGTTGGCAAGCGGGCATTCAAGGCACGGTCGAGTTGGGCTGCGGCCAGCTTAATCCCGCTCTCGGTTTCGATCAGCCAATGCCCCTCGCTGCCATCGACGGGCAGCACCTGGAAATCCACCATGCCGCCGCCGGCCCGAAACGCCTCAGCCAGTCGCCGCGAGAAGGCAGGCGAGAAATAGCTGTCATTGGCCGCCACCAACCATGTCACTTTCACGCGCGCCGTCTTACCGAACGCGTTCGCCGCGGCGGTCAGCGTATGTGGCGCGCAGACCCGCTCGGGCACGTCGTTGACGTGCCCGCCGCGTCCCGGCGCGAACGCGATGATGGCGGCAAATATTTTCGGATCGCCAGCCGCCAGCGCCAACGCGCCCCAGGCCCCGGCGGAATGACCGATCACGACCGCGCCCTCGGACCGGATGAACGATTGCTGGCGCAGCAAGCTGGCTGCCGCGGCGATCTCGTCCGCCGTCACCCGGCCGGATCGCGCGTAATCGGCCTCGTCGCAGCCACCCTGGTCCTCCAGATAGCTTCCGCCTGTCGCGCCATGGCCCGGTCGCTCCGGCACCAGCACGGCAAAGCCGCGCGCCACCAGCCATGCGGCGAGCGCGCGATATTCCGGCTGCGGCATCTGGGCCCGCCGAATCACGTTCTGGGTCGAGGCGTGCGCGAGCACGGCCAGCGTGAACGGTCCCTCGCCGGGCGGGCGGAACAGCCAAGCGCGCGACGCCGTCACCGGATCGGGCGTGGGCACCAACCATGGCTGCATGCGATGCGGTTCGCCTTCCGCGCCTTGCGCGCCCAGCGCGGGCTGCGCGCGCGCAGGCGTCCCACCGAGCGCAGCCACGACCATCATTGCCATGAGCAGGTTTGTCGGTTGCATGAGCCGGACCGAGACAGTCGGGAAACGGGACAGACGGGAAGTCGCCAGCAGGGTACCGCCCGCGAATCACATCCCGTGCATTTTTCCGTGAACGAAATTAACGGTGGCGTTCGCTGGATCAAAGCGCCAGTGATTCCGCGATGCGCAGCGATCGAAAAAGGCCCGTGATGACAGCCCGCTGTCCTCTTTCGACACATCACCGCGCATAACTGATGCACAAAATCCACAGGTTAACCGATAATTAAGGATGCATCTTGAAGCCGGCCCGCCGACTTGCTTTGATCGCGTCATGAGCACAACCCTGATCGAGGTCCGACCGGCCAAGGCTGCAGACGCAGCCGCGGTGGCGTCTACGCATGACGAAGCCTGGCGCTCTGCCTATCAGGGCATCATTCCCGGCGCCGAGCTCGAGAAACTCATCAACCGTCGCGGCCCGCAATGGTGGGACAGCGCCATCCGCAAGGGCAGCCGCGTCAGCGTGCTGGTGTTCGGCGACAAGGTCGCCGGCTACGCCAATTACGGCCGCAACCGGGCCCGCAGCCTGCATTTCGAAGGCGAGATCTACGAGCTCTATCTGCGGCCGGAATTTCAGGGCCTCGGTTTTGGCCGCCGGCTGTTCACCTCCGCCCGCCGCGACCTGATGCAGAGCGGACTGAAGAGCATGGTGATCTGGGCGCTCTCGGATAACGATCCGGCGACGGAATTCTATCGGGCCCTCGGCGGCCGGATGGTAGCCCGCTCCTCCGAGAAGTTCGGGCCCAAATCGCTCGACAAGGTCGCGTTCGCCTGGAACAACTGACCTCCTCATTGTTTTGAGCATTATCCTTACGGATAACCGACCACGGTTTTCCGTATTCTGCTCCAATTGAAGGCTTTTCCCTGCTCCGCAGCGGGTCTAAACGGACCCTGACGCGCCCGATTGCGGGCCCTTAACGCCAAGCGGAGTTGTTCATGCGTATCGACGCCATCTCGATCGGAAAAAATCCTCCCGACGACGTCAACGTCATCATCGAGGTGCCGGTGGGCGGGGAGCCGATCAAATACGAGATGGACAAGGAGGCCGGCACGCTGGTGGTCGACCGCTTCCTGTATACGGCGATGCGGTACCCCGGCAATTACGGCTTCATCCCGCACACTTTGTCCGGCGACGGCGACCCCTGCGACGTGCTGGTCGCCAACACCCGCGCGATCGTGCCGGGCGCCGTGATGAGCGTGCGCCCGGTCGGCGTGCTGCTGATGGAAGACGAGGCCGGCGGCGACGAGAAGATCATCGCGGTGCCGTCGTCGAAGCTGACCCAGCGCTACGACAAGGTCAAAACCTATAGCGACCTGCCCGACATCACGCTGCAACAGATCCAGCACTTCTTCGAGCACTACAAGGATCTCGAAAAGGGCAAATGGGTCAGGGTGCTGCGCTGGGGCGACGCCGACGAAGCGCGCCGGCTGATCGTCGAGGGCATCGAGCGGGCGAAGCAGAAGTAGGAAGCAGCGGCCAACGTCGTCATTCCGGGACGGTCCGAACGACCGGACCCGGAATTTCGAGACTCCGGGTTCGATGCTTCGCATCGCCCCGGAATGACAAACGCCCGTCACACCGCCGGCTTCTCCAGCCCGTGGATCGCACAGGCCGCACGCAGGGTGTTCACCAAGAGGCACGCCACGGTCATCTGGCCGACGCCGCCGGGCACCGGCGTGATGGCGCCGGCGACTTCTGCGACCTCCTGGTACGCGACGTCGCCAAGCAGCTGCGTCTTGCCGTCGGGCAAGGCGGTGCGGTTGATGCCGACGTCGATCACGGTGGCGCCGGGCTTGATCCAGCTCGCGCGCACCATCTCCGGCTTGCCGACCGCGGCATAGACGAGGTCGGCACGGGCGCACAGCTCCGGCAGGTTTTTCGAGCGCGAATGCGCGATCGTCACCGTCGCATTCTCGTTGAGCAGCAGTTGCACCAGCGGGCGGCCGACCAGGTTGGAGCGGCCGATCACGATGGCGTTCAGGCCTTCCAGCGACGCATGAACGCTCCTGGTCAGGATGATGCAGCCGAGCGGCGTGCAGGGCGACAGCGCCGCAAAGCCGCCGGCGAGACGGCCGGCATTGTTCGGATGCAGCCCGTCGACATCCTTGGCCGGGTCGATGGCGTTGATGACGGTCTCGGTGTCGATCGATTTCGGCAACGGCAGTTGCACCAGAATGCCATGCACGGCCGGGTCGGCGTTGAGCTTGCCGATCAGCGCCAGCAGCTCGGCCTGTGCGACGTCGGCAGCCAGCTTGTGCTCGAACGAGGCCATGCCGGCGGCCTGGGTCTGGGTGTGCTTGCTGCGGACATAGACCTCGCTGGCGGGGTCGTTGCCGACCAGCACCACGGCCAGGCCCGGCGTTATCCGGTGCTCGCGCTTGACCCTTGCGACCTCGTCGGCGACGCGGGCGCGAAGGTCGGCGGCGATGATCTTTCCGTCGATGATACGTGCGGTCATCTCAATCCTTCGCTTTGGCCGCGGTGACTTCCCGCAGCGTTTCGCCGAGAGTCCGGGGATCGCCTTCGACGGTGACCTGCTTCAGCCGCGACGCGACGCCGGACAGAATCTTGACGCGTGCCTTGGGCACGCCCAGCGCCTTGGCCAGCAAGTCCGTCACCGCGCGATTGGCCTCGCCGCCCTCGGCGATAGCGCGGACCCGCACTTTCACGACCGAACGGCCGTTGGCCAGGGTTTCGACCCCATCGATGTCGTCGCGCCCGCCGCGCGGTGTCACCCGCAACGCGATGCTGATTCCTTCGGTGGAATAGCGCCAGGGATCCATTTGGCGTCCATCAGGTGTCCCCGAGCCGGCACTGGCAACGCTCAGATGACGTTGGGATAGATGTAATAGAGGATCACCCGCTGGATGAGCATGATGAGCAGGATCAGGATGATCGGCGAGATGTCGAGGCCGCCCAGATTGGGCATGAAACGGCGGATCGGGCCCAGCGCGGGCTCGGTAATCCGGTAAAGGAACTCGGCCACCGCGGCAACGAACTGGTTGCGCGTGTTCACGACGTTGAAGGCGATCAGCCAGGACAGGATCGCGGATGCGATCAAGAGCCAGACATAGAGGTCGAGGACAATGATGACGATATCGAGGATAGCGCGCATGTGGCGGGGGCTCGCGAGGAGGGACAGCTAGCTAAATATCGGTTCATACCCCTGCGAACAAGGGAAGTTCCCGGCAAATGGCGCCGGAAAGGATACGTTTACCGTTCTTGACTTGGCCTTGGGCCGGACTGTAAATGGCGCCGATCGTCGGCCGCTTCGGATCGCTCCAGAACGGCCGCGTCGGGGCCATAGCTCAGCTGGGAGAGCGCGTCGTTCGCAATGACGAGGTCGGCGGTTCGATCCCGCCTGGCTCCACCACGCTTCGCCCTTCGGGCTACGCGTGGCGCAGCCGCGGGTTCGCCGAAGGGCGAAGCGTGCCCGGCATAGCCCGCAGGGCGACGACGGGCCTCTTAGCCACCCCCCCTCACTTCCCCGTAAACCTCGGCGGCCTCTTCTCCACGAAGCTCGCCACGCCCTCCCTGAAGTCGCTGCCCTTCAGCGCGATCTGCATTTCACGGTTGGCGTCGATGGTGGCTTCAGCCAGCGTCTGGAACGGCACGTCGTAGAGCTGCCGCTTGATCACGGAGATGGCGCTGGGCGAAACGAAATCGGCCAGATCGCGTGCATATGCATAGGTCTGCTCGCGCAGCTGGTCCGGCGGATAGAGCCGGTTGACCAGCCCGATCCGCAACGCCTCCTCGCTCGGTACGCGCCGCGCCGACATCAGCAAATCGAGCGCGTTGGCGTGGCCTATGATGCGCGGCAGCATCCAGCTGATGCCGTGCTCGGCGATCAGCCCGCGGCGCGCGAAGGCGGTGGTGAAGACGGTGTTGTCGGCGGCGAAGCGCAGGTCGCAATACAGCGCATGGACCAGACCGATCCCGGCGGTGGCGCCGTTGAGCATGCCGATCACCGGTTTCGGGATCGCCGGATAGTACGCGTAGCGCGCCTGCCAGTCGGCCCGGCGGTTCATGTCGAACGGCGTGGTCTCGCCGCGCCGGATTTCGCTCGGGTCGATCGCCTTGAGCGCCTCCATGTCGGCGCCGGCGCAGAACGCCCGCCCGGCGCCGGTCAGCACGATGACGCGGACATCGTCGTCGCCGGCCGCCTGTTCCATGGCGTGGCGCACGTCGCGCTCCATGGTTGCGGTCCACGCGTTCATGCGGTCCGGGCGATTGAGCGTGATGGTCGCGATCCGCTCGCTCACCTCATAGAGAATATGCTGATAGGTCATCGCGATCTCCCTGCCGTTTTTTTCTGCACGCCGGCCGTTCGGCCGCGCTGGATCAGGCGACACTATCACATCCAGGAGCGTTGACAGGCGCTGGGACGCCCGAACATATTCCGCGCGGCGGCTATTCCGCGGCGTCCAGCATCGCGTGCGGCAAGAGCGCGCTCCAGCGCGCGATAAAATCCTTGAGCCACGCGCGCTCGATCGCGTCATGCAACGCGCGTCCTTCGAAGTGCAAGTGACGCGGCTGCGCGCCCGGCTGCTCCATGCGCACGCACCCGCGCGTGGTCCAGCGATGCATCATGGCGTAGGTCACGTCGGGGTGGAACTGGAAGCCGAACGCATGGCCGTGCCGATAGGCCTGAATCGGAAAGTCGTCACCCTCGGCAAGCAGGGTCGTACCATGCGGCAGTTCAAAGCCTTCGCCGTGCCAGTGATAGACCTGCGCCGGCCAATCTGAGCACAGCGCGTGCCCGGCGGCGGTCGGGCGGATCGGATAATAGCCGACTTCCACACGCCCTTCGCGATGCGGCGCGACCTGCGCGCCCAATTGTTTGGCAAGCATCTGCGCGCCGAGGCAGATGCCGAGAAACGGCCGCTGCTCGCGCAGGGGAATCTCGATCCAGTCGATCTCGCGGCGCACGTAATCGTCGGAATCATTGGCGCTCATCGGGCCGCCGAAGATGACGGCGCCGGCGTGTTGTTCGAGCGTGTCCGGCAGGGGATCGCCGAACCGCGGACGTCGGATGTCGAGGGGATGGCCCAGCGCGCGCAGTGCATTGCCGACCCGTCCCGGCGTCGATGTTTCCTGGTGGAGGACGATCAGGAAAGGCCGCAGGGGCTCGGCAGCCGACTCCCGCGAGCCCGGAATCGGCCGGGAAGTATCGCCAATTGTTGTTGGCCGGAGCGGCATTGAAAAGGCCCTGGGTCGCAACTCAACCGCGATGGTAGCTAAGCGAACCTTAACTTCGCGTGAGTTGGCTCACATGGACCTGCCCAGCAAGCCGCGGGCCAGACGCACCGGCATCGGCGCGCCCGGCGCTATTCTCCGCCAAATCGGGTGTTTCTCAGCGCTGGCGGAGTTGCAGCCGGCCGACGGCGCCCAGAATGAACCCGCGCGGGAAGAACCGGAGCAGGAACGGCACGACCTTGATCCCGATACCGGGCATGACGGCCCGCTTGTTCGCCATCAGGCCCCGATAGGCCTGCTGCGCCACATTGGCCGGCGATACGTTGAGCACGACCGAATCAAACCCGGGCCTGAACCCGGCGCGGGCCTGGAACTCGGACGGCACCGGCCCGGGACACACCACTGTGACGCGCACGCCGTGAGGGGCCAGCTCGGCGCGCATCGCCTCGGTGAAGGACAACACGTAAGCCTTGGTGGCGTAGTAGACCGCCATGCCCGGACCGGGCATGAAGCCGGCGATCGAGCCGACGTTCAGGATACCGCCCTTATTCCGGATCAACTGATCGGAGAATCGCAGCGACAGGTCGGTCAAGGCCCGGATGTTGACCGCGATCATGTCGAGCTGATCGGCGCGGTCGCGCTGAACCGCCCTGCCAAACAGGCCGTAGCCGGCGTTGTTGACGACATACTCGACCTCGAGACCGACTGCTGCCAGCGCCTCGGCGATCCTGTCGCCGGCCTCCGGCTGCGCGAGGTCGCAGGGAATGACGACAGGGGGCTTGCTGCCGGTAGCCGCGATTTCAGCCGCCAGCGCTTCGAGGCGGTCGGCACGGCGCGCAACCAATGCCAGGCGATGGCCTCGGGAAGCAAACACGCGCGCCAACTCAGTGCCTATCCCCGCCGATGCACCAGTGATCAGCGTCACACGTTCGGTCACGATCGAATCTCTTGGATCAATTTCAGATAGAGTTCTGGGTTCCTGACGAGAGCATAGTCGCTCCGTATGACGCAAGCCACGTGCACGGGATATGCCCATGCGGCGGTGCGAGGCGCTCCGGCCATCGAAGTTCCATCTTTTCAGGCACTTCGCACCGGCGATGCGCGATGGAATACATTAAAATTTCGTCATCCGCCACCCGCCGGCCATACCCGCGGCGGCCCGGCCGTCATGTCGCCGCGCCGGCTGGATCCGAAACTACCGTGGCCGCGGCAGGCTGCCGCTGCGCGGCCACCTTGCGCTTCAGATCGATCCGGTCGCGCGACGAGACGCCGAGCAGATCGGCGGCCCGCCACAGCACGTTGTCCTCGAACTCGGTGACCTCGCCGTCGGCGTAGACCATTTCCCACATCATCTCGATGATGCGCCGCCGGCCCTCTTCGTTAACCGATCGCATGATGACGCTGGTGAAGTGATAGAGGTCGACCGCATCGCCCTCTGCCCGCGTGGCCTGCGCGATCAGCTGGTGCGCCTTGCCGGGGTCGAGCTTGAAACGGCTTTCGATCAGGCTGTGCAGCTTGCGCTTCTCGATCGCGCTCGGCTCGCCGTCCAGCGAGACGACATGCACCAGCAGCGCCGTCGCCGCCAGCAGGTAGCCGGTATCATCGAACGACATGTCGGCATCGGCGCCGGGCGAAACGATATCGGCAATGAATTGGCGCAATCCGTCGAGCATCGATTTTCCTGCAAGTCATGAAGGCCTGTCGACGAATATGGGCCCGACATTCGACCGCCGCAATCGATTGCCCGAGGCCAGACGCCGCAGCCAGATTAAATCGAAGTCACGTTGAGTCGGCGCCCCGCGATTCGTCTCAGGCTAGGCTCGCGAACGATTCGCGTTTGCACAGGGGACGGGCGTGCAGGCTGCGAGCAATACCGGCCCGAATGCGCTGGGCTACGGTATCTCGTACACCACCATCTTGTCGGCGATGCCGCGCAACGCCGCTTCCTTCTGGATCGGCCTGATCGAGCGACCCTCGAGCAGCGAGACGACGGCGGGCGATTCGATCACCGGGCCGGTGATATGGATCTCCTGCGAGGTCGACAGGCTCTGTACCCGCGCGGCGATGTTGACGGTCTGGCCGAAATAATCCTGGCGCTCGTTGAGCATCACGGCGAGGCACGGCCCCTCATGGATCCCGATCTTGACGATCAGATCCTCGCGCCCGCGCTCGGCATTCAGCGCGGCCATCGCCGCCCGCATGCGCAGCCCGGCCACGATCGCATGCTCCGGCCGGATGAAGGTCGCCATCACCGCGTCGCCGATCGTTTTCACCACGGCGCCCTTTTCGGAGGCGATGATTTCGAGCAGCGCATGGAAATGCGCCCGCACCAGGTCGAAAGCGGCGAGATCGCCGACGCGCTCATACAGCGCCGTCGAGCCCTTCAGGTCGGTGAACAGGAACGTCAGCGCGGTGATCTTGAGGCGCTGGTCGACATTGAGATTGTCGGCCTTGAAGACGTCGCGGAACGTCTGGTTCGACAGCATCCGCTTGGCGGTCAGGATCGGCCTGCGCCTGCCGAGCAGGCCGTGCAGCGTGTCGTTGGCGACCCAGACCGCTGGCAGCACGCGGTGGTCGGTCTGGTTGTCGAGCGCAAGCCGCAGTGGACCCGGGCGCAGCACGGTGGTACCGGTCGGCGCCTGCAGCCTGTTGAAGACGACGGAGAACTGCTGGCGCTCGCGGGTCGGTTCGCCCTGGATATCGAGAAAATGCGCCGAATGCGTCACCGGTTCGAACACGATCACGAACTGGTTCGGCAGTTGCAGCGACAGCACCGCCTTCTCGCCGGCCGGCAGCTCGATGGCCTCGAGCGTGACGTCCTCGCTCAGCTGGCGGACGGAGTCGTCGCTCATCTCCATCCCGGAGCTCCAGAACATCTGGCGGTTATATTCCCACAGCGGAAGCGTGTGGGGATCGTGCGCGGCGATGCGCCGGACGCGCGGGCTGACCGTGAAGGAGACCTCGACGCGGTCGTCGACCGAGGCCTCGTACCCCTTTGCGCACAGCGCGCAATGATAGTCGTCGTGGCGCAGCGATTTCAGCGTATCGTGCGCGCCGAGCACGCCGCCGCAGCCGGGGCAGAGCACGTTCCAGCTCAGGTCGAACAGCCCAAGCCGCGCCGAATGCAGGAACGCCGAGATGACCTTCTCCTCGTCGAGCCCGTGGCGGCCGGCGAAATCCAGCACGTTGATGCGGTTGAGATCGCGATCGTGGCCGTCAGCAATCAGTCGGAGAATGGCCTCCGCCACGGCCGGATCGGCGGTCTGCCGCAATACGGAGAACTGGGCCCGGGTATCGCTCATGCTGCCTAGATGAGGCGCCGGGCGCCATTGCGCAAGGCGGATTCCCTGGTTCGAGGCGCTTTCCGCGGCCAGGCTCGCGACGCTATCGCGGGCTGATCGCAAACATCGGCGAACGGTCCGGCTGCGTCGTCACCACGCCGATCGGCATGACCGGCTCCCTGTCGGCCAGCGCCACCCGGAACGCGCCGATGATCTTCGCCAGCGCCAGCGTGGCCTCGACCAGCGCGAAATGCGCGCCGATGCAGACGCGCGGGCCGACCCCGAACGGGAGATAGGCGAAGCGATCGGGCGGCGTGCCGGTCATGAAACGCTGCGGGATGAAGGCATTCGGATCGCGCCACAGTTTTTCATGCCGGTGCAGCAGCCACGGCGCGATCAGGATGACGTCGTTCTTCCTGACCGGAAATTCCGCGATCCGGTCCGGCCCGGCAGCGGATCGCGCGATCAGAAAAGCCGGCGGGTAGAGCCGCATGGTTTCGTCGAGCACGGCGCGGGTGAATTTCAACCGCTCGAGATCGAGCACGCCGTTCACCGTGGCGTCCTGCACTTCCGTCGCGACCTGCTGCTGGGTGGGGGGATCGAGCGCCAGCAGGTAGAGCGCCCAGAACAGCGCGGTCGCCGTGGTCTCGTGGCCGGCCAGGATCATGGTCGCGACCTGGTCGCCGAGCTGTGCATCGGTAAAGGCCTGTCCGGTCTCGGGATCGCGCGCGTCGCCCATCAGGTCGAACAGGTCGCGCGCCGGCGCGCCCTCGTTCTTGCCGGCGGCGCGGCGCTCGGCCATCAGCCGGGCCACGAACGCCGTCCAGCGCTTGCGGAAGCGGGCGCGGGAAAAATCCTGCGGCGTCGGCCAACCCTGCGGCAGCACCAGGTCGAGCAAACCCGGGCGCGCCAGCCGTTCGCCATACTCCATCACGAAGTCGCGCAGCGCGGCGCCGTGTTTGTCCATGCCGAACGAAAACATCGTGCGGCCGGCGATCTCCAGCGTCATCCGCTGCAACGCCTCCAGCAGATCGACCGGCGCGTTGCTGGCGGCGCGGAGCTTTGCGATCGTCTCGTCGGTTGCGGCCAGCATGTGCGGAACGAGCGTGGTCACCGCGCGCGGCGTGAAAGCCGGCGCCAAGGTACGGCGCTGGTGCTTCCATGCGCGGCCTTCGGCGATCAGCAACCCCTCGCCGAGGATGGGGCGCAGCACGCGGAAACCGGCCGGCGTGCGCGTATAGTTTTCATAATTGTCGACCAGCACGTGGCGGATCGCATCCGGTGCGTTGAGGATGAAACTGGAGTGGTTGAGAAAGCGGCCGCGAACGATGTCTTCTTCATAGGCGCGCTGGCCCCAGCTGCCGATCGGACTGATGCTGGTGGCCTTCAGCCGTCCGAGAAGGCCCATGTCGTCGGGCGCCCGTGGCGGGCTCGGCGGCACCAGCGGCCCACGCGCGGCTGGCGTGTCGTAGACTTCGGCGATGCTCATCGATGCTACTCTTGTAGCCCGGATGAGCGAAGCGAAATCCGGGACTGCGCCAAGCCCCGCATATCGCTTCGCTCATGCGGGCTACGACCAACCTATGTCTTCGATCGGGGCGCCATGAGGGCGCGCCGATCACGAGTTAGCTAGTAGGTCAGCTCGGCGACCGCAATGCGGTTCTCCGCGGCCGGCCAGGCCCGCGCCACGATTCGCTCCGTATTGAATATCGCCACCACCGCGCGTCCGGCTTCCTCCGCCGGCAGTCGTAACGTCGTAACCGAATCGGCCGGCACGCCCGGCTTCACGTCCTTTGGCTCCTTGCCGTCGAGCAGCACCACGTCGCGCGGCAGGCCGAAATAGCCGCGCGGCCGCGACATCAACACCACCGCACCGGCGCCGGCATCGGTGGTGCCGAGCGGCCGCGCGGCACGCAGATGCACGATGTCGGAGGAGCGCGGGAATGGCGAGCGATAGATATGCGTCGTTGAAGAGCCGGCCGAGGTCAGCACGAATTCGAGAGACCATGTCGGCTCGACCTGCGCCGGGCCCCAGCGGCCGTCGGCGCCGGTCTGCGATGCATGGATCGGCCCGCCAAGGCGCTCACCGGTATCGGGAGACACGCGATAGATCTCGACGGTGGCGCCGGATACCGGGCGGTTGGTTTGAACACCGCCGGGCGTCCCCGTTACCAGCCCGCTCAATCGCACGTCGGCTTCAGGCACGATCCCGATGCGCGACGGCTCGCGTCCCGCGATGAATTTGTAGATCTCGCGAAACGCGCGCGGATGAAACCCGACCTCGCGATGATCGAGCGCGCCGAGTACGAGATTGGTCGCGCCCTTCAGCGCCGGCCCCTCCGAGCTGACGCCCGTCGCCGTGCCCGGTTTGCCGACAAAACGGCCGTCGGCTTGGGCGAATTTGTCGTTGCCGTCGCTGCGCAGGGTGAGGAATGCCGTGCCCGGCGTCACCTCGCTTTCGCCCTCGTTCAGGCCGCGCAGGAACGGGCCGCGGCCGTTGAACTCGCCATTGAGGCCGTCGTCCCAATCAAAGACGCCGTGATTGGGAACGCCGCACAGCACCGCATGGCTGATGTCGGCGCCGCCGCCATGCTTGATATGGTTGCGGATCGAGTAGCCGCCGCGCGAATTGCCGACCAGCGCGATGCGCGCCGCGCCGGTGCGGCGCTGCAATTCCTTGATCGCTTCGCCGAGTTCGCGGCGCTGGTCTTCGGTCGAGGAGCGGTTGGCCTGTTCCACCTTGTCGTCGGTGCGCGCCAAAGGATCGGTGAAATTGATCGCGGCCATCCGTTCGCGCGGGACGCCGTTCGATTCCATGCGCCACAGCGTGGTGATCCAGAGTGCCGCATGATCGCCGTTGCCATGCACGAACAGAATCGGGGGAACCTCGGTGGGCGGACCGGCGGGAACCGTCTGTGCCGCAGCCTGCAAGCCCGAAAGCGCCGACGAGCCGGCCAGCAGCGAAAGCGTCCCCGCGCCCCTCAAAATCCCCCGTCGCGACACAAGCATTTCGAACCTCCCGTTGCTTTTCAGCACCTTAGCTGTGCTCTGGCACCGCCGATAGCGGTCCAGCCGCTAGACACGTCGAGGCTTTCGCAGGCATCAGGTTAAGGCAGCAATGGAATCAGTCCGGTGACAAAACGCCAACGGAACAATTCATGACGGAACAGCCCAAACCGGTGCGCACGGCGGCCGACGGCATCATCGCGCCGCTGCGGCACGGCGTGTTCCGGCGGATCTGGCTGGCCAGCCTGGTCTCGAACCTCGGGATCCTGATCCAGGGCGTCGGCGCGGCCTGGGCGATGACGCAGATGACGTCGTCCGCCGACAAGGTCGCGCTGGTGCAGACCGCGCTGATGCTGCCGATCATGCTGATCTCGATGCCGGCCGGCGCCATCGCCGACATGCATGACCGCCGCATCGTCACGCTGGTTTCGCTCGGCATCGCGTTCGCCGGCGCCTCCACGCTGACCGTGCTGGCCTGGCTGGGCCTGGTGACGCCGAACATCCTGCTGGCGCTGTGCTTCATCGTCGGCAGCGGCATGGCGCTGTTCGGGCCGGCGTGGCAGGCCTCGGTCAGCGAACAGGTGCCGGCGGAGACACTGCCGGCGGCCGTGGCGCTCAACGGCATCAGCTACAACATCGCGCGCAGCTTTGGCCCGGCGATCGGCGGCATCGTGGTCGCGACCGCGGGCGCGGTGGCCGCATTCGCCGTCAATGCGGCGCTGTATCTGCCGCTGCTGGTGGTGCTGTTCCTGTGGAATCGCTCCAGCGAGCCGTCGCGCCTGCCGCGCGAACGGCTCAACCGCGCCATGGTGTCGGGCGTGCGCTACATCACCAATTCGCCGCCGATCAAGATCGTGCTGACGCGCACGCTGGTGACCGGCCTGATCGGCGGCTCGGTGTCGGCGCTGATGCCGCTGGTCGCCCGCGACCTGCTGCATGGCGGCGCGCAGACCTACGGCATCATGCTCGGCGCTTTCGGCATGGGCGCGGTGTTCGGCGCGCTCAACATCGGCGAGGTGCGGCGGCGCATGAGCGGCGAGGCCGCGGTGCGCGCCTGCGCGATCTCGATGGCCGGCGCGATCGCCGCCGTCGCGCTGAGCACGAACGCCGTTCTGACCGCGACCGCGCTGGTCGTGGCCGGCGCGGTGTGGATGCTGGCGGTCGCGCTGTTCAACATCGGCGTGCAGCTGTCGGCGCCGCGCTGGGTCGCGGGCCGTTCGCTGGCGGCGTTCCAGGCCGCGATCGCCGGCGGCATCGCGGTTGGCAGCTGGGGCTGGGGCCATCTCACGGACGTCGCCGGCGTCGAGACGGCCTTGCTGGTATCCGCCGCCCTCATGCTGCTGTCGCCGCTGCTCGGCATCTGGCTGCGGCTGCCCCGGGTCGGCGCGCGCAACGAGGACGCCACCGAGCTGCTGGCCGATCCCGAGGTCCGGCTGTCGCTCACGGGACGCAGTGGGCCGCTGGTGGTCGAGATCGAATACCGCGTGGCGCAGGACAATGCCCGCGCCTTCCACAACGTGATGCAGGAGGTCCAGCTGTCGAGGCAGCGCAACGGCGCCTATGGCTGGTCGATCGCGCGCGACATCGGCGATCCCGAATTGTGGACCGAACGCTACCACTGCCCGACCTGGTTCGATTATCTGCGCCAGCGCAACCGCGCCACGCAGTCCGAGCGCGCCCTGCATCAGCGCGCCATCGACTTTCACCTCGGGCCGGATCCGATCCGCGTCCGCCGCATGCTGGAGCGGCCGTTCGGCTCGGTGCGCTGGAAGGACGATACCCCGGACCGCGCCGCCGACGAGGTTTTGCCCGTCGTGGCAACCGCGGCGGGAAGCACCTGATTTAGGCGGCTTGCGCGGCCATGCTTCGGCGGGCGCACGGTCCGATTGGCAGGCCGGCGGGCGGATGGGCGTCCGGCTGGTTTCGGCGCCGCAACACCGCATTGGTATAACGTATCCTTGCCAAAGCTCGGGCCCAACCTCTAGAGTTCGCCCCAATCAAACGACAACCGGTCGAGCAAGAACCGGTTTCACACGGGAGGACTTCATGACCAGATCCAAGGACAGGACCACTTCGACACGCCGCCGCTTCCTGAAAGCGGCCGCAGTCGGCGCCGCTACCGCGGTTGCCGCGCCGACCGTGGTCAAGGCGCAGGGCCCGATCAGCATGCGCTGGCAGAGCACCTGGCCGTCAAAGGACATTTTCCACGAATTCGCGCTGGACTACGCCAAGAAGGTCAATGACATGACCGGCGGCGACCTCAAGATCGAGGTGCTGCCGGCCGGCGCCGTGGTGCCCGCCTTCGGCCTGCTCGACGCCGTGTCGAAGGGCGTGCTCGACGGCGGCCACGGCGTGCTGGTCTATCACTACGGCAAGCAGACCGCGCTGGCGCTGTGGGGTTCGGGCCCCGGCTTTGCCATGGACGCCAACATGCTGATGGCCTGGCACAAGTTCGGCGGCGGCAAGGAATTGCTGGCCAAGCTCTATGACTCCGTCGGCGCCAACGTGGTGTCATTCCCGTACGGGCCGATGCCGACCCAGCCGCTCGGCTGGTTCAAGAAGCCGGTGGCGAAGGTCGACGACCTCAAGGGCCTCAAGTTCCGCACCGTCGGCATCTCGATCGACGTGTTCACGGCGCTTGGCGCGGCGGTCAACGCGCTGCCGGGCGGCGAAATCGTCGCGGCGATGGACCGCGGCCTGCTGGACGCGGCCGAGTTCAACAACGCCTCCTCCGACCGCGTGCTCGGCTTCCCTGACGTCTCCAAGGTCTGCATGCTGCAGAGCTACCACCAGAACGCCGAGCAGTTCGAGATCATGTTCAACAAGGACAAGTTCAACGCGCTGCCGGACAGGCTGAAGGCGGTGATCTCCGGCGCGGTGGACGCCGCCTCGGCGGAAATGTCCTGGAAGGCGATCGACCGCTACTCAAAGGACTACGCCGAGCTGCAGAGCAAGGACAACGTCAAGTTCTACAAGACGCCGGACGCGATCCTGAAGCGGCAGCTCGAGGTCTATGACGAGGTGGTGAAGAAAAAGGCCGGCGAAAACCCGCTGTTCAAGGAGATCCTGCAATCGCAGCTCGCCTTCGCCAAGCGCACCACGCAGTGGGAGCAGGACACGGTGGTCAGCCGCCGCATGGCCTACGACCACTATTTCGGCGCCAACGGCGCGGCCGCGAAACTCTGATCGAAACAATCGGCAAGACACCGCCCGGCTCACCCTCCGGGCGGTGCATGAGTTACAGGAGGCGAATGATGCGCCGCCGGGTCAAGTTGATTTCGCCTCTTCAGACGAACCGCATCCCATGAGCGTCCAGAGTCTGCTGCACACGATCGACGGCATCTCCACCTGGGTCGGCAAGGCCGCCGCCTGGCTGATGATGGCGCTGATGACCGCGGTCTGCGTCGAAGTGTTCAAGCGCTACATCATGAACATGCCGACGTCGTGGATCTTCGACCTCTCCAACATGCTGTACGGCACGCTGTTCATGATGTGCGGCGCCTACGCGCTGGCGCAGAACGCCCATGTGCGCGGCGATTTCCTGTATTCGTCGATGCGCCCGCGCACCCAGGCCGCCCTCGACCTCGTGCTGTATTTCGTGTTCTTCATTCCGGGCATCGCCGCGCTGATCTATGCCGGCTACGACTACGCCTCGGATTCCTGGCGCATCGCCGAGCACTCCAACGTCACGGCGGACGGCCCGCCGGTCTACCATTTCAAGACCGTGATCCCGATCGCCGGCGCGCTGATCATGCTGCAGGGCATAGCAGAGATCATCCGCTGCGTCGTCTGCCTGAAGACCGGGGAATGGCCGAGCCGGCTGCATGACGTCGCCGAGATCGACGTCATCGAGGAGCAGCTGGCGCACAGCGAATATGTCGACGAGGAATCGCGCAAGATCGCGATCGAGGGCGCGGCGCGCATCGACGAGATGGCACGGCAGCGCGGCATGGGCGGGGACATCAACACATGAGCGATCCCGCACTCGGACTGTTGATGCTGGCGCTGATCGTCGTCGTCATCATGATGGGCTTCGCCACGGCGTTCACGCTGATGGGGCTCGGCATGTTCTTCGGCTTCATCGCCTTCTACGATCCCTCGCACCACTGGACCCAGAACAAGGTGTTCGACCTGATGGTCCAGCGCACCTATGGCGCGATGACCAACGACGTCCTGATCTCGATCCCGCTGTTCGTGCTGATGGGATATGTGATGGAGCGCGGCGCGCTGGTCGACAAGATGTTCTATTCGATCCAGCTCGCCTTCCGCCGCCTGCCGGCGTCGCTGGCGGTCGCGACCCTGATCGTGTGCACCTTCTGGGGCATCGCGTCCGGCCTGGTCGGGGCCGTGGTGGTGCTGATGGGCGTGATCGCGTTCAATCCGATGCTGCGCGCCGGCTATGACACCCGCCTCGCCTCCGGCGTCATCACCGCCGGCGGCACGCTCGGCATCCTGATCCCGCCCTCGGTGATGATCATCGTCTATGCGGCGGTGGCGGGGCAATCCGTCGTCAAGCTCTACGCGGCGGCGATGCTGCCCGGTTTCTTCCTGGCGTTCCTCTATCTGGTCTATGTGATCGGCTGGGCGATGATCAATCCCAAGGTCGCGCCGCCGCTGCCGGAGGAGCAGACGCGCGTCCACGTGCCGGAATGGGTGACGAAACTGCAGGCGCTCTATGCGCCGAACCTGTTCGTCGCATTGTCCCGCGCGATGATATCGCCGGCGGCGGCGAAGCAGCTCGTGGTCGACGGCAAGCCGATGGGCTATGGCGGCATCGTCAAGAATTTCGCGATTTCGCTGGTGCCGTTCCTGCTTTCGGTGGTCACGCTCGGGACCATCTGGTGGTATGTCGTGATCCATCAGCAGGCCGGCGCCAGCGAGGCCGTCGAGGGGCTGCAGCAACTCGGCAGTGCGGCCTCGGCGCCCGAACCGAGCGCCGCCCAGCTGGGGCCGCCCGCCGAATTCTACGTCGGATTCGCGATCGCCGCGCTGCTGCTCGCCGCGTGGAGCCTGCGTTCCTATCTCAGAATGGACGGCGAGCGGTTCGAGGTGTTGCGGCTGCTCACCTCGTCGGTGATGCCGCTCGGGATCCTCACCGTAGTCGTGCTGGCCGTGATCCTGTTCGGCATCACCACCGCGACCGAATCGGCGGCGGTCGGCGCCGCCGGCGCCTTCATCCTCGCCTTCCACGCCCGCACGCTGGACTGGAAACGCACCAAGGAAGCGGTGTTCCTGACCGCGAAGACCACGGCGATGGTGTGCTGGCTGTTCGTCGGCTCGGCGCTGTTCTCGGCGGTGTTCGCCATCCTCGGCGGCCAGGCGCTATTGGAGAGCTGGGTGCTCTCGCTCAACATGTCGCCCGTGCAGTTCATGATCCTGTCGCAGGCAATCATCTTCGTGCTGGGCTGGCCGCTGGAGTGGACCGAGATCATCATCATTTTCGTGCCGATCTTCCTGCCGATGCTCAAGCATTTCGGCATCGACCCGATCCTGTGGGGCACGCTGGTGTTCGTGAACCTGCAGGCGGCGTTCCTGTCGCCGCCGGTGGCGATGTCGGCGTTCTATCTCAAGGGCGTGGCGCCGAAGCACGTCACGATCAACCAGATCTTCGCCGGCATGATGCCCTACATGCTGATCGTGATCCTGTGCATGGCGATCATGTATCTGTGGCCCGGCATGACGCTGTGGCTGCCGACCTATCTCTACGGCGGCTGAAGCCTTGTTGGCGGACCCAGAAGCAACTGCGACCGCCGTCATGCCCGGGCTTGTCCCGGGCATGACGAAGAAACAACTCCTCTCCAACACGTGACAGGGCGTGAGGGGGCCGGCAGCTTCTTGCTCAAAATCTTTTTGAGAATTCCCCGAAGGAGAGTTACTGGCCGTGGCTCGCCAGCATCTCCTGGCAGCCCTTGCTGATCTTCGCGCGATTGGTCTTCAGGCAGGCCAGCACGATCTGGTCGCCCTCCTGCATCTGCGCCCGGCAGTGGCGCGAGACGTCGCGCGCGCAGGCGTCATGGCCTTTCTGACGATCCTGTTGGGCCATCGCGGCCGACGTGATCAGGATGAGCGGGATTGCGAGTAAGAACCTGGTCATGTGCTGTGCCTTCATGTTCGGGAACCAAGACGGAAAGACGGACGGTCTATAACGCACGGACACTGTGTTGATACCGGCGCGCGACCGGAAAACTTTCTCCGCGAGCGCGAGATTTGGCCCGAAAAAGCTCCACCCGTCGACGAAATTCCCCAAACCGGCACGTTTCGGCCCCCTGAAAGCGGAAAACGCCTGCGTCGCATCGACGCAAGCGTTCCCGGGAGCCAACGAATGAGAGAATGGATTACTGCGCGGCCAGCTTGCCGGCACGCAGCGCCAGCTCCTTGTCCATCACGGTGCGGCAGCCCGCGCTCAAATCGTTCTTCTTCTTGATCATGCAGGCGGTGATCTTCGGGATGTTCGGGATTTCGGAGCTGCAGAGGCGGAACGCGTCGCCGGTGCACATCTGCTGGGCTTCGGAGCTGAAGGCGTGGCTGGCGGTCGAAGAGATCGCCGAAAAGGCGGTGGCAAAAGCCAGGGCCAGGCTGATCTTGCGGGCGGTCGCGTTGAGCTTTGTCGTCATGTTCGGCTCCCATTGGCCCAGCATAGCGGGCCCGTTGTTGATGGTGGGAGCATGCGCCCAACGCGGCGTCCTCGCTGTGACTGACCTCACACAAGCATAAGCCCCTCATTTCGCTCGACCGGCGGCGGCCTGTTCGCGAGCCGTTAAGACATTGTTGGCACTAATGCAGCATGGCGTGTGTCCCCCGAGTAGCTGGAAAGAGTAGCGATGCGTAATGCGTTGGGCCTGATGCTGGGCAGTGTGGTGTTGGCGGTCCTGATTACCGGCGTCTGGTTCTGGACGTATGCGCCGCGGGCCGACGCGTCCCCGCCGCAGACCATCGCCGCCCGCAAGGCCGAGCCGTTGCCGGCGCCGGCGGCCGCCAGGCCCGCTCCCAAGGACGATGTCGAGGTCACGGCTTCGCTCTCGAAACCGGCCCCTGCTCCGGTCCCCGCGCCCGCCCCCGCTCCTCAGCCGCTGCGCTCGAGCTGCGCCAATCCGGACGCGCTCGGCGTCAGCCGCATGGTCGTGATCGACACGTCCGGCGGTCCGGGCTTCGGCTTCCTGCAGTACAAGCAGTTCGATTTCCTGACCGAGAAGGAAGTGGTGCTCACCTTCGACGACGGCCCGTGGCCGACCACGCCCGCCGTGCTGAAGGCGCTGGCGGACGAGTGCACCAAGGCGCTGTTTTTTCCGGTCGGCAAGCACACCACCTATCATCCGGAAATCCTCAAGCAGGTGTTCGCCGCCGGCCACACCGTCGGCTCGCACACCTGGTCGCACAGCCATCTCGACAGCAAGAAGCTGACCGAGCCGCAGATGAAGGAAGAGATCGAAAAGGGGTTCAGCGCGGTCAAGATGGCGATCGGAGCCGCGCCGGCGCCGTTCTTCCGCTTCCCGGGCCTCGGACATACGCAGACCGCGCTGGGCTATCTCGCCTCGCGCAACATCTCGATGTTCTCGGTGGACGTCGATTCCAACGACTTCAAGTCGTCGGGCCCGGACCAGGTCATCAACAACGTCATGACCAAGCTCGACAAGCAGGGCAAGGGCATCATCCTGATGCACGACCTGCAGAAGCATACCGCGCTCGCACTGCCGACACTGCTCCGCCGCCTCAAGGCCGGCGGCTACAAGGTGGTGCAGATGAAGGCCAAGGACCAGCTCGAAACGCTGGCCGAATATGACGCGCTGCTGGTGAAGGACCAGAAGACCCCGGCCGTCGCCAGCCGGCCGATCAGCAGCGTCGTGCAGACGGTGATGCAGTAAGGCGGCGGCGCGCACAATCACCGTCATGGCCGGGCGCGTCCGACTTGCGTAGCCGAAGCCACTTCGGCGAGGCGAAGGCCCGGCCATCCACGTTGTTGGAGCTGCGGCGAGGTGAGAACGTGGATGCCCGGCGCGAGGCCGGGCATGACGAAGAAAGTCGCGGTTGCTTACCAGTAGATGCCGTGCCGATGCAGCGCGCTGATGATGCGCGCCTTGAAGCCAAAGCGCGGGCGGTGTGCACCCGCATTCCGCTGCATCATGGCCGCCTGGCGGGCCGATGCGCCGCCGGCCGAAGCGCCCTGCGGACGGCCGGCATAGCGCTGCTGCATGCCCGCCGGACGCTGCCGCATCCGCTGGCCGTAGCCGGCCGGGGGCCGGCCCGCACCGGGCCTGGCGGACTGTGACCGGGCGGTTTCGGGCTTCGTCGTCTCGGCCTTGGGGTCGACGACCGCCGGCCGTTCGACATATTTCGGAGCCTCGGCCTGCGGCGCTTCGGCGGTTCGCTCGATCGCCTTTGCCGGAACGTTTACTTTGGAAGTCTCGTCGCCACCGAGCGACAAACTCCGGTCGCCAGCCTGGGCGGCGGTGACGGACAGGAAAGCAAAGCCTGCAATCAGAACCAATTTACGCATGGTGAAATCTCCCCGTTAGGTCTGGAGGGGAGACTATGGCGCGGCGGCATTTTGCGATGTGAGCCAGGTCACGCAGCCAAATCCGCGAGTAATTGCGCCGACCGTGGGTAGATTTTTGCCAAGCGTGGTGCCGCAAACAGGACTCGAACCTGTGACCCCGTCATTACGAATGACGTGCTCTACCAACTGAGCTATTGCGGCGAACCAAAATCAGCGATCAGGCGCAGCCCGAGCGCCCGCACCTGATATCGGGCACGGCCCCGATTGGCAAGAAAAACGCGGGGCTGAAAACCCTAGTTGCCGCCCCAGCGTGTCAAAAATCCGCGCCAGCCGCCGGCCTGGGCCTTTGGCGGGCCGATTTGTTCCGCGAATTCATCGGCCGGGCCTTCCTCGTCCACGCCGGGATCGTCGGGTGCCCGGATCAAAGGGACAACCGCCGGAATCGGGGCGGGGATGGTTTTTGGGATGTCCTGGCGCGACCGGAACAGCGGCGCCGGCCGGCTGGGGGCCGGTTCGGCCGGTGGCGGCGACGGCGCGGGCGACGGGTCGGGGGTCGTTTCGGCGGGTTCAGCGGCGCTTGCCGATGCCGGCGGCGGGGCATTGTCCTGCTCGGCCGCAGGTGCGGGTGTCGCGGGTGCGGCCGTCGTTGGCGCAGGGGTCGCCGGTGCGGGCACGGGGGCCGGCGCCGGAACGAGCGGCGACGGCTCCGGCTCGACGTCCTTGGGCGGCTCCAGCACGACGGCGCGGCGCGGGGAGGCCAGCATCGCTTCCTCGAACGGCGAGGATTCGATCGTGGGTCCCTTGTCGGAGGGAAGCGCCGCGACCGGCGTCTGCCACTGGAATGCATCGAGCTGCCCGGTGACGGGTGAAACCGGCCGCCAGCGGTCCGAGACATAGCCATCCGCGGTCCAGGCCGGATCGTGCCGCGCGCGCACGGCGCGCAGGGTCCAGGCGCGGGCGCGGCCGCTGTCGCCATGCTCGGTGCGCTCGATCTCCGCCATCAGCAGCGCGACGCGCTGTGTCGGCTGGGCGATGAAGGGCGCCAGCGTCTCGCGTGCTTTCGCGAATTCGGAGGCGTCGATCGCGGCGCGCGCGATCGCCAGCGCACCTTCGATGTGGCCGGGGGTCTTCGCCGCCAGCGTTTCGACCCGCACCAGCCGCTGCCGCGCGGAATCGCCAAGTTTCACGTGTGCATACGCATCCGCCAGGTCCGGATGCGGCTGCGCGAGCCACGCCGTCTCGACCAGCCGCATCGCCCGCCGCACCTGGTGCGCCTCGCCCTCGAACTTGCTGGCGAGCACCGCGGCCGGCACCAGCGTCGGCGCCAGCCTGACCGCTTCCATCACGCTCTCGCGCGACAGGTCACGATCGATCTTCTCAAGCTCCAGCGCGCGGGCCGTCAGCAGCACGCCGCGCTGCCGCCGATAGCTGCCCCTGTCGATCAGCCCGGCGGATTGATTGTTGTCGAGGATCTTCAGCGCGCCGGCCCAGTCGCCCTTGGCGCAGCAGAAGCCGAGCACGGCGTGCGACGCCCATGAGGAGGACGGCGACAGTTTCAGCGCTTCCTCGGCGACCATCACCGCCGCCACCGGATCGTCGGAGCGCTGCGCCTCGATGAACAGGCCGCGCAGGCCGAGCAGCCGCGTGTCCTCGCGCTCGGCCATGGCGCGGAAGGCGCGCTGCGCCGCCGCGCGGTCGCCGTCGAGCTGCGCGGATTGCGCGTGCAGCAGCAGCGCCAGCGGATCATGCGCCGCGTGCCGGCGTGCCGCCTCGGCGTGAACGCGGGCGGCGGTGGCATCGCCATGGCCGATCGCGAGCAGCCCCTGCGTGATGGCGTGGCGGCCACGAGCCAGGCGCCGCTCGCGCCGGTTTCGGCGCAACCGCGCCGGGATGCGCCACGCGCCGCGCAGGATCGCCCACAGCATCATCGCGATGACGACGACAATGCCGACCGCCAGCACGAACACCGGCAGCGTGGAAGTGAGCTTCACGCTGCCCCAGGACAGCACGACGTCGCCCGGCTGCTCGGCAATCCAGGCCGCGCCGGCGGCGCCCAGCGCGATCAGCAACAGAAAAAGAATGATCCGGATCATCGACATCCTCAATTCGCCGGTTTGGCGAGCGCAGCCATCGCGTCTGTGGCGAATTTTCGGGATGCGGCGAGCGCGGCGTCACGTGCGTCGGCCCGCGCGAGCCAGGATTGCGCGGCGGCGCGATCCTCCGGCGCCAGCGTCAGCAATTCCCGCCGCGCCTCGTTGAAATCGTTGCGCAGCGCCGCCGCCGTGACCCGCGCCATCACGGCTCCGCGATCGGTGCCGACGGTATCGGTACGCTCGATCTTGACCAGCTTGGCGGCGCCGGCCTGCAGCCGCTCGACGATGCCGCTGCCGGTCGTGGCATTGTTCTGCTGGGCGGCCGGCTGCAGTTTCGACACGACGGCGAGCAATTCGGAACTCAACCTGGCGGCGTTGGGCACGCCCTTCTCGGCGAACGGATCGAGCGGCTTCAGCTCATCCGGATTGGGCGCCAGCGCCTTGGTGGTGGCGAGCGCCGCCGGATAGGCGTCGCCGGTACGAACCAGCACATCGAGCAGCGCGCCGGCGACCAGGCGGCGCAGCGCCAGATCATCGGCCGGCTTGGCGTCGGCGAGCTTGCTGCCTTGCTGCGCGATCTCGATGCCCTGCGTGCGCATCTGGCTCTCGATCTTCGCGATCCGTGCATCGATCCCGGAGAGATCGGGCGGAGCGCCGCCGTCGCTGCGCGGTGCGGATTTCACCTCATCGATGGCGGACGCCAGCCTGTCGGCTTGCGCACGCGTCGCCGCCAGTTCGCCACGCAGCGATGCGACGGCTTTTTCGAGCGCGTCGGTGCGTGCGGCAGCGGCCGGATCGGGAACCGGCTTGCCGACCTTCGGTTCGAGTCCGCTGACGCGGGCGGACAGGCTGTCGATCGCAGACGTGAGTTGCGATGTTGCCGGCGACGACGCCGGCTGCACCGGCGGCCAGCCGAGCATCCAGCCGACGACGATGACCAGCGCGGCCGCCACGGCGCCCGACACCGGCGCGACGATCCACGGCGAGACCGGCCGGGCGGCAGGCGCATCGACCGGCGGCACCTCGGGAGACTCGGGCGCAGGCTCCGGCGGCGTCGCGGACGCCGTCGCGGCGGCGCTCGCCTCAGCGGCGGCCCGGGTCTCGCTCGACACTTCGGTGGCTTCGAGATCGATGGTCGGCGCCTCGCGCTTCGGCCGGCTCGGTTGGGCCATCGATCCAGTGTCTTCGGGCCTGTCAGCGACCATTACGCGGTTCCCTTGAAAGGTGAGGTTCCGGAACTTAGCAGAATCCGGATGTGTTAGAGCATGATCCGGCGACGGCGGCACCGGTTTTCCGATAAGGCCATGCCCCGACTAAAAGATTAACGCTCAGCCGGTCCGCTTCGGCAGCGCCCGCACGAGCGCGTCGAACAGCGAATTCTCGTCCGGCGATGCCGCCGCCGTCACCTGGGACGCCCCGGCATCGCGCAGCACGGCGGCGACCGCCGACGAAATACAGCATTGCGGCAGCGCCAGCGCCGATATTTCGACGCCGCCGGCGCGCGCCGCGTCCAGAAACGCCCGCGCGCTGCGCCGCGAATAATGCAGCACCGCTTCGATCTCATGCGCCACGAAAGCGTCACATACCTCGCGCGGCAGGCCGGGCACCGGCGCCATCCGGTAGGTGGTTTGCGTCACCACCGTAAACCCGCGCGCGCCGAGTTCGCCCGCCAGGTCGCGCGCCAGATCGGCGCCGGCGAGATAGAGGATCGGACTCGACTTCTTGAGTTGTTTCGCCTTCGCGCGCGCCTCCACCAGCTCGCGCAACGCGCCGGCGTCGCCTTTCGATGCCGTCACCTCGCCGAAACCGGCGTCGCGCGCGGCCGCGGCGGTGTTTTCGCCGACTGCGAACAGCGGCAGCCTGAGCAGCCGATGATCCGCCAATTGCGGCGCGATCGCGCGCAGCGCGTTGGCGCTGGTGACGATGATCGCGCCATAGGCCGCGTCCGTATCGTCCTGGAACGGCAGCGCCTCGAACCGCAGCATCGGCGCGCGCAGCACCTCGAAGCCGCGGGCCCGCAGCGCCCCGGCGGTCGTCGCATCGTCGGGATGCGGGCGCGTGACGAGAACGGCCATGTCTGGATCTCCGCGATTTGGGATTCGCCCCGCTTGCGCGATTGCGCCCAGTCACCCCGTAATGCTACCCGGTTACGGAACCGTTCCGATAGCGCAAGGGATCGAATTGGACAACGACAAGCCGATGCTGGTGCTCGGAATCGAAACCACCTGCGATGAGACCGCAGCCGCCGTGGTGGAACGCCACCGCGACGGCAGCGGCCGGATATTGTCCAATATCGTGCGTTCGCAGACGTCAGAACACGCCCGTTTCGGCGGCGTGGTACCGGAGATCGCGGCGCGCGCCCATGTCGATCTGCTCGACGGCATCGTCGGGCAGGCGGTGAAGGACGCTGGGACGGAGTTTGCGGCATTGTCGGCGGTGGCCGCCGCGGCCGGTCCCGGCCTGATCGGCGGCGTGATCGTCGGCCTGACGACTGCGAAAGCCATTGCGATGGTGCACGATACGCCGCTGATCGCGGTCAATCACCTCGAAGCCCATGCGCTGACGCCGCGGCTGACCTGTGCGCTGGCCTTTCCCTACTGCCTGTTCCTGGCTTCGGGCGGCCATACCCAGATCGTCGCCGTGGTCGGCGTCGGGCAGTATGTCCGGCTCGGCACCACGGTCGACGACGCGATGGGCGAGGCGTTCGACAAGGTCGCAAAGATGCTGTCGCTGCCCTACCCCGGCGGACCGGAGGTCGAGCGCGCGGCGGAGAACGGCAGTCCAAAACGGTTCGCATTTCCGCGGCCGATGCTGGGGCGGCCGGACGCGAATTTCTCGCTGTCGGGATTGAAGACCGCGGTTCGCAACGAAGCCAGCCGGATCACGCCGCTGGAGCCGCAGGATATCAGCGATCTCTGCGCCAGTTTTCAGGCCGCGGTGCTGGAGTCCACCGCGGACCGGCTGAGTGTGGGTTTGAAACTGTTTCACGAAAGGTTCGGCCCACCGCGCGCGCTGGTGGCGGCCGGCGGCGTCGCGGCCAACCGCGCCATCCGCGGCGCGCTGCAGGATGTCGCGGCGAAAGCCCAGACCACGCTGATCATTCCGCCGCCGGCGCTGTGCACCGACAATGGCGCGATGATCGCATGGGCCGGCGCCGAACGCATGGCGCTCGGCATGACCGACACGATGGACGCGCCGCCCCGGGCGCGCTGGCTGCTCGATGCCAATGCCACCGCGCCGGCCGGCTACGCCAAGACACGCGCGGGATATTGAAATGGCGGCCTTGCAATCCGTCGCGGTGATCGGCGCGGGCTCGTGGGGAACGGCGCTGGCCGGCGCGGCGATGCGGGCCGGGCGGGACGTAACGCTCTACGCCCGCAGTGCGGAGGCCGCCGCGCAGATCAGTTCGTCGCGCAACAATCCGCGATTGCCTGGTATTCGCATCGACGACCGCATCGAGATCACCGGTGATATCGCGACGGCCGCGCGGGCCGATATCATTCTGATCGCAACGCCGGCGCAATATCTACGCCAGGCAGTAGCGGGGATGGCACCTCACCTGAAAGCAGCCGTGCCCGTCATCGCCACCGCCAAGGGCATCGAACGCGGCACGCACAAGTTCATGACCGAGGTGATCGCGGAGGCTGCGCCGAACGTCACGTCGGCGATCCTGTCGGGACCGAGTTTTGCCGATGACGTGGCGCGCGGGCTGCCGACCGCGATCACCCTGGCTGCGGGCGACGAGACACTGGCGGGCGCGCTGGTGCAGGCGCTGGGCTCGGCGACCTTCCGGCCCTACCATACGACCGATATGCGCGGCGTCGAGATCGGCGGCGCCGCCAAGAACGTGCTGGCGATTGCCGCCGGCATCGTGGAAGGACGCCGATTCGGCGCATCGGCGCTGGCAGCGTTGATCACGCGCGGCTTCAGCGAACTCGCCCGCCTCGGCCGCGCCTGCGGCGCGCGCCCCGAGACCCTGGCGGGCCTGTCGGGCCTCGGCGATCTGATCCTGAGCTGCTCCAGCGCGCAGTCGCGCAATTTCGCGCTCGGCATCGCGCTCGGCCGCGGCGAAGCACCGAACCGCGACAAGCTCGCCGAGGGCGAATTCACCGCACCGGTCCTGATCGAACTGGCGGATTCGCATGACGTCGATATGCCGGTATCAAGCGCGGTCGCGGCGATCCTGGCCGGCAAGGTGACGATCGACGCTGCGATCGAAGGCCTGCTGACGCGGCCGTTCAAGGCGGAGGAATGACCCCTCTCGTCATGCCCGCGCTTGTCGCGGGCATCCACGTCTTGAATAATCGCGCGGTATAAAGACGTGGATGGCCGGGACAAGCCCGGCCATGACGAACATGGTGGGTGTCATGAATTACTGGCTGGTGAAATCCGAACCCTCGGTCTGGTCATGGGACCAGCAGGTCGCCAAGGGAGCGAAGGGCGAAGCCTGGACCGGCGTGCGCAATTTTACCGCCCGGCAAAATCTCGTGGCGATGAAGAAGGGCGACAAGGCATTCTTCTATCATTCCAACGAAGGCAAGGAGATCGTCGGCATCGCGGAAGTCGTCAAGGAAGCCTACCCCGACCCGACCGACAAGACCGGAAAATTCGTCTGCGTCGACATCAAGGCCGACAAGCCGCTGGAGACCCCGGTGACGATGGCCGCGATCAAGGCCGACAAGAAACTCGCCGACATGGCGCTGGTGAAATATTCGCGGCTGTCGGTGCAGCCGGTGACGGCGGATGAGTGGAAGCACGTGTGCAAGATGGGCGGGATGTGAGCTGCTAAAGCTGCTAAACCCGCTCACCTCGCGGAGAGCACAAGGTAGCGCTCCATCGTCGTCCCGGCCTTGAGCCGGGACCCATACGCCGCGGCCCCGCGATGGAGCACCGACGTTAGATACCTTCTTTCAACAATAGACGACCGGGGTTATGGGTCCCTGCGTTCGCAGGGACGACAACGAAGCCTTTACGCCGCCGCCGCGGTCACCACCTGCGCCAGCAGCGCCTCGCGCTTGGCCTGCGTTCGGTAGCCCTTCATCGTCGCGGCGAAGCGTTCCAGGATGCCGTCCTCGAACGCGGTGACGATGGTGTCGTGGACGTAGCTCTTGCGGCAGATCGCGGGCGTATTGGACAGTTCGTCGGCCGCGGCGCGCACGGCTTCCAGCACCTGCTTCTTGCGGCCGCGCTGGCTGGCGGCGGGCGTGATCCGCGACAGCGATTCCAGCACCACGGCGGATGCCATCAGGGTACGAAAATCCTTCAGCGAAATCTTGATGCCGGCAATCTCGCGCAGGAACGCGTTCACCGCCGAGGTCGAGGCGGCCCGCACGACGCCGGAGCGGTCGTAATACTGGAACATGCGCTTGCCCGGCACGGTGCGCAGAATGCCGATCGCGCGCACCAGCTTGGCGGCGTCGCATTCCTTGCGCACGGCCTTGCCGCCCTTGGCCTTGAAGGTCAGGACGAAGCAATCGTCTTCCAGCGTGACGTTGGATTTCAGCATCGTGGTCGCGCCGCGGGTGCCGTTGAGTCGGGCGTAGGATTCATTGCCCGGCCGGATCGCGGTGCGGGCGATCAACTCGATCACCGCCGACAGCGCGAATTCGCGGGTCGGCTCGTCGCCGGACAGGAATGCCGAGACCTTGCGCCGGATCTTTGGCAGCGCGCCGACCAGCCGGGCCAGGCGGTGCGCCTTGCGCTGCTCCCGGACCTTCTCCCAGTCGGCATGGTAGCGGTATTGCAGCCGCCCGGCGGCGTCGATGCCGACGGCTTGCAGATGCGAGTTGGGATCGGCCGAATAGCGCACGTCGCGGTAGGCCGGCGGCACCGCCATCGAATGCAGGCGGCGGATCGTTCCGGCATGGCGGATCTGCGTGCCGTTGGCGCGATGGAATGAATAGCCCTTGCCGCGCTTGACCCGGCGGATGGTCAGCCCGTTCTGGTCACCGAGCTTGAGGCCGAGTTCCTGGGCCAGATCCTCAACGGAGGTCTTGCCGACGATCTGCGGCTTGGCATTCAGCTTCAGCTTGACCGGCTGCTTCGGCAGCTGGCCGAGCGCTTCGGCCAGCGCCACGGCGGGATCGGCGGAAACGGGCCGCGTAGCCTCGAAACTCTGCTGATCCATCATGGCCGTGATCGCCTTGCTCCACCTGTGTGCCGGCAATGCCCGTTGTTGTGGCTTGGTTCCGGAGGGGCCTTCTGGCCCCGGAGAGGCCATTTAGGGCGTCGCCCTACCCTTTGCGAGTCCCAAGTCCGTCATTTGGGGTATCATGAAACCATTCATGGGAGCCATTCCGCGATAACGTTGATTTTCGGCCGGGCAAAATCGTTAAAATATTCGGAAAAATGACGCTGGTTTGATCGACAGCAACACGGCGGGGGCCCGTCGCGACCAAGGTCGCAGACGTTTGCGCCTTGTCCGGGCATCGTCCCGCGACGCATAATCGTCTCAACAATCAGTGCGGGTTGCGGCCGCTATCGCGTGCACGCCGCAACGAGTGGGAGGGTGAAAATGTCCGATAAAGTCTACGACGTCTCTGCCAACTGGGCCAAGCGCGCCTATGTCGACGACGCCAAATACAAGGAAATGTACGCCCGCTCGATCGCCGACCCGAACGGCTTCTGGGCGGAACAGGCCAAGCGCATCGACTGGATGAAGTTCCCCCACAAGATCGAGAACGTCTCCTACGACCCGGGCAACATCTCGATCAAATGGTTCGAGGACGGCGTGTTGAACGCGGCCTGGAACTGCATCGACCGCCACCTCGAGAAGCGCGGCGACCAGACCGCGATCATCTGGGAAGGCGACGATCCCTCGCAGTCGAAACACATCACCTATCGCCAGTTGCACGACGAAGTCTGCAAGATGGCCAACATCCTGCGCACGCGGAACGTCCAGAAGGGCGACCGCGTCACCATCTACCTGCCGATGATCCCGGAAGCGGCCTATGCGATGCTGGCCTGCGCGCGGATCGGCGCGATCCATTCCGTGGTGTTCGCCGGCTTCTCGCCGGACAGCCTAGCCCAGCGCATCACCGACTGCCAGTCCAAGGTCATCATCACCGCCGATGAGGGTCTGCGCGGCGGCCGGAAAGTGCCGCTGAAGGCCAATGTCGATGCGGCGATCGCCAAAGCCGGCGGCGTCGACTGGGTCGTCGTGGTCAAGCGCACGGGTGCTGCCGTCGACATGAATCCGACGCGCGACTTCTGGTACCACGAAGCGGCCGCGATGGTGACGACGGATTGCCCGGTCGAGCACATGCACGCCGAGGATCCGCTGTTCATCCTCTATACGTCCGGCTCGACCGGCCAGCCCAAGGGCGTGCTGCACACCACCGGCGGCTATCTCGTGTTCGCGTCGATGACGCATCAATACGTGTTCGACTATCACGACGGCGACATCTACTGGTGCACCGCCGACGTCGGCTGGGTCACCGGCCACAGCTACATTCTCTATGGGCCGCTGGCGAACGGCGCGACCACGCTGATGTTCGAGGGCGTGCCGAACTATCCGGACAATTCGCGGTTCTGGAACGTCATCGACAAGCACAAGGTCAACATCTTCTACACCGCGCCGACCGCGATCCGCGCGCTGATGCAGTCGGGCGACGAACCGGTGAAGAAGACCTCGCGCGCTTCGCTGCGCCTGCTCGGTTCGGTGGGCGAGCCGATCAATCCGGAAGCCTGGGAATGGTATTATCGCGTGGTCGGCGACAGCCGATGCCCGATCGTCGACACCTGGTGGCAGACCGAGACCGGCGGCATTCTGATCACGCCGCTGCCGGGCGCGACCAAACTCAAGCCCGGCTCGGCGACGCGGCCGTTCTTCGGCGTCGTGCCTGAGATCGTCGATGCCGAAGGCAACGTGCTGGACGGCGAGACCACCGGCAATCTCTGTCTCGCCAGATCCTGGCCGGGCCAGATGCGGACGGTCTATGGCGACCATGCCCGGTTCGAGCAGACCTATTTCTCGACCTATAAAGGCAAGTACTTCACCGGCGACGGCTGCCGCCGCGATGCCGACGGCTATTACTGGATCACCGGCCGCGTCGACGACGTCATCAACGTCTCCGGCCATCGCATGGGCACCGCCGAGGTCGAAAGCTCGCTGGTCGCACATGCCAAGGTGTCGGAAGCCGCCGTGGTCGGCTATCCGCACGACATCAAGGGCCAAGGCATCTACGCCTATGTCACGTTGATGGCCGGCACCGAGCCGACCGAGGAACTGCGCAAGGAACTCGTCGCCTGGGTCCGCAAGGACATCGGCCCGATCGCTTCGCCCGACCAGATCCAGTTTGCGCCGGGCCTGCCGAAAACGCGTTCCGGCAAGATCATGCGCCGCATCCTGCGCAAGATCGCCGAGGACGAACCGTCGAGCCTCGGCGACACCTCGACGCTGGCCGATCCCGCCGTGGTCGACGATCTCGTCGAGAACCGGCAGAACAAGAAGGGTGCGCCGGCGTAGCGCTGGCGCGGCGCCCATCCGCTTCGCAGGTGATGGCCGGGCTCATCCCGGCCATTTTGCGTTTCGATGCCGAAGCGGAACATGCGTGGATGTGCCACCGCGGATAGCCCGCGCGTCGCGGCATTTCGCCACCCGGTGTTGTTTTCAGGTCATTTACTTTGACCCGAACATTTCCTTTGTTTCGCATGACTGAACCGACCTCGCAGGCTGGCGTGAAAGGACATTTCAGTGCCCCGGGTGGGGCGGGCATCGTGGAGCTGGTAATGTCGATGAGAATTGCCGTGGCGCTGGCCATTTTCGGCGCGAGCGTCTCGATGTCCTCCGCCGCGCAGGCGCGGCCGGAGCTCGTGGGTATCAACGGCGACTACACGCCGGGCACCATCGTGGTGAAAACCAATGAACGGCGTCTCTATCTGATCATCGATTCCGGTCACGCCATGCGTTACCCGGTCGGCGTCGGCAAGGCCGGCAGGCAGTGGCAGGGCACCACCAAGATCGACGGCAAGTATCTCAATCCGGCATGGTCGCCGCCGGACGAGGTCAGGCGCGACAAGCCCGGGCTCCCGGACGTCATTCCCGGCGGCTCGCCGCGGAACCCGATGGGCGTCGCGGCGATGACCCTGGCCGGCGGCGAGTACGCCATCCACGGTACCAACGTGCCGGGCTCGGTCGGCGGCTACGTCTCCTATGGCTGCATCCGTATGCTCAACGACGACATCACGGATCTCTACCAGCGCGTTCCGGTCGGAACGACGGTGACGGTCATGCACTGATCCGTTGGTCGGGGCGCGCGCGGCATCGCGGCGCTTTATTTAGTCGGCCGGCCGGCGTTCGCGCACCAGCCGGTACGATGGCCGCCGCCATAGCTGCGCGCATGACCCGCCGCCAGCATCGCCGCCGAGACGTTCGCGGTCCGCCGGGTCGCCGCGTCGGCCACGACCCGGCCGGCATATTTGTCCGGACCGATATTGAAGATCGTGACGTCGCCTTCACCGAGCAGCGCCCGCAGCGCGTTCGTCGCGGTTTCTGCCATCTGCAGTTCCTGCGGGCAGGCCGCCTTCAGCTCGGGCGCATCGATGCCGCGCAGTCGAACCCGCGTCGTCAAAGCAAGGCCCGGCGGCAGATGCACGCGCGCCTCGAACGTGTCGCCATCGATGGTGCGGATCACATCGACGGCGTGACGCGCATCGGAGCTTCCCGCGCGCCGCCATACCAGCTCGGCATCGCGCGCCGCCTGGCTGTCGGCCGAATGCGGTAACGACCGCCGCACCCAGTCGCGCACCGGGAGCGTCGCCACAGCCGCGACGCAGGCGACGAACATCCAGGGCAGCACGGCCGTCGACCACCGGCGCAGCGCGCCCTGGGCACCGAATCTCTCATACGGAGGCATGTTCCGACTAAGCGGTGAGTCGCCGCATCCGGCAAGCGCGCATTGCGCGCCCCGACTTGTCCGCGGGCCTCAAAAGTCGGAGGCGATACCCTTGCGTTCCCAGTCGCCATATCGGGTCGGTTCCAGACCCTTCGGACCCTGGAGCTCCTTTTGATGCGGCGGGGCGGTGCTGGCCTCGGCGGCCTTGCGACGCGCTTCGGCTTCCGCCAGCGCACGCTCGGCGGCCGGCGTCAGCTTCTTGCGTTCCGCGGCGGGGGCGGAGGCGGCGGGTGAGGGACCGTCAGTCATCGCAGTTCTCCTCTTAGCACGGGGATCGTTATGCGCATCCCATCACATTCGCGAAATTGCAGGTGGCGATTCTTACATTTGGCATATTCGCGTGCCAAACGGGCTTTCATTCCAATGGCATAAGCCAGAACCTTTGCGAGACCGCGCCGCTTCATGCCAGCTTCCAGATTCGCAGTACCTTCCGAAGTGCCCGGTCTGGCAGCACGCCGTATCGCGGCCGACATTCTCGACGGCGTCCTGCACAAGCACCGCACCCTCGACGACCAGCTCGACGGCGCCGGCGCCCACCCGGGCCTGAAGACGCTGGCCGATCGCGACCGCGCCCTGATGCGGCGGCTGGTGGCGACGATTTTGCGGCGGCTCGGCACGCTCGGCCATCTGCTGTCGCGCCTGCTCGATCGCGGCATCCCGACGGATGCGCCGCGCGCGCAGAGCGCGCTTCTGATCGGCGCCGCGCAAATTCTCTGGATGGACGTGCCCGACCACGCCGCCGTCGATCTCTCGGTGCGGCTGGTGCAGTCGGACCGGCGCGCCGCCAAATATGCAGGGCTCGTCAACGCCGTGTTGCGCCGATGCGCCCGCGAGGGACAACCGCTGATCGACGAGGTCAAGGCGCAGACCCTCGACATTCCGCCGTGGCTCCTGACGCGCTGGATCGCGGCCTATGGCGAGACCACCGCGAGGGAAATGGCGCTCGCCATCGGCCATGAACCGTCGCTCGACATCACCGTGAAATCCGACGCCGCGCAATGGGCGAGCCGGCTGCACGGCGAAACCCTGCCGACCGGCACGGTTCGAACGCTGTTGCAGGGCTCGGTGACCATGCTGCCGGGCTTCAGCGACGGGCGATGGTGGGTGCAGGATGCCGCCGCGGCACTCCCGGCGCGCCTGTTCGGCGACGTCGCCGGCAAGGCCGTCGTCGATCTCTGCGCCGCGCCGGGCGGCAAGACCGCGCAGCTGGCGCAGGCCGGCGCGCACGTCACCGCCGTGGACCGCTCGCCGGCGCGGATGGCGCGGTTGCGCGACAATCTCGCGCGGCTGTCGCTGCAGGCCGACCATGTGGTGACCGACGGCGCCGAATGGCCCGACGCGGCCAATGGAAGTTTCGACGGCGTGCTGGTGGACGCGCCCTGCACCTCCACCGGCACGATCCGCCGCCACCCCGACGTCGCGTGGCTGCGGCAGGAGAACGATATCGTCGCCCTGGCGGCGCTGCAGAAGCGATTGCTGCAGCGGGCCATCGCGCTGCTCAAGCCGCGCGGCACGTTGGTCTACTGCACCTGCTCGCTGGAGCCCGAGGAAGGCGAGCAGGCCATCGCGTCCCTGCTGGCCGCGGAACCCGACATGCGCCGGATACCGATCGAACCCGGCGAGGTCGCAGGCCTTGACGAGATCGTGACCGCGGACGGCGACCTGCGCACCCTGCCCTGCCATTTGCCCCACGCCGACCCGCGGCTCGCCGGGCTGGATGGGTTTTACGCCGCGCGACTGGTTAAATCCTGATTCTACACCACAATTCCCCAATGTTGGGGTGATTCGCGCCTGTTCAAGATGGTGTCACGACGGCGTTTCCGGATTAAAAGGATTCGCCTAAATACCCCTCCTTCCTCAACCAAGGCACGGCGTGTCGGTCGCTCAACGCAGACGCATCTCGACGCTCATCATGAGCCGCTCGGCGCGGAGCGTGATCGCGCGCGCTTCGGGCGCGACGGTAGCAGTGTCGCGGCTGTGGCCCGGCCGCGCCGACCGGCTGATCATCGCGCCGCACGACCTGCGTACCGCCGACGCCACTCGCGCCGCCGAAATCTACGCCGGCCGCTTCGTGTTCGCCGGCAAGATCGTGACCTGCCACGGCCGCTCGATCTTCGATCTCGAACCGCCGTCGGAAGACTGGGAGGTCGCCCTGCTCGGCTTTGGCTGGCTGCGCCACCTGCGCGCCGCCGACACCGCGCTGACCCGCGCCAATGCGCGCTCGCTGGTCGACGACTGGATCTCGAACCCGGCGCGCAAGCGGCCGCTCGAGCGGAGGCCGGACGTGCTGGCGCGCCGCGTCATCTCGCTGCTGTCGCAGGCGCCGCTGGTGCTCGGCGACACCGACGGCAAGTTCTATCGCAAATACCTGCGCGGGCTGACCCGCGAGATCCGCTATCTGCGCTACGCGATGCTCGACATCGCCGACGGCGTGTCGCGGCTGCAGGTCCTGATCGCGCTGTGCTACGCTTCGCTCTGTCTGGCCAATCAGGCGCGTCACATCCGCGTCGCGACGCGTCGGCTGTCCGACGAATTGCAGCGGCAGATCCTGCCCGATGGCGGGCACATCTCGCGCAATCCCGGCGCGCTGGTCGAATTGCTCAGCGACCTGCTGCCGTTGCGCCAGACCTTTGCCGCCCGCAACATCGCGCCGCCGCCGGCGTTGTTGAACGCGATCGACCGCATGATGCCGATGCTGCGCTTCTTCCGCCATGGCGACGGCAGCTTTGCGCTGTTCAACGGCATGAGCAACGCGCCGTCCGACCTGGTCGCGACGCTGCTCGCCTATGACGATACCCACGGCGTGCCGATGGCGAACATGCCTTATACCGGCTTCCAACGCCTCGACGCCGGCGCCACCACCATCATCATGGATACCGGGCCGCCGCCGCCGCCGAATGTCAGCCAGGAGGCCCATGCCGGCTGTCTGTCGTTCGAATTGTCGGCCGGCGCCAGCCGGATCATCGTCAATTGCGGCATGCCCGCGACCGGCCGTGACAACTGGCGCAGCTTCGCCCGCAGCACCGCGGCGCATTCGACGCTGACCTACCACGACACTTCCTCGTGCCAGTTCATCGAACTCTCGGCGATGAAACGCCTGCTGCAGGGGGCGCCCATCGTCAGCGGCCCGGTCAATGTGGAAAGCTACCGCGAGGCGGTCGAGGGCGGCGATCTCCTGACCGCGGCGCATGACGGCTACCTCGCGCGGTTCGGCGTGATCCATCGCCGCGTACTGATGATCTCGCCGGACGGCAGCCGGCTCGACGGCGAAGACACGGTGTCGCCGGCGGCGGGCGGACGCATCAAGGGCGACGGCAGCGATTTCGCGCTGCGGTTCCATCTGCATCCCGCGGTCAAGGCCAGCCGCCTCAGCGACGCCCGCGGCGTCATGCTGGTGTTGCCCAACCGCGATGTCTGGACCTTCGAGACGCTCGACGACAAGGTCGACCTCGAGGACAGCGTGTTTCTGTCCGGCAATGACGGCCCCCGCCGCACCGCCCAGATCGTGATCCGCCAGGATTCCCGCCATGCCTCGTCGGTACGCTGGAGTTTCGTGCGTTCCACCACTAACGCCGCCGCCACCAACGCGCGTCGCGCCGCGCGGCGCGAGCCGGAGCTGCCGTTGTAGAGTGGTTGCGCTTGACCCCTGTCAGCTATTTGCTTACATTGGTATTGTGATATCAAGCTTGAAAAGCAAGGCTCTTGCGGAGCTATGGACCAAAGGGAAAAGTCCGAAGATCGATGCGAAAATGCAAAAGCGCATTTTTGCCAGGCTGGATCGTCTCGACGTCGCACTCCGCGCCGAGGAAATGAATATCCCCGGCTTCGATTTCCACGTCTTGCACGGCTTTAACCCGAAACGCTATTCGGTCCATGTCAATGGACCGTGGTGCATTACGTTTGAATTTAAAGATGGCGATGCTTGTCGCGTTGATTTCGAGCAATACCACTAAAGGAACGAACATGGTGTATGCAGCCAAGCGCAGCAAGAGCCGCTGCCCGACCCATCCCGGGGCGCTGCTTCGCGACGACATTATTCCGGCGACCGGGCGGACCAAGGCAGAGATTGCCGGTCTCCTGGGGATTTCCCGCCAGCACCTCTACGACATCCTGGGCGAGCGAAAGCCGGTATCGCCCGCCGTCGCCGTACGCCTCGGCAAACTTTTCGGCGATGGCGCAGGCGTTTGGATCAGGATGCAGGGCGCCTACGATACGTGGCATGTAGAACGAACTGAGGATGTCAGCCGAATTCCGACGATCAAGGCAAAGGCGGCCTGAGAGCGAAGTCCCGGCGCTCCCGCCCATTGTGAACCCCGGCAAAAACTGCTAACCAGCCGGCTCTCGCGCGACTGGCGACATCGGATGGAGCACCATCGGGAAGCGCGGGAGTGATCGCCGCGCGCCTGGGCATATTATCCCCCTGACAGAGGATTTGCCCATGACTGACAAGACCCGCCGCGTCACCCGTGCCCTGCTTTCCGTTTCCGACAAGACCGGCCTGATCGCGTTTGCAACAGCGCTCGCCGGGCATGGCATCGAGCTCGTCTCCACCGGCGGCACCGCCAAGGCGATCGCGGCGGCCGGGCTTAAGGTGAAGGACGTCTCCGAGTTGACCGGCTTTCCCGAAATGATGGACGGCCGGGTCAAGACGCTGCACCCGAAAGTGCATGGTGGCCTGCTCGCGATCCGCGACAACAAGGAGCATGCCGGGGCCATGACGGCGCACGGCATCGCGCCGATCGACCTGCTGGTCGTCAACCTCTACCCGTTCGAAGCGACCGTCGACAAAGGCGCCGGTTACGAAGAATGCATCGAGAATATCGACATCGGCGGCCCCGCGATGATCCGCGCCGCGGCAAAGAACCATGACGATGTCGCCGTCGTCGTCGAAGCGCAGGATTACCAGGCCGTGCTCGACGAGCTCGCCGCCAGCAGGGGCGCCACGACGCTCGCGCTGCGCCGCCGCCTCGCCGCGAAAGCCTATGCGCGCACCGCCGCCTATGATGCCGCGATCTCCAACTGGTTCGCTGCGCAGAACGAGACCGATGCGCCGGATTTCCGCGCCTTCGGCGGCCGGTTGATCCAGTCGCTGCGCTACGGCGAAAACCCGCACCAGAAGGCGGCGTTCTACGCCACGCCCGACAAGCGGCCCGGCGTCTCCACCGCGCGGCAGCTGCAGGGCAAGGAGCTGTCCTACAACAACATCAACGACACCGATGCGGCCTACGAATGCATCGGCGAATTCGATCCGAAGCGCAGCGCGGCCTGCGTGATCGTCAAGCACGCCAATCCCTGCGGCGTTGCCGAGGGCAGCGATCTGCTTGCCGCCTATCGCAAGGCGCTGGCCTGTGACTCGACGTCGGCCTTCGGCGGCATCGTCGCCGTCAACCGCACGCTGGATGCCGAGGCGGCCCGTGCCATCACCGACATCTTCACCGAAGTGATCATCGCGCCCGACGCCACCGAGGAGGCGATCAGGATCGTCGCCGCGAAGAAAAACCTCCGCCTGCTGCTGGCCGGCGGCCTGCCCGACCCGCGCACCGGGGGACTCACCGCCAAGACCGTCGCGGGCGGCCTATTGGTGCAGAGCCGCGATAACGCTGTCGTCGACGACATGGCGCTCAAGGTCGTCACCAGGCGTGCGCCCACCGATGCCGAACTGCGCGACCTCAAATTCGCGTTCCGCGTGGCCAAGCACGTCAAGTCCAACACCATCATCTATGCGAAGGATGTTGCCACCGTCGGCATCGGCGCCGGCCAGATGAGCCGGGTCGATTCCGCGCGCATCGCCGCCCGCAAGGCGCTGGATGCCGCCGCCGAACTCAAATTGGCAGAGCCCTTGACCAAGGGCTCGGTCGTCGCTTCCGACGCCTTCTTCCCGTTCGCCGACGGCATGCTGGCCTGCATCGAGGCCGGCGCCACCGCCGTGATCCAGCCCGGCGGCTCGGTGCGCGACGATGAAGTGATCAAGGCCGCCGACGAGCATGGCATCGCCATGGTGTTCACCGGCGTGCGCCACTTCCGGCATTGATGCGGGCAGCTCGCGGCGCGATCTCCGCTGATGCGGAGCGGCGCATGAGCACCCGGCGTCAACAATCTGGTAACTAGTTTTCTTTACCGTACGCCAACCATGGGGCCATTTGCGACCCATGGTTTGCGGGTAGCGTCATGTTGCGTTTGATTATCCAGGCTTCGGCCGTTCCGCTGACAATTGCCGCCCTGTTCGCATGCGGTGAAGTCTTCACTGCCGCTAGTGCCGCAATTTCCCATCATCCCTCGACCGCCGATCCAGCGATTTATCTGTCGCGGGACGGACCCGCCGATGAAGGGTTTTTCCTCCGTTCGCAGGACGTCTGGCCGCTCGATGCCGCGGCAATGATCTCGGGAGCGCCCCGCATCCAGGCAGCCTCTCCGGACGGTTGAACGCGTCCGCCCTCGATATCAGTTCCAAGCCGGACCCGGTTAGCACCTTCTTCACCATCTTCTCATCGCGGCTTCAACGCGCTGGGCGCCTCAAGCACTTTGCAATGTCGGCGACGCATCGTCTTTCCAGGACGCACAGCCAGGCGCCGGCTTGGTTCAACAAAGAAATTTCAGGGTCATTGGCGATGGGACGGACTTTCCGGATCAAACTTCGCGTTCGCCGTTTCGGCCGCCGGCATCCATGGCTGACCTTCATCTTTCGCTCGTTCATGATCTTCTCGGTCGTGTTCGGCGGCGCCTACGGATTCATCGCGGGAAGCAGGACCGAGAATTCCGGCTATGACCCGCATACTTTCGCCATCGGCGCCGCCTTCCTGTTCGCGCTGGCCTGCGTGGCGCTCGCCGCCTTGAGCCTTCGGCTGCGGCTGCTGCGCAACAAGATGCGCAAGCTCGCCATGCACAATGAAACACTGGCCGACCGGAATTGGGAGCTGCAGGAAGCCGAGCAGCGCGCCCGCCGGCTGTTCGAATCGCAGGGCGATCTGATCGTGCTGCGCGACGCCGAGGGCCGCATCAGCTACGCCAACGATGCCTATTGCGATCTCGCCCAGCGGCCGCGCGACGCGCTGATCGGCAGCCGCTTCACGCTGGGAGTTCTGGAACAGGGCGACACCGCGCTCGAACCGAACGGCACCCGCGTCCACGACCAGCGGGTCGCAGGTCCGCTCGGCCCGCGCTGGATCGCCTGGCGCGAGGGCCTGGTCCGCAACGACGCCGGAAGACCGGCGGAGATGCAGAGCGTCGGCCGCGACGTGACCGACCGTACCGAGAGCGAGCGGGCGCTGGCCGAAGCGCGCGACCAGGCCAACGCGGCCAGCCGCGCCAAGTCGCGCTTCCTCGCGATGGTGAGCCACGAGATCCGCACGCCGCTCAACGGCATCATCGGCATGAGCGGGCTGTTGATGGATACGCCGCTGACGCCCGAACAGACTACCTATGTCAAGGCAGTGAAGACATCCGGCGACGCGCTGCTCTCGCTGATCGAGGAACTGCTGGATTATTCCAAGATCGAGGCCGGCAAGATCGATCTCGAACATCGCCCGTTCGCACTGTCGGGCATGATCGAGGACATCACCGAACTGCTGGCGCCGCGCGCCGAAGCCAAGCACATCGAGATCGCCGCCTATGTCGACGACCGGTTGCCGAAGCGGGTCGTCGGCGACGCGGCGAGGTTGCGGCAGGTGCTGCTCAATCTTGCCGGAAACGCCATCAAGTTCACGTCGGCCGGCGGCGTCGCGCTGATCGTCGAGCCCGGCATCTGGCCCAACGAGATCACCTTTCTGGTGCGCGACAGCGGTATCGGCATTGCGCCCGAGGCGCAGGAACGGATCTTTCGTGAATTCGAGCAGGCCGACGACAAGATCGCGCGCAGCTATGGCGGCACCGGGCTTGGCTTGAGCATCTCCGACCGCATCGTCAAGCGGATGGGCGGCCGCATCTCGCTGGAAAGCCAGCCCGACATCGGCTCGACCTTCGAAGTGTCGATCCCGCTCGCCGCCGCCGATGGCGACCAGACGTCGTTCGCGGTGCCCGATCTTTCCGGCCAGTCGATCATGCTGGTTTCGCCGCCGAGCATCGAGGCCTCGCTGACGGCGCGGCGGCTGCAGCGCTGGGGTGGCAACGCCTGCAAGGTATCGGACGTCGACGTCGCGGAAGCGCTGCTGCCCGAGCGGTCCTGGCACGCGGTGCTGATCGATCACGCGCTCGGTGCGGCCAATATCGAACGGCTCGGCGAAGCCGCGCGGCTGCACGCCACCCAGCGCATCGTGATGTTCACGCCGGCGACACGCCAGGAGTTGCAGCCGTCGGCGACGTCCCCCCTCACCGGCTACCTGGTCAAGCCGTTGCGCGCGGCCTCGCTCGCGACGCGCCTGACGACCGCACCGGAGGTAGCCGCGCCGAGCCTGGAGCCCGCGATCGAGCCGGCCGAAATGCCGGCTGCGCCATCGGCCAGGGGCCTGTCGATCCTGGTCGCCGAGGACAATCAGATCAACGCGCTGCTGATCCGCTCGCTGCTGTCGAAGCTCGGACACCACGCCGTCATCACCACCGACGGCAACCAGGCGCTGGAATCCTGGCTCGCGGCAAAATCGGCGGGAACACTTTACGACTTGGTGCTGATGGACATCCAGATGCCCAACCTAGACGGCATCGAGACCACCAAGCGCATCCGCAGCCTGGAAGCCGGCCAGTCCGATCGCCGGACGCCGATCCTGGCGCTCACCGCCAACACGCTGGTCGAAGATCGCTACGCCTGTTTCGAAGCCGGCATGGACGGCTTTCTGATCAAGCCGCTCGACCGCGAAAAGCTCGCCGAGGCGCTGACGGTGCTGTCCTCGTCGCGACAGATCCCGGCCTGAGGTGGGAAAGAATTGTAGGGTGGGTTAGGCGAAGCCGTAACCCACCTCGACACCGCGCCTCGAGCCGCGGTGGGTTACGCGCCGCTAACCCACCCTACGAGACTACAGCCGCCGCAGCGCCACCGTCTCGACCAGATGATCAAAACGCTTCTTCAATATCAGCGTCGCACGCGGTCGTGTCGGCAAAATATTGTCCTCGAGATTGGCGAGGTTGGTGCGCTCCCAGATCGCGATCGCCGTCGCCGTCGCCTCTTCGTCCGAGAGCAGCGCGTAGCGATGGAAGTATGACCTGGGATCGGTGAACGCGGTGTCGCGCAGCGTCAGCCATCGCTTCACATACCACTCGCGCAGCACGGCCTCGTCGGCATCGATATAGATCGAGAAATCGAAGAAGTCGGACACGACTGGCACGGCCTTGCCGTCACGCGGCAACCGCCCGGTCTGCAGCACGTTGACGCCCTCGAAGATCAAAATATCCGGCTGATCGACCTGTTGCCACTGGTTCGGAACGATGTCGTAGGTCAGATGCGAATAGACCGGCGCCCGCACCTGGCGGCGACCCGCCTTGATGTCGCTCAGGAACGACAGCAGCATCGGCAAATCGTAGCTTTCCGGAAAGCCCTTTTTCTGCATCATGCCCTGCCGCTCGAGCACGGCATTGGGAAACAGGAAGCCGTCGGTCGTCACCAGTTCGACCTTGGGACGCGGCGACCAGCGCGCCAGCAGCGCCTGCAGCACGCGCGCCGTGGTCGATTTGCCGCCGGCGACCGAGCCCGCGATGCCGATGATGTAAGGCACCTTGCGGTCGCGGATGCCGAGGAACTGGCGCTGCGCCTGGTAGAGGCGATGGGTGGCGTCGACATAGATCGACAGCAGGCGCGACAGCGGCAGGTAGATGTCCTCGACCTCCTGCATGTCGAGACGATCATGCAGCGATCGCAGCCGTTCGAACTCGCCCGGTTCCAGCGTCATCGGCGTGTCGTCGCGCAACCGCGCCCACTGCTCGCGCGTGAACACGCGGTAGGGATTGTATTGCTGCTCGGGTGCTCGGATGTCCATGAACTGCCTCGTCGGTCAGTCGCGCTTGCGCGACGCCTTTTCCTCGAGCCCGGACATCGAGGTCCGCTGCCCCAGCGCGGCCTCGACCTCGTCGAACCTGACGCCGCGCGCCTTCAACAGCACCAGCAGATGAAACAGCAGATCGGCGCTCTCGGCGATCAGATGGTTCCGATCGTTCTCGACCGCCGCGATCACGGTCTCGACCGCTTCCTCTCCCAGCTTCTTGGCGCAGTGCTCGGCACCCTTGTCGAGCAATTTGCGCGTATAGGACACATCGCCACCCGATGCTGCCCGTGCATCGATGGTGATGGCCAGATCATGAATTGTGAAACGCGACATCAACCGTACTCAACACGCGCGCCCGGTCAGTGGCGCGCAACGCCTGTCCCGGACCGGATCGTAGCACTTTTGTGACGGCGAGTCGTCAGGGATCCAGCCGCATCGGCAGCCCGGCGCGCAGCATGTGTTCCTTGGCTTGCCGTATGGTAAATTCGCCGAAATGGAATATGGAGGCCGCCAGCACCGCGGTGGCGTGGCCATGGCGGATGCCGTCGACCAGGTGGTCAAGATTGCCGACACCGCCCGAGGCGATGACAGGTACGGGAACACTGTCGGCAATGGCCTGCGTCAGCGGCAGGTCGAACCCCTGCCGCGTGCCGTCGCGGTCCATCGAGGTCAGAAGGATCTCGCCGGCGCCGAGCGACACCACTTCCTGTGCGTACTCGATGGCGTCAATCCCGGTAGGGTTGCGCCCGCCATGGGTAAAGATCTCCCAGCGGTCCGATCCGCCGGGCCGTCTGACCCGCTTGGCGTCGATCGCTACCACGATGCACTGCTCGCCGAACTTTTCCGCCGCCTGCTTGACGAATTCGCGGTTGGAGACCGCCGCGGAATTGATCGAGGCCTTGTCGGCGCCGTAGCGCAGCAGCGTCCGGATGTCGTCGATGGTGCGGACCCCGCCGCCGACCGTCAGCGGCATGAAGCAGGCCTCCGCCGTCCGCCGCACGACATCCAGCATGGTGCCGCGGTTCTCGTGGGTGGCGGTGATGTCGAGGAAGCACAATTCGTCGGCGCCGGCGGCATCGTAGGCGATCGCCGCCTCGACGGGATCGCCGGCATCGCGCAGGTCGACGAAGTTGACGCCCTTGACGACCCTTCCGTCCTTGACGTCGAGACAGGGGATCACGCGGACCTTGAACATCTGATGTCTCCTAGGCGGCGCGCATCAGTTCGAGCGCCGCAGCCGGATCGAGCCGGCCATCATAGAGCGCGCGACCGACAATGGCGCCGGCCAGCTTTCTGGCGCGCGGCTCAATCAGGGCTTTGACGTCGTCGATCGAGGCGAAGCCGCCGGACGCAATCACCGGGATCGAGATTCGATCCGCAAGCGCAATCGTCGCATCGAGGTTGAGCCCCTTCAACAGGCCGTCCCTCGCAATGTCGGTGAAGATGATCGCGGCAACGCCGGCATCCTCGAAGCGCTGCGCGATTTCGAGCGCCGTCACCTGCGAGGTCTCGGCCCAGCCTTCGACCGCGACCTTGCCGTCACGGGCATCGAGCCCGACCGCAACGCGGCCGGGAAATTTCTTCGCAGCGCCCTTCACCAGTTCGGGGTCGCGCACGGCGGCCGTGCCGATGATGACGCGTGCTATCCCCTTGTCGAGCCAGGCCTCCACGGTCGTGAGATCGCGAATGCCGCCGCCGAGTTGCACCGGGATCGTCACCGCCTCGAGCATCGCCTCCACGGCATGCGCGTTCATCGGCTTGCCGGCAAACGCGCCGTCGAGATCGACGACATGGAGATATTCGAACCCCTGCTCCACGAACGACCGCGCCTGCGCGGCGGGATCGAGGTTGAACACGGTCGCGCGCGCCATGTCGCCCTGCTCGAGGCGTACACACTGGCCGTTCTTCAGGTCGATGGCGGGAAAGAGAATCACGGCTTCCACTTCAAGAAATTCGAGATCAAAGCCAGTCCGAACCGTTGGCTCTTCTCGGGGTGAAACTGCGTGCCGATCGCGGTGTCCTTGCCGACGATCGCCGTCACCGGCCCGCCGTAGTCGGCGCGCGCCAGCACATCGGCTTCGTTGGCGGCATTGAGATGATAGGAGTGCACGAAATAGGCGTGGCGCCCCTGCGGCCCGAGCGGCAGCCGCTCCAGCACCGGGTGCTCCTGGATCAGGTCGAGCGTATTCCAGCCCATGTGCGGGATCTTCAGGTTTTCCTCGCGCGGCGTGATCTTCTCGACGTCGCCCGCGATCCAGTCAAAACCTTCGGTGACGACATGCTCCTTGCCGCGCGTCGCCATCAGCTGCATGCCGACGCAGATGCCGAAGAACGGCCGCGCCTTGACGCGCACCGCTTCGGTGATCGCCTCCAGCATGCCGTTGACGGCATCGAGTCCCTTTCGGCAATCGGCGAAGGCGCCGACGCCGGGCAGTACGATGCGATCGGCGCGGTACACAGCCTCGGGATCGCGCGTCACCATGATCTTCTGCGGATTTTCCATGCTCCGGGCGGCGCGTTCGAACGCCTTGGCGGCCGAATGCAAATTGCCGGAATCGTAGTCGACGATCGCAACGCTCATCGCGGTCCTCCCGGCTCCGGAAACAGGCCGATGATGCCGCCCTGCGGCAGCGGTGGCGGCGGCTTTGAGAACGGTTGACCCGGCACGTGCCGCGTCGGCGGCGGCGCGCCGCGATCAACCGCCCACTGGTCGTTGACCAGGCCGCGCTGCCGGCCGGTCCAGCGCTCGAAGAAGCGATGCTCCGCGGCCTCCTCGTCGTCGGCCACCACGAGATCGAGCTGGCGCCATTTGCGCCGCGACAGCGCCCAGCGCTGCAGGCTCGCCGCCTCGAAACCCATCAGGAGCGAGATCAGGGCGTCCACGACGAAGATCGTGCCGCGGCCGGCGCCGAGTGCCGTCATTCCCAGTTGGATCGCGATCATCAGCGCGATCCAGCCGATCAGCACCAGCCACAATCGATGCCACAACAGCCAGATCACGGTCGCGACCGCCGCCCAGAAATGGAAGCCGTCGCGGACGAAGACGAACTTGTCGGTCGCGGCTAGATCGGCGCCGTTGGCGACGGGGGCGTGGACTGTGTAGACCGGCATCGGATGTCTCCGCCGAGAGAAGAAAACCAGGAATCAGCCGCCGAGCTGCCCCTTGGTGGAAGGCACCTCGCCCGCAGCACGCGGATCGATCGCGACCGCGGCACGGAGCGCCCGCGCCAGACCCTTGAAACAGGATTCGGCGATATGATGGCTGTTCTCGCCATATAGGGTCTCGACGTGCAAAGTCACGCCGGCGTTGATGGTGAAGGCGTTGAACCATTCGCGCACCAGCTCGGTGTCGAACTCACCGACCTTGTCGCGCGGAAAATCCGCCTTGAACACCAGCACCGGGCGGCCCGAAATGTCGATCACCACGCGCGACAGCGTCTCGTCCATCGGCATGTGGATCGAGGCATAGCGGGTGATGCCGGCCATGGTGCCGAGCGCCTGTCTCACGGCCTGCCCGAGCGCAATCCCGACGTCCTCGGTGGTGTGGTGGTGGTCGACATGGAGATCGCCCACGGCCTTCACCGTGATGTCGATGCGGGAATGCCGCGCCAACAGGTCGAGCATGTGGTCGAAAAAGCCGATGCCGGTCGAAACCCTGGACACACCCGTGCCGTCGAGGTTCACCGATACCTCGATGTCGGTTTCCTTGGTCTTGCGCTTGATGGAGGCCGTGCGCATGAAAACTGCTTCCCTTGGGCCGTTCGGGGCCGAAAACGCGGCTCTTGTAACAGGCCGATGTCGCCTTCGCTACTGCGGGATGACGCTTGCCGGCCCAATCTCGGCCTATGGTGAGCGGATTCCCGCCGAAACGCCGCGATTGTAACGCCGGCCGCCAGCCCCTAAATCTGACCGGAACGAGGACAATCCATGCAGTCATCTGAAAGCAGCCCGCCGGTCTGGCACGGCACGACCATCCTGACGGTACGCAAGGGCGGCAAAGTGGTCATCGGCGGCGACGGCCAGGTCTCGATCGGGCAGACCGTCATCAAGGGCAACGCCAAAAAGGTCCGCAAGATCGGCAAGGGCGACGTGATCGGCGGCTTCGCCGGGGCCACCGCCGACGCCTTCACTCTGTTCGAGCGGCTGGAAAGCAAGCTCGAACAGTATCCGGGGCAACTGACCCGCGCGGCGGTCGAGCTGGCCAAGGACTGGCGCACCGACCGCTATCTGCGCCGGCTTGAGGCCATGATGATCGTGGCCGACAAGGATGTCTCGCTGGTGTTGACCGGCACCGGCGATGTGCTGGAACCGGAATCGGGCGTCATGGCCATCGGTTCCGGCGGAAACTATGCGTTGGCTGCCGCCCGCGCCCTGGTCGATACCGACAAGGATGCCGAGGCCATCGTGCGCCGCGCGCTCGATATCGCCGCGGACATCTGCGTCTACACCAACCGCAACCTCACGATCGAATCGCTCTGATGGAGCGGGGCTACGTCTTCCGCCCGATGATTTCGGCTGATCTGCCACTGGTCCGGTGCTGGCTGGCTGAGCCGCATGTCATGCAGTGGTGGGGCAATCCGGCCGAACAGTATGAGCTCGTCAGCGGCGATCTCTACGAACACGCGATGGACCAGTTCATCGTTTCGACGGGAGTCCGCGATTTCGCCTATCTGCAGTGCTACAGCCTGACCGCATGGAATTCAGGCTTTGGCGAACATCCGCGCGGCACCCGTGGCATCGACCAGTTCATCGGCGAGTACGACATGATCGAACGCGGCCATGGCTCCGCATTCATTCGCGCCTTCGTCGATGCGCGCCTCCGAGAAGGCACGCCACGACTCGTCACCGATCCCGACCCGGCGAATACGAGGGCGGTGCGCGCCTACCAGAAGGCGGGCTTTGAAAAAGCTGGCATGGTCGATACCCCTGATGGCCCCGCTCTGTTGATGGTCCGCGACGCATGACCTCGACCGATACTATCGGCAAAACGCCGGCGGCCGGCACGCTCTCGTCCTGGCGCTGGATGCTGATCGGAGCCGTCATTCTCGCGGCGCAAGCCGCCATCCTGTACGGCATGGGACGACTGCCGATCTGCGCCTGCGGCTATGTCAAACTCTGGCACGGCGTGGTGCAGAGTTCGGAAAACTCGCAGCACATCGCCGACTGGTATACGCTGTCGCACATCCTGCACGGCATCCTGTTTTACGGCGCAACCCATCTCGCCTTCCCGCGCCTCACCTGGCAGGGCCGCCTGATGATTGCCATGCTCGTCGAAGGCGGCTGGGAACTGGTGGAGAATTCCGACTGGGTCATCAACCGCTACCGTGCCGGCACGATCTCGCTGGATTATTTCGGCGACAGTATCGTCAATTCGATCTCGGACAATGTTGCGATGATCGGCGGCTTCCTGCTGGCGAGGAAGTTTCCGGTCGTCATCAGCCTGGCCATCATCCTGTTGGTCGAACTCGTGCTGGCGCTGCATATTCGCGACAATCTGACGCTGAACATCATCATGCTGATTCACCCGTTCGACGCGATCAAGGTTTGGCAGAGCGGGCCGCCGATCCTCTAGCAACCCCCTGCCCGGCTTGTTCTCGCACCATTTGAGCCCTACCTAGGAACCATGACCGACTTTTCTCCCCGTGAAATCGTCTCCGAACTCGACCGCTTCATCGTCGGCCAGGCCGACGCCAAGCGCGCGGTATCGATCGCGCTGCGCAACCGCTGGCGCCGGCTGCAACTCACCGGCTCATTGCGCGAGGAGGTGCTGCCGAAGAACATCCTGATGATCGGGCCGACCGGCGTCGGCAAGACGGAAATCGCGCGGCGGCTCGCCAAGCTCGCCAATGCGCCGTTCCTCAAGGTGGAAGCGACCAAGTTCACAGAGGTCGGCTATGTCGGCCGCGACGTCGAGCAGATCATTCGCGATCTGGTCGAGGTCGCGATCGTGCAAGTCCGCGAGCGCAAGCGCAAGGACGTGCAGGCGCGCGCGCAGCAGGCCGCGGAGGAGCGCGTGCTGGACGCCCTGGTCGGGCCGGGATCGAGCGCCGCGACCCGCGATTCCTTTCGCCGAAAACTGCGCGCCGGCGAACTCAACGACAAGGAAATCGAGATCGAGACGCAGTCCTCCGGCGGCATGCCGATGTTCGAAATCCCGGGCATGCCCGGCGCGCAGATGGGCGCGATCTCGATCGGCGACATCTTTGGCAAGATGGGCGGACGCACCAAGACGCGCCGCCTGACGGTGGAAAGCTCGCACGAGATCCTGGTCAACGAGGAAGCCGACAAGCTCTTGGACAGCGACCATCTGGTGCTGGAGGCGATCAATGCCGTCGAGAACAACGGCATCGTGTTCCTCGACGAGATCGACAAGATCTGCGTGCGCGACGGCCGCAGCGGCGGCGACGTCTCGCGCGAGGGCGTGCAGCGCGACCTGCTGCCGCTGATCGAGGGCACCACGGTGTCGACCAAGCACGGCGCGGTCAAGACCGACCATGTGCTGTTCATCGCGTCCGGCGCATTTCACATCTCGAAACCGTCCGACCTGCTGCCGGAATTGCAGGGCCGGCTGCCGATCCGGGTCGAACTGGAAGCGCTGACCCGCGACGACATGCGCCGCATCCTGACCGAGCCGGAGGCTTCGCTGATCAAGCAGTATGTCGCGCTGATGCAGACCGAGGGCGTCACGCTCGACATCACCGCCGACGCCATCGACGCGCTGGCCGACGTCGCGGTCGCGGTCAATTCGACGGTCGAGAATATCGGCGCGCGGCGGCTGCAGACCGTGATGGAGCGCGTGCTCGACGAGATCTCGTTCGCCGCGCCCGATCGCCACGGCGAGACCATCAAGGTCGACGCGGAGTATGTGCAGAAGCACGTCGGCGACCTCGCCAAGAATGCAGATTTGAGCCGGTTCATTCTGTAAGTTATGATCGTCGTCCCGGTCCTGAACCGGGACCCATACGCCGTGGCCTTCGTTGCTTGGCGCGTCGGTCAATGACTTCTTTCAACATGGATGACCGGGGTTATGGGTCCCGGCTCAAGGCCGGGACGACGAGTGTGAATTTTCGGCTGTGGGAAAACCCCTGGCGGCTGATGCTGGCCGTCAATGCCGCGGTGCTCGTCGTCGTCTTCTGGCGCAAGATCGCGCTGCCGCCCTACGTCCCCTACATCCATCTGCTGGTGGACTACCATTTCGGCTTCACCAAGCGCGCGCTGATCGGCGCCATCGTCTCGCTGTTCACCGCCAAGGTGCCGGTATGGCTGGTGTTCGCGCTGGCCGGCACGACGTGGCTGGTGACGGCCGCGCTGTTCGTGCAATTGTTCCGCCGGACATTCGCCGTCGATGCGAAGAACCTGCCGCTGTTCGTGTTCATGGCGGGCTCGCCGTTCTTCCTCAAGAACTTCATGCACACGCTCGGACATTTCGACATCTATGGCTGCCTGCTCGCGATCGTCCTGCTGTTGATCCCGGCGCGCTCGCGCGGCTATATCCTGCTCGCCGCGATGTTCTCGATCGTGCTCGTGCTGATCCACCACATCCATGTGCTGATGTACGTACCGGCCATCGCCGCCATCGTGGTGCTGCGCCACTATCTGATTCACGGCGCCACCCGACCGAGCATCGCGATCGGCGTCGCCGCGCTCGCTGCAATCGGCGCGCTGTTCATCGCCGCGCAATTTTTCGGAACGATGAAGGTGCCGGAACCCGAGTTCGTCGCCTATCTGCAGAGCCGGATGGCCGACCCGTCGCAGACGAATCTTCTGAGCTTTGGCTACATCTGGTATCAGCCGCTCGCAAAGGAAGTTTCGGATACCTGGGCCCGCCTGCCGCACAATCTGCTCGGCGTGCCCGTGTTCGCGCTCCTGATCTGGCTGCACGCGCCGCTCTGGAGATATTTTCGCGATCTGATCGGAGCGCTCGCGATCGACGCGCACCGCCGCATCGTCATCGCCGCCATCGTCCTGGTCAGCCTCGGCTATCTCGTGATGTTCGCGATCGTATTCGACTATTCCCGCTGGATTTCGAACTGGGCGGTATGCCTGTTCCTGATCCTGCATGCCGTGAAGACGCTGCCGGCGTCGCAGGACACGCCGCCGATGTCGGCGGATCACCGGCAGACTATCGTGTTCGGCTGGATCAACACGCTGATCCCGCGCGTCGGAATCGTACGGCCGTTCTAGAACCGCGCCCGCCGCACCCGCACATACAACGCGCCCTCGCCTCCGTGTCCGATATGCGCTTCCTCGAAGCCCACCACCAGTGCGCGGAATTCCGGCAGGCCGAGCCATTGCGGCACCTGGCGGCGCAGCACGCCGCGCTCGGATTCAGACCCCATCTTGCCCTTGCCGGTGATGACGAGCACAAACGTCATTCCGTCATGGTGCGCGCGCTGCAGGAAGCCGAACAGCGCACGATGGGCCCGTGTCTGCGTCATGCCGTGCAGGTCAAGCCGAGCGTCGATCTCCTTGCGGCCCCGCGACAGATGCGACCGCTCGCGGCGGCTGATCGGCGCCAGCGGCGGCGGAGATGGCTTTGCGGGCGCAACGATTCGTGGCCTCGTTTCGTGCTTCGGCGGGGCCACCGGTTTCGCCGTGGTGACGCTTTCGACGTCGGTCGCAACGACCAGCGCTTTCGAAGCGAGGCGTTTGCGCAACGGCTTGACCTGCTTGGCGACGCTCTCCCACAGCGCGCGATCTTCCTCGCTGAGGCCTCGTTTGCGCCGCGGCGGCTCCGGCCATTCGGGAATTGAACCTGGTGGCCGGCGCTTCATCGGCGATAGGTGCGGGACCGGCGCTGATGACGTTGGACCGGCTTCGTGGAAACCGCTTCCAGCTTCGGCCGCGGCTCGGGCAGCGGCACCGGCTGCGCCACAGCCGCCTGGATCGAAGCGCTTTGCACGGGTCCGCTGGCGGGCACCGTCGGCTTGCCGTTGGTCGCCGCCGTTACCTCGACGGGTTTTGGCGAAGGTGCCGTCTGCGGGAACAGCTTGGCGATCTTTGCGGAGGGCCGGTCGTCCGGCACCGGCAGCTTGCGGCCGCGCGTCACCGGATCGAGGCTCTTCGGCACCAGCATGACGAAGCGCGCATTATGGCGCAGCCGGCCAGCGACCTTGCCCGCGTCCAGACCTGCGCCGAAATAGAGGTCCGCGCGCGCCGGTCCGACAATGGCGGAGCCGGTGTCCTGCGCGATCATCAGACGGCGGAACGGCGTCTTCGATTGCGCCGTCTCGATCGGCAGTTCGCCTTCGATGAAGAACGGCGTGCCATAGACATGCAGCGACTTGTCGACGGCGATCGAGCGGCCCGGGGTCAACGGCACGCCCTGGGCGCCGACCGCCTCGTCCTTGTCGGAAAGCTGCACCTCGCGGAAGAAGACGTAGGACTTGTTCTGCCGCCGCAGTTCGTCGGCCTCGTTGGGATTAGCCTCCATCCACTCCCGGATCTTCTGCATCGACATCTGGTCCCTTGGGATGATGTTGCGCTCGATCAGGATGCGGCCGACCGCCGTGTAGGGAAAGCCGTTATGGGCGTCATAATTGATGCGGACGGTCGAACCGTCGTCGAGGCTGACCCGCGCCGAGCCCTGGATCTGCGAGAACAGCAGATCGGTCTGTTCCTTCAAGAAACAGATTTCCAGCCCGCGGCCGGCGATCGCGCCGTCCTCGATTTCAGCTCGCTCGTAATAGGGCACCAGCTTGCGGCGGCCGATCTTGCGGAATACCTGACCTTTGTTGGGCAGGCCGGCGGAAGCCTGCGTGGTGCCGCGAACGAACAGATTGGACGGCCGCCGGTAGACCGGCACCTTGTAGACTTCGTTCTCCGTCCGCGAGCCGTCGACGATCGGCTCGTAATAGCCGGTGACGAACCCCTCGCCTTCGCCCAGCTTTGAAATCCGGATTGGAAGGAAATGCTCCTCGAAGAAAGCCTTTGCCTTCGGCTCGTCGGACAGTTCGAGCCCCTTGGCGATCTGGCAGGGATCGCGCAGCGAGGTACCGATGGCCTTGACCTCGGCCGGCGGTTTCTTCTGTGCATTGATCGGCCGGCAACTGACGCGAAACGCCTGATAGGCGGCGAGATGATCGTCGTCGGCCCAGCCGGCGATCTCGGACCAGGCCACCGGCGCATACTGGCCGCCATCGACCTGAAGCGGCAATTCGAGTTCCGGGTATGGCAGGTGCCGCACGGCAGGCGGAAGCGGCGCCGGCGGCTTATGCGGGCGCGAATGACGCGCCATCGCATCAAGGGGAGCCAGCGCACAGGCCAGCGCGAACATACCGCACGCGAGGCCCGCCAGGCGCCGCGTCTCAGGCCGCGCTGCCGGTGCCAACCAGCTTCCAGTTCGGATCGCGAGAACTCGTATCGCGGGCGAATGTCCAGACATCGGTGATATCGGCGACTTTATCGGGGTTGCCATCGACGATGGCGCCGGTCTTGTCGCGGGTGACCGAAATCATCTGCGACACAAAGCGAACCGTCAGCTGGGCCGCGCGGTCGCGGGCTTCGGCATTGACCAGTTCGGCCTTGTCGATCGACACAAACCGGGTTTCCGTCTTCTGCTCGTGCTTTTCGCGATCCTTGATCACGGCTTCGAAGCTTTCATAAACCTCGCTGGACAGGAGATCCTTCAGCGCGCGACGGTCGCCGTTGGCGAAGGCCAGCACGATCATCTCATAGGCGCTGCGGGCACCGGACAGGAAATGTCGGGGATCGAACGAGGAATCCTGGGCGACGATGGCATCGAGTCCGGCGGCCAGCGGCGTGCCCGGTTCGGCAACGCCCTTCCAGCGGTCGACGGCCGCGACGTCGGCGCTCGGCGCCAGCGGCGTCTGGTCGATGACGGCACCCGGCAGCGGAACGACGTTGTTGTTGTCCTGCGAGCGCTGCACGACGTTGGGCGCGGCGCGGTCATAAGGCGGCCGTTCGCTTCCGGTGCGCTGTCCGAGGACACTGCGCAGGCGCAGGAAGATAAAGACCGCCAGCGCCAGGAAGATGATGGTGTAAATGTCCACGTCGTATTCGCTTTCTGGTTCTAACGCCGGCAACGGTCCCGGCGGTCGAGCGTTCCCTGATGAGACGCTCTCTCACGTTTTCTCCGGGAACGGCAGAGACTACATCATCGATTGAGACTGCAGCATGTAGGCACGAAACTACGCCCGGCCAATGGCGCGTTTTGGCGCAACCGAATTCTAGCGCGTTTTGACGTCGAGGGGAAACCAGATCGTGACCGGAAATCGCGCACATTCAACGATTTAGGGGGGCCGGCAGGACGATGTTAGGCATATCTGCCACAATTGGCCGAGGGCTGGATGGCCGAACCGTCATCCTTGTCGAACAAGCCGGCCCTATGTTAGCCACTCGCCCGTAAAACCACCGCGCCCACCGGGCGAATTCAGGCGAAGACGGGCGACCGCCCGTGGGCTTCAGGAGAGAGTTTCATGACCAACGGCAACGGCGCACCTCCGGAGCAGGCTCCTCCTCAGCTCAACGTGCTGGCGCAATACACCAAGGACCTGTCGTTCGAGAATCCGAACGCCCCCGCCTCGCTGGGTCCGCAACAACAGCAGCCGAACATCAACATCCAGATCAATGTCGGGGCGAACAACCTCTCTGAGAGCGAGTTCGAGGTGACGCTCTCGATCGAGGGCAAGGCGGAAAACGCCGGCAAGGTGATGTTCAGCTTCGAGCTGGCCTATGCCGGCGTATTCCGGATCGTCAACGTGCCGAACGAAAACCTGCACCCGCTGGTCATGATCGAATGCCCGCGGTTGCTGTTCCCGTTCGCGCGCGAGATCATCGCGACCGCTGTCCGGGACGGCGGCTTCCCGCCGCTGATGCTCGATCCCGTCGATTTCGTTGGCCTCTACCGCCAGAACATGGAGCGGCAGGCGGCGGCGCAGGCCGCTTCGGGCGCCAAGCCTAGTTGAGCCGGACCCAAGCCAGGCCGTCTTGCCGGTGAGGCGCACTGCCCTGCCCTTGCTCGCACGTGTCCAATCGACGATCGCATTCGCGGTGCGGCGTCGCCTGCCACATCCCCCGCGCTGTCCTGATGCGCAGCATGACCAGGATATGGCTGGCCGACGCGCACGGTGACCCATATCACGACGTCAACTTGCACGATCGGTAACCTGTCTCCGCCAACCGCTCATGGTGAGCCGGTTGAAATACTGGAGAATGGATGTGAACAGTATGCAAGTCGCAGACATGCAGATCGCCGAGGCCAAGGACAAGGATCTCAGCCTCCTCAGCGACCATGAGCTGGATGACGTGAACGGCGGATTCCTCTGGTTCGTGGCGGCGGGGGCCTACCTGGTCGGCGTCGGCGCAGTGGCCGGCTACTACGCCACTCGGGCGATCATCCGCGCGCTGTAAGCCGCAGGACCAGCAAGCACTGTCGGCGCCGCCTCCGAGCATCAAGCATTTTCAGGAGGCGGCGATCGGCGCATTCACTCCGCCGCCTGGGCAGCGGCCAGAAAATCGTTCCAGATCGGCTTGTCCCCGAGGGTGGCGATGAAGGCGCGGTGCGCCTCGCGGTCCGCATCGCTGACCCGCGGCGCCAGCGGCACGTCGCGCTGCCGGCGCGGCGTTTCGCCGACGCCGCTCACCACCGTGATGCGGGTTTCCGACGCCAGGATCAGTTGCGACTGCCGCGCGCCGATCAGGTCGATATAGACTTCAGCCAGGAGTTCGGCGTCGAGCAGCGCGCCGTGCTTGGTGCGGCGGGAATTGTCGATGGCGTATCGCGAGCAGAGATCGTCCAGGCGGTTCGACACGCCGGGATGCTTGCGGCGCGCCAGCAGCAGCGTATCGACCAGCCTCTCGCGCGGGATCGGTTGCCGTTTGACGCGGTCGAGTTCGGCATTGATGAAGCCGACGTCGAACGAGGCGTTATGGATGACGAGCGGCGCATCGCCGATGAATGCGAGGAACTCCTCGACCACCTCGGTAAACAACGGCTTGGTGGCGAGGAACTCGCTGGAGAGGCCGTGCACGGCGAACGCTTCCGCCGGCATGTCGCGCTCGGGATTGATGTAGCGGTGGAACGTCTGCCCGGTCGGCATCCGGTTGACGATCTCGATGCAGCCGATTTCGACCAGCCGGTCGCCGCGCAGCGGATCAAGGCCGGTGGTTTCGGTATCGAGGACGATTTCGCGCATGGACGTCAGGACCACAGCTTCGCGGCGAATCAGACCCGCCGCCGCGGCATCTTAACAACCTCGGCCAGAATGTCCCTGATCTGCGCGCGCACGGGGTCGAGACCATGCGAGGTATCCACCACGAAATCGGCGCGCCGGCGCTTTTCGGCGTCGGGGGTCTGCCGGGCGATGATGGAATCGAGCTTGGCGGCGTCCATGGTGCCGCGCGCCAGCACCCGCTCGCGCTGCAATTCCGGCGACGTCGTCACGACGACCACCGCATCGACGCGTTTCTCCCCGCCGGTCTCGTACAGCAGCGGCACGTCGACGACGACCACTGGCACCCCGGCGCGTTCGGCCTGCTCGAAGAATTTTTCCCGGCCGGCCCCCAGCATCGGATGGACGATCTGTTCGAGCCGTTTCATGGCCGCCGGATCGTGCACGACGCGTTCACTGAGCCTTTGCCGATCCACCTTGCCGTTATCAGTCGTGCCGGGAAAGGCCGCCTCGATCGCCGGAGCGGCCGCGCCCTCGTAAAGCTTGTGAACTTCGGCATCGGCGTCGTAGAGCGGAACGCCGGCCTCGACGAACAGCTTTCCCGTCGTCGATTTTCCCATGCCGATCGAACCGGTGAGACCGAGGACTAGCATTGTTGGACCAGTATCTTTCCGCGCATCGGTTCAGACACGCAGTAGCCCCTGCCCGCGCAGGAATGCAAGCAGCGGCAGCAACGGCAGGCCGAGAATCGTGAAGTGGTCACCCTCGATCCGCTCGAACAAGTGCACGCCCAGTCCTTCGAGCTGATAGGCGCCGACGCTGGTGGTGACGGAATCACCGGCTTCGTCCAGATAAGTCCGGATCTCCTCCCCGCTCAATGGTCGCATGGTCATGTGCGCGATCGAGACCTCGGAGAACAGAATCTGGCCATCGCGCGCCACAGCCGCGGCGGAATGCAATTCGTGGGTCTGGCCGGCGAGCAGCCGCAATTGATCCGCAGCCTGTACCCGGCCGGCAGGTTTGCTGAAGAGGCGGTTTGCCAACGCCAGCGTCTGATCGGCCCCGACGACATGACGGCCGGGATATTGTCCCGATACGAACAGCGCCTTCTCGCGCGCCAGCAAACCGGCGATCTCGCCAGGCGCGGACAGGCCTGAATTCTTCTGGAGCGATCGCTCGTCGATATCGGCGGGCACGGCCTCGAACGAAATGCCGGCATTGGCGAGCAGCATTTTTCGCGCACGGCTTTGCGAGGCCAGGATCAAGCTCTGTGGTCCGCGCCAGACGGTCATCGCAATCCCATCATTCCGGGAGCCGCTGCCGCTGCCGATCGGTGAACAGTTTCAGCACGGCGGCCGCGGTTTCCTCGATCGAACGCCGCGTCACGTCGAGCTGCGCCCAACTGAATTTGGCGCTCAGCTTGCGGGCATAGGCAACTTCATCCGTCACCGCCTGGCGATCGATGTAATCGTCGTTATGGTTGTCGGATCCCATGCTCAGCATCCGGTTCTGCCGGACCTGGATCAATCGCTCCGGCGTCGCGTGCAGGCTGACGACCAGCGGCTTCTTCAGCGTCTCGAGCTGGTGCGGCAACGGAATGCCCGGGACCAGTGGCACGTTCGCGGTGCGGACGCCGCGATTGGCCAGATAGATCGAGGTCGGTGTCTTCGATGTACGGGACACGCCGACCAGAACCACGTCGGCCTCCTCCAGGCCTTCGACGTGCTGACCGTCATCATGGATCATGGTGTAGTTCAGCGCGTCGATGCGCTTGAAATATTCCGCGTTCAGAACGTGCTGGGCCCCGATCCTGCCCGTCGTCGCCGCGCCGAGATAGGCCTCGAACAATTGCATGACAGGCCCGATGATCGACAGACTCGGAATGTTGATGTCCCGGCATTTCGCCTGCAGCCGACCGACCAGATCCTGCTCCAAAAGCGTGAACAGCACGATGCCTGGCGCCTCCTCGATCTCGTCGAGGACGCGGTCGAGCTGCTTCTGGCTGCGCACCAGCGGATAGACATGCTCGACCGCGGTCACGTTGGCGTATTGCGCGGCGACCGCGCGCGCCACCGTGATCAGCGTCTCGCCGGTCGAGTCGGAAACCAGATGAAGGTGAAAATAGTTGCCGGTCGTGGGCACCCGAACCCCTGTGTAATCCTGTGAATCCTGTGGAGCCTGCCTGCGTTATCCGGTCCCGCCGCCCGACCCCCGGGATAACCCTCATTTTTCTTCACAGGGCACCCTGCGAGAAAAACTCCGCCGGCCGATCGCCATGATAGTGGGAAGGTGTGGATTTGTCTCTTTATAAGCTGGCTACGAATCGTCGCAAACGATTGATGAAGGAAGCGTTATCGGGATGACGCAATATCCGGCCGAATTTGGGGACGCTTGTGAACAACCCGCGCAAATCGGCGGGACGGTTTTGCGTGAGTCATAATCACGGTCACCAAGACTCAAACCCTTAGATTCTAAAATTATTAGTTTAGGGAAGCGGTGCTTTACGGATATGTCTTGCGCCGCGGCCCGCGACGGTGCGTTCCAACGCTGGCACTGAGCGGAATGTTCCGGCGACGAGCAAAGTGTGGCGATTGCGATGTACGATTGGATCACGATCACCGCCTATCCTTGGATCAAGGCGCTGCATGTGATCGCGGTGATCTCGTGGATGGCCGGCATGCTCTATCTGCCGCGGCTGTTCGTCTATCACTGCGACGCCGAAGCCGGCTCGCGGCAGTCCGAGACCTTCAAGGTGATGGAATGGCGTCTGCTCAAGGCGATCATCAATCCCGCGATGGCGGTCACATGGCTGGCCGGGCTGTACCTGGTCTGGGCCGGACACTGGTATCTTTCCGGCTGGTTTCACGCCAAACTCGTGCTGGTGCTGGCCCTGTCGGGCGTCCACGGCTTTTTTACCCGCTGCGTCAAGGATTTTGCCGCCGACCGGAATACGAGAAGTCAGAAATTCTATCGGATTATCAACGAGGTACCCACGGCGCTGATGATCATCGTCGTTGTCCTGGTGATCGTGAAACCGTTCTAGCGTAAACTTTCGGCATTTCCCCGGTTTCTCCCCTGCTTGCGAAGCAGCCGGCGATTTTCTATATTGTCGAAATCCCACCCCACGCAGGCGGATGTGGTCGCGCTCCGGCTCCCTCATCGGACCGGCCGTCGCATCAGGTTTGACGCCTTACCGGCGCTTTCCTTGCTTAGACCTGCGGACCTTCCAAATTTTCGCGTCCGCTTTTTTCTCAAGCCACCTCGCACCCCTTCCCTCCGAGAAACACTCCACAGGACCACCCCAATGCGGGAAATGAAACTCCAGGACCTCAAATCAAAAACACCGGCGGAGCTCGTGACGTTCGCCGAAGAAAACGGGGTCGAAAACGCCAGCACCATGCGCAAGCAGGAGCTGATGTTCGCCATTCTCAAACAGCTCGCGATTCAGGAAACCGACATTATCGGTGAAGGCGTCGTCGAGGTTCTCTCCGACGGCTTTGGCTTCCTGCGCTCGCCCGATGCCAACTACCTGCCCGGCCCCGACGACATCTATGTCTCGCCGTCGCAGATCCGCCGCTTCGGTCTCCGCACCGGCGACACCATCGAAGGCCACATCCGCAGCCCCAAGGAAGGCGAACGCTACTTTGCGCTGCTGAAGGTCAACACGCTCAATTTCGAAGATCCGGAAAAATCCAAGCACAAGGTCAATTTCGACAATTTGACGCCGCTGTTTCCGGACCAGCGTTTCCGGCTCGAGCTTGAAGATCCGACGCGCAAGGATCTGTCCGCGCGCGTCATCGACATCGTGGCGCCGATCGGCAAGGGCCAACGCGCGCTGATCGTCGCCCCGCCGCGCACCGGCAAAACGGTGCTGATGCAGAACATCGCGCACTCGATCACCGCCAACCATCCGGAATGCTATCTCATCGTTCTTCTGATCGACGAACGTCCGGAAGAAGTCACGGACATGCAGCGCTCGGTAAAGGGTGAGGTCGTGTCGTCGACCTTCGACGAACCGGCGGTGCGTCACGTCCAGGTTGCCGAGATGGTGATCGAGAAAGCCAAGCGTCTGGTCGAGCACGGCCGCGACGTCGTCATTCTTCTCGACTCGATCACGCGTCTCGGCCGCGCCTACAACACGGTGGTGCCGTCATCCGGCAAGGTGCTGACCGGCGGTGTCGACGCCAACGCGCTGCAGCGGCCCAAGCGATTCTTCGGCGCCGCGCGCAACATCGAGGAGGGCGGTTCGCTCACCATCATCGCCACTGCATTGGTCGATACCGGCAGCCGCATGGACGAAGTCATCTTCGAAGAGTTCAAGGGCACCGGTAACTCCGAACTGATCCTCGACCGCAAGGTCTCCGACAAGCGGACATTCCCGGCGATCGACATCTCGCGCTCCGGCACGCGCAAGGAAGAGCTGATCACCGATCCGCAGCTCTTGAAGAAGATGTACGTGCTGCGCCGGATCCTCAATCCGATGGGCACGATGGACGCGATCGACTTCCTGCTCGACAAGCTCCGCAACACCAAGAACAACGCCGAGTTCTTCGACTCGATGAATACCTGAGCCCGTCAGGTCAGGGCAGGAAAGGGCGCCTCGCGTGAGCGGGGCGCTTTTTTCATGTCTGCGTTGCCGGGTGAGCGGGTAGGGATTGGTTAACCATATAAGCGGTTGATTTGGATTATATTTCGATCCTTCATCCGGGGGCCGACCGGGCAGTAGCCAAGTATTCGAATCGAATCGTTTTGCTTCCGTCATGGCCGGGCTTGTCCCAGCCATCCACGTTCTTCCTTGTTTGCCGTGCCAAAGAACGTGGATGCCCGGGACAAGCCCGGGCATGACGGAAAAGCTGACCGTCCCTGAAAATCAAATCGCGTTGCCTTTTCAAAGCCGCCCGCACAAATAGGTCATGCATCCGCGGGACCAGACCATCTTCGCTTTGTCATCGGGCCGGCCACCGAGTGCGATCGCGCTGGTGCGCGTGTCGGGCTCGCGGGCGGGGGCGATCGTCACGGCGCTGACGGGCAGGATGCCGACGCCACGCGTGGCGACCCGGGCGCTGTTGAGAGATGTCGGCCAGCGGCCGATCGATGATGCCGTGTTGTTGTGGTTTCCCGCACCGGCCAGCGCGACCGGCGAAGACGTCGCCGAATTTCATGTCCATGGCGGACGAGCCGTCCTGGCCGCCTTGTTCGCTGCGCTATCCGGATTCGAAAATGTCCGCGCGGCCGAGCCCGGCGAATTTACCCGGCGCGCGTTCGAGAACGGCAAGCTGGACCTGACCGAGGCCGAAGGTCTCGACGATCTCATCCATGCCGACACCGACCGGCAGCGGCAGCAGGCGCTGCGCCAGTTGAAAGGACTACTCGGCGACCGTGCGCGCGACTGGCGCGCCCGGATCATCGAGGCCTCGGCATTGATCGAAGCCGGAATCGATTTCTCCGATGAGGGCGACGTGCCGGCGGAATTGATAGCGCCGGCCTTGGCGAAGGTTGAAACGCTGCTGGCCGAGATCGAGGAGGTTCTGGCGGGGCAGGGGCGGAGCGAGCGGCTGCGCGATGGCCTCATCGTCGCCATCGCCGGTCCGCCGAATGTCGGCAAGTCGACCTTGATGAATGCGCTCGCGCGCCGCGAGGTCGCGATTGTCTCGCCGCACGCCGGCACCACGCGCGACGTGATCGAGGTGCAGCTTGAGCTCGACGGCTTTCCCGTAACGGTGATCGACACCGCGGGCATCCGCGAGACGAATGATCCGGTGGAGCAGGAGGGCGTACGGCGGGCGAGGGCGCGCGCGGCGGATGCGGACCTGGTGCTGTGGCTGACCGATACGTCGCCGGAGATGATTCACCGAGAGGGTCCGGCGCCGGTCTGGACGGTGCGAAGCAAGATCGATCTCGAAACGCCGCCTGGGCCATTGGCCGAGGCGCCGCGGCACGGGAAGTTCCAGATCTCAGCGCGCCGTGGCGACGGTTTGCCGGAGTTGATCGCGGCGCTGATCGGGTTCGCTGAGCATTATTTTGGCGGCGGGGAGGCCGGGCTGATTGGCCGAACCCGTCAGCGCGAACTTCTGCAAGAGACGGCGGTCGCACTCCGGCGCTGCCTCGAGACCGTCGGCGAGGGCGAAGAACTGGCGGCGGAGGAATTGCGCCGCGCGACCCACTCCTTGGGGCGACTGCTGGGGCAAGTTGACGTCGAGGACATTCTGGACGTCATCTTCCGGGAGTTCTGCGTAGGTAAGTAACGTTTCCCTAACCACGGTGTTTCACGTGAAACAGCAGCCCGAGTTTGCGAGGATGTTTCACGTGAAACGGGTGCTGCCGCGGTCGGTCTTGGCTCCTGTGTTTCACGTGAAACAAACCATATCTCGTAAGCGGAAATTAGGCACGGCGCGTCGGAGGGCTAGGCCCTTTCCCGCACCGCGTAGCTCGCGGCTGCTCCTACTTTGCATGGGGTTGTTTTCGAGATTTTGTTTTGGCTGCACTGAGCAGGCTTACGCTGCGTTTCCGCTTCCGCACTTTCCCACCCCGCGATAGAAGTCGCGCATGATTTCCGCAGCGGACACCTTCGACGTCATCGTGATCGGTGGCGGCCACGCCGGTTGTGAAGCCGCGAGCGCGGCCGCGCGGATGGGTGCGAAGACCGCCTTGCTTACCCATCGTTTCGAGACCGTCGGCGCGATGTCCTGCAATCCCGCCATCGGTGGTCTCGGCAAGGGCCACCTGGTCCGCGAGGTTGATGCGCTGGACGGGCTGATGGGGCGTGTCGCGGATGCCGGCGGCATCCAGTTTCGGATGCTGAACCGCCGCAAGGGTCCGGCCGTCCGCGGACCGCGGGCCCAGGCAGACCGGAAGCTTTATGCTGCGGCCATGCAGGCCGCGATCCGCGAGACCGCCAATCTCCGGGTGATCGAAGGCGAGGCGGACGAACTGATCGTCTCGAACGGCCGCGTCACCGGCGTGAAGTTGGCGGAGGGGCGGGTGCTTCTGGCCGGCGCCGTCGTGATCACGACCGGGACCTTCTTGCGCGGGCTGATCCATCTGGGTGAAAAGAACTGGCCGGCGGGCAGGGTCGGGGAGGCCCCGGCGCTCGGGCTTTCAGTTTCGTTCGAGAACGCCGGCTTTACGCTGGGGCGATTGAAGACCGGCACGCCGCCCCGGCTCGACGGCACGACCATCGACTGGTCGGCGGTCGAGATGCAGCCCGGTGACGATCCGCCGGAGCCTTTTTCGGTCATGACCGACCGGATCACGACCCCGCAGATCCAGTGCGGCATCACCCGGACCACGCCGGCGACTCATGATGTCATCCGGGCGAACGTGCATCGCTCTCCGATGTACTCCGGACAGATCAAGAGCAGCGGCCCGCGCTATTGTCCCTCGATCGAGGACAAGATCGTCCGCTTCGGCGACCGCGACGGCCATCAGATCTTTCTGGAGCCGGAAGGGCTCGACGACAGCACGGTGTATCCCAACGGCATCTCGACCTCGCTGCCGGAAGAAGTTCAGCTCGCGATTGTCGCGACCATCCCCGGACTAGAGCGGGTGAGGACGGTGCGGCCGGGCTACGCCATCGAATACGATCACGTCGATCCGCGCCAGCTCGATCCGACGCTGCAGACCAAACGTTTGCCGGGTCTCTTCCTGGCCGGGCAGATCAACGGAACGACCGGATATGAAGAGGCGGCGGCGCAAGGAATCGTCGCGGGCCTGAATGCGGCGCTCACAGCCAGCGGGGCTGATCCAATCGTGTTCGACCGGGCCGATGGCTACCTCGGCGTGATGATCGACGATCTCGTCACACGCGGCATCACCGAGCCATATCGGATGTTCACTTCGCGCGCCGAGTATCGTTTGACGCTGCGGGCGGACAATGCGGACCAGCGGCTGACGGATAAGGGAATTGCGCTGGGCTGCATCGGTTCGGCGCGCGCGCTGCGCCACCGCGACAAGATGGCGGCGCTGGCGGCGGCGAAGGGTTTGGCGAAGTCGTTGACCATCACACCCAACGAAGCCGCCAAGCACGGCTTGGCGCTCAACCGCGATGGCCATCGGCGTTCGGCGTTCGAGCTGCTGGCTTACCCCGAGATCGAATGGGAGGCGCTGCGCGGCATCTGGCCGGAGCTGTCGACGGTCGATCCGTCGATCGCCGTGCATCTCGAGATCGACGCCAAGTACGATGTCTATCTCAAGCGCCAGACTGCGGACGTCGATGCATTCCGCCGCGACGAGGGCCTGCTGCTGACCGACATCGATTACGCAGACGTGCCGGGCCTCTCCAACGAGGCGCGCGCCAAGCTCGAAGCGGCGCGACCGCGCACCGTAGGGCAGGCGGGTCGGCTCGACGGCCTGACGCCGGCGGCGCTCGGAATCCTGGCTGCGTATTTGCGTCGCGAGGCGCGGCGGAAGACGACGAAGGCTGTTGGTTAAAATTTCGTTTCACGTGAAACAGCGCTCCGTCCTATCGTCGTCATTGCGAGCGTAGCGAAGCAGGCCATCTATCCGCGTGGCGAGAGCCTGGTTTGCTTCGCTACGCTCGCCATGACTATTCCAACAGACACTGCGCGATGACATCCCCCATCCTGCCCGCTGACAAGGTTGCCGCGCTCGCCCTCACCCCGGTCTCGCGCGAGACGGAGGTGCGGCTCGATCGTTACGTCGCCTTGCTCCTGGAATGGCAAGCCAAGACAAACCTCGTCGCGCCCTCGACGCTCCCGCATCTCTGGACTCGTCACGTCTCCGATTCGCTGCAGCTTCTCAGCCTCGCGCCCACAGCAAAGACCTGGGTCGACCTCGGCAGTGGCGGTGGCTTTCCGGGCGTCGTGCTGGCTAGTGCATTGGCCGACACGCCCGGCGCCATCGTCCATCTCGTCGAGCGCAACGCCAAGAAGGCCGCGTTCTTGCGCGAAGCGATTCGCGTAACTTCTGCACCGGCGACCGTGCATTTGGCGGGAATCGGGGATATTGTGGACAGCATGGAAGGCCGCGTCGATTGCGTCACTGCGCGGGCGCTGGCTCCATTACATCAGCTTGTCGGTTTCTCGGAACCATTGGTGAAACGAGGTGCAAAAGCCCTGTTTCTCAAAGGCCAAGATGTAGAGGCTGAATTGACCGAGGCCACTAAATCTTGGCATATTGAACCGCGACTCCACTCCAGCCGCACGGGCGGGCACGGCTGGATCGTCGAACTCGACCGGATCGAGCGGCGCACCCCTTCCGCGATGACACATGGCGATCGCGCATGAACGAATTAGATGAATTATATCAAGCGGATCGGGAGGAGACCCCGCCGCCTCACCCGCGCATCCTGTCGCTGGCCAACCAGAAGGGCGGCGTCGGCAAGACCACCACCGCGATCAATCTGGGCACGGCGCTGGCCGCGATCGGCGAGCGCGTGCTGATCGTCGACCTCGATCCCCAGGGCAACGCCTCGACCGGCCTCGGCATCGATCGCCGCAACCGCAGCTGCTCGACCTACGACGTGCTGATCGGCGAAGCGCCGCTGCGTGACGCCGTGGTGGCGACCGCGGTGCCGCGGCTGCACATCGCCTCCTCGACCATGGATCTGTCGGGTCTCGAGCTCGAACTCGGCACGACGCCGGGCCGCGCGTTCCGGCTGCGCGATGCGATCGCCGCGCTGAACAAGAATGTCGCGCCGGACGCCGACTACACCTACGTGCTGATCGACTGCCCGCCGTCGCTCAATCTTCTCACCGTCAACGCCATGGCGGCGTCGGATGCGATCCTGGTGCCGCTGCAATGCGAGTTCTTCGCGCTCGAAGGTCTTTCGCAATTGCTGCAGACGGTCGAGCAGGTGCGCTCGACGCTGAACCCGAACCTGTCGATCCACGGCATCGTGCTGACCATGTTCGACTCCCGCAACAATCTGTCGAACCAGGTGGTCGCCGACGTCCGGCAGTTCATGGGCGGCAAGGTCTACGACACCATGATCCCGCGCAACGTGCGCATCTCCGAAGCGCCATCCTACGGCAAGCCGGTGCTGGTCTACGATCTCAAATGCGTCGGAAGTGATGCGTATCTGAAGCTGGCGACCGAAGTGATCCAGCGCGAGCGCGAGCTGCGGACGCATTGAAGCCCGCACCGTCATTCCGGACAATCCGCGCGAGCGGATTGATCCGGAATCTCGATGTTTCGAATCTCACAACCTCGGGATTCCGGGTTCGCGCCTGGCGACGCGCCCCGGAATGACGGCAAGGTCAATCCGTTCCGTTCTGGAGTATTTGCGTCATGTCGAAGGAGTTGGCGATGGCCGACAAAACGGGTTCGCGACTGGGCCGTGGCCTCGCAAGTCTGATCGGTGATGTCGGCGGCGAGACCGCGAAACCCGAGCGGCCGCGCAACAATCGCAAGGTGCCGATCGAATTCCTGAAGCCGAATCCGCGCAACCCGCGCCGGACTTTTTCCGATTCGGAGCTCGGCGAACTCGCCGACTCAGTCAAGCAGCACGGCGTGATCCAGCCGATCGTGGTCCGACCGGTCAAGGGCGCGCAGGATCGCTATGAGATCATCGCCGGCGAACGGCGCTGGCGCGCCGCGCAGCTCGCCAGCCTGCACGAGGTGCCGATCGTTCCGATCGAGGTGAGCGATTCGGACGCGCTCGAGATCATGATCATCGAGAATGTGCAGCGCGAGGACCTCAACGCGATGGAGGAGGCGCAGGGCTACCACGCGCTCGCCGAAGAGTTCAAACGCAGCCAGGAGGACATCGCGCGCGAAGTCGGCAAGAGCCGCAGCCATGTCGCCAACATGATGCGGTTGACCAAGCTGCCGACGGAGGTGCAGGCGCTGATCTCGGAAGGAAAATTGTCGGCCGGCCACGCCCGCGCGCTGATCGGCGTGCCCGATCCGCTGGCGGCGGCGAAGCGCATCGTCGAGGAAGGCCTGAACGTCCGCCAGACCGAGGCGCTGGCCCATGAAGAGGGCGTGCCGGAGCGCAAGCCGCAAAAGGCGAGGGCAGGCGGCGGTGGCGGCAAGGCCAAGGACGCCGACACGGTTGCCCTGGAAAAGCGCGTCAGCGACGCGCTGGGTCTCGCCGTCACCGTCAACCACCGCGACCCCGGCGGCTCCGTCCAGATCAGCTACCGCAACCTCGAACAGTTGGACGAGGTGATGCGCCGGCTGGAGGGGAAGTGAGACACTCCGTCGTCCCGGGCTTGACCCGGGACCCATACGCCGCGGCCTCTCGATGTGAGCGATCACGCGAGAGACCTTGTTCCGACAATAGATGACCGGGGTTATGGGCCCCGGGTCAAGCCCGGGGCGACGGCGGGATTATCGCGCGACGGTTTATCCCCGCCGCTTCGCGTTCGCTGCGATCGACAGCAACGTCCGCAGCCCGATCGCCGACGCCAGGGTCGCTTGCTTGCGCATGTCGAGCGCGGCGGTGCCGAGCTGGTCGATGATCGCGGCCAGCCGTGGGGGGCTGAAATTGCGCAGCGCGATTTCGACGGCGCCCTTGCGGGAGAAATGCAGCCGCGGATAGCCGCCGTCGAGCAGCGCGCCGATCGGCGTGCCCTCGGCGACCGCGAGCGACGATTTGTGCAGCCATGCCGCCTGGCGTTGCGCGGCGGAGATGATCACGCCGGGATAGGTGCCCGCCACCATCGCCTTGGCGTATTCACTTTCAACCAGGTCCGGTCTGCCGGCGAAGGCGCCGTCCACGATCGGGTCGAGTTTCAGTTCGGACGCGTCGGAGACGACGGTCATGACGTCGTCGAGTTCGATCTCGCCCTTGCCGTGGGCATAGAGGGTCAGCTTGCGCAGTTCGTTGCGCGAGGCCTGGCGGTCGCCGCCCAGCAGCGACATCAGCACGGCGCGGGCGTCGGCCGCGATCCGGAGATTGGACGCCTTCAGTTCCTCGTCGAGCAACCGGGCGAGGTCGCGCTCGGTGTCGGGATAGCAGGCGATGGCGACCGCGGTCTTGGCGCGTTCGCACGCCTTGCGCAGCGGCGACTCGGCGCGCAGTTCGCCGGCCTCGATCACGATGCGGCAATCCCGGATCGGGGAATCGGCCAGCGTGTCGACGCCACTGGCGAAATTCTTCGAGCCCGCACGCACCCGGATCGCGCGACGGCCGCCGAACATCGGGATCGTCATGGCCTCGTCGACCAGCCGTGACGGCTCGGCCGCCAGGTCGTCGCCGTCCAGCCGCACCAGCGAGAAGGGATCGTTAGGGTCATCGACGGCCGATGCGATCAATGCCTCGGCGCGCTCGCGGACCAGGCCGGCATCCGGGCCGTACAGCAGGATGATCGGGCGACCGGCATCGGGCCGCGCGAGAAAGGCGTCGATGTCTCTTCCGCGGAGCGCGACCAACGGCGGGCCTTCCTTGACGTCATTCCGGGACACGCGTCTTTGCGTGGACCCGGAATCCAGAGCTCGTGGAGCGAGATTTTGGGTTCATGCTGCGCATGCCCCGGAATGACGGAATATCAGGTACCGGCGTAGAAGAACGACGCCAGCCGGGTCTGGATGTTTTCCGCGATCTCGTTGGCGGCGCGATCCTCGGCGTCGCGGAAGGCGCGCGCGCGGGCGAAGCGCTGCAGCTGGCCGGGGATGTCATAGGACACCCGCGAGAAGGTCGTGCCGGTCATCACCGACTTGTTGGTGGCGAGGTCGATCAGATTGTACTGCGCGTCGATGCCGTAGTTTTCGCTCGACGGCAGCGCGGTGGCCGGATCGAGGATCAGCGAGGAGCGCGACGTGCTGAAGCGCAGCACCAGACGATGGGTCGGCGGCATGCCGGTGGCGTTGCCGTAGAGCTTGAACGCCAAGGCATTGCGGACCTCGACCTGGACGCGGGCTTCGCGCGAGGCATTGGGCTTGTCGACCGGCGGGATTTCCACGCCCATCAGCTTTTCCCGGAGGCCGGGCTTGCCGTCATTGCGTTCGGCGTACATCGGCTGGAAGCAGCCGGCCGTGAGCGCCGCCAGAGCGGCGACGGCGATGAGCCGAACGGCGATCCGGGTCTTAGCCAACGACATTCACGATCCTCATGGGAACCACGATTACCTTGCGGACGGGCTTGCCGTCCAACGCAAGCTTTACCGCATCGAGGGCCAGAACGGCAGCCTCAATTTCCGGATTTTGGGCGACCCGTGGCACCGTAACATCACCCCGCTTCTTGCCATTGACCTGGACCACCAGGGTGACCGTGTCTTCAACCAGCAGATCGCGTTCGATTTGCGGCCAGCTGGCCTCCGAAACCAGCCCGGACTGTCCCAGCACCTGCCAGCATTCCTCGGCCAGATGCGGCATCATCGGCGCGAAAAGTTGAACGAGGATGATCGCGGCCTCCCGGACCGCCCAGACGGTATCGGCGGACGGCTTGCCGTCCCTTGCCAGGACCTCGGCCAGGGCGTTGGCGAACTCGCGGATATGGGCGAGGCAGACGTTGAAATGCAGCCGCTCGATTCCGGACGACACCTTGTCCAGCGCGCCATGGGCGGCTTTGCGCAAGGCCAGCGCGTCGGCGCTGAACGAGGCCGGCCGGTCGGCCGGAGCTGTCTTGGCGATCTCGGCCGATTCGTTGACCAGCCGCCACAGCCGCTGCACGAAGCGCGAGGCGCCCTGCACCCGCTCGTCGCTCCAGATCACGTCGCGGTCGGGCGGTGAGTCCGACAGCATGAACCAGCGCGCGACGTCGGCGCCGTAGCTCGCGATGATGTCGTCGGGGTCGACGGTATTCCTCTTCGACTTCGACATCTTCTCGATCGGGCCGACGGTGATGTCTTCGCCGGTTTCCAGCAGGATGGCACGCTTGCCGTTGCCGCCGACTTCGATCTTCACTTCGGCCGGCGTGACATAGCTGCCGTCGGCCTTCTGATAGGTCTCGTGCACCACCATGCCCTGGGTGAACATGCCGGCGAACGGCTCGTCCATGCCGATGTGGCCGGTCGCCCTCATCGCGCGGGTGAAGAAGCGGCTGTAGAGCAGATGCAGGATCGCGTGCTCGACGCCGCCGATATACTGGTCGATCGGCAGCATCCGGTTGACCAGCGGCAGCGTGGTCGGCGCCTTCTCGTTCCAGGGATCGGTGAAGCGCGCAAAGTACCAGGACGAATCCACGAAGGTGTCCATGGTGTCGGTTTCGCGCAGCGCCTTAGCCCCGCATTTCGGGCAGGTGACGTGCTTCCAGGTCGGATGGTGGTCGAGCGCGTTGCCGGGCTTGTCGAAGGTGGCGTCCTCCGGCAGCACCACGGGCAGCTGGTCGTCCGGCACCGGCACCACGTCGCAGGCTGGGCAATGGATGACGGGGATCGGGCAGCCCCAATAGCGCTGGCGCGAAATGCCCCAGTCGCGCAGGCGGAAGTTCACCTGACGCTCGCCGACCGGGGCGTTGCCGCGCTTCTCGGATTCGAGGCGCTTGGCGACCTCGTCCTTGGCCTGCTCGATGGTCATGCCGTCGAGGAAGCGCGAATTGATCATGCGGCCGTCGCCGTCAAAGGCGGTGTCCGTGATGACGAACGTCTTCGGGTCCTGGCCCTCGGGGCAGACCACCGGCACGTTGCCGAGCTTGTACTTGTTGACGAAGTCGAGGTCGCGCTGGTCGTGCGCCGGGCAGCCGAAGATCGCGCCGGTGCCGTATTCCATCAGCACGAAGTTCGCGACGTAGACCGGCAGCTTCCACGACGGGTCGAACGGATGCACGGCCTCGATGCCGGTATCAAAGCCCTGCTTCTCGGCGGTGTCGATGATCTCCTGCGCGGTGCCGATCTTCTTGATGTCGGCGATGAACGCCGCGAGTTTCGGGTTCTTCGCGGCCGCCGCCTGCGCCAGCGGATGGTCGGCCGAGATCGCCATGAATTTGGCGCCGAACAGCGTGTCCGGGCGCGTCGTAAAAATCTTCAGCTCGGTCTCGCCGGCCGGCGTGGTCGCTGCGTCCAGCGCGAAGCGGATCAGCAAGCCTTCGGAGCGGCCGATCCAGTTGCGCTGCATCAGCCGCACCTTGTCGGGCCAGCGGTCCAGAGTATCGAGCGCGTCCAGCAGCTCCTGCGAATACTTCGTGATCTTGAAGACCCACTGGCTCATCTCGCGCTGCTCGACGACGGCGCCGGAACGCCAGCCGCGGCCGTCGATCACCTGCTCGTTGGCCAGCACGGTCATGTCGACCGGGTCCCAGTTCAGCTTGCGCTTCTCGCGCTCGGCGAGACCGGCGCGCAGCATGTCCAGAAACATCTTCTGCTGATGCTTGTAGTAGCCGGGGTCGCAGGTCGCGAATTCGCGCGACCAGTCCAGCGACAGCCCGATCGACCGCAACTGCTTCTTCATCGCGGCGATGTTGTCGTAGGTCCAGGCCTTGGGCGCCACCTTGCGCTCGATCGCGGCGTTCTCGGCCGGCAGGCCGAAGGCGTCCCAGCCCATCGGGTGCAGCACGTTGAAACCCTTGGCGCGCATGAACCGCGCCAGCACGTCCCCCAGCGTATAGTTGCGGACATGCCCGATATGGATGCGCCCGGACGGGTAGGGGAACATCTCGAGCACGTAGTATTTCGGCCGCGGATCGTCGTTTTTCGAGGCGAAGATCGCCTGTTCGTCCCACTGGCGTTGCCAGCGCGGCTCGGCATCACGGGCGTTGTAACGTTCGGAGGTCATGGAATCGCTGGCTTTTTTGTGGATTCGGTCCCGTCCAAAGGACGGCGGACTAGGCCACAAAAGCGGCTGCGGGGTCAACGGGTTGGGGAGGGGAGAGGGCCATTTGGCCGGAGGCGCGCCCTGCCGGCATCACCCCGCTATCGCGATCCCGGCCGGATTCCCCGGATTGTCCAAGCCATGCCTGACCACGGTGTTGCGGCCTTGATGTTTGGCGGCGTACAGCGCGGCGTCCGCCGCCTCGATCAACTCGCCGGGCGTTTGTGACTCGCTCGGCCGCGTGGCGGCGACGCCGACGCTGACCGTGACGGTCTGGTGGCTCGAGGTGGCGTGCGGCAGCGCGAGATCCTGCACGGCGGCGCGCACCATCTCGCCGATCTCCAGCGCGCGCTGCGCGGGCGTGTTGGGCAGCAGCAGGCAAAATTCCTCGCCGCCATAGCGGCCGGCGAAGCCCATCGTGTCGGCGGCAATACCCGACAGCGCTTCGCCGATGCGGGTCAGGCAGGCGTCGCCCTCGGGGTGGCCATAGGTGTCGTTGTAGAGCTTGAAGTGATCGACATCGATCATCAACAGCGCCAGCTCGCAGCGATATTGCTGTGCCTTCATCCATTCGAAATCGAGCCGGCTCTGGAAGCCGCGGCGGTTGGCGAGGCCGGACAGCATGTCGATCGACGCCATGATAGTGAGGCGCTCGTTGCTGGCGATCAGTTCGCGTTCGCGCTGGCTGAGTTGGGCGGCCATGGCGTTGAAGGCCCGCGCGAGCGGCATGAACTCCGCCGGCAAGCGGTTGCCGACGACACGGGCCGACGAATCGCCTTCGCCGAAGCGTCGGGCCATTCCGGTCATGAGTTCGATCGGCTTGATGATGAGCTTTTCCGCCCCGACCAGCGCGCCCAGCAGCACGAACAGGCAGACGAATCCCAGTTGAAGATAGGCGGTGCGGATGTCGCGGTTGAGCGCGGCCGTCACCATGGTCTCGTCGACGCTCACGACAAGACGGGACTGCGTGCCGGGAATGCGGGCGAAACTGACGGCGCGCCTGCCGCCGTCGTTGGCGGTAAAGGAAATCGAGCCCGCATCGGAGTTGGAACTCAGCGCCTTGTAGGTGATGGCCGACAGCAGCGGCACATCCTCGAGCGGTTGCCCGACCATGCTGGTCTTGTCCGGCGGCGCGGCCATGATCACGCCGCTACTGTCGATCAGCAGCGCTGAAATGCCCGGCCGCCCGCTGAAATTGGCCATGATCTTCGACAACCAATCGATATTGATGCCGGCGACGGCAACCGATTCCTCCTCCGGATTGATCGCTGCGACCGGATAGGCCGCCATCATGATCGGGCGGTTGTTGGTCTTGCCGAGCAGGTAATCGCTGAAGGCGAAATCGAGGGTTTCCTGCGCCTTCCTGAAATACTCGCGGTCGCGGATGTTGAGCCCCACCTGCGCGTTCAGCGTCGAGCATTGCACCACGCCTTCCTTGCTCACCAGCATGATGCTGCGGATCCAGGGCAGGTTCGCGGGCAGGCTGGCGCGCAGGATCTCGCAGCTGCGGCCGATGCCGCTCGCCGCCCGGATATAGGCCGCGGATTTCAGCATCGTCTCGACCGAGGAGATGACCTCCCGCTGGGTCTCGGCGCTGTGATGGGCGAGTTGCGCGTATTCTTCAGAAGCCGCTGCAAGCTGCCTGGCGCGGCTGTCTTCGAGGGAGCGGACTCGCTCGAACATCAGGGGCGCCACCAGCATGACGGCCAGCATCGCCAGCCGCGCCCGGATGCCCAGCAGCTTCTTGAGTTTGACCCGTTTGCGGTTGAAACTTGCGTCAGACATCCTGCCCCCCACATCGTAGGGTAGAGTGAAGGGTTCAAAATCCCTTTCCCGAACTTGGTAAAATTGGAGGAAATGCCGTAAAACTTCGGGGAACCGATCAGGAAATGACCTAACCGATGACCGCGCCGCTAACCCGATCTTCACCAACCGGACTGGCTCAGGTGGAGCAGGATATCGCGCGCGCCTGCAAGGAAGCGGGCCGCGAGCGCGCGTCGGTGACGCTGATCGCGGTGTCGAAGACCTTCGACGCCCCGGCCATCTCGCCTGTCATCGATGCCGGCCAGCGCGTGTTCGGCGAGAACCGCGTGCAGGAAGCCAGGGCGAAATGGCCGGCGCTGATTTCCGCTACTCCCGGGATCGTGCTGCATCTGATCGGGCCACTGCAGTCCAACAAGGCCAAGGAGGCGGTGGCGCTGTTCGACGCGATCCATTCGGTGGACCGTCCCAGCATTTGCGAAGCGCTGGCCAGGGAAATCAAGGCGCAGAACAAACAGCCGGAATTGTTCGTTCAGATAAACACCGGCGAGGAGCCGCAGAAGGCGGGCATCGCGCCCGGCGAGGCCGACGCCTTCATCGCGAACTGTCGCGACAAGTATGGCCTCGCCATATCAGGCCTGATGTGCATTCCGCCGGTCGACCAGGCGCCGGCGCCGCATTTTGCGCTGACGGCCAAGATCGCCGCGCGCAACGGGCTGACCAATTTGTCGATGGGCATGAGCGCGGACTTCGCGGTCGCAATCCAGTTCGGCGCCACACATGTCCGCGTCGGCTCGGCGATCTTCGGGCACCGATGAGCCGGGCGTCCGTGTGGTGTTTGCAGGGGTCGAGGGCGGTTGCTACCTGAATCCCACCGACACTTTGCCAAGCACGCCGAAATCCACCGCACAGACATCGCCGGACTGAATCGGCAGCGGCGGATGGCAGGTGCCGGTCGTGACGACCTGCCCGGCCTTCAGCGTCTCGCCGAGCTGACTTAATTCGTTGGCGAGCCAGGCCAAGGCGACGCGGGGATCGCCGAGCACGTTCTTGCCGTGGCCGGTGAATTGCTGGCCGCGCAGGGTGATGACGGGCCGCTCCTCGACGAGATCGCGCGCGCGCCAGTCCGCGCCCGTCGGCGGTCCCAGTACGAACAGATGCGCGCAGGCGTTGTCGGCGATGATCTGGGCCGCGCCGGCGCCGACGAAATCGGCGAAGCGCGAATCCGGAATCTCGATCGCCGGATGCAGCGTGTCGACCGCGTCGAGCACTTCGCGCACCGTATAGGGTACGGCGCGCGGCGGCAGATCGATCCGCATCCGGAAGGCGAATTCCGGCTCGGCGACGCGCATCTCGTTGCCCGCCATCGATGCCGTGCCGCCATCGGCGATGACCGTCTCGGCAAGAATGCGCCCGGCCATCGGACCGTCGACATTGATGTGCTTTTGACCGGCCTCGCTGGTCGCCGCGATCTTCCAGCCGAACAGGGCGTGCGGCGAATGCGTCTCTATTCTGGCCTGGATCGCGTAGCCTTCGACGCGGTCGCGCGGCCGAAGCGCCGCGTCGAGACCGGCGAACTTGGTGCCGGCGCGCCAGTGGCCGTACAGCGTTCCGGATGCGGCCTCGATCGCATTCTCGTCGAGCATAGTTTTGATCCCTGTCAGCCGATCATGATCCTGGTCCGTGGGTCCATCCGCCGCAACAGGCGCAGCATGCTGGATTTCGTCATCGAGACACATCCCGCCGTCGGCGAGAAATTCGCCCGCGCCAGATGCAGGAACACGGCGCTGCCGCGGCCGGCGATGCGCGGCGCAGCATTGTGGTCGATCTCGACGATGAAATCATAGAGATGATCCTCGCGTGTCAGCCGGTCGCCGGCTTGATCCTGGATCAGACGAATCGGCTGGTTGTAACGACGATCTTGCGGATCCTCGCACCAGGCGTCTTCGGGCCGGATCGGCCGTACCGGCAAATGGGTTTGCGGCCGGGTATGGCGGTCGGCGCGCCACCATAATCGGAGCGGATGAAAGGTCCCGTTCGGGGTACCGCCGTCACCTTCCCGTTTGTTGGCGAGGATGCCGCCGCGGCCAAGTGCCACCGGCACGGTCCAGCCGTCGGCCGTCAACCAGCCCCGACGGGGGTCTCCGGCGGCCCGGCGGACGCGCACCAAGGAGAGCGGCCGATCACGCGCGCTTGTCTCACAAGTGATTGAAATTTCGTTTCTTTCCATGCCAGTTTGCAAATGCCGCCCTTGTCTTGCCGGCCCAATTCACCCTATTCCGCCCATTACAGGACATTCATCCAACCGTGCCCCGAATTTGCGATAGAATGCGCTTCACCTTGTGAATCTGTAACAATCTCTTACCTCAAGCGAATCAGTGCCTGACTTCCGGCTTGCCGGCGTATTGCCAGCTCGACCGGTTGTCGCCGACAAGACCCGGCATGACGCGTCCGCAACGTCTGCCGCTGCCTCAAGAGGATCGTATCCGATGCCCAACGCCCGCAAGATCCTGATCGTCGAGGACGACAATGATCTCCGCGACACCCTGGTCGAGCAATTGTCGCTGCACGAGGAATTCGAAGCCTCCGCTGTCGATACCGGGGCCAAGGGCGCCAGCGCCGCCAAGGCCAATTCTCCCGATCTGGTCCTGATGGATGTAGGTTTGCCCGATACCGATGGGCGGGAAGTCGTGCGCAGCCTGCGCAAGGGTGGCTTCAAGGCGCCGATCATCATGCTGACCGGCCACGACACCGATTCGGACACCATCCTTGGCCTCGAGTCGGGCGCCAACGATTATGTGGCAAAGCCATTTCGTTTCGCCGTCCTGCTCGCCCGGATCAGGGCGCAGCTCCGCCAGCACGAGGCCAGCGAGGACGCGGTGTTTTCGGTCGGTCCCTACAGCTTCCGGCCCGGCTCGAAGATGCTGACCGCCGCGAACGCCCGAAAGGTCCGGCTGACCGAGAAGGAGACCGCGATCCTGCGTTTCCTGTACCGTGCCGGCCAGTTGCCGGTGTCGCGCGAGACGCTGCTGCAGGAAGTCTGGGGCTACAATTCCGGCGTCACCACCCATACGCTGGAAACCCACATCTACCGGCTGCGCCAGAAGATCGAGAAGGATGCCGCCAATCCCGAAATCCTGGTGACGGAAGCCGGTGGCTACAAGCTGGTACCGTGACGGGGCCAGCCGCCTCTGGTCGTAATGTTCGCGCATCCCGGTCAAGGATCGATGTCGATCGAAGATGACGTAGCCTTGCTCGAGCGGGTCCCGACGCTGCGTTTGCTGGGCACGACGTCGTTGCGCATGCTGGCGATCGGTTCGGAGCAGCGCGACTTTTCGCCCGGCGACAATCTGTTCAACGCCGGCGACGAGGCGGATGCCGGCTATATCGTGCAGCGCGGTTCGATCCGCGTCGAGGATGGCGGGGCAGAGGTCGTTGCCGGACCGGGCTCCCTGATCGGCGAACTGGCGTTGATCGTCGCGATGAAGCGTCCGTCGAGCGCGGTCGCGATCGACCATTGCTCGGTGATCCGGATCGCGCGCAGCCTGTTCCAGCGCGTGCTCGAGAGCGATCCCGCCGCCGCCCGACGGCTGCGCGACGAACTCGCCACCCGCACCAGTCAGCTTGCCAGCGACATGCTGATCGCCGGCGCCAGGCTCAACACCTGATCGCTATAGTTCCAGCGTCACCGTCACCGGCACGTGGTCGGACGGGCGTTCCCAGCCGCGGGCGTCGCGGGTGATCCTGAAATCACTGACGCCGTCCTTCAGCGCGCGCGAGACCCAGATGTGGTCGAGCCGCCGGCCGCGGTCACCGACGGTCCAGTCGGCCGCGCGGTAGCTCCACCAGGTATAGACTTTCTCCGAGAGCGGAATCCGCTCGCGCGCGACGTCGAACCATTCGCCCTGGGCCTGCGCGGCCAGGAGCTTCTCGGTTTCGATCGGCGTATGCGAGACGACCTTCAGCAGCTGCTTGTGCGACCACACGTCGTTTTCGTGCGGTGCGACGTTGAGGTCGCCGACCAATATGTGGCGGTCGTCGCCGCGCGGATGCAGCGGCTCGCACGCCTTCATCTCGTCGAGGAATTTCAGCTTGTGCTCGAATTTCGGATTGAGCACAGGATCGGGAATGTCGCCGCCGGCCGGCACGTAGAAATTATGCAGCACCAGCGGCTTTGCCAGCTGTGCCTTCTCGCCGAACGCCACCGAGATGTGGCGCGAATCGATCTTGTCGCAGAAGGTCCTGATGTCGGTGGTCTCGAACGGCAGTTTCGAGACGATGGCGACGCCGTGATAGCCCTTCTGCCCGTTCAGCGCGACGTGCTCGTAGCCGAGCCGCTTGAAGCGCTTCAGCGGAAAAGCATCGTCAATGCATTTGGTTTCCTGCAGGCACAGCACGTCCGGCCGCGCCGATTTCAGGAATTTGGCGACGATGTCGATGCGCAGGCGCACCGAATTGATGTTCCAGGTTGTCAGGGAAAAACGCATGGGAGCCGCTTTTTAGCACGGCTGGCGAAGACGACGCGCCATTTGTCCACAATGTAGTCGCTTACACGCCCCTCGAAAGGGGCGGGAAAAAAGCCAGCAGCGCAGCGTTCAATTCGCCGGCGTGACGTAGTTGGTGAAGTCGATCTTGAAGAGGCTGGGGTCGACCTTCTTGGACGAGTCCAGGTTGTAGACCGCCACCGTGGTGTCATAGCCCTGCGGGTCGGTCACCGTCCATTGCTTGAGCTGGCCGTCCTTGACGCCGACCATCAGCATCAGCCGGCTGGTGCCGATCAGCGCCTGCTTCTCCTCGATGGTGACGCTGATGTAGATGTCGTCGGCCGTGACGCTGACGACATTGGTGTCCTTCAGCAGGTCGATCCGGTCGGAGAGCAGGAAACGCAGCGGGGTCTGCGACAGCGGGTAGATGTCCTGGGTGGACAGCTTGGTGTCGCGCACCGCCAGTGAGGAGCCGTCCGCGATGATCGCAATCGGGCTCGGCGCCTCGTACTCGAACCGAACCTTGCCGGGCTTCTGGATGTAGAACTCACCCTTGGTCTTGCTGCCATCGGGCCCGACCTGGACGAAGTTTCCGACAAGCGTCTGCAGCGAGGACAGGTAGGAGCTGACCTTGGCGGCCTGCGCCTTCTGATTGGCGTCGAAGGTCGCGAAGATATTGGCCGGGACGTTGCGGCGCGGATCGGGGATCACCGGGTTGGGCGGCGTCTGGGTGGCGCCGGTTGTCGCTGGTCCCTTGTTTTCCTGCGCACTCAGTTGCAGCCCGCCATCCCGGGGCTTTGCAGCGGGTTTTGCCGCCGGTGCGGCCGGCTTGGGAGCCGGCGTCGGGGCGTTCTGCGCCGCCAGCGGCGTCGCAAAACCCGCGATGGACGCGGCGGTCAGGAGGGCCAGTCCGGAACGCAGCCCGTGATGGGAGAGGTACTGTTTCATCAGTTATTCGGATCTCTTTCGACGAGGCATCCCGCTGCCGGGCATTTTACCGCGCTTTGGGCCGGGGAAGGTATCGTTTTTCCGTGAAATCGTTGCGTTAAATCCGCCTCTCAGGCCCTAGAATCCGCCTTCTTCCTCCGCCACCAGGATCTCCCGCTTGCCGGCGTGGTTGGCCTGCCCGACAATACCTTCGAGTTCCATCCGTTCCATCAGCGACGCGGCGCGGTTATAGCCGATTTGCAGCCGGCGTTGAATGTAGGAGGTCGAGGCCTTGCGGTCGCGTTTGACGATCGCCACCGCCTGCGAGAACAGGTCGCCGCCGCCATCGCCGCCCATGCCGGTCGAATCGAACACCGCGCCGTCCTCCTCGGACGGCTCTTCCGCGGTCACCGCCTCCAGATATTCCGGTGCGCCTTGCGTCTTGAGGTGCCGCACCACTTTTTCGACCTCCTCATCGGAGGCAAACGGTCCGTGGACGCGGCTGATGCGGCCGCCGCCGGCCATGTAGAGCATGTCGCCCTGGCCGAGCAGCTGTTCGGCGCCCATTTCGCCCAGAATGGTGCGGCTGTCGATCTTCGAGGTGACCTGGAAGGCGATCCGGGTCGGGAAGTTCGCCTTGATGGTGCCGGTGATGACGTCGACCGACGGACGCTGCGTGGCCAGGATAACATGCAGGCCGGCGGCGCGCGCCATCTGGGCAAGGCGCTGCACCGCGCCCTCGATGTCCTTGCCGGCCACCATCATCAGGTCGGCCATTTCGTCGACGATGATCACGATGTAGGGCAGCGGATCGAGGTCGAGCTTTTCTTCCTCATAGATCGCCGTGCCGGTTTCCTTGTCGAAGCCGGTGTGCACCGTGCGCGTCAGTTCCTCGCCCTTGTTCCTGGCTTCGCCGAGACGCTGGTTGTAGCCGTCGATGTTGCGGACGCCGAGCTTGGCCATCTTCTTGTAGCGCTCTTCCATCTCGCGGACGGCCCATTTCAGCGCGACCACCGCCTTCTTGGGGTCGGTCACGACCGGCGTCAGCAGATGCGGGATACCGTCATAGACGGAGAGTTCGAGCATTTTCGGATCGACCATGATCAGGCGGCACTGATCCGGCCGCAGGCGATAGACCAGGCTCAGGATCATGGTGTTGATGGCGACCGATTTGCCCGAGCCGGTGGTGCCGGCGATCAGCATATGCGGCGTGCGCGCCAGATCGATGATGATGGATTCGCCGCCGATGTTCTTGCCGAGGCAGAGTGGCAGCTTGGCGTGCGACTCGTCCTTGGCGGTCAGCAGTTCGCGCAGATACACTTTCTCGCGGTGTGCGTTCGGCAGCTCGATGCCGATCGCGTTGCGCCCCGCGACCACCGCGACGCGCGCCGAAAGCGCGCTCATCGAGCGGGCGATGTCATCAGCGAGACCGATCACGCGGGAGGATTTGATGCCGGGCGCCGGTTCCAGTTCGTACAGCGTCACGACCGGGCCGGGGTTGGCCTTGACGATCTCGCCGCGTACGCCGAAGTCGCCGAGCACGCCTTCCAGCGCGCGCGAATTATTTTCCAGCTCAGCCTTGCTGAGCGGCTGCCGGTCGGACGCCTTGGGCGCCGTGAGCATGGAGATTGAAGGCAGTTCGAACTTGTCGGACTTGCGCGAGGCAGGACGCGGTGCGGGATTCTTGCGCGATCGCGGCGCCTCTTCCTCCTCCTCTTCCTCTTCCTCCTCCTCTTCGTCCTCTTCTTCGTCTTCCTCGGATTCGTCGCCGCGCGGGGCCAGCGCCGGCGCGGCGCGGCCGCCGAGGCTCGGCTCCTGACGCTGGAACGTGGCCTTGCGCGGCGGCGGCGAACTCGAAACCAGCGAGCGATAGGCCGCGCTCATCAGCCAGCCGATCCGCGCCTTCAGGCTCATCAGCGCGTGATACACCCAGCCGAGCGAAACCGAACTGCGGTCTTCCGTTTCCCCCTCGAACGGCGTGTCGTCGTCCTCGATCGGCGTCAGCTCTTCGTCGCGCGGGCGCGAGCCCCAGCCGCTGGCGAACAGGAAAGTTGCCGACATCGCCACGAGCAGGATGATGCCGAGCACGAGGCGGTAGACGAAGCCGGGCGGCCCGAAAGCCACGGCGGGCGCGCGTACCAGCGCGTCGCCGACAACGCCGCCAAGTCCGGTCGGCAGTGCCCAGCTGCCGCCATGCGGCCAGCAGCTGGCGAAGCCCGCCGCGATCACCGTGCTAAGGATCCAGCACCCCAGGCGCAGCGCCTCGCGGTCGAACGTGCGATGGGTCAGCATGCGCCAGCCCCACACCGCGATCGGCAGGATCAGCATGATCGCGCCGAGGCCGAGGATCTGCATCAGCAGGTCGGCGCCGATCGCGCCGGGATAGCCCAGCACGTTGCGGATCGGGCGTGACGTCGCGTGGCTCAGGCTCGGGTCCTGCACCGACCATGTCATCAATGCCGCCGCCGCGACGCCGGACAGCGAGATCAGGCAGAGCCCGGCGAGTTCGCGCAGGCGCCGGGCGAGCGCCTCGCGGATCGAGACCGGTAGATGGCCGACCAGGGGGATAACGCGTTCGATCGCTGGCATGCTCATGGGGGCCCTGCGATTAATCCAGGATGTCGACGAGGCGATGCAGCGCCTCGGCGGTTGAATCACTGTCGGAAACCAGCGCGAGGCGGATGTAGCCCGCACCGGGGTTGAAGCCGTCGCTCTGCGGCCGCGACAGATAGCTGCCGGGGATCACGCGAACACCCGCATCGCGATAGAGCCTGACCGCTACGGCCTCGTCACCGCCGAGCGCGGAGACGTCGAGCCAGACGCAGAAGCCGCCGGCGGGCCGCGCGTAGCCATAGCGGCTGCCGAGGATCTGGTCGGCGAGGTCGAACTTGATGCGGTAGAGCCGGCGGTTCTCCTCGACATGAGCTTCATCGCCATAGGCCGCGACCGCGACATGCTGCAGCGGCACCGGCACCTGGGGCGCCGCGACATTGCGCAGTTCGTGATAGGCGGCGAGAAATTTGCTGTCGCCCGCGGCGAAGCCGACGCGCATGCCCGGCAAATTCGAGCGCTTCGACAGCGACTGGAACGCTACGACATTGGTGAAGTCGGGCCCGGCATATTCCAGCGCGCTGCCGGGCGCCTGCCGCGTGTAGATCTCGGAATAGCATTCGTCGCTCAGGATCATGAAGCCGTAGCGGTCGGCGAGTTGCTTCAGCCGCCTGAAATAGTCGGGTGAGGCGACCGAGCCTTGCGGATTGGCGGGGGACGCGATGAAGAACGCCACGGTGCGGGCCAGCGTCGCCTCGTCCAGAGAATCGAGATCCGGCAAAAATCCGTTGGCGACCGTCGTCGGCTGATATATCAGCTCGCAACCGGCGGCGCGGGTGCCGGCGCCATAGGCCGGATAGAACGGGTTGGGCATCAGGATCGCGGGTTTGCCCTTGCGCGGGCCGACGTATCGGGCGGCGGCGATCGCGGCGAACACCAGCCCCTCGCGGCTGCCGGCCAGCACCAGCACTTCGCTTTCGGGATCGATCGGTCGCGGCAGCTGAAATCGCCGCGACAGCCAGTTGGCCGCCGCGCGGCGGAACGGCTCGATGCCGCGGGCGAGGGGATAGCGGCCGAACTCAGCGATGTGCTTGGCCAGAACCGGCCCGACGAAATCCGGCACCGGATGCTGTGGCTCGCCCAGTGACAGCGTGATCAGCGGCCTGGCCGGCTGGTAGGGCGCCAGCAGCTCGGTGGTGCGGATGAAGGGCGAGCGTTCGGCCTGGCCGGCAGGGGGTACGCTGCCGGCGCCATGCGCCACGCCGGTGGAGGCGGTCATTGCCATATCCAGAGACGCCAAGACTTTCATTTACGGCCGGGGGAATCCGCGATCGGAAACCCATCAAATCACCATAGATACGGCGAGGTTAAGACGCGATTAACCATCGGCCCGCGGCAGTTCAAGATGGGAGTTGTGGCGCCATGAAGGTCCAACCCATGGAGGCTGCGCGCCTTTTTGCAGATTCTCCCGCGACTGTGTCGGGGCAGTCACGACCGCGCCGGGGGCAGGCAGATCGCCCCCGTCGTGGCGATGCAACGTCGGTGTTCCCGATTCTTCAAAAAGAAAGGGGCCCCAGCTTGCGCTGGAGCCCCTCAACGGTCAGGGCATTGCCGGGTATGTGCCCGAACCGGAGTTTTGGACGCGGTTCCCAGGGACAACGACGTCGTCCGAGGGAGGGACCCGCGTCCCGGGAGAACTTACATGTTGTAGGCGCGTTCGGTGTGCTCGGTGACGTCGAGACCTTCACGCTCGGTTTCGACGTTGACGCGCAGACCGACGATCACGTCGACCACCTTGTAGAGGATCGCCGAACCGATGCCGGACCACACCAGCGTGGTGCCGACGCCCCAGATCTGGGCGATCATCTGGGCCGCGAAGTCGTAATCGGCGACCTTCGGCGGAACGGCGGTGTAGTCTATGATGCCGGCGCCGCCGAGGGCGGGGTTGACCAGGATGCCGGTGCCCAGCGCGCCGATGATGCCGCCGACGCAGTGGACGCCGAACACATCGAGCGAGTCGTCATAGCCCAGCGCGTTCTTCACCACGGTGCAGAAGAACAGGCAGACGACGCCGACCACGAGACCGAGCACGATCGCGCCCATCGGACCGGCATAGCCGGCTGCCGGCGTGACCGCGACGAGGCCCGCCACCGCGCCCGACAGGGCGCCGAGCACCGAGGGATGGCCCTTGACGATCCATTCCGCGAACATCCACGACATCGCCGCCGCTGCGGTTGCAACGAAGGAGTTGGTCATGGCGAGTGCGGCGCCGCCGGAGGCCTCGAGGTTGGACCCGGCGTTGAAGCCGAACCAGCCGACCCACAGCAGCGAGGCGCCGATCATGGTCATGGTCAGCGAGTGCGGTGCCATCAGCTCCTTGCCGTAGCCGACGCGCTTGCCGATCAGGAGCGCACCGACGAGGCCGGCGATACCGGCGTTGATGTGCACCACGGTGCCGCCGGCGAAGTCGATCGCGCTCTTCTTGAAGATGAAGCCGGCGTCGGCGTTGAGTTCGTCGAGCTTGGCCTGGGCGGCGGTCTTGGCCGCGCCGTCAGCCGCGGCGGCGAGTGCCTTGGCGGCGTCCTGGATCAGGTCCGGACCCTGCCAGTACCAGACCATGTGCGCGATCGGGAAGTAGATCAGCGTCACCCAGAGCGGAACGAACAGCGCGATCGCCGAGAACTTCATGCGTTCGGCAAAGGCGCCGACGATGAGGGCGGGGGTGATCGCCGCGAACGTCATCTGGAAGCAGACGTAGATCAGCTCCGAGATGTTGGCGTCGACGCTGAAGGTCGCCGCCTTCGAGTCCGGCGTTACGCCCATCAGGAAGGCCTTGGAGAAGCCGCCGATGAAGTCGGAACCGCCGGTGAAGGAGAGGCTGTAGCCGTAGAGCGCCCAGAGCAGCGTGACGATGCAGACGGTATAGAATACCTGCATCAGCACCGAGAGCATGTTCTTGGAACGGACGAGACCGCCGTAGAACAGCGCCAGGCCGGGAATGGTCATCAACAGCACGAGAACCGTCGACGTCAGCATCCAGGCGTTGTCGCCCTTGTTGACGGTTGGTTCGGCGTAGGCCGCGGTGGCGGCGAACATGCCGACTGCGAGGGCGGCCAGTCCCGCGCCGTAGGGACGTTTAAACGTCATTTGCTTTACTCCTGAATGGTGTGGTTTTGAGCGCGAAATCAGAGGGCCGCGGCATCCGCCTCGCCGGTGCGGATGCGCACCGCATGGTCGAGGTTGATGACGAAGATCTTGCCGTCGCCGATCTGGCCGGTCTTGGCAGCGGAGGTGATGGCGTCGATGGTCTTGTCGACCTGGTCGGAGGCCACGGCGACCTCGATCTTGATCTTGGGCAGGAAGCTCACCGCATATTCGGCGCCGCGATAGATTTCCGTGTGGCCCTTCTGACGCCCATACCCCTTGACTTCCGTCACCGTGAGACCGTGAACGCCAATGGCGGTCAGGGCGTCGCGGACTTCTTCGAGTTTGAATGGCTTGATGATCGCCATAACAATTTTCATGGGTCCTATCCCCGCTTGGGCCCGGCTCAGACCGACCGGGCGTTCTCGACTGAGGTTCACCACGCGGAGATGTTCACTACGCGGGCACAGCCAGGACCCTGAGAATCAAATGCCGTGCCAGATCGGCATCGTTGCCTAACAGTTTATGAAGTCGGCCCTTTTCGTCGGTCGCGGAAATTGCACGTTCCTGCGCCATTCCGTCGCGCCCAAAGACTAGCCATGATTGCTCAAATTATGAGCAAGCCAAGCGGGCGACACAATCCTGCCCAGTGCGCGGGCAGGAAAACGGTATCAAGGTGAGTGGCTCTACTGCAGGGCTTCGCCGTGCTGCGAGATATCGAGGCCTTCCAGTTCCTGCTGAACCGAAACCCGCAGCGGCGCGAAGGCGCCGACGAGTTTCAATAGGACGAAGGTGATGCCAGCGGACCACACCAGCGTGACGGCGATGCCGTAGATCTGGATCAAGACCTGCTGCGGATTACCTTCGAGCAGGCCCGACGTGCCACCGATCGCATTCACGGCGAACACACCGGCCAGCAGCGTGCCGGTCAATCCGCCGATACCGTGGACGCCGAACACGTCGAGCGAGTCGTCATATTTGAGGCGCTGCTTGAGCCAGGTGCAGGCCCAGAAGCAGACCGTTCCCGCGATCAGGCCGATGATGACCCCGTGCCACGGCGCCACGTATCCGGAGGCCGGCGTGATGGTGCCGAGGCCTGCGACGGCGCCCGAGATCATGCCGAGCACCGACGGCTTGCGCCGCGTCGCCCATTCGATCGCGGCCCAGGCCAGCGCGCCGGCGCAGGCGGCCAGATGCGTTGCCGTGATCGCCATGATCGCCCGCGAATTCGCCGCCAGCGCCGATCCGCCGTTGAAGCCGAACCAGCCGACCCACAGCAATCCGGTGCCGATCACGGCCAGCGATAGATCGAACGGCGCCAGGTTCTCGTTGCCATAGCCGTGACGGCGGCCCATCACCGCCGCGGCGACCAGGCCGCCGATGCCGGCCGAAAGATGCACGACCAGGCCGCCGGCGAAATCCATCACCCCCATCGTGGCGAGGAAGCCGCCGCCCCACACCCAATGGGCCAGGGGCACATAGACAAACGTGAACCAGCCGACGGAAAAAAGCAGATAGGCCGAGAACCGCATCCGGTCCGCCACCGCGCCCGCCACCAGCGCCACCGTGATGATCGCGAACGTCATCTGGTAGAGCATGAACAGCGCTTCTGGAATGGTCTTGGCCGCGGCGTTGACGCTGTCCATCGTCATCCCGATCAGGAACCAGCGGTCGAGCGTTCCGATCCAGGGACCGTCGCCGACGAAGGCCAGCGAATAGCCGAACGCGACCCACAGGATCGAGATCAACGAAACCGCGGCGAGGCTTTGCGCCATCGTCGCCAGCACGTTCTTCTTGCGGACCATGCCGGAATAGAACAGCGCCAGGCCGGGGATGGTCATCATCAGCACCAGCGCGGTGGCGACGATCATCCACGCGGTGTCGGCGCCGTTGATGGCGGAGGGTTCTCCGGCCAGCGCCGGCGTCGCGAGCGTGGCCGCCGCAAGCGTGATGAGCGCAGCATTTCCTGCTGCACGAAACGATGGTGCCCCCATAGTATCCCCCGGCGTGTGGTCGTGTCGTTGTGGTTTCTTGACGTTTGGCGATCGGCGTCGCGGCCGGCCGCCATTTCGGCCTTCGCGCTATCTTCAGAGCGCGTCGCTGTCGGTCTCGCCGGTGCGGATCCGTCGGGCGTGATCGATCGGCGTGACGAAGATCTTGCCGTCGCCGATCTGGCCGGTGCGGGCGTTGGCGGTGATGACCTCGACCGCCTTTTCGGCGACGTCGGAGGCGACCGCGATCTCGATCCGGAGCTTCGGCAGGAAATTCACCACGTATTCGGCGCCGCGATAAATCTCGGTATGCCCCTTCTGGCGACCGTAGCCCTTCACCTCGGTGACGGTCATGCCGTGGACGCCGATGGCCGTCAGCCCCTGGCGCACCTCGTCAAGCTTGAAAGGTTTGATGATGGCGACGACGAGTTTCATGGTCAGGCCTTTATTTCCCTGGATATTTCTTGAGCACCCGGCAGCGGGGCCGCCGGCCATTCGTTGACGCGGCAAATCTGGCATCTTTCTGGGCAAATGGCATAAAAAAGTTGCAGGAAGAACTGGAAAACATGACGGGCTGTTGCTTTTGATCACTGTACAGGCGGCCCGCTGGTCCGCCAAAATGGGGTTTCATCGCCCGCCATCCGGTTGGCTTTCCCGTTCCCCACGGCTCCAAGGTATAAGAATGTCAAACCGATCGTGGTTTTATGCGTCCAACGGTCAGCAGCAGGGCCCCTATCCCGAGGCGCAGCTTCGCGACCTCATCACCCGGGGAACGGTCGGCGCGGATACGTTGGTCTGGACCGAGGGAATGTCAGGCTGGCAGCGGGCCGGCGAAATTCCAGGTCTCGTCCCCGGCGGATCGGCACCGCCATCCGTCACCCATCCCGGCGCGCCGCCGCTTGCGAACGGCGGCGAATATGCGGGCGGTCAGGCGAGCGGTTATGCCGGCGGCACGCTGTCGGCCGATCTTCCGCTATGGCCTTTGCTCGGCTGGACCCTGTTGGCGGGTATCGGCATGGTGCTGGTGATCCCGTCGCCATGGACGACCACCGCCTTCTACCGCTGGATCGTTTCCAAGCTATACGTTCCGGGCCGCCCGAACCTCGCCTTCACCGGCCAGCCGCTCGACATCTGGTACATCTTCATCGCAATCGGCGTGCTGATTTATCTGGGTTCGGCCGACCTTTATTACCTGCAATACCTCTCGATCCCGATTCAGGCCGCGCTGTACTGGATGGTCATCAGGTGGGCCGCCGCGAACTTCAGCTCCAACGGTCAGCAGCTTCCGATCGCCTTCAATGGCAGTGTGCTGGGCTACATCGGCTGGCAGGTGCTGCTTTACATTTCGTTTCTCACGATCATCGGCTGGGCCTGGGTGGTTGCGGCCTGGATGCGCTGGATCTGCCGCAACATCAGCGGTACCCGTCGTGAAGTGATTTTCCTCGGCTCCGGGCTGGAGATCCTGTGGCGATCCCTCGTTTTCGGCATCGCCTGCATCTTCATCATTCCTATTCCGTGGATGCTGCGCTGGTTCGGCAACTGGTACATTTCGCAGTTCGCGCTGGCCGATCGCAGGGGCTGACCGTGGGGCCGGCGCTCACTTGCGCTGGCGTACCGATCCTTCCTGCGCCACCGAGGCCACCAGCGTGCCGTCGGGCTTGAAGATCAGGCCGCGGGTCAGACCGCGGCCGTCCTGGGCGCTCGGCGAATCCTGGGCGTAGAGCAGCCATTCGTCGGCGCGGAACGGCCGGTGAAACCACATCGCGTGGTCGAGGCTCGCCGGCATCATGCGCTGGTCGAACAGCGTGCGGCCATAGCGCGCCATGATCGCGTCGAGCAGCGAGAAATCCGACGCATAGGCCAGCGCGCATAGATGCAGCGCCGGGTCGTCGGGCAGTTTGGCCGCGGTGCGGATCCAGACATGGATCCGCCCGGCGTCGATCTTCTGCCCGAAATAGCGGCCGAGCTCGACCGGGCGCAATTCGATCGGCCGGTCGGATTCGTAATAGCGGCGGATGAAGTCCGGCATCTCCTTGAACATCGGCTGCTTCGATACCTCCTCCGCCGTGAGTTTTTCCGGCGGCGGCACGTCCGGCATCCTGTCCTGATGGTTGAAAGCGCCTTCCTCCTCGGCGTGGAACGATACCATGATGGAGAAGATCGCGTTGCCGTGCTGGATCGCGGTGACGCGGCGGGTAGAATAGCTGCGGCCGTCGCGCAGCCGCTCGACCTGGTAGATGATCGGGATCTGCGGGTCGCCGGGCAGGATGAAATAGCAATGGATCGAGTGCGGCAACCGGCCTTCGACGGTACGGCAGGCCGCGACCATCGCCTGGCCGATCACCTGACCACCGAACACCCGCTGCCAGCTCGTCTTCGGGCTGTTGCCGCGGAACAGATTGACCTCGAGTTGCTCGAGATCGAGGATGGAAATGAGGTCGATGAGGCCCTTGGACATGGCGGTGCTTTCGATACTTGCCGTCATTCCGGGGCTCGCGGAGCGAGAACCCGGAATCCCACTATCCGCAGACCTTGCGGCCCGATGGATTCCGGGTTCGTGCTCCGCCCGCCCCGGAATGACGGCTTAACTACCTTGTTTCCCGGCCCTGTTTCACCCAGCTATTATCAGGTAGCAAGCGTAGTCTGACGTAATAGGCGGGTAAGGACACCATGACGGCACCGCGAAGCATCGTGATCTGCGGCGGCGCGTTTGCCGGCCTGGCGCTGGCGCTGGCGCTCCGCCAGGGCCTCGGCGCCGATATCCCCATCATCGTGGCCGATCCCGCGCTGGCGAACCGGCCGAGCCGCGACCCCCGGGCGACCGCCATCGTGGCGGCGTGCCGGCGCCTGTTCGAGGCGCTCGGGGTCTGGGATCAGGTATCGGACTCGCAAGCGATCCTCGACATGGTCGTCACCGATTCCAGGCTGCAGGATGCCACCCGTCCGGTGTTTCTGACCTTCGCGGGCGAGGTCGAGCCCGGCGAGCCGTTTGCGCACATGGTGGAAAACCGGCGGCTGATCGATGCGCTGGTGGCGCGCGCCGAGGCCGAGGGCATTGATCTCCGCGCCACCGCGGTTTCGACCTACGACTCCGGCCCCGATGGCGTCACCGTGGCGCTGGCCGACGGCAATATCATCGAGGCGAGCCTTCTGGTCGCCGCCGACGGCGCGCGCTCCAGGCTGCGCGAGCGCGCTGGCATCGCCACCCATGGTTGGGACTATGATCAATCCGGCATCGTCGTCACCGTTGGCCATGAGCGCGATCATCACGGCCGCGCCGAGGAGCATTTTCTCCCGGCGGGTCCGTTCGCGATCCTGCCGCTGAGCGGCAGGCGCTCGTCGCTGGTGTGGACCGAAAAGCGCGCCGAGGCCGCGCGGATCATCGCGCTCGGCGACGCTGAATTCCACGACGAGCTGGAGAAGCGCTTTGGGCTGCACCTCGGCGAGGTCAAGGCGCTGGAAAAGCCGCGCGCGTTTCCGCTCGGCTATTTCGTCGCGCGCTCGTTCATCGCGGAGCGGCTGGCGCTGGTCGGCGACGCCGCGCATGTCATTCATCCGATCGCGGGCCAGGGCCTCAACCTCGGCCTGAAGGATGTCGCGGCCCTGGCCGAAGCGGTGGTCGATGCGGCGCGGCTCGGCATCGATCCCGGGCGGGCCGATGTGCTCGAGCGCTACCAGCGTTGGCGGCGTTTCGACACGATGGCGATGGGTGTTGCCACCAATGCGCTTAACTTCCTGTTCTCGAATGAATCGACGCTGCTGCGCACGGTGCGCGACATCGGGCTCGGCCTCGTCGACCGCGCACCGCCGCTGAAGAGCCTGTTCATCCGCCAGGCCGCGGGTCTGTCCGGCGAGGTGCCGCGGTTGTTGAAGGGTGAGACGCTGTAGAGGCGAATGGCGAATAGGGAGTGGCGAATGGACTATTTGTTATTCAATCGATCTTTCTTGCCTCTTCCGGCAGCATGATCGGGATGCCGTCGCGAATCGGATAGGCGAGTTTTGCGGAGCGCGAGATCAGTTCCTGCCGGGTCGAATCGAATTCCAGCGGGCCCTTGGTCACCGGACAGACCAGGATCTCCAGCAGCTTTGGATCGACGGTGCCGTCGAGGCGCTCGGGCGTTGCATTCATTGACTGTCTCCGGATCGGTCGCGATACCTAGCATACAGGACGCCGCGGTGTCATGCGGCGGCGATGCGCAGCAATTCGTCCAGTACGGCTTGCTGTCGCGCTTTCGGCAATGGCTGGTCCGACAACGCGAAGCCGAGAAACGCCCAATAGAGAATCTGGGCGCGTGCGCGAGCCCGTTCCGCCGACAGACCGGATTGGGCCAGCAGCCTCTCGACATAGCCCAGCCGCCGCCGGTCGATCGCCTGTACCGCGTCGCGCGCGGCGGGATCGACGCTCGCCCAGCTGCGCACGGCGCGCTCCAGCGTCAACCGTTCTCCGAACACCCGGCGCAGCAGCAGCGCCAGCGGGTCTTCGCCCCGGGAAGCCGCTTCGACATTGGCGATGATCTGCTCGGCCGCGACCTCGTGCCAGCGTCTGAGGATCGCGGCGTGGAAGGCGGAGATATCGGCGAAGTGCCAGTAGAAGCTGCCGCGCGAGACGCGCAAGGCCTTCGCCAGCGGCTCGGCCTTCAGCGCGGTGAAGCCGCGGCTCGCCAGCGCCCTGAGGCCCTCGTCGATCCAGTCGCCTGCCGAGAGTTGATCGGTCATGCCGTCCCACCATACATCACTGTATTGACAGACGCTACCACCTCGGGCATACCATACAGTAGTGTACGGAGTTGTTGCGATGCGCGACCTGATCCTGCAATGCGCCGGCGTGGCCGGCATCGCGGTGGCCCTGATTCACGGGATGCTGGGGGAAACCAAGGTCTTTGCGCGGGCGACCATTCAGCCCGAAAGCCTGCGGACCCTGATTCGTCTCGTCTGGCAGGCGGGAACGGTGGCCTGGATCGGCGGCGGCGTGCTGCTGATCGCCGCGCCCTCGTTCGGCTCGGAAAGCGCACGGCACTGGGTGGTCGCGACCATCGTCGCGATCTATGCCTTCGCTGCCGCCGCCAATGCCTGGTGGTCGCGCGGCCGCGGGTTCGGCTGGAAGGCGCTCGGCGCCGTCGTCGTGCTCGCCATGGCGGGATATTGAGACGCTACTGCAACCCGGTGTCGCCGCTGGTGCGCTTCTTGGCGAGGTCCATCTCGGTCACCGCGATCAGGATTTCCGCCCGGGTCTTCAGGTCGGGCGCTTCCAGCATCGCCTGCTTCTCCGCCGGACCATAGGGCGACATCATGGCGAGCGCGTTGACCAGCGCCTCGTTCGGCGCGCTCTCGATGCCCTCCCAATCGACCTTCAGATTGTTGGCCTCGAGGAAATCGGTCAGCACGTCGAGCAGCGCTGTACGGTCGACGGCGTCTTCGCCTTTTCGCGCAACGAAATCGTCGGCATAGGGAAAGAAATCGACCTTGCATTGCCGGTAGGCGGTGAGCGCGGTGATTTCCTCGACCACCTTGAAGCGCGCGACGCCGGTCAGTTCCAGGATGTAGCGGCCGTCGCCGGATTCGGCGAGCTGGGTGATGCGGCCGACGCAGCCGACCTTGAATAGCGCCGGCCTGGCTTCGTCCTTGGTGTGGTTGATGTCCGGCTGGATCATCCCGATCAGCCGATGGCCGTCGCGCAGCGCGTCGTCCACCATCGCCAGATAGCGTGGCTCGAAAACATTGAGCGGCATCTGGCCGCGCGGCAGCAACAGCGCGCCCGGCAACGGGAACACCGGAATGATTTCGGGAAGCTCGCCGGGTCCGCGGTATTCGGCATTGATCGGCATTGACTGTCCCGGTCCGTTGGCTGGTTGCGGAGGCGCCTACGAGAAGAGAATCGTCGACAGCCGCTTGCGTCCGTCGACGGTGGCCTCGTCCGCGCCGCCCCACGCCTCGAAGAACTGCACCAGCTGCTTGCGGGCGCCGTCCTCGTTCCATTTGCGATCGCGCTTGACGATTTCGAGCAACTGCTTGGTCGCCTCCGCGCGGTTGCCCTGGGCGTTCAGCGCCGTGGCAAGATCAAAACGCGCCTGATGGTCCAGTGGATTGGCGGCAAGCTTCTGTTCCAGCTCGGCGACCGGACCGACCGCCTGGGCCTGTTCGGCGAGATCGATCGAAGCCTGCACCGCCTTGACGGCGGCGTCGGTCCGCTTGGATTCCGGAACCATCGCCAGCGTCTGCTTGGCCTGTTCGATGGCGCCGGTCGCGACGTAGCATTTGGCCAGACCGGCCATCGCGGGGATGCTGGTCGCGTCGAAGCCGAGCACCTCGGCATAGATCTGGGCCGCCGCCGCCGGGTCGCCCTCCGCCAGGACGGCTTCAGCCTCCTGCAAAATCTCGGCGATGTTCGGCTCGCCGGGCGCGGTCATGCCCTTGGTCAGCTTGTCGATGAAGGCGTTGACCTGGCTTTCCGGCACCGCGCCCATGAAGCCGTCGGCGGGCTGGCCGCCGACGAAGGCGATCACCGCCGGGATCGACTGGATGCCCATCTGGCCGGGAATCGCCGGATGCTCGTCGATGTTCATCTTGACCAGCTTGACCTTGCCCCTGGCGGCGCGGACCGCCTTTTCGAGCACCGGCGTGAGCTGCCGGCAGGGACCGCACCACGGCGCCCAGAAGTCGATCAGGACCGGCTGCCGCTTCGATTCCTCGATCACATCCCTCACGAAGGACTGGGTGGTCGTCTCCTTGATCAGATCCGGTGTTGCCTGCGGCGCCGGGCCGCCGCCCTGCTCAACTATCGTCACGGTATCCTCGCCTGATGTCTCGAGAAGATGTCTTGTATCGAGAAGATGTCTCGGGTTTGAGATGTCTCGGAAGTCGAACCCCGTTCTAGCATGGCCGGGCGGCAAGTTCCTCCTACGCTAAATGGCGGCTTTGTCACGAAATTCAATCGACCGACCGCTTTCCGGGTCCGGCGGGACGCGGGATCAGCAGCTGTTGTAACGAAAGGAAGCGTCGGCCGGTTCACCGGCCGGCGCGCTGAAGGCGTCAGCGACTAGGATCGGTCGGGGGTTGTAGCGGGTTCCCGCGGAGCGAAAGGCGACCAAAAACCGGGCTGGCCGCCGTTTCGGACCGATTCACCGCGATTTGTTACCAAAGCGGTAAAGTCTTCGCGGCAACAGACCGCATCCGGACTGTTGCATTCGCGGTCCGCATTTGCCATACGTCTGCCGCTGACGGCAGCGTGTTCGCCGTCATCTCGGATGCGGGTGTAGCTCAGTGGTAGAGCACGACCTTGCCAAGGTCGGGGTCGAGGGTTCGAGCCCCTTCGCCCGCTCCAGATTTCCTGGCATCCCGCTGGATCGGTCGCTTCCTCGATTGGGCGACATCCTGACGTCCGAGTCCTTGCCGGTCGTCCGTGTTGGTGCCGATCCCTGAATTCCGCGACGCGTCGGACCCGACGACCTTGTAGCCGCCTGTCCGCGCATTCGCGTTCGGCCCACAGCCCCGCGACCGCAGTTTGCGCTGCGCCGGACGGCGATAAAGGCCCGCGCCGCCGCGCGAGTTGACAGTGTGTCCCGGAATTTGCCGCGCCCGGAAGAGCCGCAAGCCGTGCGCTTCTCTCCCGGATCGGATGTGCTATCATTTCCAGGTCTGTTCTCACTTCATCAGACCAAGTTCGTCTCTCGAACGTTCGCAAAAATAAATCAGGCGCAGCCGCCAGGCTGCATAGGGGAGTGACGCGATGAAATCGGCTTTCAATCGATCTATTCTTGCGCTCGCAGCCATCCTTGTCGTCGCGGGGGCCGGTCAGGCCAGCGCGCAGCAGAAGCCTCTGAAGAAGTACGAATCCGGCACCAAGGATTTCTGGACCAACCCGCCGCCGGACTGGTTCCTTGGCGACGAGACCGAAGCCCAGAAGGGCCAGGCGCCGCCTTCCGGTCCGCCGACCGGCGCCTCGGAGGCCGAACTCGCGGCGCTGGTCAAGAAGATCAAGCTGCCGGAAGGCTTCAGTATCGAAGTCTACGCCTCGAACGTGCTGGAAGCGCGGCAGATGGCCTGGGGCGACAAGGGCACGCTGTTCGTCGGCTCTTTCAGCCTCGGCAACGTCTATGCGATCAAGGACGTCGGTGGGAAGCGCGAGGTCAAGACGGTCCTCAAGGGCCTCACGATGCCGACCGGCCTCGCGTTCCAGGACGGATCGCTCTACGTCGTCGCGATCAACAAGCTGATCAAGTACGAAAACGCCGAAGCCAACATCGACAATCTCGGCACCGGCAAGGTGGTGTATGACGACATGCCGTCCTATGTCGCGCATGGCTGGAAATACATCGCCGTCGACAAGGAAGGCTGGTTCTATCTGCCGTTCGGACCGCCCTTCAATATCGGCCTGCCGCCGACCAGCCTCTCGCAGATCCGCCGCGTCGATCCCAAGACCGGCAATGCCGAGATCTGGGCGCTCGGCGTCCGCAACAGCGTCGGCGGCGACGTCGATCCGCGCTCCGGACGTTACTGGTTCACCGAAAACGCGCGCGACTGGATCAGCGACGACATGCCGAGCGACAAGCTCAACATGATCTCGAAGATCGGCGAGCACTTCGGCTATCCCTATTGCCACCAGGGCGATTTCCCGGATCCGAAATTCGCCATGGGACACAAATGCGAGGAATTCACCCCGCCCGTCGTCAAGCTCGGGGCGCATGTCGCGCCGCTCGGCATGAAGTTCTACACCGGCGATCAGTTTCCCGCCGAGTACAAGAACAACATCCTGATCGCCGAGCACGGCTCCTGGAACCGCTACAAGTACCAGGGCGCCCGCATCAAGCGCGTGATCGTCGATGCCGACGGCAAGAACCCAAAGTCGGAGATCTTCGCCTCCGGCTGGCTCGAAGGCGACACCGGCTACCAGGGCCGGCCGAATGACGTCATCATCGCCAAGGATGGATCGATCCTGGTGTCCGACGACTGGGCCGGCGCCGTCTATCGCATCAGCTACAAGAAGTAGCGCGTTGTAGGTCAGGGGCTGCGGCTGTCCCGGAACGGGTGGCCGCAGCCCCTGTTGTTTTGGAAATGCTGCGGAGGCGTTCGGATGCGAAACGGGTGGTTCGGGATCGCGCTGGCGGCGGCGCTGGCCTGCGGATCGCCGCTCGATGCGGCCGACATCGCCGCCGGAAAAGCCAAGGCGGAGTTGTGCGCCGGCTGTCACGGCGAGGCTGGCATTTCTCAGATGGAGAACATTCCCTCGCTCGCCGCGCAGCCGGACCTGTTCGTCCAGTGGCAGCTCGTATTCTTCCGCGCCGGCACCCGCAAGAACGAGCAGATGCAGCCGATCGTCGCCGAGCTCAACAACGAGGATATTCGCAACCTCGGCGCCTATTACGCCTCGTTGGCGCCGCCAAAGGCGGGCAAGCCAGACGACAATTCGGACCTCTCGGCCAAGGGCGCACAGGCTGCCGCCGGCCGGCGCTGCGCTTCATGCCATATGGAGAACTACGCCGGCACCAAGGCGGTCGCCCGTATCGCCGGACAGCGCGAAGAATATCTCGTCAAGGCGCTGCGGGATTACAAGACCGGTGTGCGCGCCGGCGGCGCCATGGCGGCGATGGCCGATGTGGCGTTTCCGCTCAGCGAGGAAGAGATCGAGGCGCTGGCGCATTATCTCGCGCATCTCTGACGTCGTCCCTGCGAACGCGAGGGACCCATACGCCGCGGCAGTGGTTGTTTTTAGAACGTGCCAGCCGCCCCGCGATCCATCGATGGCACAACGCGGTTGGGATCCCTGCGTTTGCAGGGATGACAGAGGAAGATTACGCCGAGCGCTGCTTCTCGTATGCCTTGAGGTGCGTGTAGGCGATGCGCAGTTTCGGCACCGGGATCTTGGCGGCGTCCGCACGGGCGACGAGGTCGCCGATCACGTGGTCGGCCTCCACGGGCAGGCCGGCCTTGATGTCGCGGAACATCGAGGCGGTCATCGGTGATCCCTCCGCGGTCAGCATGCCGCTGGTGCGCTGAAAGAACGGCCCGGTCGGCGCATGGCCTGCCGCTTTTGCGATCGCGGAGCATTCGTCCAGCATGCCGAGCAGAAAATCCTTGCCGCCGGTGGCCGCCAGGATGTTGCCCACCGAGGTCCGCATCAGCGAGGTCGACGCCGCGAGCGAGGCGAGGAACACCCACTTCTCCCACATGTCCTGCAGGATGTGTTCGCTGGCGGCGGCGCCGAACTTGCCGCTGTCGAACACGTTGGCGATCGCGCGCACCCGTTCCGACATCGACCCGTCGCGTTCGCCGAAATTGAGGGAATTCATCGGCGCGAGCTGCACCACCTCCCGGGCCTGGTTGAGCGTCGCAGCGATGGCGCAGAGGCCGCCGAGCACGCGGCCGGCGCCGAATTTTTCGTCGAGCACATTAAGGTGCAGCATGCCGTTGAGCAGCGGAATGACCGACGTGTTCGGCCCGACCGCCGGCGCAAACGACCTGATCGCGTCTTGCAGGTCGAACGCCTTGCAGCTCAGCAGCACGACGTCGAATTGTTCGGCAAGCCTGTCCGCCTGCACGGTCGGCGGATCCTTCAGCGTCACGTCGCCGTTGGGGCTCTTGATGACGAGACCGGCGCCGGCGAGTTCGGCAGCGCGCTTGGGGCGGACCAGGAAGGTCACGTCGTTGCCGGCCTGAAGCAGCCGGCCGCCGAAATAGCCGCCGATGGCGCCGGCCCCTACCACGAGAATGCGCATGAACGTGATTTCCTTGTTATTGATCTTGGAGGCGCGAATGCGAGCAGAAGCTATCACCAATCAATCTGTTCGCCACGCACTATCCGCCCTCTATCTTTCTGTCATCATTTCCTCGACCTCACGCAGTTGTTCCTTGCCGAAGAACATTTCGTTGCCGACGAAGAAGGTCGGCGAACCGAATGCGCCGCGCTCGACGGCGTTCTGGGTGTTCTCGATCAGTCTGGCCTTCACATCGGCGTCCTGCGCACGCGCCAGCAGCTTTGCCGCGTCGAGGCCGGACGAGGCCAGCGCCCCGGCGGCGATCTTCGGGTCGTCCATTTTCTTCGGCTCCACCCACATGTGATGGAAGGTGGCTTCGACGTATTTTTCGAACACGCCCTCGAACTGCGCCGCCACCGCCGCGCGCATCAGATTCAGCGTGTTGACCGGGAAGAACGGATTCCAGACGTACGGCTTGACGCCGAAGCGCTTCAGGAAGCGCTGGGTTTCCAGCGCATGGAATTCGCGCTTGTTCTTGACGCCGGCCAGCGTTTCGGCCGGCGACTTGTTGTTGGTGGCCTTGAAGATGCCGCCGAGCAGGATCGGCACATACTCGAATTTGACGCCGGTGCGTTGTTCGATCGCCGGAATGGCCTCATGGCTGAGGAAGGCGTTGGGACTGCCGAAATCGAACAGGAATTGCGGATGTGTGCTCACGGCAGCCTCCTCTGCTGTTTCGGCATAATGTGAAGCAACGCAGCCAATACGTCCACGGTATTATGATGGTCATACTATCCTGCCGATCGCGCCTGCGGCTCGGCGCGATCGCTGAAGGCAAGTTTGACAACGTGATCGCGGACATCGTCGGGCCAGCCTGCGACGAGACCGACGAAGCGCCGCCGGTCGTCGGCGAACAACGCGCGCGAGGCTTCCTCGAAACCTGCCAGATTGCCGGCCATGACCGACATGAAGCGATAGGCGGCATCCCGTGCGGCGCGCGCGCGGTCGGCGTCGCCATTGGCCCGGCGCGCCTCTTCGACCAGTTTGCGGAGCGCGACGGAGGCGCCTCCGGGCTGCGTGCCGAGCCATTCCCAATGGCGCGGCAACAGCGTGACCTCGCGGGCGACGACGCCGAGCCGGGGCCGCCCGCGCCCGCGCGACTCCGTCGATGTCGTCGCGTCGGATACGTCATCCGGCGCGGCGGGTTTTGGCAGCCGGGCAATCACATCTCGTTCGTTGCCGCGAAGGTCGATGTCGACCGGCTGTCCGGTCGAATCGCTGAAGATGATGATCGGCGGCGCGCCCGGCCTTCGGGAAGCCTGCAGGACAGCTATGGCGACTTCCGCGAGCGGCCCATTCGCGAGGCGATTTGGGCCCAGGAAGGCGGTGAAATGGGGGCGATTCGTGGCAATCATCTGGAAGGACCCTCTCGATCTTCATCGGATCTATAATACCCGGATAAATTTATTCGTCAATATCATCCGGGTGTATTTCCGCTCCTTTGAAGGTCTCGACTTTGCCCTGACCGGCTGGCACGAACGGCGGCCAATGAAGGGAACACCATGCTGACGGTTCATCATCTCAACAATTCCCGCTCGCAGCGCGTGCTGTGGCTGCTCGAAGAACTGGAGGTGCCCTACGAAATCGTCCGCTATCAGCGCCAGCCGGACATGCGGGCGCCCAAGGAACTGCGCGCCATCCACCCCCTCGGCAAGTCGCCCGTGATCACCGACAAGGGCAACACCATCGCCGAGTCCGGCGCGATCTGTGAATACATCATCGGCACCTATGGCAACGGCCGCCTCATCCCGCCGCCCGATACGCCGGACCGGCTGCGCTATACCTATTGGTTGCACTACGCCGAGGGCTCGGCGATGCCGCCGCTGCTTTTGAAGCTTCTGTTCACCCTGATGCCCAAGCGCGCGCCGGCGCTGCTGCGGCCGGTGGTGCGCAAGGTCTCCAACACGGCGCTCACCACGCTGGTCAATCCGCAGCTCAAGCAGCACATGGATTATTGGGAAAACGAACTGGGCAAGAGCGAGTGGTTCGCCGGCGCCGAATTCAGCGGCGCCGACATCCAGATGAGCTTTCCGTTGGAAGCCGCCGCGGCGCGCGGCGGGCTGGAGATCGGCCATCCCAGGGCGATGGCGTTTCTCGAGCGCATCCACGCCCGGCCGGCCTATGCGCGCGCGCTGGAAAAAGGCGGGCCATATGTGGTCGGACGCTGACCGCCTCACGGTTGAACGGCAGCGATCACTTCCTTCACCCGCCGGGCAGGCCCTCGCATGCCGCCGGCCGGATCGACGCGATCGCCGAAACGAACGACCACGAGTTTATGCGAGGGCATGATTGCCCGACTGGGTCGCGGTCGAGCTCGAATTGTCGGTGGCGATCCAAAGGCCGGATCCACCCGCCGCCATCGTACCGCCGTCATCGTATCACTGCCCGGCCGCCGCCGCGCCCCGCGTGCGCGGGTCGGGCGCGCCGAGCAGGCCGGTCGGCGTGACGGCGATCGAGTTGGCCGAAGTCTGGCCGAGCGGCACCACCACCTCGTGGCCTTTCGCCCGCAGTTCGGCCAGCACCTCGTCAGGGAAGCCGTGTTCGGCACGGACCACATCGGGCATCCATTGATGGTGGATGCGGGGCGCTGCCACGGCGGCGGCGACGTCCATCCGGTAGTCGAGCACGTCGATGATGACCTGCAGCACGGCCGAGATGATACGGCTGCCGCCCGGCGTTCCCGTGACCAGCACCGGCTTGCCGTCCTTCAGCACGATGGTCGGCGACATCGACGACAATGGCCTCTTGCGCGGACCGGGCAAATTGGCTTCGAAGCCGACCAGGCCGAACGCATTCGACGCGCCGGGCGCGGCGGTGAAATCGTCGAGCTCGTTGTTGAGCAGCACGCCGGTCCCCTCGGCGACCAGGCCGACGCCATAGGGGAAATTCAGCGTATAGGTATTGCTGACCGCGTTGCCGCCGGAATCGACCACCGAATAATGCGTGGTGTTGCTGCCCTCGCGCGGGCTGACGGCCAGAACATCGCCTGCCGCCGTCGCGCGCGCCAGGTCGATGGTGGCGCGCTGCCGCGCCGCATATTCCTTGGTGACCATCGCGTTGACCGGCGCGTCCACGAACGCGGGATCGCCGAGATAGCGCGCGCGGTCGGCATAGGCGCGCTTCATGGCTTCGATCATGACGTGCAGCGACGGCGCGCTACCCTGCTTCATGTCGGCCATTTGAAAGCCTTCGAGGATATTCAGCGTCTCCAGCAGCACGGCGCCGCCGGAAGAGGGCAGCGGCATAGAGACGATGTCGTAGCCGCGGTAGGTCCCGCGCACCGGTGGGCGGATCACCGCCTGATAGGACTTCAGGTCGTCCAGTGTCATCAGGCCGCCGCCGTCGCGGACCGCCCTGGCCAGCCGCTCGGCGATCGGCCCCTCGTAGAATCCACGCGGACCCCGTTCGGCAATTGCTGTCAATGTGGCCGCGAGATCGGGCTGGATCAGCCGGTCGCCTTCGCGCAGCGGCGTGCCGTCGCTGCGCGAAAATCCCTTCGCCGAATTCGGCCAACGCCCCATCCGGCGATACATGTCCGACAGCGTGTCGGCGGTGTCGTCGGCGACCGCGAAACCATCGCGCGCGAGATCGATCGCAGGCGCGAGGATCTGTGCGAGCGTGAACCGGCCCGAGCCGTAGGTCTCCAGGGCCAGCGCCAGGCCGGCGACGGTGCCGGGCACGCCGATGCCGAGGGCGGAATTGCGCGACTTGTCGCTGTCCGGCTTGCCGTCGGCGCCGAGGAATACGTCCGGTGTGATCGCGGCCGGGGCGACCTCGCGATAATCGATGGCGGCAGCCTCGTTGCGCGCCGCCGAATGGATGACCATGAAGCCGCCGCCACCGATGTTGCCGGCGCGTGGATAGGTGACGGCCAGCGCGAAACCGGTGGCGACGGCGGCGTCAACCGCATTGCCGCCCTGCCGCAGGATGTCGGCGCCGACTTGCGCGGCAAGCCGCTCCTGCGCCACCACCATGCCGTGCTCGGCCGTGACGGGGCGAACCGTGGCAACATCGCTCGGCGCGTAAACGCGGCGTTCCTGGGCGGATGCGGATGTCACGCTGACCAGCGCGAGCACCATGACGGCCGCCGGCCGGCGCCGCTGAATCGAAAGGACCATCATCGAAGATCCGCCGCAGTTGAAGCCTGTGTGACGCCCGGCAGCCCCGCCGGCATCGCCGACGCATGCTATAGGGGTTCGGACTCGACCCGCAAATCCGCTGCGAGACTTTTGAAGGAAATTACTCACATGACGGTGATCGCCTCCGAGGCAGAAAGCGCCGATACGCCTCGGCAATATCCGGCCCGCGCCGCCGTCATCGGCTGGATTCTGTTCGACTGGGCCGCGCAGCCCTATTTCACCCTGATCACGACCTTTGTCTTTGCGCCCTATTTCGCCGGTCTCGTTGCGCCGGATGCGGCGCAGGGGCAGGCGCTGTGGGGATTTGCCACCGCGGCCGCGGGCCTTGCGATCGCGCTGTTGTCTCCTGTGCTTGGCGCCATTGCCGATGCCAGCGGCCGGCGCAAGCCATGGATCGCCGGTTTCGGCGCGCTGCTGGTGATCGGCGCCTCGCTGATGTGGATCGGCAAGCCCGGCGACCCCGGCGTGATCTTGCCGCTGCTGCTGGCCTATGCGATCGCGAGCGTCGGCGTCGAATTCGCCACCGTCTTCAACAACGCGATGATGCCGACATTGGTGCCGCCGGACCGGATCGGGCGGCTGTCCGGCACCGGCTGGGCCACCGGCTATGTCGGCGGCATCCTCAGCCTCGTTCTGGTGCTCGGGTTTCTCGCGGCCAGTCCCGACACCGGGCGCACGCTGTTCGGCCTGACGCCGCTGTTCGGGCTCGACCCGGTGTCGCATCAGGGGGATCGCATCACGGGTCCGTTGACGGCGGCCTGGTTCGTCATCTTCGTGCTGCCGATGTTTCTGCTGACGCCGGACTATCCGGCGAGACGCCCGATCCGCGACGCGTTGCGTGTAGGACTGAGCGGATTACGGCATACGCTCGGCGAACTGCCGAAGCAGAAATCGCTGGCGACCTTCCTGCTCGCCAACATGATCTACACCGACGGGCTGGTGTCGCTGTTCGCATTCGGCGGCATCTACGCCGCCGGCACGTTCGGCTGGCGCACGATCCAGATCGGAAGCTTCGGCATTCTGCTGGCGATTGCCGGCACGTTCGGCGCCTGGCTGGGCGGCAAACTCGACGACAGGTTCGGACCAAAACGGGTGATCGCCGGCAGCCTGTTGATCCTGCTAATCGCGGTCGGGGCAATCCTGCTGGTCGACAAGGATTCGATCCTGTTTATGGAGGTGGCGCCGCCCGCGCCCGGCGCAGGATTGTTCTCGGGCGCCGCCGAGCGCGCCTATCTCGTGCTCGGCTGTCTGATCGGCGCCGCCGGCGGTCCGCTGCAGGCGGCTTCGCGCACGCTGCTGATCCGGCTCGCCCCGAAGGATCGCATCGCGCAATATTTCGGGCTGTTCGCGCTCACAGGCAAGGTGACGTCGTTCGTCGGCCCGCTGTTGATCGGCGCGATCACGGCCGCGACCGCCAGCCAGAAGGCCGGCATGGTCGTGCTGGTCGTGTTCTTTGCGGCGGGCCTGGTGCTGCTGGCGCGTGTGAGAGAGGCCTGACCTCGTCTGGACGGGAGCTACGCTGCCCGTCGCAAGTCCTCCGCGAGCGCGCGGTACGACAGCGCTTCCGCCAGATGCAGCCGGCCGATCTTGTCGGCGCCGTCGAGGTCGGCCAGCGTGCGCGCGACGCGGAGCACGCGGTGATAGCCGCGCGCGGTCAGCTTCATGGTTTCTGCGGCGTCGCGCAACAGCTTCTGCCCCTGCGCATCCGGCTGTGCGATGGTTTCCAGCAGCGATGCCGGCGCTTCGGCATTGGTGCGGACCTGCGGCATGCCGGCCGCTGCGTAGCGCGCGCGCTGGATGTCGCGGGCAGCCGCCACGCGGACGGCGACTTCGGCCGAGCCTTCCGACGGCGGCGGCAGGATCAAGTCGGCGGCGGTGACCGCCGGCACTTCGATGCGCAGATCAATGCGGTCCATCAGCGGGCCAGAGATGCGCATCTGGTAATCCGCCGTACAACGGTCGACCGGCGCGCGCTTGCAGGAATAGCCGGGCTCGTAGGCGCTGCCGCAGCGGCAGGGATTCATCGCCGCGACCAGCATGAAGCGGGCCGGGTAGGTGACGCGGTGATTGGCGCGGCTTACCGAGACCTCGCCGTTCTCCAGCGGCTGGCGCAACGAATCCAGCACGCGCGGATCGAACTCCGGCAGTTCGTCGAGGAACAGCACGCCTTGATGGGCCAGCGAAATCTCGCCAGGCCGTGCGCGCAGGCCGCCGCCGGTCAGCGCGGCCATGCTGGCGGAATGATGCGGGCTGCGGAACGGCCGCCGCGCCGTCAACGCGCCGTCACGGATTTCACCGGCGACCGAAGCGATCATCGACACTTCGAGCAGCTCGGACGGCGACAGCGGCGGCAGGATCGACGGCAACCGCGCCGCCAGCATCGATTTGCCCGAGCCGGGCGAGCCGATCATCAGGAGGTGATGCCCGCCGGCCGCGGCGATCTCCAGCGCCCGCTTGGCGCTCTCCTGGCCCTTGATGTCGCGCAGATCGAGATGCGTCGCCTCCGCCTCGCGCACCTTCGGCTGCGGGCGCGACAGAACTTGCGTGCCCTTAAAATGGTTGGCGATCTGGATCAGCGATTTGGCCGCGATGATCTGGATGTCGGGGCTCGCCCAGGCGGCCTCCGTGCCGCAGGCCGCCGGACAGATGAGGCCTTCTTCGCGCGCGTTCGCGCCGATCGCCGCCGGCAAGACACCGGCCACGGCCGCGATCGAACCGTCGAGGCCGAGTTCGCCGAGCACGGTGAATCCATTCAGCGCATCCGGCGGAATGGCGCCGATCGCGGCCATCAGGCCAAGTGCGATCGGAAGGTCATAGTGACTGCCTTCCTTCGGCAGGTCGGCGGGTGCGAGATTGACGGTGATGCGCCGCGCGGGCAGCGCGAGCCCCGACGCGATCAGCGCCGAACGGACCCGTTCGCGCGCTTCCGATACCGCCTTGTCCGGAAGGCCAACGATGGCGAAAGCAGGCAGGCCGGGCGCAACCTGCACCTGCACGTCGACCGCGCGGGCCTCGATGCCTTCAAAGGCGACGGTGGAAACCCGCGCAACCATGCTGCCCCTCGTGACGCAATCGAAGGTAGCGGGGAACCTTGGGGGAAGTCAAGAACGTTTGGGGAACAGAATGGCGAAGACAAGAGTTTGTGGGTGCGGGGCCGTGTTCTCGAAAATTTCGGCCCTTCTCAATTTCGAAATGTGTGATCTTCTTCACTGCAATTTTTGCGAGCAGGATGATCCTGATCTGCCAGACCCTTTGCAGTCGGGTCGCGTTCCGCGTTTCGAGGGCCTTGCAAGGGCTGGCTCGGTCCCATGCCCGGAATCGACAGGCGATCAAACGAAGCCTGCGTCGATCCGACTATGTCGTTGTTGAGCGATTGCGAGGAAAAAGGAGGCCGTCATGGCCCAGATTGGAGTCTTCATATCGTACAATCACAAGGACAAGAGAATCGCGGAAGCGGTGCTGGAATCGCTCACCGCCCTGTCATCGGACTTCAACGTTTTCATCGACCATGCCGGTATCGAGGTCGGCGACGATTACGAAGCCAAGATTTCGGCATCGATCCAGAAATCGCAATGGTTCGTCTTGATCTGCAGCGGCGGGGACAAATCCGAAAAGAACATGGGTTGGTGCTTCTACGAGGCAGGTCAGTTCCGCGCCAAGCTGGAAGCGTCCGATCAGAGCAAGGCGATACGCGACCGGATGTGCTTCCTTTACGACAGTGATCGCCCGAGCCAGCTCGCCCGCAATCAGGGCACCCTGGTGTCGAAGTACGACCGCAACGAAAACCCCCTGCCGATCGAGGCCGAGAACGACGATTCGATTGCCTACGAAAACACCGAGCTTTTCGACTTCCTCGAACTGATCTTGACGCGATCCGCGGCCATTCCCCTCCGCGACATCGCCGACCCTCCTGTCCGCAAGCTGATGCGGAACGGGGTGCGAAAGATCACCCAGGCTTTCATCCGAAACTGGGTCGATGAACGGATCGACGAGGACGTGTTTCAGCCCCGCATCAGCTTCATCGTTCCGCCACCGTCACCCAGCGCCGAGGGCCTGGCACCGGCCACGGTGATCACCGGGGAATTCAACGCGCTGCCCAACATTTTCACCATCGCGGGCACCACCACCACGTGGGCTGCGATCAAGGCCGTCGCCGCCGAGCGAACCGGCAATGAAATGACGCCGCTATGGATCAACGACATGGAAGCCGCGGCGCAGGATGTGCTGCTCGGCAAAGTGCCGAGACAAACCGATTTCCTCTGTCTCGGGAATGACGGAAAATTCTACCGGCCCATCATCGCCAGAAACGAGAATTTCAAAAGCAAGGCCAAGCGGTGTTACGTCGCGTTCATCCCCTCGCGCGACCGGCGCTTCAATCTCACCTTCAAGACGTCGCTGCTGCTGAGCGCGCTGATTCTGTCGATCCGTTTTCGCCAGCGCGTCCTGCCTCTGGCTGACGACCTCGGCAAGAATGCGAAACTTTCTGAAAAGAAGAAGGCCGAGCTGTTGCAGAAGCTCCAGCAGGAGATCGTGCTGGTGGAAGCCGAATCGGAGGAATTCGGCCTGACTCCACCGAAAGACGACCACGATGATCCGCCGCTTCTCAACGGCTTTCGCGACGGACCGGACAAGGATTTCCTGCGCGAGGAGATCGTCAAGTGGTCGGCCGCGCGCATGTTGATCTTCGACAAGATCAAGGAAGCCCAAACCCCGACCAAGGATACGACCTGGTCCGACGCCGCCAATGTCGTGATCACCGCCTTCGAGGCCTTGAGATCGGTCAACAGCACCTTCATCGACCGACTATGCAATGAGCTGCTGTACGCGGAAAAGATCGAGGGAGGTAAGGTCGCCCCTGGTGTCGTTGCCTCGCTGGCGGCGTCAAGGTAGAGGCATCGATCATTCACTTCGCGCGGTCCGTGGGGACCGCCTGTCGTTGCGGGGCCGGCGGCAGCGCCGGCCCCGCGCGCATTGCCGTGGCTCAAAGCTCCATCTTCATCGCCGCCGGATAATAGTGAAAGCCTTCGCTGGTCTTGGCGATGTTGCCGAAGCCGGGCCAGGCGAAGTGATAGGACATGACCGGGGTCTTGTTGGCCGCGATCATGTCGAGCAGCCTGACCCGCGTGTCCGCCGCCTGGTTCGGATCGCTGTCATAGGAGAATTGCATGCGCGGCTTCTCCAGGAGCAGCACGGGGTGATGCGTGAGATCGCCGAGGAAGGCGAACGACTTTCCGGCCGACGTCACCATGAAGATGGTGTGGCCGACGGTGTGACCCGGCGCCCCGATCGCCTGCACGCCGGGCAGGAATTCCTGGCCGTCCTTGATGAACACGATGCGGTCGCGCACCGGCAGCAGGTTCTTGCGGGCGTGAATGACGAAATCCTTCAACGGGCTGCCAAGCTTGCCTTCATCGGTCCAGAAGTCGAAATCGCTCTGGGTGATGTAGACCTGCGCGTTCGGGAACAGCGGCTTGTCGTCGGCGCCGACCAGGCCGCCGATGTGGTCGATATGGGCGTGTGAGCATACAACCGCATCGATATCCGCGGCCTTGATGCCGGCTTCCGCCATGCTCTTCTGCTGCCGGCCGGTGGTCGGCCCGAATGCCTTCGACGTGCCCATGCCGGTGTCGAACAGGATCAGCTTGTCGCCGGTGTTCACGATCGGCGAGTTCTGTTCGAGCACGACATTGTTGGGGTCGAGGAAATTGTCGGATAGCATTTTCCGCACTTCTTCGTCGGGGACGCCGACGAACGTCCCCTTCGGAGGCCCGAGCGGCAGCGTGCCGTCGGAGACAACGGTCACTTCGGCGTCGCCGAGGATGAAGCGGTGCCAATAGGGCGTCTGCGTGCCGAGCTTTGGCGCCTTGGCCAGCGCGCCGCCGCCGAGCATCGTTGAGGCGCCGAAACCGGCGCCGAGCGCAAGCAAGGACCGTCGCGAAAGATTCGTCGTCATACGTGTTCCTCCACCAATCATATCACTGCAGCTTCGCTGCCCGGATCGATTCATCCGTGACGACAGGCTGCGCTCGCTTCCCAAAATTGGCAAGTGGGATGAGGAAGGGGGCCGACGAAACAGGCGAGGAAGCCCTGTTTCGGATGCGTCTTTGCGATCGTGCTCGCCATGCGGCGCGCGGCTACCAGTCGTCGTACATCCACTCCTGGGGGTAGCGAATTCGCGGTCGCGCCGGGGGCGCCCGCACGGGCCTGCGCACCACGGGCGGCGGCGGTGCCTGCGCCTGCGCCGTTCTGGGCGGGCTCTGCTCGGACGTCCTTGCGAGCGCGCGCTTCATCTCTTCCTGGCTCGCCCTGAGTTCGCCGATGGCTTTCGAATGCTCGCTGGCAATCTGCTGCTGCGACGCCTTGAGCTGTTCGAGGTTCTTTTCCAGATTGGCCAGATCGCGCGCGATCGTCTGCAGCAACTGGGTTTGTTCGGGACCGGTCGCGGACGCTGCCGGCGCGGCGTCCTTCGACGCCTGAGCCAGCACGATCGGCCGTGGCGGCGTCGCCGGCGCGGTGTCCGCAGCGGCCATTTGAATTGCGGGCGCAGGGAAGCCCGGTGGATCCTGTGCCAACGAGGATGACGCTGAAGCAAGCTGCGGTGGAGCGGGCGCGCTGCCTTCATAGGTCAGCTGGAAAACGAGCGCGGCGACGATGATGGCTGCCGCCAGCAGCAGTACGCCCGCGGGGACACGCCGCGCCGGCCTTGCCGGCGGTGACGGAGCCGCCGGCGATGGCATCGCGATCGATGGGGCGGGTGAGGACGGCGCTGCGGGGGACGGCGAAGCGGATGACGGCGCGGGTGGCGGTCGCGGAGCCGGTTCGGCAGGCGACGCGGGGGCGTCGCCACGCTCCAGTTTTGCCAGCTGTTCGCTCAGTCGGTTGAGCTGTTCGTCCGCCTTCACGATCTGCTCGTGGGCATGGGCGAGCGTTTCATCGGCGCGTCCGGCCGATGCTTCGCGTGAAATGTCATCCGGAGGCGAGTTGCTTGCCGTTTCCATATCTCCGTCCGATGCCTTCCACGCCCGGCGGCAGGCCATCTGCCTGAGCGGCGTCCATTCTTGTCCCAAGAATGGCTGTATAATGGTGGAATCCTGAACGGCAGGAAAACAGCCTTGTCGGATACTTCCGAGCCGGCGCCGCAGCTATTTCGCGGCGCGCTTCGCCTCGATGGTATCCCAGACCTTCCCGGCGACATCGGGGCCATTGAGGCGCTGGATCGCCCGGATGCCGGTCGGCGAGGTCACGTTGATCTCGGTGAGGTTGCCGTCGATGACGTCGATGCCGACGAACAGCAGGCCGCGTTCGCGCAGCGCCGGGCCGAGCGTGGCGCAGATTTCCCGCTCCCGCGGCGACAGTTCGGTGGCCTGGGCGGCGCCGCCGCGCACCATGTTGGAGCGCAGGTCGTCGGGCGCCGGCACGCGGTTGACGGCGCCGGCGAATTCGCCATCGACCAGGATGATGCGCTTGTCGCCATGCTTGACCTCGGGAAGAAAGCGCTGGATCACCCAGGGCTCGCGAAAGGTGACCGAGAACATGTCGAACAGCGAGCCGAAATTCATGTCCTGCGGCATCACGCGGAACACCGCCGCGCCGCCATGGCCGTGCAGCGGCTTCATCACCACGGCGCCGTGTTGATCGCGGAAGGAATTGATCTCATCGAGGTCACGCGAGATCAGCGTCGGCGGCATCAGCTGCGGAAAGTTCATCACGAACAGTTTTTCCGGCGCGTTGCGCACCGAGGCCGGGTTGTTGACGACCAGCGTCTTGGGATGGACGCGCTCGAGGAAATGCGTGGACGTGATGTAGGCGAGATCGAACGGCGGATCCTGCCGCAACAGGATGACGTCGAACGACTGGAGCGCTTCGCGCTTCGCTTCGCCGAGGGTGAAGTGATCGCCGACCTCGTCGCGCACGGTGAGGTGCTGCACCGGCGCCACCAGTTCCTCGCCGCGCAGCGACAGCTTGTCAGGGGTATAGTAGGACAGGCTGTGGCCGCGCTTCTGCGCTTCGAGCAGCAGCGCGAAGGTCGAATCGCCGCGGATGTTGATGCGCGCGATGGGGTCCATCTGGACGGCGACATTCAGTTTCATGGGAGCAGGTCCGGGTCTGTTGAGGGTTCATAGCGTTTTGAAGCGAAGTACGTACCGGTTCGCGTCAAGAAAACGCGTCCAAAAGAGAGTCTTCAGGGGCTGGCGTCGAATGCCGCTAACAGATGGCGTGGCAGACGGCGCGGCGCAATCAGGATCGCGTCGAATCGCAGCTCGAATTCGGCATGTTCGGGATGCGCCATCAGCCAGGCTTGCGCGGCGTCGATGATGCGCCGCTGCTGGCGCGGCGTCACCGCATAGGCCGCCTCGTCGAGGCTGGCGCGGGCCTTGACCTCGATGAAGGCGATCAGGTTGCGCTTCCGCGCCACGAGGTCGATCTCTCCATAGCGGGTGCGAAAGCGTTTGGTGAGAATGCGGTAGCCCTTCGCCATCAGATAGGCGGCCGCCTTGCTTTCGGCCGAAAGCCCGGTGTGGAAGGCCGCGACGCGCTCCGGCGCGGCGCCGCTCGCGGCGGTCTCGGGCGGCGTGACGCCGTCAGTCTTGGCCATCGCCGCCCCTGATTTCCTTCGCGAGCGCCAGCGCGCGGGCATAGACCTCGCGGCGCGGCCGGCCGGAGAGTTCGACGGCATGCGCCACGCTGTCCTTGACGCTGTCGCGCGACAGTGACGTGCGCAGAAGCGCATCCAGATCATGCAGCGTCATGATTTCGGCATCCGCGCGCGGCGGGCCGACGACGAGCACGAATTCGCCGCGGGTCTCCAGTGTGCCGGCATTTGCGGCAAGCTCCGGAATCGGGCCGCGCGTGATCGCCTCGTGCAGCTTGGTCAGTTCGCGGCAGATCGCGGCGTCGCGGCCGGGCATCGCCTCGGCGAGATCGGCCACCGTTTCCTGCACGCGGTTGCCGGACTCGAACATGACAAGCGTGGCGTCGATGCGCGCGAGTTCTGCAAGCCGCGTCCGCCGCGCGACTTGCTTGGAAGGCAAGAAACCCTCGAAGAAAAACCGGTCGGTCGGTAGCGCCGCCACCGACAATGCCGCCAGCACCGAGGAGGCGCCGGGCACCGCGATCACGGCATGTCCGGCGGCCGAGACCTCGCGCACCAGCTTGAAGCCGGGGTCCGATATCAGCGGCGTGCCGGCATCGGATACCAGCGCGATCGAGGCGCCCTGCGCCAGCCGCTCCAGAATCTTGGGCCGCGCCATCACTGCGTTGTGCTCGTGATACGGCTTGAGTTCCGCCGAGATCGCATAGCGCTCGGTCAGGCGGCGGGTGACGCGGGTATCCTCGCAGGCGATGATATCGACCGCGGCCAATGTTTCCAGCGCGCGCAGCGTGATGTCGCCGAGATGCCCGATCGGGGTCGCGACCAGATAAAGCCCGGGCGCCGGCTTCGGGGCATGGTGGATCTGGCTACCGATCAAAAAAGTCCTGTTGGCCGAGCCCGGTTCGGTATCAGACCCGTAGTTGGAACTGGGTTTTGCGCGCATAGTAGCCAATCTAGAGAGGTCTTGGCGCCAGCGCCATATCGGCCGGAGGGCCGGCCTGTTTGAAGTTCCCAGCCGCTTGCGGCAGGCGTGTAATCCTTTTGTTTTAGTTAACCAATTCTGGACAATATGCAGAATCCCGCATCGGATTGAGTAGTGGTTTCGGTGCCTTGGTCGCGAGACCGGGATTCTGGTCGACGGCGGTCGGTCAAGAGAAGAGACAAGATGGTAGGCCCGCTCAATGGCAAGCCTGGATCATTCGGTCCCGGGCGATCCGGACCGACCCGCCGCGCGGCGGTCGGTCTTATCCTCGGCGCCCCGCTGATCGGGGCTTGCTCCGGCAGCCAGGTCTCCAACCCGTTCGGCCCCTCCACAGCCGAGGGATCGGCCGGCCCGCAGCAGCAGCCGCTCGCGGTCGGCAGCGGCCAGGTCAAAGTCGGCCTGATCCTGCCGCTCTCGGCCGCCGGCAATGCCGGCGTCGCCGCGCTATCGATGAAGAACGCCGCCGAGATGGCGCTGGCGGAATTCCAGAATCCGAACGTTCAGCTTCTGATCAAGGATGACGGCGGCAGCCCGCAAGGCGCGCAGCAGGCCGCCCAGCAGGCGCTCGGCGAAGGCGTCGAGATCATTCTCGGCCCGTTGTTCGCGGCCTCGGTGCCGGCGACCGCGCAAGCGGCGCGCACACGCGGCATTCCCGTGATCGCGTTCTCGACCGATTCCAGCGTCGCCGGCCGTGGCGTCTACCTGCTGAGCTTCCTGCCGGAATCGGACGTCAACCGCATCGTCGACTACTCGGCCAGCATCGGCAAGAAATCGTTCGCGGCGCTGCTGCCGGACAATGCCTATGGCAATGTGGTCGAGGCGGCGTTCAAGCAGGCCGCGGGCCGCAAGGGGCGCATCGTTGCCTTTGAGAAATATGCCTCCGACCGTTCGGCGGCGGCGCGCATGGTGGCGCAATCGCTTGGTTCCGCGGACGCGCTGTTCATCGCCGACGACGGCGAATCCGTCGTCGCGACGGCGGACGCGTTGACCGCGGCCGGCGCCAATCTGCGCAACATCCAGTTGCTCGGCACCGGGTTGTGGGACAATCCGCGGGTCTATGCCAGCGCCGCGCTGCAGGGTGGGTTCTATGCCGCGCCGGACCCGACGGGCTTCGTCGCCTTCTCCGCCCGCTACCGTGCCCGGTTCGGCGCCGACCCGGTGCGCACCGCCACGCTGGCCTATGATGCGGTCGCACTGGTCGCCGCGTTGTCGAAGCAGGGGCCGCAACGCTTTGCGCCGGAGACGCTGGCCAACGCGTCGGGCTTTGCCGGCATCGACGGACTGTTTCGGTTCCGCTCCGACGGCACCAACGAGCGTGGACTGGCGGTCATGAAAGTCACGGGCGGCGGCGGCACGCCGGTGGCGGGATCGCCGAAGAGCTTTGGGGCCTGAGATCCTACGCGGCGAGATCGGCGACTACAGCGTCGAGCACCGGAAAGCCGTCTTTCGTCACGCGCAACCGGCCGTCGTCTTCGACGACGATCGCGCCTTCCTCGCGCAGCACGGCGATTCGGCCCGGGTCGAGCGCACGGCCGGACAGCGCCGCATAGCGTGTGGGGTCGATGCCCTCCGCCAGCCGCAAGCCCATCAGCAGAAATTCGTCGGCGCGTTCTTCGCTGTTGAGTTCGTCGTCGGTGATCACGCCATGGCCGTTGGCCTCGACGCGCATCAGCCAGGCCTCGGGGCGCTTATCGGTGGCGAGCGCGTGCCTGATACCGCCGATGTCGAGGCGGCCATGCGCGCCGGGGCCGATGCCGGCATATTCGTCGCCGCGCCAGTAGACCAGGTTGTGCCGGCACTCGGCGCCCGGCCGGGCGTGGTTGGAAATCTCGTAGGCCGGAAGGCCGTGCTGCGCGCAGACTTCCTGCGTCACGTCATAGAGCGTGCGGGCCATCGCTTCGTCCGGCGTTTTCAGTTTGCCGGCGGCATGCAGGCCGAAGAACGGCGTGCCTTCCTCGATGGTGAGCTGGTAGAGCGACAGATGTTCGGCGGCTTCCGAGATTGCGTGCTTCAGTTCGTCGGCCCACATCCGCGGGGTCTGATCCGGGCGGGCGTAGATCAGGTCGAACGAGTAGCGATCGAAGGCTGAGCGTGCGATCGCGACCGCGTCCAGCGCTTCGCGTGCGCTGTGCAACCGTCCGAGCGCCTTCAGCGAGGAGTCGTCAAGCGCCTGCACGCCGAGCGAGACGCGGTTGACGCCGGCGGCCCGATAGCCGCGAAACCGCGTGGCTTCGACGCTGGTCGGGTTGGCCTCCAGCGTCACCTCGACATCGCGGGCAACATTCCAATGCTTGCCGATCGAATCCAGGATCGCGCCGACGGTCTGCGGCTGCATCAGCGACGGCGTGCCGCCGCCGAGGAAGATCGACGTCACGGTTCGGCCGGGCGCGCGCGACGCCGTGGTCTCGATCTCGCGCGCGAACGCGCGGATGAATCGATCCTCGTCGATCGGCGCGTGGCGGACGTGGCTGTTGAAATCGCAATACGGACATTTCGACAGGCAGAACGGCCAGTGCACGTAGACGCCAAAGGCGTCCTGCTTCGCGTAGTGGCGGTGGGCGCTACCCAAGGCATATCTCCGCCAGTTTGACGAAGGCGCGCGCCCGGTGCGACAGGCCGAGCCCGAGCGGCGGCAGGCCGTGCTTTTCGATCGAACTCATCTCGCCAAAGGTCCTGCCGTGCCCGTCGGGCAGGAATACCGGATCGTAGCCGAACCCGGCGGTGCCGCGCGGCGGCCACACCAGCGTCCCGTCGGCGCGGGCCTCCACCTCTTCGAGGTGGCCATCGGGCCAGGCGACGCACAGCGCCGAGACGAAATGTGCCTTGCGCTTGTCGGGCGAGGTGGCGCCGCGTTCCTGCAGCAGGCGCTCGATGCGCGTCATCGCCGCCATGAAGTCCTTGGTATCGCCGGCCCAACGCGCCGAATAGATGCCGGGCGCGCCGTCCAGCGCCTCGACCACGAGACCGGAATCGTCGGCGAAGGCCGTAAGCTGCGTCGCTTTCGCCGCGGCGATCGCCTTGATCGCGGCGTTCGCCCGAAACGTCTGTCCGGTTTCCTCGGGCTCGTCGAGCCCCAATTCGCCCGCGGACACCGCCTCGACCCCGTGCGGCGCCAGCAATTCCCGCATCTCGGCGAGCTTGCCGGGATTATGGGTCGCGATCACGAGGCGGCCGGTGATTCTGCGGTGCTGCGCCATGTCTATTTCTATTCCGTCATGGCCGGGCCTGTCCCGGCCATCCACGTTCTAAAAAGGAAGTCGTGGATGCCGGGTCACGACCTTGTGGGTTACCCGACGGCCAGTTTCTGCAAGTCCACCAGCCGCGCGACACCCTTGCGCGCCAGTTCCATCAGCGCCAGGAACTCGTCCTGCGAGAACGGCGTCTTTTCCGCGGTGCCCTGCACCTCGATGATGCGGCCGTCGCCGGTCATGACGAAATTGGCATCGGTCTCAGCCTCGGAATCCTCTGCATAGTCGAGGTCGAGCACCGGCGTGCCCTGATAGATGCCGCAGGAGATCGCGGCGACGTTGTCGCGCAGCACGTTGGTCTTGAGCATGTTGCGGGTCTTCATCCAGGCGATGCAGTCCGCCAGCGCCACCCAGGCGCCGGTGATCGAGGCCGTGCGGGTGCCGCCGTCGGCCTGGATGACGTCGCAATCGACCGTGATCTGGCGCTCACCGAGCGCTTCGAGGTCGACGGCCGCGCGCAAGGAGCGGCCGATCAGCCGTTGGATCTCGACGGTGCGGCCGCCCTGCTTGCCGGCGGCGGCCTCGCGGCGGGTGCGTTCCAGCGTGGCGCGCGGCAGCATGCCGTATTCGGCCGTGACCCAGCCGCGGCCCTGGCCCTTCAGCCAGGGCGGCAGCCGCTCTTCCAGCGTCGCGGTCACCAGGACGTGGGTGTCGCCGAACTTAACCATGCAGGAACCTTCGGCGTATTTGACCACGCCGCGCTCGAGCGACACGGGGCGCAACTGATCGGGCGCACGGCGGCTTGGCCGCATGGGTAATCCTTTCGAAACCGGTCGGAAACTCACTCGCGCTGCTTGTAGGAGGGGGCGTGCGCAGCGGCAAGGCCTTTTGGACGCGGTTTCATGATGTTTTGACGCCATTTGTCCGCGCCGATGCCATGCAGAAACGGATGCTTGTCATCGTCCGGCCGGGACGACAAATTAGGGCGTCAGGGAGGTAAATGTGGCTCAACACGATCCAATCGGCCTGATCGCGCCGCCTGCCGGGCTGGCCCAGCTCAACGAGCGGTCGCGCGACATTTTTCGTCAGATCGTCGAGAGCTATCTGGCCACCGGCGAACCGGTCGGTTCGCGCAACATCTCCCGCCTGATCGCGGTGCCGCTGTCGCCGGCCTCCGTCCGCAACGTGATGTCGGACCTTGAAGCGCTCGGCTTGATCTACGCGCCGCACACCTCCGCCGGCCGCCTGCCCACCGAGCTTGGATTGCGCTTCTTCGTCGATGCGCTGATGCAGGTCGGCGACCTCACCGAGCCCGAACGGGAATCGATCCAGAACCAGCTCGCCTCCGTCGGTCAGGCGCAATCGGTGGAAGCCGCGCTCGGTGAGGCGCTGACGCGATTGTCCGGCCTGACGCGCGCCGCCGCCGTGGTGCTGACCGCCAAATCCAATTCGCGACTAAAACATATCGAATTCGTTCGCCTCGAGCCGGAGCGGGCGCTGGTGGTGCTGGTCGGGGAAGACGGCCAGGTCGAGAACCGCGTGCTGGCGCTGCCGCCCGGCGTGCCGTCCTCGGCGCTAACGGAGGCGACCAACTTTCTCAATGCGCGGATCAGGGGGCGTACGCTCGCCGAAGCGCGCCTCGAACTCGAAACCGCGCTGACGCAAAACCGCGTCGAACTCGATCAGTTGACGCAGAAGGTGATCGCGGCCGGTATCGCGAGCTGGTCCGGTGGCGACAGCGACGACCGGCAATTGATCGTGCGCGGCCACGCCAATCTGCTGGAAGACCTCCATGCGCTGGAGGATCTCGAACGCGTCAAATCGCTGTTCGACGATCTCGAGACCAAGCGCGGGGTGATCGATCTGCTGGGCCGGGCCGAGCGCGCCGAAGGCGTGCGAATCTTCATCGGCTCCGAGAACAAGCTGTTCTCGCTGTCCGGTTCTTCCACCATCATCGCGCCCTATAGCGACGCCGCGGGCCGCATCGTCGGCGTGCTCGGTGTGATCGGGCCGACCCGGCTGAATTATGCGCGGGTGATTCCGACGGTGGATTACGCCGCCCGCATTGTCAGCCGGATGCTGGGCGGCTGATCCGCCCTGAAACGACCGCAATCAAGGCTGGTTGTGCTTGATTTTCGGTCCCCAAAGCACGATATCCGGCGCAGCAAATCCCCAGCGAACCCAAACCGTTTTTTGAGAAGGCAGTGTTATGACCGATCCGAACCGGCCCAGCGACGACGCGGTGAAACCGGCCCCGACCGGCGAGCCCGTGGTCTCAAAACCCTACATCATGCCCGACGATCCCGAGGAAGGATCGAACGAGGCGTTGACCAAGGAATTGGCCGAGGCGCGCGACAAGGTGCTGCGCACGTTGGCGGAAATGGAAAACCTGCGCCAGCGTACCCGCCGCGAAGTCGCCGATTCCAAAACCTACGGCATCACCGGCTTCGCCCGCGATATCTTGGACATCGCCGACAATCTGCAGCGCGCGCTCGACGCCATCCCGGCCGAAGCCAAGGCGACGGCCGATGCCGGCATCAAGGCCTTCATCGAGGGCGTCGAACTGACCGAACGCTCGCTGCTCAACTCGCTGGAGAAGAACGGCGTCAAGAAGTTCGACCCGTCGGGCGAGAAGTTCGATCCGAATTTCCAGCAGGCGATGTACGAGGTGCCCGATCCGTCGGTGCCGTCGGGCACGGTGGTCCAGGTCGTGCAGGCCGGCTTCATGATCGGCGAACGCGTGCTGCGCCCGGCGCTGGTCGGCGTCTCGAAGGGTGGACCGAAGGCGGCTCCGGCAGGCAGCGAACCAAACACAGCGGCGTAGGCGCCCCTGTCGGAAGAGCGGCTTAGTGCCGGCTTACGCCGCAATATCCTCCGACTTGATCCGCCTGACACCGGCCTTGGACATGTCGGCCCAGGCCTTGGCCAGCGAGCCCTGGGTGTCGATGCCGCGGCAGGCGTCCTCGATCACCCAGGTCTCGAAGCCGGCCTTGCGGGCGTCGAGCGCGCTCCACGCCACGCAGAAATCGGTGGCGAGGCCGGCGAGGAAAACCTTTTTAACCTTGCGTGCCTTGAGATAGGCGGCGAGGCCGGTGGTCGTCTTGCCGTCGGCTTCAGTAAAGGCCGAGTAGCTGTCGACATCCTTGTTGAATCCCTTGCGGATGACGAGGCCGGCATGCGGGATCGCGAGGTCCTTCGACAGCGCTGCGCCGTCCGTGCCCTGCACGCAGTGATCCGGCCACAGCACCTGCTTGCCGTAGGGTAAATCGACGGTCTCGAACGGCTTCTTGCCCGAATGGGTGGACGCGAACGAGACGTGACCCGCGGTGTGCCAATCCTGCGTCATCACCACATTGGCAAAACCCTTGGCGAGGCGGTTGATGGTCGGGATCACCTGCTCGCCGTCCTTCACCGCCAGGCTGCCGCCGGGCAGAAAACAGTTTTGCACGTCGATGACGATCAGCGCGGAAGCGCCATCGGGCTTGATCGGCGCGGCGCGAACTGCGCCCGGCGCCAGGGTCGAAACGGATGTCATGGCGAGACCTGTCAGAACCAGCCTGCGAGTCAACATGGCGCACCTCCCCGATGAACCTGCGGAAAGCTAGTGCGACGGCGGTACGAACGAAAGCCCGAAGTTTCGGCGCGACGGCACGTTTCCGGTTCAGGTCTGCGGCCGAATGCCGTCACGTACCGCGCGGAAGCGCGGGAACGCCGTGGCCCAGTCGGTCCGTGGCGAAGAGCCGATGATGCGCATCGAGGTCTGGGACCCGAACCGCAGCCACTGCACGATCGTGACCGGTGTGTTGTCCTTGCCGCTGATGGCGTCGATCCGCGTCTCGTAGCCCGGCTGGCCGTCGATGCGGACCGGCTCGGACATCGTGATCCGCCCGTCGCGCACGCCGGGAATGGTGGTCGCGATCTGCTGGGCGAAGCGGCCGCGATCGTCCGGCGAGGCCGCCGTCGAGCCGATCATGCCGATGATCATGAAGGGGGCGACTTCAAACCCGGTCTTTTCGTCGCCGTCGGAGATGATGACGGCGGCGCCCGGCGCCAGCGTTCGGATGTTCTTGAAGTTCGAGAGTTCGCCGACCTTGAACGGCAGCAGCCCGAGCTGTTCCTCGACCGGGACCTCGTTGCGGATCACGGCGGAGGCGAACATCTGGCGCACGGCGTCGTCGGTATAGATCCTGGAGGTGTTCTCCGGCACCTGCACGGCGACGTAGCCGGAGAAGGTCGGGCCGGGCAGGATCATCGAATAGCGGCGCACCGGGCCGGTCGCGTCCTTGGCGTTCTCGACGGTGTAGTAGGCGAGCCCGGCCGCCGTCTCGATGCTTTCCGGCTTGATCCCGCCCACGCCGCCCGGAGCGGCCTTGAAGGCATTGGCGACCTCGCCATAGGCCTCGACCGGGAGGTCGGCAATCAGGACCTTGACCCCCTGATCCTCGGTCTCGAACCCGACAAATCCGCGCGCCTTGTTGAGGCCGACCAGCGGCGTCATGCCCACCCTGGCGCCCGGCGGGAAGACCGGGTCGGCGGCGAAGGCGGAGGAGGACACCGTCGAAGCGCCTGCAAGGATCAGGACAGCCGCGGCGAGGTTCAGGCTAAGCTTCATGAAGGATCTACCGGGTTTGAACGAGGGCCGTTCAGTGCGGCCCGGAACGCAGCTTGCGGATCTCTGGTTGAATCTTGCGGCTTTCGGACGCGACAGGGGGCGTCCGGGCCGGCCCGCCTTTTAGCGGTTTTGGTGTCCCTGCAACAGGGGAGCCTTGGCTTCCGTTCCACCCGTCACGCCCTGATAGGTGTGCATTTCGCCGGATTATCATGACGATCAGGGCGGTTTTTCAGGCGTCTGCAGCGGCCAAATACCGCGCTTCCACTCGGCGGCGGCGGGCCCTCCGCGGCGGGGCAATCCCCGCGGCACGACGAGCGGCCTTCTACCTCTGCCGATGTGTTAACGCGGCCGGCCTCCGGCTCGGCTGATGCAATCTTTCAAACGTCAGCCATTTCAGGCCGTAAGCTTGCGTTCGGTCCTTGCGGGGCAGACCCCCCCTCCTATATGAGGCTCACCGTCGCAATATCGCGAGTAATTGATCGTTGGGGGTTCGGTTAGGTGCGCCGTCCAGGGCCCAGCCAACCTGCCGCAAAAAGAAGGATATGAGGACCATGGGAAAGGTCATTGGGATCGATCTCGGCACCACGAATTCGTGCGTCGCCGTAATGGATGGCAAGACTGCCAAAGTCATCGAGAACGCCGAGGGCATGCGCACCACGCCGTCGATCGTGGCCGTCACCGATGACGGCGAGCGCCTCGTCGGCCAGCCCGCCAAGCGGCAGGCCGTGACCAATCCCGAGCGGACGTTCTTCGCCGTGAAGCGCCTGATCGGCCGCCGCTATGACGACCCCATGGTCGAAAAGGACAAGAAGCTCGTCCCATACAAGATCGTCAAGGCATCGAACGGCGACGCCTGGGTCGAAGCCGACGGCAAGACCTATTCGCCCTCGCAGGTCTCCGCCTTCATCCTGCAGAAGATGAAGGAGACCGCGGAAGCCCATCTCGGCCAGAAGGTCGACCAGGCCGTCATCACGGTTCCCGCCTATTTCAACGACGCCCAGCGCCAGGCCACCAAGGACGCCGGCAAGATCGCCGGCCTCGAAGTGCTGCGCATCATCAACGAGCCCACGGCGGCCGCGCTGGCCTACGGTCTCGACAAATCGAAATCCGGCACCATCGCAGTCTACGACCTCGGTGGCGGCACCTTCGACGTGTCCATCCTCGAGATTGGCGACGGTGTGTTCGAGGTGAAGTCCACCAACGGCGACACCTTCCTCGGCGGTGAAGATTTCGACATGCGCCTCGTCTCCTATCTGGCCGACGAGTTCCAGAAGGAGCAGGGCATCAACCTGCGCAACGACAAGCTCGCCCTGCAGCGCCTGAAGGAAGCCGCTGAAAAGGCCAAAATCGAACTGTCGTCGACGACGCAGACCGAAATCAACCTGCCGTTCATCACCGCCGACCAGACCGGTCCGAAGCATCTGACGATGAAGCTGACCCGCGCCAAGTTCGAGGCGCTGGTCGACGATCTCGTCCAGAAGACCATCGAGCCGTGCCGCAAGGCGCTGAAGGACGCGGGCCTCACCGCCGCCGAAATCGGCGAAGTGGTTCTGGTCGGCGGCATGACCCGCATGCCGAAGGTCCAGGAAGTCGTGAAGCAGCTGTTCGGCAAGGAGCCGCACAAGGGCGTCAACCCGGACGAAGTCGTCGCCATCGGCGCCGCGATCCAGGCCGGCGTGCTGCAGGGCGACGTCAAGGACGTGCTGCTGCTCGACGTCACCCCGCTGTCGCTGGGCATCGAGACGCTGGGCGGCGTGTTCACCCGCATCATCGACCGCAACACCACGATCCCGACCAAGAAGAGCCAGGTGTTCTCGACCGCCGAGGATAACCAGAACGCGGTCACCATCCGCGTCTTCCAGGGCGAGCGCGAAATGGCGGCCGACAACAAGGTGCTCGGTCAGTTCGACCTGATGGGCATCCCGCCGGCACCGCGAGGCATGCCGCAGATCGAGGTCACGTTCGACATCGACGCCAACGGCATCGTCAACGTCTCGGCCAAGGACAAGGCGACCGGCAAGGAGCAGCAGATCCGGATCCAGGCCTCCGGCGGCCTGTCGGAAGCCGACATCCAGAAGATGGTCAAGGACGCCGAGGCCAACGCGGCCGAGGACAAGAAGCGCCGCGAGGCGGTCGACGCCAAGAATCATGCCGACGCGCTGGTGCATTCCACCGAGAAGGCGCTGGCCGAGCACGGCGCGAAGGTCGAGGAAAGCGAGCGCCGCGCCATCGAGGACGCGGTCGGCGACCTCAAGGAGGCGCTGAAGGGCGACGACGCCGAGGCCATCAAGGCCAAGACCAACACGCTGGCGCAGGCTTCGATGAAGCTCGGCGAGGCGATGTACAAGCAGCAGGCCGAAGCGGACGCCAAGCGCGACGCCGCCAAGGATGACGTGGTCGACGCGGAGTTCACCGAGGTCGACGACGACAAGAACAACAAGAAGTCGGCCTGAGGCTCGCTTTCGATCATGGCCTCCACACCAAGAGCGCAGGCGCGGCGTCTCGAGGAGTGGGGGTCATTTTTCGTTAAGCCGAAGCCTGCATCCTTCCTTGGAGGAGGGCCTGCGCTATGACGACGTATTTCGGGCGGGTTTGACGCATGTCCACCAAGCGCTGCTACTACGAGACCCTGGAAGTCGAACGAAACGCGGACGACAGCAAGCTCAAGTCGGCGTTCCGCAAGCTGGCGATGAAATGGCACCCGGACAGGAACCCGGGCGACGCCGCCAGCGAAATCAAGTTCAAGGAAATCAACGAGGCCTATGAGGTCCTCAAGGACGGCGAGAAGCGCGCCGCCTATGACCGCTACGGCCATGCCGCGTTCGAGCAGGGCATGGGCGGCGGCGGCCCCGGCTTCGGCGCCGGCTTCGCCTCGTCCTTCTCCGATATTTTCGAGGATCTGTTCGGCATGGCCGGGCAGCGTGGCCGAGGCGGCGGTCGCGAGCGCGGCGCCGACCTGCGCTACAACATGGAAATCACCCTGGAGGAGGCGTTCCAGGGCAAGACCGCGCAGATCGAAATTCCGGTCTCGGTCACCTGCGAGCCATGCTCGGGCACCGGCGCCAAGGCCGGCACCAAGCCGAAGACCTGCTCGACTTGCGGCGGCGCCGGCCGCGTGCGGCAGGCGCAGGGCTTTTTCACGCTGGAGCGGACCTGCCCGAGCTGCCAGGGCCGCGGCCAGATGATCGAGGACGCCTGCCCGAGTTGCGCAGGGTCCGGGCGCGTCACGCGCGACCGGACCTTGTCGGTCAACATCCCGCAGGGCGTCGAGGACGGCACCCGGATTCGCCTTGCCGGCGAAGGCGAGGCGGGGGTGCGCGGCGGGCCGCCCGGCGACCTCTACATCTTCCTGTCGCTCGCGACCCACGAGTTCTTCCAGCGCGACGGCGCTGACCTGCATTGCCGGGTTCCGATCTCGATGGTGGCGGCGGCGCTCGGCGGGGAATTCGAAGTGCCGACCATCGACAAGGGCAAGACCAAGGTGAAGGTGCCGGCGGGGACACAGTCCGGACGTCGTTTCCGCATTGCATCAAAGGGCATGCCGGTGCTGCGCTCGCGCCAGACCGGCGACATGTACGTGCAGGTCATGGTGGAAACGCCGCAGAACCTGACGAAGAAGCAGCAGGAATTGCTCTCCGAATTTGAAAAACTGTCTTCCGGCGCCACGCAGCCGGAGGCTGCGGGCTTCTTCACCAAGGTCAAGGATTTCTTCGGCAATCGCGCTTGATCCGGGTCGCTTCGCTGCCGGCAGGCGCCGTGTGAACGCAGCCCTCGCATGCCAGTCAGGATCCATTCAGCCGACATCGGGTCATATTTTTGCATCGCGGACACCGCAGCACGACTGCGATGTCGCGGTGTGGCTTGACCACATCGCTACCGCCCTATACGTCTTTATGACCGTTTTCTGACATCCCGCTGGGTTGGCGGGCCCCGCCTGGTAGCGACATGCCCTTGCAATCGTCCGTGCGTGCGTTGAAGAAACCTCTCCGTCTCGACGATGAGGTCCGCTTCCTCCGTTCATGGATCGAAAAGCCGCTTCACATGGGCGCGGTGATGCCGTCGAGCAAGCTGCTGGCGCGCACCATGGCGCAGTATGTCGACGTCGAGTCGGAAGGGCCGGTGATCGAACTCGGCCCCGGCACCGGCGCGATCACCAATGCGCTGATCGAACACGGCGTCGACCAGAAGCGGCTGGTGCTGGTCGAATACAATCCCGGTTTCTGCGCGCTGCTGCGAGATCGCTATCCGCAGGCCAGGGTCGTGCAGGGCGACGCCTATGCGCTGCGGGCCTCCCTCAACAAGGTGCTCGATGCCCCGGCTTCCGCCGTGGTGTCCGGCCTGCCGCTCGTGACCAAACCGATGCTGACCCGCCTGAAGCTGATCCGCGATGCCTTCCAGGCGCTGGCGCCCGGCGCGCCCTTCGTGCAGTTCACCTATTCGGTCGCGCCGCCGATCCCGAAATCGCTGCCGGGCGTGTCCACAGAGGCCTCCGAGCGGATCTGGATGAACCTTCCGCCGGCGCGGGTCTGGGTGTATCGCAAGGGCTGATACGCCACGTATTCGCGTGGCAGGTTTGCCCGAATACGAATTCAAATATGAATGCACTGAAAATCCTCGTGATCCCGGGATCGCTGCGCACGGGCTCGCTCAATGCGAAGCTGGCGGCGGTGGCCGCCCGTACGCTGGCGCTCGAGGGCGCCGAGGTCACCCGGATCTCGCTGTCGGATTTTCCGCTGCCGATCTATGACGGCGACGTTCAAGCCAAGTCCGGCGTGCCCAAGCACGCGGTCAATCTGAAGCGCATGATGGCGGCCCATCATGGCGTGCTGATCGTGACGCCGGAATACAATTCCTCGGTGCCGGCGCTGCTCAAGAACGCCATCGACTGGGTGAGCCGGGTGCAGGATACGCACGAGACCCGCGGGCAGGTGTTTCGCAACCGGGTATTTGCGATCGCGTCCGCCTCGGGCGGCCGACTCGGCGGTGCCCGCGCGCTGGCGGCGCTGCGGCTGATCCTGGCGGCCTGCCACGCCCAGGTGATCCCGAACCAGCTTGCGCTGGCGTTCGCGGAAGACGCCTATGACGAAATGGACCGCCTGAAGAACACGGCTGACGCCGACGCGCTGAAAGCGCTGGCGCGGCAGCTGATCGATGTTTCCCAACGCATGATGTGAGGTGACATGCAGCCAGCCGATATCGCAGCGAAGGACCGCCTGATCGTCGCGCTCGATCTGCCCGGCGTGGCCGAAGCCGAGGCGATGATCGCGCGGCTCGGCGACAGCGTGAGCTTCTACAAGATCGGCTATCAGCTCGGCTATGCCGGCGGCTTGCCGCTGGCCCAGCAGCTGGCCAAGTCCGGCAAGAAGGTCTTTCTCGATCTCAAGCTGCACGACATCGGCAACACGGTCGCGCGCGGCGTCGAGAGCGTGGCCAAACTTGGCGCGACCTTCCTCACCGTGCACGCCTATCCGCAGACCATGAAGGCTGCGGTCGAGGCGCGCGCCGGCTCTGGCCTGAAGATCCTCGCGGTCACGGTGCTGACATCCTATGACGATGGCGATCTGCACGCCGCCGGCTATCGCCTCGGCGTCTCCGACCTGGTGGAGGCACGCGCGCAGCAGGCGCAGCTGCTCGGCGTCGACGGCCTTGTTTCTTCGCCCGAGGAGGCGGCGGCGTTGCGGCGGATCGTCGGCCACCAGATGCGGCTGGTAACCCCCGGCATCCGGCCGGCGGGTGCTGCAACCGGCGACCAGAAGCGCATCATGACCCCGGCCCGCGCGATCGCCGCCGGCGCCGACTATCTGGTGGTCGGCCGGCCGATCACCGAGGCCGGCGATCCCAAAGCGGCGGCGGATACCATTCAGGCTGAAATCAAGCAGGCGTTGGGATAGACAGGTTGGCTAGTGAAAACGGAGATTGGTATGGCCAAGGGATACTGGATCGCGCGCGTCGACGTGCACAACATGGATGGCTACAAAGAGTACATCGCGCAGAATGGCCCGGTATTCGCAAAATACGGCGCCAAATTCCTGGTGCGTGGCGGCCAGCACGAGGTCAAGGAAGGCTCCTCGCGATCGCGCAACGTCGTGCTCGAATTCAAGGATTACGAGACCGCGCTGGCCTGCTACAATTCGCCCGAATATGCCCGGTTGGTCGCGATCCGCAGTCCGCACTCCGAGGGCGACCTCGTCATCATCGAAGGCTATGACGGCCCGCAGCCCTGAGGGCGGCCTCTTGGTCCGGGCTTGGTTGGATGCGAACGAGCCGTCAAGCCGGCGAGGTGATGCAACGCCGGGCAGTGGGCGCGGATAGGGAATCATGAGCGCTCGGGATTTCCTCGCGCTGAGCGATTTGACCAGCAGCGATGCTATGGCGCTCATCGAGCGCGCTCAGGACATGGCCGCGTTCTGGAGCCAGCGACGCATGGTTCAGAGCTTGGTTGACCATCGCTATGCGCTCGTGGTGAACGATAGCGGGTGGAGGAATACGACGGCCTTTGATTTAGGTATTCAGGCGATGGGCGGCATCTGCACCCATGTCCCATTGCGCTGGGATATGAGGGAGGATGTGGCTGATCTCGCTGCATATCTCGATAATTGGTTTGATGGAATCATCACCCGAGCGCCGGAGCTGTCGGTGATCCAGAGCCTCGCCAATGCGGCTCGTGTTCCGGTCGTCAATGCGCGGACCCGGCAAAACCATCCCTGTGAAACGCTCGGCGATCTAGCGTTTCTTTTCCACCGGCGCGGCTCCATCGAGGGATTGAAGATCGGAGTTGTTTCTCCGAAATCAAACATTCTTGGATCATGGATCGAAGCGGCAGTGGCTCTGCCAATCAACGTCGTGCAGGTCTATCCCGACAAATGGCACGATAAGGAAGCGGCTATTTCCACACGTCGATTTCGTACTAGTGTCCAAATGAACGATCTCGTTGATGCGGACGTTATCGTGACAGACTGTTGGCCTGCCGATGCTGATCCCGAGGAAGTGCTCGACTATCAAATCACTCCCGGACTGTTGGGCAGGCTTGATCCGAATGCCGACTTTCTACCTTGTCCACCGGTGTCGCGTGGAAAGGAGGCGTCCGCCGCCGCGATAAAGCATCCGGCTTGTCGCGTTTTTGAAGCCAAGGCATTCCTGTTGCACGCTCAAAATGCTGTTCTGGAGTGGGTATCCGACCCAGCATGAGCGGAGGCCATGCCTTGAGGGTACCGTGGCCTTGAGCATGACAGGTGCAGCAGAGCGGTTGCCGGAACGGCCCGCTGCCGCTATAGGGCGTTGAGGGGAAAAGCCATGGCCGACATGCGATTGATCGTAGCGGGAGCCGGCGGCCGGATGGGCCGCGCGCTGGTGCGCGTCATCTCGGAAACGCCGGGGGCGGTACTGGTCGGCGCATTGGAAGCGCCGGGCTCGGAACTGCTGGGCAGGGATGCCGGGGTACTCGCCGGTTTGCCGGAGAACGGCGTCAAGCTGTCCGCCGATCTGTGGACAATGTCGGCCAATGCCGACGGCATCGTCGACTTCACCGTGCCGGCCGCGACCATCGCCAATGTCGCGATCGCGGCCCAGCGCGGCATCGCGCATATCATCGGAACCACCGGCCTTTCGATGTCGGACATGGCCGTGATCAAGAGCGTCACCTCGCGCGCGGTGGTGGTGCAGTCGGGCAATATGAGCCTCGGCGTCAACCTGCTGGCGGCGGTGGTCAAGCGCGTGGCGCGCTCGCTCGACGAAAGCTTCGACATCGAAATCGTCGAGATGCATCACAAGGCCAAGATCGACGCGCCATCGGGAACGGCGTTCCTGCTGGGCGAAGCCGCCGCCGCCGGCCGTGACATCGACCTGCATGCCCGCTCGGTCCGCGGCCGCGACGGGCAGACCGGCGCACGACGGCCGGGCGATATCGGCTTCGCCGCGTTGCGCGGCGGCACCGTCGTCGGCGATCACAGCGTGATCTTCGCCGGCCCGATGGAGCGCATCGAACTCACCCACCGCGCCGAGGACCGCACCATGTTCGCACAGGGCGCGATCAAGGCCGCGCTGTGGGCGCACGGCAAGCAGCCCGGCTTCTATACCATGACCGACGTGCTCGGGCTCGTCGACTTCTGATCGAAGCTTCGCCCGTCAGGTTCGTTTGGCCGGGCGCAGCAATGACGCGCCGGTCATTTCTTTCGGCTTCGGCAATTGCATCAGGTCGAGCAATGTCGGCGCAATGTCGGCCAGCCGGCCGTCCGCCAACGATACGTCGCCGCCGCCCTGGAGCATCAGCGGCACCGGGCCCGTGGTGTGCGAGGTATGCGGTCCGCCGGTGACGGGGTCGCGCATCATCTCGCAATTGCCGTGATCGGCCGTCACCAGCAGGGCACCTCCGGCGCGTTGAATCGCATCCGAGATCTTGCCGAGCCCGGTATCGACGGTTTCGACTGCCTTGATCGCGGCCGGCAGGCTTCCGGTGTGGCCCACCATGTCGGGATTGGCATAGTTCAGGACGATCAGGTCGTACTTGCCGGAATCGATGGCGTTGACGACTTTTTCCGTCAACTCAGGCGCTGACATTTCCGGTTGCAGGTCGTAGGTTGCGACCTTGGGCGAGGGCACCATGATGCGGTCTTCGCCGGGAAACGGCTCTTCGCGCCCGCCGTTGAGAAAATAGGTGACGTGGGGATACTTCTCCGTTTCGGCGAGACGCAACTGGGTCCGCTTCGCGGCCGAAGCGACCTCGCCCAAAATGTTGGGAAAGGTCTCCGCCGGAAACATCGTCTGCATCAGCTTGTCGAGGTCGTCGCTGTATTGCGTCATGCCGACCGCTGCGGCGAAATGGATTTTGCGCTTGCGCGCGAAACCGGCAAATGACGGATCGAGCATCGCGCCGAGAATCTCGCGGACACGATCGGCGCGGAAGTTGAAGGAAAGAACGCCGTCGCCGTCCTTGATGCCGGCATAACTGCCGATCACCGACGGTTCGATGAATTCGTCGGTCAGATTTTTTGCGTACGCCTCCGATATCGCCGATTTCGCGTCGGGGAAGCGCGGGGCGCCGGCTTCGACGATGGCGTTATAAGCCCTGCTGACGCGATCCCAGCGCTTGTCGCGGTCCATCGCGTAGTAGCGACCGATCACGGTGGCGACCGGGACGGAGGGCGGCAGTGCGGCCTCCAGCCGCTTCAAACTGTCGAGCGCCGATTTCGGCGGCGTATCGCGTCCGTCCGTCAGGACGTGCACGACGCATGGCACGCCATTCTCGGCGAGGATTTTGGCGAGCGCTGCGGCGTGGTCCTCATGCGAATGCACGCCGCCCGGGGACACCAGCCCGAGCAGATGGCAGGTGCCGCCGCTCTGTTTCAGCGCCTGGATCAGGGAGCGGAGCGTAGTGATGGATTTGATGCTGCCGGACGCGATCGCGTCGTTGATCCGCGGCAGGTCCTGCATCACGACGCGGCCTGCGCCGATGTTGAAATGCCCAACCTCGGAATTGCCCATTTGCCCATCGGGTAGACCGACATCGCGTCCCGATGTCTTCAGGAGGGCGTGCGGGCTCGCGGCCCAGAGCCGGTTGAAATTCGGTGTGTTCGCCTGCCGGACGGCATTATCGACCGGATCCTCGCGCCAGCCCCAACCATCCAAAATGGCCAGCATCACCGGACGACGTTCTTGCATGGGCTCACCTTCCCCTGTTGCGACGGGTGGTTGTGAGCGATCATGTAGGGATCGTCAATCTTTGCCGGTAGGGGGCAATGCTGTCGGCTTATTGGAATTTACCGTCCAAAGCCAACGAGTTAGACCTGTAGCCCGCATGAGCATTTGCGATATGCGGGACCTGCGTCCGCGGCGTCCCTCATGTCGCAAGTGCTCATGAGGGCAACAATTCCTTCTCATCCTCTACAAGATCAGTGCAGCCCCAACTGCCCCGCTTCCCAGCCGAGCATCGCCTGCTTGCGGGTGATGCCCCAGTGATAGCCGGTCAGCGTGCCGCCCTTGCCCATCGCGCGGTGGCACGGCACCACGAAGGACACCGGGTTGCGTCCAACCGCGGCGCCGACCGCGCGCGACGCCTTCGGATTACTGATCTTGGTGGCGATGTCGGAATAGCAGACCGCGCGGCCCATCGGAATTTTCAGCAGCGTCTCCCACACCCGCACCTCGAAATCCGTGCCGATCAGGATCACGCGCAGCGGCTGGTCGGGCCGCCACAACCGCGTATCGAAGATGCGCTGCGCCAGGGCGGTGGTGCCGTCGTGATCCTCGACATAGGTCGCGTTCGGCCAGCGACGCTTCATGTCCGCAAAGGCCGCCGGCTCCTCGCCCGGATCGGCGAAGGCCAGTCCCGCCAGCCCGCGCTCGCTCGCAATCACGATCGCCGTACCGAAAGGGCTGGCATGGAAGCCGTAGCGCAGCGTCATGCCGGCGCCGCCGTTCTTCCACTCGCCGGGCGACATCGCTTCATGGGTGACGAACAGATCGTGCAGCCGGCCAGGGCCCGACAGGCCAGAGTCGAGCGCGGCGTCGAGCACGCTGGCGGAACCGCGCAGCAGGCCTTTGGCGTGGTCGAGCGTCAGTGCCTGCATGAAGGCCTTCGGCGTCAGCCCGGCCCAGCGGCGGAACAGATGGTGCAGTTCGTCCGGCGTCACGGCAGCGGCATCCGCCATCGCCTCGATGGTCGGCTGGGTGCGCCAGTGCTCGGAGATGAAGGCGATGGCGCGGCGCACCGAGTCATAGTCACGCAGCGCGGCGTTCTGGGGGCCCGGCTTGGCCAGGCGCTGGTCATGGATCGCTAGGGTCATCATGGGGCTTGATTTAGAGGTCATGCCCGCTCCGGCCCACCCGGTTTCCGATAACGATCAAACGACCGGGTTATAGGTGACACCGCGCTTGGCGGCCTGCAACGCAGCCAGTAACGCCTTGGAAAGGCTCTCTTTTTCCTCAGGTCCCAGATCATATCCAATGGACAGGCGGCGGCCGCGGGAAACCAGGTAGAGCCGCTCGATGCCAAACTCCGGATCGCCGGTTTTCTCCAGCTGCACCCAAAGCGGGTTGAGCGTCCATTCCACGACATGGCCGCGGTGGCTGACCCGGCGCACGCGCAATTCCGAGGGCGTCATCACGATGTCCTCAGTGGCGGAGGCGCTGCGGAAATTGACCCGGAATGCCCAGTAGATCACGAGCACGTCCAGTCCGAAAAAGCCGAACACCGGCCAGGCGCCCATTAGCCAGAACGCGACACCCGCGGCGAAACTGACCGCGCCGATGAACGCCATCAGCACGAAAAAGCCGGTGCGGTTGAGCGAGCGATGCGGCGTCACCCGCGCCGAAAACAGGGTCGGCTGGTCGAGCGGCGGATCAAAGTCGTTGCCTGCGGTCATGGCGGGTCAGTATATCCCGATCATGGCCAAAATCACCCGCTCCGTCGGCCCTAAACGATCGGGCATTTCACCTATGCCAAAAAGGCCCACCACGAAGGCCGCGAAGCCCGCGCCGACAATGCCGGCCAAGGCAAAAAAAACCGGGAAAAAGCCCCGCAGGGCAAAACCCTGGACGCCGGACGAGGTCCGCGAGGCCTTCAGCCGTTTTCGAAAACACAACCCGGAGCCGAAGGGCGAACTGGAACACCTCAACCCATATACGCTGCTTGTGGCCGTAGTGTTGTCGGCACAGGCGACCGACGCCGGCGTCAATCGCGCGACGCGGTCGCTGTTCGCGGTCGCCGATACGCCGCGAAAGATGCTCGATCTCGGCGAAGACAAGGTCCGCGAATACATCAAGACCATCGGGCTTTACCGCAACAAGGCCAGGAACGTCATCGCGCTGTCGGAAAAGCTGATCGCTGAATTCGGCGGCGAGGTGCCGCGCACCCGCGCCGAGATCGAGACGCTGCCGGGCGCCGGACGCAAGACCGCCAATGTCGTGCTCAACATGGCCTTTGGTGAGCACACCATGGCAGTGGATACCCATGTGTTCCGCGTCGGCAACCGCACCGGGCTGGCGCCCGGCAACACGCCGCTGGATGTCGAGCTGGGGTTGGAAAAAGTGATCCCCTCCGAATTCATGTTGCACGCCCATCACTGGCTGATCCTGCACGGCCGCTACACCTGCCTCGCCCGCAAGCCGCGCTGCGGCGTTTGTCTGATCAACGATCTCTGCCGCTGGCCGGAAAAGACGGTGTGAGGCACGGCCGCCCCGACACGTTTGGAACATCAAAGGGCTAAAATAATCGCATGATCGCGCGCTTTCTTCTGTCCGGGGCCGACAGGCAGGGATCGCGAAAATGAACCATACGGCCGCGCTGGTTTCGCTGGCGACCTCGATTCCGCCGCATCAATTCCATCAGAAGCAAATCCTCGAGGCGGCGCACGAACTCCTCGCGGATCGATATCCGCAGTTCGAAACGCTCTCCAGCCTGTTTGCCAATACCGGCATCCGCCATCGTTACGGAGTCAAGCCCATCGAATGGTATCTCGAACGGCGCGGCTGGCCGGAGCGGACGCAAGCATTCCTGGAAGGCGCGCAATCCCTGTTCGTGGATGTCGCGCGAAAAGCCCTCGCGCGCGCCGGTCTTGCGGCCGGCGATGTCGATACCGTCGTCACGGTATGTTCGACCGGGATCGCGACGCCGACGCTGGAGGCGCGCGTCGCAAGCCAGCTCGGTCTGCGCAGCGATGTGTCGCGGGTGCCTGTTTTCGGCTTAGGCTGCGCGGGCGGCGTGTCGGGGCTGTCGATCGCGTCGCGGCTGGCGCAGGCAAGGCCCGGTAGCAACGTGCTGCTGGTCGCGCTCGAACTCTGCACGCTGGCGGTGCGCCACGATGAGTTGACAAAGGCCAACATCGTTGCCGCCAGCCTGTTCGGCGACGGCGCGGCGGCGATCGTGCTGCGCGCCGGCGATGGCGGTGTGACGCAGATCGAGGCGACCAGCGAAAAATTGTGGCCCGACACGCTCGATATCATGGGGTGGAGTGTCGATCCCGAGGGATTCGGCGTGATCTTCCAACGCACGATCCCCGACTTCGTCGCCGAGCATTTCGGCCCGGCGGTAAGCGAAATGCTTTCGCGAATGCAACTTTCGGCCGCGGATATCGATCGCTTCATCTGCCATCCCGGCGGCAGCAAGGTCATTACGGCGCTGGAGCGCGCGCTGGCGTTGCACCAGGGAACGCTTGACCACGAGCGGGAGGTGATCGCCGACTACGGCAACATGTCGGCGCCGACCGTGCTGTTCGTGCTGGAGCGCGCCATGGCGCAAGGCCTGCCGGCGCGTTCGCTGCTGACCGCGCTCGGGCCCGGCTTCACCGCCAGCTGCGTCGCCTTGCGGCACGCCGCATGAGCCTTGCATCGATCATCCTGCTGCTGGTTACGCTGCAACGGCTGGGCGAGCTGGTTATCGCCCGCCACAACACCCGCCGGCTGCTGGCGCGCGGCGCGATCGAAATCGGCGCCGGTCACTATCCCCTGATCGTATCAGTTCATGCCGCCTGGCTGATCGCGCTCTGGATCTGGGGACGCGACCAGGACGTGAATCTCCCGGCCGTTGCCGGCTTCGTCTTGCTGCAGGGCCTGCGTCTGTGGATTCTCGCTACGCTGGGACGGCGATGGACCACGCGCATCATCGTGCTGCCGGGCGAGCCGCTGGTGGCGTCGGGGCCTTATCGATATCTTTCGCATCCCAACTATGCGGTCGTCGCGGGCGAGATCGCCCTGCTTCCGCTCGCTTTGTACCTGCCGATGCTGGCGCTGGTCTTCACCGCGCTCAACGCCGCTGTACTGGCAATCCGGATTCGTGCCGAAACCGATGCGCTCGCCGCCGGCAGCGCACGGCTGGCGCGACCGGTCCCATGAGCAGCCTGCAGGAGGAGTTTCCGTCCGGCGCCATGGCCGTCACGCCTGCTGTCGCAGCCTGGGCCGCCTTCCTCCTGATGTGCCTCGGCATGTTCATGGCGATTCTCGATATCCAGGTGGTGGCGACGTCGCTGCCTGCCATCCAGCAAGCGCTTGCTATCTCTCCCGACGCGATGAGCTGGATCCAGACCGCCTATCTGATCGCGGAGGTAGTCGCGATCCCCCTGACCGGCCTGCTCGCGCGCGCGATGACCTTGCGGTGGCTGGTCGCCTCCGCGGTGACGCTCTTTACGCTGGCATCGATCGGTTGCGCCTACAGCGCTGGCTTCGCCGCCCTGATTGTTTTCCGCGTGGTGCAGGGATTCGCCGGTGGTGTGCTGATCCCTGCCGTCTTCACCGCGGTATTTTGGCTGTTTCCACAGCGGCTGCATGCCGTCGCCACCACGATCGGCGGCGCCGTCGCGGTGCTGGCGCCGACGATCGGTCCGGTGGTCGGCGGCTGGATCACCGATACCTGGTCGTGGCCGTGGCTGTTCCTGATCAACGTCGCTCCCGGATTGATCGTGGCCTCCGCGACGCCGTTTCTGTTGCCGCGCCAGCCCACCGATTTTGCAGGGTTGGCGAAGCTGGATTTCGGGGCTCTGGTACTGCTGGCCGCGGCTCTCACGTCGCTTGAGATCGGCCTGAAGGAAGCGCCGCATCGCGGCTGGTGGTCGCCCACCTCCATTGTCCTGCTGGCGGCAAGCGCGGCCGGCCTGGGTCTGTTCGTCCGTCGCAGTCTGGGCGCGGTACATCCGGTGGTGCGGTTGGTGACGTTGCAGCGGCGATCGTTCGCGGTTGGCTGCGCCTTGAGCTTTTGCCTTGGTGTCGGTCTGTTCGGCTCGGTCTATCTGATGCCGGTGTTCCTGGCGTTCGTGCGCGGGCACGATGCCTTCGAGATCGGCACCATCATGCTGGTGACCGGGATCGCCCAGCTCGTTGCCGCGCCGATCGCTGCGATCCTGGAAAACCGGATCGGCGCACGTGCCCTCACCGCCGCCGGGTTTGCGTTGTTCGCGCTGGGGCTCGGCCTCAGCGCCTTCCAGCCGCGCACCGCCGATTTCGACGCGATGTTCTGGCCGCAGATCGTTCGCGGCGTCGCCATCATGTTTTGCCTGCTACCGCCGACCCGCATCGCGCTCGGCGCGCTGCCCGAAGCTGACGTCGCCGATGCCAGCGGGCTGTTCAACCTGATGCGCAATCTCGGCGGCGCCATCGGCATCGCGTTGATCGACACCATCCTGTACGGTCGCGCCGCGCTCCATGCCGAGGATTTTCGCGACCGCCTGCTGGCGGGCGACATCAGCGCGGCGAAGGCGATCGGCCTCGATCCGACGCTGCTCGCCAACCGGCCGCCGGGACCGCCCGACGCAGCCGCCGTCGCGTTCGTGCGACCGATGGTCGAAAAGGCGTCGCTGGCGCTTTGCGTCAACGAAGCCTGGGCGATGCTCGCCTGCGTCGCAATTGTGGGCGTGCTGCTGGTGCCGTTCGCTCGCGATCGGACGGATCCGACAGGCAGCTAAACAGTGGGAACGCCGCTCCGCCGCACCGGCTCGATCAGCTCCGGCCGGGGGCCCGATAACCGCTTGTGCATATGCACCATGAAGGCCATGCCGAACACGGGCGTTGCCAGGTTGACGATCGGGATCGACACGAAGGCGGCGATGAACAGACCGGCGGTGAACACCGTCGCCGCATTATCCTTGCGCATCGCCTTGGCTTCGGCCGGCGAGCGGAAGCGCATCGCGGCGAGTTCAAAATATTCGCGCCCAAGCAGCCAGGCGGTAGCGATGAAGAAGATCAGGAAGCCGGCGCCGGCAAACAGCACGAAGGGCAGCGCGATCAGGTAGACCAGGATGGTCAGCAGCGCCGTCTTGATGCCCTCCGGGATCGCGATGCCGAGCGGTAGTGCAACGCCGGGGCGCTCCGCCGGATAGTGCTCGCGCTCGACATGGTCGGCGACGTCGTCGACGAACACGCTGGCAATCAGCGAGGTCACGGCCGGCATCAGGAAAATTCCGCCGAGCACCACGCCGAGTCCGGCCGCGATCGAGATGATCCAGGCAAGCACATGGAGCGAGGCGTGGAAGCCCGGCCCCAGCATCGTCTCCGCCCAGGCCTCGCCGTAATCGGCAAACCAGCTCAGCAGCCGCTGCAGACCGATCGCCAGCACGGTGATCACCACCAGGGCCAACCCGATCGAGCGCCACAGGATGGAGCGCATCGGCGGCGACAACATTTGCGATAGCGCCTTGACGGCGGCGTCCAGCATGGCGGTTTAACCTTCCGTAAAAGCCCTCGCGAGAAGTAGATACAGGCAGCGGCTTCGGCAAGAGGCAGCGGCTGCTGCCTGCCGGGCCGCATCGCGGCCAGCCGGCGAATGACGGTTGCGTTCCGGCGCGATGGATGCAGAATTGGAGGCGATCCCGCCGAAACAACGCCGCATGAGGCTGCCATGACCCGCGTCCAGGAACTCTATCCCGCCAACACGATCGTGCTGCGCGAGGTCGGCCTGCGCGATGGCCTGCAGCTCGTGAAGACGTTTCCGTCGACCGGGGCCAAGCAGCGCTGGATCCGCGAGGAATATGCCGCCGGCGTGCGCCATTTCGAAACCGGCTCCTTCCTGCCGGCGAAGACCTTTCCGCAATTCGCCGATGTGCAGGACATCATCGCCACCGTGGCTTCGCTGCCCGGCGCCTATGGGATCGCGCTAGCGTTGAACGAGCGCGGCGTCAACGAGGCGCTGGCGTCCGGCGTGGCCGAGGTGGCGACGGTGGTGTCGGCCACGGAGGAGCACAGCCATGCCAACGCCAACCGTTCGCGCGAGTCGGCGATTGCCAACGTCAGGCGGCTGTGCGAGTTGCGCAGCGCCAGCCCGCACCAGCCGGTGGTGAACGCCGCGATCTCGATGGCGTTGGGCTGTTCGATCGCGGGTGCGGTCGATCCCAACGAGGTGTTGCGGCTGACCGAAAAACTGTTCGAAGCCGGCGTCGACATGGTCGCCATCGCCGACACGGTCGGCTACGCGGGGCCGAAGCAGGTCGGCGAATTGACCGCCGGCGCGGTGAAGATCGCCGGCTCAAGGCCGATCTGCATCCACCTGCACGACACCCGCGGCATGGGGATCGCCAACGCCTCCGCCGCGCTCGATGCCGGCGCGCGCGTGCTGGACGGATCGCTCGGCGGTCTCGGCGGCTGCCCGTTCGCGCCGGGCGCGACCGGAAACGTGGTGATCGAGGATCTGGCGTTCCTGTGCGAAAGCAAGGGATTCAAAACCGGCATCGATATCGAGAAGCTGGTTGCGGTGCGCGAAATCCTGAAATCGGAAATGCCCGGCGAGACCTTGTATGGCGGGTTGGCGCGGGCGGGACTGCCGCGCGGGCGCGCCAAGGCGGCTTGATCGCAAGCCGCGGCCGGGAGTGCCGGCTATTTTTTGCCCATGCCCATGCTGCCGCCCATCCCCATGCCAGGCATGCGGCCCTGTTCCTTCTGTTCAGGGGGTGTTTGCGCCGGCGGCATGGCGATCGCGCCCATGCCCAGATGCGGGGCAAGCAAGTCGTTGGCGGTCTTCTTCTGATCGTCCGATAACAGATCGTTGAGTTTGATGAAGGCGGTTTTCATCGCCCGGGTGCCTTCGAGCCGCGCGGCCAGCCATTGTTCCTGCTGATCGAGCTTGGCGGCGAGGGGTGGCGACTCGCCGGGCTTCGGCGTCATCGCTGCGCGAACCTCCCCGAGCTTCCTGGCATTCGCCCGCAGCGCGTCGGCAAAGCCGTTCCAGCTGTCGGCCTGCGTGTCGGTGATCTTGAGTTCGGCGCGCAGGAAAGCGATGCGGCCCTCGATGCGGTCGATGGTCGCCATTCCGCCCATGCCGCGGCCCACCATGCCCATCATGTGCATCATTCCCATGTCATGCATCGCAGACATGCGGCTCATCATGCTCTTCACGTCGTTCATCATGCCCATCGTCGGCATGTTGCCCATGCCGCCGGCCATCATGCCCGCGCCGGCTTGCGGCGCGGCGCCCGAGGTGCCCGGTGCCGGAGCAGGCGTGGCGGGAGCGGATTTTTCGCTGTCGGCGGAATGGGAATGACCGTGTCCGGCCGGGGCCTGCGCCAGGGCCGGACCGGCAAGGGCCGCGATCGCGAAAGCCATCGTCATCGTCAGGCGCTTCATGGTCAAGTCTCCCGTGGCTGAGGGACAGCATTTTCGGGAACAAGATGCGCCGGCCGCCGGCTGCGGCCTTGACGCACGTCAATGGGTTACAGCCGCGTCATCCGCAGCCGCAGCGCGTTGCCGACGACGCTCACCGAGGACAGCGCCATCGCCGCGGCGGCGATGATCGGCGACAACAGGAGTCCGAATGTCGAATAGAGAATGCCGGCGGCGATCGGGATGCCGGCGGCGTTGTAGATGAAGGCGAAGAACAGGTTCTGGCGGATGTTGCACATGGTCGCCTGCGAGAGGCGGCGGGCACGGACGATGCCGGTCAGATCGCCCTTCAGCAACGTGATGCCCGCGCTCTCCATCGCGACATCGGTGCCCGTGCCCATGGCGATGCCGACTTCGGCGGCGGCCAGCGCCGGCGCGTCGTTGACGCCGTCGCCGGCCATCGCGACGATCTTTCCGGCCTTCTGCAGTTTTGCGACGACCGCGCTCTTCTGATCGGGCAGTACGTCGGCTTCGACATCGGTTATGCCGAGCTGCTTCGCCACAGCGCTCGCCGTGGTCCTGTTGTCGCCGGTCAGCATGATGACCTTGATGCCCTTGGCCGCCAGCGCCTTCAACGCCTGCGGCGTCGACGCCTTGACCGGATCGGCGATGGCGAACAGGCCGGCAAGCCGGCCGTCGATGGCGACGCTGATAACGGTGGCGCCGTCGTCGCGCAGGCGTTCGCCCTGTTCGTCCAGCGACTGCGCGTCGATGCCGAGCGATTGCAGGAAGGCGGCGTTGCCGAGCACGACGGTCTTGCCCTCGACCTTGCCAGTAACGCCCTTGCCGGTCGGCGAATCGAATGCGTCGACCTTGCCGAGATCGAGCTTGCGCTCGGCCGCCGCCCGCACGATGGCGTCGGCCAGCGGGTGCTCGCTCGCCCGCTCGACGGTCGCGGCGAGCCGCAGCAGATCGGTCTCGGCAAATCCGTCCGCCGGCACGATCGCAACCACTTTCGGCTTGCCCTCGGTCAAGGTGCCGGTTTTGTCGACCACCAGCGTGTCGACCTTTTCCATCCGCTCCAGCGCCTCGGCATTCTTGATCAGCACGCCGGCCTGCGCCCCGCGCCCGACCCCGACCATGATCGACATCGGCGTGGCGAGACCGAGCGCGCAGGGGCAGGCGATGATCAGAACGCTGACGGCGGCGACCAGCCCGAACGCCATCCGCGGTTCCGGGCCGAACCAGGCCCAGGCGCTGAACGCGATCAGCGCGACGAGAATGACCGTCGGCACGAACCAGCCGGCGACCCGATCGGCAAGCCGCTGGATCGGCGCACGGGAACGCTGCGCGTCGGCCACCATCTGCACGATCTGCGAGAGCAGCGTGTCGCGCCCGACCTTGTCGGCGCGCATGACAAAGCCGCCGGACTGGTTGAGCGTGCCGGCGATGACCCTGCTGCCGGCTTCCTTGGTAACCGGCATCGACTCGCCCGTCACCAGAGATTCATCGAGCGAGGAACGGCCTTCGAAGATGATTCCGTCCACCGGCACCTTTTCGCCGGGACGGACGCGCAGATGATCGCCGACGGCAAGCCTGTCGATTTCCACCTCATGGTCCGCCCCGTCGTGGCCGATCCGGCGCGCGTTTTTCGGCGCAAGCTGCAAAAGCGCCTTGATCGCGCCTGACGTCGCCTCGCGTGCGCGCAGTTCGAGCACCTGGCCGAGCAGCACCAGCACGGTGATGACCGCGGCGGATTCGAAATAGACCGCCACCGCGCCGCCATGGCCGCGGAAGGTATCCGGAAAGACGCCGGGCGCGACGGTGCCGACGACGCTGTAGGCATAGGCCACGCCGGTGCCGATCGCGATCAACGTGAACATGTTCAGGTTGCGCGTGACGACCGACTGCCAGCCGCGGACGAAGAACGGCCAGCCGGCCCACAGCACGACGGGCGTAGCAGAGGCGAATTGGATCCAGTTGGACAAGGTTGGATTGATCAGGCCGTGGCCACCCGCGAGATGGCCGCCCATTTCCAGCACGACCGCCGGCAGCGCCAGCGCGAGCCCAATCCGGAACCGGCGCGTCATGTCGGCGAGTTCAGGATTTGGCGGTGCATCGAGGCTGACGACGTCAGGCTCCAGCGCCATGCCGCAGATCGGGCAGCTCCCAGGACCGGCCTGGCGGATCTCCGGATGCATCGGACAGGTGTAGATCGTGCCCTCCGGCGCGGCGGCTATCGGCCGTTTGTCCTTCTCCAGATAAGCGAGGGGATCGGCGGCGAATTTTGTGCGGCAGCCGGCGGAGCAGAAATGAAAGGTCCGGCCGCCGTGGTCGAAGCGGTGCTTGCTGGTTTCGGGGTTCACCGTCATGCCGCACACGGGATCGCGCACGGTGGCCGTTCCATGCGCCTGATGTTCATGGTCGGCATGGTCGTGCCCGGCATGGCCCTGGCCGCCGCAACAGGCGCTTTTCGCCGCGCCGCCGCTCTCGTTCCCCGTCATAAGTCGCTCCGGCCTTGAAGGCGATACCCTATGGGGGTATATAGGCCGCATGCGAAAAGACATCAAGGCATCCTGCCAGAAACGCCTCAGCCGGATCGAGGGCCAGGTCCGCGGCCTGTCGAAGATGGTCGACGAGGACCGCTACTGTATCGACATCGTCACGCAGATATCGGCGGTCCGCGCCGCGTTGCGACGGGTCGAGGAGGAGGTGCTGCGCGACCATGTCTCGCATTGCGTTGAACACGCCATCACCAGCGGCAACAAGGCCGACCAGCGCGAAAAGATTGCCGAACTGATGGCGGTGATCGGCCGCTCGGATCGATAAGATCGCCGGGCGAATCCATCGTCATGGCCGGGCCTGTCCCGGCCATCCACGTCCTTTCGGGCGGCAAACACGTGAATGCGCGGGCCCTCGCCGCGCCGAAGGAGCTTCGGCCCCGCAGGCGGGACAAGCCCGGGCATGACGGAGTGTGTGGATTCGCCGAGTCCACACGCGACAAAAGGCGCCGATAGCCATCAATCGTGGCTGTGCCCGCGTTTGCGCGCCTTCGGCTTCTTGTCGCCTGACGTCGGGATCATCACCACACGTCCATAGCGGACGCCGCGTTCTGCGATGACGTGGTCGGCGAGATGCCGGACGTCACCGCTGGCGCCCTGCAGGGCCGTCACCTCCATGCAGGAATCATCGTCGAGATGCACGTGCAGCGTCGCCAGCGACAAATCGTGATGGCCGTGGAAATTCTGTACCAGCCGTTTCGACAGGTCGCGCGCCGCGTGATCGTAAACATAGACCAGCGCCGCGACGCATGGCCCTGATGGCGCCGTATCCTCAGTGCTTTGCTGCAGGCCGGCGCGGGCGAGATCGCGGATGATTTCGGAGCGATTCTGGTAGCCGCGGGATTCAGCCGCCGCGTCGATCTCGGCGAGCAGATCGTCTTCGATCGTGATGGTGATCCGTTGCATGGAATTCAGTCCTGATACGCAGTATGATATTCTTATTGTATCGTCATACTGGGCTTGCTAGCGTGGGGCGCCGGGTTAAGTCGAACTGATGCGGTCGCGCGCCGATTGTAGCAGTTATCATGCGGGGGCATGAGCGTTGCGAACCGTTTCTTTGCGCCTGTTTCTGGCGAGCATATCTGCCATTGTCCTATACAGCCCGGTCCACGCCCAGACGGCCAGGCCGGAACCCGGCGCGGGTCAACTTCCTCCCGTGACGGTTACTTCACCTGAACAAGCGACCAGAAAACGAACGGCACGTGCCGATCGTCCGGCGCGTGGGCCTACGGCACGACGCGCGTCGCCGGCCCGGCCAGCCGTAGCACAGCCGGTCGGCGCTCCCGGTCTCTCCGCCGGCCTCACCGCCACACCGGGCCGCGGCGATGTGTCGAGCGCGGTCACCGCGCTGCCGGCGGCGGTGACGGTCATAGATGCGCCGGCGATCAGCCGATTGCCGGTGGCAACCTATGGTGACCTTTTCCGGTCGCTGCCCGGCTTCAACATCTCCAACTATGGGCAGGGCGCCGTCGGCTATGGCCTCTCGTTGCGCGGCTATTCCGAGGCCGAGCATGGCCGCGACATTGCGTATTACATCGACGGCGTGCCGTTGAACGAAGTCTCGTCGCTGCATACGCCGAACTACGCCGATCTCAACGTCCTGCTCCCCGAGACGATCAAGAGCGTCGAGATCGTACGCGGCCCGTTCTCCGTCGAGTACGGAGATTCCAACATGGGTGGATCGGTCAACATCACGACCAAGCAGTCCGAGCCGTTCGGCAGCGTGGGCGTGTCCGGCGGCACCCAGGGAACGGTGCGCGGTGTCGCCACCTACAGCACGCAGCAGGGCACGTGGCTGCCCTATCTGGCGTTTGAGGGTTACCATACCGACGGCTATCGCGAAAATAGCTTCGTCAATCGTTACAACTCCTTCAACAAGATCACGACGACGTTGCCCGATGGTGCTACCGTCTCGTTCCGGGCTCAGGCCTACGGCACCGAATTCGGCGCGCCCGGATATGCGAGTCGCGATGCGATCTGGGCCGGCATGCTTTCCGAACGCTCGGCCACCAACCCGACCGACGGCGGCAACAAACAGGTCGAAAACTTCGTCACGAACTATTCGTCCGGGGCCAAGGACCAGGAGCTGAAAGGCACGCTATTCTTCAACCATCAATTCTCCAACCGCTATGCCGATTTCGGCGGCGGCCAGCGCTTGCAGCACGAAGACCGCAATACGTTCGGCGGGCGCGTCAGCAAAGTGTGGAGCGGCGCGGTCGGCGACGACATTCCGGTGCAGGTGCTGGTCGGCAGCAACTGGCGCACGGACGTTATCGAGGCCTATCAGGCGCGAACTGCCGCACGTAGCCAGATTTTGCCGCCGACGGTGAATGTCGGCGTCACCCAAACCAATGTGGCCGCCTTCGGACAGGTTCAGGTCAAGCCACTGCCGTGGCTTAAATTCACAGCAGGCGGACGCTTCGATCAGTTCGATTACGATATCAACGATCGCATCACGCCGGGCGGAACGCCGAACATTTCCAACGGCATCACGAGCCCGAAAGTCGGCGTCACCATCACGCCGGTGAGCTGGCTCGAGCTGTTTGCGAACTACGGGCAGGGTTTTCGCAGCATCGACGTGCCGGCGGAGCTGATTGGCAACCCCGGAATCCAGCCATTCCGGATTGTCAGTCGCGAAGGCGGCGTCCAGTTAACCTTCGATCGGTTCCGCTTCCTTTCGAGTTACTGGACCACGGATTCGCAGAATGAGTCATTCCAGGCCGCGCCGGGCCTGCCTGTGACCTTCCTTGGAAAGGCGCAGCGTGATGGCTTCGATCTCGATGGCCGCTTCTATGTGATCAAAGACCCCGTCAACAATGTTTCGCTGTTCGCGAATTACGGCGGTGTGCGTGCACGGCTGATCGATGCCGCGCCGTCTTACTTCGTACCCAATGTGCCAAGTTACGTCGCCAATGTCGGTGTCGATTTCAACGTCGCTACCATCAACGCCCAGACACTGTCCGGATCGGCTTATGTGACGTTCGTTGGCAAGAAGAATCTCACGCAGGACGGTTTGATCACGACGTCGCCCTATTCGCGGGTCACCGGCAAGCTGGCCTATTCCTGGCCGGAAGGATGGGCCGCGTTCACCCAGGCGACGTGGTATCCGGGCGACCGATTGAGCGAGATTGCCATCAATTTCGGCGATCCGACCAACGCCAACTCGGCCGACATCTTCGTCAGCGCGCAGCCGAGGCTTGCCGTTCTCGCCGGCCTGACCTATCGCTTTCCGACCGCGATGGCTGCGGCTGCGCCGGCGATGATCACGAAATGAACTCCTTACTAATTGTTATTCGCAATGCAGCATCTGTTATCGCCGCTATGACGGTCATGACGGGCGTGGCATCTGCCCACGATGTCTGGCTGACCGTGGCGGGCGATGTGGGCAGGCGCCGAGCCATTGTGAATTACGGACATCCGGACGATCGGCCTCCGGCCTTTGCCGACAAGGTGGTCGATCTGGTCGCCGTCACCAAAAGCGGCCAGAGCTCCCTGCTCGACGGGATCGCGCTGACCACGAAAAAGGGTGTCACGGTCGCGCAAAGCAGGCCGTTTGCCGACGACGGGCATACGCTGCTGGCTGCGCGTTACGACAACGGTTTCTGGATCAAGACGGCGGACGGTGTTTACCGCAACGCCACGCGGCGCCTGTTTCCCGATGCCGCCGACAGCATGTGGTCGGCGAAGTTCGCCAAGGCGCTGACCGGACCCGATGCGCCATGGGGCAAGGTGATGGGGCAACTGCTGGAGATCGTGCCGCTGTCCGATCCGGCCGCTGCGAAGCCGGGGCAGACTCTGCGGGTCAAAGTTTTGCTTCAAGGCAAGCCGCTATCCGGCGCCGAGGTTGAGCGCGGCGATGGCGTGACGGTCGTGGCCGAGAAGGACATCCCTCGCTTCACCACCGATGCCGACGGCATCGCGTCGGTGCCGATCGTGAAGGCTGGCGCGCATTTGCTGGTCATCGATCACAAGGTGGCGCCGTCAGCCACGCCCGATCAGGCGAATACGGATATGCTCAACGCAACGCTGTGGTTCTCAACGGCGAAGTAGCCGCTTCGGCTTACGCCGCCTCGATCGCCTTTCCGCGCGGCGTCACGCGGCGCTCGGGCGGCCGGACCGCGACATATTCGACGGCCAGATAATGCTCGGACACGGTGACGCGTTCGACTATCCTGGTCTCGACGGTCACGCCCTCAACAATAGCGACTTCCTCGCTCATGACTTCCTCAGGAAGCGACGTTTCTTCGTCAATCTCTTCAGGAACAAGCGGCGGCGATTTGGGTCCGGGAAACGTGGCGATTTCGCCCGCTACCTCCCGGAGCGGCTTCTGCTTGTCGGCCCAGTGCAGCGCGGTGTAGTCGAACCCGTTGACGATGGTCGGCTTGACGATTTCGAAATAGGGCGAGATGTCGAAATCGCGCGGCATGTAGAGCGAGGAATCGCGGATGTGCAGGATTTCGCGCCGCGCTTTTCGCGTGGCGGCGCGGGTGATTTTCGGCAGGATCGGATAGCGGACCGCGTCGAACGCCTGCGCGATGAGCGCCGAGCAGATGATCTTGGTGGGATCGCCGGAGCCGAACGCGATCATGCGCCGACGCCAACGCTGCGGCACCGGCAGCGGGATCAGATAACGCATCAGGTCGACGATGTTCTTGGTGTCGTAGCCGAAACCGATCCGGTTGATGGCGTAGCGGCAGACCGTGGTGCGGTCCTCGTAGGACAGTCCGATCGGGCGGCAGATCCGGGTGTGGTAGGGGAAATATTTCGATAGCGGCGCGGACGTCACGCCCTCGCCGATATTGGCCTCGATCAGCACGTGAGGCTCGCCGTCGGGCTCGCAGGCGCCGTCGACCGGGCCGACATACAGCGCGCCGTGCGACCAGGTCGACTGCGTCAGGTACTTGATGATGCCGGAAATGCGGTTGTTGCCTTCGACCAGCAAGACATCGCCCGGCTGGATCACGCCGCGCAGATGCTCGGGATCGCTCGGGGTGAACGGCTCGTAGCCCGGGACTTCCTTCTGGAGGTATCCCGCGATCAGCTGGCCGATGGTGTCGAGCATTACGCCCATGCAAATCCCCAGGAGCGGCTTTGTGTCCGCTTTTTTTGTTTCCACATCATGGTCGCAAGCCGTTTCATTTTAGTTCACACAAGCTGCGGATCAATCATGATTGATTTACCATGGGTGTTGCTGCCTCCCGTGAGATGCGGCACAGTTCACCGGCTGTTCTCGCTTCCTTCAGGCCTCGGAAACCATGACATGACAATCACCCGCCGCACGTTCCTGTCGGCGTCCGCTGGTCTGGCTGTCACGCCTCTATCTTGCGGAGGGAACGCCGTCGCCGCTCCCTTGCCGCGAGAAGCCGACATAGTCGTGGTCGGCGCCGGCGCCGCCGGCATTGCCGCCGCGCGGCGCGTCCTGGCGGCGAACCGCAAGGTGATCGTGGTGGAAGCGTCGAACCAGATCGGCGGCCGCTGCCAGACCGACGCATCCACCTTCGAGGTGCCGTTCGATCGCGGCGCGCGCTGGATGCACAATCCCGAGACCAATCCGATGATCAAGCTGGCGCGCGCCGCCGGCCTCGAAATCGTCACCGCGCCCGCCGGCCAGAAGATCCGCATCGGCCGCCGCAATGCCCGCGCCGGCGAAACCGAAGAGTTTCTCGCGGCCCTCGTGCGCGCCAACCGCGCCATCGACGACGCCGCGCGCCGCTTCGATGTCTCCTGCGCCTCCGTACTGCCGAAGGATCTCGGCGTGTGGGCCGACACGTCGGAGTTCGTGCTCGGCGCGAGTTTTTCCGGCAAGGACCTGAAAGATGTCTCGGTCGGCGACAAGGCGCGCGCGCAGGACCGCAACACCGCGATCGGTTGCCGTCAGGGCCTCGGCACGCTGATCGCCAGGCTCGGCGAACAGGTGCCGCTGTCACTGTCGACGCCGGCCAACCGCATCGTCTGGAGCAACCGCGACGTCAGCGTGGAGACGCCGGCGGGCAAGATCGCCGCGCGCGCCGCCGTCGTCACCGTATCGAGCAACGTATTGACGTCGGGCAACATCAAGTTCGCGCCCGACGTTCCGAAGCGCGTGCTCGACGCCGCCGCGAAACTGAGCCTCGGCAGCTACGATCGGATCGCGTTGCAATTGACGGGCAATCCGCTTGGCCTCGGCCGCGATGACGTGGTTATCGAGCAGAGCAATTCGACCCGGACGGCGCTGATGTCGGCCAATATCGGCGGGTCCACGCTGTGCACGCTGGACGTCGGCGGCTCGTTCGGCCGCGAGCTCTCCGCGCAGGGTGAGCAGGCCATGCTGGCCTTCGCGAAGGAGTGGCTGACGAAACTGTATGGCAGCGAGGCCGCCGCCGCCGTAAAGAAATCCAGCGCGACGCGCTGGAATGCGGCGCCGTTCGTGCTCGGCGCGATGTCGGCGGCCGCGCCCGGCGGACAATCGCCGCGCAAGGTTTTGACCGAGCCGTTCGGCGCGATATATCTCGCCGGCGAAGCCACCCACGAAACGCTTTGGGGAACGATCGACGGCGCGTGGGAGAGCGGCGAACGCGCCGCGGAAGCGGCTTTGCGGAGGATCGGTGCGCTGAAGGATCCGGAGCCCGAAGCGCGGCCGGCGAAGCCGCGGCGGCGCGGGTCGGGGTCGCAAACCAATTGATGGCACGCCCGAAAGCCCTGATCTCCTGGTCCAGCGGCAAGGACTCCGCGTTCGCGCTGCACGAAGTGCGGCGCGCCGGTGAGTTCGAGATCGTCGGCGCGCTGACGACAGTGACCGAAACCTTCGGCCGGGTCTCGATCCACGGCGTGCGGCAGGAGATTTTACAAGCGCAGTGCGAGGCCGCCGGTCTGCCGCAGCGGATCGTGCCAATTCCATATCCCTGCCCGAACGAGGTTTACGAAGCCCGAATGGGAAAAGCGGTCGCTGACGCCGTCGCCAGCGGCGTCACGCACATGATTTTCGGCGATCTCTTTCTCCGGGACATCCGCGCCTATCGCGAACAGAAGCTGGCAGGCACCGGCATCACGCCGGTGTTTCCCCTCTGGGGGCGGCCGACTGCCGAACTGGCCCGTGAGATGATCGCAAGCGGGCTGGAAGCGCATATCGCGACTGTCGATCTGAAGAAGCTGGCTGCCGAGTTTGCAGGGAGAAAGTTCGACGCAGCGCTGCTTGCCGATCTGCCCAAAGGCGTCGATCCCTGCGGCGAAAACGGCGAGTTTCACACCTGCGTCGTGGCGGGACCGATGTTCTCGCATCGGCTTATGGTGACGCCGGCCGAACGCATCGAACGCGATGGCTATGCGTATTGCGATCTGGTCCTGAATCCGTAGGATCCTACGGGAGCATTACCGCAGCACGCCATCCAGCGCCGGGAGTCCAAAGATCACTGCCGCCGCGATCAGCGCGTAGCAGATCGCGCGGAAAACGGCTTCGCTGGCCTTGCCGAACAGCGAGGCGCCGAACCAGACGCCGAGGCCGTAGACGGGGCCGATCACAAGCGAGAATTTGATCGAATCGATCGTGATCAGACCAGCGACGGCGTAGCTGACGCCGGAGAAGAAATCCGAGGCGCCGAAGAACAGCAGGATGTTGGCCCGCGCGATCACGGAGGCAATCGGGCGACCAAGCCAATAGCCGACGATAGGCGGCCCGCCGGTCTGGGCGAGCCCACTGCAAAACCCCGAGAGCCCGCCGATGCCGATCGAAAGCGCCGGATGGTCCTTGCCGCGGTAACGCCAGCCCGACAGCAGCAGCAACAGCAGGGCAAACACGAAGATGGAGATGATCCAGCGCGTCGTCACCGGTTCGAGCCGGCTGAGAAGGTAAGTACCGATCGGCACGCCGATCAGCGCGCCCAGCACGATGATCGCGGTCGCCTTGCGGTCGGCCTTTTGCCACGCGCCCGGCAGCAGGGGCGCGGCGGCAATGAAGTCGATGATCAGGAGCAGCGGCGCGACCAGCCGCGGGTCGGCGAACGAACTCGCGAGCGGCATGAAGATCAGCGCCGAGCCGAACCCGGAAAATCCACGCGCCGTTCCGGAGATGAAGGCGACGACGCAGATGGCGATCGCCGCGTTGAGACTGACGGCTGGCGGGATGAGGCCGAACAGGCTCATCCCCGCAGCACGCCGCCGGTCTTCTTCGTCACCTCGGCCACGATCTTCGCCGCCACCGCGTCGATCTCCTGGTCGGTCAGCGTCTTTTCGCGCGGCTGGATCGTCACGGCAATCGCGATCGACTTCTTGTCGGGATCGATGCCCTTGCCTTCATAGACGTCGAACACGGTGACATCGGTGATCAGCTTCTTGTCGACGCCCTGAGCCGACCGCACGATGTCGCCGGCCTTGACGCTGCGACCGACGATGAAGGCGAAGTCGCGCGACACCGGCTGGAACGCCGAGAGGTCGATCGGCGGTTTTGCCCGCGTCGGCTTCTTCTTGGCGTCCGGAATCCGGTCGAGGATGACTTCAAACGCGACCAGCGGGCCGTCGGCGCCGAGCGCTTCCAGCGTGCGCGGATGCAGTTCGCCGAAATGGCCGAGCACGTTCTGAGGTCCGATCTGGATCGTTCCCGAGCGCCCCGGATGCAGCCAGCCGGCGCCGCCGGGCACGGCCTGCAACGCCTGCATCGGCGCGCCGGCTGCCGCCAGCACGGCGAATGCATCGGCCTTGGCGTCGAGCGCATCCGTCGTGGCGGCGCCCGACCAGTGCCGGCCCATGCCTTTCGAGGACGCAAAGCCGCGGCGGATGCCGGAGGCGGCGACGAACTGATCCTGCGGACGGTCGCCTCGGAACACCTGTCCGACCTCGAACAGTGCGACGTCCGAATAGCCGCGATTGGCATTGGCCTGCGCCGCCGCGACGAGGCCCGGCAGCAGGCTCGGCCGCATGTCGGAGAGGTCGGCGGCGATCGGGTTGGCAAGCACGAGTTCGGCCTGGCCGCCGCCGAACAATTCGGCATGCGGCTTCGAGATGAACGACCACGTCACGGCTTCCACCATGCCGCGCGCCGCGAGCGCGCGCTTGGCGCGGCGGGTGCGGTTCTGCATCGCGGTCAGCACCGGCTTGCGGGCGTCGTCGCCGCGTTCGAACGGCGTCATCGGCACCTTGTCGACGCCGACGATACGCACGATTTCCTCGACGATGTCGGCCTTGCCGTGCACGTCGGTGCGCCATGACGGCACTGCGATCTTCACCACTTGGCCACTGCCGGCGACCATGAAGCCGAGATGGCCGAGAATGCGCCGCGCTTCGGCGAGCGGCACGTCGATCCCCGCCAGCCGCTTGATCTCGGCAAGCGGGAAGTCGATGATCCTGTCTTCGCCAAATGCGCTGCCGACGACCACGTTCTCCGATGGCGTGCCGCCGCAGAGCTCCATCACGAGCCTTGTCGCCATCTCCAGCCCCGGCACCATGAAGGCCGGATCGACGCCGCGTTCAAACCGATAGCGCGCGTCGGAGTTGATGCCGAGCTTGCGGCCGGTCTGCGCAATATTGATCTCATTCCACAGCGCCGATTCGATCAGCACGTCGGTGGTGTTCTCGTCGCAGCCGGAGGTCTCGCCGCCCATGATGCCGGCCAACGATTCAACGCCGTGCTCGTCCGCGATCACGCAGACATTGCCGTCAAGCGCATAGGTGCGGCCGTCGAGCGCCAACAGGCTCTCGCCGTCTTTCGCGCGGCGGACGGTGAGGTTGCCCTTCACCTTATTCGCATCGAACACGTGCAGTGGCCGGGCCCGGTCGTAGGTCATGAAATTGGTGATGTCGACCAGCGCATTGATCGGGCGCAGCCCGATCGAGGTCAGCCGCTTCTGCAGCCACTCGGGCGAGGGGCCGTTCTTGACGCCGCGCACCAGCCGCAGCGCAAAGCCCGGGCAAAGCGTGGCATCTTCCACCGTCACCTTCACCGGGCAGGGGAATTCGCCCTTGATCGGTTTGATGGCGGGGTCGATGAACTTGCCCATGTCGGCCGCGGAAAGGTCGCGCGCGATGCCGTGCACGCCGGTGCAGTCCTGGCGGTTCGGCGTCAGGTTGATTTCGAGCATGGGATCGCCGAGCCCGGCCCACTCGGCATAGCCCTTGCCGATCGGGGCATCGGCCGGCAGCTCCATGATGCCGTCATGGTCGTCGGAAATCTGCAGCTCGGCGGCCGAGCACAGCATGCCACGGCTCTCGACGCCGCGGATGGTACCGACGCCGAGCGTGATGTTCTTGCCGGGAATGTAAGTCCCGGGCGGCGAGAATACGCTGACAAGGCCTGCGCGCGCATTCGGTGCGCCGCAGACCACCTGCACCGGCGCGGCGCCGTTGCCGGTGTCGACCATGCAGACCCGCAGCCGGTCGGCATTCGGATGCTGCTCGGCCGAGATCACCCGCGCGATCGAAAACGGCGCCAGCGCCTTCGCCTTGTCCTCGATGTTCTCGACCTCGAGCCCGATCATGGTCAGCTTGTCGGCCAGCTTTTCCAGCGGCTCGTCGGTGTCGAGATGTTCCTTCAGCCAGGAGAGCGTGAATTTCATCGTCAGATTCCTAGAAAATTTCGACCAGCCGAAAACGTTCGCACATCAGCATCATGTCTTCGCGAAACTTGCCGAGCCGGCCAAAATAATTGCGGTGCGCCTGCCGCCAATAATCGAGGCTGCGGTCGCCTTCACCCTCATCGTAAGCAAAGGCAGCGTCGACCTCGCCGAAGCGGCGGTAGGTCACCTCGGTGGATTCGATCACGCAGCGGGGGGTGCCGCGGCTGTCGAGCACGATCCAGCGCTCGCCCGGTTTTGACGTGTTCGGCTCGTCTTCTGTCGAGCAGGTCGCGGTCTTGACCCCCTTCATGACGAGGTCGAGCAATTCGTCCGCCAGCGCCGGCCCATCGCCGAACGCGAAGGATCGCAAACCCTGATACTTTTCAGGGACTGCGTTCACGTGCTCAGCCCGCCCGCCAGCGTCGGGACCTCGAGCGGCTTGAAGCCATAATGGTCGAGCCAGCGCACGTCGCTCTCGAACAGCTGGCGCAGATCGGCGATGCCGTATTTCAGCATCGCGATGCGGTCCAGTCCCATGCCCCAGGCAAAGCCCTGGTAGACGTCGGGATCGATGTCGCAGGCGCGCAGCACGTTCGGATGCACCATGCCGCAGCCGAGGATCTCCAGCCAGTCCTCGCCCTCGCCGAAGCGTATCTCGCCCTTGTCGCGCCGGCACTGGATGTCGACTTCGAGCGACGGCTCGGTGAACGGGAAGAATGACGGCCGGAACCGCATGTTGATGTGATCGACCTCGAAGAACGCCTTGCAGAACTCGTGCAGGATCCATTTGAGGTGGCCGAGATGTGAACCCTTGTCGATGACGAGACCCTCGACCTGGTGGAACTGCGGCGTATGCGTCGCGTCGGAGTCGATGCGATAGGTGCGGCCCGGGCAGACCACGCGGATCGGCGGCTTCTGGCCCAGCATCGTGCGCACCTGCACCGGCGAGGTGTGCGTGCGCAGCAGCATGCGCGAACCGTCCTGCTTCGGGTTGAAGAAGAACGTGTCGTGCATCTCGCGGGCCGGATGGCCCTCCGGGAAATTCAGCTTTGTGAAGTTGTAGTCGTCGGTCTCGATATCGGGACCTTCGGCGATCGCAAATCCCATGTCTGCGAAGATCGTGGCGACCTCGTCGAATACCTGGCTCAGCGGATGGATGCGGCCGGTCTCGGCGGGCGCATCGCGCAGCGGCAGCGTGACGTCGATGGTCTCGGAGGCCAGCCGCGCATCGAGCGCCGCCGACTTCAGGATATCGCGGCGCGCGGTGAGCGCCTGCGTCACCTTGTCCTTGGCGAGATTGATCCTGGCGCCTTCCGTCTTGCGCTCGTCCGGCGACATCTTGCCAAGCGTGGACAGCAGCGCGGAGATCGTGCCTTTCTTGCCGAGCGCAGCGACGCGCACGGCTTCGAGCGCGGCTTCGTCGCCGGCGCCCGCAATCTGGCTGAGAATTTCGGATTCGAGTTGGGCGAGGTCGGTCATGGCGATCCCTTTTGACTAGGATGCTCTCAGTGCCGGTGCCCCTAGCCCCGTCATGCCCGGACTTGTTCCGGGCATCCACGTCTTACAGCATTTGCGAGAAGGAAGCCGTGGATGGCCGGGACGAGCCCGGCCATGACGACTGATAGGCGGACGATTAGTGACGATGGCTCAGGCCGCGAGCGCGGCCTTGGCCTTCTCGGCGATTGCCTGGAACGCCGCCGGCTCGTTGATGGCGAGATCCGACAGCACCTTGCGGTCCACCGTGATGCCCGACTTCGACAGGCCGTTGATGAACACGCTGTAGGTCATGCCGAACGGACGCACCGCCGCATTGAGGCGCTGGATCCAGAGCGCGCGGAAGGTGCGCTTCTTGCGCTTGCGGTCGCGGAAGGCGTATTGCCCGGCCTTCTCGACGGCGGCCTTGGCGGCGCGGATCGTGTTCTTGCGGCGGCCGTAAAAGCCCTTGGCGGCCTTGTAGACCTTCTTGTGCTTGGCGTGAGCGGTCACACCGCGTTTGACGCGAGACATGACGGGTATCCTTGATCAGAAATGAGGTGACGGGATCGCCGCGCGGACGCGGCTCGGCTGCTGTGGCGTGAACGCGATCAGGCGTTCGGCAAGAAATACTTCTTGACGTTGTCGCCGTCGGTCTTGAACAGCACGCGGGTGCCGCGGAGCTGACGAATCTGCTTCTTCGTCCGCTTGATCATGCCGTGGCGCTTGCCGCGCTGGGCGTGGATCACTTTACCGGTGGCAGTCACCTTGAAGCGCTTTTTAGCGCCCGATTTGGTCTTCAGCTTGGGCATTTGGCTCTCCTATGGACCACGAAAAAACGCGCCCGAGGGGCGCTCTTGCGGTCTGAAATGCTCGTTAGAGCGTTGAAAGTGCTCAAGTTTTCTCGAAATCGAGATTACCCGCACGGACATTGCCACGGCAGCCCTTGATCAGCCGGGCGATGAAGGTCGGGCTTATGGCAGGGAATAGGCCGGTTGGCAATGATGAACCGGCGAATCCCGGAACGGGAAGCGGCCCGCCAGTTCGCCTGACGGGCCGCTTGCCGAATCCCTAAAAACCGATCCGGAAATCAACGTGGCGCCAGCACCATCACCACCTGACGGCCTTCGAAGCGCGCGTCCTGTTCGACCTTGGCGAATTCGGCGACATCGGCCTTCACCTTGTCCAGAAGCTTGGTGCCGATCTCCTGGTGCGCCATCTCGCGGCCGCGGTAGCGCAGGGTTATCTTGACCTTGTCGCCCTCCTCGAAGAACCGCTGCATCGCGCGCATCTTCACGTCATAGTCGTGATCGTCGATCATCGGCCGCAGCTTGATCTCCTTGATCTCGACGATCTTCTGCTTCTTGCGGGCTTCCGCCGCCTTCTTCTGTGCCGAATACTTGAACTTCCCGTAGTCCATGATCTTGCAGACGGGAGGATTGTTGTTCGGCGAAATCTCGACGAGGTCCATGCCGGCCTCGAGCGCCATCTTGATGGCCACCACGGTCTCGACCGTGCCGTGGTTGGTGCCGTTCTGATCGATCAGCTGGATCTGCGCGTTTCGAATATCATCATTGGTGCGCGGCCCGTCTTTGGTTGCGGCGGGCGGGGCTCTGTTGGGACGGCGAATGGGTAGCTCTCCAAAGTTGTGAAAGGGAAGGGCGGTAGTTTGAAGCAATACGCTGATTACAGCAAGCGAACTGACAGCGTGCGCCCGAAAACCGTCAAATGCGAGGCATTTCGGTCACGTCACGCAAATATAGCCGGCCGGCCCGAAGCGCAAGCGAGGCCTGCCCGCGCTTGACCGATTCAGCGTGGCGGCGGACAAGGTGGCCCCGGGAGGGGCTGCTTATGACCAATCCGGCGACATCAGACCAGGAACCGACATTTATCGAGGTGGGGGAAGGCGATGCTCGCCGCCGCATCGCGGTGCGGAGCCGCGCCGGCGGCGGGCCGGGTCTGTTCTGGCTCGGCGGCTTCAACTCCGACATGCGGGGCACCAAGGCCCTGGCGCTGGATGCCTGGGCCGCGGAGCGCGGCCGCGCCTGCATCCGGTTCGATTATTCCGGCCACGGCGAATCAGGCGGCGCCTTCATCGAAGGCACCATCGGCCGCTGGCTGGAAGAGGCCGTCGCCGTGTTCGAACAGTTTGCCAAAGGTCCGCAGGTCGTGATCGGCTCGTCGATGGGAGGCTGGATGGCGCTGCTGCTGACGCGCGCGCTCGCCGCGCGCGCCACGAAGGCCGCGACGGTCGCCGGCCTGGTGCTGATCGCGCCGGCCCCCGACTTCACCGAGCAATTGATGTGGAATGCCTTTACCGACGAGGTTCGTGAGGAAATCCGCACCAAGGGCGTCTGGATGCGGCCGTCGGAATATGGCGACGGCACGCCCTATCCGATCACCCGCGCGCTGATCGAGGAGGGCCGCCATCATCTGTTGCTCGGCAGCGCCATCGAGGTTGGCTGTCCCGTGCGCATCCTGCAGGGCGCGCAGGACCCCGACGTGCCCTGGCAGCACGCCTTCGCGCTGGCGCACCGCCTGCCGGCCGAAGATGTCGTGCTCACCATGATCCAGGACGGCGACCACCGCCTGTCCCGGCCACAGGACATCGCAAGGATCACGGCGGCGGTCGCGGAGATGGGGTGAACTGTTGGCAACACCCACGGTGTCATCATCCGCGAAAGCGGATGATCCAGTATGCCGCGACCTATCGAATAACCTCGCCGTCTCTGGAATACTGGATTCCCCGCCTTCGCGGGGAATGACGGCCGTTACGGAGAGACAATGCCATGAACCCATCCACCATGCTTCGCGCCTTCTGCGACGCCGTCGAGCAGCGCAACGGAAAAGCCTTCGCGGAATTGTTCACCGAGGACGGCGTCTATCACGACGTGTTCTACGGTGCCTTCGAAGGCCGCGACAGGATCGCCGGCCTGATTGACGACTGGTTCTATCGCACGGCGGAGGATTTCCGCTGGGATATGCACGACCCTGTCAGCGATGGGCACACGCTCTATGCGCGCTACACCTTCAGCTACCGCTCGACGCTGCCGGAAGCGCAAGGCGCACGCGCGATGTTCGAGGGCGTGTCGATCATGAAACTGCGCGACGGCAAGATCACGCAGTACCACGAGGTCGCCAACACCGCGCCGGCCTTCGTCGACATCAAGTTCGCGCCGGAGCGGATCGCGAAGATCGTCGCCAAGCAGGGCGCGGCGCTGAAGGCGCGGTCGGAGATGCAGCGGCATTTGGTTTGAGGCCTGGGCACACCCTCTCCCCGTCATTCCGGGGCATCGCGTAGCGATGAACCCGGAATCCAACGGGCGACATACCGGCGGTGAGATGGATTCCGGGTTCGCGCTGCGCGCGCCCCGGAATGACGGGGAGAGAGTGTCGCCTTGTCTCTACGGCGGCGGCACGGTCGTCATCGGCTTGCGCTGCGCCAGCGCGGCGACCGTCGCGGTCCCGATCGGTCCCTGTTCGTCATAGAGCCAGCACTCGCCGATCGCGATGCCGTCGGTCGCGTGGTGGTTCACCACGTCGAAACCGATCCATCGCGTCACCGGCAAGCGATGCAGATACAGCGTGACGTCGCTGTTGATGTAGCCGAGCCCCTGGTCGCCGGCATTGGCGAAGGGGCTCGCAAAATCGGCGCCGGTCGCGACGTGGACGAACGGCGACATCGGCGTGCCCTCGACCAGCTCGCGGACCTCGCTCATCCACAGCCGACGGGGTCCGAGCGAGCCCATGCGGCCGACGATCGGCCGCGTCGTCCATTTGCCGTTCATGCCGAGCTTTGGATCGGTCGGCGCCGCGATCGTGTCCGGCAGCGGCGCATCCCAGTTCGCTGGCGACCAGATATTGCCCGGCGCGTTTTCCGTCTTGCGCAATAACTGGCAGGAGGCGCGCGCCATGCTGGTATCGCCGGCGAAAAACTCGGCCTCCACCACCTTGATGCGCTTGCCGTCACGGACGAGATTGGTGGTGATGTTCACCGGCGTCTGGATGTTCGGCAATCGAAACATGTCGACCGTCAGCCTGGCCGGCACGAACTCGTCGGAGCCGTGACGCGCCTCGATTGCATGGGCCAGCAGGCCGATCACGACGCGGCCATGCATCGAGTTCGGGTCCCACGGGCCGTTGCAGACGGGATTGGGAATGAAGGCGTCGCCGCGTCGGGCGAAGAAGGGCTGGTTGTTCGTCATGGCCGCGGACCATGCCGGAAACCATCCGGCGAAATCAAGGGCACCTTGATCCCCATGGTGAGGAGGCACGAAGTGCCGTCTCGAACCATGAAGGGCCCGGCCGTGGCCTCGCCCTTCGAGACGCCTGCTGCGCAGGCTCCTCAGGGTGAGGATCAGGCAGCGGTGACGACCGCCCACTCCGAGCGTACGCCTTCATCCGTTTCAGCAGGAAGGTTCGTCGCGGCGAGCGCTTCAAACCTCTCCGTCTCGACCAGCTGCGCCAGTGCCCATACTGCAGCACCACGAACCAGTGGGCTTGCATCGTCGAGCAATCGCTCGGCCTGCACCGCCAGCGATGGATCATCCGCATTGCCGATCGCGATCAGCACGTTGCGGACGAAGCGGTCCCGGCCGATGCGTTTGACCGGCGATTTGGTGAACAGCGCGCGGAATGCGGCATCGTTGAGCCGGGCAAGATCTGTCAGAAGCGGCGCGCGCAATTCATCGCGTGCGGCGAGCTTCGCCTCGCGGCCTTCCTGCGCGAACTTGTTCCAGGGACACACGGCGAGGCAGTCGTCGCAACCATAGATGCGGTTGCCGATCGCCTTGCGGAATTCGCGCGGGATCGGGCCCTTGTTCTCGATCGTCAGGTAGGAGATGCAGCGCCGCGCATCGAGCTTGTAGGGCGCCGGAAAGGCCGCGGTCGGGCAGATCTCCTGGCACGCGTTGCAGGAGCCGCAGCGGTCGGTATCCGCCTCGTCGCGCGGCAGTTGCGCGGCCGAGTAGATAGCGCCGAGAAACAGCCAGGAGCCGAGTTCGCGCGAGACGAGATTGGTATGCTTGCCCTGCCAGCCCAGTCCCGCCGCCTGCGCCAGCGGCTTCTCCATCACCGCCGCCGTATCGACGAATACCTTCACGTCTTCGCCCGATGTCGCCGCGAGCCATCGCGCCAGTGTCTTCAGCCGCTTCTTGATGACGTCGTGATAATCGTCGCCCTTGGCGTAGACCGAAATCGCGCCATGTGCGCGCGCTTTCAGAATATCGAGCGGATTTTCATCGGGGCCGTAATTGACGCCGAGCATGATGATCGAACGCACGCCGGGCCACAGCACGCGGGGGTCCATGCGCCGTTCCGGATCGGCGGCAAGCCAGTCCATGTCGCCATGGCCGCCCGCGTCGAGAAACGCGCGAAAATATTCGCCGGCTTTGCCGATCGCATCGGGCGCGGTCACGCCGATGCAGTCGAAGCCGAGGCGTTTTGCTTCATCGGCGAGCGCACGCTTGAGATCGGTTGGCGCGGGCTTCGTGCTCAGAAGTCGAGGTCCACATAGGTCCGCGACGCCGGCACCCCCGCCAGCCATTCGCTCAGCAGCGGGCGGAACGACGGGCGGGATTTCACCCGCGCGTACCACGCCTTTGCCGCCTCGTCCTCGTACCATGGCACGTCGCCCAGATAGTCGATCGCCGAAAGATGCGCCGCGGCGGCGAGGTCCGCGTAGGTCAGCCGGTCGCCGGCGAGGAAGTTTCGCGTCTGCGCCAGCCAGCCGATATAGGCCAGATGATAGCGCACATTGACCTTGGCCGCGCGGATCACGTCGGTCGAGGGCGACCCGCCGCCGTTCTCCTCGCCCATGAAGCGCTTGTAGATGCGCTCGGTCACCAGCGGGTTCGACGCTTCCTCGAAGAACTTTTCGTTGAACCACGCCATCAGCCGGCGCACCTCGACGCGCTCGGCCATCGAGACCGGCAGCAACCGCCGATCGGCGGCCTCCATGCCGTGGGCCTCGTCGAGATATTCCGCGATGACGCCGGCGCCGGGGATCGGCGGAAAACCCTCCGCCATCAACACCGGCGTGGTGCCGGCCGGGTTGAGCAGCAAGAACCCCTCGCGCCGCTCCCAGGCGCGCTCCTCAACCAGGCGCAGCTCGATGCCGTGTTCGCCGAGCGCCAGACGAATGAAGCGCGAATGCGGACAGAACGGATGGTGAAACAGCGTGTACATGAAATCCTTGGGCTCAAATCGCGGCCCGAGGAACCCTCAGGGCGGTGCCGTGCGAATCGGGACACTAGCCAAGCAGGCGCACGAGACAATGGTGTTGTGGCGTTTTTTTGCGATTGCGGCAGAGGAACGAATAGGCGAGAAGAACGCGGATTTCAGTCAAGACGGACCACAGCATGATGTCGGATGCAGTCAAGGCGGTGATTCTCGGCATCATCGAAGGCATCACGGAATTCCTGCCGGTTTCCTCCACCGGCCACATGCTGCTGGCGCAACGCTTCTTCGGCCTTGGCGAAGGCGCGTTCTGGCAGAGTTTCGTGATCCTGATTCAGCTTGGCGCGATCCTTGCGATCGTGATGCTGTATTTCTTCAAGTTGTGGCGCGTGGCGCTCGGCATGTTCTCCAATCCCGACGACCGCCGCTTCGTCATCGGCGTGCTGGTGGCCTTCCTGCCGGCGGTGGTGGTGGGCCTCGCCGCCGGAAAATACATCAAGGAATTGCTGTTCAATCCGTGGGTCGTGTGTTTCACGCTGATCGCCGGCGGCGCGGTCCTGATCTGGGTCGATCAGCTCGATCTCAAGCCGCGCCACGACGACGCCACGCGCTATCCGCTGATGATGTATCTGTGGATCGGCATCGCGCAATGCGTGGCGATGATTCCCGGCGTGTCGCGCTCCGGCGCCAGCATCGTGGCCGCGATGCTGCTCGGCGGCGACAAGCGCTCGGCGGCGGAGTTCTCGTTCTTCCTGGCGATCCCGACCATGATCGGCGCCTTCGCCTATGACTTCTACAAGAACCGCGCCGAGATGACGGCCGACCATGTCGGCATTCTCGCCATCGGTTTCGTGGTGTCGTTCGTCACGGCGATGATCGTGGTGAAGACGTTCCTGACCTACGTCACGCGTCACGGTTTTACGTTCTTCGCCTGGTGGCGCATCATTCTCGGCGCCGTCGGCCTCGTCGCGCTGGCGATCGGACGGTAGGATTTTCACCCGCCCCTCGAGGGGCGGACAGGAGACTAAGCGTTTTTGCGCTGGAACTGCCCGGCGGCGCGGAAGCGCCAGAGATATTGCGGGGCGACCGCTTCCAGCGAGTCGGGCCGGATGCCGAGCCCTTCGAACGTCAGGCCGGCAGCCTTGGCCGCGTCCGAGACCACGTTGTCCGATTTCAGCATCTCGACCTGGTCCGGCGTCAATTTCAGCATGCCCGGCGCGAACTGCAGGAAAAAAGACTTCAGCCGCGCCAGTCCGAACGGCAGCGGAAGCAGCAGGCGCTGTCGGTCGGTGACGGAGAGAATGATTTCCATGATCTCGCGCATGGTCAGCACTTCCGGGCCGCCGAGTTCATAGGTCGCGCCGGCTTTGGTCTTACCGTCGACGGCGTCGGCCACGGCGGTGGCGACATCGCCGACATAGACCGGCTGCATGCGCGTGGCGCCGCCGCCGACCAGCGGCAGGAACGGCGAAATCCTTGCCAGCGCAGCAAAGCGGTTGGTGAACTGATCCTCGGGGCCGAACACCACCGACGGCCGCAAAATGGTGGCGGAAGGCACGGCAGCCAGCACGGCGGTTTCGCCGATCGCCTTGGCGCGGGCGTAACCCGCCGCAGAATTTTCGTCGGCCCCGATCGCCGACACATGCACCATCCGCGCTCCGACACCGGCGGCCGCCTTGGCAACGGTCTCGGCGCCCTTGGCCTGTACCGCGTCAAACGTCTGCGCGCCGCCCTCGGTCAGGATGCCGACCAGGTTGACGGCGACCTGCGAACCGCGCATCGCCGCCTCGATCGAGGCCGGATAGCGCAGATTGGCCTGCACGGTGTGGATCTGCCCGACCCGGCCTAGCGGCTGCAGGTGCCCGGCCAATTCCGGCCGCCGCACCGCCACCCGGATCCGGTAATCGCGCTTGGCCAGCGCCCGGACCACGTTTCGCCCCAGAAAACCCGATCCGCCGAAAACCGTGACGAGCGTTTCCAGGTTCGATGCCATGGTGAATTCCTGCCGGGTCGAATTCGGGTGTTATCGGACGCATTTAGCGGATTCGCGATACGCCAACGCGCCCCCGCTGTACAGGGTATTTGCGAGCCGTTGAAGGTATTTGACAAGCGTGCGACCGATCCTTATCAACCGGCCCAACGCCCAGGTGGTGGAATTGGTAGACGCGCTGGCTTCAGGTGCCAGTGGCTTAACGGCCGTGAAGGTTCGAGTCCTTTCCTGGGCACCATATCTCTCAAATCTTTTGCCCGAATGGTCGAAAGCGTTACTGCGCGCGACGCGCCTCGGCGCGCGGTAAGCCCGGACTTGAGAAGATTCAGGAGGGGCGCCCTCACGGATTGGCATGCCACACGCGAAGCGGAACATCGTCGATGACCGCTACGCCAGACAGAGGGCAGCCAGAATCATGTCGGCAACTCTGAAAATTCATGATTTCGGACAATGTATTAGCCTCTGATCACTGGCCGTGGCGACGAAAGTCCATGCAAAGGTCATCGAAATCTTGACGTCAGGGTTCATCAGTCCCCGCGCGGCCTGACAGCCGAGCTACTACCGACACGGTCGAGCTGCTTGGCTCACCCGACTCGATCGCCGGCGGCAGCAACGGAATACCCACCAAGCCGCCAATATCCGGCCTATAAGCCAAGCCCTCCGCTCGCCTCCCGCGGCTGCGGGCGCTAGTGTTTCCGCTGAATTTACCCGAAACACGAGGCTTCCCTCATGACCATCCGCCTGCATCGCGGCGACCTGCCCGATCTGTCCCGCTACAAGGACTCGGTGGCGATCGATACCGAGACCATGGGCCTCAATCCGCATCGCGACCGGCTCTGCGTGGTGCAGATGTCGAACGGCGACGGCAGCGCCGATGTCATCCAGATTCCCAAGGGGCACACCGATGCGCCGAACCTCAAGGCTCTGCTGGCCAATCCCGCCATCACCAAGATCTTTCACTTCGCGCGGTTCGATCTCGCCGCGCTCTACAATACTTTTGGCGTGATGCCGCAGCCGGTCTACTGCACCAAGATCGCTTCGCGCCTGACGCGCACCTATACCGATCGGCACGGCCTGAAGGATCTGGTTCGCGAGATCCTCAACATCGACCTGTCGAAGCAGCAGCAGTCGAGCGATTGGGGCGCGGCCGGCCTCAGCGAGGCGCAGCTCGCCTACGCCGCCTCCGACGTGCTGCATCTGCACGGCCTGCGCGAGCGGCTCGATGCCATGCTGGCGCGCGAGGGCCGCACCGAGTTCGCAAGGGCCTGTTTCGAGTTCCTGCCGACACGGGCGAAGCTCGATCTCGGCGGCTGGGAAGCGGAGGACATTTTCGCGCATTCGTGAACGTTCCCGAACCTCGCGTCCGGGCCAAAACGTTCCGTTTCCGCCCGTTTCGGTCGCGGCACGGGGGTGTCCCGGGCTGCATAATGGCGCGATTGCGGGTAGGATACCGCCTTCCTGATGTCATGGCGTCGCTTGGCGCCCCCTCGGAGCCGCGGTGAACTCGTTACAGAACCCAGCCTATGACCCCGGTCTGGAAGTCCGCTTCAGGGCGGCCGCCCGGCACAGCCGCATGGTGCGGGTCCTGCGGCTGGCGGTGCCGGCGGCCGTCATCCTGGCACTGGCCAGCATCGTCCTGATCCAGGTCTTCGTGAACCCGTTCCAGGCGGCGCTCACCAAGCTCCCCGTGGACATCAGCAATCTCGTCGTATCCGGCACCAAGATCACCATGGAAACGCCGCATCTGGCGGGTTTCTCCACCGACCAGCGTCCCTACGAAGTCTGGGCCAAGGCCGCGATCCAGGATCTGACCAAGCCGGACAACGTCGAGCTGCAGACCTTGCGCGCAAAAGTCATGATGGAGGACAAGAGTACGGTGACGATGGACGCGCGCACGGGATTTTTCGACAGCAAGCAGCAGATGCTGGACCTGCGCAAGGACATCTTCCTGCAATCCTCCACCGGCTACGAGGCGAAGCTCTCGCAAGCCTATATCGATATCAACAAGGGGACGGTGATCTCCGACGAGCATGTCGACGTCAAATTGCTGAACGGCACGCTCACCGCCGACCGGCTCAAGATCCTCGACAGCGGCGACATCGTTCGGTTCGAGGGCAATGTCGTGATGAACCTGATCATGGAAAGCCCGGCGGCCCCCGAGCCGGAGCCTGAACCGGTGCCGCAGAAGGCGCGACCCGGCGGCAAGCCGAGCACGAAGTGACCTGCATGATGCCATTCTTCCCGCGCGTTCTCGCCGTCGTGGCGCTGGCGCTCGCGTCGGTCGCCTCCGGCGGAGCCGGTGCGCAGGGCGCGATGTCCGGCGTGCCGAACGCGATGCAGGGTTTTTCGCAGAATCGCGACCAGCCGATCCAGATCGAGGCGGCCTCGCTCGAGATGCGCGACAAGAAAAAGGAGGCGACGTTCTCCGGCAACGTGAAGGTCGTGCAGGGCGATACCACCATGACGTCGAAGTCGCTCGTCGTGTTCTACGATTCCGGTCCGTCGACGCCTGCGCCCGCCGCGCCGAAGGGCGCGAAGTCAGGAACGATGCAGTCGGCGACCCCCGGTCCCGGCGGCAGTTCGTCGATCCGCCGGCTGGAAGCCCGGGGCTCCGTCGTGGTCACGCAAAAGGACCAGGTCGTGACCGGCGAGACCGCGATCTTCGATCCGCGCGCCAACCTCATCACCATGGCGGGCGGCGTGGTGCTGACCCAGTGCAAGAACGTGCTCAAGGGCGACCGCCTCAAGGTCGACATGACGACCGGCGTGTCGCGGGTCGAATCCGACACCAACAAGGTGCAGGGCATGTTCATCCAGGGCGAGAATTGCGGCTCGGGCTCGGGCAGCGCTAAGCCCGCGGCGCCGATCGCCCTGCCGTCGCTGCTCCCCGGCAAGAAATAACGTCTTGCCGAAAGTCGTTGGGCTCACCGCGGATGACGCGGTTGTTGTTGCGCAGAATGGCGGGTCCGGGCTGCGGCTCCGGCCGGGATCAAGCGTTGGCCCGCGCGCTGCCATCCCGTCGTTAACGCTGGGCAAAAATTAAGACATATCAGCGCCTTGAAGATTAATTGGCGCGCCTGCGGTTGAAGCCGATGGCGCGACCCTGTATCTACTTAGGCCGGGGCATGGCGGGGTGTTCGCTGGGCAGGGGACATCCATTTTTTCACGGTTCGCTAGCGAGCGATTCGCCGGCGGACGCGTCGCGGGATCACCGTGAAAGGCGTAAGCGAACCGGGATGGTGGATTTTTTCGGCATGTTCCGTCGACGCCCCGCGAAGCGCGGCGGGCCTGCGTTTGCGCGTTCGCGCGACGACATCACCGCGCTTGGCGATTCCTTCGGAGACATGCTGGCGAGCCCGGTGCGCGATACGCCCCACAAGGCGCGACCCGCTTCGCTGGAATTGCCGCCGCCCGGCCTGGAACCGCCGCGCGAAGCGCGTCCCCGCGCGCAGGCCCCCCGTTCCCATGCCGGGGAAGCGCCGCGCCAGATCAAGCGGTCTGGCGTTCTCGCCGTGCACGGTGTGGAGAAGAGTTTTGGCACCCGGCAGGTGGTGCGCGGCGTCAGCATCCATGTCCGCCGCGGCGAGGCCGTCGGCCTGCTCGGTCCGAACGGCGCCGGCAAGACCACCGTGTTCTACATGATCACCGGCCTCATCAAGGCCGATCGCGGCGCCATCGAACTCGATGGTCACGACGTGACCCGGTTTCCGATGTATCAGCGCGCGCGGCTCGGCATCGGTTATCTGCCGCAGGAAGCCTCGATCTTTCGCGGCCTCACGGTGGAGCAGAACATCCGCGCGGTGCTCGAAGTGGTCGAGCCCAGCCGCAAGAAGCGCGAGCGCGAACTCGACGCGCTGCTGGACGAATTCAATGTCACGCGCCTGCGCAAATCGCCGTCGATCGCGCTGTCCGGCGGTGAGCGCCGCCGCGTCGAAATTGCGCGTGCGCTGGCAACGCGCCCGAACTACATGCTGCTCGACGAGCCGTTCGCGGGCATCGACCCGATCGCGGTCGGCGACATCCAGGATCTGGTCCGCCACCTGACCAACCGCGGTATTGGCGTCCTGATCACCGACCACAATGTGCGGGAGACGCTCGGGCTGACCGACCGCGCCTATATCGTCTATGCCGGGCAAATACTGACGGAGGGCAGTCCGCAAGAAATCGTCAACGATCCGGATGTACGCCGCCTTTACCTTGGCGAGGAATTCCGCCTGTAGACGATGGCGCCGGAGGCAGGGTCGAGACTACGATCGGCCGTTGGATCGCTTTGCGAATTGCGCGGTGTCCGGCCATGTCCGATTTTCGGTTCTGGAGGTCGGCGCCATAGCGCGATTTTTGCGGGAGTCAAGACGTGTACAAGGGCGCTGGACTAATATAAGCAAGAATCGGACCAACTTTAGGTGGATCGGTTCGTAATCCTATGGCGCTGACGCAAAGACTGGAGTTCCGTCAATCGCAATCGCTGGTGATGACGCCGCAATTGATGCAGGCGATCAAGCTGTTGCAATTGTCGAATCTCGACCTGTCGGCTTTCGTCGAGGAGGAACTGGAGCGCAATCCGCTGTTGGAACGCGCCACTGACGGCCCCGAGGCGCCGGTCGCGGGTGAACCGGCCCCCGAACGCACCGAGTTCTCCGATTCCGGCAACTATGGCGAGGAGGGCGGCGAGGGCTCCGACATGGCTGCCGGTTCCGCGGGCGAGGGCTATGAGCCTGGCCAGGAGGATTGGCTAAATCGCGATCTCGGCAGCCGCGCCGAGATCGAACAGACGCTGGACACCCCGCTCGACAACGTGTTTTCCGAGGAGCCGGCCGAGGCCGCGGCGCGGGCGGCGCAGGACGCGGCGCCGACTGCCTACACCGAATGGGGCGGCGGTGCCTCCAACGACGACGACTACAATCTCGAAGCCTTCGTCGCCGCCGAGGTGACGCTCGGCAGCCATCTCGCCGAACAACTCGCGGTGGCGTTCAGCGCGCCGGCGCAGCGCATGATCGGGCAGTATCTGATCGACCTCGTGGACGACGCGGGCTATCTGCCGCCGGATCTCGGGCAGGCCGCCGAACGGCTCGGCGCTTCGCAGGCCGATGTCGATGCGGTGCTTGCCGTGTTGCAGAAATTCGATCCCCCCGGCGTCTGCGCGCGAAATCTCAGCGAATGCCTCGCGATCCAGCTTCGCGAACTCAACCGCTACGACCCAGCCATGCAGGCGCTGGTGGAGAATCTCGATCTGCTGGCCAAGCGCGACATCGCGTCGCTGCGCAAGCTCTGCGGCGTCGACGATGAGGACATCACCGACATGATCGGCGAGATCCGTCGTCTCGATCCCAAGCCCGGTTTGAAATTCGGCTCGGCGCGCACGCAGACCATGGTGCCGGACGTCTATGTGCGGCCCGGCCCGGACGGCGGATGGCATGTCGAACTCAACAGCGACACGTTGCCGCGCGTGCTGGTCAATCAGGTCTATTACACCGAACTGTCGAAGACGATCCGGAAGGATGGCGACAAATCCTATTTCACCGATTGCCTGCAGAATGCGACGTGGCTGGTGCGTGCGCTGGACCAGCGCGCCCGTACCATTTTGAAGGTCGCGACTGAAATCGTGCGGCAGCAGGATGGCTTCTTCACACACGGCGTGGCGCATCTGCGGCCGCTGAATCTGAAGGCGGTCGCCGACGCGATCCAGATGCACGAATCGACGGTGTCGCGGGTCACCGCGAACAAATACATGGCGACCAATCGCGGCAGCTTCGAACTCAAATATTTCTTCACCGCCTCGATCGCGTCCGCCGACGGCGGCGAGGCGCATTCGGCGGAAGCCGTGCGGCATCACATCAAGCAATTGATCGATGCGGAATCGCCGAGCGCCATTCTTTCCGACGACACCATCGTGGAACGGTTGCGGGCCACCGGTATCGACATCGCCCGCCGCACGGTCGCGAAATACCGCGAAGCCATGCGCATTCCGTCCTCGGTGCAGCGCCGCCGCGACAAACAGAGCATGCTGGGGAACGCATTGTCGGCGCCCGCCAGTTCCTCCGACCGGTCCCGCGACACGGCCCCGGCCTGATTGCGTTGGCGCCAAATCGCGTTAGTCTCAGTTTCGGGGAGTGCGGTCCGGGAAAACCCGAGTAGCCCAGGCATCGAGCGAGGCATCCAATGACCCTCCGAATCTCCGGTAAAAGCATAAGCGTCGGCGAAGCGCTGCGCTCGCGCGTCAGCGAGCGCACCGACGAGGTCCTGCGCAAATATTTCGACGGCAACTATTCCGGCCACATCACGCTCAGCAAGGACGGCTTCGGGTTTCGCACCGATTGCGCGCTGCATCTCGATTCCGGGATCACGCTGGAAGCCGATTGCAATGCCACCGACGCCTATGCCAGCGCCGATCAGGCGCTGCTGATGATCGAGAAGCGGCTGCGACGCTACAAGAGCCGGCTGAAGGATCGCTCGGCGCGCAAGACCTATGCCGCCAACGCGGCGTTGGCCGATATCGATGCGCCGAGCTATGTGATCGAGGCGCCGGCGGAAAGCGACGAGGAGGTCACCGCCTACAGCCCCGTCATCATCGCCGAGGCGACCACGTCATTGAAGCGGCTTTCGGTCAGCGAGGCGGTGATGGAACTGGATCTCTCCGGCGCCGCCTGCCTGGTGTTCCAGCACGGCTCCAGCGGCAGGGTTAACATCATTTATCGACGGACGGACGGCAATGTCGGCTGGGTCGATCCCCCCACAGTTACCCCCTGAGTTCTATGTCGCAGTGCATTGACGCGTTCAGCCCTCCTCCCTATGGTCCGCCGCCCTTGGGCATGGGACGCATGATCTGGTTGTTCGGGAGTTGGCACCGCGCATGCGTTGGAGTAGAAGCGCCCCCATCGGGACCCGGGTCTGATCTCGCCTCCCGCCCCATGTTCTTGACGCCCCGGCCGAAGAACCTATCTCGCAACCTGACACGCAATCACCCTCGGAACGCCCCATGACGATTACCGATCTGGTCGCACCCGAGGCGATTCTCCCGGCTTTGAAGGTCATCAGCAAGAAGCAGGCGCTTCAGGAGTTGGCGGCGCGTGCTTCCGCCCTGACCGGCCAGAACGAGCGCGCGGTGTTCGAAGTGCTGTTGCAGCGCGAAAAGCTCGGCACCACGGCGGTCGGCTATGGCGTCGCCATCCCGCATGGCAAGCTGCCGAAGCTGGAGAAGCTGTTCGGGTTTTTCGCCCGCCTCGAGCGTCCGATCGATTTCGAGGCGATGGACGGCCAGCCGGTCGATTTGATCTTCCTGCTGCTGGCCCCGGAAGGCGCCGGCGCCGATCACCTGAAGGCGCTGGCGCGAATCGCGCGGCTGCTGCGCGACGTGGACGTCGCCAAGAAGCTGCGCGCCTCGCGCGATGCGCAGGCCATCTACTCGGTGCTGGCGCTGCCGCCGGCCAGCGCGGCATAGCGCCGGCCCGGTATCGATGCCCGAATCCGTGGCATACCGGATAAACGCAATCTTAAACTAAATTGTAGCAATTCTTGTTCGCTGGGATTTTCCATGCCCGGAGAACATTGCCATGACGCTGCGGCTGTCGATTTCGCGCGCGATATTTGTTTTTGGACTGATTACCGCGCTGGGCCTCGGCGCGGTCATTGCGACCAGCGCCTATGGCCTGTCGCAGCTCAAGGTCGGCGGTCCGCTGTACGATCGGATCAAGCTCGGCAACGACCTCATTGCCGACATCCTCCCGCCGCCGGAATACGTCATCGAGGCCTATCTCGAATCGACGCTGGTGCTGCACGATCCGGCCGAACTCGCCGCGCATCGCGACAGGATCGTGCAACTGAAGAAGGAGTATGACGATCGGCGCGATTTCTGGGTCAAGTCGGATCTCGATCCCGTGCTCAAGACCAAGCTGGTCGAAAGATCCGACGGCGAGGTACGCCGCTTCTGGACCGCGATCCAGGACGGCCTGCTGCCCGCGCTGGCGAAGGCCGACAGCGCCGCGGCGACGAAATCCTATGCCGAGATCACCGCGCGCTATACGGCGCACCGCGCCATCATCGACGACATCGTCAAGCAGGCTAACGACCTGAACGCGGCGACGGAAGTCGCGGCGACGGAACGCGTCAGCACCTTCACGCTCCTGCTCTGGAGCGTCTCGGCGGCGGTGTTCGTTGTCATCGGTGCCGGCATTTTCGGGGTGGCGTTCGGGGTAATTCGTCCGATCGCGGACATGACGTCGGTGATGAAAGGTCTCGCCGGCGGCGATCTCGCCGTGCCGGTGCCGGCGCTGAATCGCGGCGACGAGGTCGGCGCCATGGCGCGCGCGGTGCAGGTCTTCAAGGAGAACGCGCAGCGCGTTCTATCAATGGAGCAGGAGCAGGCCGGGCTGAAGCGGAAGGCGGAAGACGACCGCAGGGCTGCGATGCAGCAGATGGCCGACGGCTTCGATTCGGCGATCGGGAAGATCATCCACACAGTATCGAGCGCATCGTCCGAACTCGAATCATCGGCGGGCAAGCTGACCAAAACCGCCGAGGTGACGCAGATGCTGTCGGCGACCGTCGCCTCCGCATCGGAGCAATCCTCCGCCAACGCGCAATCCGCCGCGGCAGCGGCGGAAGAGATGGCCTCGACCGTGTCGGAGATCAGCCGGCAGGTCCAGGATTCGCACAAGATCTCCCGCGAGGCGGTTGGCCAGATCGAGCAGACCAACGCGCGCATCGCCGATCTCGCCCAGTCCGCTGGACGGATCGGCGAAGTGGTCAGGATGATCAGCGCAGTCGCCGAGCAGACCAATCTGCTGGCTCTCAACGCCACTATCGAGGCGGCGCGCGCCGGCGAGGCGGGACGCGGCTTCGCTGTCGTCGCCTCCGAGGTCAAGGCGCTGGCGGCGCAGACGGCGAAGGCGACCGAGGAAATCTCGGCGCAGATCGGCCAGATGCAGTCGGCGACCGATCAATCGGTGTCGGCGATCCAGGAGATCGGCGGCACGATCGGCCGCATCGCGGAAATCTCGCAGACGATCGCGGCCGCCGTGGAAGAGCAGGGCGCCACCACGCAGGAAATCTCGCGCAGCGTGCAGCAGGCGGCGCAGGGCGCCACCCAGGTCGCCGGCAGCATCACCGACGTCAACCGCGGCGCCACCGATACCGGGACCGCGTCGACCCATGTGCACGAGCTGGCACAATCGCTGCTCGGTCAGAGCAACCATCTCAAGGGCGAGGTGGAGAGATTCCTCTCGACCGTGCGCGCGGCGTAAATTCGGGGATCGATGATCCGTCACCCTGAGGAGGCCGCCACGTGGCCGTCTCGAAGGGCGACGGCCACCACCCGGGCCGCACATCCTTCGCGCAAGAGCGCGCACCTCAGGATGACGACGGAAAAACACGCGAGTTGAAACAAAAAATACGCGGGTCACATCCCGTTGAGAATGTGCCCGCGTGTTGAACTCATATCGCGGCTTCAACCAGCCGCCGGACCAGCTTTGATCAGTGCACGCTGACGGCCTGGAGCTCGTTGCTCCATGCGTTGGCGATCGCCGCCTCGCGGCTGTCGGTCAGCATGATCGGGGTGCCGTCGGCGGCATGCAGGGCGAACAGTTTCAGGCCCGGCGCGATCTTCGGCGCCTGCGGAAACAGTCCCGGCACGTCCTCGGAACGGACTTGTTTCACATAGGCGATGTGGCCTTCGCCAAGATGGGCCAGCGCCTCGACGGAAACCTTTTCGGGTTCGTACGCAGCAGTCACGTCACTCATGGTCTCGACTCCTTCTGGGTCTAAGCGGTCGAGTCCGCTACTTGTTCCATTATTCGTGCTCATTGATCGCTATTGTCTTAACGACCCTTTCAGGCTCCGGCCTGGCGAGGTCGATCGACAACAGCCCGTTCTTCAGATCCGCGCCCAGCACCTGCATCCCCTCCGCCAGCACGAAGGTGCGCTGGAAGTGGCGCGCGGCGATGCCGCGATGGATGTATTGCCGGGCCTTGTCGTCCTGCTGGCGGCCCCGGATCACGAGCTGGTTTTCCTCAATGGTCACATCGAGTTGGTCGCGGGTAAAACCCGCCACCGCGAGCGTGATGCGCAGGCGTTCGGGATGACCGTTGGCACGGTCGCACCGCTCGATATTGTAGGGAGGATAGCCGTCGGCGCCTTTGACGACGCGATCGAGCGCACGCTCGATTTCGTCGAACCCAAGCAGGAACGGACTGGACAACGAAGGAACACGAGACATTACAAAGTCCTCTCGAAGCGACTTTGAGGGGCCCTTGCGGCGCCCCATGCAACCGGCCGGCCGACTTGCCGTCCGGTCACAAAGCAATATGGGGGCGATCTGGGGCCGGTTCAAGCGCCTCAGAAAGCTGCGTAAAACGGCCGCTGCAGGGTTAACGAATTGTCATATGGCAGACCGTCATTCCGGGGCGACACGAAGCATCGAACCCGGAATCTCGAGATTCCGGGTTCGCTTCGCGCCCCGGAATGACGGAATGTTAACCACCCACCCGCTTCCGCCCGTCGGCGGTGAACAGGTGCAGCTTTTCCGGAGCCGCCACCGCTCTGATTCGCTCGCCGATCGCGGGGCCTTCCGCACCGGGAATTCGCACGATGATCTCGCCCGGCGGCAGTTCGCCGGGGGTCGCCGCGACGCCCTGCGCATCCTGCCGCCGCGCGCCGTAGACGAAGGTTTCGGCGCCGACCCGCTCGATCGCCTCCACGGTGAGGTCGAGCGCGACGCCGCCGGCGACCGTTTCGTTCGAGATGACGAAATCCTCGGGCCGGATTCCGAGGATGCCGGCCTCGCCGGCGCGCGAATCGCCGGCCAGTTGCGATTTCAGCTCGTCCGGGCGCAGCGGCATCAGGTTCATCGGCGGCGCGCCGATGAAGGAGGCGACGAAGGTGGTGGCGGGCTTCTGATAGATCTCGAGCGGATTGCCGATCTGCTCGACCTGCCCGCCGTTCATGACCACCAGAATGTCCGCCAGCGTCATCGCCTCGAGCTGGTCGTGGGTGACATAGATCGAGGTGGTGGACAGCCGACGCTGCAGTTTGCGGATTTCGACCCGCATCGCGATGCGCAGCTTGGCGTCGAGATTCGACAGCGGTTCGTCGAACAGGAACACCTTGGGCTGCCGCACGATCGCACGGCCCATCGCCACGCGCTGGCGCTGGCCGCCGGACAATTGTCGCGGCTTGCGCTCCAGCATGGCGCCGAGTTCGAGGATGCGCGCGGCTTCCCCGACGCGCGTCTTGATCTCCCCCTCGGCCATGCCGCGGTTGCGCAGGCCGTAGGCCATGTTGTTGTACACGGTCATGTGCGGGTAGAGCGCGTAGTTCTGGAACACCATCGCGATGTCGCGGTCGGCCGGCTCGACCTGGTTGACGACGCGCCCGCCGATATCGATCTCGCCGCCGGTAATCGTCTCCAGCCCCGCGACCATCCGCAACAGCGTGGACTTGCCGCAGCCGGACGGGCCGACCAGCACGCAGAAGGCGCCATCGCCGACCTCGAAGTCGATGCCCTTGATGGCTTCGAATCCGCCCGGATAGGTTTTCCGTACGTTGCGCAGCGTGACGTTGGCCATACTACGCCCCGGCGAATAGCGAATCGCGAGTGGCGAATAGGGAAGCGCCACACGGAGAGGCTCGTCGCAAGCCTTCTATTCCCAATTCGCTATTCGCCATTCGCATCTTCACTTCTCCGTTTGGACCAGGCCGCGCACGAACAGCCGCTGCATGAAGATGACGACGGCGACCGGCGGCAGCATGGCAAGCACCGCGGTTGCCATGGCGAGTTGCCATTCCGCGAGTTCGTCCGTCGTCACCAGCATCTTCTTGATGCCGATCACGATGGTCTGCATCGAATCCCTGGTGGTGATGAGGAGCGGCCAGAGATACTGATTCCAGCCATAGATGAACTGGATCACGAACAGCGCTGCGATCGTCGTCACCGACAGCGGCAGCAGCGTGTCCCAAAAGAAGCGGAACGGGCCGGCGCCGTCGATGCGCGAGGCTTCGAGCAACTCGTCCGGCACCGTCATGAAGAACTGGCGGAACAAGAGCGTGCCGGTGGCGGATGCGATCAGCGGCAGGATCAGCCCGGCATAGGTGTCGAGCATCTTGAGGTCCGCGACCACCTTGTAGGTCGGATAGATGCGCACTTCGACCGGCAGCATCAGCGTGATGAAGATGATCCAGAACGCGGTCTTGCGGAACGGAAAGCGGAAATAGACCACGGCATAGGCCGACAGGATCGAGATGAAGATCTTGCCCACGGCAATGCCGATTGCCGAGACGAAGGAGTTGATCAGCATGTTGGCGACTGGTTCGCGGCTGGTACGCGAGCCGCCGACGAAGACGGCGCGGTAATAGTTCTCCAGCGTGTGGCTGCCGGGCGTCGCCGGCATGTGGCCGCCAACCACGGTCGCGGCATCGTGGGTCGAGGCGATCAGCGCGAGATAGACCGGGAACGCCACGATGAAGACGCCGAGCGTCAGGATGGCGTAGGCGATGAAGTCGCTGAGCGGACGGTGCTCGACCATCAGTACTGCACCTTGCGTTCGACGTAGCGGAACTGGACCGCGGTGAGTGCGATCACGATGATCATCAGAATCACCGACTGCGCGGCGGAGCCGCCAAGGTCGCCGCCGAGGCGGCCGTCGGCATAGACCTTGTAGACCATGGTGGTGGTGGCGCCGGCGGGTCCGCCGCCGGTCACGGCGTCGATGATGCCGAACGTGTCGAAGAAGACGTAGACGATATTGACGACCAGCAGGAAGAACGTGGTCGGCGACAGCAGCGGGAAGATGATGGTCCAGAAGCGCCGCATCGGACGCGCGCCGTCGATCGCGCCGGCCTCGATCACGCTTCTCGGGATCGCCTGCAGGCCAGCGAGAAAGAACAGGAAATTGTAGGAGATCTGTTTCCACACCGAGGCCATCACCACCAGGATCAGGGCGTGGTTGCCGTTGAGCAGCGGGTTCCAGTCGATGCCGGCGCCGCGCAGCGGACGGGACAGCATGCCGAGCGAAGGCTGGAACATGAAGAACCACAGCACGCCGGCGACCGCTGGCGCCACCGCATAGGGCCAGATCATCAGCGTCTTGTAGGCGCCGCCGGCCTTCAGGTTCTTGTCGGCCTGGGTGGCAAACAGCAACGCGATGGACAAGGACAGCGCTGCGACCAGCGTCGAGAAGATCGCGGTCGTCAGCATCGACTTGTAATATTCGGGTTGGGCGAACACCGTCTGGTAGTTTTCAAAGCCGACGAATTCGGAAACCAGCCCGAACGCGTCCTCGCGCAGAAAGGACTGCCAGACCGCCTGGCTCGCCGGCCAGTAGAAGAACACGACGGTGATGACGAGCTGCGGCAGCAGCAGCAGATACGGCAGCAGACGGTTGTTGAAGACGGTGGTCTTTTCCATTCAGGCGCCGCGGTGTTGCCGGTTAAGCAAGCGCTCCCCCTCGGACGAGAGGGAGCGCCGGTAGCAGCTTGGCTTGGCCTATTTGGCCGTCTTCTCGAACGTGCGCAACATCGCATTGCCGCGCGACACGGCGGAGTCGAGCGCTTCCTTCGGCGTTTTCTTGCCGTCGAGGGCGGCTTCGATTTCTTCGGCCCAGAGATCGCGCATCTGCACCATGTTGCCGAAGCGCAGCCCGCGCGAATTCTCGGTCGGCTCCTTGTTGGTGAGTTCCTTCAGCGGCGTCTGCAGCACCGGGTTCTTCTCGTAGAAGCCGTCCTTGATCGACTTCTCGTAGGCGGCCTTGGTGATCGGCAGGTAGCCGGACTTCTGGTGCAGGTCGGCCTGGCGGTTGGTGTCGGACAGGAAGGCGAAGAATTTGGCGACGCCCTTGTACTCTTCCGGCTTCTTGCCGCCCATCACCCAAAGCGAGGCTCCGCCGATGATCGAATTCTGCGGTGCGCCGGCGACATCCGGATAATACGGCATGGGGGCCGAGGTGAAGTCGAACTTGGCGGTAGCCTTTGCCGTGCCGTAATAGCCCGAGGAGGTCAGGAAGATCGCGCATTCGCCGGAAGAGAAACGGGCCTCGTTGGCGCTGCCGCGTCCGCTATAGCTGTAGACCTTCTCCTTCTGCAGGTCGACGAGGTTCTGCAGGTGCTTGACGTGCAGCGGCGAGTTGAACTTCAGCTCGGTGTCGAAGCCGTCGAGGCCGTTGGCCTTGGTGCCGATCGGCACGTTGTGCCAGGCCGAGAACTGCTCGATATGGGCCCAGCTCGCCCAGGCGTTGGAGAAGCCGCAGGTCTCGTGGCCGGCCGCCTTCAGCTTCTTGGCTGCGTCGAAGACTTCGGGCCAGGTCTTCGGGATGTCATTGACGCCGGCCTTCTTCAATTCATCCTTGTTGATCCACATCACCATCGAGGACGAGTTGAACGGGAAGGACAGCATCTCGCCCTTCGAGGTCGAGTAGTAGCCGGTGATGGTCGGAAGGTATGCCTTGGGATCGAACGGTTCGCCGGCGTCCTTCATCAGCTGGTGGACCGGCTTGATGGCGCCGGTGGCGCCCATCATGGTCGCGGTGCCGACCTCGAACACCTGCATGATATGCGGGGCGTTGCCGGCGCGGAACGCGGCGATGCCGGCGTTCATCGTGTCGGGATAGGCACCCTTGTAGGAAGGCACGACCTTGTAGTCGGACTGGCTGGCGTTGAATTCCTCGGCGAGCCTGTTGACGACATCATTGTTGGCGCCGGTCATGGCGTGCCACCACTGGATCTCGGTTACAGCGTGGGCGGGCGTCGCAAGCGCCAGCGCCGTCGTCATTGCCGCCGCTGCGCCGAGTTGTCGAAGTGCCATGAAATTCCTCCAGGTTGGGATCGTCACCTTCATTTCGCGCGATAACAGCGACGGATGACGTGCAAATGACCGTATAGGCGAAAGGATGCTAGCGGGGAAGCGGGCCCGGAGGGAAGCCGGAAATTAGGTGAAGACACACGCTCTCGGCCGCCCCTGCGAACGCAGGGGGCCCATAACCACAGCTGTCCGTGATTGATGAAGCGCGACTGCCACAGCGCCAAAAAGAGAGCCCGCGGCGTATGGGCCCCTGCGTTCGCAGGGGCGACCACATTTACCTTTTGCTACCTCTTGCGCTCGGAGCCGCAGACCGCGCCCTGGGCGACCAGTGCCTCGATCTCGCTTTTCGAATAGCCGAACTCGCCCAGCACTTCTGCCGTGTGCTGGGAAAATTTCGGTGGCGTGCGCCGCAGGCTCGGCTTGGTGCGCTCCAGCCGGATCGGCGAGGCGACGCCCTTGTACCAGTCCTTCTCAACGATATCGCCGCGATGCAGCGTATGCGGATTGGTCAGCGCCTGGTCGATCTTCTGCACCGGTCCCGCCGGCAGTCCGGCCGCCAGCAGCCGATTGCACAGCGGCTCGGCCTCGTGCTGGCTGAATACCGCTGCGAGCTCGGCGCGCAGCGCGTCGCGGTTGGCGATGCGGTCCTTGTTGCGGGCAAAGCGCGGATCGGTGCCGAGTTCGGGCTTGCCGATCTCCTTGGCGAGCTTTCGGAACGTTCCGTCATTGCCGACGCCGATGAAGATGTTGTCGGTCCTGGTCGGGAAGATCGCGTAAGGAACGAGGTTGGGATGCTCGTTGCCGGTCAGGCCCGGCGGCTTGCCATGCATGAAATAGTTCGCGGTATGCGGGTGCATGACCGCGAGGCCGGTTTCGTACAGCGTGGTTTCGAGAAACTGGCCGAGCCCCGATCGCTGCCGCTCCGACAGCGCCATCAAAATGCCGATCGCCGCGTAAAGCCCGGTGGTGATGTCGACGACGGGAACGCCGATCCGCATCGGGCCGCTTTCCGGCGAGCCGGTCGCCGCGATCATGCCGGTCATCGCCTGGATGATCGCGTCGTAGCCCGGATTGCCGCCGCGCGGGCCGTCGGCGCCGAAGCCGGAAATCCGGCAATGCACCAGGCGCGGGAATTTCTCGCGCAGCACGTCGTTGCCGATGCCCCATTTGTCGAGCGTGCCCGGCTTGAAATTCTCGATCAGGACGTCCGCCGTCTCCAGCATCTTCAACAGCACGCCGCGTCCGCCCTCGGAGGTGAGGTCGAGCGCGATCGCGCGCTTGTTGCGGTTGATGCCGACGAAATAGGCCGCGTCCTCGTCGTGGAAGGGAGGGCCCCAGTCGCGCACCTCGTCGCCGGCCGGCGGCTCGACCTTGATGACGTCGGCGCCATGGTCAGCGAGGATTTGCGTGCAATAAGGCCCGCCGAGCACGCGCGTCAGATCGATCACGCGCAGGCCGGTCATCGCGCCGGAAGCGGCTGCAGAACTCATGGACGGAAAACCTTCTCAGGGACGAAATGGAGTTCCTGAGCTAGCGGTCTTCCGGCGCGGCGGCAATGGCGTCCCGCGCACAGGCGTATGACGAGTCAGCCGTAGCGGGCTTCGTGGCCCGCCGGTGTGGCCGGCGGGCTGCAACGAAAGCCTCACACCACGGTCAGGCGGACATCGACATTGCCGCGGGTGGCGTTGGAGTAGGGGCACACCTGGTGCGCCTTCGCCACCAGCGCCTCCGCGTCCGCCTTGGGCACGCCAGGCAGCGAGACCGCGAGGTCGATGTCGAGGCCAAAGCCGCCTTCCGAACGCGGGCCGATGCCGACGGTCGAGGTGACGGTGGCGTCCGCGGGCACCTTCGGGCCACCCTGCGAAGCGACGAATTTCATCGCGCCGATGAAGCAGGCCGCATAACCGGCGGCAAACAGCTGCTCCGGATTATTGCCGGCGCCACCGCCGCCGCCGAGTTCCTTCGGGGTCGAAAGCTTCACGTCGAGCGCGCCATCGAGGGTGGCGGCGGTGCCGTCGCGGCCGCCGGTGGCCTTGGCGCTGGTCTTGTAGAGCACGTTCACGGACATGTCGGGTGTCTCCCTTGCGTCAAGCGTTGCGAGGCCAATTACATAGCTTACAATTAGATTGTGCACAATCTAATTTATTGCAAATGACGCAGTCCAATTGTATGCAATTGAAATCAAGCGCTTAAGCCGCCGAACCGGTGCCCGGCGGCGCCCGTTAACGAGGACGTGATGGCCAGGAAAGCTTCGACGGATGCCGCGCTGCGGCTCGACAATCAGATCTGCTTCGCGGTGTATTCGACCGCGCACGCGTTCAACCGCGTCTACAAGCCGCTGCTCGAGAAACTCGGCCTGACCTATCCGCAATATCTGGTCATGCTCGTGTTATGGGAGCGTGACGGCGTGCCGGTCAAAGACATCGGCGAGCGGCTGTTCCTGGATTCCGGCACGCTGACGCCGTTGCTGAAGCGTCTGGAAGCCGCCGAACTCATCAAGCGTACCCGCAATGCCAGCGACGAGCGTCAGGTGCTGGTCGCGCTGACCGCCAGAGGCGAGGCGCTGCATGAAAAAGCGCGCGCGGTGCCGCAATCGATTCTCGCAGCCTCGGCGTGCTCGGTGGGGGAGCTTGTGGCGACGAAGAACGAGATAGTGGCGCTGCGGGACCGGTTGAATGCAGCGTTGGGGGAGTAGCAGGGAAAGGCTAGACGAGAAGGCGCTTCTTCGCGAAGGCGCGGCCAGAGTGGGATTTCAAATACTTCTCAAATTCGAGTGCCTTGGGCTTGTCGGGAAATGCGCAGTACCAAACGAGTTTCCAAGGTTTGTATTTCGCGGTGTGTGCGGACTTGCCGGTGTTGTGGTCCGTCATCCGACGTTTCAAGTCTTCGGTCGCGCCCGTGTATTCCTGATCGGGGAATTCGATACTGCGGATGATGTAGACGTACCACATCGCAATGCCGGCTCGGTTGCGCTGATGCAGGCGTAGGGAAATTCAGTCTGCGGGAAATCCAGTCCGCGCCAGCCCGTCGTCGCCCTGCGGGCTGTGCCGGGCACGCTTCGCCTTTCAGGCTCTTTTGGTGGTGTAAGCCTAGGTGAGGAATCCAGCCCGCGCCAGCCCGTCGTCGCCCTGCGGGCTATGCCGGGCACGCTTCGCCCTTCAGGCTCTTGCGTGGCTGCGCCACGCGTAGCCCGAAGGGCGAAGCGTGGTGGAGCCAGGCGGGATCGAACCGCCGACCTCTTGCATGCCATGCAAGCGCTCTCCCAGCTGAGCTATGGCCCCGTCACAGTCAAAGGCATGATCCTTCGGACCATGCTCCCGCAAGCCTTGGGTGACTTGCGGGGGAGACCCAGAACACAGTTCTGGATCGATCTCAAGTCTCTTCGTCACCTCCGACGTCGCCGATGATGTCGGTGACATCTTCATCGCCTTCTTCCTCATCGGCGATGAAGGTCGAATCGTCGTCGTCATCGTCCTCGATGGTCTCATCGATCTCGATGTCGTCTTCCGATTCGGGAACCACCGCCTTGACCTTGCCGGTGTTCTCCTCGGCGTCGGCCTCCTCGAGCGAGACCAGTTCTTCGGCCTCGGCGGCCTCCGGCATGTCGGCGGCGGTACTGGCCGAAGCGGCGGCGGCGGCCGCGGCGCCACGGGATCCCCGCGCCGGTGCAATCGGCGCGATCGGCACGACCTCGCCGGTATAGGGCGAGATCACCGGGTTCTTATTGAGATCATAGAATTTCTTACCCGTCGTCGGGCAAATGCGTTTGGTTCCGAGATCGGATTTGGCCACGTGGGGATCCTGGGAAATTCTGAAAAACGGTGCTTCACTTGGCTAGTTGAGAGGCCGGTGTCAATAGCGGTTTGTCGCATTTGACGGCCGCGTGACGCGGTGTGGCCCATGTGGTACTGCGGCCTCCGCAAAGGACCGTGATTTTGACCCACCCAGCCGCCCAGACCCCGTTGGAATCCCGTGCGAGCGGCCCGCTGAGCGGCAAGGTCCGCGTCCCAGGGGACAAGTCGATATCGCACCGCGCCCTTATCCTGGGGGCGCTTTCGGTCGGCAAAACCACCATTTCCGGCCTGCTGGAGGGTGAAGACGTCCTCAATACCGCCAAATCGATGCAGGCGCTGGGCGCCCAGGTCGAGAGGACCGGGCCGTTTGCCTGGCAGGTCCGGGGTGTCGGCGTGGCGGGCTTCGCCCAGCCTGCCGCACCGCTCGATTTTGGCAATTCCGGCACCGGCTGCCGGCTGGTGATGGGGGCGGTGGCGGGGTGTCCGATATCGGCGGTTTTCGACGGCGACGCCTCGCTGCGGTCCCGCCCGATGCGCCGGATTCTTGATCCGCTGAAGCTGATGGGCGCCAGGGCCGGTGAGGCGAGGGAAGGCGGCCGCCTGCCGCTGACATTGCACGGGGCCCGCGAGCCCGTGCCGATCCTCTACCGAACTCCCGTCGCCTCGGCCCAGATCAAGTCGGCGGTGCTGCTGGCCGGGCTCGCCGCGCCCGGCGTTACCACGGTCATCGAGCAGGAAGCCAGCCGCGACCACACCGAACTGATGCTGAAGCATTTCGGCGCCGAGATCGTCTCCGCCAACGAAGGCAGTCACGGCCGCAAGATTTCACTGACCGGCCAGCCCGAACTGCACGGTGCCGAAATCGTGGTGCCCGCCGACCCATCTTCCGCGGCGTTCCCGATCGTGGCGGCGCTGGTCGTCGAAGGCTCCGACGTGACGTTCTCCGACGTCATGACCAATCCGCTGCGCACCGGCCTGTTCACGACGTTGCGCGAAATGGGCGCCGCGATCGAGGAGAGCGAGGTCCGCGGCGACGCCGGCGAGCCGATGGCCCGCCTGCGGGTGCGCGCCTCGAAGCTGCACGGCGTCGAGGTGCCGCCGGAGCGCGCGCCCTCGATGATCGACGAATATCTGGTGCTGGCGGTCGCCGCCGCCTTCGCCGAAGGCACAACCATCATGCGCGGCCTGCAGGAATTGCGCGTCAAGGAATCCGATCGGCTGGAAGCGACCGCCGCCATGCTGCGCGTCAACGGCGTCAGGGTCGAGATCGCCGGCGACGACCTGATCGTCGAGGGCCGCGGCCATGTCCCGGGCGGCGGCCTGGTCGCCACCCACATGGACCACCGCATCGCGATGTCGGCGCTGGTGATGGGCCTGGCCGCCGACAAGCCGGTCAAGGTCGACGACACCGCCTTCATCGCCACCAGCTTCCCGGACTTCATCCCGATGATGCGGTCGCTCGGCGCGGATTTCTCGTGAGGCAGACGGGATGATTGCAGTCTTCGACCGCGCCGCGCTCCTCGATGCCTTTGACAGGATTGGACGCGCGGCGGTCGAAGCCGGGACCAGGCTGCAGATCGCCGTGTATGGCGGCTCGGCGCTGATGCTGGCGAGCAATTTTCGGTTCGCGACGGAAGATGTCGATGTGTCCAAGCTCGATCATCCGCTGCCGGAATGGTTGGCCGATATCGTGCGAGAGCTGGCCGAGCAGAACGACTGGCACGAAGAGTGGTTCAACGACGGGGTCGCGTTCCACCTCAGCCCGCTCGCGGACAGCGCCGCTGACCATCTCGAATTCGGGACGTTTCCTCGCGATGGTTCGGCGGCAGGGCTCATGGTTTCGGTCCCGACAGCAGAGTATTTGTTGGCGCTCAAGCTGAAGGCGTTCAGGATCACGGACCCGGTTCGTGGCGAAACCGAGCGGCTGGACATATTGAATTTGATGCGCGTCGTGGGGATAGCGACGGTGGACGACGCGATCGTCCTGTTGGGTCGATATTTCCCCCTCAGCGCCGCCTCTTCGGAGAAGCAGCGGTTCTTGCTGAAGCACATCAATCGCGAGGGAGTGGCCGATGCGCCCGAATACCCTCGCTGAAGCCGTCGAGACCATTCGGGCCGGTTCGGCACGAGAAACGGTATTGGCGGAATTTGTGGATACGTTCGATCTCGCGCGAACCGATCAGGATCGCTACGCGTCGATCGAGCAGGAGCCGAAGCTGACCGGTGACGATCGACTTGACGCCCTGGTGGGCGCTATCGCCGAGTATCTGGCGAAGCAGCGCCGGTTGGGACGGGTGCCGCACTGGGTTTGCGATCCCGCCCGCCGTCTGGATCGACCATGGTTTACAGCGACAAATCCGTCGGATGCCATGCGCGAATACCTGACCTTTAGCAGCCCCGCGGAATTCGCCTCGCGCAACATTTTTACCGAAGAACGGCCGTTGCGGCGCGCCCGCGGTCCACATCCGACGGAGCGTTAACGATCACGACGGCGCGAGGCCGAGGCTCGTCACCGCCTCCAGCCAGATCGGCGATTCCTCCCTGTAGAGTCTTTGCGTTTCCTCGAACGTCATTGCGGTGTCGTCGACGCCGAATGTTTTCATGATCTGCCGCACCCGCTCGGTCTTGCCGCCGTCAACGAGCAGTCTCGACAGCTTCTGGACGACGGCTTCGGGCGTGCCCGCGGGCACCGCGCAGCACTGGAATCCGGTCAGCTTGAAGATCGGCGATGTGGTGCCTTGCTCGGCGAACGAAGGCACGTCGGGCAATGTCGACATGCGCTTGCGCGAGACGGCGACGGCCCGTCCGCGGCCGCTCTGCAGCACGGAGAGCGCGGCGGAGTAGCTGCCGTGGGCGCCGTCGATGAAGCCGCCGGCGAGGTCGGTCCACATTGGCGCCTCGCCGCGATAATGCACGGCTTCCATTTTCAGCCCGTACTGCTTGTTCATCTCGGCGACCGCCATGTGCGCGTAGGAGCCGGCGCCATAGGTGCCGATGTTGACCTTCTCCGCCTTTTTCGCATAGGCGACGAATTCATCGAGCGTCTTCGCGCCGGTCTTCTCGGCCGCCACGAACGGCAGGCTGCCCGAGGGCATGATCGAGACGATGATGAAATCCTTGTCGGTGTCGTAGGCGATATCTTTGATCAGCACGCGATTCATGATCATCGTCGTCGAGATCGTGAACATCAGCGTGTAGCCGTCGGGCGCGGCGCGCTTGGCTTCGACGGCGGCGACCGATCCCGAGGCGCCGGCCTTGTTCTCCACCGTCACGTTCTGCCCGGTCTCGGCCCGAATGTGTTCGCCGTAGGTGCGGGCATAAAGGTCAGTCTGCCCGCCGGCCGGATAGCCGGCGATGATCCGGATCGGCTTGGTGGGCCAGTCGGCCTGTGCATGGGCTGCTCCGATCAGCGGAATCGTTGAAGCGGCCGCGGCGGTGCCAATGAAATGACGTCGTGAAATCACGCCCATGATCTTCCCTCCGGCCCGTGCTTATGGATGCAGATCCCTGGTGGGATTCGCGGGCGGGTCCAGAATAGGAGCGGTCGGCGCCCCGGGCGAGGTACATTTGGACGCAGGCGGTCCGGCGCTGTCCATCGGATGGAATTCCCGTCTTGCGGTCTTGACCATGCCGCCGCGCTGTCGCACATGGCGTGCCATGATCATCGCCATCGACGGGCCGGCGGCATCCGGCAAGGGCACCCTCGGCAAGCGGCTCGCGCAACACTACGGCTACCGCCACCTCGACACCGGCGTGATCTATCGCGCGGTGGCGAAGGCGTTGCTCGATGCCGGCCACGCCCTCACCGACGAGGCGCAGGCGGTGAAGGTGGCGAAGGCGCTCGATCCGGAAAAGTTCGGCGATCCCGAGCTGAAATCGCACCGCATCGGCGAGGCCGCCTCCGTCGTCTCGGTGATTTCAAGCGTGCGCGAGGCGCTGGTCGATTTTCAGCGCCGGTTCGCCGCCGATCCGCCCGGCGCCGTGCTCGACGGCCGCGACATCGGAACGGTAATCTGCCCGGACGCCGACGTGAAGATCTTCGTCGTCGCCGATCCCAAGGTCCGGGCCCGTCGCCGCACGCTGGAAGCGCGTTCCCGCGGCGAAGCCGCCGACGAGGCGGTGGTCCTGGCCGATATTCTCAAGCGCGACGAACGGGACCAGAACCGCGCCGCGGCGCCGCTGAAGGCGGCGGCGGATGCGCACGTCCTCGACAATTCCAATCTGGACGTCGAAGGTAGCGTTCAGGCCGCCATCGCCATCGTGGAGGCGGTCCGCGCCCGGCGCTGAAACGATCATACGCCCTGACAGACGCCGGTTTCCGCCCCGAATCGGGCATTTCCGGCTTGCCCAAATTGGCCCTCGGGTCTATATCCACGCCCATCCGGGCCGCCATCGATGAGATCAGGGCTGTCCGAGCGGGCCGGCCGGAGGTTTGAACCCCCGCCGTCATTGGAGGAAAGCCCGCTCCAGGCTGCTGAAGTCGATACGCTCGTTTCAGGCTCCGGATAAATCAATACGTACCGAACGTGCAGGCTGACTGCCGGCCCGCTGTTGCGCACTCCCGCAGACAGCGGTCGTCGGGTTTTGCGGACCCCGACTCCTCACGCGCGATGCGCCCTTTAACCCAGGCTGCCGGCAATTTCCCGCGTTGGAGAACAAATGGCTTCGAATACCGCTGCTTCCTACAATCCGACCCGTGACGATTTCGCTGCGATGCTGGACGAGTCCTTCGCCGGTGGCAATCTGCAGGAAAGCTCCGTCATCAAGGGCAAGGTGGTTGCAATTGAAAAGGACATGGCCGTCATCGACGTCGGCCTGAAGACCGAGGGCCGCGTCGCGCTGCGCGAATTCGCCGGACCCGGCCGCGATAGCGATCTCAAGGTCGGCGACACCGTCGAGGTGTTCCTCGACCGTATCGAAAACGCGCTCGGCGAAGCCGTGCTGTCGCGCGACAAGGCGCGCCGCGAGGAGAGCTGGGGCAAGCTCGAGAAGGCCTTCAACAACAACGAGAAGGTCCACGGCGTCATCTTCAACCAGGTCAAGGGCGGCTTCACCGTCGACCTCGATGGCGCGGTTGCCTTCCTGCCGCGCTCGCAGGTCGATATCCGCCCGATCCGCGACGTCGCGCCGCTGATGAACAACTCGCAGCCGTTCCAGATCCTCAAGATGGACCGCCGCCGTGGCAACATCGTGGTGTCGCGCCGCACGGTGCTCGAAGAGACCCGCGCCGAGCAGCGCCAGGAACTGGTGCAGAACCTCGAAGAAGGTCAGGTGATCGACGGCGTGGTCAAGAACATCACCGACTACGGTGCGTTCGTCGATCTCGGCGGCATCGACGGCCTCCTGCACGTCACCGATATCGCCTGGCGCCGGGTCAACCACCCGACCGAAGTGCTCACCATCGGCCAGACGGTGAAGGTCAAGATCATCAAGATCAACCACGAGACCCACCGCATTTCGCTCGGCATGAAGCAATTGCTGGACGATCCGTGGCAGGGCATCGAGGCGAAGTATCCGCTGAACGCGCGCTTCACCGGCCGCGTCACCAACATCACCGACTACGGCGCGTTCGTCGAACTGGAGCCGGGCATCGAAGGCCTGATCCACGTCTCGGAAATGTCGTGGACCAAGAAGAACATGCACCCCGGCAAGATCGTCTCGACCTCGCAGGAAGTCGAAGTGCAGGTCTTGGAAGTGGATTCGGTCAAGCGCCGCATCTCGCTCGGCCTCAAGCAGACCATGCGCAATCCCTGGGAAGTCTTCGTCGAGAAATTCCCGGTCGGTTCGGTGGTCGAAGGCGAGGTCAAGAACAAGACCGAGTTCGGCCTGTTCCTCGGCCTCGACGGCGACGTCGACGGCATGGTCCATCTGTCCGACCTCGACTGGAAGCTGCCGGGCGAGCAGGTGATCGACAACTTCAAGAAGGGCGACATGGTCAAGGCCGTGGTGCTCGACGTCGATGTCGAAAAGGAGCGCATCTCGCTCGGCGTCAAGCAGCTCGAGGGCGACCCCTTCGCCGAGCCGGGCGACGTCAAGAAGGGCGCGGTCGTGACCTGCGAAGTGCTCGAAGTGAAGGAAGCCGGCATCGAGGTGAAGATCTCGGGCACCGACTTCACCACCTTCATCAAGCGCTCGGAGCTTGCCCGTGACCGCAACGACCAGCGCGCCGAACGCTTCGCCGTCGGCGAGAAGGTCGATGCGCGGGTGATCCAGTTCGACAAGAAGGCCCGCAAGGTCCAGGTCTCGATCAAGGCGCTGGAAGTTGCCGAAGAGAAGGAAGCCATCGCGCAATACGGCTCCTCCGATTCGGGCGCCACGCTGGGCGACATCCTCGGCACCGCGCTGAAGAACCGCGACAAGTAAGCGCGCGGCGCTCTGGCACGAACATCGGGCCCCGGTTTCGACCGGGGCCTTTTTCATTGATCGATGCTCCGCCGTCATGCCCGGGCTTGACCCGGGCATCCACAACTTGCTTTTCGCAGACAAGGACGTGGATGGCCGGGACAAGCCCGGCCATGACGATGGTTGGATTGTCCCGGTCACGATTGTCCGGAAAGCCTTGTTTTCTTCAAATTGCGTCGCAATTGATGTAATCATCTAACGCTTCGCGCACGCTGCGAATGCAAAAACATCAGGCCCATTCTGGAGAATTTTGATGTCGCTCGATTCGGACGTGATCGTCGATCGCCGCAGGATCCGCCGCAAGCTGACCTTCTGGCGTGTCGCCGCGAGCGTCATCGCCATCGCCGCGATCGTCGCCGTCGGCGCGCTCGCGACGACGAGCGGACCGGCGTCGCTGTCGGCGACGAGCTCGATCGCGCGGGTCAACATCGAGGGGCTGATTCGCAGCGATCAGCAGCGGGTCGAGGCGCTTGAGCGGCTCGAGAAGTCGAGCCACGCCGCGGTCATCGTGCACATCAATTCTCCCGGCGGCACCACGGCCGGCTCCGAGCAGCTTTACGATGCGTTGGTGCGGCTGAAGGCCAAGAAGCCGGTCGTCGTGGTGGTCGAGGGGCTCGCCGCTTCCGGCGGCTACATCGCAGCGCTCGCCGCCGACCAGATCGTGGCGCGGCAAAGCTCGCTGGTCGGCTCGATCGGGGTGCTGTTCCAGTTTCCGAATTTTACCGAGCTCCTGAAGACAGTCGGCGTCAAGGTCGAGGAGGTGAAATCCTCGCCGCTGAAGGCCGCGCCCAATGGCTTCGAGCCGACCAGCCCGGAGGCGCGCGCAGCGCTGGATGCGCTGGTGAAGGATTCCTATGCCTGGTTCCGCGGTCTGGTTAAGGACCGGCGCGGCATGGACGAAGCGCTGCTGGAAAAGGTCGCGGACGGGCGGGTTTTCACCGGCCGCCAGGCGGTCGAACTGAAGCTGGTCGATCAGCTCGGTGACGAGAAAACCGCCGTGGCGTGGCTGGTTGCCGAAAAAAAGGTCAAAAGCGACCTGCCGGTCCGCGACTACAAGCTGACGCCGCGATTCGGCGACCTCACCTTCCTGCGGACCGCGGCGTCGGTCACGTTCGATGCACTCGGTTTGGGCTCGATTGCCCGCCAGATCGAGCAAGGCGGCGTCGCGCAGGCGGTCGATCAGCTTTCGCTCGATGGCATGCTTGCCCTGTGGCGCCCGGCCGCCCCCAATTGAGCCAGGGCAAGCCTCCCCTGGCCACATTTTCCCGCACTGCGGGTGTTGCAACTTAGCCTCTTGAGGCCTCCTGCGAGGTGGCTCGCGCCGTCCAAATGTGAATTAGCGTCTTGACAGTGCAAGGTATTTTCACGGAAATGGTTATCCGCACGATCCCGGATCCCAACTTCCATGATCAAATCCGAACTTGTTCAGCGCATCGCCGAGCACAACCCGCACCTTTATCAGCGGGACGTCGAGAACATTGTGAATGCGATCCTCGACGAGATCGTGGCCGCGTTGGCGCGCGGCGACCGTGTCGAGCTGCGTGGCTTCGGCGCTTTCTCGGTCAAGCATCGTCCGGCCCGTGCGGGCCGCAATCCGCGCACCGGCGCCCACGTGCCGGTCGATCAGAAGAGCGTGCCGTTCTTCAAGACCGGCAAGGAGATGCGTGAGCGGCTGAACCGCGAGAACGTGACGCCCGAGGCCGGCGCCTAGGCACCTTTTCGATGTGACGATGTTGTAGCCGTGTTGCGGCCCTGGCGCCCGCCCTTTCTCGATCACGACGAGTGATGGTCATGCGAAAGTTCTTCACGGCGCTGGTCGTCATCCCCCTGGGGCTGATCTTCGTCGTCTTCGCGGTCGCCAACCGCCATTTCGTGACGGTCTCGTTCGATCCCTTCAATTCCACCGATCCGGCGCTCGCGGTATCGATGCCCCTGTTTGCCGTGATCATCGCGGTGGCCATCCTGGGGGTGGCGGCGGGCGGCATGGCGACCTGGTTCCGCCAGCGCCATTGGCGCCGCGCGGCCCGCCGGCACGAGGCGGAAGCCCGCCGGGCCAGGGCGGAAACCGACGCGCTGAGGGCCGCCGCGGCCGCTTCCCGGGCCGCCGACCAGCCGCGGCTGCCGGCGCCGTCCGGGTACGGGTTCTATCGGGCCGCGGGGCGAGACAAGCAGGACGCGACGTTGTAGAACCCGCCCTGTCAGCCCTGTCCCGGAAGCGCGTGGGGTTGGAAGGCTTTAGCCCCGAGAAACCATGCCTCTGCTCGTCAAAATCTGCGGCCTGTCCACGCCCGAGACGCTCGATGTGGCGCTGCAGGCGGGTGCCGATATGGTGGGCTTCGTGTTCTTTCCGCCGTCGCCGCGCCATCTCAGCCTGGGGGCCGCGCGCGAACTCGGCCGGCAGGCCAGGGGGCGTGCCGCCAAGGTGGCACTCACGGTGGACGCCGACGACGCGACGCTGGAGAACATTATCGAAACGCTGCACCCGGACCTGCTGCAACTGCACGGCAAGGAAACCACGGCGCGGGTCCGCGACATCAAGGCCAGGTTCGCGCTGCCGGTGATGAAGGTGGTCGCGGTCGAAACCGCGGCCGATCTCGCCGTCCTGCCCGGCTATGCGGCCGTCTCCGACCGCATCCTGTTCGATGCCCGCGCGCCCAAGGGCGCCACCCGCCCCGGCGGGCTCGGCGCCCCGTTCGACTGGACGGTGCTGGCGAAACTCGAACTCGACCGGCCGTATCTGGTTTCAGGAGGGCTCACGGCCGACAACGTCGCCGAAGCCGTTCGCGTCACCCGCGCCGGCGGCGTCGACGTCTCCTCCGGCGTGGAAAGCGCGTCCGGCCGCAAGGATCCCGACATGATCCGCGATTTCATCCGCGCCGTGCGCGCCACCGAAGAACTGATGGTCCGATGAATCCAAATCTGCCGAACTCCTTCCGTACCGGCCCCGACGAGCGCGGGCATTTCGGTATCTTCGGCGGCCGCTTCGTCGCCGAGACGCTGATGCCGCTGATCCTCGACCTGGAAAAGGCCTATGCCGACGCCAAGGCCGATCCGGCGTTCCAGGCCGAGATGAACGGCTATCTCAAGACCTATGTCGGCCGGCCGTCGCCGCTGTATTTCGCCGAGCGGCTGACCGAGCATCTCGGCGGCGCCAAGATTTATTTCAAGCGCGAGGAGCTGAATCACACGGGCTCCCATAAGGTCAACAATGTGCTCGGCCAGATCATGGTCGCGCGGCGCATGGGCAAGAAGCGCATCATCGCCGAGACCGGCGCTGGCCAGCACGGCGTCGCCACCGCCACGCTGTGCGCGCGGTTCGGGCTCGACTGCGTGGTCTATATGGGCGCGGTCGACGTCGAGCGGCAGCAGCCGAACGTGATCCGCATGGAGATGCTCGGCGCCAAGGTGGTGCCGGTGCAGTCCGGCGCGCGCACGCTGAAGGATGCGATGAACGACGCGCTGCGCGACTGGGTCACCAACGTGCACAACACGTTCTACTGTATCGGCACCGTGGCGGGCCCGCATCCGTATCCGATGATGGTGCGCGACTTCCAGTCCGTTATCGGCGACGAGACGCGGACGCAGATGCAGGAGGCCGAGGGCCGGCTGCCGGATTCGCTGGTCGCCTGCATCGGCGGCGGCTCCAACGCGATGGGCCTGTTCCATCCCTTCCTCGACGATCGCTCCGTCGAGATCTTTGGCGTCGAGGCCGCCGGCCACGGGCTGACGCAGCTCCACGCCGCCTCGATCGCCGGCGGCCGTCCCGGCGTGCTGCACGGCAACCGGACCTACCTGCTGATGGACGCCGACGGCCAGATCCAGGACGCGCATTCGATCTCGGCCGGGCTGGATTATCCCGGCATCGGCCCCGAGCATTCCTGGCTGCACGAGACCGGCCGCGTCACCTATCTTTCCGCGACCGACGAGGAGGCGCTGGCGGCGTTCCAACTGCTGACCCGCCTGGAAGGCATTCCGCCCGCGCTGGAGCCGGCGCACGCCATCGCCAAGGTGATGGAGCTCGCGCCGAAACGTCCGCGCGATCACCTCATGGTCGTCAACCTCTCCGGCCGTGGCGACAAGGACATTCCGCAGATCACGGAAATTCTGAGGGGCAGGAAGCCGTGATGACTGCGATGAGCGCTCTACTTCACCTCTCCCCGCCGGGGAGAGGTCGGCTGCGCAGCAGCCGGGTGAGGGGTCTATCCACTCACTCGAACCTCAAGGAACTTTCGATCAATTCAAGCACGCCCTCAAGATTCTCATACACGTCCGTATTCGACACCCGAACGATGAAAAATCCGCAAGCCTCGAGCGTCCGCGATCGGACCTCGTCGCGTCGTATCTCAGACGGCTCGGAGTGCGTCACGCCATCGACTTCGACGATCAGCTTCCCGTCGAGCGTAACGAAATCGACGACATACCTGTCGATCGGATGCTGGCGGCGAAACTTCCAGCGCGCCAGCCTCCGATTGCGGAGCGCCTGCCATAGCTTCGCCTCCGCGCTTGTCTGCGACGCGCGAAGCGCCCTCGCTCTCGCCTTGAACTTCTCAATCCCCCTCACCCGGCTGCTGCGCAGCCGACCTCTCCCCGGCGGGGAGAGGTATAGCACAGCGAACGCCGCAACATGACCACCCGCATCGACGTAAGATTTGCCGAGCTCAGCAAGCAAGGCCGCCCCGCGCTCGTCACCTATGTGATGGCCGGCGATCCCGATCCGGCGACGTCGCTGAGCATCCTGAAGGCGTTGCCGAACGCCGGCGCCGACATCATCGAGTTCGGGATTCCCTTCACTGATCCGATGGCGGACGGGCCGTCGATCCAAGCGGCGGGCCTGCGCGCGCTGAAGGTCGGCATGACCCTGAAGAAGACGCTGGACATGGTTCGCACCTTCCGCAAGGAGGACGACGCCACGCCGCTCGTGCTGATGGGCTACTACAATCCGATCTACATCTATGGCGTCGACACGTTTCTCGCGGATGCCAAAGCCGCCGGCGTCGATGGCCTGATCATCGTCGACCTGCCCCCCGAAGAAGACAACGAACTCTGTATTCCCGCGCTCAAGGCGGGGCTGAATTTCATCCGCCTGGCGACGCCTACCACCGACGACAAGCGGCTGCCCGCGGTGCTCGCGAATACCTCGGGCTTCGTCTACTATGTGGCCATCGCCGGGATCACCGGCGGCGCGGCCGCCGATCCCGGTGTCGTAGGCCAGGCCGTCGCCCGGATCAAGCGGCATACCAGGCTTCCCGTCTGCGTCGGCTTCGGCATCCGCACGCCCGACGGGGCGCGGGCGATCGCGGAGAAGGCAAATGGCGCCGTGGTCGGCACCGCGCTGGTCGATGCGCTCCACGCCACCCTCGACGGGGAGGGCCACGCGACGGCGAAGACGGTCGGCGCCGTGGCCGATCTGGTTTCCGCGCTGGCCCAGGGCGTCAGGGGCGTGAAACAGGCCGCTGAATAGGCCATAATTCCCGTGGAATTGGCCGTTAACGGCGGCTTGCCGGCCTCAGGCCGGCCCGCCATATAATTCACGCGATGCGTCGAATCGCATTCTGGAGCGAAGCATGAACTGGCTCACCAACGTCGTCCGGCCGAAGATTCGCAACATCCTGCGCCGCGAGACGCCGGAGAACCTGTGGATCAAGTGCCCGGATTCCGGACAGCTTGTGTTCTACAAGGATGTCGAGGCCAACCAGTTCGTGATCCCCGGATCCAACTACCACATGCGCATGGGTGCGGTGGCGCGGCTGAAGTCGATCTTCGACAACGAGACCTGGTACGACATCGCGCTGCCGGAAGTGACGGCCGATCCGCTGAAATTTCGCGACGAGCGCAAATATGTCGACCGCATCAAGGATGCGCGCGCCAAGACCGGGCTGAACGACGCCATCAAGGTCGGCTACGGCAAGCTGGAAGGCGCCGGCGTCGTCGTCGCCGTGCAGGATTTTGATTTCATGGGCGGTTCGCTCGGCATGGCCGCCGGCGAGGCGATCGTGCGCGGGCTCGAACTCGCGGTCGAGAAGAAGTCGCCCTTCATCATGTTCGCGGCCTCCGGCGGCGCGCGGATGCAGGAAGGCATTTTGTCGCTGATGCAGATGCCGCGCACCACCGTCGGCGTGCAGATGCTGCGCGAAGCGAAATTGCCCTACATCGTGGTGCTGACCAACCCGACCACCGGCGGCGTCACCGCGTCCTACGCCATGCTGGGCGACGTGCAGATCGCCGAGCCCGGCGCGCTGATCGGCTTCGCCGGCGCCCGCGTCATCGAGCAGACCATCCGCGAGAAGCTGCCGGAAGGCTTCCAGCGCGCCGAATATCTGCTCGACCACGGCATGATCGACATGGTGGTGCACCGCCACGAGATGCGCCCGACGCTGGCGCGGCTGTGCCGGATCTTCACCAGATCTCCGGCGCTCGAAGCCGCCGCAAAACCCGCGCCGCAGATCACGGCTCCCGCGCCGATCGTGACGGCGCCGGAAGCCGCGCCGGCTGCGCCCCACGCGTGAGCCCGCCTGCCGCCAATCCTCGGCCGCTCGATCAAGTGATCGCGCGGCTGTCTGCGCTGCATCCGAAGCAGATCGATCTCGGCCTCGATCGCATGCACCGACTGCTGGCGCGGCTCGATCATCCGGAACGCCTGCTGCCGCCGGTGATCCATGTCGCGGGCACTAACGGCAAGGGCTCCACCATCGCTTTCCTGCGCGCGACGCTCGAAGCGGCCGGCCTGCGCGTGCACGTCTATACCTCGCCCCATCTGGTGCGGCTCAACGAATGCTTCCGGATTGGCGAGCGCGGGGGCGGACGCCTGGCCGAGGATGCCGGGTTGCGCCGGGTGCTGGAGCACTGCGAACAGGTCAATGCCGGCGAACCCATCACGATTTTCGAGATGCAGACGGCGGCGGCATTCTGCCTGTTTGCCGAACATGACGCCGACGTGGTGCTGCTGGAAACCGGCCTCGGCGGACGGCTCGACGCCACCAACGTCGTCGACCGGCCGCTGGCGGCGGTCATCACGCCGGTCAGCATGGATCACGTGGAATTCCTCGGCGGCGCGCTGGCTTCCATCGCCGGCGAGAAGGCCGCCATCATCAAGCGCGGCGTGGCCGTGATCTGCGCCGAGCAGGCGCCCGAGGCGATGGCGGTCATCGAGGCGCAGGCCAGGCGCATGCGCGCGCCGATCCATGCAGCGGGTCAGCAATGGCATGTCGGTGTCGAGCGCGGCCGGCTGGTCTATCAGGACGAACGTGGCCTGATGGACCTCGCGGCGCCAAAACTGTTCGGCCGGCATCAGTTCGACAACGCGGGCCTCGCCATCGCGACATTGCGCGCGATCGAGGCGTTCAGGATCGGCCTGCCGGCGTTCGAAGCCGGCATCGTCAATGCCGAATGGCCGGCGCGGATGCAGCGGCTGGTCGCGGGCGCGCTGGTCGACCAAGGGCCGAGGGGCTGCGAGATCTGGCTCGACGGCGGGCACAATGCGGAAGGCGGCCGCGTCGCGGCGGCCGCGCTCGGCGATCTCGAGGAGCGCGTGTCGCGTCCGCTGGTGGTGATCGCGGGCATGATGGCGAACAAGGACGCCGGCGCATTCCTCGCCAATTTCGCCGGCCTGACCCGCCACATCCTCGCCGTTCCGATCCCCGATCGCGCCGGCGCGATGCCGACGGACCGGCTCGCCGACGCCGCGCGGGCCCTCGGCATGCGCGTGGAGAAGGCAGAGGGAGTCGAGGCGGCGCTGAGGGCGCTGTCGCGGCTGGCCTATGAGGTGCCGCCGCGGATATTGATCACCGGCTCGCTCTATCTCGCCGGGCACGTGCTGGCCGTCAACGGGACGCCGCCGGCATAGGCGCTGGCGGAAAGCCACCGCCCAATGAAATGCCGCTGGAATCGCTTCCAGCGGCGACCCGGGAAGAAGTATCGATGCGAATGAAGTATCCAGCCCCGGTGGTTGCAAAATACTAACTAATGATTGCAGTCGCGGCGAGCAGGAATTTTCATTCTGCGCTACGACGATGGGATAATGTTGCGGTTTGGCTTCACTCAGGAGAATGGATGATCTGAAATGGTTTTAGATCGGTTGTACAACCATTGTTTGGTTTCTCGCTGAAAAGCAGGACTCATGCGTTTCGCTGCCATTGCCGACGTGCACGGAAATCATCTCGCCCTGGAAGCCGTGCTGGCCGATATCCGCGTGCAGGGTATCGACGACATCGTCCATCTCGGCGACATGGCGAGCGGCCCGCTCGACGCGCGACGAACCATGGATACGCTGATGGCGCTCGATGCCGTCCATGTGCTCGGCAATCATGATCGCTATCTGATCGACCGGCCGCCGGAAAAGATGGGCTCATGGGACCGGCCGGCCCATGCGCAACTCGACGCCCGCCATCTCGACTGGCTGCGCGCGGTGCCGAAAACGGCCGTGTACCGCGACCAGGTCTTTCTCTGCCACGCCACGCCTGACAATGACGAGATCTACTGGCTGGAAACGGTCCAGCCCGATGGCGCCGTTCGGCTCTCGACGCTCGAGACCATCGAAAAATATGCCCACGGCATCACGCAGTCGCTGATCCTCTGCGCGCACACGCACATCGCGCGCGCCGTGCGGCTTCGCGATGGCCGGATGATCGTCAATCCCGGGAGCGTCGGCTCGCCCGGCTTTCGCGACGTCCATCCGTTCCCGCATACCGTCGAAGCCGGTACGCCCGACGCGCGCTACGCGATCCTCGAACCCCGCGTTGGCGGCTGGGGCGTTACGTTTCGACATGTCCTGTACGACCACGAAGCGATGGCCGCGCTGGCGAGGAAGAATGGCCAGGCTGAATTGGCGCGCGCGCTGGCGACGGGCTGGATCGGCTGAAGGAAATTATTGGTCAACTACGTCATTTCAGCAGCCTGATCGGATCGGCGGCTTTCTGCCGAAGCTGGTCGAATTTGCATTGCCGCGGCGCCTTGTCCGGGCGCCAGCGCAGGATCGAGGTGCCGTGGCGAAAACGTTCGCCGCTGAAGTGATCGTAGCAAACCTCGATCACGAGTTTTGGCCGGAGCGGGCACCATTTCGCGGACCGCTCCGTCGACCATCGGCTCGGTCCGCCCGGCGCATTGCCGGTGAAGCCGGGCGCGGCGATCAGCGGTTCGAGCCGCTGTGTCAATGCCGGCTTGTCCGCCTGCTTGATCGCCGAGGTGAAGCCGACGTGATGCAGCAGCCCTTCTTCGTCGTAGAGGCCGAGCAGCAGCGAGCCGACGACCTTGCTGCCGGCGACCTTGTTGGTGGCGTAGCGGAAGCCGCCGATCACGCAATCGGCGCTGCGGAATATCTTGATCTTCTGCATGCCGTCGCGGTTGCCGGCCTGGTAGGGCAGGTCGATCCGCTTGGCGATCACGCCGTCGGACCCGCCGCCGGACTGCCTGAGCCATTTCTGCGCCGTCGCGTGGCTGGTGGTGGAAGGTGACAGGCGAAATGTCGGGTGGGATTTGAACTGAGTCTTTGCAAATGTTTCCAGCGCCGGACGGCGCTTGTGCAGCGGCTGTCCGGCTAGCTTGTGATCCTTCGCGACCGCCAGCAGGTCGAAGGCGAGGAACAGCGCCGGTGTTTCCACCGACAATTTGCTGACCCGGCTGGCGGCGGGATGAATTCGCTGCAGCAGATGGTCGAACGAAAACGTCCTGCCCTGCGGGACGACGATTTCGCCGTCGAGCAGGAATGTCTTCGCTTTCAAGGCCAGCGCGGCGCTGACCAGTTCGGGAAAATAGCGGGTGAGATCTTCGCCGGATTTCGACCGAAGCTCGACAGCGTCGTCCTGGCGGTAGAGCAGGCAACGAAAACCGTCCCATTTCGGCTCGTACTGCCATTCCGCGCCGCGCGGAAGCGCATCGACCGACCGCGCTTCCATGGCCGCGAGCGGCGTGGTGCGCCGGCGGGACTGTGTGGCTGGATGGCTTGAGAACTGTTCGACGCGAGACATGCCGTCTCAACGCAAACGGCCGGCGATTCGCCGGCCGTGCGCTCAAAAATTTCTCGTTCGCGGGCGATCACACCGCGGCGGTGATCCACTGCTGCAGCTTCGCCTTCGGCGCGGCGCCGACCTGGCGGGAAGCCATCTCGCCGCCCTTGAAGATCATCAGGGTCGGGATCGACATCACGCCGTATTTCGAGGCCGTCTTCGGGCTCTCGTCGACGTTTAGCTTCACGATCTTGACCTTGTCGCCCATCGCGCCGGAAATCTCGTCCAGCGCCGGCGCGATCATGCGGCAGGGGCCGCACCATTCGGCCCAGAAATCGACCACCACAGGCCCTTGCGCTTTCAGCACCTCGGCTTCGAAATCGGCGTCAGAAACCTTGCCAACGGCCATGGGAATTACCTCGTTCGTTAGGAATAAAAGGGCGCGGATGGGAATCGCGCGCCCGGTTGACCATGGCGACAAACCTATGAACGCCACCCTGCCGGGTCAAGCGCGGCTCACGCCGACATGATGGATGCCAGCTCGGCCTCCAGCGCGGGAGCCGAAATCTCCATGAATTCAGCCGTTTCGGTCCAAAGCAGCGCCGCCCGGACGGCAAGCTGGGGATAAAGCCTGCCCAGCACCGCCCGGTACAGCGCGAGCTGGCGGACATAACTCCTCGGCGCCTCGTCGGGGTCGGTCGGCGGGGCGTGGTTGGTCTTGAAATCGACGATCAGGACCTCGTTTTTGGTGACCGCGAGGCGGTCGATCTGTCCGGATACCAGCGCGGGCCGCGCGCCCGGCCGCTCCAGGCGGCCGACGATCGACACCTCCGCGCGGCTGCCGGAGGCGAACACGGCCGCAAAACGCGCATCCGTGATCAGGCCCAGCGTCCGCTCGGCCAGCGCCCGGCGCTCCGACTCGCTCCAGCCGGCGGCGTTGCGCGCCAGATAGGCCAACGCGGCCTCATGTCGGCGCGGTGCGGCGATATCCGGAAGCGATTGCAGCAGGCGGTGCACCAGCGTGCCGTGCTGCAGGGCCCGGGCGCGTTGGTCGAGCGATTCGGCGGTGCGTATCTTGCGGCTGCCTTCCTGGGCGGGATCGGAGGGCCGCAGAGGACTATTGGCCGGAAAGTCAGGCTGCGCCGGCGTCAGCAACCAGTTGGGCAGTGCGACGGGGGCTTGTGGCGGCGAGGCCGCGGCAGGCGCGGCCGCCGACGTGGTTTCCCCCGGCCGCGTGTAGCGCTTGACCAGGCCGGCGGCGGTCTCGATCTCCTGAAGCTGCAGGCCCGATCCCTGAAGCCCCTTGGCGATCAGATCGTACCAGGACAGCGGCCGGACGCTGCGCATGTTGCCCGGCAGGCAGCCGCCGACGATCAGGCGGTCGGCGGCGCGCGTCATCGCGACATAGAGCAGGCGGCGGTATTCGTCCTCGGTATCGCCGATCATCGCCGCGCGGGCCGCGACCACGGGCGGCGGATCCTCCGCCTTGCGGCCTGCCCACACCACCACGCCCGGCGCATGCGGGTCGGCATTGCCATGCGACAGGTGGATCAGTTTCAACCGGGTGGTATCCGACGGCGAAGTGGTCGTATCCACCAGGAACACGACCGACGCTTCCAGCCCCTTGGCGCCGTGCACCGTCATGACGCGGACTTCGTCGCGCGAGATTTCCATGTCGCGCTTGACCTCGAGATCGGCGGTGCGCAGCCAGGCCATGAAGCCCTGCAGCGAAGCCGGCGCCTTGCGCTCGTAGTTCAGCGCCAGTTCGAGAAACTCGTCCAGCGCGTCGTTGGCCTCGTGCCCGAGCCGGCGCAGGATCCGGGCGCGGCCGCCGTCGCCGCCGAGCAGCCAGGCGTAGAACGCAAACGGCGTCTCATGGGCAAAGCGCCGCTCGCATTGCTCGAGCCGCCACAGCGCGTCGCGCAGCCGGCCCTCGACCGCGGCGCGCTCGGACAAGGCCGCGCGCAGCGATCCCTTGCGCTGCCAGGCGATCTTGAACAGGTCGTCGTCGGTGAGGCCGAACAGCGGGCTCTTCAGCGCGGTGGCCAGCGCCAGATCGTCCTGCGGCAGCAGCAGCGCGTCGGCGAGGTTCATCAGGTCGATGATCGCGATGTGCTCGGTGAGCTTGAGGCGGTCGGCGCCCGCCACCGGGATGCCGGCATGCTTGAGTGCCTGGATCACCGCGTCGAACGCATTGCCGCGCCGCCGCACCAGGATCAGCATGTCGCCATAACGCAGCGGCCGGCGGTTGTTGGCGCTCCCGGTCGTCGCGCCGCTGCCGACCAGCGCCTTGATCTCGGCCTGGATGCGCCGCGCCAGCTTCACTTCGGGACTGGTCGCGGCGACGCCGTCGAACGGCGCGCGCCAGCCCTCGATGTCCTGCCGGTCGTCGGCCTCAGCCAGTTCCCAGAGGTCGATCTGGCTGGGGCCCGCGTCGGCCAGCGCGTGATGGATCGGCTTGCCGATATCGACCGCATGGATGCTGCGAAAGATCTCCTGCTCGCGAAACACCTCGTCCACGGCGTGCAGGATCGTCGGCCCGGAGCGAAAAGAATAGGTGAAAGACACCGGATCGAATTTCAGCCCGGCGCCTTCGAACCTGCGCTGCAATTCCCGCCTGCGCAGGTCGAACTCGCGCGGCGCCGCGCCCTGGAACGAGAAGATCGACTGCTTCTCGTCGCCGACGGCGAACACCGTGCGCACCACGCCGTCGCGCGCGCCGGCGCCGGAGGTGAACTCGGAGATGACGTGGGCGACGATATCCCATTGCCGGGGGCTGGTGTCCTGCGCCTCGTCGATCAGCACGTGGTCGACGCCGCGATCGAGCTTGTAGTGCACCCAGCCCGAAGAGACCCGGTCGAGCATCGCCAGCGTCTTGTCGATCAGATCGTCATAGTCGAGCAGGCCGCGTTCCTGCTTTTCGCGGCGGTAGTTCGCCGCCGCGGCGGTTGCGATGTAGAGCAACGCCTCGGTGCGGTCGCGCGCCACCAGGGCGCGGCGGCGGGCGATCAGCGGCAGGATGCGGCGGGCTTCGGACTCGATCAGCCGGCCGATGGCCGGATTGTTGTCGCAGAATTTCTTCGTCACCACGGTCTTGCGCGGGGTGCGGTCGGCTTCGGTCAGGAAGACGCCGAGATATTCGTCGACCTGCGCCGCGCCGGAAAACACCAGCGCCGCCCGCAGCCGCGCCGCCTGATCCTGATCGTTCTTGCTGCCGGTGTCGAGGACGCGCGCGATCGCCTCCCATTCGGAACGCGGCAGATGCGGGCCATCGACGACGTCGCGCTCGACGTTCTCGATGCGATCGTCCGGGTCGACGCCGAGCGCGGCCGAGATCTGCGCCGCTGCCGCCTGCGCACTGCCGGCGGCATCCGTCCATGCCATGAAATGATCGCGGCTGAGGCAGGCCTCGCGCACCACGTCCTTGAAGGTGACGTCGGCGGCGCTCGCCATCGCCGTCATCAGCGCGCGGCCGGTCGGGCTGTCGGGGTTGCGGGAGGCTTCGAGAAAGACGCCAAGATTGGCGCGCTCCATCATGTCGTTCTGGTCGCGCTCGTCGAGCACGGCAAACCGCGCCGGCACATTGGCCTCGAACGGGAATTGCTGCAGCAGCCGCGTGCACAGCGCGTGGATGGTCTGCACCTTGAGCCCGCCCGGCGTCTCCAGCGCGCCGGCAAAAAGCCTGCGCGCCGATTGGCGCAGCCTTGCCGTTGGATTGGCGATGCCGGCCTCCCTGATCGCCGCGTCCAGCGCGTCGTCGTCGAGCGTCACCCAGTGGCCGAGCGTCGTGAACACGCGCTCGGCCATGTTGGCGGCTGCGGCCTTTGTAAACGTGATGCAGAGGATTTTTTCCGGCGGCACGCCCGACAGCAGCAGACGGATCACCCGCTGCACCAGCACATGCGTCTTGCCCGAGCCCGCATTGGCCGAGACGAAGGCCGAGGTCGCCGGATCGGACGCGCGCGCCTGCGTGTCGCGCACCGCATCGGGAATGCTGCGGCTGGCCTTCACCATTCCTCGATCCCCAGCCCGCCGGCGGCCGACCATTCCTTGATCCGCGCGAGGTCGTCATAGGCGCCGTAGCGGTTCGACCACATCGACAGGTTCAGCGAATTGTAGGGCGTATTCTCATCCTCGAATTTCCTGATCAGCGCTTCGAGCTGTTCGAGCGCATAGTCGGCCGCTTCGTCCGGCCGCTGCGGCGTGTCGTTGTTCCTGATCTTCAGTTCCAATGTCCGCTGTTCGCCGGGCGGATTGTTGCCGCTGAGCCGGACATAGACCAGTTCGCCGACGGTGCAACCGGCGGGGATGTCGGCAAAGCCGCCCTGGCGCAGGATCGCGGCCTCCAGCGTCAGCTGCGGCGACAGGCCCATCCGCACCTGCTTGCCGGTCGGCGGCTGGCCGGTCTTGTAGTCGAGGATCGCATAGCTGCCGTCGTGGCGCTGCTCGATCCGGTCGGCGCGCGCCGACAGCGTGAAGACGCGATCGTTCCCGAGCGGGATCGGGATCTCGCCCCGGATCTCGGCGTCGATCTTTGCGATGCCGTCGCGCCGCGCCGTTTCCCAATCGGCGAACCAGTCGGCGATGCGCTTGAAGCGCGGCCACCACAATGCCCGCGCTTCGGGCCGCTCCATCAGCGGTGCGAAGAATGTTTCGCCGATGACGCGCAGGACCAGCGCCGGCTGCGCGGGGAGGGCAGCGGCGAATTGCTGCGTGAACGCGCCGAGCGCGCCATGGATCGCCGAACCGCGGTCGGCCGCCGACAGCGGCATGTCGACGGGGTCGAGCGGTTCGAGCCGCAGAATATGTCTGGCGTAGATCGTGTAGGGATCGCGCAGCCAGTCCTCGATCGCCGTCACCGACAATCGGGTCGGCCGCGCCGCGACCGGCGGTTTCGGCGTCGGCTGCGCGATCGGCTCGACCGTGTCGGGCTGGTCGAGTTCGGCGGCGTAGCGGACATAGGTTTCGCCGGCGCGTTTGGCCGCGTCCCAGCGCGTCTCGCCGGCAACGGCCTCGAGCCGGTGCAGGAATCGCGAGGCCACCGCCGGCGCGCCGCCGACCTTGGCGGCGTGGGTCAGGATCACCTCGTCCGTTCCCATCAATTGCGCGAAATCGTGCGCGGAGAGGCCGATACGCCGCTCCGGCAGATCGAGGCCGAGTTCATGGCGCATCGGCCGGCTCAGCCATGGATCGACCCGGGGCGCCGGCGGCCAGGCGCCCTCGACCAGCCCACCGAGGATGACGCGGTCGGATTCGGTCAGTCGCGCCTCGAGCTGGCCGTAGATGTGCAGTTGCGCGGCTGCGGATTCCACCCGCCGCACCATGCGGTCGGCATAGGCGGTCTGGAACAGTTCGGGGTAATCGCCGAGCTGCACCGACAGGCCGCTTGTCTTCTCCTCGGCCAGCAGGTCGTCGAACGCGGTGGCCAGCGCCGCGCCCTGCGTTTCCTCGAACGCGACGGCGATGCCGTCGTGGTCCGACGACAGCGCGATCAGCACTTCGCGGTGGCGTGCGGCGAGCTCGGCAAAATCATACGGCTTTGACGTTCCCATCTCTTCGAGCGGGGTCAGCGCCTTCACCAGCGCCGCGATCAGCCCCGCTGCGGCGTCAAGTTCGTGATCCCGCAGTCTTGCGCGTGGTTCGGAGGCGTGCAGCGACGACGTCTCACGGCTGCGAAGTTGGTTGAGTTCGGTGCGGAAACGATCGAAGTCGCGCAGAAGTCCCGTCGTGCCCGGTTGCGGTCTGGTGCCCCGCAGCAGTGCCAGTTCGAGCGTCTCGACGGCGCGCTTGTGCGCGCCGGCCGCGGCGCCGAGCCGGAACAGCGGATGTTTCAGCAGCGCCAGCAGCGTCGGCGGCTCCAGCCCCTTGCCGGCGGCTTCCGCGACCAGGCGCGCAAAGATGCCGGCCGGCGTATCCATCAGCGCATCGCCGCCGGAATCGTTGAAGTCGAGATTCCAGCGCCGCAACGCCGCCATCACCCGCCGCGCCAGTGCGCGGTCCGGCGTCACCAGCGCCGCCGACCGGCCGAGATGCCGCGCCTCGCGCATCGCCACCGCGATCGCCAGCGCCTCCATCTCCGAACTCGGCGCCTCGACGACGGCCAGTCTTGTCATGCCATCCGCGATCTTTTGCGCGACATCCGGTTGCGCCAGCCGGTCGTGCCATTGCGCGGTCGCGCTCGACGGCCGCATCGTCTCCGATACCAGCACCTCGCGCCCGTGCGGCCGCGGCGTGCCGAGAATCTCGACATCGCTGCGCTTGATGCCGAAACGATCGAGCAACCCATGCATCGCATATTGCGGATGGTTCGACGAAGGCTGCGTGGTGAATCTGCCCTGCGCGTCCCTGACGCCGCCGATCAGCTGCCAGGCGTCCTCGTCGAGATCGGTATCGAGCCCCGGCAGCACCACCGCGCCGAGCTTCAGTCCCGCCACGGCGGTCAGGAATTTTGCCGTCGCCGGCATCGAGCCGGTCGATCCGGCGGCGATCACCGGCCCGGCGTGGTGCGCGGTGAGCCGCGCGGCCTCGGCCTCGATCAGGCGGTCGCGCCGCTCGGCGGGTTCAATGCGGCCGATCTCGCGCAAATGCGCCGGCCACGCCTTGCGCGCGATGCGCAGGAAATCCAGCGAGTGCTGCCAGTATTTGTCGAACTGGTCGGGCACCAGTTTGTCGAGCGCTTCCCAGGCGACGCCGCGCGTCACCATGTCGTCCATCAGCCGCGCCAGGTCGCCGGCGAGCTGCAATGTCGAGGCTGGTCCGCCGATCACCAGCGGCGCCGACACCGGGCTCTTCGCCCATGCCGCGACCAGGTGCGCTAGCGTCAGCCGCCGCTCCAGCTCGCCAAGCCGCGGCGGCAGGTCGAGCGGCACCGCGCCGCTGAATTGTTCGGAACCCTCTGCGAACGCCAGCTCGTCCTCGTCGATGTCGCCGAGCGCCACGATGCGCGGCAGGATCGCCGCGTCGGTCTTCAGTTCATCGAGAAAGATTTCGCGCGCCAGCCGCCCGGCGCGCCGCGTCGGCAGATAGAGCGTCGCGGTCGCGAGATTGAGCGGATTGCCGCGCGCCTCGTATCCCTGGATCAGCCGGCCGTCGACCAGCGCCGCGATGACGGTGCGCAGGAGCGGCACGGAGACGGGAACGCTGAAGACGCGCATGGGCTTCCTGATTCGAGATCAGGCGCAATATAGGGCGGTACGGGAGGAAGGTCAGGGGTGGGGGCAGGATGCCCACCGCTCTCTCCCCGTCATTCCGGGGCCTGCGCAGCACGAACCCGGAATCCAACTATCGACTTGCGCTGCGGCACGATGGATTCGGGGTTCGCGCTCCGGAATGACGACGGAGGGTCGTCACGCCACGCTCTCGGAAAACGCCTCTTCCGCGGCCTGTACCGCGTCGGGGGTTCCGACATGCATCCAGACGCCGTCGAGCCGGAGTCCGAACAGCCGTTCCTGTTCGTTGGCGCGGTCGAACATCTTCGTCAGCGAGAACTCGCCGGCGGGCGCGTCGGCGAACAGCGACGGCGAGATGATCGCCGCGCCGGCATAGACGAACGGCACCACTTGGTGTTCCCGACGCTTGCGCAGCGCGCCGTCCGGCAGCATCGAATAATCGCCGCGGCCGGAATAGCCGATGCTGCTCGTGGTCGGCGCCATCAGCAGCAGGATGTCCATCCGTGCCGGATCGAAGGTTTCGGCCAGTCGCGCCAGATTGGGCCGCACGCCGTCGATCCACATGGTGTCGGCGTTGAGATGAAAGAACGGTTCGTCGCCGAGCAGCGGCAGCGCCTTGACGACGGCGCCGCCGGTGCCGAGCACCCGGTCGCGCTCGTCGGAGATCACGATGCGGGGGCGGCTGCGGCTCGCGGTATGCTGGATGATCTGGTCGGGCAGGTAATGCACGTTGACCACGGCCTCGCTGACGCCGGCGGCGGCGAGCTTGTCGAGCACGTGATCGAGCAGGGGCTGGCCGGCCACGCGCACCAGCGGCTTCGGCATGTGGTCGGTGAGCGGCCGCATGCGAAGGCCGAGGCCGGCGGCAAGAACCATGGCTTTGCGGGGCGTAACGGACATGTTGGGAGTTTCTCGGACCATCAATCGCGCCGGGGACCCTATCACGGCAAATCGCCGGTTGCAGCGATGCCCGAGGCCATAGTGGCGGCATATGACGGCCTTACGACGGCCGCACCGTCAGGCCTCGGCGCCCTCGGTCCCGCGTTTGGCCGCCTTCTTCTTCTTGTCGCCCTGTTTGAGGAAATTGACGCCGATCTGGTCGCCATTGACCCAGGCCAGTTCGCAGCGCCGGTAGGCGAGGCCCGTGGACGACAGCAGCAGGAAGAATTCCTTCAGATGCAGGCCCTCGACCGAGCCCTCGACCGTCAGCTTGGCGCCGGTCTCGGAGACGTCCTCCATGACGCAGTCGCGCCGCCAGGTTCCGTCAATACCCATCATGTGCGCGGCAAATCCGCGCTCGAATACGATCCGGTCTCCGCGGCGCCGCTCTGCCCCCGCCATGGCTGTCGTTCCATCTCACATCTGGCCGCGCCAGCCGGTCGGCCGGGCGGGTTCCAGAGTAAGAGCGGGCGGGCTAACAGGAGGTAAATCAGGCCTGTGGCGGCGGGACATTGGCGGCATACCAGCCGCGAAACTTGGTTAATGCCGGGTGCGCCAGCGACCGGTTCAGATAGGTCCAGATCCGGGGCTGGTGGCGGAGATATTGCGGCTTGCCGTCGCGCCGGTTGAGCCGGGCGAAGGTGCCGAGCAGGCGGGTATTCCGCTGCGCCGACAGGATCGCGTAGAGCTCGGCGAAGGCGGCCGGGTCGAACCCGGCATCGGCGGCGCGGCGCGCCTTGATGTAGCGCGTCAGCAGCGCCAGTTCGGTCTGTTCGGCGACGTCGATCCGGGCGTCCTGCAGCAGCGACACCAGGTCGTAGGCGGCAGGTCCCAGCACGGCATCCTGGAAGTCGATCAGGCCGACGCGCATGATGCCTTCGCGGTCGCCGAGCCAGATGATGTTGGGCGAATGGAAATCCCGCATCACCCAGGTGCGCGGCGCGGCCGCCGGCTTCTCCAGCAGCGCCCGCCACATCGCCAGGAACTCGTCGCGCCGCCCGGGGCTGATGTCGGCGCCGCGGTCCGGCAGATACCATTCCAGCATCAGGCCGATCTCGATCAGCCAGGCGTCGATATCGTAGAGCGGGATGGCATAGGCGGCGTGCGGCGCCACCGGCGCGGTTTCCGGCAGCGTCTTGCCATGCAATTCCGCCAGCATGTCGGTTGCCGCCTCGTAGCGCGCGACGATCGGCTGCGGCGGGTCGCCTTCGACGACGCCGGCGCTGCCGAAATCCTCGGTGATCAGGAAGCCGGCATTCAGGTCGGCATGGTGAATCGCGGGCGCCGAGAAGCCTTGCGCGCGCAGTCCGTTGTCGATGGCGACGAACGGTGTCACGTCCTCGGCCAGATGCACCGCCGCGCTGTAGGATTTTCCATGGTAGACGGCGGGGCCGTCCGGACGGCGCGGTGAATTCATCAGGATCGACGTGTCGCCGTCGCGGCGCAGCCGCGCGTAGGAACGCGTCGAGGCGTCGCCCGGCATGCGTTCGCGCGGGACGTCGAGGAAGCCGGCGTCGGTCAGGAAATCCCGCAGCGCTTCGAGCCGCGTCACCTGCGCGGCCGCCTTGCCATGACCGGTGATCTCGACCGCGCGCGCGGTGGTGCCGAGCGCCGGGCGATGGCTGAAGGCGATGTCGATGCGGTCTTCGGGCAGCGCATCGCCGGCGCGTTCCGGCCATTCGATCAGCGCCAGCGTGCCTTCCGGCAGCGGCGACAGTCCGATCTCCTCCAGCTCGGCGGCATCACTGACGCGGTAGAGATCGGCGTGTACGATCGGATACGGCACATCATAGCTCTGCGCCAGCGTAAACGTCGGGCTCGGAACTTCGAGTTCGCCATCGCCGGCGAGGTAGCGGATCATGGCGCGGGCGGCGGCGGTCTTGCCGGCGCCGAGATCGCCGGACAGCGTGACGACATCGCCCGGGCCGACCAGGAGTGCGAGATCGGCCATCAGATGCGCCGTCGCCGTCTCGTTCACCAGTGCGATCGTGAATTTTGCGGGCTCTGTCATTCGGCGGCGTTGCGGTGCGCGTTCTGGTCGATCGGGAAGTCGCAGGTCACCGTCGTACCCTTGCCCACCACCGAGTCAACCCGCACCTTGCCGCCGTGCAGTTCGACGAACGAGCGCACCAGCGACAGCCCGAGGCCGGCGCCGCGATGCCGCGAGCCGTGCGAGTGGCTCTCGAACCAGTCGAATACCTTGTCCTTGACGTCCGCCGGGATGCCGGGGCCGCGGTCGCTGACGGTGAAGATCACGCGATGCTCGGTGCGGCGCGCGCTGATCGTCACCGCGGCGTCGTGCGGCGAGAAGCCGACGGCATTGGCGAGCAGGTTGTACAGCACCTGCACCACGCGCCGCTCGTCGCCGGTGAAGTCGCCGATGTTGGGATCGATGTCGATCCTGAGTTCGATGCGATCGGTCGCCAGCCGGTCCTGGATGCCTTCGGCGGCGTGCTGGATCGCCTTGGCGATGTTGACCGGGCCGAGCTCGAGTTTCATGGCCCCGGCGTCGATGGTGGCGAGGTCGAGAATGTTGTTGGTGAGCGCGAGCAGCGCGTTGGTCGATTTGGTGACGTAGTCGAGATACTCGGCCTGCTTCGGCGTCAGAGGGCCGGTCGAGGGATCGCTGAGGAAATGCGCGAAGCCGATGATGGTGGTGAGCGGCGCACGCAGCTCGTAGGAGACGTGGTGGACGAAATCCACCTTCATCTGGTCGGCGGCTTCCAGCGCCTCGTTGCGCTCGCGCAGCGCGCGCTCGACATTCTCGGTGTCGGTGATGTCCTGGAAGGTGAGCAAGGTGGCGCCGTCGGGCAGCGGCATGGTCATGCAGTCCAGCACGCTGCCGTCCTTGCGCTCGAGTTTCAACGCCGCCTGCGCGCGGTTGTCGATCGCGGTGATCGCCTCGCGCAGCGCCCGCCAGGTCGGGGCGTCGTCGAACAGCGGCGTGCACCAGGCTTCCACCGTCTCGATATGCGGCTGTTCCCTGAGCGCCTCCGCCGGCAGCTTCCACATCTTCGCGAACGCCGGATTGAACAGTTCGACCCGGCCATTGCTGCCGAACACCGCGACCGCCTCGCCGAGATTGTCGAGCGTCTCGTGCTGGACCCGCGTCAGCCGGTCGAAGCGGCGCGCGAGGTCGAGGCTTTCGGTGACATTGTCGAACAGATAGGTGACGCCGCCTTCGAGGTTCGGCGTGGTGACGACGCTCAAGGCGCGCCCGTCGGGCAGGAACCAGGTGTAGGTCTCCGGCTCCACGGCGCTGTAGGCTTCGTGCAGCTTGGCCTTCCAGGCCCGGAAGTCGGGCTGTTCCGGCAGCTTGCGCGCCGCGCGCAGCCGGTCGAGCACGCTGGAATCGTCCGGGTTGGAATCCAGGAAGGCCTGGTCGAGGCTCCACAGCCTGCGGTAGGATTCATTGTAGAAGGCCAGCCGCCGCTGGCCGTCGAACACGGCGACCCCCGACGACAGCTGGTCGATGGTGCGGCGATGCGCCTCCGCCATCCGCTCCATGGCGTCGCGCAATTGCGCGGCCTCGCTGGCGTCGATGGCGATGGCGGCGCTGCCGCCGGCGAGCCTGAACGCTTCGACGTCGTAGATGCGCCGCTCGCCGCCGACCACGATCGGCAGCCGCGCGCTGAAGCTGGCATTGTCGTTCAGCGCCCGGCTCATCTCGGCGCGCTGGTCGTTCTCCAGCAGCTCCAGGCCGCGATCGATGGTTTCGGCGACGCTGCCGCCCTCGGTGGCCCGAACATAGGCGACATTGGCGTAACGCAGATTGCCCTCGGTGCTCTTGGCCCAGATCGGCCATGGCGCCGCGGCGGCGAAGTCGCGCAGCAGCTCGGTTTCCTCGACCAGCGTCCGGTAGCGCAGATTGGCTTCCGCGAGGTCGCGGCGCAACCCGCCGAGTTCGCGGATCCGCACGATGGCCTGCCCGCCGATCGCGCGGCCCATCGCCTCGATCGCGCGGCCGTTCGAGGTGGCGAGATTGAGCAGAAATCCCTCGCCGGCCTCGCGCAGGGCGTCGACCGCATGGTCCATCTGCAGCGCCGGTTCCGGCGGCAGCCAGGTGCCGAAGGCGAGGATGCGTTGCGGGGAACTCGACTGCGCGTCCGGCGAGATCAGCAGCGAGGTGTCGCCGCTGATCACGGGACGGTTGTCGCCGGCCGCCCAGGCGATCAGGATCTGCGGTTCGGCAAACAGCAGCGCGCGCAGCCGGTCGGCCTGGACCTGCAGATCGGCGATATCGGAGCGCAGGCTGAGCTCCGTCCTGGCTGCCCGGCTCCGCGTGCGCATCATCAGGATCGCCGCCAGCACGGTGAAGCCGAGCAGCGACAATGCCGTCGTCAACGCCGCGAATTCCTGGTGATTCATGTCCAGCAGGGCGGAAAGCGTCTCCGACAGGGTAAGCTCTGCCGCGAACGCGGATTTGGGCGGCGCGCACAGCAGGATGGCGAGCGCCATCGTGCCGCGGCGCGCCAGTGAGGTGCACGACAGCAGGGTTCGACGCATCGCCGCGACTGAGCCCAACATTATTTGCCCCAAAAAACGCTCGACCGCGGGTCCGGCGCCTGCCCAGCGCACCAGCCGCCACATTCGAGCGGTCTGGCGACGGGAAAGGACGCCAGTGAAATGACTTAGAGCGCGTCCGGACAGAAAACCGGCCCCCAATCCTGCTGTCGCGCTCCGCACGAATCGGGGCGAGACTATCTGCTTCGGGAGTCGGCCGGTAAGAGTCCAGATCGTGAACGCAGGGCTGCCTGTGAAAAAGTGGTCAGCCTGTCGGCATTATGGCGGAGCAAGGTGCATTTTCATCACGGAAATGACATCGTCGAGCTGTGTCGGATCGTCGGTGGCGCGCTTCACCAGCAGCGCTCCCTGAAGCGCCGCGAAAATGAATCGCGCAACCTCGCGCGCCGGCGCTGCCAGTCGGAATTCCCCGCGCGCGTTCCCGCGTTCGAGGATGCGCGCCAGCCAGAGTTGATGCGTGCGGAAGAAATGATCGACGCGCGCGCGCAGCTCCGGCGGCAGCGCCAGCATTTCTCCGGCCAGCGCGCCGCAAAGGCAGACGCGGTCCGGCGTACCGGCGAATTGCAGATAAGGCTGTGCGTACAGTTCGAGCATGGCGATCGATGGTTTCGCCGCATCCTCGGCGATTTCCACGAGCGCGGCGTCGAAGCGCGCGATGTAGCGATCCACCACCGCGATCCCGAGATCAGCCTTGGACGGGAAGTGATAATGGATGCTGGCCTTGCGGATGCCGAGGCCGTCGGCAATGTCCTGGTAGCTGAAGGCGCTGTAGCCGCGGGTCTGGATCAGACCTTCAGCGAGATCGAGGATCTGTTCAGCGGTTTCTGATCTCGGCTTCGGCGCCGTTCTCCCGGCCATGTTCGTCCTGTCATGACATCGGGCGCAGATGTCCCCGTTTCGCCCAATACGTCGCGCCGCCTGCCGATCCAAATCCACCGCGGAACCCTGCCGGATTTCTGATCCAGGTGCCGGCGCCGTATGATCCGTGCCGGTCCGAAAGGGTGCCGGAGAGGATGTAGATCTCTTCGCCGCCCGGCTGCTCGACTTCGGTCAGATCGGTTCCCGGCGACATCCGTTCAAGGGTTACGCTCTCTCCGGTATCGGGCGCAAGGTAGAGCCGCAACCGGACCGGGCCATCCGGGTCTTCCAGTTTCCACATCGCCCTGGTCGTGTCGATCACCAGTCGCCGGCTCTCGGTCGGCTTCATCTGCCGCAGCTTCACCAGAATGGTGCATCCGGGACCGGTTCGCGGCGCGTGGCGGCTACCTGGCGGATTGCGAACATAGGTGCCTTCGCCGTAGTCGCCGTTCTCGTCGGAAAATACCCCGGCGAGGACCAGAAATTCCTCGCCGAGCGCATGCTGGTGGGCGGGAAAGGCGCTGGCTGGGGCATAGCGGACGAGGGATGTCGCCCGCGCGACTTCGCCGCCGATGCGGTCGAGCAGCCGGCGTTCGACGCCGGCCTGCGGTGAGGGGATCCACGGCAACGAATCGGTCGCTATCACCACGCGCTGCGTGAAATCGGCATTGACGAGTTCCTGTGACATCGGCGGCTCCTAGAAGCGTTCGGAGAACGGCCGCAGATCCATCTCGTGGGTCCAGGCCGAGGGGTGTTGCGTCGAGAGATCGAAATAGCTGCGCGCGATCGCGGCGGCGTCCATCCGGCACGTGGGCGACGACCCGAAGCGCGCATCGGATTGCGGTTCGTCGATCAAACCGTCGAGCACGACATGCGCGACATGAACCCCCTTCGGGCCGTATTCGCGCGCCAGCGATTGCGCCAGTCCGCGTAGCGCGAATTTGGCGGACGCGAAGGCCGAGAAATTCGCCGCCCCGCGCAATGCGGCGGTGGCGCCGGTGAGAATGATCGTGCCGCGCCCGCGCGCGGCCATGCGCGGTATCACCGCCTGAGCGGGCAGCACCGCGCCCAGACAGATCACGCGCCACGCCTGCTCGAACGCGGCGATGGAAGTCTGTTCGAACGGTTTGATGTCGAGGACGTGCGCGTTGTGGACGAGCACGTCGATCCCTCCAGCAATCGGTTCGCAGACGGCGGCAACATCGGCCGGTCGAGTCAGATCGCAGGCGAGGTGCACATATTTGCCGCCGGCCCGCTCGACGCGATGCGCAAGGTATTCGCTGGACCTCAGCGTGCGCGACAGGCCGACGACATCGTGACCCGCCCGGGCAAACGTCTCGGCGATCTCGGCGCCGAGACCCGGCGCCGCCCCCGTCAGCAGCAATGTCGGTCTTTCGCCGGGACGCATGGCGCTCAGATCCAGCGCAGGATGCTGGCGATGATGGCGATCTGCGCCAGCCAGCCGGCCGTAAAGGTCAGCGTGCGTGCCGCCGGAATGCCCGCCGAATAGGCCAGGAAGTGCAGCAAACGAGCGAAGAAATAGACGACGACCGCCGTTCGGGTGGCCGTGTTCGAAACGCCCAATATGTGCGCGGTAAGGACGAGCGGCGCGAAGATCGCAAAATTCTCCACGGCATTGCCGTGCGCCCTGATCGCTCGCTGCGCCCAGACCGAGAGGGCGTTGCTGTCAGGCGCACTGCCTGCCAGCGCGCCGCCGAGCCCGGTCATGGCGATGCGGTTCAAAACATACGGCATCCAGAACAATGCCGTCATGAATGCGGTCAACGTCAGCCAATAGAGTTCCGTAGTCACAGCATAAACCCCTTATGAGATGCGGTGCCACCATTATCTGCCTACTAGTAGGTAGGGTCAAGAGGCTGTTTCATCTCACTTCGGCGAGGCGAAGTCGGTGGCGAAAGTTGATGAAAATCAGCGACCTGTCGAACCAAACCCGTCGTTGCCGCGGACCGTGGTCGACAGCTGTTCCGCCGGAATGAGCTGCGCCTGGGCGACGGGCGCGATCACCATCTGCGCGATCCGCTCGCCGCGCCGGATCGAAAACGGCGTGTCGCCGTGATTGATCAGCAGCACGTTGATCTCGCCGCGGTAATCGGCGTCCACCGTACCGGGTGAATTCAGCACGGTGACGCCGTGTCTGGCGGCGAGCCCGGAGCGCGGCCGCACCTGCGCCTCGTAGCCTGAGGGCAGCGCGATCGAGAGCCCGGTCGGCACCATCGCGTATTTGCCGGGCGCGAGCACCAGCGGCGTGTCCGCGGGGACGGCGGCGAGCAGATCGAGCCCGGCCGCGTCCACACTCTGGTAGGCCGGCAGTGCAAGGCCTTCGCCGTGCGGCAATTGGCGGATGTCGACCTTCACCGGCGCGCTCACTGACGTTTCTCCACGGTCCTTGCGATCTTCCCCACCAGTTCGCTCGCCACCTGTTCCTTGGTCATGACCGGCCAGGAATCAACCGAGATCTCGTCGTCATCGTCCCGCGTCAACAGATGAACGGTGTTGCGGTCGCCGCCCATCACGCCGGTGGAAGGCGAAACGTCGTTGGCGACGATCCAGTCGCAGCCCTTGCGTGCGATCTTGGCCTTGGCGTTGTGGATCAAATGTTCGGTCTCGGCGGCGAATCCGATCACCAGCGGGGGACGCTTGTCCCTCCGTTGCGAGATCGTGGCGAGAATATCGGGGTTTTCCACCAGTTGCAGCGGCGGCATGCCCGCGGACGTCTTCTTCAGCTTCTGCTCGCCCTCATTGGCGACGCGCCAGTCGGCGACGGCGGCGGCGAAGATCGCGATGTCGGCCGGCAGCGCGGCTTCCACCTTGTGCAGCATGTCACGCGCCGACTCGACGCGGATCACGGTGACGCCGGCGGGGTCGCGCAACTCAACGGGACCGGTGACCAGCGTGACATCCGCTCCTGCGGCCTGCGCGGCGGCGGCGATCGCAAAACCCTGCTTGCCGGAAGAACGGTTGGCGATATAGCGCACCGGGTCGATCGCCTCATGCGTCGGCCCCGCCGTGATCAGCACGCGCTTGCCTGACAGCGGCCGCGGCCGTGGCGGACGGAGGATGTCGATCGCGGCGGCGGCGATTTCGACCGCCTCCGCCATCCGCCCGACACCGGCCTCGCCGGCCTCCGCCATCTCGCCGGCATTGGGGCCGATCATGTGGACACCGTCGCGGCGAAGCTGCAGCGCGTTGCGGCGCGTGGCGGCGTTGTTCCACATCAACGGATTCATCGCCGGCGCCAGCAGGATCGGCCGGTCGGCCGCCAGCAGGATCGCGCTGGCGAGATCGTCGGCATGGCCGTTCGCCATCTTCGCCATCAGATCGGCGGTCGCCGGCGCCACCACGATCAGGTCGCACTCGCGGGCAAGGCGAATGTGGCCGGCATCGAATTCGCTGTTGGCGTCGAACAAGTCAGTATAGACGCGCTCATGCGACAGCGCGCTGGCCGAAAGCGGCGTGATGAATTGCTGCGCGGCCCTGGTCAGCACGCAGCGCACGTCGATCTGCCGCTCCTTCAGCCGCCGGATCAGCTCCAGCGCCTTGTAGGCGGCGATGCCGCCGCCGATGATCAGGGTGACGCTGCGGCCGCCGGGGGGGCTGGTGGGCTGTGGGGCAGGTGCGGGAGAATCCGCGGCGCCTGACGAAGTTGAATCGACCGCGTGGAAGGGGCGCCCCTGGATCAATTCTCCGAGGATGACCCGGACTTCCTCCTCGACGGAACGGCCATTCCTGGCCGATCTTAGCCGAAGATAGGTTTTGACGGTCTCGTCGAGCTTTCGAATCGTCAGGCTGGCCATGGCGGCCTCCAGCGAGATGTGCAAGCAATGCTAGCACAATGTGCTGTCATTGCAATCAGATCGAGCAGCGCCTCAGGAACACGCATCCGGTAGCGTTCTGATCCCGAGCTGCTGTGCGATCCGGTCGAAGCCGGGCTTGTCCATGACACCGCCCGCGAGCATGTCCGTTGCGGTTCGCAGGATGCTCTCGCCGAGCCGGCTGAGTTTTTTTGCTGCTTTAGCCATGGTGTAGCTCGATCAATCGTCGGGCCGCCCGTAGCGTGCGCCTCTCGCCCTGATCGTCTACCAGACCGCGATCAGAATCCCCACGAACGCCACCGCAATCACCCAGAGCGCCGCGGTGCGCCAGCGGCTCTTGCGGCCCTCGGCCCGGCCAATCGCTGCGATCGTCTCCGGCGACAGGGTGATGCCCTCCCGCGTCATCTTTTCCATATTTTCCAGTACTGCCACCGCCCGCGATGCAATCGCCGGCAGGCTCGCCGCCACGCGGCCGAGTTCGCCCGCGCCGGATACCGCGCCCTGGATGCGGCCGAGCGGGCCGAGATTGCGCTCGATCCATTCGCGCACCACGGGATCGGCGACCTTCCAGATATCGAGTTTGGGATCGAAGCCGCGCGCGACCCCTTCGACCACCACCATGGTCTTCTGCAGCAGGATCAGTTCGGGCCGGGTCTGCATGTCGAACAGTCCGGTGACCTCGAGCAGCAGCGTCAGCAGCTTGGCCATCGAGATTTCTTCGGCGGTGCGGTTGTGGATCGGCTCGCCGATGGCGCGGATCGCCTGCGCGAAATTCTCCACCGAGTGATGGCCCGGCACATAGCCGGCCTCGAAATGCACCTCCGCGACGCGGCGATAGTCGCGGGTGATGAAGCCCAGCAGGATCTCCGCGAGGAAGCGCCGCTCCTTCAGTCCGAGCCGGCCCATGATGCCGAAATCGACGGCGACCAGCCGTCCGGCATCGTCGAGGAACAGGTTGCCGGGATGCATGTCGGCATGGAAGAAGCCGTCGCGCAGCGCGTGGCGCAGAAAGCTCTGGATCACCTTGCGGCCGAGATCGGGCAGGTCGACCTGCGACTGTGCGAGCCGCGTGTGGTCGTTCAGCGCGATGCCGTCGATCCACTCCATCGTCAGCACGTTATGGGTGGTGCGGTCCCAGTCGACGATGGGCACCCGGAAATCCGGATCGTCGCGGGTGTTCTCCGCCATCTCCGACAGCGCGGCGGCCTCCAGCCGCAGATCCATCTCCATCGCGACCGAGCGCGACATCGTGTTGATGACCTCGATCAGGCGCAGCCGCCGTGCTTCGGCGGAATAGGCTTCGGCATTATTGGCGACGAAATAGAAGTCGCCGAGATCGCGGCGGAAGCGCGATGCGACATTGGGCCGTAGCACCTTGACGGCGACGGAATGCCGTACGCCGTCGCGCTCCACCTCGCCGCGATGCACCTGGGCGATCGAGGCGGCGGCGACCGGCGGGCTGAGACTGGCGAACGCCCTGGACAGCGGGCGTTCCAGCGCCGCGGCGATGACGGCCTCCGCTTCGGTGAGCGAAAACGGCGGCAGCCGGTCCTGCAACGCTTCCAGATCGCGCGCCATCGCGACGCCGACCACGTCGGGCCGCGTCGCCAGGAACTGGCCGAGCTTGAGGTAGGCCGGGCCGAGCCGGGTCAGCGCGCGTGACAGCCGCGGGCCCGACTTGGCGCCGGGCCGCTCGATCAGCCGCGCCAGCCGCAGCGCGATCTGCCCGGGCGGCGGCACCAGGCTCGGATCGACGACGCCGAACACGCCCTCGCGCGCGAACACGTAAGCCGCGCGGACCAGCCGCGCGATGTGGGTCGCCGCCGAGATCACAAACGCCAGCCCGAATGCAGCGCCACGATGCCGCCGGAGAGCGGCTGCCATTTCACGCGCGAAAAACCGGCGTCGCGGATCATGTCGGCAAACGCGCCGGGCCTGGGAAACTTGCGGATCGATTCCACCAGATATTGGTAGGAGTCCGCATTGCCCGTCACCGCGCGGCCGAGCGGCGGGATCACCTTGAACGAGAAGAAATCATAGAGCGCGTCGAGCCCCGGCACGTCGACGGTGGAGAATTCCAGGCACAAAAACCGGCTGCCCGGTCGCAGCACGCGATAGGCCTCGCGCAGCGCGGCGTCGATCCGCGGCACGTTGCGGATGCCGAACGCGATGGTGTAGGCGTCGAAGGTGCGGTCGCCGAACGCCAGCGCCTCGGCATTGCCCTCGACGAATGAAACCTGCTCTTCGAGATGCTGCGCCTCGGCGCGGTTGCGGCCGACCTCCAGCATGTCCGTGTTGATGTCGCAGACGGTGGCGCGAAAACCCGCGCCCGCGGCCCGGGCGGCGCGGAAGGCGATGTCGCCGGTGCCGCCTGCGACATCGAGCAGGGCAAACGGCGCGTCTGATTTCGGCGGGTCCAGCGCCGTGATCATGATGTTCTTCCAGACCCGGTGGACGCCGGCCGACATCAGGTCGTTCATCAGATCGTAGCGCGACGCCACGCTGTGAAAGACATCGTTGACCAGCGTCTGCTTGTCCCCCAGGGGCACGTCCCTGAAGCCGAAATGGGTGGTCTGGTCCGGCCGATCCATAGGCTACTCCGCTACCCCCGGACCATAGCGCCCCGGGCGCAATGGCGCTATCACGTCACCTTCATAAGGTGAATGCCTGCATGCCCGAATTGCCTGAAGTCGAGACGGTCCGGCGCGGCCTGCAGCCGGCCATGGAGGGGTCGAAAATCCTGAAAGCCGAAGCCAGGCGCAAGGATTTGCGGTTTCCGTTCCAGAAGGACTTTGTCGCGCGTCTTGAAGGCCAGACCGTCACCGGGCTCGGCCGCCGCGCCAAATATCTGATGGCCGACCTCGGCTCCGGCGACGTGCTGCTGATGCATCTGGGCATGTCGGGCTCGTTCCGGGTGCTGGACGGCGGGGGCAGCGCCGCGCCCGGCCGATTTCATCATCCGCGCAGCGAGGACCGCGCTCACGATCACGTGGTGTTCCACATGTCGTCCGGTGCCGCGATCGTGTTCAACGACCCGCGCCGCTTCGGCTACATGAAGATCATCGCCCGCCACGGGCTGGAGGAAGATCCGCTATTGAAGGGCCTCGGGCCTGAGCCTCTGGGCAACGAATTCGACGCCGCGATGCTGGCGCGGTCGTGCCGCAACAAGAAGACCAGCCTGAAAGCGGCGCTGCTCGACCAGCGCGTGGTCGCCGGCCTCGGCAACATCTATGTCTGCGAGGCGCTGTTTCGCTCGCAGCTCTCGCCGCGGCGTCTGGCCGCGACGCTTTCGACCAGGAAAGGCGAGCCGACCGACCACGCCGGGCGGCTGGTGGGGGCGATTCATTCTGTACTGAACCAGGCGATCAAGGCCGGCGGCTCCTCGATCAGCGATCACCGCCTGACATCGGGTGAACTTGGCTATTTCCAGCACTCATTTCAAGTCTATGACCGCGAGGGTGAAAAATGCCAGACTGGAGGGTGTAGCGGTACCGTGCGGCGGTTCGTGCAGAACGGCCGTTCGACTTTCTGGTGTCCGAAATGTCAGAAGTAACCATCACGCCGACATTGCAGACCGCGCGGTTGATCCTGCGGCCGCTGGCGATGTCGGATGCGACGGCGATCCAGCGCCATTTCAACAACTGGAACATCATCCAGCATCTCGCGCAGGTGGTGCCATGGCCCTATCCGGAGGACGGCGCGGAGACCTTTGTCGCCAACGAACTGGCGCGGGTCGCCGCCGGCGAAGAGATCTATAATTGGATGCTGGTGTTGCGCCGTGGCGATGGCGAGGCGATCGGAAACATCCGCTTTCGCCCGCGGCTCGACGACCCCAAGGGCAACCGCGGCTTCTGGCTGGCGGAGCGCTACTGGAATCAGGGGCTGATGAGCGAGGCCGTCTCGGCGGTGAACGATTTCGCGTTCCGCACGCTCGGCATCGAACGCTTCGTTGCCTGCAACGCGGCGACCAACATCGCCTCGCGCCGCGTCAAGCAGAAGACCGGCGCGGAATTCGTCGGCTATATCGAACTGGCCCATCACAGCGGGCAGACGCTCGCCGAGAAATGGCTGGTCACGCGTGAGAACTGGCTGCGCAAGAATCCGTAGCGCATGCTCCGGAAAAAGGCAGCGCCGGTCTTCCGAAAGGGCCTGCTCCCCTCGAAGGACAAAATTGAAGCGGAGCGATCCGGGGCTGGCTGCCGGATCGCTCCGCACTCGCTTCGCGCGCCCCCAGCGGCGCGAAGCGTGGTTCGGACCGTGACCTCAGACCCGGGCGGGCGTCCGCAGGAAGCGCGCGGCGTCGGTGTCGTAGGACGGCAGCGCGGCGGCCCATTTCGGGATGATCGCGGGGACTTCGACGAACTCCTCGATAGCCGGTTCGTCCGCGGGCGCGGCCAGGTCGGCGAGCCGCTGCTCCACCCATTGCCAGAGCGCGCGCACTTCGAGCGCCGACTTGCCGCCCGGCGCGAATTCGCAGACGGCGAGACCGGCGCTCAGCGCGTCCTGGTAATCGTTGCGCATCACGATGAAAGGTTTGGCGACGATCTCGGCGGCATCGAGCGCCGCCTCGTCGCCCAGCGCGGTTTCCGCGCCGGCCAGCCGCGCGGCGGCCCGGATCGGGGTCTGGTTCAAGACATAGGCGAACGGCTTGTGCCAGGCGCGGATGACGCGCAGCGTCGCGGCGGTCGCCTCGATGTCGGCGATGCTGGGACGGGTCGGGATCAGGCAGAGATCCGCATAGCGGATCGCGGAATTGGTCGCCGCGGTTTCGCCGCCGGCGGTATCGACGATGGTCATGGTGACGCCCTCGCGCGGCAGCAGGCGCAGCCGTTCTTCGAGAGCGCGGGCGTCATAAATCGGCTCGACGACCGGCGCGGCGTAGCGGCGGCGACGCTTCCAGTTCGACACCGTGCCCTGCGGGTCGGTCTCGATCAGCCGGACATTGTGGCCGGCGCGGATCGCGGCCAGCGTCAGGCTGATGGCAAGCGTGCTTTTTCCAGACCCGCCCTTCTGGGTGGTCAGTACGATCGTCTGCATTTCTAGTCCTCTGGTGGGCTACGGGCGGTGTTTTGGGTACGCCTTACAAAACAAGGCCCGCATTCTGCGGCGCGAACATTGGTTCGCCAAAGCGCACCAGCCCGACCCAAAGGAGAGATCGCGGGCGCCCGAATCACTACTTTGCCATAATGCAGCATTGTGGAATTCTGGCCATCCCGGGCGACCACGGCCACGCGAGATTCTCGCCGGCTGATGCCTGAAAACGACAACAACAAGGCAGGAAACTAATATGGCGGGCAATTGGCGGGACCGTGCAACTACCGGTTTTGAATGCCGCAAGCATCCGGCGACCGGCAAAAGCGGCATGGTGGTCAGCAATCATCCGCTGGCATCGAGCGCCGGCGCGGAAATGCTGGCGGCCGGCGGCAACGCCGTGGATGCCGCGATCGCCACGCTGTTTGCCCTCACCGTCGTCGAGCCGATGATGGTCGGCATCATCGGCGGCGGCATGGCGCATATTCGCCTCGCCGACGGCAGCCACCGCTTCATCGACGGCCAGAGCACGGTGCCGCTTTCGGTCCGGCCGGACACCTACGCCTCAAAGCCCGGTTCCGCGCACGACGTGTTCGACACGGTCGGCGACGAGAACCTCAACGGGCCGAAAGCCGTCGCCGTCCCGGGCTCGCTGAAGGCCTGGTGCGAGACGCTCGCGCGGTTCGGCACCCTGCCGCTCGCCGACGTCATGCAGCCCGCGATCCGATACGCATCGCGCGGCTTTGCGGCGACGCCCTATCTGCACGAATGCATCACCGACGGCGCCGCCGAAATGCTGAAGGACAAGGATATTTCGGCGATCTACCTGCCCGACGGCGCGCCGTTGAAGGCCGGCGAGCGCGTGGTGCAGTCGGAATATGCGGAAACCCTGACCTACATTTCGCAGCGTGGCGAGGCGGCGCTGTATCACGGCCCGCTCGGCGACATTCTGGTCGACTACATGAAGCGGAAAGGCGGCTTCATCACCCGCGAAGATCTGACGCGTTACCGGACGGTCGAGCGCCAGCCGATCCGCGCCGATTATCGCGGCTGGGAAATTCTTGGGCCGCCGCCGCCGGCCGCGTCCGGCGTGCACATCGCCCAGATGCTCAACATCCTCGAAGGCTATGACATCGCCCAACTCGGCTTCGGTTCCGCCGCCACCATCCATTACCTCGCCGAAGTGCTGAAGATCGCCTTTGCCGACCGCGCGGCCGCCTCTGGCGATCCCGATTTCATCAACGCGCCGGTTGAGCGGCTGACGTCAAAAGCCTATGCCGAGCAACGCCGCCGCGCCATCGATCCGAACCGCGCGCAGGCCTGGGGCGCCGGCATCGCGCAACTGGAGAGCGCGCACACCACGCACATGACGGCGGCGGACGCGTTCGGCAACGTGGTCGCGACCACCCAGACCATCAACAATCTGTTCGGCGCGAAGATCCTGATCCCCGGCCTCGGCGCCATCCCGAACAACTACATGCATCTCTACGACCCGCGTCCCGGCCATGCGCTGTCGCTGGCGCCGGGCAAGCGCGTCACCACCTCGATGTCGCCCATGATGGCGCTGCGCGACGGCAAGCTCACTTACGCGCTCGGCCTGCCCGGCGGGAAGAAGATCTTCCCGAGCGCGATGCAGGCGCTGATCAACCTGATCGACCACGGCATGAGCCTGCAGGAAGCGGTCGAGGCGCCGCGGGTGTGGACCGAAGGCAATGCGCTTGAAGTCGAGCAGGCGGTGGGGGAGGACGTCCGCGCCAAACTCACCGCGATGGGACATCGGGTGCAGGCGGTGCCAACAGTCGCCGGCGGCATGAACGCGATCCAGTTCCACGACGACGGCACGCTCACCGGCGCCGCCTGCTGGCGCGCCGACGGCACGCCGATCGGAATCGCCGGCGGCCTGGCGCGCGCGGGCGTGAGGTTTGGATTGGCGTAATTCTCGCGCCCCGGACGCGGCGCAGCGCCGAAAGCGCGTTTACGCGCGTCTGCGACACGCTGTGGTGATGCGACCCGGAGGGCGACCACGAGGGTCGCCCCTACCCATGGCGGCTTGTAGGGGCACCCCTCGTGGGTGCCCCCGCTACTGGCGCCCAACTTTCTTTTCGCGGCATGGATCCCGGCGATGCGGAGCAGCGTAGCACGCTGCACCGCGTCCGGGACACGGGTATCTATTTCCTTACGCAGATCACCCGCACCACCGACGCTTTTGCATCAGCCGACGTTCCACCCCCCGTCACACCATTGGCCTTCAAAAATCCGCGCACGGTCTCCGCTGTCACCAGCACCGCCTGAGCTGCCGGCAATCCGTTCGCCGGCCCCGCCACCTGCACCGGCTTCAACAGCGCGATCCCTGCAAACTTGCCATCGCCATCCAGCGCCGGGGCGCCGGAGAAACCGGCCGCCGGCGCCGGGCTCAGGGCCACGTCGCTGCCGCCGCCGAGCTGCGGCACCGACGCCTTGCTGCCCGTCACCGCCGCACCGCCGCCCTGGGTTTGCGGATCGGCTATGCCGGTGATGTTCAACTCCGTCTTGCCGGCGGCGTTGATTACATTGAGCGCCTTCAGTCCGCGCGCGCCATAGATGCGCAGCAGCGCCAGGTCATGCCCCTTGTCCTCGGCGATGCGGTCGGCATTGCCGTGCCCGGCGATCGCCACCGTGAGGCAGCCGTCGGTGATCTGGCGGTCGGTCAGGATCGCGCCGTCGTCGCTGACGACGAGCCCGGTGCCATACTCCACGCTCTTGCGCGGCGGCGGACCGGCGATCTGTGCGGCGGCCGGAAACGCATTGAACGCGCTCGACATCGCGATCACCACCGGCTCCACGGTGTTTTCGGTCGCCTGATCGTAGAGGATGGTGAGGATGCGGACCTCGTCGCCCTTGAAGGTGCCGCGCATATAGAACTTCTTCAGCCCCTGCAGGCCGGACAGCACGAAGAAGTCCGGCTTCACCACCGTGTAGTCGACGGTCCGCCCCGCCTCCTTCTTCTCGCGTTCGGCGAGCCTTGCCGTGGTCGGGCCGGCTTCCTTGCGCCGCGAAAGCTGGACCTGGATCGTGCCTGTCGGCGACGTCCATCTGGTGCCGCTGGCGTCGCTCGATTGCTGCGGAACCAGCTTGGTCGGGATGCCGAGTCGCACGCCGGTGCCGGGATCGGTCTGCAGCTTCCAGCCGACACTGTCCTGCTTCTTCTTCGCGGTATCGGCCAGCGTGGCGCGCTCCTGCGGATTGAGCACGCCGGTCGGCTTGCCGCCGCGCGCCCTCTGGAATTCCTTGATGGCGTTGACCATGCGCTCGCTGACGTCGCCGGTGATCGCTCCATTATATTGCCCGACCCAGGCGAGATCCGACTGCAGCGCCAGCCGCTCGGGCTGGCTCATGGCGCCTGCCGTGTCCTCCGGCTTCTGCAGCGCCGGGCGGATCGGGGTCGTGGTGGCCGGTTTCGCCGGGGCGGGGGGCGTCTGAGCCTGCGCGTCCGCAAAGCCCAGCGCTGCAAGCATCAACGTTGCCGAAAGCATCGATCTCATGACAAATCCGGGAGATTGCTGAAATGGAATGGGGAAATGCGCATTGACGTTCCGCCAATTAAGCACATCTGCTTGGTCGGCACCAACAGCGCCACGGTTCAGATGGCTCTCCTCATCCTGAGGAGCCGCGAAGCGGCGTCTCGACGGATGAAAGCCAACCGCCGGGCCGCATGGTTCGAGACGGCGCCGAGGCGCCTCCTCACCAGGAGGAGCGGCAGGTGCGGAAGGAAATGACACCACCATGCTGACGGCCGACGAACTCGAACGCTACGCCCGCCACATCGTGCTGCGCGACGTCGGCGGGCCCGGCCAGGCCGCGCTGAAGCGGGCTTCGGTGCTCGCGGTCGGCGCCGGCGGCCTCGGCGCGCCGGTCCTGATGTATCTGGCGGCGGCCGGTGTCGGCAGGATTGGCGCCGTCGATGACGACATCGTCTCGCTGTCCAACCTGCAGCGGCAGATCATCCACACCACGCCCGACATCGGGCGGCGCAAGGTCGACAGCGCCGCGGACGTCGTTCGCGCGCTCAATCCGCATGTCCGGTTCGACGCGCACCCGGTGCGGCTCGATGCGGGCAACGTGATGGCCCTGATCGGGAGCTACGACCTCGTGCTCGATGGCTCGGACAATTTCGAAACCCGCTATCTGTTGTCGGATGCATGCTTCCTCGCCGGCAAGCCGCTGGTCACCGCCGCGCTCGGCCAGTTCGACGGCTCGCTCACCACGATCCGCGCCCATGAACGCGGCGCGGACGGCGCGTTCAACCCCACTTACCGCTGTCTGTTTCCCGAACCGCCGCCGCTCGACACGGTGCCGACCTGCGCCGAGGCCGGCGTGATGGGCGCGCTGGCGGGCATGATGGGCTCGATGATGGCGCTGGAAGCGATCCGCGAGATCGTCGGCTTTGGCGAGGGCCTGGTCGGCCGCCTTTTGATGATCGACGCCCGCGCGATGCGGTTCGAAACGCTGCGCTATGCGCGCGATCCGCACAATCCGCTGAACGGCGACAAACCCACGATCACCGATCTCAGGGGCTACTTGCCTTCACCCGCCCCCTCGAGCGGCGGGTAAAACACGGCCTCATGCCCCGACGCGCTTCTCGCTGTCCATATGCGCCAGTTGCGCCTCCGGATAACGCGCGCCGGCGGCGACGCCGGGCGGAAACGCCGCATCCAGCGCCGCGAGATGCGGCTTCGTCAGCTTCACATCCAGCGCGCCGAGCGCCTCGGTCAGCCGGTCGCGCCGGCGGGCGCCGACCAGTGGCACGATGTCGTTGCCTTGGGCTGCGACCCAGGCGATCGCGACCTGCGCCGGCGATGCGCCGATCTCGGCCGCGATAGCGCGGAGCGAATCCACCAGCGCCAGATTGGCGTCGAGATTGGCGCCCTGGAAGCGCGGGCTCATCTGCCGGAAATCCTGCTCTGCCGAGCGGTCCTTCGACCAGTGTCCGCTGATCAGCCCGCGCGACAGCACGCCGTAGGCCGTGATCCCGATGCCGAGTTCGCGGCAGGTCTTCAGGATGTCGCTCTCGATGCCGCGCGCGACCAGCGAATATTCGATCTGCAAATCGACGATCGGATGCACCGCATGCGCCCGGCGAATGGTGTCGGAGCCGACCTCGGACAATCCGATATGCCGGATCCAGCCGGCCTGGATCATGTCGGCCATCGCGCCGATGCTCTCCTCGATCGGCACGTTGGGATCGAGCCGCGCCGGCCGGTAGATATCGATGGTCTCGACGCCGAGCCGTTGCAGCGAATAGGCGACGAAGTTCCTGATCGCCGCCGGGCGGCTGTCATAGCCGAGAAAGCCGTTGGCGGGATCGCGCAGCGCACCAAACTTGACGCTGATTGTGAGGTTGTCGCGTTTGCGGCCCGCGAGTGCGTCGCGGATCAGCATCTCGTTGTGGCCCATGCCGTAGAAGTCCCCGGTGTCGAGCAAAGTGATGCCGGCATCGAGCGCGGCGTGGATGGTACTGATGCTCTCGCTGCGGTCGGCGGGGCCATAGAAGTCGGACATGCCCATGCAGCCGAGCCCGATCGCCGAGACGGCGGGGCCCGTGGTGCCGAGTGTGCGCTGTTCCATGATGCTTCTCCTCGTGTTCGGCGACGGACATTCGCGCCGCGATGACGAGGCTGATATGCGCCGGTTGAGCCCTCGCGATAAGCTGGACAATTATAAAAGCCTTGTTCAGTATATCGAACAATGAGAAACCTCGATCTCCGCGATCTCGACGCCTTCGTCGCCGTGGCGCGCACCAAAAATTTCCGCCGGGCCGCGACCGAGCAGGGCGTCTCCGTGTCCAGCCTCAGCCAGCGCCTGTGCGACATGGAGGAGCGGCTCGGCGTGCGGCTGATGAACCGCACCACGCGCAGCGTGGCGCTGACCGAAGCCGGTGAATTGCTGCTGGCGCGGGTCGGTCCGGCGATGACCGACGTCGGCGCGGCGCTCGACCAGGTGCGCGGCCTGCGCGCGGTGCCGTCGGGGCGGCTGCGCATCAATGCGCCGCCACCGGCGATCGACCTGGTGCTGTCGCCGATGATTGCGCCGTTTCTCTCGGCCCATCCCAAGGTTGATCTGGAAGTTGTGGGCGACAGCGCGTTCGTCGACATCGTCGCCGGCGGTTTCGATGCCGGCGTGCGCTATGGCGAGCATCTGGCGCAGGACATGATCGCGGTCCCGCTCGGCGCGCCGCAGCGCTACGCGGTGGTGGCTTCGAAGGACTATGTCGCGCGGCACGGCACGCCGAAACATCCCAAGGATCTGCTGGCGCATGCCTGCATCCGCACCCGCTTCGGCAGCGGCGCGATGCTGGACTGGGAGTTCGAGAAGGCCGGGCGTGTCGTCAAGGTCTCGCCGCCGGCCAAGTTGATCGCGACCTATCTCGGCCTCGCGCTGCGCGCCGCCCATGACGGCGTCGGCTTCTGGCTGACCTTCGAGGGCTACGTCCGCTACGGCATCAAGTCCGGCGCCCTGGTCAGCGTGCTCGACGACTGGTGCGCGCCGTTCCCCGGACCGTTTCTGTACTACCCGAGCCGCCGCCAGCCGCCGCCGGCGCTGGCCGCGTTCGTCGCCTTCGTCGCGGAATGGCGCAAGCGCGAACGGCGGAAGGGCAAGACCGGGTAGCCCGCCGTCATTCCGGGGCGATGCGCAGCATCGAACCCGGAATCCATCGCGCCGCATTACACGCCGATAGCTGGATTCCGGGTTCGTGCTCCGCACGCCCCGGAATGACGGGGAGAGAGCTCGCCTCCTCACAGCATGCTGGGCAGCACGCGGTCCGGCGGCTTGTGGTTGTCGAGGAAGGTGCGGATGTTGATGATCACCTTCTCGCCCATCTCGACGCGGCCTTCGATGGTGGCCGAGCCCATATGCGGCAGCAGCGTCACCTTGCCGGCCTTCGCCAGCCGCACCAGCTTTGGATTGACCGCCGGTTCGTGCTCGTAGACGTCGAGGCCGGCGCCGCCGATATCGCCGGCTTCGATCAGCTTGACCAGCGCGTCCTCGTCGATGACGCCGCCGCGCGCGGTGTTGACGATATAGGCGTCCTTGCGGATCAGCTTCAGCCGCCGCGCCGACAGCAGGTGATAGGTCGCGGGCGTATGCGGGCAGTTGATCGAGATGATGTCCATCCGCGCCAGCATCTGGTCGAGGCTTTCCCAATAGGTCGCGCCGAGCTCCTCGGCGATCATGGGCGCGACGGGGCGGCGGTTGTGATAGTGGATCTGCAGGCCGAAGGCGCGGGCGCGGCGGGCCACCGCCTGCCCGATTCGGCCCATGCCGATGATGCCGAGGCGCTTGCCGCCGATCCGGTGGCCGAGCATCCAGGTCGGCGACCAGCCGGGCCAGTTCCGGCCCTCGGTGAGGATCGCCGCGCCCTCGATCAGCCGCCGCGGCACCGCCAGGATCAGCGCCATGGTCATGTCGGCGGTGTCTTCGGTCAGCACTTTCGGCGTGTTGGTCACGGTGATGCCGCGGGCATGCGCGGCGGCGACGTCGATATTGTCGACGCCATTGCCGAAATTGGCGATCATGCGCAGCTTGCAGTCGGGATGCGAGAGCATCTGCTCATTGATCGTGTCGTTGATGGTCGGCACCAGCACGTCGGCGCTGCGCACCGCTTCGGCGATCTGTTCCGCCGTCATCGGCGTGTCGTCGAGGTTCAGCCGCGCGTCGAACAGCTCGCGCATCCGGGTCTCGATCGAGTCCGGCAGCTTGCGGGTGACGACGACGAGCGACTTTTTCCTGACCGACATGTCCTGCTCTCATGAGGGAAGGCAATGCATGCGCCGTTCAGACCTCATTAACCCGGTTGTTCGACACTGCGATGGTCACGCGGTCCCGGTATCCGGCTGTTTCCTGGGTAGGTCCCTTGGGTTCCCCAACACTTGCCTCGGATTGCCAGAGAGCACCCGGGCGTTCTGGTTTTTGGCGTTCCGTCCTGTCTACCAGATGGCCGGGCCAAGACAAGAACCCCTCGGATGTCCGCAAGCCGGGATAAGACCAAGCGGGACAACAGGGGTGACGGGGTTTCGGGCGTTAGCGGGCGGTTTCAACGCGAAGAATTCGCCTTGAAGCGGTCCGGCAGGAGACGGGTTGATGGCGTTGGGGCGTATCTGTTCGGTAGCCGCGCTGGCGATGGGCTGGCTGGTGGCGTCGGTCAGCACGGGTTTTTCGGCCAAGGATTCGGTCGGTTCCAGCGGATTGCCGGTGCCGCGCTACGTCAGCCTCAAATCCGATCATGTCAATGTGCGCGCCGGTCCGACCAAGGACAACGACGTCGCCTGGATCTACACCCGCTCCGGCCTGCCGGTCGAAATCACCGCCGAGTTCGAGAACTGGCGTCGCGTGCGCGATTCTGAGGGTTCCGAAGGCTGGGTCTACCACTCGCTGCTCTCGGGCCGCCGCACCGCAGTCGTCACCATGAAGAGCAAGGACGAACTGGCATCGCTCTACGACCGGCCCGACCGCGCCGGCGCGATCGCGGCCCGCCTGCAGGCCGGCGTCGTCACCCAGGTGAAGAAATGCGCCAACGGCTGGTGCCGCGTGATCGGCACGGGTTTTGACGGCTGGATCGAGCAGCAGCGCCTGTGGGGCGTGTATGCGGATGAGAAAGTGGAGTGAGGTCTGCTGGCCCCGCGGAACCGGCAAACATGAATCCCGTCATGCCCAGGCCTGTCCCGGGCATCCACGTCTTGCTTGTCGGTTGACGCAAAAACGTGGATGGCCGGGACAAGCCCGGCCATGACGAACATGCGTCATTCGCTTTGGAAACTCAGCGCTTCTTGCGCAGCCGCACGACCATGTCGACGCGGGCGATCTCGTAGCCTTCCGGAACATCCGGCATCTTCGACAGCACCAGATGCGGATCGGGGATGTCGACCAGCTCGTGGTTGTTCTCGAGATAGAAGTGATGATGGGCGGTGACGTTGGTATCGAAATAGGTCTTGGTGCCGTCGACCGAGACCTGGCGCAGCAGGCCGGCGTCGGTGAGCTGGTTCAGCGTGTTGTAGACCGTCGCCAGCGACACCGGCACCTTCGCCAGTGTGGCTTCCTCGTAGAGCATTTCCGCGGTCAGATGGCGGGCGCCCTTGCCGAACAGCAGCCAGCCCAAGGCCATGCGCTGGCGGGTCGGGCGAAGACCGGCCGCCTGCAGCATCTCGTTGACGTCGTGCCAGGGACAACCGGTCAATGCCGGCTGGTGGCCGCTCGCGCGGGCCGCCGGATCGATCCCGTCGTTCGGGGGCGAGGCTTGATCGTTCATGTCCACTTCGGGCACCACACGCGCTAACTCGGGCAATATTCTTGCCCAATATAAAAGGAAATCAGTTAGATGCAAGTTTTTCGCAACTAGAACCGACCCCAGTTTAGAAAAGTACTAGATTGGTAACTGCTTCGTTTTCGTCCGTTCTGGCGCTTTCCCGCGCTGTCGTCCCTGTGTTACAGAGCGCGCGGACCACATATGCGATTTCGGCAGGGACACATGCCGATAGCACCCCAAGTAGCGCCTAATTGCGGGAAGCAGGCCTTCCCGCCGGGAAACGGGTCCGGTTCGCTCACAAAGCGCTCGATCGGGACATCCAAGGTAGAGGCGATTAACGATGCTGGATCGGCGCAGCGGTTACGAATACGAGGATTTGCTGGCCTGCGGCCGCGGCGAGATGTTCGGCCCGGGCAATGCCCAATTGCCGTTGCCGCCGATGCTGATGTTCGACCGCATCACCGAAATCAGCGAAAATGGCGGCAACTTCGGCAAAGGCTCGATCCGCGCCGAGCTCGACGTGAAGCCGGACCTCTGGTTCTTCGGCTGCCACTTCAAGAATGATCCGGTCATGCCGGGCTGCCTCGGCCTCGATGCGATGTGGCAGATGGTCGGGTTCTATCTGGGCTGGATCGGCGGCGAGGGGCGCGGCCGGGCGCTCGGGCTGGGAGAACTGAAGTTCTCCGGCCAGGTGCTGCCGAACGCCCGCAAGGTTGTGTACAACATCGACATGAAACGCGTGATGCGTTCAAAGCTCGTGCTCGGCGTCGGCGACGGCTGGCTTTCCATGGATGGCGAGATTATCTATCGCGCCAAGGACTTGAAGGTCGGGCTGTTCAAGCAGGGCTCCGAGCCCACCTGAGCGGCGCGGTCGCGCCAACAACATATCTTCAGCAACGAACGGAAACGGCAGGGCGAGGCGATCATGAGGCGGGTTGTCATTACCGGGATGGGGATTGTCTCATCCATCGGAAACAACACCCAGGAAGTGCTTGCGAGCCTCTATGAGGCCAGGTCCGGCATCACGCGGGCGGAGGAGCATGCGAAGCTCGGCTTCCGTTCGCAGGTGCAGGGCGCGCCCACGCTGAATCCTGCCGAGATCATCGATCGTCGCGCCATGCGCTTTCTCGCGGAAGGCGCGGCGTGGAATCACGTCGCGATGGAACAGGCGATCCGCGACTCCGGGCTCGAGCCGGAACAGGTTTCGAACGTGCGCACCGGCATCATCATGGGATCGGGCGGCCCGTCGACCCGGACGCTGGTGGAAGCCGCCGACATCGCGCGCACCAAAGGTCCCAAGCGGGTCGGCCCGTTCGCCGTGCCCAAGGGCATGTCGTCGACCGCGTCCGCCACGCTCGCCACCTGGTTCAAGATCAAGGGCGTGAACTATTCGATCTCGTCGGCCTGCGCGACCTCCAACCACTGCATCGGCAATGCCTATGAGACCATTCAATATGGCAAGCAGGACGTGATCTTCGCTGGCGGCTGCGAGGAGCTCGACTGGACGCTGTCGGTGCTGTTCGACGCCATGGGCGCGATGTCCTCGAAATACAATGAAACGCCCGCCACCGCCTCGCGCCCCTACGACATCAGCCGCGACGGTTTCGTGATCGCCGGCGGCGCCGGCGTGCTGGTGCTGGAAGAACTCGAACACGCCAAGGCGCGCGGCGCGCGAATCTATGCCGAGGTGGTCGGCTACGGCGCGACGTCGGATGGCTACGACATGGTGGCGCCGTCGGGCGAGGGCGCCGAGCGCTGCATGCGCATGGCGATCTCGACCGTCGACACCCCGATTGACTACATCAACCCGCATGCGACCTCGACGCCGGCCGGCGACCCGCCGGAAATCGAGGCGATCCGGAAGGTGTTCGGCACCGGCGAGAAGTGCCCGCCGATCTCGGCGACCAAGGCGCTGACCGGTCATTCGCTCGGCGCCACCGGCGTGCAGGAGGCGATCTACTCGCTGCTGATGCTGAACAACGGCTTCATCTGCGAGAGCGCGCACATCACCGAGCTCGATCCGGTGTTCGCCGACATGCCGATCGTGCGCAAGCGCATCGACAATGCGCGGCTCACCACCGTGCTGTCGAATTCGTTTGGCTTCGGCGGAACCAACGCCACGCTGGTGTTCCGGCGGCTGGATGCGTGAATTCTTCCCACCCAGGGCTCTCCTGCGTTGAGCGACCGACAGGCCGGCGAGTAGCTTCTCTCCAACAATCCAGAACGGGACAGGCATGATTATCGAACCGCGCGTGCGAGGCTTCATCTGCACGACGGCACACCCTGCCGGCTGCGCCGCGAATGTCCGCGAGCAGATCGCCTATGTCGCCGGCAAGGGCGCGATTCCGGACTGCCCGAAGCGCGTCGCCGTGATCGGCTGCTCGACCGGTTACGGCCTCGCCAGCCGTATCGTCGCCACCTTCGCCGGTGGCGCCGATACCATCGGCGTATCGATGGAGCGCGAGCCTTCCGCGACCAGGAGCGGCAGCGCCGGTTTCTACAACAACCGCGCTTTCGAACTCGAAGCCCGGAAGATCGGTCGCTCTCCCGTCACGCTGGAGGGCGATGGCTTCTCCGACGAACTGAAGAAGAATTTCATCGAGCGTGTGCGCGAAAAATTCGGCCAGCTCGACATGCTGGTCTACAGCATGGCCGCGCCGGTCCGCACCGATCCGGTCACCGGAAAGACCTGGCGTTCGGCGATCAAGCCGCTCGGCGCGCCGGTCGAGATCAAGACGCTCAACACCGAGACCGGCGAGGTCTACGAGACCACCATCGCGCCGGCGAGCGAGGATGAAGCCACCGCGACGGTGGCGGTGATGGGCGGCGAGGACTGGCAGCGCTGGATCGACCAGCTTGCCGATGCCGGCGTGCTGGCGCCGGGCTTCCGCACCCTCAACTACACCTATATCGGCAGCGAGCTGACCTGGCCGATCTACTGGAACGGCACGCTCGGCCGCGCCAAGGTCGATCTCGATCGCAAGGCGGAGGCGATTCGCGCCCGGCTCGGCGAGGACGCCGCCCGAGTCGTGGCGCTGAAGGCCGTGGTCACCCAGGCCAGCTCCGCGATCCCGGTGGTGCCGCTCTACGGCACGGTGCTGTTCAAGGTGATGAAGCAGCTCGGTCTGCATGAAGGCTGCATCGAACAGATCGACCGCCTGTTCCGCACCCGCCTCGGCAGGGACGCCGAACTCGACGACGCCAAACGCATCCGCGTCGACGACTGGGAGCTGTCGCCCAAAGTCCAGGCCGAAGTCTCGCGGCGCTGGCCGCAGCTCACGACCGACACGATGGCTGAACTGGCCGACCTCGGCGAATACAGGAGCCAGTTCTTGCGCCTGTTCGGCTTCGGCATCGACGGCGTCGACTACGCACAGGACGTCGATCCGCGCGTCGTTACCTGAACGGTTTTTGTTACCTGAGCGGAATCAAATAACTTGGCTACTGTGCATGGGGTTGTTTTGCACGTTTTGAGTCGGCATCACCCCGCCGCGCGTTTCCAGCGGTAATATTTCATCACGTGGCCGGTCATCGGCGAGACCTGTTCCTTCTCGAACACGAAGCCTTCGCGCTCGTACCAGCGCCACGCCTTCACGTTCTCGCGCGCGCAGCGCAGCCAGATCTCGTTCGGTAATTGCTGACGCGTAAAGGCGAGCAGCATTCGCCCAAGCCCAAGGCCCTGATATTCCGGCGCTACGAACAATTGGTCGAGACAGCAATCGGGCACCTGAATCGCCAGCATCGCCGCCAGCTTGCCATTGTCGTCGGCGACGTAAAGGCTCCAGCCTCTTGCGATGTCCATCGGTACCCGCACGCGCAGCTTTTCAAAAAGAGAATCGCTGGCGTCTTCAAGCCCGACCGTTGCCCAACTATTCATCCAGACGCGGGCGATGTCGTCATATTCCTCTGGTCTTGCGGGGCGGATGATGGGATCGGGCATTGAGCTATCTTAAATTAACCGCGCCCGCACGGCACGTTATTTCCGCGCCGGCGGTTTCGCCTTGCGCTGCTGGCGAAGCGCGTCCGCGGCGAGGCACACCACTTCCGAAATCTGCTGCAACTGTCCGGCGAGCGGACTGGTCTTGCGCCAGACCATGCCGATGGTGCGCGATGGCTGCGGGTTCCTGAAGCGCGCGATGGAGACGTTGGCCGAGCGCGTTTCCACGCCGACCGCCATTTCCGGGATCAGCGTAACCCCGATGCCGGCCCCTACCATCTGCACCAGCGTCGACAGCGAACTGGCGTCCAGCACCTCGCGCGGCGGCGACTGCATGTTGCAGAACGACAGCGCCTGGTCGCGGAAGCAATGGCCCTCCTCGAGCAGCAGCAGCCGCATCTCGCGCAACGTCTCGTGGCTCGGCACCGGCGTGCCCTCGTCCGTGCCCGGCCGCACCAGCAGGAAGTTTTCCGAGAAACATTTGACCTCGGTCAGCGACGGCTCGGAGACCGGCAGCGCCACGATCGCGGTGTCGAGCCGGCCCTCCACCACTTCCTTGATCAGCTTCGGCGTCAGCGTTTCGCGAACATGGATGTCGAGCTCGGGATGCATGCGCGCGAGATTTTCGATCACCTTCGGCAGCAGATAGGGCGCGATCGTCGGTATCATGCCGATGCGCAGGCGGCCCGCCAGCCGGTCGCGCGAGGCGCGCGCGAAATCGCCGAGTTCGTCGACCGATCGCAGGATGTCGCGCACGCGCTGGACGATTTCTTCGCCGAATTTCGTCAGCGTCACCTGCCGCGCGCCGCGCTCCAGCAGCACGCCGCCGAGCGCTTCCTCGATTTCCTTGATCTGCATCGACAGCGCCGGCTGCGAGATCGCGCAGGCTTCCGCCGCGCGCCCGAAATGGCCGTGACGCGCCAGCGCATCGAAGTAGCGAAGCTGCTTCAGCGTCATCTGGATCATCAGATGATCTTATCGGTTCGATCAAGAAAATCAACTTTACCTGATGGAGCAGCGGTGCTTTAGATTGTTTCCAGTTCCAATTGCCGACCAGCAGGAGACGACCATGGATGATCAATCAAAATGCCCGTTCACGGGCGGCAATCGCGTTCGCTCGAACCGCGACTGGTGGCCGGATGCGCTGGATATTTCGGTGCTCCACCGCAACTCCAGCTTGTCCGATCCGATGGGCAAGGCATTCGACTACGCCAAGGAATTCAAGACGCTCGATCTCAACGCCGTGGTTCAGGACCTCACCGCGCTGATGACGCAGTCGCAGGAATGGTGGCCGGCCGATTTCGGCCATTACGGCGGCCTGATGGTCCGCATGGCTTGGCACAGCGCCGGCACCTATCGCACCACCGACGGCCGCGGCGGCGCGGGCGCGGGCCAGCAGCGGTTTGCGCCACTGAACAGCTGGCCCGACAACGCCAATCTGGACAAGGCGCGCCGCCTGCTGTGGCCGATCAAGCAGAAATATGGCAGCAAGATCTCGTGGGCCGACCTCATGATCCTCGCCGGCAATGTCGCGCTGGAATCGATGGGCTTCAGGACGTTCGGATTTGCCGGCGGCCGCGTTGACGTCTGGGAGCCGGAAGAGCTGTTCTGGGGTCCGGAAGGCACCTGGCTCGGCGACGAGCGCTACAGCGGCGAACGTCAGCTGGCCGAACCGCTCGGCGCGGTGCAGATGGGCTTGATCTACGTCAACCCGGAAGGGCCGAACGGCAATCCGGACCCGCTTGCGGCAGCCAAGGATATCCGCGAGACGTTCTATCGCATGGCGATGAACGACGAAGAGACCGTCGCGCTGATCGCCGGCGGCCATACTTTTGGCAAGACCCATGGCGCCGGCGATCCGTCGCTGGTGGGCGCGGATCCGGAAAGCGGCGCGATCGAAGATCAAGGCCTCGGCTGGAAGAGCAAGCACGGCACCGGCTTCGGCGCCGACGCCATCACCGGCGGCCCGGAAGTCACCTGGACCCAGACGCCGACGCAGTGGAGCAATTTCTTCTTCAAGAACCTGTTCGAGAACGAGTGGGAGCTGACGAAGAGCCCGGCCGGTGCCAAGCAGTGGAAGGCGAAGAACGCAGAAGCCACGATCCCCGATGCCTTCGACCCGTCGAAGAAGCATGTGCCGACCATGCTGACCACCGACCTGTCGCTGCGGTTCGACCCGGCCTATGAGAAGATCTCGCGCCGCTTCTACGAGCATCCGGACCAGTTCGCCGATGCCTTCGCGCGGGCCTGGTTCAAGCTGACCCACCGCGACATGGGGCCGGTTGCGCGCTATCTCGGCCCGCTGGTGCCGAAGGAAACGCTGATCTGGCAGGACCCGATTCCGGCGGTGGATTACCCGGTCATCGGCGAGGCGGATATCGCCGCGCTGAAGACCAAGATCCTCGGCTCGGGCCTGTCGGTGTCGCAGCTCGTCTCGGTCGCATGGGCGTCGGCCTCGACGTTCCGCGGCTCCGACAAGCGCGGCGGCGCCAACGGCGCGCGGATTCGCCTCAGCCCGCAGAAGGACTGGGAGGTCAACCAGCCCGCCGAACTGCAGACGGTGCTGTCGAAGCTCGAAGCGATCCAAAAGGAGTTTGGCAAGAAGGTCTCGCTGGCCGATCTGATCGTGCTCGGCGGCGCCGCGGCGGTCGAGAAGGCGGCCAGGGATGCCGGGATCGACATCAAGGTGCCGTTCACGCCGGGGCGCGCCGATGCGTCGCAGGACCAGACCGATGTCGCGTCCTTTGCGCCGCTCGAGCCGCGCGCCGACGGCTTCCGCAACTACATCAACGGCAAGAAGCATCAGTTCCTGAAGGAGGAAGAGGCGCTGATCGACCGTGCGCAGTTGCTGCGGCTGACCGGCCCGGAATTGACGGTGCTGATCGGCGGCCTTCGCGTGCTCGGCGCCAATTACGGCAACTCCAAGCACGGCGTGTTCACCAGCAAACCCGGCACGCTGACGAACGACTTCTTCGTCAACCTGCTCGACATCAACACGCAGTGGGCGCCGGCCGGCGGCGCCTATGAAGGCCGCGATCGCAAGACCAACGCGGTGAAGTGGACCGCCACCCGCGCCGACCTGATCTTCGGTTCGCACTCGCAGCTCCGCGCCTTTGCGGAAGTCTATGGCTGCGCCGACTCGAAGGAGAAGTTCGCCAGGGACTTTGTCGCGGCGTGGACCAAGGTCATGAACCTCGATCGCTTCGACATCGCCTGATCGCAACGGACGACATCAAAACAAAAGGGCGGCCCGCGCGGCCGCCCTTTTCACATTCAGCAGGTGGCGCTTACACGCCGAGCGTCCCGGCCTTCGCCGCCGCGTAGCGCTCGCCGACCTTGGTCCAGTTCACCGTATTCCACCAGGCCTTGAGGTAATCGGCCCGGCGGTTCTGGTAGTTCAGATAATAGGCGTGCTCCCAGACATCGTTGCCCATCAGCGCGCGCTTGCCGTCCATCATCGGGTTGTCCTGGTTCGGACGGGTTTCGATCGCGAGCTTGCCGTCCTTGGAGACGGTGACGAACACCCAGCCCGAGCCGAACTGGCGGCCGCCGGCGGCGTTGAAGTCGGTCTGGAATTTCTCCATGCCGCCGAGATCGCGGTCGATCGCCGCCAGCAGGTCGCCTTCCGGCTTGCCGCCGTCGGGGCCCATGATCTCCCAGAACATGCTGTGGTTGGCGTGGCCGCCGAGGTTGTTGCGCACCGCGAACTTGATGCCGTCGTCCAGCGCGTTGAGATTGCCGAGCACGTCCTCGACCTTGGCCGTGCCGAGCTGGGTGTTGGTCTTGGCGAGGTTGTTGAGGTTGGTGATGAACGCCTGGTGGTGGCGGTCGTGATGGATTTCCATCGTCTTGGCGTCGATATGCGGCTCGAACGCATTGGTCGGATAGGTCAGCGGCGGCAGCGTGAAGGGGCCGGTCGGGGCTGGGGCTGCGGCCGCGGGGGCCGGCGCCGCCGCCTGGGCGAAGACGGTGCGGGGGGCCGCGGCGACCGCGACGATCCCGGTGGCGGCAAACATCAAACGGCGGCGGGACAATAGGGACATTGATTGCTCCTTGCTGTGGGTGGTTCGTATCAGACGGGTCCTTGCGCCATCGAGGCGCACTGCGCTGGCCAAAGAGCTACGGACGAACCCCGATCCGGGTTCAGGGGGCGGTCTGCGGCGGCATCGCACAAGCGTCGCCATTCAGGCATTTTAAGGTAGCAAACCTATAAAAAAGGGCGGCATCGCTGCCGCCCCCTCGTTCACGTTTTTGCGATGGTTATTCGCCCGCCGCTTCGCGCGGCGCTGGTGCCTCGGCCTTCTGCTTGGCCTCGAGGTCTTCGCCGGTCTCCTGGTCGACCACCTTCATCGACAGCCGTGTCTTGCCGCGGTCGTCGAAGCCGAGCAGCTTGACCTTGACCTTGTCGCCTTCCTTGACGACGTCGGAGGTCTTCTGCACGCGGTTGGCGGCGAGCTGGCTGATGTGCACCAGGCCGTCCTTGGCGCCGAAGAAGTTCACGAAGGCGCCGAACTCCATCACCTTGACCACGGTGCCTTCGTAGATCTGGCCGATCTCCGGATCGGAGGCGATCGACTTGATCCACTTGATCGCGGCCTTCATCGCCTCGCCGTCGTTGGAGGCGACCTTGACGGTGCCGTCGTCCTCGATGTTGACCTTGGCGCCGGTCTTCTCGACGATCTCGCGGATCACCTTGCCGCCGGTGCCGATCACTTCACGGATCTTGTCGGTGGCGATCTTGAAGGTCTCGATGCGCGGCGCGTATTCGCCGAGCTCGGCGCGGGCATTGGTCAGGGCCTTGGACATCTCACCCAGGATGTGGATGCGACCTTCCCGGGCCTGGCCGAGCGCGACCTTCATGATCTCCTCGGTGATGCCCTCGATCTTGATGTCCATCTGCAGCGAGGTGATGCCCTGCTCGGTGCCGGCCACCTTGAAGTCCATGTCGCCGAGATGATCCTCGTCGCCGAGGATGTCGGAGAGCACCGCGAAGCGCGAACCTTCGAGAATGAGGCCCATCGCGATGCCCGCGGTCGGCCGCTTCAACGGCACGCCCGCGTCCATCAGCGCCAGCGAGGCGCCGCACACCGAGGCCATCGACGAGGAGCCGTTGGATTCGGTGATCTCGGAGACCACGCGCACCGTGTAGGGAAATTCGTGGTGCGGCGGCAGCACCGGATGGATCGCGCGCCAGGCGAGCTTGCCGTGGCCGATCTCGCGGCGCTTGGTGCCGCCGAGGCGGCCGGTTTCACCGACCGAGTAGGGCGGGAAGTTGTAGTGCAGCAGGAACGTCTCCTTGTACGTCCCCGACAGCGCGTCGATGTACTGCTCGTCCTCGCCGGTGCCGAGCGTGGTCACCACCATCGCCTGGGTCTCGCCGCGGGTGAACAGCGCCGAACCATGCGCGCGCGGCAGCACCCCCACTTCGGCGATGATGTTACGTACGGTCTTCGAGTCGCGGCCGTCGATGCGCTTGCCGGTGTCGAGGATGTTCCAGCGAACGATCTTGGCTTCGAGCTCCTTGAATACGCCGGCGATGCGCAGCTTGTCGTATTTCGGCTCCTGCCCTTCCGGGAAGTAATGCGCCATCACCTTTTCCTTGGCCTTGCCGACCGCGGCGTAGCGATCCTGCTTGACCGCGATGGCATAGGCTGAGCGCAGGTCCTGCTCGACCAGGCCGAGCATTTCCTTCTCGATCGCGCTGTTGTCGATCGAGGTGACCTCGCGCGGATCCTTGGCGGCCTTCTCGGCGAGGTCGATGATCGCCTTGATCACCGGCTGGAAGTGGCGGTGACCGAACATCACGGCGCCGAGCATGATCTCTTCCGAAAGCTCCTTGGCTTCGGATTCGACCATCAGCACCGCGTCCGACGTGCCGGCGACGACCAGCTCGAGCTGGGTATCGACCATCTCATCCAGTGTCGGGTTGAGGATGTATTCGTCATTGCTGAAGGCGACGCGGGCGGCGCCGATCGGCCCCTTGAACGGCACGCCGGACAGCGTCAGCGCCGCGGAGGCGGCGACCATCGACAGCACGTCGGGATCGTTCTCCATGTCGTGCGACAGCACGGTGACGATCACCTGCGTCTCGTTGCGCCAGCCATCGGCGAACAGCGGGCGGATCGGACGGTCGATCAGGCGGGAGACCAGCGTCTCCTTTTCGGTCGGGCGTCCCTCGCGCTTGAAATAGCCGCCGGGAATGCGGCCCGCGGCGTAGGTCTTTTCCTGGTAATCGACGGTGAGCGGCAGGAAGTCGACGCCTTCGCGCGGCGCCTTGGCGGCGACGACGGTGGCAAGCACGACGGTCTCGCCATAGGTGGCGACGACGGCGCCGTCGGCCTGACGGGCGATCTTGCCGGTTTCCAGCTTGAGGGGACGTCCACCCCAGTCGATTTCGACGGAATGCTTATTGAACATATCGTTCTCTTTCATGGTTCACGAGAGAGCGGGGCCCCAAAACACAAAGACCATGCCAAGATTGCGGGGCGCTGACCGCTATTGCGAGATCAGCGTCCGGCGATCCTGCCATGGTCTTCACATTTCGGATGGCGTCCATCCTCTCGGCAGTCACGGGCACCTTGCCCTGCCCAGCGGCCGGATTGCTGCTGGACGTTGTCGAGCACGCCCCTTCACGGGCGATGCTCTTGCGCATGATCGTCTCCGAAAATCCGGAGTCCGCTTGTTCGGAAGACCATGCGAAAACGCGCGCAGACCGCGCGCGTACTCTCTCAAATCAACGACGAATGTTATGCTTTTCGAGCAACGCCTTGTAACGCGCCTCGTCCTTCCTCTTGATGTAGTCGAGCAGGGAGCGGCGGGTTTGCACCAGTTTCAAAAGGCCGCGACGTGAATGATGGTCCTTCACATGGGTCTTGAAATGGCCGGTGAGATTGGTGATGCGTTCGGACAGGATCGCAACCTGGACCTCGGGCGAGCCGGTGTCGCCGGCCTTGTTGGCATTCGTCTTGATGACTTCCGCTTTGCGTTCGGCGGTAATCGACATCGTCAAACTCTCTCATCATTGTTGCGACCGGAGCTGGCAGTCAGTCCGGTCAGGTTGAACACGCGCTTGGGGATGAGTTCGCCATTGCCAATTTCGGCGAGGGCCAGAAGTCGGCCTGCCACCGTGACATAGACTGTGCCGCTACTATTGGGCGCATCCCGTCCGCGCAACAAAACGGCCTGGCCCCGGTGGAGCCTTGCCGCATCCGCCCGTGTGACGGCCAGTGCCGGGATGTCGTCCAGCGCGGTCTCAACGGGCAAAAGCGCGTCGGCGAGGCTGCCCTCGCCAGACGCGGCTCTATTGCATAAAGCCTCCAACTCTTCCAGCGGAATCATGTCCGCCTCGCGGAATGGACCGACCAGGGTCCGCCGCAACGCGCAGATATGGCCGAAACAGCCCAGAATCCGGCCGATATCGCGGGCCAGCGCCCGGACATAGGTTCCCTTGCCGCATTCCGCCTCGAACACGGACTGGCCGTTATCGCCATGTTCGACCAGGGTTAATTCATGGATCTCGACCGGGCGCGGCTTCAGTTCGACGGTCTCGCCATCCCGCGCCAGGTCGTAGGCCCGCTCGCCCTGGACCTTGATCGCCGAATATTGCGGCGGGATCTGCTCGATCAGGCCGGTGAAACGGGGCAGCAGCGCCCGGACCGCGTCGGCCGTCGGCCGGAGTTCGCTGGTCTGCACCACGCGGCCCTCGGTGTCGTCGGTATCGCGCTCTTCGCCCCAGGCCACCGTGAAGCGGTAGCGCTTGCGGCCGTCCATCACGAACGGGACCGTCTTGGTGGCTTCGCCGAGCGCGATCGGCAGTCCGCCGGAGGCCAGCGGATCGAGCGTGCCGGCATGGCCGGCGCGCTTGGCCTGGAACAGGCGCTTGAGCACGGCGACCGCGTGCGTCGAGGTCATGCCGACCGGCTTGTCGAGCACGACCCAGCCATGGACATCGCGCTTGTCGCGCCGCGGCTGGTTGTTCTGTCGCTGCTTGTTCTGGCGCGGATCGTTATTGCTGCGGCGCGCATCGTCATCGACGCGACCTTGGCCGCCGCCACGTTCCACAAAAATATTCTTCTCGGCGTCGTGCGGATCGGCGTGTTGCGGCGCGATCCCGCTGTTGGCGCTCGGCAAAATCATCACTTGTCGTCCGAATCGGGTGCGAGGTCTCGCTGCACCGCAGGTGTTCTCAGTAATTTCTCGATCCGTTCCGCCTCATCGAATCGCTCGTCGATGCGAAAGCGAAGGTCAGGAGCAAATTTCAGGTTAACGCGATGAGCGATCTCGCCGCGCAGGAATTTCTTGTTGCGCGCGAGCGCCGCGAGCACGATGTCGGTGTCGCGGCCGCCGAGCGGCATCACGTAAATCGTCGCAAGCTTCAGGTCAGGCGACATCCTCACTTCGGGAACGGTGACGATGTGCCCTTCGAGGTCTGGATCGTGCACGTTACCCTGCGACAGAATATCGGCGACGGCATGGCGCACGGTCTCGCCGACGCGCAACTGCCGCTGCGATCCGCCGGGGGCGGCACTCTTGCTATGATGGCGAGACATTGTCGTCCTTCGGAAATAAGTCGAAATGGCAGGCCTTATGCCCGCCATTCACACCCAACTTGCTGCTGAATTCTCAAGACGCCGATGCCCGGCACATCAAATGCGAAGAACTGCTTCGCGTTTCTGGCCGGGCAAGGCGTCGAACTGCTTCAATATGACTCCTGACGAAGCCGTAAGGTTCAGACTTACAGGCTGCGCTGGATGGTCTCGATGCGATAGCACTCGATCACATCGCCGACGCGCATGTCGCCGTAGTTCTCGAACGCCATGCCGCATTCCTGGCCGGACTGCACTTCCTTCACTTCGTCCTTGAAGCGCTTCAGCGTCGAGAGCTTGCCTTCGTGCACGACGACGTTGTCGCGGATCAGGCGCACATTGGCGCCGCGTTCCACGGTGCCGTCGGTGACGCGGCAGCCGGCGACCTTGCCGACCTTGGAAATGTTGAACACTTCCAGGATCTGCGCATTGCCCAGCATGGTTTCGCGCAGCGTCGGCGCGAGCAGGCCGGACATCGCCTTTTTAATGTCGTCGACCAGATCGTAGATGATGTTGTAGTAGCGGATCTCGATGCCGTTGCGCTTGGCGGCCGCTGCGGCCTCCTTGTTGGCGCGCACCGAGAAGCCGATGATCGCCGCGTTGAAGCCTTCCGCCAGCGTCACGTCGGATTCCGAGATGCCGCCGACGCCGGCATGCAGGATGCGGGCGGCGACTTCCTCGGTGCCGAGCTTCTCCAGCGAGCCCAGAATGGCTTCGAGCGAGCCCTGGACGTCGGCCTTGACGATCAGCGGGAATTCCTTGCGGCCCGCGGTCTTGAGCTGCGACATCATCTGCTCGAGCGAGCCGCGCATGCCGGAGATCGAGGCGGCGGCGTTCTCGCGCTTCTGGTGGGCACGGTAGCTCGTGACCTGGCGGGCGCGGGCTTCGTTCTCGACCACAGCGAGGCGGTCGCCGGCCTCCGGCGGGCCGTTGAAGCCGAGCACCTCGACCGGCACCGACGGTCCGGCCTCTTCCAGGTTCTCGCCCTGGTCGGAGATCAGCGCGCGGACGCGGCCCATTTCGGCGCCGGCCACGATGATGTCGCCGACCCGGAGCGTACCGCGCTGCACCAGCACGGTGGCGACCGGACCGCGGCCGCGATCGAGCTTGGCTTCGATCACGGTGCCTTCGGCCGGGCGTTCCGAATTGGTCTTGAGGTCGAGCAGTTCGGCCTGCAGCGCGATCATCTCCAGCAGCTTGTCGAGATTGGTCTTGTTCTTGGCGGAGACCTCGACGTCGACGACTTCGCCGCCGAACGATTCGACCTGGACCTCGTGCTGCAGCAGTTCGGTGCGTACGCGCTCCGGCTTGGCGTCCGGCTTGTCGATCTTGTTGATCGCCACGATCATCGGCACCTTGGCCGCCTTGGCGTGGTTGATCGCCTCGATCGTCTGCGGCATGACGCCGTCATCGGCCGCCACCACCAGGATGACGATGTCGGTGACCTTGGCGCCGCGGGCGCGCATCGCGGTGAACGCGGCGTGGCCGGGGGTGTCGATGAAGGTGATCTTCTTGCCGCTTTCCGGCGAGGTCACCTGATAGGCGCCGATATGCTGGGTAATGCCGCCGGCTTCGCCCGACACCACGTTGGCGTGGCGCAGCGCGTCGAGCAGCGAGGTCTTGCCGTGGTCGACGTGGCCCATCACGGTCACGACAGGCGAGCGCGGCTCGGTGTCGGTGGAATCGTCGACGACGTCGAACAGGCCCTCTTCGACGTCGGACGCGGCGACGCGCTTGACGCTGTGGCCCATTTCCTCGGCGATCAGCTGCGCGGTGTCGGCGTCGATCACGTCGGTGATCTTGTGCATCGCGCCCTGCTTCATCAGCAGGCGGATGACGTCGACCGCGCGCTCCGACATGCGGTTGGCGAGTTCCTGGATCGTGATCGCCTCGGGGATCGTGACCTCGCGGATCAGCTTTTCCTTCGGCTCGTTGGAAGCATGGCCCTTGAGGCGCTGGGTACGGCGGCGGAACGAGGCGATCGAGCGCTCGCGCACGTCGTCGGCGTTGAGCGCGGTGACCAGCGTCAGGCGGCCGCGTTCCTTCTGCGGACCGGGCTTGTGGGTGGTCTTGGGCGGCGTGGCGGGGCGCATGGCGCCGCCGGGGCCGCGCCGGACCTGGCGCGGCGCTTCATCATCATCGGAGCCATCGGCGGCGACGGCGGGGGCGCGCGCGGCGGGCGCGGCGGTGGCCGGACGCGCGGCTCCGCCGGCCGGGCGGGCCGCGGCGGGACGGGCCGGAGCGGCGGTCGCCGGAGCACCGGGCTTCGCTTCGGCCTCGCCGAACCGCTTCTTGGCCTCGACCTCGGCCTTGCGCCTGGCTTCCTCTTCCTGGCGATGCCGTTCTTCCTCGGCCTTGCGGCGGGCTTCGGCGGCCTCGCGCTCGGCCTTTTCGATGCCTTCGCGGCTGGCGCGGCGCTTGGCTTCCTCTTCGGCCTGCCGCCGTTCCTCGACTTCGCGCACCTTGGCGTCCGCGAGCGCGCTGGCGCGCGCGGAGCGCTCGTCTTCGGTCAGCGTGCGCAGCACCACGCCCGAGCCGCTGCGGGGCGCCGCCGGGCGGGAGAGGGGGGCCTTCGCCGCCGGGGCTGCCTTGGCGGCGACCGGCTCGGGCGCTTGCGTTTCATTGGCCGGCCCGTCGCCGCCTACCCGGCGCTTGCCACGCTTCTCGACCACGACCTGCTTGGTCCGGCCGTGGCTGAAGCTCTGGCGCACGGTGCCCGTCTCGACCCGCGGCTTCAGCGTCAAGGTCTTGCTCGGCACACTCAGGGTCTTGTCGCCAGGCGTTTTGGTATCAACCATTCAGCAGTCCTAATCTCGTTACATGGTGCGCATTCGCACCGTCATTGAAGCCGTTCTTGCATCGAAGCAGGGCTTCGCTGCCAACCGTCGTCCGTCAGAATTTCTGGCCGCCATCCCCGGTCTTGTCGTCGTCGTCCATCCGGTATCGAACCAGGATATGGCAGCGCGACAGGAACGTTTTGCTCGCCGGGCCCGCGAGCAGGGCAGCATGTATCACATTTGACCGGCCCAGTGCCAAATCCAATTGTGCCGAGGTTAAAGCGGTCACAACCGGCAACCCGCGCGATTGGCCGGCATTTCCGGTCCATTGCCGGGCGATCGCGTCCAATTTGCGGATTCCGTCGGCGGCGCCGTCGGAAGCGTGGATCAGAGCGTCGGCCCGGCCCTGTTCGAGCAGGCCCTCGACCTTGGCGAAGCCCGAAACGACCTGCCCGGCCTTGGCCGCCATGGCCAGCGCCTCCGTGCAGCTTCGTTCGAGCAGGGCCTCGGTGTCGGCGGGGAGGGTTTCGGCGGCGCGGACGCTGCGCTTGAACCCCCTGCTGAATTGGTGACGGCGGACCGCTTCCGCAACGGTCTTGCGCGAGGCGCCGACCCACAGGCCGCGGCCCGGCAGCTTGCGTTTCAGGTCGGCGACAACGTCGCCGGAGGGGGCGACCACGAACCGGATCAGTTCGTCGATCGGGCGCACCTCGCGGCTGACCGCGCACATCCGCATGGTCGCGGACCTGTCGGTCCGCGGCCCATGGTCGAGATCGGGGTCAGCCAATGCGAGCATGCCTGTCGTAGAGCTCCGGTCATCTGCGCACGGTCAGCGCGCGGAAAGGATATGGGTGAGGCGGAACATCCGCATCACGCCGTCTGGTCTTCGGCCGCCTCGGTGGCCTCTGTCTGCCTGGCGAGTTCGGCTTCGGTGATCCAGCCGGCAAGGACGCGGGCCTGCATGATCATCCGCTCGGCGTCGTCGCGCGAGATCTCGTTGGCGTCGAGGATGCCGGCATGCTTGGTCGGCTCGCCGCCTTCCTTGCGCTCGGTCCAGCCGACCAGATCGTCGGTGGCGCAGCCCGCCAGATCCTCGACCGACTTGATGTCGTTCTCGCCGAATTTGACCAGCATCTTCGAGGTCACGCCAGGCACCGTCTTCAAAGCATCGTCCACGCCGAGTTCCTTGCGTTTGTTTTCCAGCTCGGTCTCGAGCTGGTCCAGATATTCCTTTGCCCGGCTCTGCAGCTCGTTGGCGGTCTCCTCGTCGAAGCCTTCGATGCCGGCCAGTTCCTTGGCGTCGACCAAAGCCAGTTCCTCGACCGAGGTGAAGCCTTCGGAGGCCAGCAACTGCCCGACCACCTCGTCGACGTTCAGGGCTTCCATGAACACCCGGGTCGAATTCTCGAAATCGGCCTGGCGGCGCTCGGATTCTTCCTGCTCAGTGAGGATGTCGATGTCCCAGCCGGTGAGCTGCGAGGCGAGGCGGACGTTCTGGCCGCGGCGGCCGATCGCCAGCGAGAGCTGGTTGTTGGTGTCGGGGACCACGACCTCGATCCGCTCGCGGTCCTCGTCGATCACCACCTTGGCGACCTCGGCCGGCGCCAGCGCGTTGACGACGAAGGTCGCGATGTCGGGCGACCACGGAATGATGTCGATCTTCTCGCCCTGCAGCTCGTTCACCACGGCCTGCACGCGCGAGCCGCGCATGCCGACGCAGGCGCCGACCGGATCGACCGAGGAATCCCGCGAGATCACGCCGATCTTGGCGCGCGAGCCGGGATCGCGGGCCACCGCCTTGATCTCGACGATGCCGTCATAGATTTCCGGCACTTCCTGCGCGAACAGTTTGGCCATGAACTGCGGATGGGTGCGGGACAGGAAGATCTGCGGGCCGCGGGTCTCGCGGCGGACGTCGAAGATGTAGGCGCGGACGCGGTCGCCGTTGCGGAACACCTCGCGCGGCAGCATTTCGTCGCGGCGGATGATGGCCTCGCCGCGGCCGAGATCGACGATCACGCTGCCATATTCGACGCGCTTGACCACGCCGTTGACGATGTCGCCGATGCGGTCCTTGAATTCCTGGTACTGCCGGTCGCGCTCGGCCTCGCGCACCTTCTGCACGATCACCTGCTTGGCGGACTGCGCGGCGATGCGGCCATATTCCAGCGGCGGCAGCGTGTCGGCGATGGTGTCGCCGACCTGGGCGCCCGGATTGGCGCGCTGCGCATCGGCCAGCGAGATCTGGTTGGCGGAATTCTCCACCTGGTCGACCACCAGCATGTGGCGCGACAGGCGGAGTTCGCCCTTCTTGGCGTCGATCTCGGCGTGAACGTCGGTCTCGCTGCCGTAACGGGCGCGCGCCGCTTTCGCGATGGCGTCTTCCATCGCGGCAATCACGATGCCGCGGTCGATCGACTTTTCGCGGGCGACCGCGTCTGCGATCTGCAGCAGTTCGAGTTTGTTGGCGCTGACGGCCATGGCCTAGTCTCCTTCGGATGGATCGATGTCGCCCCTGCGCAGCGCTGCCGCGGCGAGGCGGTGTTTCTTGGTATTGGTCGGCGCGGGCTTTCCGCCTTGCTTCCTGCCTTGTTTCGGTTTCGGCTTGTGGCTCTTCGCCGGGTCGCTTTGCTTCGCGTGCGGGGGAGGCGGCGGCGCCAGGCCGAGACTTTGCTTCATCTCGCGCTCGGCCTGCTTGCCGCGCCGCATCGATTCCGCGATCAATTCGTCGGTCAAAACCAGCCGTGCGTCGGCAATGTCTTCCATCACCAACAGCACGGCGGCATCTTCGCCCGGGCGTGTGTCATCCCGATGTAGGCGTACGGCATCGCCCTCGACGCCGGCCAGATGCCCCCGGAACCGCTTGCGGCCCTGATGGGCGACCGACATCTCGACCTTCACGAGGTGGCCCGCGAAGCGCTCGAAGTCGCTGCGGCGCACCAGCGGGCGGTCGATGCCGGGCGAGGATATCTCGAGCCGATAGGCGCGGTCGATCGGATCGGCGACATCGAGCACCGGCGACAACGCCCGCGAGATCGCCTCGCAATCCTCGATCTGCATCGATCCGTCCGGCCGCTCGGCCATGATCTGGACGGTACAGCCGGCCTCGCCGGAGATCTTGATCCGCACCAGACGGTATCCCATTCCCTGCAGCACCGGTCCGGCCACCGCCGACACCCGCGCGGCCGCGCCCGGCTCGACCACCAGGCGTGGCTCGGCCAGCAGATCGGCAGCTACGGAACCAGCGATTGGATCGGTCATGTCCAGGGTCAAAAGCGCCTTGCTTGCATGGGTTTAGTCCGGTCTTCACCGGCCATCGGCCGGTTCCCTGAAACGCGTCCATGAGGCCCCTTCTGGGCCGGACGGGTTCAGGTAATAAAAAAGAGCGGGTCCCGGGGGGCCCACTCTCAATACGCGATCGTATGAGAACCATAAGTTGGCGCGGATATAGCGGTTTTTCCACAATCCGACAAGGCCTGAGGGGCCTGTTAAGGCCGATTTTGCCACGCTTGCCACTACGGAGACAATCTAACCCTTCATTCATGAACGCTGCCTAGATTTCCCGAAAACCGGCAAACCCTCCGGTTTGGGTGGAGTTTATGATCGTTTCGCCATCGCTGATTCCGGAACTGGACGACATCGTGAGCCGTGGCGACCCGCAGCGTCGCGCCGATGCCGCGCGCCGCGTCAGCGAGCTTTTCTTGCAGGGTGCGGCAAGCTTCCATCCCGACCATGTCGATCTGTTCGACGGCGTGCTGATCAGTCTCGTCCCGCATGCCGAAATCGCCGAGCGCGCCGAACTGGCGGAGCGGTTGTCCGAGCTATCGAATGCGCCGCGCAAGCTGGTCGGCCATCTCGCCCATGACGATGAAATCGCCATCGCAGGACCGCTGCTGCGGCGCTCGCCGGTCATCGACGAGCAGATGCTGCTCGAGATTGCTTCCGAGAAAGGCCAGGGTCACCTGCTGGCGATGGCGGAGCGGCCCACGCTTTCGACCGATCTGACCGAAATCATGGTGGCCCGCGGCGACCGCGCCGTCGTCCGCCGCGCCGCCGGCAATGCCGGAGCGGCTTTTTCGGAAAGCAGCTTTGCGACCCTGATCAAGCGCGCCGGCCAGGATGGCGTGTTGACGGTCCGGCTCGGCCAGCGCGACGACCTGCCGCCGGCACATTTGAAGGATCTGCTGTCCGGCTCCATCGACGTCGTTCGCCGCCGCCTGTTCACGGTGGTCACGCCGGAACGGCAAGCCGAGATCAGGCAGACGATGGCCGTCATCAGCGCGCCGACGGAGCGCGAGCCAAGACGCGACTTCCTGCCGGCGCAGCGCACCGTGATGAAGCTGCACCGCGAGGGCATGCTCGGCGAGGCCGCGCTGCTCAATTTTGCGCGCGCCTTCAAATATGAGGAATCAATCGCCGCGCTGTCGGCCATGACCGGCGTCAAGATCGAGACCCTCGACCGCCTCTTCTCCGGCGACCGTGCCGATCCGATCCTGATCGCCGGAAAGTCCATCGGCGCGGAATGGGCGACCGTGCGCGCGCTGATCCTGCTGCGGGCCGGCCCGAGCCGCCCGGTTTCTCTCGCCGACATCGAGAGCGCGCGGGTAAACTATGCCCGCCTGATGCCCGCGACCGCCCAGCGCGTCATCGCGTTCTGGAAGACGCGGTAAGTCCGCGCCAAGGCGCTTCCCATACGACGGACCCGCACGCTATCCTTGGGCCCAAGACGCGATACAGCGTCATGCCGGGAGCGCTCGATGTTGACGGATACGCAGGTTCAGGCCCACGCCGACAAAATTCGCGACGATGGATTTGCAATTATCGAAAGTGCGGCGAGCCCCGAACTGGTCGAAGGGCTCATCGCAGCGCTGCAACGCATCGAACGCGAGCATCAACTCGGTCCGGCCACAACCTCGTTCGAGGGGTTCAAGACCGTGCGTATCAACAACCTCCTCACCTATGACGATCTGTTCTGGGAAGTGCCGTTGCACGACAACGTGCTGCCGGTGGTCGAGCGCGTGCTGGACAAGGAGTGCCTCTTGTCGTCGTTCTGCTCGCTGGTGCTGGGACCTGGGCAGGAGGCGCAGCCGATCCACGAGGATACGCAGTTGATCCCGCTGCCGCGTCCGCACATTCCGATCACGCTCAACGCGATCTGGGCGCTGTCGGACTTTCGCGAGGACAATGGCGCGACGCGGATCATTCCTGGCAGCCACAAACGCGATTCATCGCCCGAATATGGTCGCGACTATGATGCGGTCACCGCGACCATGAAGGCCGGCAGCGTCATGCTGTTCGACAGTGCGCTGTGGCACGGCGGCGGCGCCAACGACAGCGACGAGCGGCGCTTCGCGTTTTCCTGCGCCTATTGCTGGGGCTGGATGCGGCAGCAGGAGAACCTGCAGCTCGGCATTCCCCGCGAGACGGCGAAGCGGTTTCCGCGCCGGCTGCAGGAACTATGCGGCTACAGCGTCTACAAGGGACAGTTCGGCCATATCGACAACCATGACCCGATTGAGCTGCTGGGCCGCGAGCGCGGCAAGCGGATGGTGTGGGAAGCGACGGATGTCAGGAAGGCGCGGATGGCGGCGGCGAAAAACTGACGCTCTCTCCGCCGTCATTTCCGGGGCGTGCGCGGCACGAACCCGGAATCCATCTCGCCGCGTCAAGAGTCGATGGTTGGATTCCGGGTTCGCCGCTTCGCGTCGCCCCGGAATGACAGCAGTGCGGGTTATCCTACTCTCCGAAACCTCAGATACGCCGCCGCCCGTCCCTCGCGCTCGGCCTTCCTGCCGTAGCGCGTCATGGTGTAGCCGTCCCATGGCTGCCGCCAGTCGTTTGCGCGTTCGGCGGTCCAGAGGAAGTCGGGGCTGCGCATCAGATGCGCCAGCGTCCAGGCGCAGTAGTCGTCGATGTCGCTGACGAAACGGAATTCGCCGCCGTCCTTCACGATCCGAGCCATGCCATTGACCGTCGCGTCTTGCACGAAACGTCGCTTCCAGTGCCGCCGCTTCGGCCACGGATCGGGATGGATCAAATCGATCCGCGCCAGCGACCGCGCTGGCGCCCAGGCCAGCAATTCCGCGGCGTCGCCGGCATAGAGGCGGATATTGCCGATATTGTGCGCCTCGATCTGGGTCAGGATTTTCGCCATGCCGTTCACATACGGTTCGCAGCCGATGAACCCGATGTTCGGAAAGGCCTGTGCCTCGGCGATCAGATGCTCGCCGCCGCCGAACCCGATTTCGAGCCTCACGTCTTCGATGGCGCCATCGAACAGTTCGGCCAGCCGCTCCGGCGCGGGCGTCGCGATGTCGAGCGCCAGATGCGGCAGCAGATGGTCGATCAGGTCGGCCTGATGGACGCGGAGTTTGTGGCCCTTGCGGCGGCCGAAGAACGAGCCGCGCGCATGCCCCGACGTGCCGTCATCCGGCGTCGCGCCGCGATCGCCGGCGCCTGGAGACATCGCCATCATCGCAGCGTCTGGAACAGTCGATACAGCAGCCGCGCCCGCGGCTCGATCGAGGAGATGTACATCTGTTCGTAATGGGTATGCGCGCCCTGGCCGTCGACGCCGAGCCCGTCCAGCGTCGCGGTGTGCGGCGCGGTGAAATTGCCGTCGGAGCCGCCGCCGGTGAACGTATCGACCAGGTCGAAGCCGATTTCGGCGGCGATGGCCCTGGCGTGCTCGTAGAGCGCGGCGCCGGCATTGCTCTTCTCGTAGGGCGGGCGATTCAACTCGCCGACCACTTTGACGGACACGCCCTCGGTACGCGACGTGAGACCGAGGATTTTCGCCGTGAGTTCGTCGGCGTCGAGGATGGTCGGTACGCGCAGGTCGACTTCCGCATAGGCCTCTTCCGCGACCACGTTCGGCCGCGTGCCGCCCCTGACGACGCCGACATTGACGCTGATCCCGCGCGACACATCGTTCATCGCCGACAGCGCCCGGATGACGTTGCCGAGCTCATGCACCGCACTGCGGCCGTCCTCGGGCCGGGTGCCGGCATGCGAGGGTACGCCCTTGATGAACACCTCGAAGCGGCCGACGCCCTTGCGCCCGGTCACGATCTTGCCGCCGTCGCGCGCCGGCTCGGTGACCAGCACGTATTTCGCCTTGCGTCCCTCGCTCTCGATCAGCACCCGCGAGGTCGGGCTGCCGATCTCTTCGTCCGAGACATAGAGCTGGGTGATGCCGAGCGGCGCTTGCGCGCCGTCGCCGCAAACCTGCCGGAAGGCGTGATAGGCGAGATAGGCGCCACCCTTCATGTCGTAGATGCCCGGACCGAACACGGCGTCGCCGTCGATCCGAAACGGCAGCCGCTCGATGAAGCCGAGCGGGTGGACCGTATCGAGATGGCTGAGCACCAGGATGCCCGGCGCGTCCTGCCCCCAGGACGAGCGGGCCACGAGGTGGTCGCCGCAGCCGGAATGTCCCGCGATCCGTTCCAGGTTTGCCGGCAGGCCGCGATAGCCTTCAGCGACGAGGTCCGCGAGCTTGTTGACCTGCGCTGGGGCGTCGGTCGGGGTTTCGATCTCGACCCAGCGGCGGATGCCATCGAGGATCGGCGCGGGGTCAAAGGGATTGTCTGTCATCTCGTATCCGATATGGCCTCTTGCCCCGGCGCGCAATTCAGCCCCGGGATGCGATGGCTTATGCCAGAATACGAAATTCTCAAGCCGATATTCTCGAGCCGGTCTTTACCAGCCGCGGCTGGGTCAATCAGCGCGGATCCGGTCCGTCGCGGGAGGCGATCTGCTCGACCAGCTCGACGATCGAACGCCGCATCTTGGAGTCGGTGATGCGGGTGAAAGCGCGGGTCAGGGCCAGTCCTTCCGATGTGGCGAGGAAATCGGACACATAGGCCGGCGAAGCGCCCTCGGCGAAGGCGCTGCCGTTCACCGCGCCGCTCGGCCCGCCGTCGAACAGGAACGACACCGGCACCTGCAATATTTCGGAAATCTGCTGGAGGCGGCTGGCGCCGACCCGGTTGGTGCCTTTTTCGTATTTCTGAACCTGCTGGAATGTGAGGCCGAGCGCTTCGCCGAGTTTTTCCTGGCTCATTCCCAACATGATACGGCGCATCCGGACGCGGCTGCCGACATATTTGTCAACCGGATTGGGCGCTTTGGTGGACATTTGCATCGCTCCTGGTTGCGCGCCGGGACGAACCTTGGCGCAGGCACCACAAATCCGCCCGGCGGGCCGGTGAATTTGTAGACGGTCGACATAAACAACCAATTGGTTGTTTGTGTTGACCGGTTGTTTGTTTTTGGTTGCAACCGCAGAAAGCGAATCGCGAGCTGTCTGTCAACTGGTGGAACTACACCCGCCGCGTTTTTTGAGCGACCGTGTCTGTCGTGATGTGCAAATCTCAGGCAGCGCGCTTCATCATGCGGCGTCTGGCGATGAACAATAGCGCAGCGGCCATCAACGTCACAGTTGGAATATCTCTAAATCGAGCATAAGGGGTCGCCGGCAGAGGCGCCGGCAGGTTGGCGTCCAGCACGCCTTCGATGCCGAGCCCAAGCTGTGCGACGATTCGCCCGGAAGGATCGATCACCGCCGAGACGCCGGTATTGGCGGCGCGAGCCATCGGCAATCCTTCCTCGATGGCACGCAGCCGCGCCTGCTGCAGATGCTGGTAGGGGCCTGTCGAATGGCCGAACCAGCCGTCATTGGTCAGGTTGAGGATCCAGCCCGGCCGGCCGTCGGACGTCGAGATATCTCCGGGAAAGATGGTCTCATAGCAGATCAGCGGCAGGGCGGGGGGCGCCTGCGGAATGTCCATGGCGCGGCGTCGCGCCCCGGGGATGAAGCCGCCATGCACCTTGGTCAGCTGGACGAAGCCGAGCTTTTCCATCCATTCCTGGAATGGCAGGTATTCTCCGAACGGGACCAGGTGCAGCTTGTCATAGACCGACAGCACGCCGCCGTCATGGTCGATCAGATATATCGAATTGTAGGCCCGGCTGACCCGGGCCCCGGGCGGGCCGTCCGGGGCGCGCACCGACCCGGTGATCAACACCGTGCCCCTGGGCAACAGCTCGGCGATCTGCGCCAGCGCGTCCGGCTCTCGGGTCAGGAAGAACGGGAAGGCGGATTCGGGCCAGATCAGGATCTGGGTGTCGCGAACGCCGGTGGATTGCGGGCCCGAGGCGCGATCGGACAGCGTCAGGTATTTCTGCATCACTTCCGCCTTGGCGGAATAGTTGAATTTGACGTCCTGCTGCAGGTTAGGCTGCATGATGCGCAGCTTGACCGCGGTCAGCACGGTCGGCTGCGACGCCAGCCGCGCGGCGCCATAGACCCCGATCGCGATGAGCAATACGAGCGCCATCACCGGCGCTATCCAGGGCTTTCGGCCCCGCGAGGACCCATCGATCAGGACGGCGGGGCTGGCGAAGATCGCCACCGTGATGAAGGTCATGCCCCACAGCCCGATCAGCGACGCGGCCTGCGCCAGCGCCAGCGGCTCCGACAGGGCATAACCAAAGGCGTTCCATGGAAAGCCCGTCAGCACATGGCCGCGCAGCCACTCGCTCGCCGTGAGCGCGACGGCGAGCGCCAGCACCCGGGAGGCATCGCGCGTCCAGATCAGGCGCGCCAGCGCGAAGCCGAGCGCCGGAAACAGCGCAAGGTAGGTCGGCAGGCCGAGTATCGCGAACGGCATCAGCCAGGCGAAGGTTTGCGCGTCGACCAGGAAGGCGTGGCCGGTCCAGTACAGCCCGGGTACGAAATAGCCGAGCCCGAACCAGAATCCCGCCAGCGCCGCCGCCGGCACGCCGCGCCACTTCCCGGCCGCGGCGCCGTCGATCAGCCAGACCGCGACCGGGAACGTGACGAACAGCACGGGCCACGCGCCGAAGGGCGCCATCGCCAGCACCGATGCGGCGCCGGCGGCGAGTGCAATGGCCGCGCGCTTCCAGCCCCAGGCGAGAATGATCGAAAGCCCGGCCATGCGGAGTTTACCGGGTGAGATCACGTCGAGCCGGCTCCGTCGCCGGAGGTCGAGGCCGGTGGCGTGTTGTCGTTGGTCGGCGGCGCGCTGGTCTCCGGGGCGGCGTCGCGACGGCTTCGCTCGCGCGGCGGGCGCGCGGCCGGGCGCTCCTTCCGGATCCCGATTCGCAGCCGTTTCACCCGCCGCGGATCGGCATCGAGCACCTCGATCTCGAAACTGCCGGGGCCCGCGATGACTTCGCCGCGCACCGGCAGCCGGCCGACCTGCGCCACCAGATAGCCGCCCAATGTCGCGACTTCCTCGCCGGCTTCACCGGTGACGAATTCCTCGCCGATCACGGTGCGGGCGTCCTCGAGGCTGGCGCGGGCATCCGCGATGAACGACCCGTCGGCCTGGCGGACGATGGCCGGCGGTTCGTCGCTGTCGTGCTCGTCGTCGATCTCGCCGACGATCTGTTCGACGATGTCCTCGATCGACACCAACCCGTCAGTGCCGCCATATTCGTCCACCACCAGCGCCAGGTGGATGCGCGAGGCCTGCATCTGCGCCAGCAGGTCGATCGCCCGCATCGAGGGCGGCACATACAACAGCTTGCGGATGATGTTGGCTTCCGTCAGCGGCAGCGCGAGGTCCACGGTGCGCAAGTCGAGGCCGGCCGGTAGCGGCTTCTTGCGCTTGGGCTTGGCGGTGTCGCCGACCACCCGTGCTTTCGCGGTCATGAACGCCAGGAGATCGCGGATGTGGACGATGCCGACGGGATCGTCCAGCGTCTCGTCGTAGACCACGAGCCGTGAATGCGCCGCGCTTTCGAACAGGCTCATGAGTTCGCCGAGCGGGATGTCCTGCTTGACCGCGACGATATCGGCGCGATGCACCATCACGTCGGCGATCCGCCGTTCGTGGAGGCCGAGAATGTTGCGCAGCATGGTGCGCTCGATGGCGGAAAAGCCGACCTCGTCGGGGGTCGAGGCGTCGAGCACGACCTGCAGGTCGGCGCGGACCGAGCCCGCCTTCCAGCCGAACAGCGCGCGAATCGCGCGCAGCAGCCAGTTGTCGGCGGCCGGGCGCAGCACCTCGCCTTCCTTCACCACGACAGGCAGATTGGCCGTCGCGCGCGGATTGTTCTGCATCGGGTCGGGGCTCGGGTCAGGGTCGGGCATGTCAGTCCATCCGCTCCCGGTCCGCATCGGGATCTCGATCCGCATACGGATCCGGAATGCCGAGCTGGGCGAGGATCTCGCGTTCGAGACCCTCCATGGCTTCGGCGTCGTCGTCGGTCTCGTGATCGTAGCCGATCAGATGCAGGAAGCCGTGCACCGCCAGATGGCTGAGGTGGTGGCCGAACGGCTTTTCCTCGTCGTCGGCCTCCTTGCGCGTGGTCTCGTAGGCGATGGCGATATCGCCCAGCATCCGCGGCGCATCGGCGGGTGCGCCCGCGGTCGGCTGCAGGGCGGGAAACGACAGCACGTTGGTCGGCTTGTCGATGCCGCGCCAATTGTTGTTGAGCGTGCGCACGCCGGCATCGTCGGTCAGCATCACGGCAAGCTCAGCCTCGCCCACGTCCGCGTCGGCGATTTCAGCCGCCGCCTCGATGGCGCGGTGGATCACCGCCTCGGCCTCGGGCTCGCGCCGCCAGCACTCGGCGACCACGAGGACTTCGGTGAAGGGATGGACGGACGACACGAGCGTTCCAGCGCCTTGCATGGTCATGTTCGGGTTGCGGCGCGGGCCTGCCGCGCGGGGCAGGCATCCGGCGCCGGCATTTCCTGGGTCAAGATTTCCTGGTTACCGGCTTTTGCGGCAATCCCTCGTAAGCGGCGACGATCCGCGCCACCAGTTCATGGCGGATGACGTCTTCCGCGGAGAATTTCACCTGCGCGATGCCTTCGACGCCGTCGAGCAGCTTGACCGCTTCGGCGAGCCCGGAGGCCTGGCCGTTCGGCAGGTCGACCTGCGACGGATCGCCGGTGATGATCATGCGGCTGTTCTCGCCGAGCCGGGTCAAGAACATCTTCATCTGCATCGACGTGGTGTTCTGCGCCTCGTCGAGGATGATGGCGGCGTTGGTCAGGGTGCGGCCGCGCATGAAGGCGAGCGGCGCGATTTCGATTTCGCCGGCCTGCAGCGCGCGCTCGACGATCCGCGAATCCATCAGGTCGTACAGCGCGTCGTAGATCGGCCTCAGATACGGATCGACCTTTTCGCGCAAATCGCCGGGCAGGAAGCCGAGCCGCTCGCCGGCTTCGACCGCGGGCCGCGACAGGATGATGCGATCGACTTCCTTGCGCTCGAACAGTTGCGCGGCATGCGCCACCGCCAGCCAGGTCTTGCCGGTGCCGGCCGGGCCGACGCCGAACACCAGTTCGTGGCGCTTCAGCGCGCGGATGTAGGAATCCTGCGCCGCCGTGCGCGCGCGCACCGGGCGCTTGCGCAGATTGATGGTCTCGAATTGCGTCTTGGCGGACTTGGCGTCGTATTCGAACAGCGACCCCTGCGCCAGCACGGCGCGGATCGCGCCTTCGACCTCGCCCTGCGAGAGATCCTGGCCCTGCACCGCCTGTGCATAGAGCGTCTCCAGAACGCGGCGCGCGGCGTCGCAGCCGTCGCGGGAGCCGGCGAGGCTGATGTGGTTGCCGCGGGAATCGACCACGACACTGAGCCGCCGTTCGATCAGCGCCAGGTTCTGCCCGTAGGGACCGACCAGCGCGGAAGCCGCGCGGTTGTCGTCGAAATCGATGACGACCTGGGTTTCGGGCCGGGTCTCGGGCGGGATTGGCATGTCGCGGTCAAATTTGCGGCTGGGAGCGAGCGATGGCGAATCCGATGCGCTTTTTGGCAAGGGTTCAGGCTCCCGTCGTCATGGATGAAAGCTTGATGGCCGAAGGCTTGGCCGGCGCGGCATGCGCCGCCGGACCGGCGAGCTCGCCGAGCAGGCTGTAACGTTCGAGGCTGCCGATCGACACCGGCAACACCCGTCCGATGATGTCGGGCGAGGCAAACACGTGCGCGGGCTGCAGATACGCGGTGCGGCCGACGACCTGGCCGGGATTGCGCGCCGCGCGTTCGAACAGCACATCGACGGTGTTGCCGATCATCGCCCTGTTGAAGGCCGATTGCTGGCTGTCGATCAATTCTTGAAGCCGCACCAATCGCTCGTCCATCTCAGTCGCGGACACCGTCTCCGGAAGGTCCGCCGCCGGTGTGCCGGGCCGGGGCGAATACTTGAAAGAATAGGCCGCAGCGTAGCCGATTTGCCTGACAAGCGCGAGGGTCGCGGCAAATTCTTCCTCGCTTTCGCCGGGGAAGCCGACGATGAAATCCGATGAAAAAGCAATATCTTGGCAGGCATCGCGAAAACGGTCGACAACCCTGCGGTAGTCATCGGCGGTATGCTTGCGGTTCATGGCGGCGAGAACCCGGTCGGAGCCGGACTGCACCGGCAGATGCACGAAAGGCATCAGCGCGGCGAGATCGCGATGCGCCGCGATCAGCGAATCATCGACGTCGCGGGGGTGGCTGGTCGAATAGCGCAGCCGCACGATGCCGTCGATCGCGGCGAGTTCGTGCAGCAGGCGGCCGAGCGGCCAGGTTTTACCGTCGGGGCCTTTGCCGTGATAGGCGTTGACGTTCTGGCCGATCAGCGTGATCTCGCGCACGCCGTTGTCGGCAAGTCGTTTGACGTCATCGACGATTTTTTCCACCGGGCGCGAGACCTCGGCGCCGCGCGTATAGGGCACCACGCAGAAGGTGCAGAACTTGTCGCAGCCTTCCTGCACCGTGACGAACGCCGAAATGCCGCGCGCGCGGATCGCATCGGGCTTTGGCGCGGGGAGGAAGCCGAACTTGTCCTCGACCGGAAATTCCGTTTCCAGCGCGCGGCCTTCGCTTCTGGCGCGCGCCAGCAATTGCGGCAGGTGATGATAGCTCTGCGGTCCGACCACGACGTCGACGGTCGGCGCGCGGCGGATGATCTCCTCGCCCTCGGCCTGCGCCACGCAGCCGGCGACCGCGATGCGCATGTCGCGCCCGTTGCGCGCCGCCTCGTCCTTGGCGACCCGCAGCCGCCCGAGTTCGGAGTAGACCTTCTCGGACGCCTTCTCGCGGATATGGCAGGTGTTGAGGATCACGAGGTCCGCATCCTCGGCGCTGGCGGTCTCGACAAAGCCCTCGCCGGCCAGCGTGTCCACCATGCGCTGCGCATCGTAGACGTTCATCTGGCAACCATAGGACTTGATATGCAGCTTGCGCGGCGGCTTCATGGAACCTGACATGCGGGTGGAATAGCGCCCTGGCGGCGGATCGGGCTCAAATATAGCCTAAATGGCCAAAAAGCCAGTGTTCGAGACCGTCATTCCGGGCGCGAAGCGACCCGGAATCTCGAGATTCCGGGTTCGATGGAGGCAGATCGTCGCCCAGGCGGCGGCCGAGTTCGGCCTCGACTTCGCGCGTTGCCTGACGCATCGAGCGTCCGAGAAACCGCTCCGACCAGCACGCCATCGCGATCGAAGATGACGAGATCGAAATGCACGAACGGCTGTTCTCGAGCGCTAGGCGTTGTCGTCGTCGAGCGGAACGCAATACAATTCCAGCCGGTGATCGACCAGCTTGTAGCCGAGCTTGCGGGCGATCTCGGCCTGCAATTTCTCGATCTCCTCCGAGGTGAACTCGATCACCTTGCCGTCGCGCAGATTGATCAGGTGGTCGTGATGGCTGTCGGGCATCTGCTCGTAGCGCGCCCGGCCTTCGCGAAAATCGTGCCGCTCGATGATCCCGGCATCCTCGAACAGTTTCACGGTGCGATAGACCGTCGATATCGAGATCTTGTCGTCGACCGCGACGCAGCGGCGATAGAGCTCTTCGACGTCGGGATGATCGACCGAATCGGCCAGCACGCGCGCGATCACCCGGCGCTGCTCGGTCATGCGCATGCCGGTCGCGGCGCAGCGGGTCTCGATACCGGTATTTTTGTGCGCCGACGGTGATTGCGCCGACGGTGATTTCAGTGCGGGCATGATCTCGGGGGCCTCCGGGCGCGATCGGGGGTCTTTTGCCACCGGTCGCATATTACGACAAGTCGCGCCGCATCAGAAGTGCATTCAGTTGTTCGCCGCCGGGCTGCTGATAATAGCGTTCCCGGCGGCCGATCACCTCAAATCCGGCCCATTCGTACAGGCGGCGCGCCGGCTGATTGTTTTCCTCGACTTCGAGGAATATCTTGCGCACGCCGCGACCGGCGAGATGACCAAGATGTGTCAGCAACAAATTGCGCGACAGGCCGCGGCCGCGTTGCGCGGCGTCGATCGCGATCGACAGCAATTCGGCTTCGTCGGCGGCCATGCGTGACACCGCAAAGCCGATGACCGTTCGTCCCTGCCGGAGGCGGTGCACGAGCGTGTTGCGCTCGCTCAGCATCACCTCGAACTCACCCTCGCCCCAGCCGCGGTGGAACGCGGCGCCGTGCAATTGCGCGAGCCGCGCCGCGTCGCGCTGGCTCGCCGGTTCGATCACGGCCGCGCCGCCGCGCCACCAATCGGAAAGCCAGTTCATCGCACCGCCGGCGACTCTGCGGCCGCGGCCAAGGGATCCTTGGGCGGCTTGGCGTCGGGCGCGCGCAGGTAATAGGGCCGCGCCGGCGCGCTCCCGAGGCTGACGGCGGCGCCGAGCCACGCCACCCAGGCGATATCGGGTGCGGATCGCTGGTCGACCGTGAGCGGCGGTGCGGCGCCGGCCGGCCAGCGATCGGCCAGGATCCGCGCCGCGTTGCCGACCAGATGGAGCGCACCGAAGCGCGCGGCATCGAGCGCGTTTGCGATCGGGGCGACCTGCGGTCTGATCAATGGATTGCCGTCGCCGCCGACCGCCTGGAAGTAGACCTGATCGTGCCGGGCATCGATGGCGGCGACGACAGGATCGGGCTTCTCGTTCTCACTGATGATCGGCGCGGCGAACGCCGTCAGAGTCGTCACGCCGACGGCGGGCTTGCCGGCGGCGAGCGCAATGCCGCGCGCGGCCGAAAGGCCGACCCGCAGTCCGGTAAAGCTGCCGGGACCGGTGGTGGCGGCGATGCGGTCGAGCGCGGTGAACGCGACGCCCGATGATTTCATGACGCGCGCGATCAGCGGCATCAGCGCTTCGGCGTGGCCGCGCTTCATCGCCTGCGATTCCTGCGCAAGGATGCCCGCGGTGGTGTCGAGAACAGCCGCGGCGCAGGCATCGAGCGCGGTATCGATGGCGAGGATGAGCATCGGTGCAGCGTAGAGGTTTTTTGGTTCCGGTTGAATGCGCGACTTGGTTTATTTCCGCGACGGCGATGTCGGCGCACGACCTTCGGTCAGCGCCACCTCCGGGACAGGGCGCAGAAAATATCGCGCTCCAATCCGATGCGTCGGCGCTGTCATGCAACCATACGATGCTAAGCTATTGAAAACATGGAGAATTAAGTCTTTCTTTACCAACCGGTGAGAGCCTGCGCCCGAGGAAATAAGGATCGAGGGGGATCCGGACGGTGCAGTTTTCGGCATATCAGGCCGCGCCCGTGCCTTCATGGAAGGGGATTGACTGATGTCTTTGTGGAAAAGCAATTCGTTCGCCCGCGATGCACTGGCCCAGGCGGCCGCCATCAACAAGTCGCAGGCAGTGATCGAATTCAGGATGGACGGCACGATCATTGCCGCCAACCAGAAGTTCCTCGACGCGATGGACTACCGTCTGGATGAAATCGAGGGCAAGCATCATCGGATGTTCGTGGCGCCGGAATCGGCTGGCAGCGAGGCCTACAAGGCGTTCTGGGCCAGCCTCAACCGCGGCGAATTCCAGGCCGGCGAATACAAGCGCGTCGGCAAGGGCGGCCGCGAGGTCTGGATCGAAGCGTCGTACAATCCGGTGATGGACAATGCAGGCCGGCCGGTGAAGGTCATCAAATTCGCCACCGACATCACCGCAAAGAAGATCCGCAACATGGAGGACGCCGGCAAGATTTCCGCGATCGGCCGCGCGCAGGCCATGATCGAGTTCGATCTCGACGGCACCATTCTGACCGCGAACGACATTTTCCTCGCTTCCGTGGGCTACCGGCTGGACGAAATCCAGGGCCAGCACCACCGGATGTTCGTGGCGCCGGCCGAGCGCGACAGCGCCGCCTACCGCGAATTCTGGGCCAAACTTGCCAGCGGCGAATTTCAGTCGGGCGAGTACAAGCGTTTCGGCAAGGGCGGCAAGGAGGTGTGGATTCTCGCGTCCTACAATCCGATCCTCGACGACACCGGCAAGCCGTTCAAGGTGGTGAAATTCGCCTCCGACATCACCGCCGACAAGCTGAAGACGGCGAACTATGCCGGGCAGATCGAGGCGATCGGCAAGTCGCAGGCGGTGATCGAGTTCTCGATGGACGGCCATGTGCTGACGGCGAACGCGAATTTTCTCGCCGCGCTCGGCTATACGCTCGCCGAGATCCAGGGCAGGCATCACAGCCTGTTCGTGCCGGCCGAGCAGCGCGACGGCGAAGCCTATCGCGCGTTCTGGGCCAGCCTGAACCGCGGCGACTTCCAGTCGGGCGAATATGAGCGCGTCGGCAAGGGCGGCAGGCAGGTCTGGATCCAGGCCTCCTACAACCCGATCCGCGACCTCAACGGCAAGCCGTTCAAGGTGGTGAAATACGCTTCCGACACCACCATGCAGGTGCTGGCGCGGATGCGCAGCGAAAAGGTGCGGGGAATGATGGAGTCGGTCGCGGCAGGCGCCGAAGAACTCAACGCCTCGGTGCGCGAGATCTCGGCGGCGATGAGCAAGTCGCGGGAAACGGCGACCATGGCCGTCAACCGGGTCGAGGCCGCCGACCAGCAGGCGCAGCGGCTGTCGGAAGCGGCGGAATCGATGAGCAGCATCGTCCAGCTGATCGGCGACATCACCGGCCAGATCAACCTTCTGGCGCTCAACGCCACCATCGAATCGGCGCGCGCCGGCGAAGCGGGCCGCGGCTTTGCCGTGGTCGCCTCCGAGGTGAAGAACCTCGCCAACCAGGCCAAGCAGGCGACCGACAAGATCGAGCAGGAAATCGGCAATCTCAACGGTATTTCCGGCGACGTGGTCGGCGCGCTGAGTTCGATCAAGAAGGCGATCCAGGAAGTCAGCGAATACGTGACGTCGACCGCGGTCGCGGTCGAGCAGCAGAGCGCGGTCACCAGCGAGATGTCGAACGGCATGCAGCGGGCCGCGGCGGAAGCGGCCAGCATCGGCATGGCGGCTTAGGCAGACTGGTCATTCCGGGGCGATGCGCTAGCATCGAACTACGGGGCGCCCATGCGCCCCGGAGAATCTCGAGATTCCGGGTTCGCTTCGCGCCCCGGAATGACGGCGTTAGCCCGTCACATCGGCCGCACTTCGACCACGTCGGGCACGAAGTGCTTCAGCAGATTCTGGATGCCGTGCTGCAGCGTCGCCGTCGACGACGGGCAGCCGGCGCAGGCGCCCTTCATGTTGAGATAGACGATTCCGTCCCTGAAGCCGCGGAAGGTGATGTCGCCGCCGTCATTGGCGACCGCCGGCCGCACCCGCGTCTCGATCAGGTCCTTGATGGTCGCTACCGTGTCGGCGTCCTGCTCGTTGAAGAACTCGTCTTCCTCGTCTGAAGCCTCGTCATTGCCCGCGGTGCCGTCCGCCAGCAGCGGCGCGCCGGACATGTAGTGCTCCATGATGGCGCCGAGGATCGCGGGCTTGAGGTGCTGCCAGTCGCCGTCCGACTTGGTCACGGTGACGAAATCATAGCCATAGAACACGCCGGAAACGCCGGGCACGGCGAACAGGCGCTCGGCCAGCGGCGAGCGCGCGGCGGCATCCCGGCTGGAAAATTCCATCGTTCCGGTGTCGAGCACGGTGCGGCCCGGAATGAATTTGAGCGTGGCGGGATTGGGCGTGGCTTCGGTCTGGATGAACATGTTTTTTCTCCGGCGTCGCCGGTTCAAGGCCGGCGCGTGGCTGTCCCTGTAGCAGATGGCGAGCGCGGGCGCACCGTCAAGGGACGCGAACCGGCAATTCCGCAGGAAAATCAGGGCTCAAGAAAGCCCGTCGATATCGGCATCGCTGAGATCGCCGGGCACGATGACGATCGGAATCGGAAAGGAACCGGCTACCTGCGCCATCATGCTGACCAGCGGGCCGGGGCCTTCGGGGCCCGGATTGGCGGCCAGCACCAGCATTGAAATATCGACGTCCTTGTCGATCACGTCGAGGACCTGCGCGGTCGGGTCGCCCTCGCGGATCACGCGCTCCGGCGTGATCGCGGCAATGCCGTTGGCGCGGCCCGAGGCGCGGTCGAGCGCCTCGTTGGCGGCCTCCTCGGCCTCGGCACGCATGAGGTCGGCGACCCCGAGCCATTGCTGGTTCTGGTCCTCGATCTCGATGATGCGCAGCATCACCACGCCGCCACCGACGCGGATCGCCCAGCGGCTGGCGTAATACACCGCGCGGTCCCATTCCGCGGTGTCGTCGACGATGACGAGGCATTTTGGCTTATGACCCGTTTCGTAACTTCGTCGCTGGCTGGTCATGCATGTCCCGGTGCTGCGCCAAACCGCCGCATGCTGCCACGGCGTAGCCGCATCCGACAAGCGGCGTCGCGATCATCCGTCTGGCTGCGCTGCGCCAAGACCACGTGTCTCCATTCGTCTGGTGGGACGGAACTGGAAAAATTACCGCTTATTTGTCGAAAGACGGCGTTTGGTGAAAAAAATATCGTCGGTCTCCCCGCTTGCGCCAGCGGGGTGGCGCTCCCATTTGACGGGCCGGCGGCTATGAGCATCAGTTCAAAGCGGAGGCCGCCAGATAGAAGCCGGGCCACCGGCTTATGACAAAATCCTCAAACCACAAGCGCTGACCGTTGACGTCGTTGCCACGACGCAAACGGCGATGCGCGCCATTGCAATCTCGGGATGCAATTTGCAGGCCCGGCGTTGTCTTGGCTGCATGTGTTGGAGCGTAAAATGGACTTCACCTTCCTTGGGGCTGGCTTCATCCAGCCGGCGATCTGGGCTGCAGCATTCGTGATTTTTCTGGTGCTGCTGCGAGCGTCGAATAGTTTTCGTTACATTCCGAACAACCAGGTCGGCATTGTCGAGAAATTATGGTCCACGAAGGGTTCGATCAGCGAGGGCTTCATCGCACTGAATGGCGAGGCCGGTTACGAGCCCGAGGTGCTGCGCGGCGGTCTCCACGTCTTCTTTCCGTTCATGTATCGAATCCACAATTCGGATCTCGTTACGGTCGGCCAGGGCAAGATCGCCTATGTATTCGCGCGTGACGGTGCGCCGCTCGGCGCCTCGCAGGTGCTGGGTGCCAACGACGGCGAGGACAAGTCGGACTTCCAGGACGCGCGGCGCTTCCTGCTCGGCGGCGGCCAGAAGGGCCCGCAGCGCAAGATCCTCCGCGAGGGCACCTATGCGATCAACACGACGCAGTTCGCCATCATCACCGACGAGCGGGTGTTTGGTCACGCGCTGAGCGCCGAGGAACAGGTGATCCTCGACGCCATGCAGCTGACCATCGCCGAACGCTGGGGGTTCATCCCGGTCATCCTCGCAGCGGCAGACGACCTCGTCGGTGTCGTGACGGTGCATGACGGCCCGTCGCTGCCTCCCGGTGAAATTATCGCGCCTGAAGTCGGCACCGATCTGCAGGACGACGAGGTGTTTCACAACAACTTCCAGGAGCCGGAGAAATTCCTGCGTGGCGGCGGCTATCGCGGCCGCCAGTTGCAGGTCATCGTCGAAGGCACCTGGTATATCAACCGGCTGTTCGCCACCATCGAGTCGGTGCCGAAGACGGTGATCCCAGTCGGCAATGTCGGCGTCGTCATCGTCTATACCGGGCCGAGGATGGCCGACGTTTCGGGCGAGCAGTATCGCCACGGCGAGTTGGTGGAGAACGGCAGCCGTGGCGTCTGGCGCGATCCGCTGCTGCCCGGCAAATACGCCTTCAACACCTATGCCGGCAAGATCGAGATCATCCCGACCGTCAACTTCATCCTGAAATGGGTGCGCGGCGAGGTCGGTGCGATGAAGCTCGACGAGAACCTGTCGGAGATTTCGCTGATCACCAAGGACGCGTTCGAGCCGACATTGCCGCTCTCGGTGGTGATGCATATCGACTACAAGAAGGCGCCGATGATCATCCAGCGCTTCGGTGACGTGAAGAAGCTCGTCGAGCAGACGCTCGACCCGATGGTCTCGGCGTTCTTCAAGAACATCGCGCAGAAGATGACGCTGATCGAGCTGCTGCAGAACCGCGCCGCCGTTCAGGCCGAATCGGCCTCTGAAATGAAGGCGAAGTTCGAAGGCTACTCGCTGGACCTTCAGGAGGTTCTGATCGGCACGCCGCGGGCCGCGCCGGGCGACCACACGATCGAGAACATCCTGATCCAGCTGCGTTCGCGCCAGGTCGCCCGCGAGCAGGTCGAAACCTTCAAGGAGCAGGAAAAGGCCGCGATCCAGGAGCGCACGCTGAACGAAGCCAAGGCCACGGCGGCAGCGCAGTTGGCGCTGACGCAATCGCTGATCCAGATCAAGGTCACCGAGAACGAGGGCGCGGCGGCGCTGGCGCGGGCGCAAAAGGATGCCGAGACCCGCAAGATCACGGCGGAAGCGGTCGGCGAGCAGTCCCGCCTCGAAGGCCAGGGCGAAGCGGATCGCGTCCTGGCGGTCGGCACCGCCAACGCGCAGGCCACCAAGCTATCGGTCGACGCCTATGGCGGCCCCGAATTCCGGCTGGCCGAGCAGAACTTTGCAAAATTCGCCGACGCCCTCACCAGGATCAATCAGCCGCTGGTGCCTCAGTTCCTGATGTCGGGCGGCCAAGGGCCGGAGAGCAACAACGCGGGCCTGATTCCGACCGCGATGCTGAGCTCGATGTTCGGCCGCATGATGCCCGATGCGCTGGAAAAGCTGAAGGACGGGGCGCCGAAGGCCACGCGGCGCTCGAATGGGTGAACGCGGCTGCGATCACGCCGATGAAAAAAGAAGCGTGACGGAATTGCTCACCCGCCCCTCGAGGGGCGGGTGAAACGGCATCTACCCCTTCCGGATAAACCCGACGATATCCTTGGTCGCGCGCATGGTCTCATCCGCAATGACGCGCGCCCGCTCGGCGCCGTCGGCCAAAACCGCATCGACATGGCCGGGATCGGCAACCAGCCGCTTCATCTCGGAGGCGATCGGCGCGAGCTTGGCCACGCACAGCTCCACCAGCGCGTTCTTGAAGCTGGAGAATTGCCCGCCGCCAAACTCTTTCAAGACGTCCGCCTTGCCGCGCTCGGACAGCGCCGCGTAGATGCCGACCAGGTTGTCGGCCTCGGGACGGTTCTCCAGGCCCTTTTCTTCCGACGGCAGCGGCTCGGGATCGGTCTTCGCCTTGCGGATCTTCTGCGCGATCGTATCCGCGTCGTCCGTCAGATTGATCCGCGAATTGTCCGAGGCATCCGATTTCGACATCTTCTTGGTGCCGTCGCGCAGGCTCATCACGCGCGTCGCCGGCCCGGTGATCAGCGGTTCCGGCAGCGGGAAGAACAGCCCGTCATCGGCGCCGTGGGCACGAATCGAGTCGGCAAAGTCGTTGTTGAATTTTTGCGCGATGTCCCGCGACAGCTCCAGATGCTGCTTCTGGTCCTCGCCGACCGGCACGTGGGTGGCGCGGTACAGCAGGATGTCCGCCGCCATCAGCACCGGGTAATCGTACAGCCCCACCGACGCGTTCTCGCGGTCCTTGCCGGCCTTCTCCTTGAACTGGGTCATGCGGCTGAGCCAGCCGACGCGCGCGACGCAGTTGAAGATCCAGGCGAGCTCGGCATGGCCGGAGACCTGGCTCTGGTTGAACACGATGTGCTTTGTCGGGTCGATGCCGGCGGCGATGAAGGCCGCCGTCACCTCGCGGGTGTTGCGCGCGAGTTCGGCCGGGCCGCCCCAGACGTCCACGCCTTGCGTGATCGCGTGCATGTCGACCACGCAATAGATGCAGTCATGGGTCTCTTGCATCTTCACGAAGTTGACGATCGCGCCGAGGTAGTTGCCGAGGTGCAGATTGCCCGTCGGCTGGACGCCGGAAAAAACCTTTTCGACAAAAGCCATGGGTGCTTCCTGGAGGTGCCTGTTTCGCGCTGTCGTTTGCCACGCAGGGGCTATGGGCGCAAGCGGCTAGCCCTTCGATGGCCGGATCGCGTTAACCGTTTCGCGCCAGCCGACAACGCCGAAAAGCCTCAGCAGCAGGCCGTAAACCGCGATTCCCGCCGCGATCGCGGCCAGCAGAAGAACCGCGTGTACGGCTCCGCTTGCGTAGTCTGGTAACGCGCGCGCGCAAAACCACAGCAGCGCGCCCATCGCCAGCGCCGCCAGCGCGATGCGCGGCAGCCGCCGCCTGGCCGCCGCATCGATCGCGAAGCCAAAGGTCGCGGCGCCCCGCCGCACCAGGCTGAGCGCCATGCTCCAGGCGCCGAGCGCGATCGCCGCCGCGATGCCGTCGGCGCCGTACCAATGGCCGAGCAGCAGCCCCGCCGCGCTCGCCAGCACCACGCCCTGCAGCGCCGCCAGCAGCGGCGTCAGCGTATCCTCGCGCGCGAAGAACGCCGGCGACAGCGCCTTGGTCACCACATGCGCCGGCAGCGCCAGCGAAAGCCACATCAGCGCGCGGGCGGTGGCCCTGGCGTCGTCGGCGGTGAACGCGCCGTGTTCGAACAGCAGCCGCACGATCGGCTCGGCCAGCACCATCAGCCCGAGCGTCGCCGGCAGCGCCAGCCCGACCGCGAGTTCGAGCCCGCGCGATTGCGCATGCGCCATGCCGGCATGATCGTTCGCCCGCACCGCGCGCGACAATTCCGGGATCAGCACCGTGCCCATCGCGACACCGACGATGCCGAGCGGCAACTCCGCCAACCGGCTCGCGAAATACAGCCACGACACCGCCGATGGCGAGGACGAGGCGACGATCGCGCCGGCGACCAGCAGCAATTGCGGCGCGCTCGACGCCATCATTCCCGGCGCGGCCTTGGCGAAAAAGCCGCGGATCTCCTTGCCGAACGAAAACCGCAGCGGCGTGGCGACGTTGTCGCCGCGCAGCAGCACCAGCGCCGAGAGTTGCAGCAGGCCGGCCGCGCCGACGGTCGCGGCAATGACCCGCGCGGTGGGTTCGGCGCCGGGCTTTGCGATCAACAGCGCGGCCATCACGGCGATCAGCGCGATGTTGAACAGCAGCGGCGAGAACGCGGTCAGTGCAAAGCGGCCCTGCGCGTTCAACAGCGCCATCATCACCGTCACCGGCCCGGCGAAGGCGAGATAGGGCAGCATCAGCCGGCCATAATCCATAGCCAGCCGCAGCGTCTCGGGCGCCGGTTCGGGCAACAGCATCGGCAACAGGATCGCCATGAGCCCGGGGATCACGACCAGCGCGACCGTGACCGTGCCGAGCACCCGTCCGGCGAACGCCGCGGCGGCCGCCGCGCCGCCGCTATCGCGGATGCGCAGCCATGCCGGCACCAGCGAGGCATTCAGCCCGCCCTCGGTGAGCAGCCTGCGGATCACGTTGACCAGCTGGAACGCCGCCAGAAACGCATCCGCTGCCGCCCCCGTGCCGAGCAGCGCCGCCAGCAGCGAATCCCGCGCGAAGCCCAACAGCCGCGACGCCAGCGTTCCCGAAGAGACGGTGAGAAAGGAGCGGATCATGGGCGGTGGTATAGCAGTCCATCATCCGTCATGCCCGGGCTTGTCCCGGGCATCCACGTCCTTCTTTGTTCGCTGCCGCAAGGACGTGGATGCCCGGCACGAGGCCGGGCATGACGCGTTCGCAGTATTGCTCCTACCTTGCTGCCACAACCCTTCCCGTGATAGGCCGCAGCCTCCTCGCCAACAGGATCGCCCCCAATGACCTCAGCCACATACGACGTTCTCGGGATCGGCAACGCGATTTTCGACGTGCTGGTGCAGACCGACGAGGGCTTCCTCGCCCGCCACGGCATGACCAAGGGCGGCATGGCGCTGATCGACGAGGCGCGGGCGGCTGCGATCTACCAGGACATGGGCCCGGCGACCGAGATGAGCGGCGGCTCCGGTGCCAACACCATCGTCGGCCTCGCCGGCTTCGGCGCCCGCGCCGCCTTCATCGGCAAGGTCAAGCAGGACCAGATCGGCAAGCTCTATGCCCACGACATCCGCGCCGCCGGCGTCGCCTTCGAAACCAGGGCAGCCGAAGCCGGCCCAGCCACCGGCTGCTCCTACATCCTGGTGACCCCGGATGGCGAGCGCACCATGAACACCTATCTCGGCGCCGCGCAGGATCTGTCGCCCACCGACATCGACGAAGCCCAGGTAGCGGCGTCGCGCATCGTCTATCTCGAAGGCTATCTGTGGGATCCCGCGAACGCCAAGGAAGCCTTCGTCAAGGCCGCCACCATCGCCCACAAGGCCGGCCGCCAGGTGGCGCTGACGCTGTCGGATTCGTTCTGCGTGGATCGTTATCGGGATGAGTTCCTCGACCTGATGCGCAAGGGCACGGTCGACCTCGTGTTCGCCAACGAGGCCGAACTGCATTCGCTGTACCAGACCTCGGATTTCGACGCCGCGCTGCAGCAGCTCCGCGCGGATACAAAGCTCGGCATCGTCACCCGCAGCGAGAAGGGCTGTGTGGTCGCGGCGAAGGACGGCGTCACCGCGGCGCCCGCGTTCCCGATCGAAAAGCTGGTCGACACGACCGGCGCCGGCGACCTGTTCGCCGCCGGCTTCCTGTTCGGCCTGGTGCGCGATGCCAGCCATGAGGTGTGCGGGCGATTAGGCGCGCTGGCGGCAGCCGAAGTGATCCAGCACATCGGGGCAAGGCCGCAGGTGTCGCTGAAGGAGCTGGCGGAGCAGAACGGGCTGGCGGTGTAGGCGCGAGGGACAGCTCTGCCGATCGCGGGCGGTCTTGATCTCACCCTTTGGTTGCGCGTAAATCAAGCGCGACTGGGGGAAAATCAATGCGTGCATACGGAACGATGGCGATCGTCACCGCGCTTGGTCTGCTATTGGCTGGCTGCGGTACCAACTATCAGGAGATGGGCTTTACGGGCGGTGTCTCTGCAGAACAGATCACCAAGGATACCTATCGAATCATCGCGCGTGGAAACGGAAACACGCGGTCCACGACCATTCAGGACTATGCGCTCCTAAAAGCTGCCGAAACCACCAAGGCCGCGGGCGCGACGCACTTTGCAATCATCAGCGCGGCAGATGCAACGACGTCGGACACGATCGTCGTGCCCGGAACCAGCACAACCACGTTCAGCGGCAATACGGCCTATACGACAAGATCGCCGGGATATGTCGACAATATCATCAAGCCGGGCCAGGATGTACATATCCGCGTGTTGAAGCTCGCTGCGGGGCAACAGATGCCAAACGTCTATTCTGCAGACGAGATTATCCAATTCATCGGGCCGAGGGTGAAGCGGGATTGATATCCCGCTTCACAATTGTCCGCGCGCCGTGGATCGTTGGTGGCAGAGGACGGTCGCGCGTGCGAAAACGGAGCCGTCTCGCTCTACTTCACGCCGCGCGTTGTCCGCTGCCCGCATCCAGCCCGGCATAAACGCCGCGCTCGAATCCGGCAAACGTCTCCAGCGCCTTGCCGTCGGCGAACGGCAACAGCTGCATCAGGATGACGCCGGCCACGTTGCGCGCCGGGTCGATCCAGAAATAGGTGTTGGCGAGGCCGGCCCAGGCGAGGCTGCCGGCGCTGCGGCCTTCCGGCGTCTTGGCGGTGTTGATCATGAAACTGAGGCCCCACTTCTTGACGATGTCGGGATAGAGATCGACGTCGTTGGTGTAGGCGGGCAGCGCGGTCGTCATCTTGCCCATGGTGAGGTCGCCCATCTGGTTCTGGCCCATCTGCGCCACCGTCTCGGGCTTCAGCACCTGGTTGCCGTTGCCGCGACCCTTGTTCAGGATCATCTGGGTGAACCTGATGTAGTCCGCCGCCGTGCCGTAGAGGCCGCCGCCGCCCATGTGAAACTCCGGCGCCTGCTCCATCTCGAACGGGATCGGCGCCAGCGCGCCGTCCTCGCCCCGTGCATGCATGCCGACCAGCCGCTGGCGCATCTGGTCGGTGATCTTGAAGCCGGTGTCGTTCATGCCGAGTGGCGCGAACAGATAATCCCGCAGATACGCGTCGAGCTTCTTGCCGCTGACGGCTTCCACCGCCTTGCCGACGAAGTCGATATTGGTGCCGTATTCCCAGCGCGTGCCGGGATCGGTCATGATGGGCGTCTTCAGCGCGGCGTTCTGGCAGGAGATGATGCCCGGCGTGCCGGTCTTCTCCAGATACTGGCCGAGCTCGCCGTTCCACATGTCGTAGGCGAAGCCTGCCGTGTGCGTCATCAGCTGGCGCAGCGTGATCGGCCGTTTCGCGGGACGCAGTTTGGCGTTGCCGCCGGCGTCAAAGCCTTCCAGCACCTGCGGCGAGGCGAGATCGGGCAGCAGTTTTCCGATCGGCTCGTCCAGCGACAGCTTGCCCTGTTCGACCAGCTGCATGCCGGCGGCGCAGGTAATCGCCTTGGTCATCGAGGCGATCCAGAACACGCTGTCCACGGTCATCGGATCGTCCTTGCCAAGGTCGCGCTTGCCGAACGCGCCCTGGTAGATCACCTCACTGCCGGTCGCCGCCATCGCGACCACGCCGGGGATATCCTTCGCCTCGCATGTGCTACGCAGACTCTGATCGATCTGGGTCTTGCTCTGCATGGGTCACCTCCCGCTTTGGTTTTTATGGAGTGGACCGATCTTCCTCCCGGTTCCGCCATCGGGCAAGCATCGACCGCAGGTGGCGCAAAATGTCGCGCGCTCGTGATGGGCATGGCCGGGCGGTGCAAGCGGGCAGGCACCCAACTGCAACACTTCACCGCAAACCGCGCGAGCGCCGCGGCTCGGGCCGTGACCGGTTTGACCGGCCACGATATCGTGATTCCGCCATGATTCCCGCAACTGCATTTTTTCAGTAAAGCGTTCGAATCCCAGCCAAAACATTGCGCTTTCGCTGGCCCATCAACCAAAAATAGCCATAGTTTGACGTGGCGAGGCTCACGAAATGATTTCGACCTGGAGTGAATGGAAGCGATATCCCCGTCCCGGACGCGGCGAAAACATCGAGGCGCCGATTACCCCCGGCATTTACGAGGTCCGCGTCGCCGGAACCGGCGCGCTGTATAGTTTCGAGGCGGTGGACAATGTCGCCCAGGCGCTGGCGCAATTGTCGGTCGGCCCAAAATCCTGGTTCGGCCGCCGCGACAGCGCCAACACGCCCGATCTCGAATACCGCACCTGCGCAACGCCCTCGAAAGCCGCCGCGAAAGCCGCGGCCCAGGGCATGATCGGCCGCCGCGACACCTATATGAGCGGCGCAGCCTGATTGCTCGCTCGGTCATTCCGGGGCGATGCGAAGCATCGAACCCGGAATCCAAGCATCAACATATTCGACCGTGGTGGTGGAGGCTTGGATTCCGGGTTCGCGCCAAGTGGCGCGCCCCGGAATGACGACCGGTGTTCCCCTCAACATAGCTTGAAGCAGGGTTGCCCCAGGCGCCGGTGCATTGCCGGCGAAGGCGGCCTATACTCGGATTAATACCCCCAAAAAGTCCGAGGAGACCGCCATGAACCCGCCCGTCGCCGCTCGCGCTTCAGCCTCCGCTCCCACCCTGCACGACCGCCTGAAGGACCCGTCGCTGCTGCGCGACCGCTGCTACATCGACGGCGCCTGGGTCGGCACGCCACAGCGCCCCGTCACCAATCCGGTCAACGGCGTAGAACTGGCCAAGGTGCCGGCGTTCAGCACCGAGGAAGCGACGCAGGCGGTCGAGGCCGCCGCGCGCGCATTCCCCGCCTGGGCCAAGCTGACGGCAAAACAGCGCTCCAACATCCTGCGAAAATGGTTCGAACTGATCATCGCCAACCGCGAGGACCTCGCGCTGATCCTGACCTCCGAGCAGGGCAAGCCGCTCGCCGAGGCGCTCGGCGAGATCGATATCGGCGGCGCGTATGTCGAGTTCTTCGCCGAGGAAGCCCGCCGCGTCTATGGCGAGACCATTCCGACGCAGCGGCCGGATGCGCGGCTGCTCGCGATCAAGCAGCCGATCGGCGTCTGCGGCGCCATCACGCCATGGAATTTCCCGTGCTCGATGATCACCCGAAAAGTCTCTCCGGCGCTCGCCGCCGGCTGCACGGTCGTGCTGAAGCCCGCCAATGAAACGCCGCTGACTGCGCTGGCGCTGGTCGCGCTGGCCGAGAAGGCCGGCGTGCCGAAGGGCGTGTTCAATATCCTCACCGGCAATTCATCCGCGATCGGCAAGGTGCTGTGCGAACACCCCGCCGTGCGGTTCGTCGGCTTCACCGGTTCGACCGAGGTCGGAAAAATCCTCTACCAGCAGGCCGCGGTCGGCGTGAAGAAGCTCGGCCTCGAACTCGGCGGCAACGCGCCGTTCGTGGTGTTCGACGACGCCGATATCGATGCCGCGGTCGAAGGCGCCATCGTCTCGAAATACCGCAACATGGGCCAGACCTGCGTCTGCGCCAACCGGCTCTATGCGCAGGACAAGATCTACGACCAGTTCGTCGAGAAGCTGTCGAAGAAGGTCGCGGCGATGAAGGTCGGCGACGGCACGGAAGCGGGCGTGGTGCAGGGCCCGCTGATCAACATGGAAGCCGTCGACAAGGTCGAGAAGCACATCGCCGATGCGGTGAAGGGCGGCGCCAAGATCGTCACCGGCGGCAAGCGCCACGCGCTCGGCGGCAGCTTCTTCGAGCCGACGGTGCTGGCCAACGTCAAGCCGGACGCGCTGGTCGCGCACGAAGAGACCTTCGGCCCGCTGGCGCCGGTGTTCCGCTTCAAGGACGAGGCCGAGGTGATCGCGATGTGCAACAACTCGCCGTTCGGCCTGGCGTCGTATTTCTATTCCCGCGATCTCGGCCGCGTCTGGCGCGTCGCCGAAGCGCTGGAATCCGGCATGGTCGGCGTCAACACCGGCTTGATCACGACCGAGGTCGCGCCGTTTGGCGGCGTGAAGGAAAGCGGCCTCGGCCGCGAGGGCTCGCATCACGGCATGGAAGAATATGTCGAGATCAAATACGTGATGATGGCGGGGGTGTAGCTCCCGCCGATCAGGTCTTGCTCCGGCGCAGCTGGCTCGGACTGTGGCCGAACTCGCGGCGCATCCATTTCGCCAAGTGAGACTGGTGGGAAAAGCCGGCTGCCAGGGCGATGTCGCTCAGCTTGCGGTCGCCCCGCAGCAGCAGCTGGCGGGCATGCTCCACCCGCCTGCGCAGGATGTAGCGATGGATCGTGACGTCCATCGCCGCCTTGAACCAGGTCCGCAGATGCGAGCTGCTGACGCCGGCCTCGCGGCTGAGGATGTCGATCGTGAGCGGTTGGTCGAGATGGGCATCGATGTAGGCCAGAACCCGCTTGAGTTGGGCGTCCGAGAGGCGGATCGCCGGCGCCGGCGCATCGTGCGCCAGATTGAGCAATTCGACCGCGAGGGCCATTCCGACATTTTCGGCAAACAGGGGGCCGGCCGGCGAGCCCGCCTTGCCGTCGCTCTCCAGCGCCTGCCCGAGCAAGACGATGCGCTCGTTGCGCAGCAGGCAATGGTGCTGCAGCCGCGCGGCCGCCCATCGTCCGCTGCGCGACGCGACATGGTCCAGCACGCGCGGCGCGACCCGGATCTGCAGCGCCTGGTAGGGCGATTCCGCCACGAAGACGCCGGCTGCGCCCGACGGAATCACGTCGATATCGCCAGCCCGACGTAGAAACGGATCGCCGGTCTCGAGACAATAGGTGCGCGTCGCGGGACTGAGGTGGACGATAATCTGGTGATCGTCGGCCGGCTTGAGCGCAACCTGGTCGGGCTCCGTCATGGTGACCGCGGCGGTACCGCTGGTCGATGGGGGCGCCGAACTCGATCTCGCACGCATGAGGCGGGCTCCAAAATCCTCAGCCGTCGAAGGCTTGGCCGAACGTGATCGTTATTTGGCGCATCGTGCGCGATTTTCAACGTCCCGGGCGGCAAACAACGGATCTGTCGTTGGTGGCAAAAGAGGATGCAACGTGAGTCAATATGTGATTGTCGGAGCCGGTCCGGTCGGACGCGAAACGGCTCGCCTTCTGGCGGAGCAAGGCCATAGCGTCATTCTGACCAGCAGGAATGCGGGAGCGCTCAGCCTCGGAAATGTGCGGACGGTTTCGTCGGATGCCACCGACGCGGCGCAGCTCGCCGGATTGAGCAAGGGCGCGGATGCCATCTTCATGTGCGCGATGGCCGAATATCATCGCTGGCCGACCGATTTCTTCCCGATCATGGACGGCGTGGTCACGGCGGCCGAACAGGTCGGGGCCAGGCTGCTCGTGGTCGGGAATGTCTATGGCTACGGCGAAGGCGCCGCGAGCCCTCTGACGCCGCAGATGGCGCCGGACCCGACCACCCGCAAGGGCACGACCCGGCACATCATGTGGCAGCGGGCGTTGCGATCGCGCGTTCCCGCCCTCGAAGTCCGCGCGAGCGATTACCTCGGCGACGGCGCGGTGGCTTATTTTTCGCTGCTGGCCTTGCCGTCGCTGCTCAAGAACGAGCCGGTGGCCTTCCTCGGCGACCTCGATGCCGCGCATGCCTGGTCCTACACCAAGGATACGGCGAGGACGCTGGTCGCCGCGTCGCGCTTCACCGGAGGCTGGGGGCGCGCCTTTCACGTGCCGTCGCAATCCGCGTCGGTGCGCGAGCTGGTGCAAAGATTCGCGGCCGAGCTGAAGGTCGACGTGCCGCCTCTGTCCCGGCTCACCGCGGCCGACCTGGAAGGCATCGGCTTCCACGAGGGAATCGAGATGGCCTATCTGTTCGAAAAGCCGCTCGTGATCGATGCCGGCGATACCGAGAAACTGCTGGGTGTCACCGCGAGCAGCCTCGACGAGATGGTGCGCGATACGCTGGCGCAACATCAGCGGTAGTCATGGCTTCCAGCAGGCGCCGCGACGCATGGCGGCAGCGCTAGTCGCTGGCGTCGCCTGCGAATGCGCCATGACGCCCGGCACCAGAGGCGAATCGCGTCGCGCCGGACAGCGTTTCGCCTGACGCGATGACTTCGAGGCCGCCGCGCAATTCGTTGGCGATGGCGTCCTCCTCCCCGAGGTCCCATTGCCGCAGCGCCGACAGGCGGTCGGCGCGCAGGCATTGTTGCGGGAATGCCGCGATCTCCCGCGCCAGCGCGATCGCGTGCGCGCGGGCTTCGCCGCGGCGGACGACGCGGTTGGCCAGCCCCATGCGCAGCGCTTCCGGCGCGCCGACCGGCCGCCCCGTGAGGATCAGGTCGATCGCCTGCGAATGGCCGATCAGTCGCGGCAGGCGGATGGTGCCGAGATCGATCAGCGGCACGCCGAAGCGGCGGCAGAAGATGCCGAACGTGGCGTCCTCGGCGACCACCCGCATGTCCGCCCACATCGCCAGCTCCATTCCGCCGGCCACCGCATATCCCTCCACGGCCGCGACGACGGGTTTTGAAAGACGCAGCCGACTCGGCCCCATCGGCGCGATCGAATCGTGGCCGCCGAGTTCGCGCTTCTTGTTCGGATCGCCCGCCGCCACGGCCTTGAGGTCGGCGCCCGCGCAGAAATGCCCGCCGGTGCCGGTGAACACCGCGACCGATGCCGCCGCGTCGGCGTCGAAGGCGAGGAAGGCGTCATACAGCTTGCGCGCCGTCGCGCCGTCCACGGCGTTGCGGCAATGCGGACGGTTGATGGAAACGATGGTGACGGGTCCATCGCGCTCGACAAGCACGGCATCCGGTTCGGACACGGCAGGCACTCCCTGTTAAGTTTCCAATGCACCGTCATTCCGGGGCGATGCGAAAGCATCGAACCCGGAATCTCGAGATTCCGGGTCTGGTGCTGGCGCACCATCCCGGAATGACGGAGTCACATTCTCAACTCACTCCCCGTCACCCGGCGATAGGCTTCGAGATAGCGCTTGCTGGTCGCTTCCACCACGCTCGCAGGCAAGGGCGGCGGCGGTGCGTCGCCGTTCCAGCGGCCGGCTTTCCGTTCGGCGTCGAGATAGTCGCGCAGCGGCTGCTTGTCGAAGGAGGGTTGCGGCCGGCCCGGCTTGTAGACGTCGGCGGCCCAGAACCGCGACGAGTCCGGCGTCATCACCTCGTCGATCAGGATGATGCGGCCGTCGGCGGTGCGGCCGAATTCGAACTTGGTGTCGGCGATGATGATGCCCTGATGCCGGGCGATCCGCTCGCCGAAATTGTACACCGTGCGCGCCATGCGCTCGAGCTTCTCGGCGACGTCCTCGCCCAAAATCTCGCGCACGCGGGCCACCGTGATGTTCTCGTCATGGCCGGTCTCGGCCTTGGTGGCCGGGCTGAAGATCGGGGCGTCGAGCTTTTCGCTTTCGGCGAGGCCTTCTTTCAGCCTCTCGCCGGCGAGCGTGCCGAAGGCGGCATATTCCTTCCAGGCCGAGCCGGAGATATAGCCGCGGATCACGCATTCGACCGGGAAGACGGTGGTGCGCCGGCACAGCATCGCGCGCCCGACAATGTCGGCGCGATGCGCGTGCAGCGCCGGCACCTCGCGAATGATCTCGTCGGCATCGGCACTGATCATGTGGTGCGGCACCACGTCTGCAAGCTGGCGGAACCACCACGCGCTGATCTGGGTCAGCACCGCGCCCTTCATCGGAATGGTCTCGGCCATCACGACGTCGAACGCGCTGATGCGGTCGGTGGTGAGCAGCAGCACGCGGTCGTCGCCGACGGCATAGATATCGCGCACCTTGCCGCGGCCGATCCGGGGCAGAGGCAAATCGCTGGCGAGCATCGCATTCATCAGGTCAGGCTTTCAGGCAGGCGCAGGCGCGCAAACGGGAAGGCGCAGCCATAGCTCACTCCGGCAGCGGAATGAACTCATGTTCCTGCGGGACGGCGGCAAAACGGCCGGTTTTCCAGTCCTGTTTGGCCTGCTCGATGCGCTCCTTGCTGGAGGAGACGAAATTCCACCAGATGTGCCGCGGCCCTTCCAGCGCGTCGCCGCCCAGGAACATCATCCGCGTGGGTCGGATAGTTTTCACCGTTATGCGGTCGCCCGGCCGGAAGATCAGCAGGCTCGGTCCCTCGTGGCGGTCGCCGGCGATCTCGACCTCGCCGTCGACCAGGTAGATCGCGCGCTCCTCATGGTCGGGATCGAGGGGCACGCTGATTCCCGCCTGCGCCGTCACCTCGGTGTAGAACCACGGCGATACCATGCTGACGGGTGATTTCACGCCGAAGCCGCTGCCCGCGATGATGCGCGCGGTGAAGCCGGCTTCCTTCACGGTCGGCAGCGCGTCGGCGGCGTAGTGCTGGAACGACGGTGCGATCTCTTCCGATCCCGCCGGCAGCGCGATCCAGCTCTGCAGGCCCAGCATCTTCTGGCCGTCGCGGCGCTGCACATCCGGGGTGCGCTCGGAATGCGCGATGCCGCGTCCCGCCGTCATCAGGTTCATGGCGCCGGGCTGGATCTCCTGGATGTTGCCTTCGCTGTCGCGGTGCATGATCGAGCCGTCGAACAGATAGGTGACGGTGGCGAGCCCGATATGCGGATGCGGCCGCACGTCCATGCCCTTGCCGGCCATGAATTGCACCGGTCCGAAATGATCGAAGAAGATGAACGGCCCGACCATCTGCCGCTTGCCATGCGGCAGCGCGCGCCGCACCGCAAAGCCGTCGCCGAGATCGCGCGTGCGCGGCACGATGATCAGCTCGAGCGCATCGCAGGTCTTGGGATCGCCGAGCACGGGATCGTTGGACGGTTGCCAGCTCATGAGGAACTCCTTGATGTTTGCGGCGAGTATAGCAGCAATCGCGGGATGGCGTCCAAACCTCGCCACGTCGTCCATGCGAACGCAGGGACCCATACGCGGTGGCCATGATATAGGGCAGGAAAGCAGTTGCTCTGCCTGGCAAGCTGCAGTGCTGGTGATCTAACGCAGGGCGTCTACGATCGTGCTTGATCGAGAAATCACGTGGTATGGGCCCCTGCGTGAGCAGGGGCGACGAGGAAGATAGCCAAATGATCCCTCCACTCAAACCCGGCGCAAAACTACTGAAAGTCGACGGCCCCGTCATCGAGCCCGCGCGCTTGATCCTGCGGCCATGGCGCGCCAGCGACATTACCGCGAACACCGCGATGCTGTCCGATCCGCTCGCTGGGTGACCTCGCGCGCGACATGGCAGCGGTAATCCTGCAAATTGAACGGAACGCCGTTCCGCACTAGATTGCTCCCGCGCGATGATCGCGCCACGGTCCGAGGACATGACACTTTCCACCATCGACATCGCCTTGCGCGGCGCCACCGTGGCGCTGCTGCTGGTGCTGGCGGCGTCGTTGTTTCGCGGCTTTGGCACCGTGCTGGCCGGACGATTGGCCGCAGCGTTTGCGATGGGCTCGGCGGCGCATGCCTTGACGGCGTCGATCGGGGCGACCGGGCCGATCTCCGCGACGCATGCGCCGCTGATCGCGATCTCGACCGGCAATGTCGTGGTGTTCTGGCTGTTCACACGGGCGTTGTTCGACGAGACATTCAGGCTGCGCGGGTGGCACGGACTGGTCTGGGCGGCCGTTGCGGCTTTCAGCTTCGCCAATTGCCTGTGGCTCGCGCCGGCATCCGGGGCGCGGTTGTCCGTCATTGCCGTCAACCTGCTCGCGCTGGGCTTCATCGGGCTGGCCGTCGCGCAGACGATTGCCTCCTGGTCGGCGGATCTCGTCGAGGGACGGCGGCGCGTCCGCGTCTTTATTGTCAGCGCGGCGGCGCTCTATGGCGGCCTCAATGCCGTGTTGCAGATATCGATGTCCGGTGGAGGCTCAGCGGAGATCGCGAACGCCGTCAATTCCGCCGCGCTTGCGGCCGTGGTGGTGGCGATCTCGATGGCGATGATGCGCGTCGATGGCGCCGACCTGTTCCCGGCGACGTCGATTGTGACACCCGAGGCGAGCGAAGCGGTTCAACCCGAACCCGCCGCTGACCAGAAACTCGTCGATGCGCTGATGCGGCTGATGGCCGACGAGCGGATCTACCGCCACGACAACGTCACCATCGGCACCCTCGCTACCAAGCTGAAAATCCCCGAATACCGGCTGCGGCGGCTGATCAACCAGCGGCTGGGCTACCGCAATTTCAATGTGTTCCTCAACGAGCACCGGATCGCCGAGGCCAAGGCGGCGCTGGCCGATCCGAGCCAGGCCGAGGTTCCCGTCATCACCATCGCGATGGACGCCGGCTTCCAGTCGCTGGGCCCCTTCAACCGCGCCTTCAAGGCCACCACGGGCGTCACGCCGACCGAATACCGCCGGCTCAAGGCGAGCGCGGCCTGATCGGCATCATCCTCATATCGTTATAGAATTTCGGAATCGGCGAGCCGCCTGAAGGTTTCGGCCAGGGCGATTTCGAAATCCGGCGAGCGGGGACGGGAGCGCTCGCCATCCTGCCCGGCAACGCACTGATGCGTCATGCCGGAGGCTCCCGTGAAACGACGACACCTGATCCTCATCCTCGCCAGCACCACGGCGCTGTGTGCGCTCGCCCTGACGGCCGCCCGCGCCCGCGACGTCCCAAAAATCGCGACCGGCTTCGTCGCCAATGTCGTCTGCACCGAAACGTTTGTCTCCGGCCTCGAGCCGGCGCGGGTATTCACCGAGACGCTCTCGGCCATGCCGGGCACCGGGCTGATCGCCTGGGCGCTCGACTTTCGCGTCGACCGCACGCGCAAGGACGTCACGGTGACGCTGTTCGGCCTCGGGCGCAGCCATGCCGTCTACCGCGGCGAGGGCCTCGGCTGCTATCTCGACCACGGTGCGGCGGTCGCGGACATCTCGGCGCCGGCGGCTGATGCGAGGCCGGCGTTGCTGCCGGACATCGCCGGTCCCTCCGTCGTCGCGCCGTCGTCGCCGCAACTGGCCGTCGCGCTCGACCGCGCTTTTGCCGAGCCCGACCCATCGACGCCGCGCCACACCCGCGCGATCGTCGTCATGAAGGATGGACGCGTCGTCGCCGAGCGTTATGCCGATGGCGTCGGCATCGATACGCCGCTGCTCGGATTTTCGGCGACCAAATCGGTCATGTCTGCCCTCGCCGGCATTCTCGTGCGCAAGGGCACGCTCATGCTGCACGAGCCGGTGCCGATCGCCGCATGGCAAGGTGCCGATGATCCAAGGCGCGGCATCACGCTCGATCATCTGCTTCGCCACACCGCGGGCCTGAAACTCGGCAGTTCGCTGCAAGCGTCGCTGGCGTCGGCACTGCAGCCGGTCAACCGGATGAAGTTTCTGGAGCCGGACATGGCGGCCTATGCCGAGAGCATGCCGCTGGAATCCGCGCCCGGCGCCGCCTGGAACTATCACGACGGCAACACCGTCATTCTCAGCGACGTGCTCCGTCAGGCATCCGGCGGCAGCGCGTCCAGCCTGATGCGCCTGGCGCGGCAGGAACTGTTCGACCCGCTCGGCATGCGCCACGTCGCGCTCGAATTCGACGCCGCCGGCAACGCCGAGGGATCGAGCCAGATGCTGGCCAGCGCGCGCGACTGGGCGCGCTTTGGCCAGCTCTATCTCATTGACGGCATCGCCGGCGGCAAGCGCATCCTGCCCGAAGGCTGGGTGAAATATTCCGCGACGCCGACGCCGAACGCCTGGGTCGGGCAGGGGGCAGGGTTCTGGAGCAATCTCGGCGACAGTCCTGGTGCGACCTACCGCACCGAACGCGGCTGGCCGCGCGACGCCTTCTTCGCCAAGGGCACGATCGGGCAATATGTGATCATCGTGCCGTCGGCGCGGCTGGTGATCGTGCGGCTCGGCCGCTCGCCGAACTGGCCGCCGGAAGCCGACGGCGTGTTTGAACTCGTGCACGATGTGGTCGCGGCGACGGACGAGACGGCGAAAGTGGCAGGAAAGAATTGAGGCGTTTCTTCACCCGCCCCCTCGAGGGGCGGGTGAAGCAAACAGCAAACCGGGCTTACTGCCGCCCCAGCTGCGTGGCTTTCTCGACGCGGTCGAATCGCTCCAGCGACAGGATCGCATCCGCCAGTTGATCCGCCCGGCCGTTCAGAACCGGCCGTGCCAGTGTGAGAAACTTCTGCTGCATCGCCTGCGCGTCCGGAAAAGTCGCCGGCTCGCCGGAGGGGTCGGCGTAAAGCCGCTCGTGCACGCCGTCGTCGGTGGTGATGGAGACGCGTGCGCCGAACGGATGGGTGCGGCCGATTTCGAGGCGGTCGTCCTGCACGACGTCGAACTTGTCGGCGAGCGCGTTGACGGCGGCGTCGCCAAGGCGGTTGTAGTCGTCCCAGCCAAAACTGCCCTGGTCGAGCGCCAGCGCGCCGGTGAAGAACATCGAGAACTGGCCGCCGACGATCGAGGTCGGATGCCGCTTGGTGGCGGCGTCGCCGGTCAGGGTGATGCCGTTGCGATGCAGGCCGATTTCGACGCGCCTGATCTGGTCCGGCGTCAGATTGTGTTCGCGCCGCATCGCGATCAGCGCATCGAGCGCGGCGTGCGTGTAGCGGCAGCTCGGATAGGGTTTGACGCCGATCTTCAGCGTCTCATAGGTCTTGCCTAATCCGGCAACGGCCTTGTCGGGATGGGCGTCGTCGCTGTAGCCGACCAGGAGGCCGTGTTTGCCCTCGACCGACTCGGTCGATCCGACAAAGTCGCTGCGTGCCAGCGTGGCGGCAATGACGCCGTTCATCGCAGCGGCGCCGACCTGGTAGCGCTTGTTCCAGGCGCCGTTGACCAGGAATTGCAGCGAGCCCGCGGCCTGGCTGCCGGAAACGCCGAACGCGGAGATGATCTGGTCCTTCGACAGGCCGAACAGTTTGCCGGCCGCCGCCGCGGCGCCATAGGTTCCGGCCGTCGCGGTCGGATGAAAACCCCTGGCGTAATGCGAGGTCGGGTCGAGCGCGTTGCCGAGGCGGCAGCACACTTCATAGCCGGCCACGATCGCGGTGAGCACGTCGCGCCCGGAGGCGCCGACCATCTCGCCGACCGCGAATGCCGCGGGCACCACGGGCGCGCTCGGATGCAGCGAGGAATCGGCATGGGTGTCGTCGAAATCCAGCGAGTGGCCGAGCGCGCCGTTCAATAGCGCCGCGACCGCCGGTGTCCAGGTCTTGTCGTCTCCGAACACGGTGGAATCGCCCTTGCCGTCCAGCGCCAGCGCTTCCAGCGTTTTGAGCAACGAGGCGGTGGACTCCGCGTCGCGCCGCGCCCGGATCGTGCTGCCCAAAAAATCCAGCGTCAGCACTTTCGCGCGTTCCAGCACTTCCGGCGGAATGTCGGAAAATTTCAGGTCGGCGACATAGGCGGCGAGCGTTGCGGTTTCGTTGGCCATCGTGTTTCCTCGGTTTGCCGGACAGGGTAGGCGGCCCGGTGTGACGTTTCAAGCCGTCCCCGGCGCGTGGGCTTAGCCAAGCCTGAGATCTATCACAGGCCGGGGAAGCGGACCGGGGATGCGACGCATGATGGCCTTCGTAAAACGCATGCTTGGATCGCTCGCCGGTCACAAGACGCAGCTGTCGCTGGCGGTCCGGCTTGCCGTCGCCGCGGTCGCGGCCTACGCGATCGCCAGGGCGCTGCACCTGATGCTGCCGCTATGGGCGGTGCTGACCGCGCTGATCGTCACCCAGATGAGCGTCGGCCGCTCGCTGAAGGCGACGCGGGACTACATGCTCGGGACCGTCGGCGGCGCGGTCTATGGCGGCGCCATCGCGATGCTGATCCCGCATTCCGGCGAAGGCGGCCTGCTGGCGCTGCTGGTGCTGACGGTCGGACCGATGGCGTTCATCGGCGCGGTCAATCCCAGCCTGAGCGCCGCCACGGTCACCGCCGTGATCGTGCTGCTGGTGCCGGCGATGAACCACGCCAATCCCTTGGACTCGACCATCGACCGGCTGTTCGAGGTCACCGTCGGCGGCGTCACCGGACTTGTCGTCTCGTTCCTGGTGCTGCCGTCGCGCGCGGTCAGCCAGATCCGCATCAACGCCGCGCAACTGCTGGACCTGCTGGCCGCCGCCTTCGCCGAATTGCTGGCGGGGCTGACGCGCGGGCTCGACAATGACGCGCTGCATCGCATCCAGGACGGCATCGGCGCGGCATTGGCAGGCCTTCACGCCATCGGGCTGGAAGCCGAGCGCGAGCGCGCCGCGCATTTGTCGAGAGGTCCGGATACCGGCCCGCTGCTGCGCACCATCCAGCGCCTGCGCCACGACGTCGTGATGATCGGCCGCGCCAGCGTGGTGCCGTTGCCGGCCAATGTGCAGGCGCGGCTGGCGCGGCCGCTGTCCGACGTCAGCAAGGCGATCGTCGCCTATATGCGCGCCCTGGCGGCATCGCTGCGGATCGATGGCGGCACCGCGGACATTCAGCCGGTCGAGGCGGCGTTGCAGGCCTATGCCGCCGAGGTCGCCGCACTGCGCAGCGAAGGCCTGATCCGCGGCGTGCCCGTCGATGTCGCGGAACGGTTCTTCGCGCTGGGATTCTCGCTGGAGCAGATGCGCCAGAATTTGAACGATCTCGACCGCTGTCATGCGGAGTGGTGCGAGATGGCGGCGGCGAAGCAGTCCGGCGCAAAGGATTAGCCGATCAAGTCGGCCCGACTTGGTCCGCCACTTGCCGAAGCAGGGCCGGCACGATCAGCCGGTGAAACGGCAGGATCGTCGCAAGGTAGCTGCGTCCCAGCCAGTTGTGGGTCTTCGCCAATGTCGTCGCAGTGATCTGCCTGACGCCGCCGGGCGCCGTCAGGTCGACGACCACGCGAAAATCCAGATGACGATCGTCGAAGCCGGCGACGAGGCGGTCCGGCGTCTCGCTCACGACCGGAAAGATGCCGATCATGTCGCGCGGTATGCCCTCGCCGGCACCCGACGTCTTCAGCCCGAGCGGGGCGACCAGCAGATTGCGCACCGACAGCAGCGCGTCCGCCCACCAGGGCTGTCGCGCCATCATCCGTTCGGCCGCGCGGCGGGCGTTGAGACTGGAATCGCGAGTTTCAACCCGGAAAGCGTCTGCGAATTGCGCTCCGGCGAGCAGCGTCTCGGCATCAACGGTGGGAGCAATCTCATGGATGGTCATCGGAAGCAAGATTGCGCTTGAGAGAGAAGCTGTGCAAGAGCCGGGCTAGAGTCTCTCCGGACCATGGTCTTGCCCGCCTGTAGGCCTCGCCACAAAAAAAGCAGCAAAACCGCGAGGGAAAAGCGTTACCCGGCCGTACTCCACATGTCAGGCGTCTTCAGCGCCACGTGTTCATCTGGGGTATTCGATATGAAAAGCGCAATTGCGGTTGCTTTGGGGACGGCTCTGGTCCTGGTTGGGGTCACACAAGGCCAAGCGGCCGATCTCAGGCTGCCGGCGGCGCCGCCGAAGCCGCAACCGGCCGTAACGGCGCTCCCTGGCTGGGCCGGGCCGTACATCGGAGCGCAGGCCGGCTATCTCTCGGGACGCAGCGAAACGTCATTTCCCGGAACGGACGAATTCCACAACGTCGATCCGAAGGGCGCGTCGGCTGGCCTGTCGGCCGGCTATTCGATGCAATGGGGACGATTCGTCGGCGGTCTCGAAGGCGATGTGAACTTCATCGGCGCCAAGGCGACCATCGATACCGGCTTCGCGCCTGATCCAACGATCACCCAGTTGCAGTCGACGATCGACTGGAACAGCCATTGGCGTGCGCGCGTCGGTTACGCGTTCGATCGCACGCTGATCTTCGCGGCCGGCGGCCTCGCGCTCGCAGGCGTCGAAAACAAGGCGTTCGACAACGCCGTCGGCGCCACCGCCATATGGCGTGACACGCGTGCGGGCTGGACGCTCGGTGGCGGCGTGGAATACCGCGTCGCGCCGCAGGCGAGCGTACGGATGGAATATCTCTACGACAATTACGGTACCCGGACGCTCGCCGCGCAGACCGTCGGCGCAACCGCTTTCCCGTCCCGGGAATCGAAGCTGGACAGCCATACGCTGCGCGCCGGCGTTTACTGGCGCTTCTGAGCCGCCGCGCTGGCGACCATGCGTCATGTCGCATCAAGGGCCGTCCTGCTGATAGGGTGCGGATCGCCGATCCTTGGCGCGCGTCACAGTGTGGGCCGGGCAGACGGAGCGCGGGCCGGAATGCAGGAAGATCCATCGGATGAGGCGTTGATGGCCGCGGTCTCGGCGCGCCAGCACCGTGCTTTCCGTATTCTGATGGGACGACACATGCCGCGCGCCATCCGGGTCGCCCAACGCATCGTTCGCGATCCTGGCGAGGCCGACGACATCGCTCAGGAAGCATTTTTGCGGGTATGGAGCCACGCGGCATCGTTCGATTCTGAAATCGCGAGGTTCACGACGTGGCTTTATCGGATCGTGCTCAATCTCGCGTTCGATCGGACGCGGCGCCGGCAACACGCGCCGATCGATGATGCGGCCGACGTGAGGTCCGACGATCCCGGTCCGATCGAGCGCGTCATCGCCGACGAGGAACGTCGAATCCTGGAGCAGGCGATGGCCGGTCTTTCCGAGCGGCAACGCGGCGCCATCGCCCTGTTCCACATGGAGGGCCTCAGCGGAGAAGATGCCGCCCAGGCGATGAATCTCGGCGCCAAGGCGTTCGAGTCGCTGCTCGGCAGGGCTCGCGCCGCGCTCAGGGAAAACGTCAAGAAGATTCAGGAAACGGGGAGATGCGCATGACGCTCGAACAATTCACCCAGCTCGCCGAGACCTGGGGCGGCGATATCGACCGCTGGCCGGCGGCGCTACGAGATGCCGCGCGCGAACTTGCGACGGGTGAGCAGGCCCGGCGCATTCTCGATGAACAGCGACGGCTGGATCGGCTGTTGTCGCTCGCCCCCGTGGTGGACGAGGGCCGTGCCGGCCACGCCGGCTTTGCAGTGATGCAGCGCGTGGCGGGAGTGGAAAGCAAGCCGCGCTGGTTTCGCCGGGGATTGCGTCCGTCCTCGCTGTTTCCGGCGACCAGCCTGGTTTGCTCTGCGCTGGTGGGTCTCTGGCTCGCGGGCGCGCTTCCTTATCATCGCGAGCCGTCGGATGCGCTGGCGGTGGTCAGCATGGTCTTCGATAGTTCCACGCTTTACTTCGGAGGCCTGTAATGAAGCTTTGGCCAACTTCGTTTTCCACGACCGGCTGGCTTCTGCTGGCTTCGCTGTGCTGCAACGTGGTGCTCGCTACCTATGTTTCCGTGCAATGGATCAGGCCCGGCTGGCCGGCCGCCGTGACCGGCGCGCCGTTGCGCATGATCGAGCGGGTCGCCGAACGGCTCCCGAAGGACGACGCCGATGTCCTGTGGCGGATCTATCGCGGCAAGGAGGCGGAGCTCCAGCCGCTGCAGTCCGACTATACGCGCTCGCTGCTGAAAACCATGCAATTGGTCGCGCAACCCGACCTGGATCCGACCGCGCTGCGATCGGCGGTAAAGGAAGCACGCGACAAGCGGCTGAAAATCGGCGACGCCACCATCGATACTTTCGTCGAGATGCTGGAACAGATTTCTCCGAAAGGACGACGTCAACTCGTCGGCGGGTTTCTTCGCTGAGCATCGCAAGCAACGCGAAGGATTTCGGAGGCTCGAGCGTATCATCTACATCGATGTCGGCAAACTGAAGGAGATGGATGAATCATGCTGCAGCGAATAGGCTTTGGAGAGCGTCGTCCGATGGCGTTATCTCGACCCAGCGTCACCTTCGTACGGTCCACGCTAGCGGCAGCCTGCGTCATCGGCACGCTGGCTCTGCTGCTGTCGCGGGTTTCGGCGCAGGACGCGCGGGGCGAAGCACGACAAGCCTGCAAGGCCGACTATTCGCGGCTTTGCGCGGGGGTCAGTCCCGGCGGCGGTCGCATCCGCAAATGTTTCAATGATAATTTCGACAGCCTGTCGGAGGCCTGTAAGCGGGTTGTGAGCGCAACGGTCGAAAAATAGGCATCGATGATCCGACGCGCGATGATGATCCTGCCCGGCCTCATCGCGCTTCGGGCGCCATCAAGGGTTTTGAACGCGGCCGGCCGTGCGCTGGAAGCGAATGACCAGCAGCGCGGCATAGACCGCGGTGCCGATCGAGAGTCCGATCCAGACGCCGACCGCGCCCCACGACATCCAGAAGCCGAGTGCGTACGCGCTGGCAAAACCGATCAGCCAGTAGCTCAGGATTGCGAACAGCAGCGGCACGCGCGTGTCGTTGATGCCGCGTAGCGCGCCGGCCGCGACGGTCTGGATCGCGTCGGCGATGAAGAAGGTCGATCCGACCATCAGCAGCATCGCTGCGAGATGGGCGGTCGCATCGGTGCGTTCGCCGAGGAACAGCTCCGCGATGCCGAAGCGGCCGGCGATCACAGCCAGCGTCAGGATCGCCGCCAGCACGATGCCGAGCCAGATCGCAACATGGCCTGCGCGCCGGATGGCGCCGGCATCGCCACGGCCGACGGCGTGCCCGACGCGGACGGTGGCGGCCATGCTGATGCCGAACGGCACCATGTAGAGGATCGCGGCAATTTGAAGCGCGATCTGGTGCGCGGCGAGCGCCGTCGTGCTGATCAGGCCCATCAGCAGGCCGGCCGCGCCGAACAGGCCGTATTCAAGCAGGAAGGACAACGAGATCGGCGCGCCGATCACGATCAGCCGCCCCATCAGCGGCCAGTCCATGCGCCAGAAATGACCGAACACGTGATATTTCCGGAATGGCCGGCGGAACATCGCAAACCACACGACGGCGAGGAAGGTGCCGATATTGATGATCGATGTCCCAAGCCCCGCGCCGAACAGGCCGAGCGGCGGCAGGCCGAATGCGCCGAACAAGAGGACATAGACCAGCAGCGCGTTGGCCGGGATCGCGGCGAGCGTGATCCAGAGCACCGGCTCCGGCCGGTTGATCGCGCTCATGAAACCGCGGATCGCCATGAACCACAACGCCGGCAGGATGGTCCAGACCAGCCCGGCGAGATATTCCTGCGCATGATGCGATGCCGCGGCCGACTGGCCCAGCATCAGCAATACCTGCTCGGCAAAGAACCGCAGCGCCATCAACGGCAGCGCGACGATCAGCGCGGCCCACATGCCGACGCGCAGTGCACGGCGAATGATATGCGGATTGCGCGCCCCGAATGCCTGGGCCGCCAGCGGCGCCACGGCGGACACCAGGCCCATGCCGAAGGTGAAGCTGACGAAGAGGATGGTGTGCGCCAGCGCCGCCGCAGCCACCGCCTCGGCCCCGAGCCGGCCGATCATGGCGAGGTCCGTCGTCATCATCGCGATCTGGCCGAGCTGCGTCATCGCGATCGGCGCCGCGAGTTTCAGCGTCTCGGCCAGCTCGATCGCGAGCTGGCGGCCGGGCACCGCCGCGGGTTTTGCCGTCGCGGTCGGGGCGCGTTCCATCTTGTCGAGCGACGTCATGGCGAGGGATTACCACGCCGGGGCGTAAAAAGCAGCGCTCGCGTGACTAGCCGTTTCGCGCAGGAACGCGCGTGATCCTGGCGCCAAGCGCATTGAGCCGTTCCTCGATGCGCTCGTAGCCGCGCTCGATCTGGTCGGCGTTGTTGATGGTCGAAGTGCCCTCGGCGGCGACCGCCGCCAGCAGCATCGCCATGCCGGCGCGGATGTCGGGCGAGGTCATCACCGAACCGCGCAGCCGGCTCGGACCGGCGACGATCGCGCGGTGCGGGTCGCACAGCACGATGCGGCCGCCCATCGCGATCAGCTTGTCGACGAAGAACATCCGCGACTCGAACATCTTTTCGAACATCAGGATGACGCCGTCGCATTGCGTGGCGGTGACGATCGCAATCGACATCAGGTCGGCCGGGAAGGCCGGCCAGGGCTGGTCCTCGAGCTTCGGCACATGGCCGCCGAAATCGTCGTGTATCTTCATGGTTTGATTGGAGGGTACCACGAGGTCGTCGCCCTCGATGCCGCAGACGATGCCGAGCCGTTCGAAACCCATTCGGATCGAGCGCAGATGCTCGACGCCGGCCTTCGCGATGCGCAGCGGCGAGCGCGTCACCGCGGCGAGCCCGATCAGCGAGCCGACCTCGATATGGTCGGGCTGGATCGCATAGCTCGTGCTGCCGAGCGTCGCGGGGCCGTGCACGATGACGGTGTTGGTGCCGATGCCCTCGATCTTCGCGCCGAGCGCGACCAGGAAATGCGCGAGGTCCTGCACATGCGGCTCGGATGCGGCATTACGCAAATAGGTCGTGCCGCGCGCCGCGACGGCCGCGACCAGCGCGTTCTCGGTCGCGGTAACGCTGGGCTCGTCGAGGAACACGTCGGCGCCCCTCAGCCGCGCAGCCTTGAACTCGAGCCGGTGCGTGGCGGTGACGGTGGCGCCGAGCTGTTCGAAGGCGAGGAAATGCGTGTCGAGGCGCCGCCGGCCAATGACGTCGCCGCCGGGCGGCGGCAGCGCCACCTCGCCGCAGCGCGCGAGCAGCGGGCCGGCGAGCAGGATCGAGGCGCGGATCCGCGCGCAAAGTTCCGGATCGAGATCGGCGGCGCGGACTTCCCTGGCGTGGATATGCAGCGTGTTGCGCGCCTTCCACTCGGCCGCGGCGCCGACCGAGCGGATCAGTTCGACCAGCGTCTCGGTGTCGCGGATACGCGGCACGTTCTCCAGCGTCACCGGATGCTCGGTGAGCAGGGCGGCGGCGATGATCGGCAGTGCCGAATTCTTGTTGCCGGACGGCTCGATCGTCCCGGAAAGCCGGTGGCCGCCTTCGACGATATACTGGATGGGCGGCACGGCTATCGTCCTGTCTCACACGTCGACGGTGGCGCTGAGCGAATTATCCTGGATGAACTCGCGGCGCGGTTCAACCACGTCGCCCATCAGCTTGGTGAAGATGTCGTCGGCCTCGTCGACCTCCTTGATCTTCACCTGCAGCAGCGAGCGCTCGTTGGTATCGAGCGTGGTTTCCCAGAGCTGTTCGGGGTTCATCTCGCCGAGACCTTTGTAGCGCTGCAGCGTGACGCCCTTGCGGGCGGCGTCGGTGACGGCCTCGAACAGGTCGACGGGGCCGTAAATGGTCGTCTCGGTATCCTTGCGACGGAGTTTTCCGGGGCGCGCGTAGACGTCCTGCAGCTTCTCCCGGTACTCGTGCAGCTTGCGCGCATCGGCCGAGCCGAGGAAGGCGTCGTCGATGACGGCGACGTCCTTCACGCCGCGTACCGTGCGCTCGAACACAAAACCTTGGCCTTCCACGAAGTTTCCGATCCAGCCGCGCTCGACTTCTTCGGCCTGGGCGTCGAGCCGCCGGACCATGTATTCTGCGGCGGCGTTGGCATTGGCCGGATCGGTGAAGATGTCGCGACCGAAAATACCGGCGACGGCCGCCTGTTCGATGACGTTGCGGTTGTAGCGGCTGTGCAGATTGCGCAGCACGCTGCGGATGATGCGCGCGTCTTCCACCAGTGACAGCAGGTCGCGGCCGGCGCGTTCGTCGCCGCTGCCCGGCTTGAAAACGCAGTCGTCGATCCCGGTCGAGATCAGATAGTCCTCCAGCGCCCGCTCGTCCTTCAGGTACTGCTCGGACTTGCCGCGCGTCACCTTGTAGAGCGGCGGCTGCGCGATATAGAGGTGGCCGCGATCGATGATCTCGCGCATCTGCCGGTAGAAGAAGGTCAGCAGCAGCGTGCGGATATGGGCGCCGTCGACGTCGGCGTCGGTCATCACGATAATCTTGTGATAGCGCAGCTTGTCGGCCGAGAAATCGTCGCTGATGCCGGTGCCGAGCGCGGTGATCAGCGTGCCGATCTGCTCGCTCGACAGCATCTTGTCGGTGCGGACGCGCTCGACATTGAGGATCTTGCCGCGCAGCGGCAGCACCGCCTGGAATTCCCGGTTGCGGCCCTGCTTGGCGCTGCCGCCGGCCGAGTCACCCTCGACGATGAACAGTTCCGACTTGGCCGGGTCTTTCTCCTGGCAATCGGCGAGCTTGCCGGGCAGCGAGGAGACGCTGAGCGGGCTCTTGCGCGTCAGTTCGCGCGCCTTGCGGGCGGCTTCGCGGGCCGCCGCGGCCTGGATCACCTTGCCGACGATGACCTTTGCCTCGCTCGGATGTTCCTCGAACCACGCAGCGAGCGCCTCGTTGAGGACGTTCTCGACCACCGGGCGCACTTCCGAGGACACCAGCTTGTCCTTGGTCTGCGACGAAAATTTCGGGTCCGGCACCTTCACCGACAGCACCGCGGTGAGGCCCTCGCGGCAGTCGTCGCCGGTCAGCGCGATCTTTTCCTTTTTCGCATTGGCCTCGGCATAGCCGTTGACCTGGCGCGTCAGCGCGCCGCGGAAGCCGGCCAGATGGGTGCCGCCGTCGCGCTGCGGGATGTTGTTGGTGAAGCACAGCACGTTCTCGTGGTAGCTGTCGTTCCACCACAGCGCGGCCTCGACGCCGATGCCGTTGGCCTCCGCCCGCACCATGATCGGGACCGGCACGATCGATTTCTTGTTGCGATCGAGATATTTGACGAATTCCTCGACGCCGCCGCTGTAATACATCTCCTCGCGCTTCTCGACCGCGTGGCGCATGTCGGAGAGGATGATGTGGACGCCCGAGTTGAGGAAGGCGAGTTCGCGCAGCCGGTGTTCCAGCGTCGCAAAGTCGTATTCGATGTTCTTGAACGTCTCGGTGGAGGCCAGGAAGGTCACCTCGGTGCCGCGCTGGCCCTTGCCTTCGCCGACCACCTTCAGCGGCGCCACCGCGTCGCCATGGGCGAACTCGATGAAATGCTCCTTGTCGTCGCGCCACACGCGCAGCTTCAGCGAGCTCGACAGCGCGTTGACGACGGAGACGCCGACGCCGTGCAGGCCGCCGGAGACCTTGTAGGAGTTCTGGTCGAACTTACCGCCGGCGTGCAGCTGGGTCATGATGACCTCGGCCGCCGAGATGCCTTCGCCCTTGTGGATGTCGACCGGGATGCCGCGGCCGTCGTCGCGCACCGTCACCGAGTTGTCCGCGTTCAGCACCACGTCGACGCGCGTGGCGTGGCCCGCCAGCGCCTCGTCGATGGCGTTGTCGACCACCTCATAGACCATGTGGTGCAGGCCGGAGCCGTCGTCGGTATCGCCGATATACATGCCCGGCCGCTTGCGCACGGCATCGAGCCCCTTCAGCACCCGGATCGATTCCGCGCCATATTCGGCCGGCACCGGATGCTCAGTATCGGCAGGCGTCTGCCGGGCAGGTTCTGTCATGTGAGGCCTTCGAGGATGTCCCGAATCAGCTGCGCAAAATGAGGCGCTGATTGATCTACTTGTGCCACGAAAGAGGGGTTGCGCCTAGCGCAATCTATGCCCCTGCAAGTGACTGAATACATGGCGATTTTTTACCCTTTTTCAAGGTCTGCGAGGGCCGATTCCGGGGCTCCCCAAAAGCGCGATTCGAGGTTTGATTTTGTGCCTTCCACAACTGGATTTTGCCATGGCGCGCGGTCCGGAAATGGGCTCGCCGCGGGCCTGGTTGGCCCCGGGAAGGGTTGCTAGCCGCGGCGGCGCACCTGCCCGGCCTCGACGTCGAAGACCTCGCCGCCGGCCCCGATATCGACGAACGCGGCCGGGTCGGCGCCGGTCATCCAGACCTGCGCGCCGAGTTTTGCCAACTCATCGAACAGCGCCTTGCGCCGGTTCGGATCGAGATGGGCAACGACCTCGTCGAGCAGCAACAGCGGCACGATCCCGGTCATTTCGGCGACCAGCGTCGCATGCGCGAGCACCAGCCCGATCAGGAGCGCCTTCTGTTCGCCGGTCGAGGCATCGCGCGCCGGCATGTTTTTCGGCGCATAGACCACCTGCAGGTCGGTCAGATGCGGCCCGTCCAGCGTCCTCCCGGCGGCGGCGTCACGGGCGCGGCCGGCGCGCAGGATCTCGCGATAGCGATCCTCGACGGACAGCGCGGGCTCGCTGATCAGGGCATTTTCCATCCAGCCGTCGAGCGCGATCTCGGCCGAGGGAAACGCCGAAGCCTGCCCGCGCTCGCGCAGCATCGCGGCGAGCCGCGTCACCGTCTGGCCGCGGGTGGCCGCCACCGCGACCGCCAATTCGGCGGTCTCGCGCTCGATCGCGTCGCACCAATGGTCGTCGTAATTGCGCACCTCGAGCAGGCGGTTGCGCGAACGCAGCGAGCGCTCCAGCGCCGAGACGCGGCTGGAGTGCTCGCTGTCGATCGCCAGCACCAGGCGGTCGAAGAAGCGGCGTCGTTCGGACGCTGCGCCGAGAAACAGCCCGTCCATCGCCGGCGTCAGCCACACCATGCGCAGATGGTCGCCGAACGCATTCGCCGAACCCACCGGCTCACGGTCGATCCGGCAGCGCCGGCTGGTCGACGCGCCCTCTGCCGCCGGCGCATCGATGCCGGTGCCGAGCGTGGCGAGCCCCAGCGCCCCCTCGACCTCGGCCGCCACCGCCCAGGACCCGTCGCCCTGGTTGTCGGCGACATCGTCCAGCGTCGCGCGCCGCAAGCCGCGCCCCGGCGACAGGAACGAGATCGCCTCCAGGCAATTGGTCTTGCCCGCCCCGTTCGGCCCCACCAGCGCGACGATATCGCCGCGCGCCTGCACAGTCCCCGCGCGGTAATTGCGGAAATGCGTCAGCGAAAGGCGATGGATGCGGGAGGGGGTCATCAGAGGGCGTCGGCCTTGATCTTCCCCTCTCCCCTTGTGGGAGAGGGTGGCGCCGAACGAAGTTCGGCGACGGGTGAGGGGTATCTTACCGCCCGGCAAGCTTTCCGAAAATGTCCTCCAGAACAGCGGAAGGTCGCTGTAACACATCGTTGTTCCAGTAGCGTTCAATTCGAAATCCCTCGGCCCTCAACGTCGCATCCCTTGCAACATCGCGTGCAGAATCAGCGTGCTGACTGCCGTCGATTTCGATAACCACGCGCTTTTCGAAACACACGAAGTCGAGAATGTAGGTTTGGAAAGGAACCTGGCGACGGAATTTGTACTTTGCGAGGCGTCGATCCCGAAGCAAACGCCACATCGCCAGTTCCGCATCCGTGGACTCGCGGCGCATCTTCTTTGCGAAGCCGCGGATGCGTTTGGCGACTGGTCGATGGCTTGGCGGCTGCGGCGCGAACCCCTCACCCGTCGCCTCACTTCGTGAGGCGCCACCCTCTCCCACAAGGGGAGAGGGAAAGTCCGCGCTTCTGTCGCCGGAACCCATCACACCCGCATCGGCATCAGCACGTACAGCGCGCCCTTGTTCTCCTTGTCCTGCACCAGCGTCGGCGAGCCGGGGTCGGCGAGGCGGAGGACGGCGACTTCGCCTTCGATCTGGGCGGCGATGTCGAGCAGATAGCGCGAGTTGAAGCCGATATCGAGCGCGTCGGAGGCGTATTCGACCTCGAGTTCCTCGGTGGCGCTGCCGGAATCCGGATTGGTGACCGACAGAACCAGCCTGCCCGGCGACAGCGCGAGCTTCACGGCGCGGCCGCGCTCGCTGGAGATGGTCGAGACGCGGTCGACCGCGGCCTCGAAATCCTTCTTGTCGACGATCAGTTGCTTGTCGTTGTTCTGCGGGATGACGCGGCCGTAATCCGGGAAGGTGCCGTCGATCAGCTTCGAGGTCAGCACGACATTGCCGAGGGTGAAGCGGATCTTGCCCTGCGACAGCTCGATCTTGATCTCCGCGTCCTGGTCTTCGATCAGCCGCTGCACCTCGCCCACCGTCTTGCGCGGTACGATCACGCCGGGCATGCCGGTGGCGCCGGCGGGCAGCGCCAGGTCGATCTGCGCCAGCCGATGGCCGTCGGTGGCGACCCCGCGCAGGTTCGCCGCCTTGGCGGTGCCGGCGGTGTGCAGATAGATGCCGTTGAGGTAGTAGCGGGTTTCCTCCGTGGAGATCGCGAACTGGGTGCGATCGATCAGGCGTTTGACGTCGGAGGCGGTGAGCGAGAACGAATGCGTCATGTCGCCGGTGGCGAGGTCCGGAAAATCGCTTTCCGGCAGCGTCTGCAGCGTGAAGCGCGAGCGGCCGGCGCGGATTGCCAGCACCGCCCGGTCGCCATCGGCTTCCAGCACGATCTGCGAGCCGTCGGGCAGCTTGCGCACGATATCGTAGAACATGTGGGCCGGCACCGTGGTGGAACCGGCGGTGGCGGTTTCCGCCGCCAGCGTTTCCGTCACCTCGAGGTCGAGGTCGGTCGCCTTCAGCGACAATTTGGCGTTTTCGGCACGGACCAGCACGTTGCCGAGGATCGGGATGGTGTTGCGGCGCTCGACCACGCGATGGACATGACCCAGCGACTTCAGCAGTTGCGCGCGTTCGACGGTGACCTTCATTGCATTATCCGCCAGAGATGGAAAAGCCGGGCGGCCGGAAGGCGCGCCGCGGCATTGGAACCCGAAGCCGGGTTGGACCGGATTTGATCAAACCCCAAAGGGGTCCGCAAGGTGGCGCGGATGCACGGCCGGTGCAAGGGAGATAGCCTCCCACCCCCCACTTTTGCGGCGAAAACCGTCGCAGGACATCATTCTCCGCCGACCCGGCCGGACTTGCCGGCGGGCCGTTCGTCGCGCTTCCGCCTATTCCTGCAACTGCCGCTTCAGCGACTCGACCTCCTCCGACAGCGCGGTATCCCGCGCCACCAGGGCCTCGATCTTGCGCACCGCATGCAGCACCGTGGTGTGGTCGCGTCCGCCGAAGCGGCGGCCGATCTCGGGCAGCGAGCGCAAGGTCAGCGTCTTGGCCAGGTACATCGCGACCTGGCGGGGACGTACGACATTGGCGGTTCGCCGCGACGACAGCAGGTCCGAGCGGCTGACATTGTATTGTCGCGCCACCACGCGCTGGATGTCCTCGATCTTGATCCGCTTCGGTTCCTGCGGCCGGATCAAATCGCGCACTTCGCGCTCGGCCATTTCCAGGGTCACCGGCTGGTTGTTCAGCTTGGAGTGCGCGAGCAGGCGATTGATGGCGCCTTCGAGGTCGCGGCCGTTATGGGTGATGGTGCGCGCCAGATAATCCAGCACCGCTTCCGGCACGTCGAAGGTCGAGTGATGGGCGCGGGCGGCGGCGACGCGCGACTTCAGGATTCCAAGCCGCAGTTCCTCGCCCAGCGAACCCATTTCCACGACCAGGCCGCCGGCCAGCCGGGAGCGCACGCGGTCGTCGAGGCTTTCGAGGTCGGACGGCGGCCGGTCGGCGGCGATCACCACCTGGCGGCCGGCGTCGATCAGCGCGTTCAGCGTGTGGCAGAACTCGGCCTGGGTCGATTTGCCCTGCAGGAACTGCAGGTCGTCGATGACGAGCACATCGATGCCGCGCAGTGCTTCCTTGAAGGCCAGCGCCGTCTGGGTCTTCAGCGCCGCGACGAAGCCATACATGAATTTCTCGGCGGTCAGATACAGCACCTTGCGCTCGTTGCCGGAATTGCCGGCCCAGGTCACAGCCTGCAGCAGATGGGTTTTGCCGAGGCCGACGCCGGCGTGAATGTAGAGCGGATTGAACATCACGGGATCGCCGCGGCGTCCCTCGGCGACCTGCCGCGCGGCCGCGTGGGCCAGCGTGTTGGAACGGCCGATCACGAAACTCGCAAAGGTCAGGCGGGGGTCGAGCGGCGAACCGCCGAGCGCATCATGGCTGGCGGATACCGGCGCGGTGGCGGCGGCACGCAATTCCGGCGCCGGGCGGGCATTGCCCTGATCGGCGCGGCGCGCCTCTGCGGGGGTGGCTGCCTCCCTGGCGGGCGTGGCGCTGCGCATCGCGGTGCGCACGGTAAGGTCGATCCGGTGCACTTCCGGCATCTCGGCCTGCCAGCATGTCAGCACGCGGTCGGCGTAGTGCGCCTGGATCCAGCTCTTGAGGAAACGGGTCGGCACCGACAAATGCACGCTTTCGTCCTGCACGCCTTCAAGGTCCATCCGCGCAAACCAGCTGGTGTAGACGTCTTCGCCCACGGTCGTCCGCAACCGCCCCTTCACGCGCGACCAGCGATCCTGTTCCGTATTCGTCATTGCCTGAGAACTTTTCTGAATGAGTAATGGTATTGCATGAACCGCTTGGCGCGTGGCCTTGCAGTATTCCTGCCAGATGTGACCTCTCCGCGGCGCTTCATCGACCACCAGGCAAAAATCGGCCGTTCGGCGGAATCGCCGTCGTCAGACCAATGCCTGGTGGGGTGATGAGAGCTGCCGCGAGATCAGCGCGTACTCGACGGCCTTGCCGGAGTTTGCGCGGGCGGACTGCGGGAAGCGTCGTCGTTCAGAAAGTCGGAAGAATCGGAAGGAACGGTCTCGATGGAAATGATGGTGTCAGATGTCGCGATGATTCCGTAAAGCATAGTAACCTCCCCCTCTCGCCGCGGAAACGTGCGGCGAGCAATCAGATCACAAGTGTTCAAAGCCAGTCTGCCGCCACCGAACATCCGCTTGCTCGATGGCCGCGCCGCCGCGTATCTCAGTCTGTCGTCCTCAACACGTTCACGAACGCCGCGTTCCCAATCGTCGCCTCGCCGGTCGGCGCCCCACTCCTCTCGTCTCATTCCGCACGGAGCGCGAGCGCCACGCCAGGAATTCAGACACAGAACAGCCGCTCTCATATCGCTATGAGTTACCAACTCAGCTTCGCTTGGAAAGCGTCGCTAACGCGCACACCGCCGCCGATTTGCACGTCCGCTCTTGGGTCTCAAACCGCGCTGGTCAGGAGAGCCTCAAGCGTCGCGAACGGCTAACAAATACACCACGGGGGATTTCTGACAATCCGTGATTCGCGGAGGCGGCCCGACTCTCGGGGGGTGTGGCAACACTGCACTCGCGCAACGCCACATCAAGTTTTTGAATCAGCGTACAGAATCCCGCAACGTCGGAAAGCGTGACAGTTTTCGTCGCACCTGCAAAAATTTTTAAGAAACCGTTACAATCGTGGTTACCGGGACTGATTTTCAAAACGCTTGGGCTCGCTATGTGGATAAGTGATTAGCTGACCATCGTTTTTCGGAATTGTTTTTGAGGGTAACCCTTCCCGGCGCCACGGCGCGCGACAACGGGCCTACCTTCGATCGATTGACACGGGCTCGCGCGATTCTCGCACATGCTTACGACAACACAAGCGTCGCCCGGCGGCGCCACGTAAAATTACGGGCGCTGCAAATGTGACATGTCGGACGATGCCCGGCCGTGTGGCGAGAAAATCGTCATGCCGTGCTCTCGATGTGCGCCACAAATGCAACATCGCGCATGTCAGGTGAAGGAAGCTTTCGGCGAGGTGCGCGCGCAAGCGGCCGGAAAACAAAAGCCCGGCACGAGGCCGGGCTTCGACGAACGTCGATGTTCGGCGCGTTCACTTCGCAAGCTTGGCGATCGCGTGCGTCAGGCGCGACACTTTTCGGCTGGCATTGTTGCGGTGAATGATGTTGCGCTGGGCGGCCTGCATCAGTTCCGGTTCCGCGCGCTTCATCGCTTCCAGCGCCGCATTGCGGTCGCCGCTCTTGATCGCCTCCTCGACGGTGCGAACCGCGCCGCGCATCTGGGTGCGGCGCGACTTGTTCACGATGGTGCGGCGGGCAATCTTGCGGGTCGCCTTCTTGGCGGAAGAGGTATTGGCCATGTTCTCGACTATCCTTCGGCTGTCATCGCTCGTGTGGTCGGGCGCGAGCGCGCCGGCCGTTCAAAATGCGTGATCGACGCTGGCGGTATTTCCAGCTGGTGATGTTTTCCAGGGTGACTTACGCCGTTATTGAGGACGCCGTGAAGCGGCTCGGCTCAAAGAACAGCGGCGGCGGGATTGCGCCCGCCGCCATTGGGGGTCTTATAGAGTGCGTCTTGCGCACCGTCAACGCTTTCCGCCGTCCCGCCAGGGCCGCCGGGGGCCGGAAAGGGCGGGGTAAGTCGCTGATGAGGTTGAATTTCCGGGGCCCTCCGGCTATGGGCTGACGGCCCTTGCGGGCGACACGTATCAAGGTGACGCATGATCCGCGGTTTTTTTCGGCTGATCGGCCTGCTGCTCCTGGCCGGCGGATTCATCTTCATGGTCTATGACGGCGCCCGTTTCGTCGCCGACCAGACGCTCCGCTTCACCCGGTTCGGCCAGTTCTGGAACGACATCCACCAATCCAGCCAGCTCGCCTTCCGAACCTGGGTCGAGGGCGTCGCGCCCTGGCTATGGACCAGCGTCATCCGGGTGCTGCTGGATCAGCCGGTCTTCGCCGTGCTGGGCGTGCTCGGCATTCTCCTGATGATCCTGTTCCGGCCTCCCAAGCCGCTGATCGGCTATTCCAGGGACTGACCCGACGGCGTAACGGGGCTGCGGCATCCGTCGTACAGACATCTATATATAAGTCCGGGCGGCCGGCGCCGAAGCCGCGTCCGGCCGATGTCCTGCCTGGAGGTGCTCGATGTTTTACATGCGCAAGACCACCGCCTTGCCGAGCGCGGCCGAAGCGTTGCCGGGCCGCGCGACGCCGATTCCAACCGCTGCCACGCATTTCGTCAACGGCCGTAAGCTAAAGCCGCCGTATCCGGCCGGCCTGGAGCAGGCGGTGTTCGGGCTCGGCTGTTTCTGGGGCGCCGAACGCAAGTTCTGGCAACTCGGCGACGGCATCCATGCCACCGCAGTCGGTTACGCGGGCGGCCATACGCCCAATCCGACCTATGAAGAAGTCTGCTCGGGCCGCACCGGCCATACCGAGGTGGTGCTGGTCGTGTTCGATCCGAACAGGATTTCCTACGCGCAGTTGCTGAAGACGTTCTGGGAAAGCCACAACCCGACGCAAGGCATGCGCCAGGGCAACGACGTCGGCACCCAGTATCGCTCGGCGGTCTATACTTTCTCCGACGCGCAGCGGCACGCCGCCGACGCGTCGAAGGCGACCTATCAGAAGGCGCTGAAGGCGAAGGGGCTTGGCGCCATCACCACCGAGATAGCGCCATCGGGCGAATTCTATTTCGCCGAGGACTATCATCAGCAATATCTCGCCAAGAACCCGGCGGGCTATTGCGGATTGGGCGGCACCGGCGTGTCGTGCCCGATCGGGGCCGGCGTGACGGCCTGACCCGCAAGCGGCGTCTCGCTTGCCCCGCCCATGCAGGGCGAGTGAGACTGCCGCACGCTACCTCCGGTCGCAAATCACCCTTTATTAACCATAGCCGGTGCATGACTTTGAGCGGTCTCGCTTCAAGGATGGCTGGGTGCGGGTGGTGCGCGCGTTTCGAATTCCGATCACTGCGATCGTCGCCGCGCTCGCGCTGTCGGGTTGCATGCGCACGGCCGGACCGGTTGCGCAGGTGCCGCAAGACGATCTCGATTCACTGGCTTACGGCCAGCGATACGGGTCGCCGCCGGCGGTCGCGGCCAACGCCGGTGACGGCACGGTGCGCGCCGCCTATGCCGCGGCCCCGCGCGTCCCGGCGATGGCCGGTATGGCGCCCGCCGCCCGCGGCGAACGCGGGGTGCTCCGGCATGACGCGCCCTATCAGCTCGATGCCGGCGACAAGCTTCGCGTCGTCGTCTATGGCCAGGAAGGTCTCACCAATACCTATGCGGTGAGCGCCGGCGGCACGATCACGATGCCTCTGATCGGTTCGGTGCCGGCGCGGGGCCGCACCACGGCCGGGCTCGCGGCGGAGATCGCTGCGAAGCTGCGCTCGGGCTTCATCCGCGAGCCGTCGGTCGCCGTCGAGATCGAGACCTACCGGCCGTTCTTCATTCTCGGCGAGGTCGCCGCGCCCGGGCAATATCCTTACGTCCCGAACATGACCGTCGAGAGCGCGGTGGCGATCGCCGGCGGTTTTTCGCCACGCGCGCGCCGCGATCATGTCACCGTTACCCATACCGATGACGCGTCGGGTACCGCCCGCTACGTCGTCCCGCCGGGCAGCCCGATCAGCCCGGGCGACACCGTGCAGGTCGGCGAGCGCTGGTTCTAGAGCTCTTCGAATGTCTCTCGCCCGCGCGACGCATTTTCTTCAAATCCGCATCGCGATCCGGCCGTTTTGTTGAGCAAGATGCCGATGCGAATGCTGGCGTCTGATCTGCCGCATCATCCGCGTTTGGCTCGTGCCGCGCGCACGCAGCGTGCGTTCGGCATGATCATCCGGCGCGCGCGGGCGTTAAACCGGAGGTCGTGAAGCTCGGCGGCCACGCGTTTTGACGAGACGATGGCGCCGCGCGTTATCTGACATTGCGATAAATCAGCGCGATGCGCCGAGCGCATTCGAAACGGTATTCCAAGTTGCGCTGCAGCATTGTAGAGAGGGCTCGTCGAAACGAGGCGCGCCGGTCTGTCCGTTGAGTGCCTGCAATCCGGAGTATGACCATGAACTATCACTTGCCGCTCAGCGTGATGCGCGCGGCGACCGCGGCAGCCTTGCTTGCCTCCATCGCCATCACTGCCGTGTGCGGCAGTTCGCAGCCGGCGGCCGCGTCGGACGCCTATCCGAGCCGGCGCATCACGTTGGTCATTCCCTATCCCGCGGGCGGCGCCACCGACGTGCTGGGACGTCTGCTGGCCAACAAGCTGTCGGAGGCATGGAAGACGACGGTCGTCGTCGAGAACAAGTCGGGCGGCGGCGGTGTCGTCGGCAATGATTTCGTCGCCAAGGCGCAGCCCGACGGCTACACCGTACTGCTGGCCATCACCCAGATCATCCAGGCGCCGAGCCTGGTCGCGAAGCTGCCCTACGACGTCTTCAAGGATCTCACGCCGGTGACGCAGGTCGCGCTGTCGACGATCGTTCTCGTCGTCCCCGAGCAGCAGCCGTTCAAGTCCGTGAAGGAACTGGTCGACTATGCCAAGGCCAATCCCGGCAAGCCCTACGGCACGTTCGGCAATGCCACGACGTCCCATCTCTACGGCGAACTGCTCAAGAAGACCGCCGGCATCGAGATGACCCACGTTCCCTACCGCGGCTCGGCGCCGCTCACCAATGATTTGCTCAACAACACGGTGACCTCGGCGTTTCAGGACCTGACCACGGCGCACGCGCAGATCAAGGCGGGCAAGCTCCGGGCGCTGGCGGTGGGCGGTGAGAAGCGCCGCAAGGCGATGCCCGACGTGCCGACGATGGGCGAACTGGGTTATCCCGGCTTCGAGATCGAAGGCTGGCTCGGCGTCTTCGTGCCTGCCGCGACGCCGAAGGAGATCGTGAAGAAGCTCGCCGACGAACTCGCCCGCATCGTCGCTTCGCCGGATGGCATCGCTGGCATCGAGACGCTGAGTCTCGTGCCGGTGGGCGGTACGCCCGAGGATTTCGACAAGGCGCTGCACCGCGACCTCGGCAAATGGGCCGATGTCGTGAAGCAGACCGGCGTCAAGGGCGAGTGAGTCGAGACGCCCCCTGAATTGTCATTCCGGGGCGCGCAAAGCGCGAACCCGGAATCCATTTCAGTGCTTGATCGTGGTCAGTTGGATTCCGGGTTCGTGCTGCGCACGCCCCGGAATGACGGCGGAGAGATTGGGCGCCTTACCTTTTCAAATGCTTGGCAAAGAACGCCAGGCTGCGCGGCCAGGCGATGTCGGCGCTGGCCTTGTCGTAACTCGCCCGTTCGTCGCAGTGAAAACCATGCTGCGCGCCGGAGTAGATGAAGACCTCGACTTCAGGCCGCCTGGACTTGATGGTCTCGACATCGGTCAGCGGAATGCCCGCATCTTTCTCGCCGAAATGCAGCTGCGTCGGCACCTGCGGCTTGTCGTCGGCGAAGCGGACCACGGCGCCGCCATAGTAGCCGACGGCCGCTGAAAGTCCGGCCAGCTTGGTCGCCGCCGCATAGGCGATGCTGCCGCCAAGGCAGAAGCCGATGATGCCGACGGAGCCTACATCCTTCACCGCATCGATCGCCGCCTGGGTGTCGCGCAGCATCGCCGTCCAGTCCGGATTGGCGACGAATTTTCGCGCGTTGGCGATTTCATCCGGCGTATAGCCGCACTGGAAATCCGGCTGGGTGCGATCGAAGATCGAGGGCGCGATCGCGACATAGCCTTCGGCGGCGAGCCGGTCGCACACCGAGCGGATATGGTGGTTGACGCCGAAAATCTCCTGGATCACCACGATGGCCGCCTTTGGCTGGCCCGCGGGATCGGCACGGTAGGCGCCGAGTTTGAAACCGTCCGAAGCCGTCAGTTTGAGATCTTTTCCCACGGGCCATTCCTTCTCGTTTGCGTCGATGGTGTCGGTTGCGTGAATCTTCGGAACTGGCGGCTACTGCCACATCCAATTGTGGCCCCAGTCGCCTTTCCAGCCGGCCAGCCTGCCGTTGCGGAACTGCAGGTACAGCCGATCCTTCTTAGGGAACAATCCGCTGCCGCCGATAGTGCGGAACGCGAGGAAGATTTCCTCGCCCGGCCGGCCGCGGACATAATTCAGCGGTACGCCGAGCGCCTGCGCGGCGTCATCGGCGCCCATCCCGAACGCCAGCGGCACATTATTCGACAAGGTCTCCGTGAACGGCGGCGGGGAAGGGGCGCCGATCGGCGGCAGCTGTTGCGCGGTCGCCGGCACCATGTTGCCGGCGGCAAGGGCGATGACGAGCGCGGCGGTCTTCACGATGCGGCCTGCCTTGCTGTCTTGGCCTCCAGGCCGTCGAGGAACGGCAGCACGGCCTCGATGAAGGCCTGCGGCTGGTCGATGTTGACGGCGTGGCCGGCGACCGGGATCACCACCTTCTGCGCGCCGGGAATTTTTGCGGCCATGTAGTCCGAAGCGGCGAGGAACGGCGTGTCGTCGGCGCCGACCACGACCAGCGACGGTACCTTGATGTCGGGCAGCGACAAGATCACGCGGGCATCGCGCTGGGTCAGCATGCCGCGCGCGGCGCGCGCCAGTCCCGTTGCGTCGCGGTGGGTGACGCTGGAACGCTCGCGGCTCGCCGATTTCAGCACCTCCAGCCCCTCGCGCTCAAAACGGTCGCCGGTGTCGTGCGCGCGCTTGTTCCAGGCCTCGCGGGCGTCGTCCTTCTTGAAGCCGGGGCCGGTGTCGATGATCAGGAGTGCGCGAACCCGCTCGGGATGGGCGAGGTAGAACGCCAGCGACATGTAGCCGCCCAACGACAAGCCGCCGACGATCGCCTGCCCGGCGCCGACGGCATCGAGTATCGCCGCCATATCGCCCACGGTCAGCGCTTCGCTGTAGGCCGAGGCCGCGTCGGGGTAGTCGGACCGGCCATGACCCCGCATGTCCCACAGGATCAGCGTGTGCTGCTTGGACAGCGCCGCGATCTGGCCATGCCACATCGCGCTGGTCGAGGAATAGCCATGGGTTAGCAACAGCGGCGGGCCGGAACCATGTACCTCGTAATGGATCTTGACCCCGTCGCGATCGATTGTCGGCATTCCCGCTTCTCCCCACGATTGATGCGAAATCCTGGCGTGGCCGCCGTCGCTTGCCGCATCCTACCGCGATCCCTTCGGAAAAAGGAAATGCGGAAACATGAGATGCGGCCTGCCGTGGCGCGCTGATCGACAAGTCTGCCGCTGAACCTCTGCCGCAGCGCACAAGCAAGCTGCTCCAAGTTTTTTATTCGCTTCGAACGATTCCAAATTGGATTGCCTCGGCAAAACTTCGGGATCATTCTCTGTTCCAACCGGCGCGACCCGGTGGCGCCGGCCGATACCCACAAGTGAAATGCCGCCGTAAGCGGCTTCAACCACCGGAAGGGGAAAACGCCAATGCCTAGCCTGAACATCAACGGGCGGAATATGTCCGTCGAGGCGGCCAATGATACGCCGCTGCTCTGGGCCATCCGCGAGCAATTGCAGATGACCGGTACGAAATTCGGCTGCGGCGCAGGTCTCTGCGGCGCCTGCACCGTCCACGTCAACGGCGAAGCGGTCCGCTCCTGCCAGACCCAGGTCGGCGACGCCGTCGGCAAGAAGATCACCACCATCGAAGGTCTCTCCGCCAAGGGCGATCATCCGCTGCAGAAGGCGTGGGTGCTCGAACAGGTTCCGCAATGCGGCTACTGCCAGTCCGGCCAGATCATGCAGGCGGCCTCGCTGCTCTCGAAAAACCCCAACCCGACCAAGGACGAAGTCGTCGCCCATATGGACGGCAATCTGTGCCGCTGCATGACCTATTCGCGCATCCAGAAGGCCATCATGCGCGCCGCGTCCGAAATGCGCACGGCTTCCAACGCCGGCAACGAGCGGAGGGCCACATGAACAGCCACGTGAAACTGCCCGCCACCGATCTCAGCCGCCGCTCGTTCCTGGTCGGCTCGGCCGCCACCGGCCTCGTGCTCGGCTATGCTGCCGTTCCCGGCATCGGCGAGGCGCTGGCCGCGCCCGCCAATTTCGAGCCGTCGACCTGGTTCTCGATCGCACCCGATGGCCTCGTGACCGTGACCTGCGGCAAGGCCGACATGGGCCAGCACATCGCCTCGACCATGGCGCAGATCGTCGCCGAGGAACTCGGCTCGAACTGGAAGGACATGCGGGTCCAGCTCGCGTCCAACGACCCGAAGTTCAACGACCCCGTGCTCGGCGCGCAGATCACCGGCGGCAGCTGGAGCACGATGATGAACTTCGATGCGATGAGCCGGGCCGGCGCCGCCGGGCGGATCGCGTTGACGGAAGCCGCCGCCGCCTCGATGGGCGTGCCGGCCGGCGAACTGGTGGTGCGCAACTCCACCATCTCGCATCCGAAGTCGAAGAAGGCGATGAGCTTCGCCGAGATCGTCAAGAGCGGCAAGATCACCAAGACGTTCACGCCGGACGAACTCAAGGCGATCAAGCTGAAGACGCCCGACCAGTACACCATGATCGGCGTCTCGGTACCGCAGCTCGACATTCCGCCGAAGATCAACGGCACGGCCAGATACGGCATCGACGTAATGCTGCCGGGCATGGCCTATGGCAAGGTGGTGACGCCGCCGGTGCGCTTCGGCGCCACCGTGAAATCGGTCGACGACAGCGCGGCGAAGAAGGTGCCGGGCTTCATCAAGGCCGTCACGCTCGACGACAAGACCGGCAGCACCTCCGGCTGGGTGGTGGCGGTCGCCAATACCTATGCCAACGCCCGCAAGGCGGCCGACGCGCTGAAGATCACCTACGACAACGGCCCGAACGCCAAACTGTCGAGCCAGTCGCTGCTCGACGAAGCAAAGCGGCTGCAAGGGCTGGATGATTCCGGGCAGTTCTTCGTCAAGGATGGCGACACGGCAGCGGCGTTCGGGACCGCGGCCAAGGTGATGGAGGCGGAATACACCACCAGCATCAACATCCATGCGCCGCTGGAGCCGATGAACGCCACCGCGGAGTTCAAGGGCGACATCCTGCACATCTATTCCGGCAACCAGTTCGCGACGCGCTCGGGCGCGATCGCGGCCGGCGCCGCCGGGATCGATCCCAAGTTTGTCGTGATGCACCAGATGTGGCTCGGCGGCGGCTTTGGCCGCCGGCTCGACGCCGACATGATGGTGCCGGCGGTGCAGGCGGCGAAGGCGGTCGGGAAGCCGGTCAAGGTGATCTACTCCCGCGAAAACGACATGACCATGGACTACTCGCGGCCGCTGACCTACCAGAAAGTAAAGGCGGGCCTCGACGGCGACGGCAAGCTGATCGCGCTCAACCATGACGTGGTCTCGGCCTGGCCGACCGCGCGCTGGGGAATCCCCGATTTCCTGACGCCGTCGGTCGACAAGAAGGGACCGCTCGACTCGTTCACCGTGAACGGGGCGGACTTCTTCTATTCCGTGCCCAATCATAATGTGCGCGCGATCAAGAACGAGATGGCGCATACGGCGACGCCGTCCGGGCAGTTGCGCTCGGTGGCGCCGGGATGGACCTTCTGGGCGGTCGAAAGCATGATCGATGAACTCGCCCATGCCGCCAGCCAGGATCCCGCGCAGTACCGCATCGCGTTGCTGGACGGCAAAGGCAAGAACGACGGCGGCGCGCAACGCCTGCGCAACACGCTGCTGGCGGCGATGGGCATTGCCGGCTACGGCGCGACCAAGCTGCCGAAGGGCGAGGGCATGGGCGTCGCCTGCGTGTCGTCGCAGGAGCGCGCCACCGCCAGCTGGACCGCCTGCGTCGCCCATGTCGCGGTGTCGCCGTCCGGCGAGGTCAAGGTCAAGAAACTGACCGTGGCCACCGACGTCGGCATGCAGGTGCATCCCGACAACATCCGCGCCCAGGTCGAGGGCGCGGCGCTGTGGGGCCTTTCGCTCGCCATGTATGAGAAGGCGACGCTGAAGGACGGCGGTATCGAACAGACCAATTTCGATACCTACACGCCGTTGCGGATGAGCCAGACGCCCGAGGTCGCCGTCAACGTCATCGCCAATGGCGACAAGCCGACCGGCGTCGGCGAGCCGGCGGTGACGGTGATCGCGCCCGCGCTCGGCAACGCCATCTTCAACGCCTGCGGCGCCCGCATCCGCGCCCTGCCGATCACGGCGGAAGCGGTGAAGGCGAACATGAAGGCGTAAGGCCAAAACATCGATCGAAGATCAACCGCCGGAGGCCAAAACCTCCGGCGGATTGTTGTCCGGGTGCAGCGCATCACGAATGCGACAGCTAAAATTTTAGCTTTTTCGGAAGCCTGTGTTCACGGTCCCTCTTAAGCCCCGGGGAACGCATTGTCCGCTAGCGTCGATTGCAAATCGTCACCGCTACGGGTCTGGGGTTTCATGACATCGGTCGCCAACAAGGCTTCGACCAAGCGCCGGCTGCTGCTGGCGTCGGATCGGAGCGATCAGAGCAGCGAACTCGCCAGCATTCTGCGATCGGTCGGCCAGGTCGACACCATCGCGACGTCGGATATTCCGGACGCGCCGGCGCGCGACCTCGCCGGAATCGTGGTCGACATCAATCTGCGTTCCGCCGAGAGCGTGCAACTGGTGCGCAACAAGCTGCGGGCGGAAGCCTATCGCGAAATGCCGCGGCTGTTCGTGCTGGCTGACGCGCTGCATCACGGTTCGATGCAGGCCTGGGCGCTCGGCGCCACCGACACCATCGCGCGGCCGTTCGACGCCCAAGGCATCCTGCAGCGGATCCGCGCCGCGTTTCCCGATAGCGACGGCTATGACGAGACCGATCGCGGCAAGGTGTTGAACCGCGGCGTCGAGGCGGCCCATGCCGTGATGGTCAGGATCTTCGAGCGGCTTCCGGCCGGAGAGCCGCTGAAGTTCAGCGACATCGTCGAGGCCGAGAGCAAGATCCTCAAGGCGATCAAGCATTCTTCCTTGCGGGAATGGCTGACGACGGTCGGCTGCCACCACACCGGCAGCTACCGTCACTGCCTGTTCGTCACCGGCTTTGCGGTCTCCTACGCGCAGCATCTCGGCATGCGCGAGGACGACCAGCGCCGCCTGGCGCGCGCCGCGCTGCTGCACGACGTCGGCAAGGCCTTCGTCCCGGTGGCGATCCTGGACAAGCCGGGCCCGCTGACGCTGGAAGAGATGGAGGAGATGCGCCAGCATCCGCGCCGCGGCCATGACGCGCTGTCCGCGCAGGGCGGCTTCCCGCCCGAAATGCTCGACGTGGTGCTGCACCATCACGAATTCCTCGACGGCACCGGCTATCCCGACGGCCTCAACGGCAATCAGATCAGCGACATCGTGCGGCTGACCACGATCGTCGACATCTACGCCGCGCTGGTGGAGAAGCGCGCCTACCGGCTGCAGTTCACCCACGCCCGTGCCTTCGCCATGATGGAGGAGATGGGCGACAAGCTGGACCAGCATCTGCTGCAGGCCTTCCGCCCGGTCGCGTTCGGGCATTATTGAGCTGCCGTCGTTCCGTTTCGCCGCGCGCCGTTGCCCACCCGACGCGATCACCCCGGCATCTTGCGCAGTCCCGTTGCCTCTTGCGATATGCGGGATCGATGCCCGCAGCATCCCGCATCTCGCTGCGCTCATGCGGGCTACAATCCTTTCCGCCGCCGCTACGCGTTCATTCCAGCATCTTCCTGAGCTCCGCCTTCGCCACCTTCTCCAGTGTCGAGCGCGGCATGTCGTCGACGAAGTGAATCTCGCGCGGCACCTTGAAGTCGGCGAGGGCGTTGCGACAGGCGGCCATCACGCTGTCGTGCAGATCGGCCGGCGCACCCTGCGCTCCCGTCGCAGGGATGATGAAGACGACCGGCACCTCATCCAGCATCGCGTGCTTCTTCGCCACCACGGCGGCTTCGCGCACGCCTGGCACCACCGCGATCACCTGCTCGATCTCGGAGGCTGCGACGTTCTCGCCGCCGACCTTGAGCATGTCCTTGGTGCGGTCGCCGAACCGCATGAAGCCGTTCTCCAGCAGCGTGACGCGGTCGCCGGTGATGAAATAGCCGTGCTCGTCAAAGCTCTCGCGCGTCGCCTTTTCATTGTGGAGATATTCGGCGAACAGCGACAGGCCGGGAATGCCCTTGATCAGGAGGTTGCCGGTGCCGCCGACCTCCGTCGGCGCGCCGTCGTCCCCGACGATGCGGATCTGATATTCCGGCGCGGCGCGGCCGATCGACATCGGAATGTTGGGCTGGTCGACCTCGCCGATGATGCCATGCGTGATGGTCTCGGTCATGCCCCACCAGCCGATCATCTTGACGCCGAACGCGGCGAAGGCTGGCGGTTCGGAGATCGCGGTGCCCCAGAGCCGGAACTGGTGCTGCTTGGGGATCTCGTGCTCCAGCAGCGCCTTCATGCAGAACGGGATCGTCGAGGTCCAGGTGCAACGATGTTCCAGCGCGACATGCCAGAACCGGCTGGCGGAGAACCGCGGCTGGATCACGCACGTCGCGCCGACCCACAGCGACGCCAGCATCGAATAGGCCAGCGCGTTGGTGTGGAACAGCGGCAAATACGTCTGGTGCACGTCGCCGGCGTGCAGGTCCTGATGCGCAGCGTTGATCTTGGCGCCCCACAGCGCGTTGGCATGCGTCCACAACACCGCCTTCGGCCGCGAGGTGGTGCCGGAGGTGTACTGCACGCTGCAAGGCGCGAACGGATCGTTGGCGCGGCGCGGCCGGTCGGCGCTGTCGGCGAAAAGGGATTCAAATCTGTCGCCGCGCGGCGCAGCTTGCGCGGGCCTGGCGCCGGCATCGTGAGCGGTCACGGCGAGCCAGCGCAGGCCGCGGCAGTTGGCCGCGACCAGCTCGGCGTAGGACGGCTGGGTGATGGCGGCGACCGCGCCGCAATGGCCGGCGAAATATTCGATCTCCGCCGCCGCCGAGCGGGTGTTGGTGGTCACCGCGATGGCGCCGAGCTCGACGCAGGCAAACCACGCCAGCATCGCCTCGATGCAATTGTCGAGGTGGATCAGCACATATTCGCCGGGCTTGATGCCGCGTTTGGCCAGCCCTGCGGAAAGCGCCCCGACGCGTTCGTGAAACTCGCCGTAGGACCAGCCTCGCGCCGGCCCCTCGAACGGCGCCCAGATCAGGAACGGATGCTCGCGGCGGCTTTCGGCGCGCATCCGCAGCAGCCACGGCACGTCGAGGCCGGCGAACGGGCCGACGACGCCCGGCGCTGCCTGTGAATGGATCATAGGTCCTCCCATGCAGCTCTATCGGCTGCCTTTGATCTTGCTTGCGCGTAGTTCTGCCATCGGACGGCGCAGCGGGCAAATTGTTGATTTTCTCTCCGTCATGCCTCGGGATTGTCCCGGGCATCCCGTCCTGCTTTGCAGCGGTGACAAGGACGTGGATGGCCGGGACGAGCCCGGCCATGACGAGCAGAGGAGTGCGCCCTAGCCGTCGCCATCCTCATACGACGATATCTCGATCAGGCTGCCGTCCGGGTCGCGGCAATACACCGAGCGCAGCGTGCCGCGGGCGCCTTGCTTGGCGACCGGGCCTTCCTCGATCGTCACGCCATTGGCCTTCAGATGCGCCACCACTTCCTCCGGCGCGCTCGACGTCAGGAAGCAGAGATCGTCGCTGCCTGCGGCGATGTGGTCCGCGGTGAACCACTCCACGGTGTCGGCCTCGCGCGGCCGCACGTTGATCTTCTGGTTCCCGAACACCAGCGAGGTCCGCGGCGTCTTGCCCGGGCCGGGATCGAACACTTTCACCTCCATGCCGAGGATCTTTCGATACCACTCGGCGGAACGCGCCACGTCGGCGACGTTGATGACGATGTGATCGAGTGCGTTAACGCTGACAGCCATCTCTTATCCTTTGGTCGCGGTCCAAAGCAGCGGCGCGGACTGGCCGCCTGGGGGTTTGTTTGTTACAACGCGGGCCGATTTCGGTCCAATATGACCGGAGCCGAATAGAAACGGACGGGGTTGAACCTGATCCTTACGGGAGAGTTTTGATGATTTCACGCCGCACCGCGATTTGTCTGGCCGTCCTGGGTGTTTCCGCTGCCACCACGATGGGCGGCGCCTTGGCGGCGGACTATCCGACCCGGCCGGTCAAATGGGTCGTCGGGTATCCGCCGGGCGGCGCGACCGACATTATCGCGCGGCTGATCGGCCAGCGGCTCTCGGAGCGCCTCGGCCAGCAATTCGTGATCGAGAACAAGCCCGGCGCCGGCAACAACATCGCCACCGAGTCGGTCGTCAACGCCGATCCGGACGGCTACACCGTGCTGCTGGTCAATCCCGCGAACTACATCAACGCCACGCTCTATGCCAATCTGAAGTTCAACGTGGTTCGCGACATCGCGCCGGTCGCGGCGTTCAACCGCGTCCCGAACGTCATGACCGTCAACAAGGACGTGCCGGCCAAGACCGTCGCCGAATTCATCGCCTATGTGAAGGCCAATCCGGGGAAGGTGAACCTGGCCTCGTCCGGCAACGGCACCTCCGTGCATCTGTCCGGCGAAATGTTCATGGCGATGTCGGGCGCCAGGATGCAGCACGTGCCCTATCGCGGCGCGGCGCCCGCGATCACCGATCTGCTCGGCGGCCAGGTCCAGGTGATCTTCGACAACATGCCCTCCATCATCCAGCATGTCCGCGCCGGTTCGGCCCGGGCGCTCGGCGTCACCAGCGCGGAAAAGTCGCCGCTGCTGCCGGATGTCCCCACCGTCGCCGAGACCGTTCCCGGCTATGAGGCTACCGCGCTGTTCGGCATGGGCGCGCCGAAGAACACGCCGAAGGAGATCATCGCCAGGCTGAACAAGGAGATCAACGAGGTGCTGGCCGAGCCCGCGACCAGGGCCAAACTGGTCGATCTTGGCGGGGAACCCCTGATCGGTACGCCGGAAGCGTTCGGCGCCATGATTGCGGCGGAAACCGACAAGTGGAAGAAGGTGATCGAGGACGCCAAGATCGAAAAAGTACAGTGATCCGCCTCACAGGAACATCGTGCCCGTCATGGTGTTCTACCCGGTAGTGGCGACGTTTTCTCGTGTCACATGAAGGAGATCCAAGATGCGCAATGCAATGTTGGCGATATTGGCGCTGTCGGCGGCCACCGTCGCCTCGGTAGCGGGCAGTTCGCCGGCTGCGGCCTATGACTATCCCTACTGCCTCCAGGGCCGGGGCATCGGTATCCCCGGTGATTGCTCCTACGCCAGCTATGCCCAGTGCATGGCGTCGGCGTCCGGTCGCGCGCTGTCCTGCAACGTCAATCCGCGCGCGGCTTTCGGACAGCAGCGGATGCGGGTCTATCGGGATTACTGATCGGATACCGCGAACGGCTTTGCCGAACGGCCGGACCGGCGCGCCGCGCGTGGCGATGAGCGGGCCGGCCATTCCGGCTTCAGGAATCGAAATGAGCTAGGGGCCGTCCGCTTGACGGCCCCTAGCTTACGCGTATATACTAAACTCTATGGTTAAGTATCAGGAAGCGACGCTGGACCGTACCTTTGCTGCGCTGTCCGATCCGACCCGCCGCGCGCTGCTGGCGCGGCTCGGCAGTCGCGACAGCCTGTCGGTCAGCGAGCTGGCGCAACCGTTCGCGATGTCGCTGCCGGCGATCATGAAGCATCTCGACGTGCTGTCCGACGCCGGACTGATCGCGCGCGAAAAGACCGGACGCACGGTGGCGTGCCGGCTGACCGCCCAGCCGATGGAGCAGGCGATGGCGTGGCTCAACCGCTACCAGCGCTTCTGGTCCGACGCGCTCGACCGCCTTGCCGCCTTTGTGGAGGAAGACCCGTGGCCGCTCAGTCAAACCTCGCAACTGCCGGTTCCGGCGCCGCCGAACGCCCGAGCCTCACGCTCACGCGCCGGTTCGCCGCGGCGCCCGAAAAAGTCTTCGCCGCGTGGGCCGACCCGCAAAAGCTAGTGCAGTGGTTCGCCCCCGGCGAGGTCGAGCCGGGCTCGATCAGGGCCGAGGTCGATCTGCGGGTCGGCGGTCGCTACCGCATCTGCTTCAGCGCCAAGGGGACCTACAACGAGGTCGGCGGCAGCTACCGGGAGGTCGTGCCGAACCGGCTTCTGGTGTTCACCTGGGCATGGCACTCGACGCCGGAACGGGAATCGCTGGTGACGGTCACGACCAAGCCGGACGGCGGCGGCACGCTGCTGGTATTCCTGCACGAACAGTTCGCCGACGAGGCTGCACGGGATAATCACGTGCGGGGATGGACGGATCTGTTCGGCAAGCTGGAAGCCTTCCTGGCGTGAACGGAGGGGAGCCCATGCGCCCACATGCCGTCGTCTCCCGCCAGGAATGGCTCGCCGCCCGCAATGCCTTTCTCGAGCATGAAAAGGAATTTACCAGGGCGCGCGATCGGCTGAGCGAACAACGCCGCGCGCTGCCATGGGTAAAAGTCGACAAGGACTACGTCTTCGACGGACCTGATGGCAAGCTGTCGCTCGCCGAACTTTTCAGCGGGCGAAGCCAACTGGTCGTGCAGCACCTGATGTTTGCGCCCGATTGGGACGAGGCATGCAAGAGCTGTTCATTCTGGGCCGACGGCTTTGAACGGCTGATCCCGCACCTTGCCGCGCGCGACACCGCCATGGTCGCGGTCTCCCGCGCCGATCCACCGACGCTCGCCGCGTTCAAGCGGCGGATGGGCTGGACGTTCGACTGGGTCTCGTCCGGTGGCAATGACTTCAATTACGATTTCGCGGTCTCGTTTACGCCCGAACAGATCGCCTCGGGTGACACGCCGTATAATTTCGGCACCACGCGGTTCGGCGGTGAGGAAGCGCCCGGCATCAGCGTGTTCTGTCGCGATGAGGCCGGGAATATCTTCCACACCTATTCCTGCTATGCGCGCGGTCTCGACATGATGAACGCCGCCTATCACTATCTCGACCTCACCCCGCTCGGGCGTCACGAGGATGGGCTGCCGTATCCGATGGACTGGGTGCGGCTACGCGACCAGTACCAGCCGTTGCCGGTGCAGGCATCCTGCTGCCATAGCTAGATGAGTTGCCGTCATTCCGGGGCGATGTGAAGCATCGAACCCGGAATCTCGAGATTCCGGGTCTGCTGCTGGCGCGCCATCCCGAAATGACGGAGACCGTTTCTGCTCCTGACAACCAAGGAAAATTACGAAGGAAACCTGCATGCCCTACGTCGATGGCTTCATCGTCGCCGTGCCGAAGAAAAATCTCGATGCCTATGTCCGGCTTTCGAAGAAGTGCGGCAAGGTCTGGCGTGAATACGGCGCGCTGGATTATTGCGAATGGGTCGCCGAGGATGTCAAGGTCGGCAAGCTCACCTCGTTCCCTCGTGCCGTCAAGCTCAAGCCGGGCGAGATTGTCGTGTTCGCCTGGATCACCTACAAGTCGCGTGCGCAGCGCGACAGGATCAACGCCAAGGTGATGGCCGACCCGCGGCTCAAGGCGATGACCGAGGGCAAGCCGCCGTTCGACGGCAAGCGGCTGATCTATGGCGGCTTCGAAAGTCTGGTGAAAGTATAGGCAACGCCGCGTCCCTTGGTCACGGCGCGGGCTAAAGCTGGGGCTAATCCCGGCGGACCGCGGCTGTGTGATACAATTGTCAAACAAGGCTCCTAGGACATCCGGTATCGCATCGCACGGATACCGGATTGATGGCTGGAATCGGGGTTCGGGGCCTTCGCAAGGCCTTTGACGGGACGGAGGTTCTGAAGGGCGTCGATCTCACGATCGAGGATGGCGAGTTCATCTCGCTGGTTGGCCCCTCCGGCTGCGGCAAGTCGACCTTGCTGCGCATCATTGCCGGTCTCGAACCGCAATCGTCCGGCGAGATCCATATCGACGGCGTCAGCGCCGACGGCGTGCGGCCGAGCGCGCGCAATCTGGCGATGGTGTTCCAGTCCTACGCGCTGTATCCGCATCTCAGCGTCTTCGACAACATCGCGGTGCCGTTGCGGATGAAGCGGTTGTCCGCGCTGCAACGGGCGCCGCTCGTCGGCCGGCTGATGCCGGGCCGCCGCGGCGCCGAACGCGGCATTCGCGCCGATGTCGAGCGGGTCGCCGATCAGCTCGAGATTTCGCCGCTACTGACGCGCAAGCCCGGGCAGTTGTCCGGCGGCCAGCGCCAGCGCGTCGCGGTCGGCCGCGCCATCGTGCGCCAGCCGCGCGCCTTCCTGTTCGACGAGCCGCTGTCCAACCTCGACGCCAAGCTGCGCGTGCACATGCGCGCCGAAATCGCGCAACTGCACCGCCAGCTCAAGGCGACGTTCATCTACGTCACCCACGACCAGGCCGAAGCCATGACCATGTCGGGACGCATTGCGGTGATGATCGGCGGCGAACTGGTGCAGGTCGGCACGCCCTCGGCGATCTACGAGGATCCGCGCGATATCCGTGTCGCCGAATTCATCGGCACGCCGAAGATTAACGCGTTTCCGGGGCATATCCGCGCCGACGGCCGGCTCGAGGTGCTTGGCCATGTGCTCTCCGTGGTGACGCCGGCGCCGGAGGGCGAGTGCCGTGTCTGCGTCCGGCCGGAGCGGATCGAGCTCGGTGCGTCGGGCGCCTTGTCCGGCACGGTCGTGCATCTGGAAAATCTGGGTTCTGAGGCCTTCGTCCATATCGGCGGCGCCGGCATGAACGCACCCGTGGTGGCGCGGGTCAACGATCCGGCAAAACTGCCGTCGCTCGGCAGTCCGGTCGATTACGGCTTTGCGCCGGACGCAGTCCGCGTCTTCGACGGCAGCGGCAAGCGCGTCGCGGCCTCGGTCGCCTCGCGTCTCGAGCGACCGCGGGAGATGGCCGTTGTCTGACGCCGCCGCGACGCTGCAGACGGCGGCGGCGATGCCGCGAACCCCCGCGGCGGCGGCCCATCCCGGCCGTGACGCGCGATCGGCCTATGCGCTGGCCGCGCCGGCGTTCATCCTGATGCTGCTGATGTTGATCGGCCCGCTGGCCGGCGTGATCTTGCTGTCCTTCACCGACTACCAGCTCGGCGCGCCGTCGTTTGCCTGGATCGGGCTGTCGAACTATCGGGAGATGTTCGCCGACCGGGTGTTCTGGATCTCGCTGCAGAATACCCTGACCTATGTCGCCATCGTGGTGCCGGGCGCGGTGATGCTCGGTCTCGGCATCGCGCTCTTGATCCAGAGCGGCACGGGCCTGCGCAGCCTCTATCGCACCGTCTATTTCCTGCCTGTGATGGCGACGCTGATCGCGATGGCGATCGTCTGGGAGTTCATGCTGCATCCGCAGTTCGGCCTCGTGAACGGCCTGTTGCGCGCCACAGGCCTGCAGGGCCATGGCTGGCTGCAGGAGCGCGGCACCGCGCTCTATGCGCTGTGCGTCATCGGCATCTGGCAGGCCACCGGCTTCAACATGGTGCTGTTCCTCGCCGGCCTCGTCTCGATCCCGAAACATCTCTACGACGCGGCCGAGATCGACGGCGCGAGAACAGCGTGGTCGCGCTTCCTGCTGGTGACATGGCCGATGCTCGGTCCGGTCACCCTGTTCGTAGTGACGATCTCTGCGATCCGTTCGTTTCAGGTGTTCGACACCGTGCAGGTGCTGACCAAAGGCGGCCCGTCGAAAGCATCGGAAGTGCTGATCTACACCATGTACACCGAAGGCTTCGAGTTCTTCCGTTCCGGCTATGGCGCCGCGGTCACCGTCGTGTTCCTCGGTTTCGTGCTGCTGCTCACGCTGCTCAAATCCATGCTCGGCAACCGCGAAGTGCACTACACATGACGGCGCCGCTCCGCACATATCTCTGGCCGGCGACGCGGCATATCCTGCTGATCGCGGGCGCGCTGGTCATGCTGACGCCGTTCATCTGGATGCTGTCGACCGCGTCGAAACCGCAGACCGAAATCTTTTCCTCCGAATTGCATCTGATCCCGCTCCACTTCGCGCTGTGGGAAAATCTCCAGACCGCCTTCGCCAAGGCCAATCTGTGGCGCTATCTGCTCAACGGGCTGATCGTTACGCTGTCGATCTTCGCGCTCCAGGTGCTGGTGGCGCTGCCGGCGGCCTATGCGCTGGCAAAACTGCGCTTTCTCGGCCGTGACGTGTTGTTCGCGCTGGTCGTGTTCTGCATCCTGATCCCGCCGCAGGCGACCGCGATTCCGGTCTTTCTGCTGCTGCACAAACTCGGTGTGCTCGACACTTACGCGGCGCTGGTGCTGCCGTTCACCATTTCCGTGTTCGGCATCTTCCTGATGCGCCAGTTCTTCAAGACGGTGCCCGACGATCTGATCGACGCGGCGCGGATGGATGGCATCTCCGAATTCGGCATTGTCTGGCGCGTGATGCTGCCGACCGCGATCCCGGCAGTGACCGCGTTCGGCATCTTCTCGGTGGTCGCGCACTGGAACGACTATTTCTGGCCGCTGATCGTGCTGAACAGCGAGCATCTGCAGACGCCGCCGCTGGCGGTCGCGCAGTTCCGCAACAATGAGGCCGGCACCAATTACGGCCCGCTGATGGCCGCCGCCATCGTCATCATCGCGCCGCTGGTAATCGCCTTCCTGTTCGCGCAGCGCCGCTTCATCGAAGGCATCACGCTGACCGGCATCAAGTAGTTCGTTTTTAAACCGCAGGAGACGACAATGTTCAGAACATGGATTGCCGCTACCGCCCTATCGCTCGCCGCCAGTCTTGCGCATGCCGACACCGAAGTCGTCGTGCAGTATCCCTATCCCGAACTGTTCGAAGGCACCCACAAGCGCATCATCGAGGAATTTGCCAAGGTGCGCCCGGACATCAAGGTCACGCTGCGCGCGCCCTATGATTCCTACGAGGAGGGAACCCAGAAGGTGCTGCGCGAGGCCGTGACCAACCAGATGCCCGACGTCACCTTCCAGGGCCTCAACCGCATCCGCGTGCTGGTCGACAAGAGCATCCCGGCCGAACTCGACGGCTACATCGCCGCCGAAAAGGATTTTGACAAGCAGGGCTTCCACCAGGCGATGTACGACATCGGCACCGCCAGCGGAAAGGTCTACGCGCTGCCGTTCGCGATCTCGCTGCCGATCGTCTATGTCAATCTCGACCTGGCGAAGAAGGCCGGCGCCGATCCGGCCAATCTGCCGACGACCTGGGACGGCCTGATCGATCTCGCCAAGAAGATCAAGGCGCTCGGCCCCGACATCAACGGCATCACCTACGCCTGGGACATCACCGGCAACTGGCTGTGGCAGGCGCCGGTGTTTTCGCGCGGCGGCACCATGCTGAACGCCGACGAGACCAAGGTCGCGTTCAACGGGCCCGAAGGCCAGTTCGCGATCAAGACGATCGCGCGCCTCGTCACCGAGGCCGGCATGCCGAACCTCGACCAGCCGGCGATGCGCGCGACGTTCGCGGCCGGCAAGACCGGCATCCACATCACCTCGACCTCCGACCTCAACAAGACCACCCAGATGATCGGCGGCAAGTTCGAACTGAAGACCCACACCTTCCCCGACGTCGTGTCGCCGAACGGCCGCCTGCCGGCCGGCGGCAATGTCGTGCTGATCCTCGCCAAGGACAAGGCGAAGCGCGACGCCGCCTGGGAAGTGGTCAAGTTCTGGACCGGTCCGAAGGGCGCGGCGATCATGGCGGAGACCACCGGCTACATGCCGCCGAACAAGGTCGCCAACGACGTCTACCTGAAGGACTTCTACGTCAAGAACCCGAACAACTTCACCGCGGTCAGCCAGCTCGCGCTGCTCACCAAATGGTACGCGTTCCCCGGCGACAACGGCCTCAAGATCACCGACGTGATCAAGGATCATCTCAACAGCATCGTCACCGGCGCCCGCGCCAAGGAGCCGGATGCCGTCCTCGCCGACATGACCGCCGACGTGCAGAAGCTGCTGCCGAAGACGGTCGGCGCGTCGCGCTGATTGCCGCCTCGACATCTGCCGCGGCGGTTGCTCGCCGCGGCAGGCTTCATCTTGCAAGGTCATCGGAGCCAGCCATGAAGCTCGTCCACATGAGCGATATCCATCTCACCGCGCCCGGCCAAACCATCGGCGGGCGCGATCCGCGGCTCAATTTCGAGCGGGCGCTGGCCGATATCCTGAAGTGCCACCATGACGCCGAACTCCTGGTGATCACCGGCGATCTCTCCGACTGGGGCGACCGCGAGGACTACGAATGGCTCAAGGCGCGGCTTGCCACGTTTCCCCTGCCGGTGCGGCTATGCATCGGCAATCACGACCGCCGCGCCACTTTCCTGAGCGTCTTCCCGGATTATGAAGGGCCCGGCGGCTTTGCCCATGGCGTGCACGACACCGCCGCCGGCCGCTGCCTGTTCCTCGATACGGCCGAACCCGAAACCCATGCCGGCCGCTTCTGCGCCGGGCGCCGGCAATGGCTGGAGGCGCGGCTGTCGGAACATTCCGGGCCGTTCCTGCTGTTCATGCACCACAATCCGATGCCGACCCATCTCGTGCCGATGGACCGCATCGGCCTGCTCGACGGCGTGGCGTTCCGCGGCACCATCGGCCGCCATCGTGAGAAAATCCGCCACATCTTCTTCGGCCATTGCCACCTGCCGCTGGCGGGTTCGGTGGCCGGCGTGCCGGTGTCCTCGCTGCGCGGCACCAACCATGCGAGCTTCCCGGTGTTCGCGGAGAAGGAACTGCTGAGCGCCTCCGACCTGCCGGAAGCCTATGGCGTCGTGTTCTTCGGCGAAGACTACGTCACCGTTCACATGGTCGAGTTCGGCTATGCCGGTCCGATCCGCATCGAGGGCTCGACCGACTACAAGGCGTGGGACCGGGAAACCATGGTGCGATGAAGTTCGTCATCCTCACCGACACCCATTTTGTCGCGCGCGGCCGCAAGATCTACGGCCTCGATCCCGCCGAACGGCTCGGGGCCGCCGTCGATCGCATCAACCGCGATCATCCGGTTATCGCCTTTGTCATCATCACCGGCGATCTCGCGCATTGGGGCGAGGACGGCGCCTACGAGAATCTCGCTTCGGTGCTCGCGAAGTTGAATGCGCCGACCATCTTGATGATGGGCAATCACGACAAGCGCGATCCGTTCGGCCGTCATTTTCCCGGCGTCACGCGCGATTCCTCCGGCTTCGTGCAGGCTGTGCATGCGTTCGATGCCGCGACGGTGGTCACGCTCGACACGCTGAACGAGGCGGCGCCCGACCATGCCGGGCTATTGTGCGAGGCGCGGCTCGCCTTCCTCGAACAGGCGCTGGCCTCGGCTCCGGCTGATCGCCCGCTATTGCTGTTCCAGCACCATCCGCCGTTCGATACGGGATTGCGTTACATGGACGGCATCAAGCTCGTCAATCCCGAGGCCGAGAGGGACGTGATCGCGCGCACCCGCAAGCCGGACTATCTGTTCATGGGCCATCTGCACCGGCCGATCTCCGGCCTCTGGCGCGGCATCCCCTTCCACATCCAGCGCGCGCTGGCGCACCAGGTGGCGTTCGACCTCGTCACCGCCGGTCACATCCCCGGTTCGCACGAGCCGCCCGACTATGCGCACGTGACGGTCGACGACGCGCAGATCGTCATCCACCAGTGCTCGTTCCTCTACGACGGCCCGTTGTTCTCGTTGCAGGACCGCGCCGCGCTGGAGTGGATCGATCGGTAGCGCGCAAGCGCGATTGACGCCCGCTCGCGGGCGATGCGGCCGCGTCCGTATTTCCACTGATCGCCGGGTTCCAGGGTTTACCCGGGATTAAGCGGCCAAAGTTAGGGTCGAGGCTGTCAAGGATCGCCCATGCGGCCGACAGATGCTGCGCGTTGACGCGCGACGACTGCCGGTGACGAAGGAAACAGAATGTTCTTCCGCACCAGGATGCCACTCGCGGCCGGAGCGCTGCTCGGCTTCGCCGCCGTCTTCGCAACGCCGGCGTCATCGGCGGAAATCGTGCTGCGCTTCGGCTCGATCAATACCGAAAATACCGCGCCCTACGACCAGGTGCTGCTGCCGTTCGCCAGGGCCGTCGAGGAGGAATCGCAAGGCCGCATCGAAGTCCAGTTGAAGCCGCTCGGTGGCTACGGCAAGCCGGCCGAACTGTTTCCCATGGTCGAGAAGGGCACGATCGAGATGGCGGCGAGCGTGCAAGGCTATCATCCCGGCCGCTTTCCTCAATCCTCGGTGATGGAATTGCCCTTCATGTTCGAGAGTTCGATCTCGGGCACCTCGGCGATGCTGCAGCTCTACAAGGAAGGCCTGCTCGACAAGGACTACGCCTCGGTCAAGGTGCTCGGCCTCTACGTGCTGCCGCCCTATCCGATCTTCACCACCGGCAAGAAGATCCAGTCGGTGAAGGATTTCCGCGGCCTGCGCATGCGCTCGCCGAGCACCACGGTCGGCGTCGCGCTGTCGAAGCTCGGCGCGGTGCCGCTCGGCATTCCCCTCAACATGATCGGCGATACGATCGCTTCGGGCTACGTCGATGCGATCGCCTATGGCTGGGATTCCACCACGACCACCAAGGGCGCGGGCGGCAAAAATCTCGTCGACCAGCTCAAGGTGGTGATCGATGCGCGGCTGGCGGCCCCGGCGCTGATGATCGTGATGAACCGCGCAACGTGGGATTCGATGCCCGCCGACCTGAAGAAGATCGTCGAGAAGCACGCCGCCGATCTTTCGATGGGTAGCGCGCGCATCCGCGAAGCGCAGGAAGCCGTCACCAAGAAGAAGCTGCTCAGCGATCCGCACTATACCGCGCTGACCCTCAGCGACCAGCAGCGCGCGGAGCTGCAGACGGTGACCGCGCCGGCTGTGGCCGAATGGAAAGCCGGCATGGCCAAGCTCGGCATTGACGGCGAGAAGCTTTACGCCCGCGCCAGGGAATTGATCCAGCAATACAAAGTCGCCGCGAAATAGAGCATGACCCGGAAAAGCGGACGCCGGTTTTCCGGACGGATCATGCGCAGACAGGACAAACCAGTCCGCGTTCAGGAATTGAGGACCAGACCGTGACATCGACCAGCAAACTCGGCATCCGGGCCAAGCTTTTCTTCGCCTTCGCGGCGGTATCGGGCACCACCGTCATCGCGGGCGCCGCCGCCTGGCTGATGTTCTCGCAGGTACGCGATCTGTTCCACGGCGTCGCCGGTCGCAACATTCCCGAAATCGTCGATACGCTGGGTCTGCAGACCGACACCCAGGCGCTGGCGAACTCGGCGCCGACCTTGCTGGCGGCGAAATCGCAGGCCCAGCGCCAGCAGGAACTGGCCGCGCTGAAGACGCGCCAGGAAGGCATCGCCAAAAGGCTCGATGAGGTCGCCCGCAACCAGACCGATCGCGAGGCGATCGACCGGCTGAAGAAACTGATCGCTGCGATGAACGAGAAGCTCGGCGCGGTCAATGGCGCGGTCGACGATCGCCTCAAGCTCAGCGCGCGCGGCGAGGAGATCGTCAAGACGGCTCAGGCGACGCAGACCAAACTCAACGAGGTGCTGATTCCGGCTGGCGAGAAGGCCCAGGCCGACATCACGATGGTCTCCATGACGCTCGGCGGCGACGCCAACCAGACCATGATGACGTTGCTCAAGCTGGTGTCCACCCAGGTGCCGGTGTCGCAGGGCTTTGCCGACCTGGTCGGCTACGTCAACCTGGCGTCGAGCCTGCTGGATCGCGCCGCCGTGGCGCCGAATGCGGAAAGCGTCGCGGCGCTGGAGAAGAATTTCAAGGCAATGGCGGCGAAGGTCGAGGAGAAGCTCGACATCGTCAACACGCTGCAGCCGACCGAGGGCCTGCCCAAGGCGGGCGAAGCCTGGCTCAAGCTCGGCGCCGGAGACACGATTTTTGAGACGCGACGCAAGGAGCTTGCCGCGAGCCAGCTCGGGCAGAAGCTGCTCGACGAGACCCGCGGCCTGACCGACCAGCTGGCCGCGGAAGTTGCGGGCCAGGTCAAGGACGTCACCAACAAGACCAAGGAAGCCACCGACCGTTCCGACGAGGCGATCAGCTTCGGCACGTCCGTGATGCTGATGATCGCTGCCGTCAGCGTTGCCGGCGCCGCGCTGTTCGTCTGGTTCTATATCGGCCGCAACCTGGTAGCGCGGCTGGTCGGCCTCGAACACACCATGACGCGGCTGGCGTCCGGCGACCTCTCGACGGAGGTCGATACGCGCCGTGGCGGCGACGAAATCGGCCAGATGGCGAAGGCGCTGTCGGTGTTCCGCGAGGGTATCATCCAGGCCAATGCCGCGGCGGCGGAAAAGGCCGCCGAGCAGGAAGCCAAGCAGCGCCATGCCGCGATGATCGACGAGTTGACGCGCGAGTTCAATGAAGGCGCGACCAACGCGCTGGCCGCCGTGTCGACCGCCGCTTCGCGCATGAAGGGCTCGGCCGAGAAGATGACGCGGGTCGCCGAGCAAGCCAAGCAACAGACCGGCGCTGTGGCTTCGGCCTCCGAACAGGCTGCCGCCAACGTCCAGACCGTCGCCGCCGCGACCGAAGAACTGTCGGGCTCGATCACGGAGATTTCCCGCCAGGTCGGCGAATCCGCCCGCATTGCCGCCCAGGCTGTGGAGCAGGTGGCGAAGAGCGAAGTCACCGTGACCGAGCTCGCCAACGCCGCCAACCGCATCGGCGAGGTGGTCGGCCTGATCAACACCATCGCGGCGCAGACCAACCTGCTGGCGCTGAATGCGACCATCGAAGCGGCGCGCGCCGGTGAGGCCGGCAAGGGCTTTGCGGTCGTCGCCTCCGAGGTCAAGAGTCTCGCGACGCAGACCGCGCGCGCCACCGAGGGCATCACCGCGCAAGTCTCCGCGATCCAGGACTCGACGCAAGAGGCGGTCGATACCATCAAGGGCATCGGCCAGATCATCGACAAGATGTCGGAGATCGCCACCACGGTGGCGTCGGCCGTCGAGCAGCAAGGCGCCGCGACCGCCGAGATCGCCCGCAACATCCAGCAGGCGGCGTCCGGCACCCAGAACGTCTCCAATAACATCGTCGGCGTTTCCAGCGCCGCCAACGAGACCGGCGAGACCGCCTCCGACGTGCTGCACTCCTCCGACGGCCTCGCGGCGGAGTCCGAAGCGCTCAGCAACGAAGTCGGCCGCTTCCTGGCGCGCATCAAGGCGGCGTAAGCCGCCTCTGGCGTTCAGGCGCAAGGCGCTGTGGGTTGACACCGCCGCGCCTTGGCATGACTGTCGCGCATGCGCATCACCCTGATCCATGCCCTGAAACATTCGATTCAGCCGATCGAGACGTCGTTCAGGACGCTCTGGCCGCAAGCCCGCCTGATGAACCTGGTCGACGACAGCCTGTCGGCCGATCTCGCCCGCGACGGCAAGCTGACCGACGCCATGACCGGGCGTTTCCTGCAGCTCGGCCGCTACGCCGTCGGCACCGGCGCGAACGCGATCCTGTTCACCTGTTCGGCGTTCGGCCCCTGCATCGAGGCGGTGGCGCGCGCGCACGCGCCGATGCCGGTGCTCAAGCCCAATGAGGCGATGATCGAACAGGCCGCCGCCCGCGGCGGCAGGATCGGCCTGCTATCGACCTTCGCGCCGACGCTGGCCTCGATGCCGCCGGAGTTTCCGCCCGGCATCGAGCTGGTGCCGAAGCTGGCGGAAGGCGCCATGGCCGCGCTCGACCGCGGCGACCGTGAGACCCACGACCGCTTGGTGGTGGAGGCGTCAAAGGACCTGCGCGGCTGCGACCTGATCGCGCTCGCCCAATACAGCCTCGCCCCCGCCGCGGACGCCGTCGCCGCAGCGACCGGCCGCCCGATCCTGACCACGCCGGACAGCGCGGTGCAGAAACTGATGAAGCTGCTGGGGGTCGTGGGAGGCTAGCGGGGGAGCGGGATCACCTCGGGTCGTCGCTGCGAACGCAGGGATCCATGCCGCGCGATCCATCGAGCGGGACGCGGTCGTCGTCGTCCTGCCGTGCTCAGTACCGCTGCGTTCGCTGAAGCAGAGCCTCTACCCGTGGGCCCGACATCACTGCCATGGCGTATGGGCCCCTGCGTTCGCAGGGGCGACGAAAGAAGGTGCGAACTACTCTTCCTTCGCCCTGGCCACCTTCTTGACCGGCTTCTTTGCGGCGGCCGCCGCCGCTTCCTCGGCCGCATGCCGCATCGCCCGGACGTAACTGTCCGCGGTGTTCTCCGCCGAGTTCTGCAGCCGCTTCGCCGCGGCGGCACCGAGCTCCATCGTGCTCCTGGCGATCAGGCGGAACTTGTCCCGCGTCTCCTTGTCCCTGGCCTTGGCGGCCTGGGCCATGATCCGGTCGCGCCGCTTCTTGACCGCGGCCAGCAGGGTCTTGTTCTGCGCTTTCGCGATTTGCCGGATGACGACGTCGAGATCGGCTTCAGCCATACGAATCACTCTCACCGCACCATGCCATCCGTACGGTGCGGCGGGATCATCGGCGCGTCATGCTTGAAAAAGACAAGCGCCATTGTGTCGTCCCGGCGCCGTCATTTCAAGCGCGATCGTTCGCTAAGGTTAGCGCCGGCAGCCCCGGGCGGCTGACGGCGCCGCGACGCGGAATCCGAAGGGGCGAGTTCACTGGTCGCAGACGCTCGTCCCGTCCACGCGCGAACCAAAGGTCAGGAAGGGAGAGTGTGTTCGCCGCGGAACAGCGCCGCGTGACGCCGTGCAAATTGTTCGAACCGCGTTGGTACGACCCCGAAGGCTTCGTGCGCCGCAAGGTCGATGGCGGATTCCGGATGCCGCCGCCGTTCGGCGGCTTGTTCGCTGAGGGCGTCGATCATGAACGATGGCAGGCCGGCAGCCGCCATCGCGCGGCGGTGCTCGTCGGCGGTGATCGGCTGATATCGGATCGGCCTGCCGATGGAATCGCCGATGATTCCGGCGATCGCAGCCATGCTCAGCGCCTGCGGGCCGGTGATATCCAAAGAGAGGTTCTCGCCATTATCGCGGGTCAGCACCGCGAACGCGATTTTCGCAACATCGGTGATATCGACGGGAGAAAGGGTGATGTCGGCGTGCGGCAGGAGAAGCATGCCTCGTTGTGCAATGGTCGCGGATGCGCGGAGGTAGACCTGCATGAACTGGGCCGGGCGCAGATGCGCCCAGGCAAGACCGGAGCTCTCGAGATGATCCTCGATTTCTTCGTGCATCCGTGTGAACGGAAACATCGTCGCATCGAAGCCGACGCCGGATTCCTTTCCGGAGAGCTTGACGATGCGCCGCACGCCGGCCGCGCGACAGGCGTCGATGAAGGTTACTTGCGTGGCCGCCATGGTCGGCGCGGAACTGGAGATCATCATGGCCTGGTCGATCCCCTCCAGCGCCGGCCGGAGCGTCTCGGGACGGGACATGTCGCCCTCCACGATCTCGACGCCGGGCAGTTTCGCGATCAGGTTCGCTTTTCTTCGATCACGAACGAGCGCGCGCACCGGCACCTTGCTGGATGAGAATTCGTTGACGATGGCCGACCCGCTCAGGCCGGCGGCTCCGGTAATCAAGATCATTGTCCGCTCCGTGTGGAAGTGAGGTAATGGTCCGGATGCGACGGTCGAAACCAGGCAAAGGATTCCGGGCCCGACAAATAATTGTGGTGCGGCGGGAATCCTTTGGCGTCCGCCATCCGTCTTTGTCGCGGGATCTTCCAGTCAGGAGACGAACTCTCGATGCCCAGGCTCGTGCAATGGCGGCTAGAGACAGAGAAAATCGAACAAAAGCAATGTCTTGTGCGGAGCGTCCGCCGGCGATTGGGCGCCCATGTGCCAGATCACGCCGTCGATCTTGCTTTTTGGCGGGGCGCCCGCGCGCTCTGCCATCTGGCTTCCGTCCGGTCTGCGGGGATATCCCAAGGGCAGAAGGCGTTCGCCGGCCCGCAGCATGGCGGCGGCAGGAGGCGCCGGATGGTTTCAGTCGGAGGCCGAAAAGGTCTTAGCCGGCGCCCTGTCCCTCCGGTCGAGCGGTGGTGACCCTTGACGGCAACGCCTGGAGACACCGTCTTGCACGCCGCGACCGACTTCGACAGGCTGCTGGCGACGCTGCGGCCAAAGCTGCACCGGTACTGCGCGCGGATGGTCGGTTCGGCGATCGATGCCGAAGACATTGTGCAGGACGCGATAGCGAAAGCCGTCCTGTCGCTGCGCGGGCCGACCGTCATCCGCAATGTTGAAGGCTGGTTGTTTCGTATCGCCCACAATGCCGCGCTGGATTTCCTCCGCCAGCAGACCCGGCAACGGAAGACCTTCGGCATTGAGGAGGTCCCGCTGCTGGCCGATCGGGTCGATGCGATCCACCAGCGCCAGTTGGCGGCGGCAGGGCTGCGGACGTTCATGCGGCTGTCGGCCGCGGAGCGCAGCGCCGTCGTCCTGATGGACGTTCTCGGCTATTCGCTCGAGGAGATCGGCGGCATGACCGAAAGCAGCATTCCCGCCGTGAAGGCCGCGCTTCACCGGGGTCGGCAGCGCTTGCGCAGCATCATGCTGGAGCCGGATGATCTGCCGCCGCCGTCGCTGTCCGCGGCGGAGGCGAGACGCCTTTCGACCTTCATCGACCGGTTCAATGCCCGTGATTTCGATGCCGTCCGCAACATGCTGGCGGAGGATGTCCGCGTGCAGCTGGTCGGAAAATCGCGGCTGCGCGGTACGGAAGCCGGGCGGTATTTTGTCAACTACGAGCGGATATCCGACTGGCATCTCCGCCTGGGATTTGTCGACGGCCGCCCCGCCGCGATCGTCGCCGACCCTGCAAAGCCCGACGGGGCGCCGCGTTCCTTCATTCTCGTGGACTGGCAGCTCGAGCGGATCAGCCATGTCCGCGATTTTCGCCACGCCGGCTATGTTGCCGAGTCCGCCGACATCTCATTCTTGGGCGAACGCTGACGAAACGGCGGCGCGTTCGGTTTCGCGTCGAGAGCCCTGTCCGTTCGGATCGGATCTCTGGGTTCTTTCTTCGGGGCGACCTAGTTCAGCCGCGCACCGATGCCGGTGAGGATGCGATAGTCCGGCTTGGACTGTACGCCGTTGTGCTCGTTGATCACGGGAACGCCGACCGAGACAAAGCCCGAGAAGCGATCGAAGCCGACGCGCACGCCGGGTGACAGATAGACCGTGGTGCCGCCGGAATTCGGATCGGCGATGCCGGCGATCCGCTGCTTGTCGTGCCACTCGCCGTTGAGCTCCAGCACGAGGTCCAGCGTATAGGGTGTCTTCTTCATGTCGCTGTGGTCGTGATTGGCGTGATAGAGGCAATGCTCCTGCAGCTGGTTGCGCGGCTGCATGCAGTATTCGTGCATCTCCACCTCTTTCGACGCGCCGGTGGCGCCGACCAGGCGATACGACACCGCCGCGCCGAACAGCAGCCGGTCGCCGAGGTTGGTGTTCTGGGTGCCGTTGGTGACGAGGTAATAAAGGGCGCTGACGTCGAAAGACCAGCGGCCGGTGCGCTTGGTGAAGGCGGCGCCGATCAGGCCGTCCCACGAGCCGGACCCGGGCTGGAATTCGGCATCGAACAGATTGCCGAAGGCGTCGCGCTGGCTGGTCGAGCCGGTCGGCGCCTTGAAGCCGAACAGCACGGCGGCCGACGTTCCATTCTGCGCGTTGTTGTGGAAGCGGTATTGCCCGAGCATGGTCACGTCGCCGAAGCCCGCCGAATTGCCGCGGCGGTTGACGCCCTCGGGGCTCATCAGCCCGCTCATCTCGTTCGCGCTCATGATGCCCATGTGGCCGCCGCTCAGCATGTCTTCGGCGCCGCCTGGCTCGCGGATGTCGGAGCGACGGATGCCGGCGGCGCGCACGCCGACCGTGAAGTCGTTGGTGACACCATAGGCCACCGACAGCGAGACGGCCTCGATCGAACGGATCGAATGCGCATGGTTGCCGCGCTCGGCCGCGGCGAGCAGGTCGGCATCGTTGATCTGGCCGAGACGGATGAATTCGTAGCGGACGGAAGCCGCGATCAGCCCTTCGGAGAGCGTATCGGCGGAAATAGTGTTGATGGGACCGCCGCTGCCGGTGTTGCCGCCGCCGCCGGGATGATGGGCTTCGGCGGGAAGCGCCATGAGGATCACCGCGGTCGAAAATAAGCCGGCCGCCGGCCGTTTCAGATACGCACGCACATACGCCCCCATTCATCAATGAGAAGCGATTAGCCATCGTATTCGGGCGCGAGATTGACTGGATCGTGCGAGAAGCGCGGCCTGCTCGCGACCGAAGCAAAGCGGAAAAGCGGAAGCCTCCTCGCGAGCGCGGCGCCGGTGTGGCGGGCGCGTGGTGGGCAGGTGGCGAAGACGGCGGGGGCGCATTTGAGGTTGTCGATCCCGCGCCGCTCACGCCCTGGGCTGCGGGCCGCAATCAGGGCGGGCGGCGGCCTCAATCGGGGCGACCGTCGGCCGTAATCGCGTCCGATTGTTCATCTAGATGACAGGCTGTCCATCGCGTGTCGGAGTAGGACAGTCATGACCAATGTTGCCAGAGATATCTTTGTGTTCATTACAGCGGCGCTGTTCGTCGCCATTGCCGTGTTCATCACCACCGGCGCCGGAGCGCATGAATTCAAGGTTGGAGCGCTCGACATCGGCCACCCGTGGTCGCGCCCGACCCCGCCGGACGCCAACATCGCCGGCGGCTATCTCACCATCACCAACAAGGGCAAGACCGCCGATCGCCTGATCAGCGGCACGTCGCCGGCGGCCGGCCAGATCGAGATCCACGAGGTCGTCGATGTCGACGGCATGGCCAAGACGCGTCCGGTCGCCAACGGCATCGAGATCAAGCCCGGCAAGACCATCGAGCTCAAGCCAGGCGCGCTTCGCATCGTGATGCTGGGCCTCAAGGAGCCGCTGAAGCTCGGCCAGAAGATCAAGGGCACGCTGATGTTCGAGAAGGCCGGGCCGGTCGAGGTGGTCTATAACGTCGAGGAAAATCCGGGAGCGGCGGTCAGCGGCATCGCCGGCGCCCACAAGCACCACTAGCGCGTTTTCGGGCGAAGTGGATACCGGTTCGCGTGAAGCAAACGCATCGGCAAAAATCTGGAGCCCGGTTCTGATTCAATCCCAACCGAAAGCCCTCCAGTCCGGCGCCCGTCGGTCTCGCACGCATCGTTGCCAAAGCCGGAATACTGACCCGTGAGCAGTTTGGATCAGACCTCAGCGATATCGGCGGACGACCTGCGGCCGTCGTCACGACAAGGGCGGGCGTCGTGGCCGTTCGCGGCGATGCTGGTCTGCGCATCGCTGCTCGGGGTTGCGCTCGCATTCGGCGCCCGCGCGATGCTGCCGGCATGGGTGCTCGACGGCGAGTTCTTCGCGTCGAGCGTGGTCTGTTCGAGCGGCGATGCCGCGGCCTCGCCGCAGGCCGCGCGCCGGGGCGACTGAGGCCGCCGGACGGCCTGTGTCGTGTCCGCGCGCCGTTGCAACCGTCAACGGTTCGGCAACCACACGCCCGCTCTGGCCGACGCGCTAACCAATCGAAAATCGTTCTGGCGCAAGTTCGTCCCCGGGAAAGCAATGGGGAGATTTCGAACATGAACAGCCTGGCTATCATGGAAAACGTCCGCCGCTATCGCACCATCGCGTCGCTGTACCGGCAGACCGCGGCGTTCCGGCCGGTTTCCTCCAGCTCGCTGCTGGCGCAAGCCAGGGAGTGGGAGCATCGCGCCGTGGCCGAACTGGAAGCCTATTTCGAAGGCTTCCGTCCCGGCAATTCCGCAGGCTTCGCCGCGTGAAGCGGATGCGGCTTCTCGGCCGGCGGTGAGCGTCCGTTAACAATCGCGGGGCGCCCAGAAACGCGCCCAACGGGCTATCGGCGCGTTCGCCGCAGAACGCGCTCCGGTCCCGCTAAAGGCAGCTGGTTCCGAAGCAGCCGACCACTCGATTTAGTATTTTTCAACCATTGCGCGCATAGGCGAGCCGCTGCCCCATTCTACTTTGCATGGGGTTGTTTTCGATTTCTGTATCCTGGCGCCGCGCTGCCCTGTGCTAATTGGTCTCCTCCAGGATCCATCGGGGGAGATCGTGATGAGCATCGAAGTCGAATGGGCCCGCATGACCGCGCCCGAGTTGCGCGAGATCGCGTCGCGCAAGGGTGCGCTGGCGATCCTGCCCGCCGGATCGCTGGAGCAGCATGGACCGCATCTGCCCGTGATCACCGACACCGCCAGCGCCAGCGCGGCGTCGATCGCCGCGGCCCGGCTGGTGGCCGACGGGCCGGACCCCGTGCCGGTCGCCGTGCTGCCCGGCCTGTGGCTCGGCTTGAGCGAGCACCATCTGCCGTTCGGCGGCACCATCAGCGTGGACTACACCGCCTATCGCGCCATCCTCGAAAGCATCGTGCGCTCGCTGCGCGCGCTGGGCTTTGCCCGCCTGCTGATCGTGAACGGCCATGGCGGCAACGTCGATCCGCTGGCCGTGGCGTCGCGCGAACTGGCGGTGGCGTATGATCTTCCGATCGTCGCGACGACGCCGTGGTTCCTGCAACCTGAAAAGATCGCCGCGATCTTCGAATCCGACACCGCGCCGAAACATGCCTGCGAGGGCGAGACGTCGGTGATGATGGCGATCGCCGGCGATATCGTCAGGACGCACAAGCTCGACGAGGCGATGCAGCAGGCACCCGCGCCGGTCCATGCGCCGTCCGGCTTCTCCCGCTTCTACTCCTTCTCCGAACGCGCCCCTGTCACCGGCACCTGGGGCGACCCGCGCACGGCAACGCCCGAAAAAGGCGCGCGCTTCCTCGCGGTACAGGCAGAAGCCCTGGCCGAAGCCATCCGTGACCCCGCGCTGTGGTCGCGCCCCGATCCGGTGTGGCGGGTCGGCCGCGGCCAGCAGACCACCGCCGGCAGGACGGAGACCTGATCAGGCGGAGGAAACGCCATCGCCGTTGATGGCATGTTGCCGCACCAGCGTCTGCATGTTCTCGCGATATCCCGCCTCGGCGAATTCGAGGTCAAGCCGCGCCTTGATCGACCATTTCAATTTGCCCCACCATGTCGAGCGATGCCAAGGCAGGTTCAGGTCCTTCAGTCGCTCCTGCATGTCGACATAGGGTTGGAAGAATTCGCGCCCCCAGGGCGGGAGCGGGCCCACCCATGGTTTCGGGGGCGCGGCGAAATGCACGATCGCCGGGTTGATTTCGCGGAACACCGGCAAGGGCATCAGCATGCGCAGGAAATTCCAGCGCGGAGATATCAGCAGGACGCGATCGGAGGCGACGGCGTTCAGCGCGCATTGATCGTAGGTCTGGCAGTTTTCGGGATGCGAACGATAATAGGCCAGCGCAAGCGGCCCGATCTGCCGCCAGGTTGATACATCGGCGAGCATGACCCCGGTATTGAAATAGCGCGACCATTTCTCCTGGGGCAGGCCCAGAGCGGAGAGCTTGCGCCGCTCCTCGGAGACCTCTCGCATGCCGTCCATGGTTTGATGGGCCTTCCAGTCTCGCACGGCCAGAAACCGTCCCGCCGGAACGGCAATGGCGAAAAGTTCCGAAAGGTCGCCGCGGATCTGAACGTCGCCGTCGAGATAAAGAACGCGGTCGTAGTCGTCCCCGACCAAATCGCCGAGCTTCAGCCGCAGCAAAGCGCTGCGGCTGAGGTGCGTCTGTTTGACGATGCTCTGATGCTCAGGAAGATCGGCGATCTCGTCGACCAGCCGCTGCGGCGCCAAAGCGATGGGGATCCCCGTCAATGCCGCGGCGCGGGCGGCGGCTTCAGCCTTGTCAGGGCCTGCATCCAGAAAAATTTTGACGTCGACATGGGCCGGGGCAAATTTGCGCGCTTGGGTCGCGGCAACCAGCGTGTAAAGGAGGTAGTTGAAATCAGTTATCAGAACAACGCAAATACGCATTGAAAAACTTTCACTGGACTGTTCGAGGCACTCTGAAGTCTTTGTTGCCCAATGCCTTCGGTCGATCAATGGTTCCCGGGCCTCGCGGGACGGCCATGACGACGCCGCAATGGTTAACGGGCATGACGTTTCGAACCGGGCAGCGCCGGTCAACGGATGGTCACGAGCCGCGCCGAGCGGTTAACGAGGACGCAGCCGCCCGGCGCCGCCAAGCCCGGGCGCGGCCCGCGCTCAATGAGCGCGAGGTCGCGGCCAGCCACAAGGGGTTCAAGAAGTTTAGCCATGCGCCCTGTCGCGCAGATGCCGCATCGTCAGTGCAAGTCGGCGGCTTGGCGCGGGCGGCCTGAAGCCCGGCCGCGGGATGGCGAGGATGTCGTGGACTGGCGCACCCGACACGATTCGAACGTGTGACCTTTGCCTTCGGAGGGCAACGCTCTATCCAGCTGAGCTACGGGTGCTTCGCCGCCCTGATGTAGCCGATTGGCCGGGCAGGAGCAACCGGACCTTGCGGGGGGGAGGCAGCCGGCAGGCGCCATGCGCGGAAACGCGTTCCCGACGTAAAATTCCGATCCGTTGCCGGCGATTGGTGCTAGTCTCGGGCACTGATCTTCTCACCATCGATGGGGACGTCCGATGTACAGGAAGGTTCTTCTCGCCTATGACGGTTCGGTCGAAGGGCGGCGCGCGTTGCGAGAGGGAGCGAAGCTCGCGCAACTGTGCCGTTCCGAGGTGTTCCTGCTCGCCGTCGTCGAGGTTTCCTCGATCATGACGCCGGAGGCCGGTCTCACGATCCCGATCGAACTGCAGACCGAGGACTATAAAGCCATCCTGAACGAGGGCATCGAGCGGCTGAAGGCGCTGGGCTTTACGCCGACCGCGCGGCTCGAGGTCGGCGATGCCGGGCAGAAGATCGCCGAGGTGGCCGAGGAAATCGGCGCCCATCTCGTCGTCGTCGGCCATCGCCCGCAAGGGGCGCTGGCGCGCTGGTTCGGCTCGATCGGCAGCTATCTGGTCAAGCGGCTGCGCTGCAGCGTGCTGGTGGCGCAGACCGAGATCAGCGACGCCGAATTCGAGCGGCTGAAGCCGGCGGAAATCGCGGCTTCGTGTTAGCCTGCTCACGTCGCAGGAACGATGACCTTGCCGATCGGCCACAGCGCGATGCCGGCAAGCTTCAGATGCGCCCAGGCAAAGGGTATGCCGATGATGGTCACGGCCAGCAGCACGGCGGTGATGACATGCCCGAGCGCCAGCCACCAGCCCGCCAGCACCAGCCAGATGATGTTGCCGATTACGCCGAGCGGGCCGGTGCCGATATCCTCCACGCCGGTGTAGGTGTCGCGCGAGACCGCGGTGAAGCCGAACGGAAACAGGGTGTAGGCCGCGATGTTGAACGCCGCCCGCGCCCAGGGGATGCCGACGATCGTGATCGCCATGACCACGGCGGCGACCAGCCAGCCGAACGCCATCCACGCACCGCCGAGCACGATCCAGATGATATTGAGCAGCAGCGAGACCGGGGACATGCCAGATATCTCCATCGTGGCGCAGGGGTGATCGAAATCGAAATAGGGTGGCGGCCGCCGCGGTTCAACCCGATTGCGGCGCGCGGTTTGGACGATAGACTGCCTTCACCCGACGGCTTTGACGCCGGTCAAGCACAGACGCGCCGGCAAGCGCGCAACGAAAGAGGCGATGATGCGTCCGCTCGAATTCGGCTGGTATCTGCCCACACATGGCGACACCACCGCCTATGGCCTGATCGACGCGCAGATTCCGGGCTCGCCCGAACTGTGCGACCGCGTGGTGCGGGCGGCGGAGAAGGCCGGCTTCGAATATCTCCTGATCCCGGTCGGCTCGACCTGCTGGGAGGCGTGGATATCAGGCGCGTTCATGGCGGCGCGGTCGTCCTTCATCAAGCCGCTGATCGCAGCCAGGCCCGGCTACATCAATCCGGTGCTGCTCGCAAAGATGATCTCGACCTTCGACCAGATGTCGGGCGGTCGCATCTGCGTCAATCTGATCGCCGGCCAGAACGAGAGCGAGGTCGAAGGCGAGGGCGTGCGCTATCCGAAGGAGGCGCGCTACGAATTGATGGAAGAGGAAGTCTCGATCCTCAAGGCGTTGTGGACCACGCGCGGACCGTTCAATTTCGAAGGCAAGTTTCATAAACTCGCAGGCGCCCATATCAAGCCGCGTCCGCATCAGCAGCCCTTTCCAAAATTCTATCTCGGCGGCGGCTCGCGCCAGGCCTGGGAGTTGTCGGCCAAACATTCCGACGTGCATCTGTTCTGGGGCGACTTGCCGGAACGGATCGCCGCCAACATCGCCGACATCAGGCAGATGGCGCGCGCGCACGGCCGCGAGAACGACATCGGCTTCGGCATGCGGCTGCAGGTGATCTGCCGCGAGGACGAGGCGGATGCCTGGGAGGCGGCCGACCAGCTGGTGCGCCACGCCACCGAGCGGCAGAAGCAGGACATGAAGACGCTCTACAACAACTCGGAAGCCAACAGGCGCGTACAGCAGCTCGCCCGCGAGCATGGCGATCTGTTGTTGCCGCATCTGTGGACCGGGATCACCAAGGTGCGCCCCGGCGCCGGCATCGCCGTCGTCGGTAATCCCGTGCAGTGCGCCGACATGCTGCAGCAGTTCATCGATGCGGGCTGCCATTCGTTCTGCCTGTCGGGCTATCTCCACGACGAGGAGGCCGAGCGCTTCGGCCGCTTGATCAGGCCGATTCTCGCCGAGAGAAATCGCAGTCGCATGCCCGGTGTCGTCCCGGACAAGCGTTAGCACAGATCCGGGACCCATACCGCGGAATCCATCGGTGGCGATCGAGAGGCGTACCAAACGCCATGTCTTCGCCAAATCACGTCCTCTGGTTATGGGTCCCGGATCGGCGCTCCGCCTCGTTGAGCTTGTCCGGGACGACGACGGAAAGTTGGCGCGGCGGTCTGTCATGTTGCGGTGCATTCGCACGGCGCGTTTCGCGCTTGATTGCTGCGGTGCATCCTGGCGGGCTTCTCATATCGCTCGCGGCTGACATCGCCCGGCGCTAATGTCGGAGCGTTTCAACCGGGTGCCGTGAAGATGAGTGGATCGAGTTCGGTGCTGGCGTGGAGCTCCGCGTTGGAGGAGTTCCCGCTGTTTCGAACGCTTGGTGCCGAGCAGCGGCTCAGGGTGCTCAACGCCATGGTCCGCCAGGATCTGGTGCGCGGGCAGATGCTGGTCGCGCAAGGCGAGGCCTCGGACGCGGTGTTCCTGGTGCTGCACGGCGCGCTCGCGGTGCGCAAGACCGGCCACAGCGAGCCGATCGCCGAACTGCGCGCCGGCGAACTGGTCGGCGAGATCGGCTTCTTCGCCGACGGCCCGCGCACAGCGGATGTCATCGCCATCCGCGACACCAGCGTGCTGGCGTTGACGCGCCCCGCCTATCGGAAACTGGTCGAGGATGCTCCGGCCATCGTCGAGGCGCTGCTGGCGGCGCTGGCGCGGCGCTTTGCCAAGGAGACCGCGCGCATCGCTCCGTTTCCGGCGTCGCCGAAGGCGCGCACGGTGGCGCTGATCGAGGGCGGCACGGAGCCGCTGCCGGCGGCGTTCGATCGCCGGATGCGCCAGGGGCTTGCCGCGATCGAGGCCGAGATCGTCGATGCCGACCGTTTGCACGCGCTGTTTCCGGGCCGCGCGCACGATGCGCACGAAGTCACCGAATGGCTCAACCGGCTCGAACATGCCGCGCCGCTCGTCGTCTATCTCGGCGGCCGCGCCGCAACGCCCTGGGCCCGCAAGGCGATCCGCCAGGCCGACATGGTCGTGTTCGCCTGCCGGGGCGACGCGCCCGACGCCGCGCTCACCGAGATCGAAGCCTTTTCCTGCGAGGTTCATGCCGCCTCGGCGCGGCGCCTCGTTCGCGTCCATGACCGGCGCAGCGGGGAGGTCCGCGGCACCGCGGCCTGGCTCGCCCGATTGCCGGCGTTCATGCATCACCACGTCGCGCTGGAAGACCAGATCGATATCGACAGCCTGATCCGGTTTCTGTGTGGCCGCGCCGTCGGCTTCGTCGCCGCCGGCGGCGGCAGCCTGGGGACCGCGCATCTCGGCATCTACAAGGCGTTTCGCGAGCGCGGCGTCATGTTCGACATCTTCGTCGGTACCAGCGTCGGCTCTGCCATGGCCGCCGGATTCGCCAAGAATCTCGAGGCCGAGCATCTCGAACAGGGCACGCACGAGATATTCGTCAAGGCGCGCAGCTTTCGCCGGCCGACCTGGCCGCGCTATTCGCTGCTGGATCACAAGGCATTCGATCGCGCCCTCGCCCTTCAATATGGTTCGGATTGCCGGATCGAGGATTGCTGGCGGCCGTTCGCGGCGGTCGCGACCAATCTCTCCACCCACAATCTCGAACTGATCCGCACCGGTGTGCTGTGGCAGGCGGTGCGCGCATCGAGCGCGATCCCGGGCCTGCTGCCGCCGTTCTACACGCCTGATGGCGCGATGCTGGTCGACGGCTGCCTGATCGACAATGTGCCGCTGACCTCGATGCACCAGCTCAAGAGCGGGCCCAATCTGGTCGTGCATTTCGGCGAGCCAGCCGCGGAAAAGTTCAACGTCGATTATGACGCGCTGCCCGGGCGCTTCGAACTGATCGCCGCGATGCTGACGCCGTTCCGCAGGAAGCTGCTGCCGGCGGCGCCGAGCGCGGTCAACGTGCTGTGGCGCAGCCTTGTCGCGCACCAGCGCTACGATACGCTGCCGGTCGGTCCGCTCGACACGGTGATGCGGCCGCCGTCGCCGGACGGCGTCGACGTCACCGATTTCGACCGCCACACCGAAATCTTCGAAGCGTCCTACCTTTGGGCCAAAGAGGCGATCGCTGCGCTGGCGGCGGGAGGTAGTTCGGCGATCGACGCCATCCTCGACGCCGGCGAGCCCAAGCGGCATCAGACGCCAACCACGCACCGGGCGGCCGCGTCGCGCTGACGAATAGCTCTTCGCATTTCGCACCGATCGTAGCCAGCATGAGCGGAGCGAGATGCAGGACCCTTCCCCGGGGTCGCTTCGCTCGCCCGGGCTACGCGTCCTCCGCGCGGCCCGTGCCGTCGTTGAGCCAGCAGGCTACTTGATGTTGCGCCCCCGCATCTACCAGCGCGGGCCGCTCGATCCTGCAGCGCTCCATGGCAAAGCGGCACCGCGTATGAAAGGCGCAGCCGGATGGCGGGTTGATCGGGCTCGGCACGTCGCCATCGACCATCGGCGCCAGCTTTTTGGCCCTGGGGTCGGCGACCGGAACCGAGGCGAGCAGCGCCTGCGTATAGGGGTGGCGCGGGTTGGCGAACAGCTCGCTCTTCTCGGCAATCTCGACGATGCGCCCGAGATACATCACCGCGACGCGATGGCTGATATGGGCCACCACCGCAAGGTCGTGCGCGATGAACAGGTAGGAGAAATCGTGCCTGCGCTGCAGGTCGATCAAGAGATTGATCACCTGCGCCTGGATCGAAACGTCGAGCGCGGAGACCGGCTCGTCGCACACGATCAGTTTCGGCCCGAGCGACAATGCGCGGGCGATGCAGATGCGCTGCCGCTGGCCGCCGGAGAACTGATGCGGGTAGTTCTTCATCTGGTCGGCGCGCAGGCCGACTTGCGAAAACAGTTCGGCGACGCGTTCCTGCTGCGCGCGGCCGGTGGCGAGGCCGTGCACCGCGAGCGGCTCGCCGACGATCTCGCCTGCCGTCATGCGCGGGTTGAGCGAGGCGAACGGATCCTGGAACACGATCTGCATCGAGCGCCGGTGCGGCCGCATCTCGGCCTTGCTGAGGCCGGTGATGTCGGTGCCGTCGAGCTTGATGGCGCCGGAAGAAGGCTCCACCAGCCGCAGCACGCTGCGCGCCACCGTCGATTTGCCGCAGCCGGATTCGCCGACCATGCCGAGCGTTTCGCCCTTGCCGACCGAGAAGCTGACGCCGTCGACCGCGTGCACGGTGCCGACCTGGCGGCGCAAGATGCCGCCGCGCACGGCGTAATGTTTGACGAGGTCGGTAACCTCGAGCAGGGGGCGTTGGTCGATCATGGTGCGCCCACCAGTTCCGCTGCGCGCCAGCATGCCGCGAGATGTCCGCCGTCGACGTCCTGCAGCGGCGGATATTCGGCGCGGCAGCGGTCGATAGCGAGGCTGCAGCGCGGCGCAAAGGCGCAGCCGGGCGGCAAATTGGTCAGCGACGGCACCATGCCGGGAATCTCGTTGAGCCGCGCATCGGTTTTGGCGCCGAACGAAATCACCGCCGGCATCGAGGCCATCAGGCCGCGCGTGTAGGGGTGTCGCGGATTGGCAAATAGGTCTTCCACCGTGGCTTCCTCGACCTTCTTGCCGGCATACATCACGATGACGCGCTGGGCGGTCTGCGCGACGACGCCGAGGTCGTGCGTGATCAGAATCAATCCGGTGCCGAGCGTCTTCTGCAGGTCGACGATCAGCGCCAGGATCTGCGCCTGGATCGTGACGTCCAGCGCGGTGGTCGGCTCGTCCGCGATCAGCAGCGCCGGCCGGCAGGCCAGCGCCATCGCGATCATCGCGCGCTGCCGCATGCCGCCCGACAGCTGATGCGGATATTCCTGCGCCCGCCGCTCCGGCTCGGGAATCCGCACGAGGCGCAGCATCTCGACCGCCTTGGCCCAGATCTCTTTCGCCGTCATGTCGCGGTGCAGGCGGAGCACTTCGGTGATCTGGTCGCCGATCTTCATGACGGGGTTGAGCGAGGTCATCGGCTCCTGGAAGATCATCGAGATCCGGTTGCCGCGGATCTTGCGCATCGCGGCTTCGTCGAGGCCGAGCAGGTCGGTGCCCTCTAGCGCCACCGAGCCGCCGACCACGCGGCCCGGCGGGTCCGGCACCAGCCGCATCACCGACAGCGCCGTTACGCTCTTGCCGCAGCCGGATTCGCCGACGATCGCCAGCGTCTCGCCACGGCGGACGGTGAAGGACACGCCGTCGACCGCGCGGAACAGGCCGGAGTTGGTAAAGAACACCGTCTGCAGGTTCTTCACATCGAGAACCGTGTCGTCCTTCTTGATCTCCGTCATCAGCCGCGCTGCCTCGGATCGAGGATGTCGCGCAGCGCGTCGCCGAACAGATTGGTGCCGAACACGGCGAGGCTGATCGCCACGCCCGGGAAGATCACCAGCCACGGCGCGGTGCGGACATATTCCGCCGCCGATTCCGACAGCATGCGGCCCCACGACGGATAGGGCTCCGGGATACCGAGGCCGAGGAACGACAATGATGCTTCCGTCAGGATGGTGGAGCCGAGCTGCGCGGTCGCCAGCACGATCAGCGGCGCCAGCGTGTTGGGCAGCACGTGGCGGAACGCGATGCGGGTCTCGCTCATGCCGATCGATTTCGCGGCTTCGACGAATGGCAACTCTCTCAATGCCAGCGTATTGGCGCGGATCACGCGCGCCACGGTCGGAATCAGCGGGATCGCGATCGCGATGATGACGTTGGGCAGCGACGGCCCGAGCGCCGCCGTCATGACCAGCGCCAGCACCAACAGCGGCAGCGCCTGCAGGATGTCGGTGACGCGCTGGAACACGAGATCGACCCAGCCCGACAAATAGCCCGAAGCGAGCCCGACCAGAACGCCGAGCGACGACCCGAGCGCGGTGGCGCCGATGCCGACCGCGAGCGAGATCCGCGCGCCATGCACGATGCGGCTCCAGACGTCGCGGCCGAACGAATCGGTGCCCATCCAGTGCGCCGCGCTGGGGGCGGCCAGCCGTTGCGCGGAATCGACGGCGAGCGGATCGTAGCGGCTGATCAGTTCCGCCGAAATCGCCATCCACACGAACAGGACCATGATGATCAGCCCGATGGTGCCGAGCATGTAGCGCTGGGCGAGGAACAGCAGCCGGCGCCAGCCGCGCGTCGAATAGGCGCCGGCCTTTCTCAGCTCGCTGTCGAAATTGAGTGTGGTCAAGCTGTCAGTCCCCGTAGCGGATGCGCGGGTCGATCGCGGCATAGAGCATGTCGACGGTGAAGTTCGCGACCACCACGACGACGGCGATCAGCATCACCAGGTTCTGCACGATCGGGTAATCGCGCCAGCGCAGCGCCTCGACCAGGAAGCGGGCGACGCCGGGAATGTTGAACACGGTCTCCGTGACGATGAGACCGCCGATCAAAAACGCGGCCTCGATGCCGATCACGGTGATGACGGGCAGAATGGCGTTCTTCAGCGCATGGCGATAATTGACCGACGATTCCGGGGCGCCCTTGGCGCGTGCGGTGCGGATGTAGTCCTGGCGCAGGATTTCCAGCATCGAGGAGCGCGTGATGCGCATGGTCAGCGCGGCGCTGCGGAAGCCGACCGCCATCGCCGGCACCGCATAGATCGCGAACGCCTCGGTCCAGGTCTTCGGGTTCGGGTTGTAGATCGGCATGGCGCCGAACAGCGAGACCGACGCCATCAGCACCAGCAGGCCGAGCCAGAACGACGGCAGCGACAGGCCGCTCAGGCTGACGACGCGCAGCGTGTAGTCGAGCTTCGAGCCCTGATGCACGGCGCTGATGACGCCGAGCGGGATGCCGATCGAGGCGGAGAACAGCAACGCCAGCGCCGCCAGCCGCGCGGTGATCGGAATCCGCGGCAGGATCTCCTGCAGCGCCGGCTTCTCGGAGACGTAGGAGTAGCCGAGGTCGCCATGCAAGAGCCCGCCGATCCAGTTCAGGTACTGCTGCCAGATCGGCAGATTGAGGCCGAGCTCCTTCTCCAGATTGGCCTTGTCGGTCGGATCGACGAACCCGGCGGCGTCGAACAGGATGTCGACGATATTGCCGGGAACGACGCGCAGCAGCACGAAGATGATGATCGAGATCCCGATCAGGGTCACGAGCATCAGGGCGAGGCGACGCACGATATAAGCAAACACCCGGGCGGTTCTCCTGGCAGGCGGCGGCGGGGACGGGCGGGGGCTACAATTTTCTATTTGTCCATCCAGACGTCTTCGTAGCGATAGCCGTTGTAGGAGCTGTTCACCATCACCGTCACACCTTTGACGTAGGGCTGCCAGCACGTCCCGGTACGGCCGTGGAAGATGATCGGCCGCGCGACGTCCTCCTGCAGCTTCTTGTCGATTTCCCACACCATCTTCTTGCGCCTGGCGACGTCGGTCTCGGCCGATTGCTGATCGAACAGCTTTTCGATCTCCCTGTTGCAATAGTTGGTGTAGTTGCGCTCCGAGCCGCAGGAATAGTTCTCGTAGAACGACTGGTCGGGATCGTCGACCGCGTTGCCGGTGAGGTTAAGGCCGAGCGAATAGTCCTTGCGCGCGACCTTTGGGAACCATTGCGCGGTATCGACCACGTCGAGTTCGCCGTCGATATAGATGCTCTTCAACTGGTCGATCAGGATCACGGCGGGATCGCGGTAAATAGGAATGTTGCGCGTCGCGACCTTGACGGCGAGGCGCTTGTCGGGGCCGTAGCCGGCCTTCTGCATCAGCTTGCGCGCCTCTTCGCGGTTGGCTTCGATGTTCGGACCGTAGCCCGGGATCGTCTCCAGCATCTCCTTCGGCATCGCCCACAGCCCGCCCGGTGCCGGCAGCATGGTGCCACCAATGTCGGCCTGGCCCTCGAACATGATCTGGATGAAGGCCTTGCGATCGAGTGCCAGCGCCAGCGCGCGGCGGATGTCGAGGCTGTCGAACGGCGGCGACGACGAATTGACGATGATGTTGGTGGCGACGTTGATCGGTTCGACCACGCAGACCGCGGCCGGCGACTGCGTCTTGACCTCCTTGAGCAGCGGGATCGACACTTCGGTCGGGAAAGTCATGTCGAACTTGCCGGAGACGAAGCCGAGGATCGCAGTCGAACGGTTGGTGATGATGGTAAATTCGATGCCGTCGAGGTGCGGCAGGCCCTTCTTGAAGTAATCAGGGTTCCTGGTCAGCTTGATCGATTCATTGGCCTTGAACTCGACGAACTTGAACGGCCCGGTACCGACCGGCTTGGTGCGCATGTCGCCCGGCGAGACATGGCAGGGATAGACCGGCGTGTAGCCGGAGGCGAGCAGCGAGATCAGCGCCGGCTGCGGCCGCTTCAGTTCAAACGATGCTTCGTATTCGCCGTTGACGGTCACCTCGTTGACCTGGTCGTACCAGGATTTGCGCGGATTCTGGCGGAACTTCTGCTGCGATTTTCCCATCAGCATGTCGAAGGTGCATTTGACGTCGGCCGAGGTGAACGGCTTGCCGTCATGCCATTTGACGTCCTTGCGAAGCTTGAAGGTCAGCTTCTTGTTGTCGGCGCTCCAGGTCCAGCTCTCGGCGAGGTCCGGCACGATCGATTCGACGCTGTTCTGCGCCACGTCCTGCTTGAAGATGACGAGGTTGTTGAAGACCGGCATGAACGGAACATTGACCGAATAGGTCGCGCCCTCGTGGATCGAGGCGCTGCCCGGGCTGTCGCGGTGATACATTCTGAGAATGCCGCCCTGCTTCGGCTCCGCCGCCGCGGCAAGGTCGAAAGCCGGCAGCAACAGCAACGCCGCGGCGGCAAGCGCATGAACGCTCCGCATGATCCCTCCACAATTTCGGTCTCGATGGCCGATTGCGCCGGACGATAGCATGGCGCGGCGTGGGAGCAACCGGGCAAGCCGCCGCGCGCGTTGACAATTCGGCCATGAGAAGTCCGCGCCGCGGAACGGGCGGGTTGCCCGCGTGCTGGATGGTGCGTTGCACCACCGCTTTTCGCGATCAAACGATCCGCGAGGTCTTGTTGCCCCAGTAGCGGTCGCGCAGCAGCCGCTTGTAGAGCTTGCCGGTCGGCAGCCGCGGCAGCTCGGCCTCGAAATCGATCGAGCGCGGCACCTTCTGGCGCGACAGCGACTGGCTGCAGAAGGCGATCAGTTCGTCGGCCAATTCCCGATCCGGTTCGACGCCGGGCATCGGTTGCACCACCGCCTTCACTTCTTCCCCCAGATCCGGATTGGGCACGCCGAAGACGGCCGCATCCGCGATCTTGGGATGCGTGATCAGCAGGTTCTCGCATTCCTGCGGATAGATGTTGACGCCGCCGGAGATGATCATGAACGTCGCCCGGTCGGTCAGATAGAGATAGCCATCGCCGTCGACATAGCCGACGTCGCCGACCGTGCTCATGCTGCCGTCGGCCGAACGCGCTTCCTGGGTCTTGCCGGGATCGTTGAAATATTCGAACGGGGTCGCGGTCTTGAACCACACGGTGCCCGATGTGCCGACCGGGCAAGGCTGCATGTTTTCGTCGAGAATGTGCAGGTCGCCGAGCAGCACGCGACCGACCGTGCCGCGATGCGCCAGCCATTCCTCGCTGTTGCAGGCGGTGAAGCCGAGCCCTTCGGTGGCGCCGTAATATTCATGGACGATCGGTCCCCACCATTTGATGATGTCGTCCTTCACGGCGGCGGGGCAGGGCGCGGCGGCGTGGACCGCGATTTCCAGCGACGACAGGTCGTAGCGGTTGCGCACGTTTTCCGGCAGTTTCAGCATGCGCGAAAACATCGTCGGCACCAGCTGGGTGTGGGTCACGCCCCATTTCTCGACCAGCGCGAGATATTGCTCGGGATCGAACTTCTCCATGATGATGGCAGTGCCGCCCATCTTGATGGTGAGGTTTACGGCCGCTTGCGGCGCCGAATGGTACAGCGGCGCGGGCGACAGATAGATCATGCCCTCGCGGTACTGCCAGATCTTGACCAGGAAATCGAACAGCGGCAGCTGCTGGTCCGCCGGCTGTTCCGGCAGCGGCCGCAGAATGCCCTTCGGCCGGCCGGTGGTGCCGGAGGAATACAACATCGCCGTGCCGATATACTCGTCTGATATCGGCGTGTCGGGCAGACCGGCCGTCACCTCCTGCAGGCCGACGATGCGGTCGCTCTCGCCGTCGCCGTCGGCGACGATGCAGAGCTCGACCTTGGGACATTCCTGCAGCGCCTCGCGCGCGATGGCCAGCTTCTCCTGCGAGGTGATCAGGATGCGGGACTGGCTGTTGGTCAGGATGTAGGCGAGTTCGCCGGCGGTGAGGTAGGAATTCACGCAGGTGTAATAGAGGCCGGAGCGCTCGCCGGCGCCGCAGGCTTCGAGGTAGCGGCTGTTGTTCTCCATGAAGATCGAATAGTGGTCGAGCCGGCGCAGGCCGCGGTTGCGGAACAGATGCGCGAGGCGGTTGCTGCGCGCGTCCAACTCGCGATAGGTGACGGTTTCGCCTGAGCCCGCCATGATGAAGGCGGGCTGCAGCGGGCGGAGTCGAACATGCTTGCCGGTATACATGGTGGCCTCGGTCTCTCCCTTACGCAGTCATGTCGAGGATTTCGCGCACCTCGGCCGGACCGGCGATCTTGCGCGGATTGCGCGGCACCCAGGGCGTCGCCATTGCGGCCTCGGCGACGCGGTCGAAATGTTCCGGGCCGATGTTCACCTCGCGCAGGCTGCGCGGCATGCCGAGATCGCGGATGAAGGCGTCGAGCACGTCACCGGCGTCCTCGCCCGGATGGCCCATGGCGGCCGACACCAGCGCCTGCCGCGCGGCATTGGCCGGCTTGTTCCAGCGCATCACCGATGGAAGCATCACGCAGGAGGTGTGGCCGTGCGGCACGCCGAACACGGCACCGAGCACGTAACCGATGCCGTGGCTGGCGCCCATCGGCACGCCGGACGCCAGCGGGCCGGTCGAAAGCCAGGTGCCGATCTGGCACTCCATCCGCGCCTCGACGTCGTTGCCGTCGGCCTTCACCCGCGGCAGCGCGCGCGCCAGCATCGACAGCCCCTGCAGCGCCTGGGCGTCGCCATAAGGCTGCGCTTCATTGGAGCAGATCCCCTCGACGCAATGGTCGACGGCGCGGATGCCGGTCGAGAGAAACAGCCATTCCGGCGTATGCAGGCTGAGCCAGGGATCGAGGATCACCGCGCGCGGCATCAGCAGGGGATGGGCCAGCGCTTCCTTGACCTGGCTCTTCTCGTTGGTGACGCCGGCGATCGCGGAAAACTCGCCGCCGGCGATCGTGGTCGGGACGCTGATCTGGCGCACCGTCGGGGACTTGAGCGGCTGCGGCGGAGCGCCGCGCCCGGCGCGGAGGCGATCGATGTCGTCGGGATGGCGGATGTCGTTGGCGAGGCAGAGCTGGACGGCTTTCGCACCGTCGGTGATCGAACCGCCGCCGATGGTCACGATCAGGTCGGCATTGGCGGCGCGGGCCTGCCCGGTCGCGGCGATCACCGCCGCGCGCGGCGTATGCGGCGGCATGGCGTCGAAGGTGCCGGCGCAACGCGGCCCCAGCGCACGGCGGATATTCTCGATCTCGTCGGTTTCGCGGTTCAGGGTCCCGCTGACCATCAGGAACGCGCGTTGCGCGCCCAGCCGGTCCAGTTGTTCTGGAATCGCCCCGGATGCCGGCCGCCCGAACACGACCTCATCCATCGCGCCGAATACGACACGACCTTTGTGCACCTTTGTCCTCCCCGGACCTTACCCGGCCCTTGTCGCGAGCCTTGGCACCGAGGTTAGCGGAGGAAAGCGATGACGTCATGCAGGAAGATGGAGCGATCACGACCATTGCTGATCGCGCGCCCCCGTCACGTTTTCGTCACCGTCGGAGGAGTAGCGTCGATCCACCCCGCGTTCGCCGCGCTGCGAAAACCGCCATTCGGCGGGGTGCAGGGTGTTGCCTGCACGGCTGCATAACGATTGTGCTTGATGTCGGTGGCTTCTTGACGAGACTGGCAGCCAATCACATCCGTCGTTCGCCAGAGTTCCACGGCGGCTTTCATCCGCCGGATGTCGAGATGGGAGATTGAATTTGATCGCGACTGAGCAAGTGAAACGCCCGGCCGGGCCGGCAGGGGGTGCAATGCGCTCATCTCACCTCTGTCGTCATGGTTTCATGTGGGTCTCCCCGCTGCTCGCGCTGGCGCTGTCGGCCTGCGGCGACCAGCCGCCGCCACAGCCGGCGGCGGCGCCGCCGCCCGTGACGGTGGCGCAGCCGGTGAAGCGCACCGTGACCGACTGGGACGAGTTCACCGGCCGGTTCGAGGCGGTCCAGGAAGTTCAGGTCCGCGCCCGCGTCGGCGGCTTTGTCACCTCGGTCGAGTTCCGCGACGGTTCCATCGTCAAGTCGGGCGACCTGCTTTACGTGATCGACGCCCGCCCGTTCGAGGCGGTCGCCGAGCAGGCCGAGGGCCAGCTTTCCGATGCGCGGGCGAAAGCCGAACTCGCCCGTCGCGAGCTCGATCGCGCCCTGACCTTGAACCAGACCCAGGCGGTCTCGGATTCGATCGTCGACCAGCGCCGCCAGACCCTGCAGGCGGCGCGCGCCGCGGAGATGCAGGCCGAAGGCGCGCTCAAGGCGGCCAGGCTCAATATCGAGTTCACCCATGTGATGGCGCCGATCACCGGCCGGGTCAGCCGCCATCTGGTCACGCCGGGCAATCTGGTGCAGGGCAGCGAGGGCGGCGCGACGCTGCTCACCTCGATCGTCTCGCTCGATCCGATCTACATCTATTTCGACGTCGACGAGGCGACCTACCAGCGCAACAGCCGGCTGTGGGCCGAAGGCAGGCGGCCCAGTTCCCGCGACACCGCCAATCCCGTTCAGGTGACGCTGACCGGCGAAACAAAACCGTCGCTCGACGGCAAGGTCGACTTCCTCGACAATCGCCTCGACGTGTCGACCGGCACGCTGCGCACCCGCGCCGTCATCCCGAACAAGAACCTTTCGATCCTGCCCGGCCAGTTCGGCCGGGTGCGGATCATCGGCAGCTCGCCCTACGAGGCGTTGCTGCTGCCCGACACGGCGATCGCCACCGACCAGTCGCGCAAGATCGTGTTCGTCGTCAAGGACGACAACACCGTCGAGGCGAGGGCGGTGACGCTCGGGCCGCTCGACGACGGCCTTCGCGTGATCCGCGAGGGGCTGAAGCCGGAGGACCGCGTCATCGTCAACGGCCTGCAGCGCGCGCGCGTCGGCGCGAAAGTCACGCCGCAGACCGCCGACGCCAAGCCGGCCGGTGGCAAGACATGAATCTCGGCCGGCTCTCCATCAACCAGCCCATCCTGGCGATGGTGCTGTCGATCGTGCTGCTGATCGTCGGCGCCATCGCCTACACGACCTTGCCGGTCTCGGAATATCCGCAGGTGGTGCCGCCGACGGTGGTGGTGACCACGCAATATCCCGGCGCCTCGGCGCAGACCGTGTCCGACACGGTCGCCGCCCCCATCGAGCAGGAGATCAACGGCGTCGAGGACATGCTGTATCTCTACAGTCAGGCGACCTCGAACGGGCAATTGACCATCACCGTCACCTTCAAGCTCGGCACCGACCTCGACAAGGCCCAGGTGCTGGTGCAGAACCGCGTCGCCATCGCGCAGCCGCGGTTGCCGCAGGAGGTGCAGCGCAACGGCGTCGTCACGCGCAAGAACAGCCCCGACATTCTGATGGTCGCGTTCATGCTGTCGCCGGACGACACGTTCGACCAGCTCTACATCTCCAACTATGCGCTGCTGCAGGTCCGCGACCAGCTGCTCCGGCTCGACGGCGTCGGCGATATCCAGATGTTCGGCGCGCGCGACTATTCGATGCGGCTGTGGCTCGATCCGGACAAGATCGCCACGCTGGGCCTGACCGCCGCCGAGGTCGTGGCGGAAATCCGTGCGCAAAACGTCCAGATCGCGGGCGGCCAGATTGCAGAACCGCCGATCGCCGACCGTGCGTTCTCGCCGAACCTGACCTTCACCGGCCGCCTCAAGGATCCCCGACAATTCGAGGACATCGTGGTCAAGGCCGGCGCCGACGGGCGCACCGTCAGGCTGCGCGACGTCGCGCGGATCGAGCTCGGCGCGCTCGCTTATTCCACCAACAGCTTCCTGCTGCGCAAATCCGCCGTCGCTCTCCTGGTGACTCAGCGGCCCGGCTCGAACGCGCTGGCGACCGCCAAGGGCATCACCAACACGCTGGAGCACCTCAAGGCAAGTTTCCCCAAAGGGCTCGACTACAATATCGGCTACAATCCCACCGAATTCATCGCGCAGTCGGTCAGCGAACTGATCAAGACCATCTACGAGGCGATGGTGCTGGTCGTGATCGTGGTGCTGGTGTTTTTGCAGGGCTGGCGCCCCGCCATCATCCCGATCATCGCAATTCCCGTGTCGCTGGTCGGCACCTTCGCGGTGATGGCGGCGCTGGGCTTCTCGATCAACAATCTGACCCTGTTCGGCCTCGTGCTGGCCGTCGGCATCGTGGTCGACGACGCCATCGTGGTGGTCGAGAATGTCGAGCGCCATCTCGAGCACGGCATGAGCCGGCGCGATGCCGCGCTGCGCACCATGGAGGAGGTCGGCGGCGCGCTGGTGTCGATCGCGCTGGTGCTGTGCGCAGTGTTCGTGCCGACCGCGTTCCTCGGCGGCATTTCCGGGCAGTTCTTCCAGCAATTCGCCGTCACCATCGCGGTTGCCACCGCGATCTCCTGCTTCTGCTCGCTGACGCTGTCGCCGGCGCTGGCTTCGCTGATCCTGCAGCCGCACGCGGACAAGCGGCCGGCGGCAAGCTGGAATCTCGTCGCGCGCGGCTGGAATGCCTTCACCGGGGTGTTCAACCGCGGCTTCGACCGGCTGGCGCATGGCTATGGCCGCGCCGCCGATTTCGCGATCGGGCATTCGGCCCTGATGCTGGTGCTCTATGCGGCGCTGATCGGCAGTGCCGGCTGGCTGCTGGCCACCACGCCGCAGGGCTTCATCCCGGCGCAGGACCGCGGCTATGCCATCGTCTCGGTGCAGTTGCCGGGCGCGGCGTCGCTGGCGCGCACCACCGAGGTGGTCCGCGAGATCGAGCGCATCGCGCTGGAGACGCCGGGCATCATTCGCGTGGCGGCCTTCGCCGGCTTCTCGGGCGCGACGCGGACGCAGGCGAGCAACGCGGCGGCGCTGTTCCCGGTATTCGCCGACCCTGAAGAGCGCCACAAGCAGGGCCTGTCCGCGCTGGCGGTCATGAACGATCTGCGCAAGCGTCTGTCGAGCATCCAGGGCGCCTTCATCATCGTGATCCCGCCGCCCGCGGTGCCCGGCATCGGCACCGGCGGCGGCTTCACCATGCGCGTCCAGGACCGCCAGGGCCGCGGCTCCGAGCTGCTGGCGTCGGCGACCGACGAACTGGTCGGCGCGGCCCGCCGGGCGCCCGGCCTGACCCAGGTGTTCTCGCCGTTCTCCGCCAACACGCCGCAACTCTTCGTCGACATCGATCGCGTCAAGGCGCAGAAGCTCGGCGTGCCGATCGGCAACATCACCGATACGATCCAGACCTATTTCGGTTCGTCCTATGTCAACGACTTCAACCTGTTCGGACGCACCTACCACGTCACGGCGCAGGCCGACCTGCCGTTCCGGAAAGAGAGCGCCGACCTCGCACGGTTGCGCACCCGCAACGCGGCCGGCGACATGGTGATGCTCGGCAGCGTCGTCGATTTCAAGGACCTCTCCGGCCCGGACCGCGTCGCGCGCTACAATCTCTACCCCGCCTCCGAGCTGCAGGGCGACACGTTGCCCGGCACCAGTTCGACGACCGCCATCAACACCATGAAGAAGCTGGCCGAGGAGACGCTGCCGAGCGGATTTACATTCGAGTGGACCGACCTGTCCTATCAGCAGGTGACCGGCGGCAGCGCGGGCCTGCTCGTGTTTCCGATCTGCGTGCTGTTCGTCTACCTCGTGCTGGCCGCCCAATACGGTTCCTGGAGCCTGCCGTTCGCGGTGATCCTGATCGTGCCGATGTGCCTGCTCGCGGCTACCATCGGCGTGCGCATCATGGGGCAGGACGTCAACATCCTGACCCAGATCGGCTTCGTGGTGCTGGTGGGATTGGCCGCCAAGAATGCGATCCTGATCGTCGAGTTCGCGCGCGACATCGAGCTGGAAGGCAAGTCACGGCTGGAAGCCGTGGTCGAAGCCTGTCGATTGCGGTTGCGGCCGATCCTGATGACGTCGTTCGCCTTCATCCTCGGCGTGCTGCCGCTGGTGGTTTCGACCGGTTCGGGCTCGGAGATGCGGCAGGCGGTTGGCGTCGCCGTGTTCTTCGGCATGCTCGGCGTCACGCTGTTCGGCCTGATCTTCACGCCGATCTTCTACGTGCTGGTGCGGAACCTGGCCGAGGGCCGGAACGAAGGCAAGAAACCGGTCGCGACGTGAGTCTCCGTCGTCATTCCGGGGCACGCGCAGCGTGAACCCGGAATCCAACTAACCGCACGTGACGCAGCGCGTTGGATTCCGGGCTCGCTCGCTTCGCTCCCGCCCCGGGATGACGGCCAGAGTGCAGGCCGTGGCCTCCCATACTTTCGACTGATCCGAAATGGATGGGCACGACCGGGGTTATTGACTAGTGTCATCAGGTTCCTCTGACAAAAAAGTTCCGGGAGAAAAAGGATGAAGTCGGCAGTGTTGGCCGCCATTGCGGCGGGTGGTCTTGTGTTCGCCGCGCCGGCATCGGCGCAGGGCGTCAAGATCGGTATCTTGAACGATCAGTCCGGGGTCTACGCCGATTACGGCGGCAAATGGTCGTTCGAGGCGGCCAAGATGGCGATCGAGGATTTCGGCGGCGAGGTGCTCGGTCAGAAGATCGAGATCATTTCCGCCGATCACCAGAACAAGCCGGACCTCGCCAACGCCATCGCGCGGCGCTGGTACGACGTCGAGAATGTCGACATGATCACCGAGCTGACGACGTCGTCGGTCGCGCTGGCGATCCATGAACTGTCGAAAGAAAAAAAGAAGATCGACATCGTGGTCGGTGCCGCGACCTCGCGCCTGACCGGCGATGCCTGCCACCCCTACGGCTTCCACTGGGCCTACGATACGCACGCGCTGGCATTCGGTACCGGCGGCTCGCTGGTGGAAGCCGGCGGCGACAGCTGGTTCTTCATGACGGCCGACTACGCCTTTGGCTATGCGCTGGAAAAGGACACCAGCGATTTCGTCAAGGCGAAGGGCGGCAAGGTGGTCGGCTCGGTCCGCATTCCCCTGAATTCGTCGGACTTCTCCTCCTTCCTGCTGCAGGCGCAAAGCTCGAAGGCGAAAATCATCGGCCTCGCCAATGCCGGCCTCGACACCACCAACTCGATCAAGCAGGCGGCCGAATTCGGCATCGTCAAGAGCGGCCAGAAGCTGGCCGGCCTGCTGCTGACGCTGGCCGAGGTGCATGGCCTCGGCCTCGACGCCGCGCAAGGCCTGGTGCTGACCGAAGGCTATTACTGGGACCGCGACGCCAGGAGCCGCAACCTCGGCGAACGCTTCTTCAAGCGCACCGGCCGGATGCCGAACATGATCCAGGCCGGCACCTACTCGGCGACGCTGTCCTATCTCAAGGCGGTGAAAGCCGCCGGCACCAAGGACGCCGAGGCGGTGGCCAAGAAGCTGAAGGAGCTTCCGGTCGACGACGACTTTGCGCAAGGCGGCAAGGTGATGGAGAACGGCCGCATGGTGCACGACCTCTATCTGTTCGAGGTCAAGAAGCCATCGGAATCCAAGAAGCCCTGGGACTACTACAAGCAGCTCGCCGTGGTGCCCGGCGACAAGGCATTCCCGGCGGCGAAAGATTCCGGCTGCCCGCTCTCGAAATAGCGTTGGCTATACCGAAGATGACGCGATAGCGTATCCATCATCCGCAAAAGGATGGGTAAATGACTTGTAGCCCGCATGAGCGCTTGCGACATGCGGGGCTGGTGGTCCCGTATGTAGCAAGAGCTCATGCGGGCTACGATGCTACAATGCTCACCCTGCAGCGGTTACGCCTGCACGATCCGCCACAGGATGGCGATGATCGATCCCAGCCATAGCGCGATGGTCGCAAACGCCTGCAGATAAAAACCCGGGAGGCGCCTGGCCGCCTCCTGGGCATAGCCGTTGATGTACAGAATGCGGCCGATTGCCCAGATCGTTCCCAGCGCCGCCGCGGCGCCGTCGCCGATATAAACGGCAAACAGCCAGAGAGACGGCAGGAAGATCGGCAGGTATTCCAGCGTATTCATCTGCGCGCGGAATACGCGCTCGAAGTCGGGATTGCCGGAAACCGCCGGCATCTTGACGCCGAACCTGACGCGCGCGCGCGACACCAGGATGGATGAATAGAAGTAGACCATGAGCGCCAGCAAGGTGACGAGCGCGGTGAGATGATACATCGCTGAAAATCCCCGTTTCGTGCGACTTCCTAATACCCCGTCATCTCCAGATAGCCCACGCCGGCATGGCTGCCGGCAAAGCGGATGGGGCCTTCCCAGTACGGAAAACTCGTACCCATCCAGCTTCGCGCGTTGAGCGGCGTGCACTCGATCGACAGCGCCTTGGTCGCAATCGCGATGCGCCATGATGTCGGGATTTTTCGTCCCTCAACGTCCGTCACGCCGAGCGGGGTCATCGCGATGTCGTCGGAGCCGAGCAGCTCGGCCGCACCGTCCGCCCCGATCCATTTGCCGGACCCATAATGCTTGCCGTCGGTCTGCCGCATCCGGTACAGCATCAGCTTGTCGCCGGAATCGAAATGCAATGACAGCCAGTCCCATCCGCTCTGATCCGAAGCCAGCGGCTGGCTGCTCCACTCGCGATCGAGCCAGGCCATGCCGCTCACCTCGACCGGCTTGTCGTCGATGGCGACCACGCCCTTCGCGGTGTAATGCGGCTGGCTGTAGTAATACGAGGCCTGCTCGCGCAGCGATTTGCGGCTGTAGCCGCCGTCGCCCTGCAGCACCAGCGGGCGCTGCGCATCGAGGCGCAGCGTGTAGCTGAAGTCGGTGGCGGCGGCCTTCAGCTCGCATGGCGAGATGGTGTCGTCGTTGAGCGCATCGCGCCCGCGCATCTCCCAGGCGTCGATCCAGGCGCGAAACGGTTTTGCTTCGACGCCGCCCTGTCCGATCCCTCCGCGCGCAAAGGCCTGCGTGAAGCGATGGGCATCGGCGCGGGTGACGGCGGCGTGGCCCATCCAGATCTGCCGGTTGGCCCAGCCGTCCGGCGGCCCGCCCGGAGCGATGGCCTGGCGAAACAGCGTCCATTGCACGCCGTAGGCCGTGCCTTTCTCGTCGGTGAGGTTGGCCGTCACGTACCACCACTCGATGCGAAATTCCGGATGCGGGCCGTGGTCGGCGGGAAACGCAAAAATTCTGCCGGGCGCGACGGGTGCAAAGCCGTCCGCGCTCTCGCCCAGGCCCGCATAACCCTGCGCGAGGGCCTGGCCGCCCGCTCCGGCGAGCAACGCGCCGGCGACAAACCCGCGGCGGGTGAGGGGGCCGCTACCGTTCATTGGCAAAAATCCTGATCAGGTTCGCCGGCTGCATGCGCGCCAGCCGTATCACCGGAAGCGCGGAGGCGGCGGCCGCCGCCGCCATCGCAACGCCCGTCAGCCACAGCAATTGCATCGGAAACAGATGAAACGGCAGCCGCCAGCCGAACGCCTTGACGTTGACGACGGCCAGCAGGCACCACGCCACGAGCAGGCCAAGCGGCAGCGCGACGACCGTGGTGAGCAGCGCCATCGACATGGTTTTCAGCAACTCGATCCCCGCGAGCCGCCGCCGCGTCAGGCCGAGCGCCCAGAGCGGCGCCAGTTGCGGCAACCGCGAATTGGCCAGCGTCAGCAGGCTGGTCAGGAGCGCGACGCCGGCGACCCCCAGCGTGAAGCCATTGAGCGCCGCGGTGACCGAGAAGGTGCGGTTGAAGATCCGCTTCGATTCCGCCTTCATCGTCGCCTGATCGGCGACGTTGCGATAGTCGAGCCCGAATTTGTCCCGCAGCGCCGCGATCAGCGCGGGTATGTTGGGCGGCGCAACCCGCAAGCCCATCCGCGTCAGCGGAATGTCGGGGAAGCGCCGCGTCAGCGCGGCAAAGTTCACCGTGACCTGGCCCTTGGGGTTGCCGTAATCCGCATAGATTCCGACGATGTCGAGCGGCCAGTTGCCGCCCGGGGCCGGCACCTCGATGCGGTCGCCGACCGAAAGACCGAGCCGTCGCGCCAGTTGTTCGCTCACGAGCGCCGCATTGCCGGGGCGTAGTTTGCGCCAGGCGTCGTCGGCGGACTGAAGCAGCGGCCAGTTGTCGCGATAGGTGGCGTGATCGGGCAGGCCGAGCACTTCGATCGGCGCCCCCGCCAGTTGCGTATCGGCGCGTCCACCGGGCAGGATCGCCTCGACCTCGGGACGCTCGCCCAGCCACGCCTTGATCTCATGGGCCTGATCGTCGTCCGCCGCGCTGATATAGACATCGGCCGCCAGCCGGCCGTCGAGCCATACCAGGAACGTGCGGCTGAAGCTCTCGACCATAGTGGCGACGCCGACATTGACGGCCAGTGCCAGCAGCAGCGCCATCAAGGCCAGCGACAGCCCGGACAATTGCTGGCGGCTGTCGGCCCAGAACCAGATGGCGACAGGCGTCCGGGCAAAACGCTGTCCGAGCGACAGCATCAGTTCCAGCAACATCGGCAGGATCAGCGCGGCACCGAGCATCAGCGCCGCGAGCACGGCAAAACCCGCGACCAGCGAATCGCCGAACCGCAACAGGATCGCGGCGGTGGCAAACGACGCGAGCGCCGCCGCGCTCTGCCAGGCCAGCCAGCGCCGCTGCGCCTGCTGCCAGGCAAAGGGCTGCGCGGTGGCGAGCAGCGGCATCCGTAACGCCTTGGCGAGGCTGACGGCGGCGGCGGCGAGCGCGCCCAGGATGCTGATGGCGATGCCGGCGAACCACCATTGCGGCTTCAGCGTCAACTGCCCTGGAATCTGCGCGCCATACAGCCCGCGCAGCGAAGCCGCGACGTCCGGGAGAAGCGCGCCCGCGATGAAATAGCCGCACACCAGCCCGATCACGCCCGCGACCAACGCCAGCGATACCAGTTCGAGCACCAGCACGATGTTGAGCATCCGCGCCGAGACGCCGCAGGCGCGCAAGGTGCGCAGCACCGGCAGCCGCTGCTCGAAGGCGAGCCCGATCGCCGAATTGACGATGAACAGCCCGACGAAGAACGACAGCAGCCCGAACGCCGTCAGGTTGAGGTGAAAGCTGTCGGTGAGGCGCTCGAGGTCGGTCTCGGCCTCGGGCTCGACCAGGCGGAGCCTGTCACCCGCGACGCTCTCCAGCGACGCGCGCCGGCCGGTCGCCTTGCCGACCAGCAGCCGCGAGATCTGGCCCGGCATCTTCAGCAGTTCCTGCGCGACGCCGATATCGACGACCAGCACGCCGGGCGCCAGGTTCGGCTGCACGCGCAGCGGTGGCAGCGCCGCGCCGCCATGGGCCTGCGGTCGCGCGCCTTCGGCAAGCTTGAGGTCGGCGAGCGTTTCGGGCGCCAGCAGCGCCATGCCCGGCGAGGTGATGAAAGACCTGAAGTCGTCCCGGCCCACCGCCGGCGCGTTGCCGACTTCCGCCGGCAGCGTCACCGGCTCGATGCCCAATAGCCGGAACGACCGTCCCTCGATCTGGATGGCGCCCTCCAGCACCGGCGACACCGGCCAGCCGGCGCGACGCAGATCGACGAACAATTGCTGTGGGATGCTGGCGCCGTTGCGGGCGACGAGCATGGCGGTGCGCGCGCCGCCGAAGGTCGCGGCGGCGCGATCGTAGGAGGTGCGCGCCTGCTGGTTCAGCGCCTGCACGCCGCTCCACAGCGCGGTCGCCGAGACCAGTCCGATCAAGAGCGTCGCGAGCTGCATCGGATGCCGTCGCCAATGGCTCAGCAGCACGGCGAGCGTCCACACTGCGCGCTTCACGCGATCACCCCGGCATGCAGATGGACCTGCCGGTCGAGCGTGGCCGCAAGCCGCGCGCTGTGCGTCACCATCAGGAAACCGCAGCCGCTGCGCGTCACCAGGTCGCGTGCCAGCGCCAGCACCTCGTCGGCGGTATCCTCGTCGAGATTGCCGGTCGGCTCGTCCGCCAGCAGCAACAGCGGTTTCACCGCCAGCGCGCGGCCGATCGCGACGCGCTGCTGCTGACCGCCCGACAATTGCTCGGGATAGCGTTTCAGCAATTTGCCGAGCCCGAGCCGCTCCACCAGTTCGCGGTGCCAGGCCGCATCGTGCCGGCCGGCAATCCGCGACTGGAAGGTCAGGTTGTCCTCCACCGTGAGGCTCGGAATCAGGTTGAACTGCTGGAACACCAGGCCCAGCCGGTCGCGGCGCAATTGCGCGCGCCCGGGATCGTCGAGCTGGGAAAGCTCGAGGTCCGCCAGCCGGATCTCGCCGCCATCGGCGGCGTCGAGCCCCGCGATCAGGTGCAACAGCGTGCTCTTGCCGCTGCCGGATTCACCGGTCAGTGCGACGCTCTCGCCGGCGGCGACCGCCAAATTCACCCCGCGCAGCACCGCGACCTGTTCGCCGGCCGCGCGATACGTCTTGGTCAGGCCGCTTACCTCGAGCATGGGATCGGTCTTGCCCCGACGGCCATTGGTGGTGTGCGACGACGAACCGATCGAAACATTGACAATTCCCTGACGTGACGGCTTGGAGCACAGAACCGGGCGCGGCGGCAGGGGGCACGAAAATCCGGGTTGCCTTCCGCGAGCCCCCTTGTACCATCGGAACCGGCCGATCTCACAGCGCCGACAACCAAGACGAAGAAAACGGGGGAACCAGGGATGACCGCGCGACCGACCCCGCAGGAAACGCCACGGGGCGCCTGGAAGATCACCTTCCTGCTGTTCCTGTTCATGCTGGTGAACTTTGCCGACAAGATCGTGGTCGGCCTCGCCGGCGCGCCGATCATCGACGAACTGAAACTCACGCCGGAGCAGTTCGGTTTCCTCGGCTCCTCGTTCTTTTTCCTGTTTTCGATCTCGGCCGTCGTGGTCGGTTTCATCGTCAACCGCATCGATGCCCGCTGGGTGTTGCTGGCGATGGCGGTGATCTGGTCGTTGGCGCAGTTTCCGATGGTCGGCACCGTCGGCTTCACAACGCTGGTGATCTGCCGCATCATCCTGGGCGCAGGCGAGGGGCCGGCGTTTTCGGTCGCGGCGCATGCGGTTTACAAATGGTTTCCCGACGAGAAGCGCACGCTGCCGACCGCGATCCTGTCGCAAGGCTCGGCGTTCGGCGTGATCCTGGCCGTACCGGCGCTGAACTGGATCATCGTCAATCACAGCTGGCACTATGCGTTCGGCGCGCTCGGCGTCGTCGGCCTGATGTGGGGGCTGGCCTGGCTGGTGACGGGCCGGGAAGGCCCGCTGGTGCAGACAGCGCAGGCCGCCGCGGCCGATGCGCGCATCCCCTATTTCCAGCTGCTCACCTCGCGCACCTTCATCGGCTGCTGCGCCGCGACCTTCGGCGCCTATTGGGCGCTGTCGCTCGGGCTGACCTGGTTCACGCCCTTCATCGTCAAGGGGCTGGGCTTCACCCAAAAGGACGCCGGCTGGATCTCGGTGCTGCCCTGGGTGTTCGGCGCCACCATCGTGCTGCTGACAGGGTGGATCTCGCAGGTGATGCTGACGCGCGGCTACACCACGCGCGGCGCGCGCGGCGTGCTCGGCTCGGTGCCGCTGATCATCGGCGGGCTGATCCTGGCCGTGCTACCGCATGTTCACGGCGCGGATCTGCAGATCGCGTTCCTCGTGGTCGGTTCCGGTCTGTGCGGATCGATCTATGTGGTGTGCCCGCCGATGCTCGGCGAGTTCACGCCGGTGCAGCAGCGCGGCGCCGTGCTCGCCATCTACGGCGCGATCTACACGCTGGCGGGCATGATCGCGCCGTTCGTCATGGGCGCGGTGATCCAGAACGCGGCGGTGCCCCTCGACGGCTACATGACCGGCTTCACCATCAACGCGGCGGTCATGGTCACGTCCGGGTTGCTCGGGCTGCTGCTACTGTGGCCGAACACGGAACGCAAGCGGCTGATGGCGCAAGCCGCGGGTGAGCCAAAATTCGCGTGAGGCGATAACAACTCTATCGGTCGTCCCTGCGAACGCAGGGACCCATACCGCGTGATCTATCGGTGATGCGTGGCGGTTGCCGCTCTGCGTTAGTCAATCATCCTTCGTGCCCCACATAGGGGCCGCGGCGTATGGGTCCCGGGTCAAGCCCGGGACGACGCAGAGTTTGTTGATGCAGCGGGACTTCAACTCGCCGCCGCGTTCAGCTGCGGCTTGCTTCCCTGCGTTCCCCGCACCAGCCGGCCCGGTCGCACACCCGTCGCCGCGCCGCCGCGCCGTGTCACCACGCCGGAGACGATGGTGGCCTCAAAGCCGTCGACCTGCTGCATCAGGCGGCGGCCGCCGACCGGCAGGTCGTAATGCACCTTCGGCGGATGCAGATGCAGTTTGTCGTAATCGATCACGTTGACGTCGGCCTTGAAGCCCGGCGCGATCACGCCGCGGTCATACAGGCCGACCGACAGCGCGGTCTTGCGCGACTGCGCCGCCACCACGAACGGGATCGAGAGCTTTTCGCCGCGGCGGCGGTCGCGGGTCCAGTGCGTCAACAGATAGGTCGGGAAGCTGGCGTCGCAGATGATGCCGCAATGCGCGCCGCCATCGGAGAGTCCCGGCACGGCGGAGGGCTCGCGCAGCATCTCGTGCACGGCGTCGAGATTGCCGTCGGCGTAATTGAGGAACGGCACGTACAACATGCCGCGGCCTTCGTCGGTCAGCATCGCATCGTAAGCCAGTTCTTCCGGCTGCCGGCCCTGGCGGCGGGCCTGCGGGCCGAGCGCATTCTCCGGCGGCTGTTCGTAGTCGGGCGGATCGCCGAGCAAATACATCTTGTCGTAGTTCGGCCGGAAGAACAGCGGATCGTCGGTGGCCGTCGCGCTCTCGCTCAAAATGGCGGCGCGCACTTCGGGCTTGCGCAGATGTGTCAGCCGTTCGGCCAAAGGCAGTTTGGCGATCGCGCGATAGCTCGGGTGGGTCTGGAACGGGTTGCGCGACAGCTCCAGCCCGAGCAGCAGGCCGACGGGACGCGCTGCGATCTGGGTGGTGATCGAGAGGCCGCGCGCGGCGGCCTCGTTGATCGTGTCCATGGTCTGGCGCCAGCGCCGCGGCGCCTTGTCGGCCTGCGCCACCGAGAACGAGATCGGGCATCGGGTTTTCTCGGCGACCCGCAGCATCATCGGCAGGTCTTCATGCACCGTGCTCTGGTCGAGCACGAACTGAAGAACGCTGCGGCCGACGCCCTGCATCGCGGCGGCGATCGCGGTCAATTCATCCTCGCCCGCCTTCAGCGTCGGCGTGTAGTCGCCGGTCGAGGTGCGGTGGTTGAGGGTGCGCGAGGTCGAAAAGCCCAGCGCGCCCGCGCGCACGGCATCGCCGGCCAGCGCCGCCATTGCCTTGTTGTCTTCGGGCGTGGCGGGATCGCGGCGCGCGCCGCGCTCGCCCATCACATAGACGCGCAGCGCCGCGTGCGGCAGTTGCGCGCCGATATCCATGTCGAAATTCCGCTTCGACAGCCATTCCATGTAATCCGGAAAGCTCTCCCAGGCCCAGGGAATGCCGGCGCTCAGTACCGGCTCGGGAATGTCCTCGACGCCTTCCATCAGCTGGATCAGGCGGACGTGGTCGGCCGGCCGGCACGGCGCGAAGCCGACGCCGCAATTGCCCATGATCGCCGTGGTGACGCCGTTCTGCGACGAGGGCGTGATGTCCTGGCTCCAGGTGACCTGGCCGTCATAATGGGTGTGGACATCGACAAAACCCGGCGCCACCAGCTTGCCCCTGGCGTCGATATCTTCCTTGCCCTTGCCGGCGACCTTGCCGACTTCGCTGATGCGGCCATTGCTGATCGCGACATCGGCTTCATAGAGCTCGCCACCCTTGCCATCGGCAAGCGTGCCGCCACGGATCACGAGGTCGGGGGTCGAGGTCATGGCTTCCATCCCGGTTCAGGTTGTTTTCACGCATCATCCGACGCCCCGGCAAACTGTCAACCGCCGGCTATGGGGCCCAGGAATGCATCCTCTCGGGCCCTGCCCAAGTCGTTGCGCTCGTGCGGGTTGTCTTCACCCGCCTCTTGAGGGGGCGGGTCGGCACGCATCGCAAGATGCGTGACGGGGCGGGGTGACAGACTATCCGCGCATGCTCTGCTGGCTGGTAGTCTCTCCACGTCCAACGGAGGATGCGCGGATAGCCTGTAACCCCACCTCGGTTCGCATTGCATGCGAACCGATCCTCCCCCTCCAGGGGAGGATGAAGCACGATACGGCAGGCGCACGGCATGTCGGCGCCGCAGGAACGCGTGATATCGACAGCTCTCCTCACGCCTTCGCCGGTGCCGCCTTGCGGTCGGTCACCAGCGCCAGCAATACCGTCAGCACCATGAACGCCACGGACGCGCCGAACACCCAGTGCGGCATGTTCTGATCCATGATCCAGCCGAACAGCAACGGGCTGAGAATGCCGCTGAAATTGAACCCGGTGGACACGATGCCGAAGGCGCGGCCGGCGGCACCGGGAGGGGCCGCATTACGCACCAGCATGTCGCGCGATGGCGCGATGACGCCACCGAGGAAACCGGCGATTCCCATCGCCGCGGTCAGCACGGCGGATGGCAAGGTCGTCGTTGCGATCACCAGCATGACGACCGCGTTGATGCCAAAGCACGCCGCGGCGACCTGTCCGTGGCGGCTGGTGCGATCGGCGAGGTAGCCGCCGGCCAGCACGCCCGCTGCGCCGGCACCGAGGAAGGCGGTCAGCGCGATGTTGGCGGCGGAGAACGCCACGCCATAGCCGGTCATCAGCGCGACCACGCCGAAATTGCCGATCCCGGCGTTGGAAAGGCCGAGCAGCATGAAGAAGATCGTCAGCATGATGATCGCGGGCGTGATCACGCTCTGCTTCGGCGCATCGGCGCCGTCCTGCTTGCGGTCGGCGGAACTGGCATCGGGAATTCCAACGGCCAGCAATCCCAGCGCGGCCGCCGGCCCGACGGCGCCGGCCACGATCAGCGCGCCGAGGCCACCAAGCCACGCGACCAGCGCCGCCATGATCGCGGGCGCCACCGCGCCGCCGAGGAAGCCGGCAAAGGTGTGGATCGAGAACGCGCGGCCCATCCGCGCCTCGTCCATATGCGTCGACAGGATCGCGTAATCGCAGGGGTGATAGACGCTGTTGGCGAGCCCGAGCAGCGCGGCGCAGACGATCAGCGACGTGTAGCTCAGATGCAGCCCGAGTCCGATCAGCGCCGCGCCGCCGACGGTGAGCCCGATCAGCAGCACTTTCCGCGCGCCAATATGATCGGCGAGATAGCCGATCGGCGCCTGCGTCAGGCCGGACACCGCGCCGAACACCGTGAGCGCAAAGCCGAGCTCGATATAGCCGACGCCGAGGCGCGTCTTCAGGAACGGGAACAGCATCGGCAGCACGAAAATATGGAAATGGCTGACCCAATGCGCGACCGAAATCGCCCCGAGCGTGCGCAGCGCGGAGTCGCTCCTGGTATCCTTGGCTTGTTGCGGTGCGGCCAGAATATCGACCATGTCGTCCCAAGACCCCGTAGCCTCAAAGCCCGGCAGGGCCGGATCAAAATAGAGGCAAGAAAATAGGGGCCAGCGGTTATTTGTCCATGAATACCGGCGCATGGCTGCCTCCTCCCGGCGCACGGCCGCGATCAACGCCGCCCGCCTGCGCCACGGCCGGACACCAGCGATCACGTCAGGCTCTTTACAACTTGGCGCTGTTTGGCAAATAGTTCGTCCCATTCGATCGCAGCGATATCGCTGCTCATTTTTGATTTTTTTGATCGCTTCCCGATCATGGAAGAGGCGACGCCATGACAGTTCAGACGCAGGCGACTGACGACGCGACCCCCAAGACGTTCCAGCTCGGTCTTGCGCTTGCAGGGGCGATTTCCGCCGGCGCCTATACCGCCGGCGTGATGGATTTTCTGTTTCAGGCGCTGTCGGAGTGGGAGGCAAACCGCGAAAAACCCGGCGTGCCGCAGCATCGGGTCGTGTTGAAGGTGATGGCGGGCGCGTCGGCAGGAGCCATTACCGGCGCGCTGGGGGCCGTCGGCCTCGCACGCGGCCTCGCGCCGCGCAGCTTCGGTCCCGACTATGGCGATACCTGCTACCCGGACCGTTATCGGCGACGCCAGCAAATCGAATGCGTGTTGCCGTCGCTGCGCCGCACCTGGGTCGAACTCCCCGCCATGATCTCGGCGAATGGCACCGGCGAGCTGCTCGGGGTGGACGATATCGCCGTGAACGGGTCGGGCGATGCGCCGGTCCTGCGTTCCTTGCTCGATGCCTCGCTGCTGGACCGGATCAAGCGGATCGCGATCGAGCCGGAACACGACGCGGCCATGGTGCGGGATCCGGTGCCTTTCGTGGCCAGGGACCTGCACGTCTACATGACCGTCTCCAATCTGCGCGGTATCCCGTTCAAGGTCGCCTTTGGCCGCAACAGCTACGGCATGCAGACGATGGGGGACCGCGTGCACTATGTGGTCCGCGATCTCGGCAGCCACGACCTCAGCGACGGCGGCTCCTGGGCCGACGGCGACGCCCGACTGGATATTTCCGTGAAGACCTTGCCGCGGCAGCGTGGCGCGGATCTCGGCGATTGGGATCTGTACGGCACCTCGGCGTTGGCGTCGGGGGCGTTTCCCGTCGGCCTGGCGTCGCGCAAGCTCAGTTTCTCCTGGGAGCAATACCAGAAACGGCGCTATCCGATCCCCGCCAGTCTCGGCGTCGCAATCAAGCCCGATTTCCCGGCACATGCCGGCCTGCATTCCGGCGCCTTCGTTTTCGAGAGCGTCGACGGCGGCCTCGTCAACAACGATCCCTTCGACTACGCCCAATACGCGCTGTTCGGAGGACCCGCCTCCGGCCCGGCGCCGGGCAACACGGTCGATCGCGCCATCGTGATGATCGCGCCGTTTCCCGAACCGCCGGCCTTTCTCCCGGAAGGCTCGCCGTCGCCCGGTGTCGGCGCCATCCTGCGCGCGTTGTTTCCGTCATTGATCAACCAGGCGCGATTCCGGGCGTCGGAAATGGCGCCTGCGATGAGCGATCGCGACTTCAGCCGTTTCCTGATCGCGCCGTTGCGGCGCATTCCCCGAACCGGCGCGGCGCCGGATCCGGCCAAGGAGGCGCCGCTGGAGCGCTTTGCGATCGCCTGCGGGCTGCTCGGCGGCTTCGGCGGCTTCCTGCATGAGGCATTTCGCGCCCACGATTTTCAGCTCGGTCGCCGCAACTGCCAGCAATTCCTGCGCACGGCTTTCTTGCTGCCGTCCGACAACGTGGTCATCGGTCAGGCCAACGGGCCGACGCTTCAGCCGGTCATACCGCTGGTCGGCGCGGCCGCCGATCCGATACCGCTGCCGAAATGGCCGCGTATCGACCAATGCGCTTTCGACGCGATTTCCAAACGGGTCGGCGTGCGCATCGACCGGATCGTGCCGCATCTCATCGAAGCGCAAACCCGCAGCAAGAAACTGCGCGCGGCCTTGAAGCTCGGCTGGCGCAGCTTCCTGCGCGGGCGCACCATCTCGCTGGTCCAGCAGACGATGCTCGCGGACCTGGTGCGCCGCGGCCAGATCGAAGGATGGGAGCCGCCTGCGTCGCTGGGTGAGGCCGGGTGCCGTGAGGAAGACGTCAACGCGGTCGTGGCCGAACTGGTCAATCCCGCGTTCGACAGGCGAACCCCGCGCGGCATCGCCAGGGCGACGCGCCTGCCCGAGGACGTCGTCGTTCGAATCCTTGCTCTGCTGTCGCAGAAAAATGTTTCGGGGCCGTGCCGGGCATGGAGCGAAAACGACCAGTATGCGCTCTACGCGCGCCGTCCCGGCTTCTTCGCCAGAAAACGCCTGACCGGCTGGATTTCGCGCTGGTGGAACGCGCCAACCATCAATTGAAGTGAAGCCGCCAGATGTCCGATACGATCGAGACCGCCGATCCGCCGTATGCGCCGCGACCGCTCACCGTTCTCGACGTGATCAGGATCGTGTTGCCTGACGGCAGCAACGGGACAAGGCGATGGCGCGACGTCTGCGCATGGCCGCCCGATCTGTTCGCCGCGGTCGCCAGCATCACCGAGCGGTCCGGGCTGTATTCGCAGGAAATCTTCACCTCGTACTGGATCGAGGGTTTCACGCTCAAGGACGAATGGATGAAGACCGTTCGCAAGCTGGGTGCCGCGTGGGCCAGCACCGGTGCGCCGCCGACCCAGGTCAAGAAGTCGTGGCGCGAGCTGATCGACAAATACAAGGATGCGCCGATCGACGATCCGTCTCCCGCCGCGCTTGCATGGAAGAAGGTCGTGTTTGATCTTCTGGTGATTGCCGACGAAGCTTGCGCAGGCGTCGGCTTCCTGCCCGAGGACGAGGAAGGCGAGGACGGGGCAGGCGAACCGGTAAGCATCGTCCAGTTCGCCGTCTACAAGAGCTACAGCGCCTGGATGAAGCACAGCTTCGGCAATCCGGACCATGTCGGCGGCGAGATCCTGCCGCATCTGCCATTCAGCCTCTGCATCCATGTGCCGCGCGGGCTGTCCTGCGTCCAGCCCAAGGCGACGACACCTGCCGTCGGGTGCACCCTTCGTTCGTTGACCCACAATCTGGCTTTCCTGCCGTCGGTGGCGAACGTGCGGACGTCGTGGATCCCCGCGAGCGAGACCAGGAAGCACAACGATCCGTTCAATGTCCTGATCGTGCCGTTCCCGTTTTCCATCCCGGGCGGGAGCTTCAGCCCGGTGCCGGGGCGCTTTCCGGGCGAAGCCAATGACCGCGTCTTCGCCCTCGATCCGGACAAATGGATGAACCGCGATCCGGCGCGATGGAGCAGAGGCGTCACCGCGCGGGATTTCGCCGACTTCCTCTGCGGACTGATCCACGCGGCGAAGTCCGAGCTCGAACCGGTCCATGCCATCGTGATGCCCGAAACCGCGATTCGGTTCGAACTGGCGAACGAGGTCGCGGACATCCTGGCGGCGGAAACGGAACTCGACCTTCTGTTGACGGGCGTTCTGAGCACCGGCGGCGGGACCGCGCGCAATCAGGCCGCGATCTATCACTTCCACAACAAGAAGGTCGCGCAGCGGTCGTTCCAATCCAAGCACCATCGATGGTGTCTGGATGGCGACCAGATCCGCCGCTACCAATTGGGGCATGTGCTGGCGCCCGGTTCGAGGTGGTGGGAGCAGATCAATGTCGGGGACCGCGGCTGCTACGTCACCTCGTTCCGCTCCTACGCGACGCTGTCGGTGCTGATCTGCGAAGACCTCGCGCGCTACGATCCGGTCCTGACCGTGATGAATGCGATCGGCGCCAATCTCGTCGTGGCGCTGCTGATGGATGGCCCGCAACTGGAGCATCGCTGGCCCGGCCGATATGCGACGGCGCTGGCCGATGATCCGGGTTCGGCGGTGTTGACGGTGACGTCTTTCGGAATGGTGTCGCGATCCCGAAACCCGGGAGACGAGCAAAGCCGCGAGATCGCGCTCTGGAAAGAGCCCAACGGCCGGGCGCGGGTGCTCAAGCTGCCCAGGGGATGCCACGGGCTGCTCCTGACCTTGACCAACCGGCTTGTCGAACAATTTACCCTCGATGGTCGCGGCGATGGTAAACTGACCATGCAGTTCGCGCTCGGGGCCGCGCATGGGATCGCCCATCCGGATCCGCCGGCGTGGATCGGGCCGGTGCCCTAAAGACTTGAAAAATCTTGCACATCGGCTATATTGGTAGGGATTTCGGAGCGTTCCATGGCCATTTCACGCGAGCTTGCCGACCTGCTGCAGTCCAATCTGGACAAGGTTCAGGAGCCTGCGGGCTATGCCGCGCTTCATCGGAAGCTGATGCAGTCGCGCCCGAAGCATGCGGCGCCGGTCATCAGGCAGAGCCCGGAAAACACCCTCAAGATCGACAGTTCCGACACGGAATAGCGGCCGCTGCGGCCCGGTCCTTTCCTTCGGACACGATTTCCAGGAAGTAAACGAGAAGCGCGCGTCAAGGCCCCTCCCGCCCTCCGCATCGCGGGACGATCGTTCCGGCTTGCTCCGCGCGTTAGGGATTGACGCGCCGTGCCGCGCCGCCGGCAGGATACCGCAACCACGTTGACGCTCCGACCCGCCTGCGCCACTCTCCACCAAAATCAACAACAATCATCGGAGGTCGCCCATGCTCCGCGCGGAAGACAACCAATTCCTCACCGAGAGCAATTCGGGCACCGGCATGGGCGAATTGCTCCGCCGCTTCTGGCTCCCCGTGCTGCTGTCCGAAGAACTGCCCGAAGCCGACGGCACTCCGAAGAAGATCGTGGTGATGGGCGAGGAGTTGCTCGCGTTCCGCGACAGCCGCGGCGTGGTCGGCGTGATCGATCAGTATTGTCCGCACCGCGGCGCCAATCTCTGGCTCGGCCGCAACGAGGAATGCGGCATCCGCTGCGTCTATCATGGTTGGAAGTTCGACACCGACGGCCGCTGCGTCGACATGCCGACCTCCTATCCCGACCTCAACGCCAAGGACCTGATCCGCATCAAGTCCTATCCGGTGCGCGAATGGGGCGACATGATCTGGGCCTATATGGGCCCGGCCGACCAGGTGCCGGAGCTGCCCGATCTGGAAATGGCGCTGGTGCCGGCCTCGCACCGCTTCGTCACCAAGAAATGGCAGGACTGCAACTGGGTGCAGGCGCTGGAAGGTTCGATCGACACCGCGCATTTCACCTTCGCGCATCTCTCCTTTGAAAAGGAAGAGAACGAGATCCTCGACATCAAGAAGCATTTCGTGAATCCGCTGACCCGGGTCGCGACCGACCACATGCGCTGGATTGCGGAAGACCCGCGGCCGGTGATCAAGGTCAATCCGCACGAGGCGGGGCTCACCGTCGCCGGCGGGCGGCTGACCGGGTCAGACAACATCTACTGGCGCATCGCGCAATTCCTGATGCCGGTACACGCCTACGCGCCAAGCTCGATGCCGGGTGAGAACATCTTCGGCCAGACCTTTGTCCCGGTCACTGACACCAATTGCTGGATCTACACCTACGCCTGGAATCCGGAGCGCCCGCTGACCCAGGCCGAGCGCGACGGCTATGCCAACGGCAACGGCGTGATGGCCGTGGTCGACGAGAACTACGTGCCGCTGCGCAACAAGTCGAACGATTATCTGATCGATCGCAAGCTGCAGAAGACGAGTAGCTATACCGGCATCAAGGGCGTGTCGGAACAGGACGCTGCGGTGCAGGACAGCCAGGGCCCGATCGCCGACCGCACCCGTGAGCATCTCGGTCCGACCGACCTCGGCATCCTGCATTTCCGCAAGCTGGTGATGGATGCAGCCCGCGCGCTGCAGAAGGGAGAGGCGCCGCCGCACCTGCAGCACCAGCATCGCTACGCGGTGCGCTCGGGCGCCTGCGTGACGAACAAGGCGAAGGATCTGACGGCAGTCATGATCGAACGCTTCGGCGACGCGGCCGGATATGTCGGCCGCCCGGGCAGGGACGCGGCAGAGTAGGGCGCCCACCGTCATTCCGGGGCGCGACGAAGTCGCGAACCCGGAATCCAATTCGCCGCACCATCTGTCGTGAGTTGGATTCCGGGTTCGTGCTTCGCACGCCCCGGAATGACGAACGTTGCTCACAACGGCATCCTGCGATACTCGCGATTGCTCAAGCTCGCCTCTTCCAGATCCAGATCCCGTTCGATCCTTCGCCTCGACTCATCCGTGATCTTGCCGTCCCGCAGCAGCGCGTGGATGAATTTGCGTTCTTCCGCGATCAGCTCCCGCGTCAGCTCGGTGCCGGCAGCCGAGACGTCATGGCTGGCCGGATCGAGCGAGGCCGGGAGCTGGTTGCTGCGGTTTTCATGCCGCGCCCGCAACAGCTTGACCACTTCGTCGCACAGTTCGCGGTCGTCGGTGATGGCGTCCAGAGATTTCAGCGCGGCGTCGAGCGCCTCGCGCCGGGCGGCGATTTCGGCTTCATGCTCGGCGCGGTGTTCGTCGCGGCCGTCCCTCGTGACGTCGAGCCAGCGCGCTACCAGCGGCAAGCCCGAGCCGATGCCGACCAGGGTGATGAAGATGACGCCGAAGGCGACGAACAGGATCATGTCGCGATAGGGAAAGGCCTCGCCACCCGGCAGTGCCAGCGGCAGCGCCAGCGCCGCGGCCAGCGACACCGCACCGCGCACGCCGGTGAAGGCGACGACGAAAACCGCCCGCCAGTTCGGCGCCGGATCGCGCCGGCGCACCCGCGCGCTGATCAGGCGCGGCAGATAGGTTGCCGGATAAACCCAGGCGAACCGCGCCACGACGACAATGATTGAGACCAATGCGGTTGCGATCAGGATGTCGCCGAGCGGAAACGCCTTGGATTTCTCGTACAGCAGCCGCATCTGGAAGCCGGTCAGCAGGAACAGCAGCCCCTCGACCAGGAAGATGACGAGATCCCAGAAGAAGATGCCCTGCAGCCGCGTCGCCGAGGAGATCAGCAGCGGGCCGTTCCAGCTCATGTAGAGGCCGCAGGCCACGGTGGCGAGGATGCCGGAGCCGCCGAGATGTTCGGGAATCCAGTAGGCCAAATACGGCGTGATCAGCGACAGCGTGATCTCGACCTGCGGATCGCGCGCGCGGTGTCGTGCGCGCAGCGACAGCCAGCCGACGGCGAGGCCGAACAGGATTTCGCAGATGACGATCGCCGTGAAGGTGCCCATCGCCTTCGGCAACGAGAACGTCCCGGTCGCGATCGCCGCCACCGTGAAGCGGTACAGAATCAGCGCGGTGGCGTCGTTGGCGAGTCCTTCGCCTTCGAGCACCACCAGGATGCGCCGCGGCATGCCGAGCCGGCGTGCAATGGCGAGCGGCGCCACCACGTCGGGCGGCGCGACGATGGCGCCGAGCAGGAATCCGACCGTCCACGGCAGCCCGATCAGGTAATGCGTCGCGGCGGCGACCGCGAAGGCGGTGAAGATCACGCAGCCGACCGACAGCAGGATGATCGGCCGCAGATTGGATTTGAACTCGCGCCAGCTCATGGCGACGCTGGCCGAATAGATCAGCGGCGGCAGCACCACCAGCAGCACGGCCTCGGGCGGCAGTTCCACCATCGGCATGCCCGGCACGAAGGCCAGCACGATGCCGGCGAGCAGCAGCAGAATGGCCGGCGCGACATCGATCCGACGCGCCAGCAGCGCGGTCCCTGCCAGCACGGCGAGCAGGGTCATGAAGATCTGAAATTTGGCTTCCATGATCGCTCCCCTTCGCAGGGAAAAATCGCGCCGTCAATGCGCGGGCACCTTCACCCGCCCCTTCGAGGGACCTCAAGGGGCGGGTGGAAATTCGGCGGATCGCCCACGAACCAACGGCAAAGCGGTTTCAGCGCTTCTTTGAAAATTTTGTGAACCGTGCCACCGAACCCGTCGGTTCTAGGCCCCGTACCAGCGAAGACCCTGCATTGGCAGGTGAAGCGGGCGGGAGCATTTCAGATGAAGCATATCGGTCAGCATGCCGTCGTGATCGGCGCCAGCATGAGCGGGCTGTTGGCGGCGCGGGCATTGTCGGATTTCTACGCCGTCGTCACCGTGCTGGAGCGCGATGCCTTTCCGGTGTCGGACAGCCCGCGCAAGGGCGTGCCGCAGGGCCGTCACGCCCACGGCCTTTTGGCGCGCGGCCGCAACGTGATCGAGGATTTCTTTCCGGGCTGGACCGACGAGGTCGAGGCCAGTGGCGGCGTCCGCGGCGACATCGCCGGCGACGTCGACTGGATCGGCCACGGCGTCACGCTCAAATCTGCGCCGAGCCGGCTGGTCGGATTGCTGGCGCCGCGGCCGGTGCTGGAAGGCCATGTGCGCCGCCGCCTGCAGGCATTGTCGAACATCCGCGTGATCGAGAATTGCGCAGTTCAGGACCTGGTCGCCGCCGCGGACAACGCGGCGATCAGGGGCGTGCGCGTCAAGATCGGCAGCGGCGAGGAGCATCGCATCACCGCCGATCTGGTGGTCGATGCCTCCGGCCGCGGCTCGTCGAGCCCGGCCTGGCTCGAAAGCCTGGGTTTCGCCAAGCCGGAGGAAGAGCGGATCGAGATCGGGATCGGCTACACCACGCGGGTCTATCGTCGCCACCCGGGCGATCTCGGCGGCAAGCTCGCCGTGGTGGTCGCCGGCAGCGGGCCGAACTGGCGCAACGGCGTCATCCTGTACCAGGCCGAGGACCGCTGGATCGTCTCGATCGGCGGCTATTTCGGCGATCACGCGCCCGACGACGACCAGCTGTTCGCCGCCTATGCCGGCTCGTTGCCGACGTCGCAGATCTACGACGTCGTCGCCCATGCCGAACCGCTCGGCGATTTCGTCCGCTATCGTTACCCCGCGGATTTGCGGCGGCGCTACGAGCGGCTGGCGCGATTCCCGACGGGCTATCTGGTGCTCGGCGATGCCCTGTGCAGCTTCAACCCGGTCTACGGCCAGGGCATGACGGTGGCGGCGCAGGAGGCGGCGCTGCTGCGCGAGTGCCTCAAAGAAGGCGATGCGGATCTGGCGCGCCGCTTCTTCTCGCGCGCTGCCGCCGTTGTCGATACGCCCTGGGACATCGCTGTCGGCAACGATCTGCGCCATCCCAAGGTCGAGGGCGCGCGCCCTGCCAAAGTGCGCTTCATCAACTGGTACATCGGCAAGCTGCACATGGCCGCGCGCCACGATGCGAAGCTCGCGACCGCCTTCCTCGAAGTCGCCAATCTGGAGGAACCGCCGACCCGCCTGCTGCGGCCCGATATCGTCATGCGGGTGATCCGCGGCAATCTCCGCCGCCACGGCGGCGGCACCGAGGCCACGCCGGCCGGCGCGCAGGCCTGAGACTACTCGCGCAGATCGTACCGGTAGGATTTCGACACGATCTTCCAGCCGTCGTTGAGTTTCATCGCCACCAGATAGTCGGTGAAATAGCGCGGCGGCAACTGGCAGCGCACCTTGACGAAGGCGGTCTGGTCGTCGGAACGGTCGATGGTGACGATGAAGTCCTCGCGCGGCTTGCCTTCGGCCTTGGCGGAGGGGCGCTTGCGCACGCGATCGAGCCAGTCCGGCACGGTCAAAACCTGCAATTCGCCCTTCTCCAGCCAGCGCAGATCGGCGGAAGAATCGAAGATCGCGCCGAGCTTGTCGGCATCTCCCTCATAAAGGCCATCGAAATAGCATTGGACCACGGCTTCGACGGTGGATCGGTCTGCGCTCAAGGCTTCATCTCCCGGAGAAAGCGAAAACTTTGTTCGATCCAATTAAGCCACGAACGGCAATCTCGCGCCATTGGGAAAAACGGAACGCTCGCATCGCTGCGGTAGAATGCCGACCGTGCGGGGTTGCCCAAGGATGCGGAATCCCCTTGCGGGAACCGGCCGGAAACGGCATCGGCTATAGCCGAACCTCGCGGCCTATTCGTCTGACTAACGATATGGAAACGGTCGCGATTTTCACGTCCGCGTGGATCGTGACATGCCTCACAAAGAAGGGTCTTGGCTTCTGGTAGGCAGGACGGTGTGGTAAAAAGTACAAAGGCTCCGGAGGAGTCACGATGATGTTTCGACCGCTGAAATTGTGCAAATGGGCGCTTGCAGCCGCTGCGTTCCTGACCGTGAGTGCGCCGGCCTTCGCCGAAAAGCGCGTGGCGCTGGTGCTGGGCAATTCCGCCTATCGCAACGTCGCGCCGCTGGCCAATCCCGTCAACGACAGCACCAAAATTGCGGCGACGCTGAAGGAAGCCGGCTTCGACATCGTCGATTCGCGCCGCGACCTGTCGGCGGTCGATACCCGCCGCGCGCTGCGCGACTTCGCCGACCGGGCGCGCGACGCCGACATCGCGGTGGTCTATTACGCCGGCCACGGCATCGAGGTGGATGGCGGCAACTACCTGATTCCCGTCGACGCCCGGCTCGAGCGCGACACCGACATCTATGACGAGGGCCTCTCGCTCGACCGCATCCTGATCGCGATCGAGCCCGTCAAGAAGCTGCGGCTGGTGATCCTGGACGCCTGCCGCGACAACCCGTTCTCGCGGACCATGAAGCGCACGCTCGCCTCGCGCGCGATCGGGCAGGGTCTTGCCAAGATCGAGCCGACCAGCCCGAACGTACTGATCGCCTATTCGGCCAAGGCCGGCTCCACCGCGGCCGACGGCGACGGCCAGAACAGCCCGTTCACCGCGGCGCTGTCGAACCACCTGACCAAGCCCGGTCTCGACGTGCGCCGCGCCTTCGGCTTCGTCCGCGACGAGGTGCTCAAATCGACCGGCAACAAGCAGGAACCCTTCGTGTACGGCTCGCTCGGCGGCGAGGATGTGCCGCTGGTGCCGGCCAAGGCCGCGCCCGCGGCGGCGCCCGCGCCGAGCCCGCAGGCCGAGGCCCGCCGCGACTATGAACTGGCGCTGCAGGTCGGCAACAGGAGCGCGCTCAACGCCTTCCTCGCGCAATATCCCGACGGCTTCTACGCCAGCCTGGCCAAACTTCAGCTCGACAAGCTCTCCGCCGAGGAGGCACGCGTCGCCGCCACCGAAAAGGCCCGCGCCGCCGAGCAGGAGCGTGCGCGGCTCGCCGCCGAGGGCGCCCAGCGGGCGCAGCAGGCCAGGGCCGAGGCGGACGCCAGGGCCGCCGAGCAGGCGCGCCTCGCGGCCGAGAAGGCCAAGCAGGTCGCACAGGAACAGGCGGCCGCCGCCGAACAGAAGCGCGCCGCCGCCGAAGCCGCCGCCGCGGAGAAGGCTGCCGCGGCGCCGGCGCCGGCCCCGCCGGTCGACAAGCCGGTCAATGTCGCCGCGCTCGCCGCGGGTCCGGCCCAGTCCGACGTCACCAAGTCGGTGCAGTCCGAACTGCGCCGGGTCGGCTGCCTGACCGGCAGCGGCGACGGCAACGCCACGCAACGCTCGCTGTCGCAGTTCAACCGCTATGCCGGCACCCAGCTCGACACCAGGGTCGCCAGCGTCGATACGCTCGACACCATCAAGCTGAAATCGTCCCGCGTCTGCCCGCTGGTCTGCGAGCACGGCTTCAAGGCCGAGGGCGAGCGCTGTACCAAAATCGTCTGCGCCGAGGGCTCGTTCCTCAACGACGACAATGAGTGCGAGAAGCGCCGCGCGAAGAAGCCGGTCGCTGCCCGCGAACGGCCCGAGCCCCGCCGCGCCTATTCCGACGAACCGCGGCAGTACGCCCCCGAGCCGCGCCGCGTGCCGGAAGCCACCAAGCGCGTCTACATCACCGGCACCCAGGGCGGCCGCAGCGGCGCCGGCATCGGCGCCAACGGCCAGCCCATGACCGGCCAGGACCGCGCCACCGGCTGCCACTCCTACGGCGCCATCATGTCCGGCGTCTGCCCCTAGCCCGCGGCCTATGCAACTTCACCCGCCCCTTCCTTCACCCGCCCCTTGCGGGGCCTTGAGGGGGCGGGTCGTCACGCATCGCAAGATGCTTGACGGGGCGGGGTGACAGCCTATCCGCGTATGATCTGTTAGACGTTGAAAGATCGTGACCCCCTTCCAACAGACAATGCGTCGAGATTGCCATCGTCCCACCCCGTCTCACATTACGCTGCGCTCCATGTGAGCCGATCCGCACCTTGAGGGGCGGGTGAAGCAGACCCGGTTTCGACAGTGCATGGGGTTGTTTTGGATGTTTTGTTTCTGAGGCACGCAAGCCGGCCGCCCTCAGATCGCGCTCCCCGCGATGTTCACCATCAGTGCGATCAGCGCGGTGTTGAACACGAACGAGATGATGCCGTGCACGGTGGCGGTGCGGCGGATGATCTTGTCGGTGATGCCGACGTCGGAGACCTGCGCGGTCATGCCGATCACGAACGAGAAATAGACGAAGTCCCAATAGTCGGCCTCGGTGGTGCCGTCGCCGCTTGGGAACTGCAGGCCGCCGGGCTTCTTGTGGCGGTAGAAGTCGTGGGCGTAGTGCAGGGCGAAGGCGGTGTGCACGGTGGTCCACGACAGCGCGATGGTCACGATGGCGAAGATCAGCCCGACCGGGTTGCCCTTGGAGGCGCCGAGTTCGAACACGATGGCGGCGAGGCTGGCGAAGGCGCCGAGCGCGGTCAGCAGCAGCAGCAGGAAGCGGCCGTCGTCCTGCATGACCGCCTCGCGCCGGATGTGGCCGGTGTTGCACCGGAGCATGGTGATCATCGCAAGCACGAGGTAGAGCGCGGCGAAGACGTCCCAGGCCACGATCAGGCGTGTCGGCAGCCGCCGCGTTTCGGGCAGCAGGAAGAAGACCAGGATGCCGAGCGCGAGCGCGATGAAGGTGCGCGGCCGACCGCGGACGACGCGGATCGGAAGCGGCAGGTTGCGGAACTGAGCAAGGTCCTTGTCGAGTTCCTTGCTCATCCGTCACCTCATTGGGAAAAAGCCGCTAGTTCTTGCGCTCCGCGACGAAGCGTGCGGCCGCCCGCAATACGTCGCCCTTTGCGCCGAAGATCGCAAGCGCCGAATCGGCCCGCGCCAGCAGATCGCTCACCCGCTGCTTGGCGCCGTCGATGCCGAGCTGGGTGACGAAGGTGGTCTTGCCGAGTGCGGCGTCGGCGCCGGCCGGCTTGCCGAGGGCCTCGGCGTCGCCCTCGACGTCGAGCAGGTCGTCGGCGATCTGGAACGCTTCGCCGAGTGCGCGGCCGTAATCATCGAGCGCCTGATACTCGCCCGGTGTGGACTGACCGAGGATGGCGCCGGCGATGCAGCCATAGCGCAGCAGCGCGCCGGTCTTCATCTGCTGCAGCCGCGCCACGTCGACCGGCTCGCGGTCGCCGAAGCGGCCTTCGCCGGCGAGGTCGAGGATCTGCCCGCCGACCATGCCGCCGATCCCGGACGCGCGCGCCAGCGCCCGCGTCAGCAGCAGCCGCACGGTCGGATCCTTGTGGATCTCGTCGCGGGTGACGATGTCGAACGCCAGCGTCAGCAAGCCGTCGCCGGCGAGGATCGCGGTGGCGTCGTCGGTCTTCTTGTGCAGCGTGGGGCGGCCGCGGCGCAGATCGCTGTTGTCCATCGCCGGCAGGTCGTCATGGATCAGCGAATAGCAGTGGATGCATTCCAGCGCCGCGCCGACCAATAGCGCCGACGCGCGCGGAACCCCGAACACGGTCGCGCTTTCAACCACCAGAAACGGCCGCAGCCGCTTGCCGCCGCCCAGGCTCGAATAGCGCATCGCCTCCATCAGCCGCTTCGGCCGGGTGATCTCGTCCGGCAGCACCGTATCGGACAACAGGTCGGCCAGCAGCGCCTCGGTATCGTCGGCGGTCTGGTCCAGGCGTTTGGCAAAAACGGCGGCGGCGGTCGTCATCAAGAATAGCTCCAGATCAAGTTGGCCGGACAATCGTTGATGCCAAGGGCTTCGTCAATTCCATGACGGAGGTCACAAAAGGGCTGGAAAAAGCCTCAGATATCATGGAGATGTCACGTTGTTAGGGTCTTTTGATCGCCCCGGGGCCGGCTCCGGGCGAAGCGGAAGCTTGCAATTTGCGCATTGTCCGAAATCTGCTTCTGATCCTGCTCGCGGTGCTGCTGCTGCCTTATCTGCTGGCGCCGCTGTACCGGGTCGGCCATCCGGTGTCGACACTGATGGCGTGGCGCTGGCTGACCGGCGCGCCGGTGTCGCGGCAGTGGATCGATTTCAACGCCATGTCGCCGGTACTGCCACGCACCGTGGTGGGGTCGGAGGACGCCAAGTTCTGCAGCCATCGCGGCGTGGACTGGGACGCCCTGCAGGACGTCATCGACGATGCCGGGGATGGCGAGCCCGCCCGCGGCGGCTCGACCATCACCCAGCAGGTGGCGAAGAACCTGTTCCTGTGGCCGGGCCGCAGCGTTGTCCGCAAGGCGCTGGAACTGCCGCTGGCGATGTGGATCGATCTCGTGCTGCCCAAGGAGCGGATCCTGGAGATCTATCTCAACATCGCCGAACTCGGCCCCTCCGGGCAGTTCGGTGCCGAGGCCGGCGCCATCTACGCGTTCGGCCGCTCGGCCTCCACGCTGTCGGCGCGCGAGGCCGCGCTGCTCGCGGCGATCCTGCCCAACCCGGTGAGGCGCAGCGCCCGCAATCCCGGCCCCGGGGTCCGCCGCCTTGCCGCGACCTACATGGCGCGGGCGGGCGCCGCGCCGCGCTGCTGGAGCGAGAACCGCGGCTATTGAGCCGATCGTCCGACATCACCTGCTTTTCCCGGTGGCCTCCGCGCTTTCCCGCCAAAGACGGCGCCGTCGAATTTGTCGGGATCGACCGGCTGGTATCGGGACCATTCCATGGCGGGGTCGGCGCCGTAGCGGCGCACCCATTCCGGGGTCTGGTCCATCGCCGCGCCGTCGACGGGGCGGACCTCGAAATGGAATCGCCCCTGGCTGCCGACTTCGCCGATCGTGTCCTTGGCCCTGACCTGCTGGCCGACCGCGATCGGCCTGCCGTCTCGTCCGGTCAGCTTGCCGAGCTGGGCATAGCGGCTGTAGGCCACACGCCCGTTCGGGAAGGTGTGCCGGATCACGACATACCGTCCGCATGCGCCGGCGGTCGGCGTATCCACGATCGCCTGCTCGTCGTCCTCCAGCTTGACAACGATCCCGTCTTCCAGCACCGGCACAGCGGTTCCTGCGGGCGCGCTGAAGTCGGCTCCGCTGTGCAACTGCTTGCCGCAGCCGCAATCGGCGTCCGTGCCGGGCTTGTCCGGTCCGGCCGTGAACTCATTGACGATGATGCCCGGACCTTTCTGGTCGAAATAGATCAGGGCCGCATAGAGCGTCAGCTTTCCTCCCTTCGGCACTTCTTTTTCGAGGAGGTCGGTCAGCGCGTCCTGAATGAACATCGTGAACAAGCGGCCCTTGGCCGACTTGACCTGGATGCAGCGTGAGATCGCGACGGTCTCGATGAAGTCCTTGGGGAGCCCGGAGGTCGCCATCGCCCATTTCAGGAACTTGTTGGCGCACGGGGTAGCGTATGCAGCGAGCGCGACTTCAAACCGATGGCTGCGCGCCGGGATGATATCGACCCCCAAGCCGATAGGAGGCTTTCTCGCGGCGATGGTGTCCAGGTTTGCGGGTTTGTACCGCTCGTAGTCGAATGCCGCGGCCGTCGCTGTCAGTTGCAGCCAGAACAGCCCCGCCAAAGCGAAAATCCGGCCGAAACCCCGTCCCAGCCGGGACTGTGCGGCCAATACGTACAATATTCTCGTCAACCTGAACCGGTTCACCATTCATGCCCCACACGTGCGCGCCCAGCAACCTTGGAAGATGTCAGATCGGGGATACGACCTGAAATGGAAGTGCGGTGATATCAGATGATCACGGTTTGTTCCAATCGAAAGATGCAGCATAGGTCTGGCGCATCGGATGTACTTCGATGATTTTCCCGCTTGATCGGCCTAGCTTTACGCCAAGCCATCCTCTATAAGCGCGCCCTTATCGGCATCGCAGCCCGCGCCGAAGGCCGCCGGGCCGTCCCGCGTTGGGCGATGCCTCCACAACATATCTGTCCGCAACACGCCCAGAGGATCGTTATGGCCGTTCCGAGAAGAAAAACATCGCCCTCGCGGCGTGGCATGCGCCGTTCGGCGGACGCCCTGAAGAAGCCGACCTATGTGGAAGACAAGGATTCCGGCGAACTGCGCCGTCCGCATCACCTCGACCTCAAGACCGGCATGTACAAGGGCCGGCAGGTGCTGAAGAAGAAGGAATCCTGACCGGATTCGGGGATAAGACTCGCGTTCGACTCGGGTCTGCCCGAATTTGGCCAACGAGTGGGCCAACGGTCCCGCGGGGCGAGGCACTGCTTCGCCCGGGGGACAATCCGGTTATCCTGTGAAGGCGCGACATACCCATGGTCGGTTTTCCGCTGCTTCTGATTCCGCTCGCGATCTACAACATCATCGTCTTCCTGATGCCCGACGTGTCGTTCACCGATCCGTTGGTGAAGGTGGCGTTGGTGTCGGGGGCGGATTGGACGGTGACGCTCAGCGACATCCTGCTGACGCTGGCGATCTTCCTGCTGCTGGCCGAAGTCATCAAGGGTGCGCGCCCGGGTGCGAAATACCTCACCGACCATCTGTTGTCGCTGATCGTGTTTGGCGCGGCGGCGGCCGAATTCGTGATGTGGCCGAAATTCGCCACCTCGACCTATTTCCTGATGACGGCGCTGTCGCTGGTGGACTTCATCTCCGGCCTCGCGTTGCGAACACGGCGCCGCGCGGTCGCGCCGGCACCGGCGCGTCCCGCGAAAGCCAACAAGATCGAAGCCAATCAGATCGAAGCCGAATCGGTCCAGCCGTCGGCACCCGCGCCGGAGCCGGCCCCCGCACCGGTCAAGGTGCCTCCGCCGGCGGCCGCCGTGGCCGAATCCGTGCTGCAGGAGAAGCCCGAACCGATCAAGCCCGAGCCGAAGCCGGTGCCGCCGGCCGCCGCCGTGGAACCCACCCCGGTCGTTCCCGCGCCGGTCGTGCCCACCCCGGACGCGCCGAAGACGGCTGCAACGGAAGTCTCCTCGCCGGAGGGCCATTCGCCGGAAGTCCTCTCTCCGGGATTGCAACCCGGACCGGCCTTCCCGCCGACGGACAAGCCCGACACGACGCAGCGCTGAGCAGTCTGCTCTAGACGGTTTGCCGGGTCCGGAACCCGGCATCGGGACGGCGGAACTGGCCGGCGCCATAGGCGGTCTGCGCGTCGGCCAGCGAAGCCCGCCGCAGGCGGCGGGTCTGCGGGGCCTGGTCGGCGGTGGCGATCAACTGGGCGACGAAGGTCGGATCCGGCCGCGCCGCCGGACGCGGCGACCAGTGCACGGATTGGGTTACCGGTAACCGTTCGGCGCGCGACGGCTCGTCGAGATCGACGAACTCGCCGTCCAGGATGTCATCGAACCGACCGACATTCAGCATCGCACACCGTACCCGACTCATGTGTCACGTTTCGGGACATTGATCCCCGCTGCGATGTGACCTCGCAAGCCCCATGCCGATTCCTAACAATTCGTTCCTGTGCGGCCCGAAAGCCAGAGAAACGTGGTTTCCGGAATATTTATCCACCTGGCCTAGCGTCACGCGCGCAGACGCCACTATCCTCACGCACGCTGATCGCCCGCCGGTGTCCCGAATCGAGACCTTCTGATGCGACCTGTTCCGCAAGCCGCCAGCATCCTCGCTTCGCTCGGCCAGGCCGCTTTCGTCTGGGATCTGACGGCAGACAGCATCGCCTGGAGCGACAATGCCGGCGCGGTGTTCCTCGATATTCCGGCGGAAGCCCTGGCCTCCGGCTCGGCCTTTGCGAGATTGATCGAACCCTCGCGATCGATCCGGGACGAGGCGCTGGCCCAATCGGCGCCGTCGCGGGGCGACGAAGGCGTCACCTACCGGATCGAATATGGCGTGCGGGCCGCCGCCTCCGCGCCGGTGATCTGGATCGAGGAGACCGGTTGCTGGTTTGCGGGTGCCGACGGCAAGCCGGTGCGCGCGCAGGGCATCGTCCGAATCAACAACGAGCGCCACGCCCGCGACGAGCAACTGCTCCGGCTGGCGCGGCACGATCCGCTGACCGGCGAACTGAATCGAACGCACCTCGTGGCCGCGCTGGCCGAGACCATCGCGGAGAACATGCGGGTACGCTCGAGCAGCGCCTTCATGGTGATCGGCATCGATCACCTGGCGCGCGTCAACGACGCCTTCGGCTTCGACGTCGCCGATGCCGTGATCGCCGAAATCGGCAGGCGCATCCGCGCCAGCCTGCGCGGCGGCGACGTGCTCGGCCGCTTCTCCGGCAACAAGTTCGGGCTGATCCTGCGCAATTGCACCGTCGGCGACACCAACATTGCGGCCGAGCGGTTCCTGGCCGGCATCCGCGACACCGTGATCCCGACCAGATCCGGCCCGGTCGCGGTGACGGCCTCGATCGGCGCGGTCACCATCCCGCGCCATGCCCGCACCACCGACGAGGCGGTCAACCGTGCCCAGGAAACGCTCGACGGCGCCAAGCGCCGCCGCGCCGGCTCGTTCGCGCTGTGGAAGCCGAATGTCGAGCGCGACGCGCAGCGCCGCGTCAACATCCGCGTCACCGACGAGATCGTCACCGCGCTCAACGAGCGCCGCATCGTCGCGGCGTTCGAACCGGTGGTCGAGGCGCGCTCGCGGCAGCCGGCGTTCTACGAGTGCCTGGTGCGGATGGCGCAGCACGACGGGCAGGCGCTGCTGGCGCCCGACATCGTCCCGGTCGCCGAGCGGCTGGGATTGATCCGGCTGGTCGATCACCGCGTGCTCGAACTTGCGGTTGCCGAACTCGCGGCGTCGCCGAATGTGCGGATGAGCCTCAACATTTCGCCGGACACCACGATGGACCCGGATTGGTGGAACACCATCGAATTGCTGATGCAGGCCCATCCCGGCGCCGGCGAGCGGCTGATCGTCGAAATCACCGAGACGGTCGCGATCCGGGATATCGACGATATCAGCGGATTCGTCACCCGGCTGAAGAATTTCGGCAGCCGGATCGCGATCGATGATTTCGGCGCCGGCTACACCTCGTTCCGCAACCTGCGCAAGCTCGGCGTGGACATCGTCAAGATCGATGGCGCCTTCGTGCGGAACATCGCGCGCTCCGCCGACGATCGCGCCTTCGTGCAAACGCTGATCGATCTCGCCAGCCGCCTGCAGATCAAGACGGTGGCGGAATGGGTGCAGGACGAGGAAGCCGCCGCGATGCTGCGCGACTGGGGCTGCGACTACATCCAGGGCCGCCTGATCGGGCTGGCCTCGCCGGAGCGGCCGTGGGCGGACGACAAGGCGCTGCCGGCGGGCGGCTGATCGCGCAACGGCGCGGACGATCGAGCGGCGCGTCAGGCCGGGGCGCGGCCATCGGCGGCCGCCGGCGTATCCGCATCCTTCTGTATCTGGCCGTCGACGATGTGAATGCGGCGATGCATCCTGGCGGCCAGATCGAGATCGTGGGTAACCGCGACGACGGTCTTGCCGTCCAGCGCCACGAGGTCGCGAAGAATGCCGAACACCTGCGACGTCGAAGCCGAATCGAGGCTGCCGGTCGGCTCGTCGGCGAGGATGACCGGCGGGTCGTTAGCCAGCGCCCTGGCGACCGCGACCCGTTGCCGTTGCCCGCCGGACAGTTGATCCGGCGTCTTGTGGCGATGGTCGCCCAGCCCGAGCGAATCAAGCAATTGCTCGGCGCGGGCCACGATTGCGCGCGGGGACAGCCGCCCCAGCGCGCGCATCGGCAGCGCGACATTCTCGGTGATGCTGAATTCCGGAAGCAGGAAGTGGAATTGGAAGACGAAGCCGAGCCGCGCGAGCCGCACCCGGGCCCGTTCAGTCTCGGTCATCGCGGTGGTCGAGCGGCCGTCGATCAGAACGTCGCCTTCCGTCGGCAGGTCGAGCAGCCCGAGCAGGTACAACAGCGACGATTTGCCGGAACCGGATGGTCCGGTGATGGCGATGAACTCCTGCGGCATGATCGCGAGGCTGACATGGCGGACCAGCGTCACCGGGACCACGCCGCTCAGGACGCGGGTCACGTTCCGCGCCTCGATCAGCGGCGAACTCATGTCGCCCCCCGGATAATATCGACGGGGTGCAGCCGCGCGGCGGCACGGGCGGGAAAGTAGCCTGCGACCAGGCTGGACGACAGCGCCACCACGGTCGCGAGCAGATAATGCGCCGCTGAATAGATCACGGGCAGGTGGTTCTCGTCGGAGAATGGCGTCTTGAATTCGAGCGAGGCCAGCCCCCGGGTCAGGAGATAGCCGAGGATCCATCCGAGCACCGCCCCGACAAGCCCGACCAGCAGGGCTTCGAACAGGAAGATGGCCCGTATCGTCGGATCGGCGAAGCCGAGCGATTTCAGGATGGCGATGTCGCGGGTCTTTTCGTGGGTGATGGTGGAGATGATGTTGTAGGTGCCGAAACTCGCGACCAGCAGGATGGCGCCGACGATGATGTACATCAGGATGTTTCGTACGGTGATGGCGGAGAGCAGATCCTCCTGCGCTTCCTGCCAGGAGATCGATCGGTACCCGGTCTGTTCGCCGATGCGCTCTCCGATCAGGCGCGCCTCCATCGGATCGCGCGTGCGGACACGGATCTCGTTGACCACGCCTGTCTGCTTTTCCAGCACCTGCGCAGTCTTCAGCAGGACATAGCCCGTGCTCTCGTCCGTCATCCGGAATCCGGAATGGAAGGTGCCGACCACGGTGGCGCTCATGGCGGCACCCTCCGCGGAAGCCAGCGTGACGTTCGAATTGACGCGCGCGCCGATCTTGCCGGCGAGCCGGTCGCCGAGCACGATCGCATTGGACGCCCGGTACAGCGAATGCAGCGACCCCTGCCGCATATAGTTCGCCAGGTTGGAGACGTCGGCCTCGGTGCGGGGATCGATGCCGATGATCGAGATCGTGAGGTTGCGGCCGGCGAAGCGCAGCACCGCCTTCGACTGCACCGAGGGCGTCAGCGCGCCCGGCACCCAGGCCTGCAGCGCGGCGATCGTGGCCATCGGGTTCTTGATGCCCGGGCGGGGCGCCTCCGGCGTCAGGCCGTGAAATTCGGCCGCCGCATAGCGGATATCGGCCGGCTGCCGGTTCGGCTCGCGCAACTCGTCGGTCACGGAAATATGGGGCAGGGCGTTGACCAGGGTTTTGATGAAATCATCCTGTGAACCCTCCATCAGGGCCGCCATCATGATGGAGAAACCGACGCCCGTCATGACGCCGGCGATCGCAACGAATGTCTGCCGGGCGCGGTGGCGGACATGCGTCCACGCAATGGTCAGGATCAGGTTCACGGCGGCGGCAGCGCTGTCGGCGTCGCACGGACCCGGGCGCCGTTCCTGATATTGGCGGTTGCCGGTGCGGCGACCCATTCGCCTTCGTTCACACCGCGCAGGATCTCGACGAAGCCGGTGCCGCGGATGCCGATATCAACCTTGCGCAGGCGCGCGCGGCTGTCTTCGACCGTGAACAGGTTGTTGTTGACGACGGCGTTGGCCGGAACCAGGACGGCGTCGGGCTTCTCTCGGCTGACGATGTTGGCTTCGACGCTCATGCCGACCCGCAGCGGCGTGTCGTCGGGCAGGCCGATCCTGACGCGGAACGTCTTCGATAGGGGATCGCCGGCCGGCGTGATCTGCTTGACCGTGCCCTGCAACACCTGGCTGGCGAAGGCGTCGGCGCGCAGCAGCGCGTTCTGGCCGACCTTGACCCGCGGGATGTCCTCCTCGTTGACGTCGGCGACGACCCACAACGGCTTCTCCAGCCCGATGCGGTAGAGGATCGTGCCGGGCTCGACCATGTCGCCGACCTCGCCGTCCTCCTTGAGCACGATGCCGTCCATCGGCGACACCAGCTTGTAGTATTCGAGACGTTGGGTCTGCGCGGCGATCTGGGCGTTGATGCGGGCGAGGTCGCTCTCGGCTCTCTGGAACGCCTGCGACGTCGCTACCCCGCGCGACAGCAACTGCGACTGGCGGTCGAACTCGCGATGCTGGAACTCCTCCAATGCATGCAGGTCGTTCAGCGTCGCCAGCGCTTCCTTGTCGTCGAGGCGGGCGAGAATTTCACCGCGCTTGACCGACTTGCCCTCGCACCGGCAGCGCTCGATGATGCGGCCGCGAACCAGCGGCGTCGAACGCGACCATGTCTCCGGCTCGACGGCGCCGGTGGCGTAGACGATTTCAGCGGCAGCGCCCCGCGAGACGCGCACCACCGTGATGACGGGCCCCCGCAGCAGCCACCATGCGATGCCGGCCGCTGCAGCTGCGATCAGAATCGCAGCTGCGAACTTCCATGAACGTGACCGGGCGCTTTCGGGCGGCGACCCGATGGGGGCCGCGATGGAGTCGGTGGCTGCAACACGCATGTCCATGCGGACAATGTGATTGCAACCGCAGCTTTGCCGCTTGATTCAGGTCAATGGTAACGGCGAATTCACCCGCAGTTTCCCGCGACGCGGATGCGACACTCGGGACGAAGCCCGGGCGCTGCCCGGGCGTCTCGAATGAAAGAGAGTTGCCGGACGGCTACTCTTCCTTCTTCGGCTCTTTCGACATCCGCTCGAGGCGGTCCTGCATGTCCTTCATCTGGCGGCGGAGATCGTCGATGTTGGCCTCGTCAGGCGCCGGCTCCACGGCCTTCTCCGGCTCGGACGGCGCCGTCCCGCTGCGCGGCGGCACGAACGGCTTGAACATCGAGAACGTCTGCTGAAACAGTTCCATGTTGCGGCGGACATGTTCCTCGAGCGGCGCGAACGGCGTGCCGCTGAACGTGTTGGTGAGCTGCTGGCGGAACTTTTCCTGTTCGCGCGTCAGCGTGTCGATGGATTGCTCCAGATATTTCGGCACCACCATCTGCATGCTGTCGCCGTAGAAGCGGATCAATTGCCGCAGGAACGTGGTCGGCAGCAGGTTCTGCCCGGCCTTGTTTTCCTGTTCGAAGATGATCTGCGCCAGCACCGAGCGGGTGATGTCGTCACCGGTCTTGGCGTCGTAGACGAGAAAATCCTCGCCCACCTTCACCATCGCCGCGAGATCCTCGAGCGTGACATAGGTGCTGGTGCCGGTATTATAGAGCCGCCGATTGGCGTATTTCTTGATGGTCGTAGGTTGGTCTGACTTTGCCATAAGCTCACACATCGACACCGAGAGCAGGGAACCCGACGGCATCGCCGGCGGGCGGACGAGCAACGCAACGCAACAAAGTAAGCATTTTCAGTTCAACTCGGCTACCGTTTTGTGCGGCACGGTTAATTCCAAGGCATGGAAGCCGTTATGGAAACGATGAGCCGGATCAAATTGAATGCATCGCGGCAGGATTTTAGGCCCTCGCCGATTGACATGGGTCAACGAGGTTAACAGGATGAGGTGAGAGACAAGAAAGGCCAGCCGGCCTCCGTCGCAAGACCTCAACGCCCAGAAAAACCCAGCAAGGAGATATCCATGTCAGACGATGTCGTCATCGTCAGCGCCGCCCGCACCCCGGTCGGCAGCTTCAACGGCGCGTTCGCCACCACCCCGGCGCATGATCTCGGCGCCGTCGCCATCAAGGCTGCGCTGGAGCGGGCCGGCATCGAGCCGGGCCGCGTTTCCGAAGTCATCATGGGCCAGATCCTGACCGCGGCCCAGGGCCAGAACCCGGCCCGCCAGGCCTCGATCGCCGCCGGCATCCCGGTGGAAAGCCCGGCCTGGGGCGTCAACCAGCTCTGCGGCTCGGGTCTGCGCACGGTGGCGCTCGGCTACCAGGCCCTGCTCAACGGCGATTCGGAGATCGTGGTCGCCGGCGGCCAGGAATCCATGAGCATGGCGCCCCATGCGCAATACCTGCGCGGCGGCGTCAAGATGGGCGGCCTCGAACTGGTCGACACCATGATCAAGGACGGCCTGTGGGACGCCTTCAACGGCTACCACATGGGCAACACCGCCGAGAACGTCGCGCGGCAGTGGCAGATCACCCGCAGCCAGCAGGACGAGTTCGCGGTTCACTCGCAGAACAAGGCCGAGGCCGCCCAGAAGGCCGGCAAGTTCAAGGACGAGATCGCGCCCGTCACGATCAAGACCCGCAAGGGCGACATCGTGGTCGACACCGACGAATATCCGCGCCACGGCGCCACACTGGACGCGATGGCCAAGCTGAAGCCGGCCTTCGAGAAGGAAGGCACCGTCACCGCCGGCAGCGCATCGGGCATCAATGACGGCGCGGCCGCCGTCGTGCTGATGACCGCCAAGCAGGCCGCCAAGGAAGGCAAGAAGCCGCTGGCCCGGATCGTCTCCTGGGCCCAGGCCGGCGTTGATCCCAAGATCATGGGTTCGGGCCCGATCCCGGCGTCGCGCGCCGCGCTGAAGAAGGCCGGCTGGGGCATCGGCGACCTCGACCTGATCGAGGCCAACGAGGCGTTCGCGGCGCAGGCCTGCGCGGTCAACAAGGACCTCGGCTGGGATACCGGCAAGGTCAACGTCAATGGCGGCGCGATCGCGATCGGCCACCCGGTCGGCGCGTCCGGCGCCCGCGTGCTGGTGACGCTCCTGCACGAGATGCAGAAGCGCGACGCCAAGAAGGGCCTCGCGACGCTGTGCATCGGCGGCGGCATGGGAATCGCGATGTGCGTTGCACGCGACTGAACTAAAGGCAGGGTGACCGGTTGAATGATGAAAAGATCATCTCGCAACCGCGGCCTGAATTGGTAAGGATGAAATGCCCGGTCTCGCGCCGGGCATTTTCATCTCTGCAGGCGTCTCGAAGTTGCCGCAGGACGCCAAGTTCGGAAATTTGAGATTCGTCAAAAGACCGGGACAATTCCGGCGTATCAAGAAGGGTACCAAGGAGGACTAGGACATGGCACGTGTTGCATTGGTTACCGGGGGAACGCGAGGCATTGGCGCGGCGATCAGCAAGGCGCTGAAGACGGCCGGCTACAAGGTGGCGGCAAGCTACGCCGGCAATGACGCCGCCGCCGAAAAGTTCAAGGCGGAGACCGGCATTCCCGTCTACAAGTGGGACGTCTCTTCGTTCGATGCCTGCGCCGCCGGCATCAAGCAGGTCGAGGCCGACCTCGGTCCGATCGAAGTGCTGGTCAACAATGCCGGCATCACCAGGGACGGTGCCTTCCACAAGATGACGCTCGAGCAGTGGAATGCCGTCATCAACACCAATCTCGGCTCGCTGTTCAACATGACCCGCCCGGTGATCGAAGGCATGCGCGCCCGCAAGTTCGGCCGCATCATCAACATCTCCTCGATCAACGGCCAGAAAGGCCAGTTCGGCCAGGTCAACTATTCCGCCGCCAAGGCCGGCGATATCGGCTTCACCAAGGCGCTGGCGCTGGAGAACGCCAAGGGCGGCATCACCGTCAACGCGATCTGCCCGGGCTACATCAACACCGAAATGGTCCAGGCGGTACCGAAAGAGGTGCTGGAGAAAAGCATCCTGCCGCTGATCCCGGTCAACCGTCTCGGCGAGCCGGAGGAGATTGCCCGCGCCGTGGTGTTCCTCGCCGCCGACGAGGCCGGCGGCATCACCGGCTCGACGATGACGATCAATGGCGGGCAGTACATGACGTGAGGGCGCAGCGCCGTCCGTCGGCTGTGCCGATCTAATCATCAGCAAGAAAGTCGTCATGCCCGGGCTTGTCCCGGGCATCCACGTCCTTAAAACCATTCGGCGAAAGAACGTGGATGGCCGGGACAAGCCCGGCCATGACGAAAGAATTTTGCTAATGAATCCCCGTGCCGCCACCCTGATCGGACTGACAGCGATCCTGATGTGGTCGTTGTTGTCGGTGCTGACGGTGGCGACCGGGAAAATTCCGGCGTTTCAACTCGCCGCCATGACCTTTGCGATCGGCGCGCTGGTCGCGTTCGCGAGCTTCCTGTTCCGGCCTTCCGCGTTCAAGGCGCTGCGACAGCCGCCTGTTGCCTGGGTCGTCGGTGTCGGCGGTCTGTTCGGCTATCATGCGCTGTACTTCCTTGCGCTGCGGTTTGCGCCGCCGGCAGAAGCGGGATTGTTGAATTACTGCTGGCCGCTCCTGATCGTCGTGTTCTCCGCGCTGCTGCCGGGCGAGCGGCTGGCGCCGCATCACGTCATCGGTGCGCTGCTCGGGCTCGCCGGAACGGTACTGCTGTTCGCCGGCAATGGCGCAAGCTTCGCGCCGGGCCAGATTCCGGGTCTGGCCGCGGCCTTCGTCGCAGCCTTCGTATGGGCGGGCTACTCGGTGATGTCGCGCAAGCTCAAGGCAGTGCCGACGGACGCGGTGGCGGGCTTTTGTCTGGCCACCGCCGCGCTGGCCGCGCTGGTGCACGCCCTGATCGAGACGACGGCGTGGCCTGACACGATCGGACAATGGCTGGCCATCCTCGCGCTCGGCGTCGGTCCGGTCGGCGCCGCGTTCTTTGTCTGGGACATCGGTATGAAGCGCGGTGACATCCGCGTGTTGGGTGCGGCCTCCTACGCGACGCCGTTGCTGTCGACGGCGTTTCTCATTCTCGCCGGCTTCGCGCAGCCGACCGCGACCATCGCGCTCGCCGCGATCCTGATCGCCGGCGGCGGATTGATCGCAGCAAAAGATCTGGTGCTGCGAAAAACGCGGTAGAGCTGTAGCCCGCATGAGCTCTTGCGATATGCGGGATGCCGCGGGCACAGGTCCCGCATTTCGCAAAAGCTCATGCGGGCTACATTCTTTGTTTGGGCGCCCTCTATGCCTTACGAACTCAAGAAGGCTCCCATCCCTTCGGCGCCAATTCGAACTTCGAAAACTCGAACGCGGGCGCCACCGTGCAGCCGACCAGCGTCCAGTCGCCCTTGCTCTCGGCCGCTTGCCACGCCTGCGCAGGCACGATCGCCTGCGGTTGTTCGCCGGCAGCGAGATCCGCGCCGAGCGTGACGCTGCGCTGACCCTTATCGTCGGCAATGCGCAGCGTCAGCGGCGCGCCCGCGTAATAGTGCCAGGTCTCCACGGCATCGATGCGATGCCAGTGCGAGCGTTCGCCGCGCGCCAGCAGAAAATAGATCGCTGTCGATCGCGAACGTCCATTGGCATCCACGGTTGGATCGCGAAACGTCTCGCGATAATGCCCGCCTTCGGGATGCGGCTTGAGATCGAGCCGTGCAATGATCTCGGCGGCCTGTTCCGGCAGCGCCATCAGGACTTGTTCTTGCGTTCGCGCAACTCGCCGAACACCTGCTCGGCGCTCGCGCCCTTCATGTGCAGCTTCGCGGCCACCGACGGCTCGTCGGCGCGCAGGAATACGTTGGCCTTCTTTTCCTCGCCGAGCAGCACCGGGATCGTCGGCTTGTTCTCGGCCCGCAGCCGTGTCACTTCCTCCGCGCGCGCCTGCAGTGCGGGATTGTCGCCGTCCACCGTCAGCGCAAACTTGACGTTCGAGGCGGTATATTCATGGCCGCAGTAGAGTCTGAAATCGTCCGGCAGCGCGCGCAGCTTCAACAGCGAATCCCACATCATCGGATAGGTACCCTCGAACACCCGTCCGCAGCCGATCGAGAACAGCGTGTCGGCGGCGAACACCGCCTTTTCATTGTCGAACACATAGGAGATGTGGTCGAGCGTGTGGCCGGGCGTCTCCAGCACCCGCGCCAGCAGGCTGCCGACCTTGAGCACGTCGCCATGGCCCGCGCGAAGGTCCACATTGGCGATCTTGGTGGACTTGTCGTTCGGTGCCACGACCCGGCAATTGTATTTCTGCTTCAGTTCGGCGACGCCGCCGACGTGGTCGTGGTGGTGGTGGGTGATGAGGATATCCGTCAATTTCCAGCCCTCGCGCTCCAGCGCCTGGATGATCGGGCCGGCTTCGGGCGCGTCGACGGATGCGGTGGCCTTGGTGACGGGATCGTGGATCAGATAGCCGAAATTGTCGCTGAGGCAGGTGAAGGTGCGAATTTCCGCGGCCATGATCGCTCCGTGAACAGATTTGCAAGCCCCATCGGGCCCCCAGAAATATGGCGTTAACGCTCAGGCGGCAATGCCAATTTCGCCGCGCCGCGGCCATTCGCCGTGTGATAGATTGCAGCCATGACCATCGACGTGATCGATCTCCGCGACTTCTATTCGCAGCGCCTCGGCATCGTGGCGCGGCAATTGATCAACCGCGGCATCCGGGCGCGCTGGCCGGATGCGGCCGGGCAGCGCGTGCTCGGGCTCGGCTATCCGACGCCCTATCTCGGACTGTTCCGCGAGGATTCCGAACGCTGCATCGCCTTCATGCCAGCGGCGCAAGGCGTGTTGAAGTGGCCAACGGCGCGCCCGGCGCTGGCGACCCTGATCGATGAATTCTCGATGCCGCTGCCGGACGCCGCGGTGGACCGCATTCTGCTCGTGCACGCGCTGGAAATGTCCGACGACCCGGAGCGACTGTTGCGCGAAGTGTGGCGCGTGCTGGCGCCGTCCGGCCGGCTGATCGCCGTGATCCCGAACCGGCGCGGGGTGTGGACGCGCACCGACAACACGCCGTTCGGTCACGGCCGGCCTTACTCGCGCGCGCAGATCACGCAATTGCTGCGGCGGACCTGGTTCACGCCGGCGGCGTGGGGCGAGGCGCTGTTCCTGCCGCCGGTCGGCAATGGCTGGTTCCTGCGCTCGGCCATGGCGTGGGAGCGCGTCGGCGCGGCGTTGTCGCTGCCCTTCGCCGGCGTGCATATCGTGGAAGCCACCAAGCAGGTCTATCGCGCGATCCCCGCGGGGCGCGAGCGCACGCGGCTGATCCCGTCGCTGCAGCCGGTGCTGGTGCCGTCATCGACGGCGACGCGGGACAGAACCTGATATCTGGGCCCGCGAGGGCGGGAGCGGGGCACCCACGAGGGGTGCCCCTACAGGGGGCCTTGCGTAGGGGCGACCCTCGTGGTCGCCCTCTCTCACTATTCATTCCCCGGATTGAAATCCTCGCTGGGCGCGGCCGGCGCGGCCGCCAGGTCGGGGCGCGGGCCATGCGGCCGGCGGCGGCGGCGCGGAAAGCGCTCGCCGCGGCCTTCTTCATAGCCGCCCGGTCCGCCATTCACCTGCGGTTGCGGTCCGGTGATGAAGGAGGGCAGGCGATCGACGCCGCCGGTATCGGCAATCACGGGCTGAGGCTGGTGCTGCGGCTGATATTGCGGTTGCGGCCGGTGCTCCCGCTCGCGATGCTCGCGCGGCTGCTGGTCGCGCTGATAGGGCTGCCCGTCGCCGCGCGCCTCTCGTGGAGAATTGTCACGGATATAGGGCTGCGGCTGCTGCGGGACGAAGCCGGGCTCCTGGCCGAAATGCGAAAAACCGTCGCCGTCGTCGTCGCCGTCTTCCGCCGTCGGCTGCATGTCGGCATCGATGCGCGGTTGCGGCTGATTCTGCCGGAACTGCTCCTGGGCCGCGGCGATCAGTCGGAAATAGTGCTCGGCGTGCTGATAGTAGTTCTCGGCCGCGACCGGGTCGCCGGAAGAACGTGCGTCGCGCGCCAGTTGAACGTATTTTTCGGCAACATGCGAAGCGGTGCCGCGGATCTTGATATCGGGTCCGTTCGATTCGAACACCCGGGTCATCGGGTTCTGGCCGCGCCGGTTGTTATTGCTGTTATTGTTGTTATTCCGGTTACGCATCCGCTTGTTGTTTTGACCGTTTCTCATGTCTCGCCTTTAATCCAGCCCTGTAGGTTTATGCAGTTGCAGTCGTCGCGTGACCGGATACGGCGTGCCAGACTTTGGCAGACCGAATCCCGGCGCACCGAATCGCGGTGCCGTCCAGATTGCCGTCGTCGATTTTGCTAGCCATCGCGTTCAGCAAAGACGCGTTCCCCAATCGGCAGCGTATATCCGCTCGCCGGAACAAATCACTCAGCGTGCCAAGACCAGCCCAATTGTCCTGCGTGACCAGCTGCTGCGTAAGTCTTCAAGCGCAATATCAGGCTTTCGTTCGCTTTTAGGTCGAGAGCAGCACAGCTCCAGCTATTGCGCTCAATTCAACCTGCTTTTGGAACCTTTCACCCGGCGGGCTCTCGCTTCGAGAACTCTGGCCTCACCCGCATCGTTCTTACGGGGGCCAGCAACCCAGGACCGATGTTGTGCGCGGAACGTAGTCGCTCCCGGGGAATATTCCAAGGGGTTTTTTTGCGTCCGAAACGGACTTTATCGGGCCGATTTGTGGCCTGCGACCGCCCGCGGGATGCCCGCCAGATCGCTCCTGGGCGCGGTCGCCGGCGTTAACCCGGCCTTGGTCATAAAAGTTTCAATCGACTCGCTTTGGCCGAGACCGGCTTCCACGACCAGGAAGCCGCCCGGCGCCAACAGGCGCGCCGCCTGGGGAATCAGCGTGCGATAGGCGTCAAGTCCGTCGGCACCGCCGTCGAGCGCGGCCATCGGATCGTGACCGCGCACCTCCACCGCCAGCCCGGCGATATCCCCGGTGCGGACATAGGGTGGATTCGAGACGATCAGATCGAACGGGCCGGTCAGGCCGGTGGCATAGTCGCAGGCGATGAACGTGGCGCGCTCGGAAAGGCCTGCGCGCGCCGCATTGGCCGCGGCGGTGCGCAGGGCATCGTCCGAAATGTCGGTGCCGAAACCCGTCGCCGCCGGCAGTTCGGACAACAGCGCCAGCAGGATCGCGCCGGTGCCGGTGCCGAGATCGGCGATCCGCAACGGGCGGTCGAGGCATCCGGTCGTGCGCAATAATTCCAGCGCCAACTCGATGACGGTCTCGGTGTCGGGCCGCGGCACCAGCGTTCCGGCCGAGAGTTTTAGCGGCAGCCCCCAAAACTCCTTCTCGCCGACGATGCGCGCGACCGGCTCTCCGGCGAGGCGGCGGCGGGCGAAGTCTTCGAGACGCACTGATTCATCGGGGGTGAGTTCACGCTGCGCTGATGTGATGAGGCCGGTGAGGTCGAGGCCGAGGGCGTGACCAGCGAGAATGCGCGCGTCGAGTTCGGCCGATTCGATCGCGGCGGATTTGAATCTGGCCGCAAGCGCGCGGCGCGCGCCTTCGATCGTACTGGCCGCGAAATCCGTCATGCGAAATCCTCGCGCAAATTCCCCCACACGTCGTCCCTGCGAACGCAGGGACCCATACCGCGTGATCGATCGAAAGGGCAGAACGGCAGACGCCTTTCGCACAAACTCCGCCGGTGGTTATGGGTCCCTGCGTTCGCAGGGACGACAGCTAGTCTGCTGCTCACGCCGCCGCGCCTTGCGCGGCGAGTTGCGCCGCCTGGTGTTCCGTCGTCAGCGCGTCGATCAATTCGCCCAGCGCTTCCCCGGCGATTACCTGCGGCAACTTGTAAAGCGTCAGGTTGATGCGGTGATCGGTGACGCGGCCCTGCGGGAAATTGTAGGTGCGGATGCGCTCGGAGCGGTCGCCGGAGCCGACCTTCTCCTTGCGGTCGGCGGAACGCGCGGCGTCGACGCGCTGCCGTTCGGCGTCGTAGATGCGCGAGCGCAGGATGTTCATCGCCGAGGCGCGGTTCTTGTGCTGCGAGCGGCTGTCCTGCATCATCACGACGATGCCGGTCGGGATGTGGGTGATGCGGATCGCCGATTCGGTCTTGTTGACGTGCTGGCCGCCGGCGCCCTGGGCGCGCATGGTCTCGATCCGCAGATCCTCGTTCTTGATGTCGACGTCGACATCCTCGACTTCCGGCAGTACGGCGACAGTGGCGGCCGAGGTGTGGATGCGGCCCTGCGTCTCGGTGTCGGGCACGCGCTGCACGCGGTGCACGCCGGATTCGAATTTCAGTTTGGCGAACGCGCCGCGGCCCTGCACCTCGGCGATGATTTCCTTGAAGCCGCCGACCGTGCCTTCGGAGGCCGAGATCACCTCGACCTTCCAGCCCTGCAGCGCGGCGAACCGCTCGTACATCCGGAACAGATCGCCGGCGAACAGCGAGGCCTCGTCGCCGCCCGTCCCGGCGCGGATTTCCAGCATCACGTTGCGGTCGTCCATGGCATCCTTGGGCAGCAGCGCGACGCGGATCTTCTGCTCCAGATCGGCGATCGCCGCCTGCAGCGTTTCGAGTTCAGCTTCGGCCATGCCGCGCATGTCGGGATCGGTGGCGGAATCCGCCAGCAGTTGTTCGGCGCCGGCAAGCTCGGCCCGCGCCCCGCGATAGGCCTTGACCGCATCGATCAGCGGATTGAGCTCCGCAAGCTCGCGCGTGATCTGGACGTATTTTTCGGAATTCAGCTGTCCCAGCAACTCCGCCTCCAATGAGGCGTGGTGGGCGAGCAGTATGTCGAGTTTGGCTTCGGGCAGCATGGCGGTGGTCTCAGGCGATCGGTGTGTGTGCGGATGGCTGGATGGTCGGGCCAGCCTCGCTACAACGACAGCCCCTCGGACTCCGCGAATTCCGTCAACTTCTTCCGGATCGAGACGCTGCCGGCCGGCGCGTCGAGCAGCGGCATCATGACGGCCTCGGCCTTGCTGGCGTCGAGCTCCAAAATCATCGCCTTCACCGGGCCGTGGCCGGTGGCGGACAGCGACAGCGAGCGATAACCGAGCGCGATCAGCGCCAGCGCGCCGAGCGGCTTTGACGCCATCTCGCCGCACAGCGAGGCGGTCTTCTTCGCCGCCTGCGACTTGCGGACGATGTCGCGCAGCGCGCGCAGGATCGGCGCCGACATGGTGTCGAAACGGTCGGAGACCTTGGCATTGCCGCGGTCCACCGCGAACAGGAACTGGAACAGGTCGTTCGATCCGACTGAAATGAAATCGACCCGCTTGAGCAATTCGTCGAGCTGATAGAGCAACGCCGGCACTTCCACCATGGTGCCGACGTCGATCCGTTCCGGCAGCGCATGGCCGTGCTGGCGCAGATAGGTCAGTTCGCGCTCGACGATCGCCTTCGCGGCATCGAATTCCGCGACATCGGAGATCATCGGGAACATGATCTTCAGCGCGCGGCCGCCGCCGGCCCGCAGCAGCGCGCGGATCTGGCCGCGCAACAGGCCGGGCCGGTCGAGCCCGAGGCGGATCGCGCGCCAGCCGAGCGCGGGATTTTCCTCGACCACCGTTTCCATATAGGGCAGCGCCTTGTCGCCGCCAATGTCGAGGGTACGGAACGTCACCGGCTTGGCGCCCGCGGCGTCCAGCACGGTGCGGTAGAGCGCCAGCTGATCGGACGAACGCGGCAGGCTCTGGCCGACCATGAATTGCAATTCGGTGCGGAACAGCCCGATGCCGGCACTGCCGGTGTCGTCGATATGCGGCAGGTCGATGACCAGGCCGGCATTGATCATCAGCTCGACCTTCTGGCCGTCCTTGGTGACGCACGGCTTGTCGCGCAGCGCGGCGTATTGCGCCTGCCGCCTGGCGCGGAACCGGACGCGTTCCGCATAGGCGGATTCGATCTCGGCCGAGGGCCGCACATAGATCGAGCCGGAGGTGCCGTCGACGATGATGGCGTCGCCGGGGTCGGCGATCCCGGGCGCGTTCGGCACTTCGCCGACGGCCGGAATGCCGAGCGCGCGGGCCACGATCGAGACGTGCGAGTTGGCGGTGCCTTCCTCCAGCACCAGGCCGCGCAGCCGCTTGCGATCGTAGTCGAGCAGCGCCGCCGGGCCCATCGCGCGCGCGATCAGGATGGCGTTCTCGGGCAGCTGCTCGCGCGACGGCGCATGATCCTGCCCGACCAGTTGCCGCATCAGGCGATGGCCGAGGTCTTCGAGATCGTGCAGGCGGTCGCGCAAATAGGGATCGGTCGAGCGCAGCATGCGCGCGCGGGTGTCGGACTGCACGCGTTCGACGGCGGCTTCCGCGGTGAGGCCGGTGGCGACGGCCTCGTGCAATTTGTGCGACCAGCCATGGTCGTTGGCGAACATGCGATAGGCTTCCAGCACGTCGCGGTGCTCTCCGCCCTCGGCGACGTCGCCGCGCTCCAGCATGCGGTCGAGATCGGCGCGCAGCTTGGCCAGCGCGGTGTCGAGCTTCCTGATTTCCTTCGGCAGATCCTCGGCGATGTAGTTGGTGATGACGACGCGCGGTTCGTGCAGCACGACATGGCCGAGCGCGATGCCGTCGGACAGGATCGCGCCGGACTTGTGCAGCGAGTGGCGCGCGGCCGGCTCCGCGCCGGGCTGCGCCAGCGCCGCGAGTTCGCCGGAAGCGATCATTTCCGCCAGCACCATGGCGGTGGTCTGCAGCGCCTCGACCTCTTCCTCGACATAGGTGCGCTTGGCGCGGTTCTGCACCACCAGCACGCCGAGCGTGTTGCCGGCGCGCAGGATCGGCACGCCGAGGAACGAGTGGTAGATTTCCTCGCCGGTCTCCGGCCGGAACGAGAACGCCGGGTGGCTTTGCGCGTCGGAGAGGTTGAGCGGGCTGGCCTCGCTCGAGACCAGGCCGACCAGGCCCTCATGCGCGTTGAGCACGGTGCGGTGCACGGCGTCGCGGTTCAGGCCCTCGGTGGCGTATAGTTCGAGCGTATTGTCGATGCGCAGCACGTAGCAGGAGCACACCTCGGCCACCATGTTGGCCGCGATCAGCACCACGATCTTGTCCAGGCGCTCCTGCGCCGAGACCTGCTCCGCCATGGTTTCGCGGAGCCGTCTCAACAAGACGCGGGGGCCTCCCGACGCGCTCCGCATGTGCTGGTATCCTTCCCCCGCGAGTCCAGGCCGCCGGGCGGCCGTCGTAAAACGCTCGAAAACAACAAATTTATTCATTCGGCGCGGTTGCAGGCACCTGATCCCGGCCGAATCGGGATCGCCAAACCCGTCGCTAAGTCTGCGGCAACCCACCTCACAGGCCTATAGCCAATTGAGGCTTGTTTTGCCAAGCAAAACGCCTGCCAATACCAATAACGTGTGTGTCAGAACCGATGCTGCGCCAGCGAAGCGAACGGCCTTTCAATCGAGCCGGTCAGACCGAGGCCTGTCAACCACGACCTGTCAGACCACGCGTCAGATTCGAGAGAAAATTGTTCTAGGTCTGGTCGAGTCCATAGAGGGTGTGCAGCGTGCGCACCGCCAACTCTGTATAGGCGGCGTCGATCAGCACCGAGAACTTGATCTCGGAAGTTGTGATGGCGCGGATGTTGATGTTGCGCTCGGCCAGCGCCTTGAACGCCTTTGCCGCGACGCCGGCATGGCTGCGCATGCCGCTGCCGATCACCGAGACCTTGGAGACGTCGGTGGCGCTGTCGAGCCTGGCGTAGCCGATCTTCTCCTTCGACGAGGTGATGGTGTCGCGGGCGCGGGTATAGTCCGAGGCCGGCACGGTGAAGGTGAGGTCGGTCGCGTTGCCGTCCTCGGAGACGTTCTGCACGATCATGTCGACATTGATGTTGGCGTCCGCCAGCGGCCCGAAGATGGCAGCGGCGACGCCGGGCTTGTCCTGGATCTGGCGCAGCGAAATCTGGGCTTCGTCCTTGGAGAAGGCGATCCCGGTGACGACGTGGCTTTCCATGATTTCCTCCTCGCTGCAGATCAGCGTGCCCGGTGGCGTACCATGCGGGTCGATATCCTCGGGCTTGTCGAAGCTGGAGCGGACGAACACCGGCATGTTGTGCACCATGCCGAGTTCCACCGATCGTACCTGCAGAACCTTGGCGCCCAGCGAGGCCAGTTCCAGCATGTCTTCGAAGGCGATCTTGTCGAGCCGCTTCGCCTTCGGAACCACCCGCGGGTCTGTCGTATAGACGCCATCGACATCGGTATAGATGTCGCAGCGGTCGGCGCGGATGGCCGCCGCGATGGCGACCGCCGAGGTATCCGAGCCGCCGCGCCCGAGCGTGGTGATTCGATTGGTTTGCGGGTTGATGCCCTGGAAGCCCGCGATCACCGCAACTTCCTTGCGATCGGCGAACCGGCCCATGATCTCGCGGCCGTCGATGTCGAGAATCCGCGCCGAAGCATGGGCGTCGGAGGTCACAATCGGGATCTGCCAGCCCTGCCAGGAGCGGGCCTGGATACCCATGCCCTGCAACACGATCGCGAGCAGGCCCGATGTGACTTGCTCGCCGGATGCCACCACGGCGTCATATTCCCGCGCATCATGCAGCGGCGACGCATCGCGGCACCAGTCGACCAGCTCGTTGGTCTTGCCGGCCATCGCCGACACCACGACGGCGACATCGTGTCCGGCATCGACCTCGCGCTTGACGTGCCGCGCGACGTTGCGGATGCGGTCGATATTGGCGACGGACGTACCGCCGAATTTCATCACGAGGCGGCCCATGACGACGCGTGCATTCCCTGTGAGGATAAGTAAGGTGGCCCGCACGAAAGTGGAGCGTCCGGGCCGAAAGCGGCGTATACATAGCGGCGCGGTTCGGGGCAAGCGACCAGCTTGGATTCCGGGCCAAAAAATGTCGCAAATCGCTGGCGTAGCGGGTTAATTCAGGACGGGCGTATGGGCCGGTATATCGACGAAATCCTTCAGCCCGGCGAGAAGGTGCTGTATTCGACCAACGCGCACTGGATTTACTTCCTGCCGGCGATCATTGGCTGGCTTGCCGCCGCCATTCTCCTCGCGCTCTCCGGTGTGGTGCCGGCGGGCCCGCCGGTATTGGTCTGCCTGTCGGCGGCGGCGATTTCCGCCCTGGTCGCGTTGTACAAGACCGCAACCGCCTGGTTCCATCGCTGGACCACCGAGACCGACGTCACCAATTTCCGCGTCGTGCACAAGACCGGCTTCATCAAGCGGCAGACCTTCGAGATGAGCGTGGACAAGGTCGAAAGCGTCGACGTCAACCAGAGCATCCTCGGCCGTATCCTCAACTATGGCGATGTGACCGTGCTGGGGGTCGGCGAAGGCGGCAAGACCCTTGACATGATCGCGGGGCCGCTCGCGTTCCGCAATGCCATCACCGCACGACCGGCCGGCGCATAGATCATGACCATGCAGCAAAACCCTTCCGGCGGTGCCTCGAGCCCCGGGTCGACCGTCGACCCCGCCGAGATCGCAAAATTCTCGAAGCTATCCGACCAGTGGTGGGACCCCAGGGGCAAGATGGCCCCGCTGCACAAGATCAACCCGCTGCGGCTCGGCTATATCCGCGACGCCGCGTGCCGCAAGTTCGATCGCAACGCCAAGAGCCTGAGCTGCCTGTCGGGCCTGCGCATGCTCGATATCGGCTGCGGCGCGGGCCTGTTGTGCGAGCCGTTCACAAGGCTCGGCGCGCAGGTGATCGGGATCGATCCGTCGGCGAGCAACATCGCCGCCGCGAAGCTGCATGCCGACAAGGGGCATCTGTCGATCGACTACCGCTGCACCACCGTCGAGGACATGGACCCCCGCGAGCGCTTCGACATCGTGCTGGCGATGGAAGTGGTCGAGCATGTCACCGATGTCGGCGCCTTCCTCGCCCGCTGCACGGCGATGGTCAAGCCGGGCGGGCTCCTCGTGGTCTCGACGCTGAACCGCAACTGGAAGAGCTTTGCGCTCGCCATCGTCGGCGCCGAATATGTGCTGCGCTGGCTGCCGCGCGGCACCCATCAATGGGACAAGTTCGTCACGCCGGACGAGCTGGCGCAGCACCTCGCCAACAGCAAGTTCACCATCACCGACCAGGCCGGCGTGGTCTACAATCCGCTCGCCGATCGCTGGAACATCTCGTCCGACATGGGCGTGAACTACATGGTGGTGGCCGAGGGGGCGTAGGTTCTTGTGGTCGTCCCTGCGAACGCAGGGACCCATACGCCGTGACGAAGTTTTGCGAAGAGCGTCTGCGACTTTGCGTTATCGAGAGATCACGCGGTATGGGTCCCGGCTCAAGGCCGGGACGACGAGAGAATTTTTGCCCGATCGCAAGCCAGTCATGACGCGCGTTCTGTTGACCTGACCCATCGCACCCGGCACGGTGCGGCACCTTCCCGCCGGTCCTCCAAAAATGTTCACCGTCGCCTCGCTCTGGATTCCCTTCACCATCGTCGCTGCGCTCGGCCAGGTCGCGCGCAACGCGATGCAGCGGTCGTTGACCGGGCCGCTCGGGACCTGGGGCGCGACGAATATCCGCTTCCTGTTCGGCTTCCCGTTCTCGATCCTGTTCCTTGTCGTCGTGGTGGCAGTCACCGGCGACGGCGTGCCTTGGCCGGCTTCGATGTTCTGGCCGTGGCTGCTGCTGGGCGCGCTGAGCCAGATCGTGGCCACCGGCCTGATGCTGGTGGCGATGAACGACCGCTCCTTCGTGGTGACGACGGCCTATCTGAAGACCGAGGCGATCCAGACCGCGATCTTCGGCTTCATCTTCCTCGGCGATCACCTGACGCTGCTGAAAGTGGCCGCAATCCTGATCGCCACCATCGGCGTGGTGATCACCGCGCTGCGGCCGGGCGGCGAGAAGGGATTTGCCGAGCTGAAGCCGACCATCATCGGCCTCGTCGCCGCTGCCTGCTTCGCGTTGTCGGCGATCGGCTTTCGCGGCGCCATCATCACGGTGCCGGGCGTTTCGTTTGTAACGGCGGCGTCCTACACGCTGGTGTGGGGCTTGTTCGTGCAGACGCTGGTGCTGACGGTCTATCTGCTCGCCCGCGCGCCCGATGTATTGAAGAAGATTTTTGGACTGTGGCGGCCCTCGATGCTGGCGGGCTTCATGGGCGCGTTCGCCTCGCAATTCTGGTTCCTGGCGTTCGCGCTGACGGCGGCCGCCAACGTCCGCACGCTGGCGCTGGTCGAGGTGCTGTTCGCGCAGGCGGTGTCGTACTATTCGTTCAAGCAGCCGCTCGCGCCGCGCGAGCTGTTCGGGATTGTGCTGATTGTCGTGGGCGTGGCGCTGCTGGTCGCGGCCTAAGCCTAGCCGTCATTCCGGGGCGCGCGAAGCGCGAACCCGGAATCCAGGCCGCCGCCAAGTCGGTCTTGGTTTGAAAATCGGCACCACCCGCGTAGAGAGTTGGATTCCGGGTTCACGCTGCGCGTGCCCCGGAATGACAGTCAGCCTCAGTTCCGGTCGTCCGGCAGCACCGGCAGCGGCGATACCTCGACGCCTTCCTCGATCAGCGCGCGCGCCTCGTCCGGCGAGGCCTCGCCATAGATCGGGCGGTGCTCGATATCGCCATAATGCATCTTGCGCGCTTCGTTGGGAAAGCGTTCGCCGACATTGTCGGCATTCTTGACGATGTGGTCGCGCAGTTCCTTGATCTTGGCGCGCAGTTCGAGCTCCTGCGCCATCAGCAGCGGCGTCGACTCCGAAGATGCCGCAGCCTCCACGGCCGGTGCCGGCGCGACGACCTCGCGGCCCTTCTTGCTCACGATCCGCGGCGCCATGATGTCGCGCTCGACCTTGGCCGAGCCGCAGGACGGACAGCTTACCAGCTTGCGTTTCTCCTGGCTTTCGTAGGCTGCCGAGCTTTGAAACCAGCTTTCGAACGCATGCCCCTTCTCGCAGCGAAGGTTGTAGCGGATCATGCCGAGCCCCGGACGAGGTGCAGATGCTCGGGGCCGGCCTTCGGATCGGCGAGGCCGAAACGCCGGCCATGCTGCAGCGACGGCACCGTCTTGCGCGCAGCCTCAACCTTTGAGGTGTCGATCTCGGCGAGGAACACGCCGGGCTCGACGCCGCCCTCGGCCAGGATTTCGCCCCAGGGGGCGATGATCAGCGAATGGCCATAGGTCTCGCGCTTGTTCTCATGCAGGCCGCATTGCGCCGCCGCGAACACGAAGCAGCCGGTCTCGATGGCGCGGGCGCGCAGCAGCGTGTGCCAATGCGCTTCGCCGGTCTTGCGGGTGAACGCCGACGGCACGGTGAGGAACGACGCGCCGGCTTCGGCCAGCGCGCGATAGAGCGCCGGGAAGCGCACGTCGTAGCAGATCGTCAGCCCGATACGGCCCCATGGCAGGTCGGAGATCACCGCGGTCTCGCCCGGCTGGTAGTTGGCGGATTCGCGATAGCTCTCGCCGCCCGGCAGGTCGATGTCGAACATGTGGATCTTGTCGTAGCTCGCCAGCACGCTGCCGTCGGGCGCGATCAGGAACGAACGGTTGACGGCGCGCTCCGGTGAAAAGCGCAGCGCCAGCGAGCCGATGTGCAGATGGATTTTCAGTTCCTTCGCCAGCTCGCGATAGGCCTTCAGCGAGAGGTCGTCTTCTTCGGACTTGAGATGCTCGAACAGCGCCTGGCGGTTCAATTGCATCATGTTGCTCACTTCGGGGGTGAGCACGTAATCGGCGCCCTGGGCGGCTGCCTCGCGGATCAGCTTGACGCCCTGTTCAAGGCTGGGTCCGGGCAACAATCCGGTGCGCATCTGCACCATGGCAGCCTTGAAGGTGGAGCCAGCGCTCATGAGGAGGCCTTTTCTCCCGCCAGCAGGCCGTCGAGCTTGCCGGCGCGGTCCAGCGCGTACAGCTCGTCGCAGCCCCCGACATGGGTGGTGCCGATGAAGATTTGCGGAAAGGTCGAGCCGTGGCCGGCGCGCGCATACATCTGCTCGCGATAGGCCGGATCATTGGCCACGTTCAATTCGGTGAACGCGGCCTTCTTGCGCGTCAGCAACGATTTGGCGGCGGTGCAGTAGCCGCAGCCGGGGCGGGTGTAGATTTCAATGGCGGTCATGGCGCGCTCTGATGTGACAGGCTTTTGAATTATATGGGAGCGCGGGGGCTGTCCACAACCCGCGCGAATACCAGTACGTCCACCTGCGCGGCCTTGGCGCGGAGCAGCGCGCGGGCGCAGGCATCTGTCGTGGCGCCCGACGTCAGGACATCATCGATCAGGACCACGCGGCGGCCGGCGATCTCGGCGCTGCGTTCCGGTGCGACCTTGAAGGCGCCTTGCACATTCGTGGCGCGCTGCGGCCGAGACAGCCCGATCTGCTGCTGCGTCGGGCGGATGCGGCGAAGCGCCTCGGCGGCTAGTTTGACGCCGCTTTGGCGTGAAATCACCCGCGCCAGCACGCCGGACTGGTTGTAGCGCCGGCTCCAGCCGCGTCGCCAGTGCAACGGAACCGGTACCAGCACATCGGCCGCGCCGAGCAATTCCTGTCCGGCGCGGGCCATCCAGCGGCCCATCGCGGGTGCGAGATCGGTGCGGTCCTGGTATTTCAACGCATGCACCAGGGTGCGGGCGACGTCGTCATAGCGCACCGCGGCGCGGGCCCGCTGGTAGGCGGGTGGGCTGGCGATCGCCTCCATCGACAGCAATTCCGGCCCGGGATCGTAAACGAAGGGTATCCCGAGTCGGGGACAATAAGGCGGTTCGATGAACGACAATTTTGCCCAGCACGAACCGCAGACGCCCTCGCCATCGACAGGCTCGCGGCAGGAGACGCATTGCGTCGGCAGCGCGATGTCGAGCGCCAGACGCGGGATATGCGTGGCCACGTCACGACAGGCACCGAACAACTGGCGGATGATCCGGCGGGGAGAGCTGGCTGCATCCATGAGGTGAGTTTAGCGAGCGCTCCCACGCCGCTCAAGCCGTCAGGCTGCGCCCTATCGCCAAAATTGCAATCGGCTTGGGGCCCAACTAGGCTCGGCGCTGCGGAGGACCAGCGCGGCCGATCACAACTGAATTGATGAACGGAGATTTCCATGAGCGAGAGATTGTTCAAGACGGACGTCCTGTTTTTGCAACGTATATTGTCGGTTTCCGGCTTCTACACAGGGCCTCTGAACGGCAAGTTCACGGCCGCCACCGATGCCGCCGAGGACGCGTTCTTCGATGAGTATGAGAAGATCAAGAAAAAGCTCGGGGTTTTCGACCTTCGAACGGAAGCGTGCATCCAGATGATGATTCCGGAGGCGCAGACCAAGGCGAGGGAGTTCATGAATGCCGTCAAGGGAGAACCCCTGACCTACAAGCTCATCTCGGGCACCCGCACCTATGCGGAGCAGGATGCCTTATTCAAGAAACGGCCGCGAGTGACGAAAGCGAAGGGCGGACAAAGCAATCACAATTTTGGAATTGCCTGGGATGTCGGGATCTTCGAGAACGGAAAATATTACGAAGGCAATACCGCGAAGGAGGACAAGGCCTATGTCAAGCTCGGCGCGCTGATCAAGCAGAAGGTGCCGGGCGTGGAATGGGGCGGCGACTGGGAATCGTTCGTCGACAAGCCGCATTATCAGCTGGCAACCGGCAAATCCGTGAAGCAACTCCGCGCTCTCCTGGAAAAGGGAAAATCCTTCTTCCCGTGAACCGCCGGCGCAACTGGCGGAAGCTGCCGGTGCGGCGGTCGTTTCCGGCGGATTTTACAGCAAGCGCGGGCGCTCGAATTGCGCTATGAGCCTGCCCATGGCCTCGACGCCCGCCGCCGCCCTGCCCATCCTGTTCGACCGCAAGCTGCTGTGCGCGCGATTGGCGCGCGCGCACAAGCAGGGCGCGGTGACCTTCCTGCTCGACCGCGTCGCCGAGGATTTGGCCGATCGCCTGGCTGCCGTTCGGCGCGAATTCGCTGATGTTGCCGATATCTGGTCGCCGGGCGACGTGCTGCCGCCGGCCGGCCGCTTCAAGTCGGTCATGCGGTTCGCACCCGATTGCGGCGGCGAGGGCTTGCCCCTGCAGCCGCAATCGCTCGATCTCGCCGTCTCGGCGCTGGCGTTCCAGTTCGTCAATGACCTGCCCGGCGTGCTGGCGCAGATCCGCCGTGCGCTGCGGCCGGACGGGTTGCTGCTGGCGGCATTGATCGGCGGCGATACGCTGACCGAGCTGCGGCAATCCTTTGCCGCGGCGGAGGCCGAATGCGAAAGCGGGGTGTCGCCGCGCGTCGCGCCGTTCGCCGATTTGCGCGACGTCGGTGCGCTGTTGCAGCGCGCAGGGCTGGCGCTGCCGGTCACCGACGTCGATCGCGTCGTGGTGCGCTACGACAGCGCGTTCGCGCTGATGGCCGATCTCAGGCGGATGGGCGCGACCAATATTTTGATTGAGCGCCGCCGCACGCCGACCCGCCGCGCGACGATGCTGCGGATGGCGCAGATCTACGGCGAGCGCTTTGCCGACGCGGACGGCCGCATCCGCGCGACCTTCGATGTCATCTGGCTGTCCGGCTGGGCGCCGCACGAGAGCCAGCAGCAGCCGTTGAAGCCGGGTTCGGCGAAGGCGAGCCTGGAGGCAGCGGTGAAGAAGGGATCGAACTAGGCACTCTGCGACACCACGCGACGTCATCCTGAGGTGCGAGCGAAGCGAGCCTCGAAGGATGGCCGCGGGCACCAGTGGCGCCGTCGCCCTTCGAGGCCTCCGCTGCGCTCCGGCACCTCAGGGTGACGGCGATCTCGTATTCCATCAACAAATTCAACCAGCTACGAGACCAGTCAAACACCGGCCGGCTTGGCGGCGTTCTACTGTGCATGGGGTTGTTTTCGACTTTGTGCCGCTCTGCGCGCCGGACACCGGCCATGCGCTACATCAGCACATCAATCAAATGCGGAATCAGCGGGATGTCCGCGGGCGGCATCGGGTAGTCGCGCAGTCTGTTGGCGCGGACCCAGGCCAGTTGCTGGCCTTCGCGGGCGATCGCAAGTCCTTCCCAGCGCCGGCAGATGTAGAGCGGCATCAAGAGATGGAAGGTCTCGTAGCCGTGGCTGGCAAAGGTCAGCGGCGCCAGGCAGGGCTCGCTGACCTCGATGCCGATCTCCTCGCGCAGTTCGCGGATCAGCGTCTGCTCCGGTCGCTCGCCGGGCTCGACCTTGCCGCCGGGAAACTCCCACAAGCCCGCCAGCGCCTTGCCCTCGGGACGTTGCGCGATCAGCACGCGCTTGTCGGCATCGACCAGCGCGCAGGCGACCACGAGAGTGAGCTTGAGGTCAGGCATGCGCTTATCGCCAGTTGCTGTCATTCCGGGGCGATGCGTTAGCATCGAACCCGGAATCTCGGGATTCCGGGTTCGCGCTTCGCGCGCCCCGGAATGACGTGGGCGGGGCCATCACGACCGGTAGTCGCCATTGATCGCGACATATTCCTTGGTGAGGTCGCAGGTCAGCACGCGATCGCGGCCCTTGCCGAGGCCCAGGCCCACCTTGATCTGGATTTTCGGATTTTTCATCACCCCGGAAACCTCGGCCTCGTTGTAGGACGGATCGCGCGCGCCGCTCTTGGCGACGCGGATGCCGTTGAACGAGATCGAGAGCTTGTCGCGATTGGCGGGCTCGCCGGCCTTGCCGACCGCCATCACCACGCGGCCCCAATTGGCGTCCTCGCCGGCGATCGCCGTCTTCACCAGCGGCGAATTCGCAATCGACATCGCGATTTTTCGCGCAGAGGTCTTGGTGGTGGCGCCTTCGACGATCACCTCGACCAGCTTGCGCGCGCCTTCGCCGTCGCGGGCGACCTGTTCGGCAAGGTCGGCGAGCACGAAGTGGAACGCTCTTGCAAACGCCTTCAGCCTGGGATCGCTGGCGCGGCTGATCTTTGGCGCACCATGTTGCGCCGCGGCGCCGGTCGCGAACGCCAGCAGCGTGTCCGAGGTCGAGGTGTCGCTGTCGATGGTGATGGCATTGAACGTGTCCTCGACGCCGCTCTTGAGCAGCGACTGCAGCACGGCGGAGGACAGCGGCGCGTCGGTGAAGATGAAGGACAGCATGGTTGCCATGTCAGGCGCGATCATGCCCGCGCCCTTGGCCATGCCGTTGATCGTGACCCTGGCCTTGCCGAGCTTCACGGTCGCGGTCGCCACCTTCGGAAAGGTGTCGGTGGTCATGATCGCTTTGGCCGCGTCCATCCAATGGTCCGGGGTGGCCGCGTCCGCCAGCGTCGCCAGCACGCCGTCGAACTTGGTGGCGTCGAGCGGTTCGCCGATCACGCCGGTCGAGGCGAGGAACACGTCGGATGTCGCGCAGCCGACCGCTTTCGATGCGATCTGCGCGGTCAGCGCGGTGGATTGCCTGCCGGTCTTGCCGGTGAAGGCGTTGGCGTTGCCGGAATTGACCACCAGCGCGCGCGCCTTGCCGCCCTTGAGACGGGCGCGGCACCATTCGACCGGCGCGGAGGGACATTTCGACTTCGTGAACACGCCCGCGGCGGTGGTGCCCTTGTCCATGACGGCGAGCAGCACGTCGGTACGGCCCTTGTAGCGGATCCCGGCGGCGGCGGTGGCGAGCCTCACACCCGCGATCTCGGGCATGTCGGGGACATCAGTCGGGGCGAGGGGGGAGACGGCAGTGGACATGGGGCAAATCCGAAGCGTGGGAGATCTATCGATCGTCATGGCCGGGCTTGACCCGGCCATCCACGTCTTCAGGACGCCCTTTAGACGTGGATGCCCGGCACAAGGCCGGGCATGACGCCTGAATACTGAACTATGGATGCGAAGTCGATTTACTTCTTCGCCGGCGGCGCCATCTTGGCATCGGCAGGCTTCGGCGCGTCGGCCTTGGCGGCTTCGGCCGGCTTGTCCATGCGCTCGACCTTGGCGGCCTCGCGCAGCTTGGCGACGTATTCGGCCTGCGCCTTGCGGGTGACGTAGGTCTCGATCTGGGCCTTGACCTGCTCGAAGTCGGGGGCCTTGCGGGCGCGCTTTTCCTCGACCTTGATGATGTGCCAGCCGAATTGCGACTTGACCGGATCGGAGATCTTGCCCGGCTCCAGCGCGAAGGCGACGGTGGAGAATTCCGGCACCATCTGCTCCTTGGTGAAGAAGCCGAGATCGCCGCCGTCGGAGGCGCCGGGATCCTTGGACTTCTTCTTCGCCAGCTCGGCGAAGTCGCCACCCTTCTTCAGCTCTTCGGCGATCGCCTTGGCCTCGTCCTCGGTCTCGACCAGGATATGGCGGGCATGGACCTCCATTTCGCCGGTGATCTGCTTGGAGGCCTCCTCATAGACCTTCTTCATGGCCTCGTCGGTGGTCGCCGCCTTGCCCTCGGTGGCGAGCAGGCTGTCCATCAAGAGGCGGCTGCGGGTGAAGGCGAGGCGCTTCTTGAAGTCCTCGGTATTCTCGATCTTCTTGTCCTCGGCGGCCTTGGCGACGATCTTGAGGTCGATCAGGAACGCCAGCACGTTGTCCTTCTTGGTCGCCGGGTCCATCTGCGCGAGGCTGGGGCCGAGTTCCTCTTCCGCGAGCGCAACGTCGCTCTGACGTATCTCGGCACCGTTGACCTTGGCGAGAACGGGGTTGTCCTGGGCACGAAGGGGGCCGGCGGCCAGGATCGCGGCCAGGCAGGCCGTCGTGGCCAAAGTGGCGAGGCCGAAACGCAGGCCGGTTTTCGTTTCCGGGAACGAGGTGGTCATGCAAAATCCTTGTCTTGAAGAGGGGCGGCAAAGGCGGCGGGACACTCGCCCAATCATGCGGCCTTGGCAACGCGAAAAGTCTGTCAAAATGATGAATTCCTTGACCGACGGCCGCACGTTGACAAGGTCCGAACCCAGCCATATCTCTGCCGGAACCACCAGCGGCGACAGCGCTTATTTTGCTGCGCTTTTTGCCGTTGAACCTTGGATTGTCTGATTCCCACTCATTTGGCGGAGGGTGCCCCGGACAGGGGTGTTCGTCGCAACGCGTCACGGTGAGTTGATAGGCGATCGGGTGGACCGTGACGGCTTGCAACGCAAGTAACGATAAAGGCAGGATTTGGCATGATCGGCGCGCTCGCCCGCAAGTTTTTCGGCTCCGCCAACGACCGGCGGGTGAAGGGATATCAGTCCCGCGTCAACGCCATCAACGCGCTGGAGCCCGAACTCGTCAAACTCTCGGACGAGGCGCTGAAGGCCCGTACCGCCGAATTCCGCCAGCAGCTCGCCGACGGCAAGAGCCTCGATGACATCCTGGTCCCGGCCTTTGCCACCGTGCGCGAGGCTGCCAAGCGCACCCTCGGGCAGCGCCATTTCGACGTCCAGCTGATCGGCGGCATGGTGCTGCACGAGGGCGACATCGCCGAGATGAAGACCGGCGAAGGCAAGACGCTGGTGGCGACGCTTGCCGTCTATCTCAACGCGCTGGCCGGCCGCGGCGTCCATGTCGTCACCGTCAACGACTACCTCGCCCGCCGTGACTCCGGCTGGATGGGCCAGATCTATTCCTTCCTCGGCATGACCACCGGCGTCATCGTGCACGGCCTCGACGACGCCGAGCGCAAGGCCGCCTACGCCTGCGACATCACCTACGGCACCAACAACGAATACGGCTTCGACTATCTGCGCGACAACATGAAGTACCGCCTGGAGGACATGGTCCAGCGCGGGCACTATTACGCGATCGTCGACGAAGTCGATTCGATCCTGATCGACGAGGCGCGCACGCCGCTGATCATCTCCGGCCCGCTCGACGACCGCTCGGACTTCTACAACACCATCGACACCTTCATGCCGAGGCTGGAGCGGAAGACCGATTACGAGGTCGACGAGAAGCAGCGCACGGTGACCTTGACCGAAGGCGGCATGGAGAAGATCGAGACGCTGCTGCGCGAGGCCGGCCAGCTCAAGGGCGACTCGCTCTATGACGTCGAGAACGTCTCGGTCGTGCACCACGTCAACCAGGCGCTGCGCGCACACTCGCTGTTCACCCGCGACAAGGACTACATCGTCCGCGACGGCGAGGTCGTCATCATCGACGAGTTCACCGGCCGCATGATGCCAGGCCGGCGCTATTCGGAAGGCCTGCACCAGGCGCTGGAAGCCAAGGAGCACGTCCAGGTCCAGCCGGAAAACCAGACGCTGGCCTCGATCACCTTCCAGAACTATTTCCGGATGTACGAAAAGCTCGCCGGCATGACCGGCACCGCGGCGACCGAAGCCGACGAACTGTTCGACATCTACAAGCTCGAAGTGCTGGAAATCCCGACCAACGTGCCGGTGGCGCGTCTCGACGAGGACGACGAGGTCTATCGTACCCAGGGCGAGAAATACGCCGCGATCCTGGCCGAGATCGAGCGCGCCAATGCGCGCATGCAGCCGGTGCTGGTCGGCACCGCGTCGATCGAGAAATCGGAAGTGCTGGCCGAGTTCCTGCGGAAGAACGGCTACAAGCAGATCGATTTCGGCGCGGAATCCGGCATGGAGAAACTCTACGCCGCGGCGCGCGCCGGCAAGCCGGCAAAACTGTTCGCGGTGCTGAACGCGCGCTTCCACGAGCAGGAAGCCTATATCGTCGCCGAGGCCGGCGTCCCCGGCGCGATCACGATCGCCACCAACATGGCCGGCCGCGGTACCGACATCAAGCTCGGCGGCTCGCTGGAAATGCGGATCCAGCAGGAGACCGCCGGCATTACCGACGAAGCCGAGAAGGCCAGGAAGATCGAGCAGATCAAGGCCGACATCGAACGCTTCCGCGAAATGGTGCTGAAGGCCGAGGAGACGGTCGAGATCGAACCGGCCAAGGGCAGCAAGCCGGCCAAGACGGTCACAAAGCCCGGCGGGCTCTACATCATGGGCTCGGAGCGGCACGAATCCCGCCGCATCGACAACCAGCTGCGCGGCCGTTCCGGCCGTCAGGGCGACCCGGGCCGCTCGAAATTCTTCCTGTCGCTGGAAGACGATCTGATGCGGATCTTTGGCTCCGACCGGCTCGACAGCATGCTGCAGCGGCTCGGCCTGAAAGAGGGCGAGGCGATCATCCATCCATGGATCAACAAGGCGCTGGAAAAGGCGCAGCAGAAGGTCGAGGCCCGCAACTTCGACATCCGCAAGAACCTGCTCAAGTTCGACAACGTCCAGAACGACCAGCGCAAGGCGATCTTCGACCAGCGCATCGATCTGATGAAGGACGACAGCGTCGCCGAGACGATCACCGACATGCGTCACGCCTTCATCGACGACGTGGTGGCAAAACACATTCCCGAGCATGCCTATGCCGAACAGTGGGATACCGCCGGGCTGAAGGAAGAGCTGAGGCGCGTGCTCGACGTCGACCTGCCGGTCGACGAATGGGCCAAGGAAGAGGGCATCGCCGACGAGGAATTGCTGGCGCGCATCGAGAAGCACGTCGACGAGCGCATGGCGGCCAAGGTCGCGCAGTGGGGCCCCGACGTGATGCGCTACGTCGAGAAGACCATTCTGCTGCAGACCATGGACCATCTCTGGCGCGAGCATCTGATCATGCTCGACCATCTGCGCCAGGTGATCGGCCTGCGCGGCTACGGCCAGCGCGATCCGTTGCAGGAGTACAAGCTCGAAGCCTTCAACCTGTTCGAGACGATGGGCGCGCACCTGCGCGAGGCCGTCACCGCGCAGCTGATCCGCGTCGAGATCGTGCCGCCGGAAGAGCAGCAGCCGCTGCCGCCGATGGAAGCGCACAAGCTCGACCCCAATACCGGCGAGGACGAGATGGCGTTCGCCAACGTCTCGCTGGCGCCGGACGCCGGCGCCGCCACCGCGCGCGATCCGAAGAACCCGGCCAGCTGGGGCAAGGTCGGCCGCAACGAGGATTGTCCGTGCGGCAGCGGCAAGAAGTACAAGCACTGCCACGGGCGGTATGCCTAGCCAATGAGATCGGCGATCTGGCTCGTGCCTCACCCTTCTGTCCGCAGAGGCGCGAACAGCGCCGATTGCCATCATCCTGCATTCGGCCAATGGCGTTCTTAAAAAAGCAGTCCTGTTAGAGCGTGCAGATTCTAAACAGGGAGCGCCAATTGAGAGTTGCCCTTTTGCTCGTGCTTCCAGCCGTGCTGTGTTCGGCAGCCGAAGCCACGGCCAGGGAATGCAATATCCAAAGGTTTTCCTTCAACTTCAATAGCCCCGGCCCCTGGCAGGCGCACATGCGCGTGCAGTCGGGCAAGAGCTGCGGCAGCCGGAGTTGGTTCACGAGTGGGGTTTTGAAGCGGCTCTATCTCACCAGCAACGCCCGTCATGGCAGGGTGACGCTGGCCTTCCCGGGCACCTATCGCTACTTCCCGTCGCCAGGTTACGTCGGCGATGACTGCTTCACGCTGAAGATTTGCGGCGCCGGAAGTGCGGGCGTCGAGGGCTGCACGGATGTGGTGTTCTCGGTCAGCGTCATTCCTGGTGATGCTTAGACCAAGGCACCACACTGGGCCGAAGCACCGCATCGAGCGGACCCGGGCCGCTTCAATTCGAACTGTCGATCAGACTTTCCAGCAGCCGCTTGAGTTCGCTGGTCGGCTTGTCGCCGTAGCTCTCCAGGATGTGCTCCTCCTGGCTCACGGCAAGCGAGTTGAGCCGCTTGCTCAGCGCCTTGCCGCGGTCGGAGACGAACATCAACACCTTGCGGCGGTCCTTGGGGTCCTGCACCCGGTAGACCAGTGCGTCCGACACCATGCGGTCGACCATTTTTGTCAGCGTCGGATGGTTGAGCAGCACGGCATCCGCCAGTTCGCCCATCGAATGGCCGTTGCCGTCGGACAGCACTTTCAGGATGCGCCACTGCTCGACGGGGACGCCTTCCTTGCTCAACCGCAACTCCAGCTGCCGGTTGATCTCCCGGTTGGCTTGCGCCAGCAGATAGGCGAGGTGTTCGGTGATGGGCGAATTGTCTTTCGGCGATTTGGCCACGGCTGAGACTTCGTCTTGATCCAAATGAGTGAATGTCCGGCAGCGAATGCCGTTTCTATATGCACTTCAATTGTTGAATATTCAATATTTTCCAATAGGATATTTCGCAACTGATCGGGGTGGATGCCGCGGCCGCCCGCTGGATGCGTTCGGGTCTGTTGCCAGACAGGAGTTGGCGTGCTTTCGACGGAAAAATTCCCGGCTGCCGGCGGGTCTCACTTTCCGCCGCCCTTGCTGTTGAGGAATTTGGCGTCGCCGGCGATCGATCACGCGCTGTCGCCCGATCACCGTGCGTTGGGGCGCCGCAGCGCGCGCAGCAAGCTTCGCGTCGGCGGCTTCATCTGTTGCACCGGCTCGCCCGGGGTGTGGGGACCGTGCGCCACCAGCAGCGCGCAGCTTGCGGTCGCCGAGATCAACGAACGCGGCGGCATCCTCGGGCGCGAGATCGAACTGTCGATCTACGATGCCGGCGGGCCGGTCGACGAAGTCGTGGACCGTGCCGAACAGGCCATCGCGTTCGACGAGGTCGAGGTCGTCGTCGGGCTGCACACCAGCGCGGTGCGCGTGGCGCTGCGCGATGTCATCACCCGCAACCGCATTCCCTACATCTACACGCCCGTCTATGAGGGCGGCGAGCGGACACCGGGCCTGGTCGCGATCGGCGAGACGCCGCGCTTTCAGAGCCGGCCGTCGATCCACTGGCTGGCCGAATTCAAGAAGGCGTCGCGCTGGTACCTGATCGGCAGCGACTATGTCTGGCCCTGGCAATCGCATCGCGCGGTGAAGCGGTACATCGCCGAAACCGGCGGGCAGGTGGTCGGGGAGGAGTTCGTTCCGCTCGGGGAGGACGATCACGAGCCGCATCTGGCGCGGATCCGCGCCGCGAAACCCGATGTCGTGCTGATCTCGCTGATCGGCACCGACAGCATCACCTTCAACCGCGCTTTCGGCGAATGCGGCCTCGGCGCCACCACGCTGCGGCTGGCCGGCGCGATGGACGAGACCGTGCTGCTCGGCATCGGCGCCGACAACAGCGAGAATCTGTTCTGCGCGTCGGGCTATTTCCCCGGCGTCGGCTCGCGCGCCAATGACGACTTCCAGAGCCGCTACGCGGCGATGTTCGGCCCGAACGCGCCGCCGATCGGCTCGCTCGGTCAATCCAGTTACGAAGGGCTCTGCCTGCTCGAAGCCGCCGCCAAGAAGGCCGGCAGTTTTGCGATTGGGCCGCTGCTGACGGCCGCGCGCAACGTCGTCTATCGCGGCGCCCGCGGTTCCGTCGCCATCCGCAACGGTCACGCCCGCATGCCGATGTATCTCGCCGAAGCCGACGGGCTCGACTTCAATCTGATCAAGCCGATCTGACGCCGCGCCGAGCGGGCCAGATTCGGCCGGCAAAATAATGCTTGAAAAGGAAAATATTTCCGTTTTGAATACCACTGCGACGGCCGCGCTCGGTGTCGCCTCGATCGAGCCGTCGCGCCCCGGGGAAACCAGCTTCAGGAGAACGCCGTGTCAGTCGCCCTCCCAACTCCATCGCAACTTCGCGCGGTCGCCGAGCAGTGCGGCCTGTCGCTGACCGAGGAAGACGTCGCGTCGTTCCGTGGCCTGATGCAGGGTTCGATCGACGCCTACAATCTGGTCGCGGCGATGCCGGACGAAGTGCCGGAAGTGAAATATCCGCGCACGCCGGGCTATCGGCCGTCGCCGGACGAGAACCCCCGCAACGCCTGGTACCGCAAGTCGACCGTGAAGGGCGCGGCTTCCGGCAAGCTCAAGGGCAAGACGGTCGCGCTCAAGGACAACATCATGCTGGCCGGCGTGCCGATGATGAACGGCTCGGCGACGCTGGAAGGCTACGTGCCGGATTTCGACGCCACCATCGTCACGCGGATGCTGGACGCGGGCGCCGAAATCGTCGGCAAGGTGCATTGCGAATCCTTCTGCATGTCCGGCGGCAGCCACACCGGCGCCGTGGGCCCGGTGCACAATCCGCACAAGATGGGCTATTCGGCCGGCGGCTCCTCCTCCGGCAGTGGCGTCGTCGTCGCGCTTGGCGAGGTCGACATGGCGATCGGCGGCGACCAGGGCGGCTCGATCCGCATGCCGTCGTCGTTCTGCGGCACCTACGGCATGAAGCCGACCTGGGGGCTGGTGCCTTACACCGGCGTCATGCCGATCGAGATTTTCGTCGACCATACCGGGCCGATGACCGCCACCGTCGCCGACAACGCGCTGCTGCTGGAGGTGCTGGCCGGCGACGACGGCTACGATCCGCGCATCAAGGCGCCGAAGGTCGAGGAATATACCAAGGCGCTCGGCGTCGGCGCCAAGGGCATGAAGATCGGCATCCTCAAGGAAGGCTTTGAGCAGCCGAACGCGGAATCTGCCGTCAATGAAAGCGTGCGCGAGGCCGCCAAGCGGTTCAAGGATCTCGGCTGCACCGTCGAGACGGTCTCGATCCCGATGCACCTGACCGGGCCGGCGATCTGGACGCCGATCGGCACCGAAGGCATGACCCAGACCATGATGTATGGCGACGGCTACGGCCTCAGCCGCGGCGACCTCTATTCGACGTCGCTGATGGATTTCCATCGTGGCTGGCGGCGGCAGGCCGACTCGCTGTCGGAGACCACCAAACTCTTCCTGCTGCTCGGCACCTACATCAACAACAATTTCGGCCCGCGCTATTACGGCAAGGCGCTCAACATCTCCCGCCGGCTGACCGCCGCCTACGACAAGGCCTTTGGGGATTACGACCTGCTGCTGCTGCCGACCACGCCGATGAAGGCGACGCCGCTGCCGCCGGCGAACGCCAGCCGCGAAGACTATGTCACGCGGGCGCTGGAGATGATCTCCAACACCGCGCCGTTCGACATCACGCATCACCCGGCGATGTCGCTGCCTTGCGGCATGGTCGACGGCCTGCCGGTCGGGCTGATGCTGGTCGGCCGGATGTTCGAGGAATCGACGATCTACCGGGCCGCGCACGCCTTCGAGCAGATCGGCGACTGGAAAAAGATGTGAGGAGACCATCGTTGCAGGCGGGCTGGGCATCGGGACATGGCTAGCACCTTCGTTGCGGCATTCGAGATTCTGAGTTTCGGCGCGATCATCGTCCTGGTCGTGCTGGGGCTCGGGATCATCGCCAGCATGATGGGCATCTTCAACTTCGCGCAGGGCGAGTTCGTGCTGCTCGGCGCCTACGTCACCTACCTCGCTTACAGCCGGGGGCTGCCGATCTGGGCCGGCATGGCGGCGGCGCCGTTCATCGTCGGCGCGCTCGGCTTCGTGCTGGAGGCGCTGATCATCCGCCGCTTCTATGCCGCGCCGATCGTCGCGATGCTCGGCACCTATGCGCTGGGCCTGATCGTCCGCGAAAGCGTCCGCGGCCTGATCGGCGGCTTCTATCTGACCGTCCCGGAGCCGATCGGCGGCTCGATCGATATCGGCACCATGCATATCTCGGCTTGGCGCTTTACGATCATCATCATCACGCTGCTGGTGATGGGCGGCTGCTATCTCCTGCTGTCGCGCACCAGTTTCGGCCTGCGCGTCCGCGCGACGCTGGAGAATCCGGCGCTGGCGCGGGCGTCCGGCATCTCCACGCCTTTGATCTACGGCGCCACCTTCGCCTTCGGCGCCGCGCTGGCCGGGCTCGCCGGCGCGCTGATCGTGCCGGTATTCAGCCTGTTCGCCGATCTTGGCATCCGCTTCCTGATCCAGGGTTTTGTCGCCGTCATGGTCGGCGGCATCGGCTCGTTTATCGGGCCGGTAGCCGGCGCGGGCCTGATCGGGACGCTCAGCGCTGCGCTGCCTTGGGTGATGGCGCCCGTGGTCGCCGACGTCCTGGTCTTCGTACTGGCCATCGTGTTCATCAAATTCCGGCCGCAGGGCCTCATCGCTGGAAAAGGGGTTTAAATCATGTCTGCTGATCGTCTCGATCTGACGCGCCGTCGTTTTCTCAGCGGCTTCGCCTTCACCGCCGGCGCGATCGCCACCGGCGCCGGGAGTTGGGTGATCCGTCCCGATTGGGCCAACGCCGCCGAAGGCGCGATCAAGGTCGGCATCGCCACCGACCTGACCGGCCCGATCGCCTATGCCGGCAACGCCGACGCCAATGTCGCCAAGATGGTGATCAAGCAGATCAACGATGCCGGCGGCCTGCTCGGCCGGCCGATCGAACTGTACATCGAGGATACCGCCTCGAACGAATCGGTCGCCGTCGGCAACGTCCGCAAGCTGATCCAGCGCGACAAGGTCGACATGGTGCTCGGCGGCATCACCTCGTCGATGCGCAACGCGATCAAGGACCCGATCGTGGCGCGCGGCAAGACGCTGTACATCTATCCGCAGCTTTACGAGGGCAAGGAATGCACGCCGCATCTGTTCTGCACCGGCCCGACGCCGGCGCAGCAATGCGACGAGTTCATTCCCTGGCTGATCAAGAACGGCGGCAAGAAGTTCGCGCTGCCGAGCGCCAATTACGTCTGGCCGCACACGCTCAACGTCTATGCCCGCAAGGTGATCGAATCCAACGGCGGCGAGGTGGTGTTCGAGGAATACTATCCGCTCGACCAGGTGGATTTTTCGGCGACCGTCAACCGCATCATTTCCAACAAGGTCGATGTGGTTTTCAACACCGTCATTCCGCCGGGCGTCGGTCCGTTCTTCAAGCAACTCTATGAAGCGGGCTTCCTCAAGAACGGCGGCCGGCTGGCCTGCGTCTACTATGACGAGAACACGCTCAACATCAACCAGGCCGCCGAGATCGAGGGCCTCGCGAGTTGCCTCGACTATTTCAAGGTGCTCACGAAAGAAAACCCGTTCGACGCCAAGATCCAGGCTGCCTACGAGAAGGACTTTCCGGGCAACTTCCTGTTCGCGGCCGGCAGCGCGGCGACCGGCACCTATCGCGGACTGAAGCTGTGGGAAGCCGCCGTCAAGGAAGCCGGCAAGATCGAGCGCGACGCGGTCTCCGCGGCACTCGATCACGCCAAGATCGCCGAAGGCCCGGGCGGACCGGCCGAGATGGTCCCGGGCAAGCGGCACTGCAAGATGAAGATGTACACGGCGGTGGCCAAGGGCGGCAACTACGAGATCGTCGGCCGCAGCGACGGCCTCGTCGATCCCAAGGAATGTTAGGGAAATGCCGGGTGATCGATGGGCGCCACGAACAAGGCCCTCCGCGTGACAGTGAGCGAAGGGTCGGACGTCGCGATGGCTGACAAGGGTTCGGACCGCGCCGTGCCGGCGCGGCTGGCGGCAGGGCTGACGGTCCTGCCGATCGTGGAAGGACTGGTGCTGATCGCGGCGCTGGTCTTGCCGCTGTTCCTCAAGGACTACCTCACGGTCTTCGCGACCCGCGTCGTCATCCTGTCGCTGTTTGCGCTCTCGTTCGACCTGGTGTGGGGCTATGCCGGCATCATGAGCTTTGGCCAGGCGCTGTTCTTCGGCTCGGCCGGCTACGGCGTCGCCCTGCTGGCGCGCGACCTCAACGTCACCTCGATGTTGCTGGTGCTGCCGGCGGGCACGCTGATCGGGCTGACCACCTCGCTCCTGCTCGGCGGCTTCCTGCTGCTCGGCCGGCATCCTTCCAGCGTGATCTTCGTTTCGCTCGGCACGCTGACCGGCTCCTACGCGGCCGATCGGCTGGCGCGCGGCTGGTACTACCTCGGCGGACAGAACGGCATTCCCTCGATTCCGCCGATGACGCTCGGCAGCTACGATCTCACCGAGGGGCCGGTCTATTACTATTTCGCGCTCGGCATCCTCACCGTCGTCTATGTGCTGTGTCGTTTCCTGGTGCGCTCGCAATTCGGCCTCGCGCTGGCGGGCTTGCGCGAGAACGAGCCGCGCATCGCCTTCTTCGGCTACAAGACCCAGCACCTCAAGGCGATCATCTTCGCGGTCGGCGGCACCATTGCCGGCCTCGCCGGCAGCCTCTATGCGTTCCACGAAGGCTTTGTCTGGCCCAACATGCTGGGAGTCGTGATCTCGACCCAGGTCGTGCTCTACGTCCTGTTCGGCGGATCGGGCACGTTGATCGGGGCGGTGATCGGCGCCGTCATCATCGAGGGCGTCAGCTTCTGGCTCTCGGACAATTATCGCGAGATCTGGCCGATCATCCTCGGCGTGCTGCTGCTGCTCGTCATCCTGTTCCGCCCGCTCGGGCTGATCAGTTTTGTCCTCGGCGAGCGGGAGCGGGTCGGGGAATTCGGCGCCAGGTCGCGGGGGAAGCGTCATGCCGCTTCTTGAAGCCGCCGGGATCGGAAAGGTCTTCGGCAAGCTGACCGCGCTCGATGGCGCGTCGCTGACGGTGCAGGAGAACGAGTTTCACGGCCTGATCGGCCCGAACGGCTCGGGCAAAAGCACGCTGATGAAATGCGTCGCCGGCGCCGAGGTGCCGAGCAGCGGCAAGGTCAGCTTCGTCAACCGCGATATCACGGCGTTGTCGCCGACCGAGCGGGCGCGCGCCGGCATGAGCCTGAAATTCCAGATCACCAGCGTGCTGCCGACGCTGACCCTGTACGACAACATCCTGCTGGCGCTGCAGGCGCAGTCGTCGCTGATCGACCTCGTGTTCTCGCGCACCCGCGGCGCGCTGCATGATCAGGTGATGACGATGCTTGGCCAGTTTCGTCTCGCCGATCGCGCGCATGATGCGGCCGCTGCGCTGTCGCACGGCCAGCAGCAATGGCTCGAGATCGCCATGGCGCTGGCCGGCAAGCCGCGGCTGCTGCTGCTGGACGAACCGACCGGCGGCATGAGCCTCGAGGAGCGCCGCGTCACCGGCGAATTGCTGCAGCCGATCAAACAGCATTGCTCGCTGGTCATCGTCGAGCACGACCTGGATTTCATCCGCGATATCTGCGACCGCCTCACCGTGCTCGACCAGGGCCGCGTGCTGGCGTCCGGCACCGTCGCGGAGATCCAGTCGAACAAGAGCGTCCAGGAGATCTATCTGCGCCGTGCCTGAACCAACCTTCCTCGATGTACAGCATCTCGACGCCGGCTATGGCCGCAGCCAGGTGCTGTTCGACGTCAATATCGGCATCCCCTGGCGCGGCGGGGTGGCGGTGCTCGGTCGCAACGGCGCCGGCAAGACCACGCTGATGAAGACCATCATCGGCGAGCTTGCGGCTTCGAAGGGCGAGATGTTCTTCGACGGCCGCGACATCACCCGCCGCCGCACCGAGGAGCGCGTCCGCTCCGGCATCGGCTACGTCCCGCAGGAACATTCGGTGTTCGCCCGCCTCTCGGTGCGCGACAATCTGTCGGTCGGGTCGTTGTCCAATTCCGATCCCACCGCCACCGACCGGGTGCTCGCCATCTTCCCGAAACTCGGGCAGCGCCTCGACCAGCCGGCCGGTACGCTGTCAGGCGGCGAACGCAAGATGCTGGCGATCGCCCGCGCGATGCTGGGCAATCCGAAACTGCTGCTGCTGGACGAGCCGACCGAAGGCGTCTGGATCGGCGTGATCGAGGAGATCACCGAACGGCTGATCGAACTGGCCAGGGACATCTCGGTGGTCATCGTCGAGCAGCATCTCGATCTCGCGCTGCGCGTCGCCGACTACGCCTATGTGCTCGACCGCGGCCGTGTCGCGCTGCAGGGCGCCGCCGGCGAGGTCCGCAGCGATCCGGAACTGCTGCGGTATCTGGCGCCGTAGCGCGCAGGTAGACCCGATCGGCGATTTGGAAATCGATCGGGCTTCAGCGCCCGGCCGCTCGGACCAGAGCGGCTTTTTGCGGGTCGTAAGTGTAGTCGGTGATCGTGCCGTCCTTGATTTTGTCGACTGCTTCATCGATCACGAAGCGTGGCACCAGAAACCACTCGCGGGGAACAATGGGGTTGCCGAGACGATCCTTGATCTCGATGTCGAGTTGAGCGCGGCCAAACACGCGGTGGATCAGGTTCTCGAGCCGGGTGCGATTGATGTTATAGAGATCGTAGGTGGCGACGATTTCCACATCGGCCATGAGATAGGTCGGGTCCAGTCTGGCGTTTCCGATACGCCTGAGTACATCGCCGCCGGTGACCCCGATCTTGTGCAGCAAGTCGCGATTGGCCGCGACGGTTGGATGATCGGACTTGCTTCGCAGCACGTAGATGGTGCCGCTGGCTTCGTCGCCGTCGTCGCTTTCGTCCGCGAACAGGGGGCCGGCGGAGGGTTCGATGATGCGCCGGCCCATCGGGTCCTGCTGCAAGGCCTTCTGCAAGGAGCGCATCAGGAGATTGCTTTCGGTGCCGTTGTCGTAGATCACGCGGAGCCGGGCGTCGACATTGCCATGCTCGTTGGTGAAGGCATCTTCCATCGCGACGACATAGGCCTTCTGCCCGCCGAGAATGTAGAAGCGGCCCGCCGCGATCTCGGACTTGCGCTCGAACCGGCGGGTCTGTCGCAAGCCGGAATTCAGTTCCTTCTGGACCTGCTCGAACAAAGGCTTGAAGCGATCGAAATCCTCGCACTTCGTCCGGTTCGCGATCTCCTCGGCGGCACGCTTTTCCGCCGTGGAACGGACGTGACGGAGCTCGCCGATTCCGCTCGGTGCATCGGCTTCGACGCCGAGCTGCGACAGCAGCTGGTCGTCGTCGAGTTCGTCGGCGAAGCCGGGCGGGGCCATCGTGCCGCGCTCCAGCAGGCCCTGGCGGTCGAGCGGCTCCAGTAGCGCCCGGCATTCGTCGAGTTCGCGGAGCCGGTCGAGGCGGACGGCGTAGAGCCGTTCGAAGATGTCGCGATCTTCGCCGTGCTGTGGCGGATGGCGGTGCTGGTCGACAAAGCGCTGGATGTCCTCGAAGCCGGCGATGATGCGCTCTTCGCGCGGCGTCCGGCCTGACGTCTTTTTGATATCGACCTCGACGCCCAGCTCGTCGAGCAGTGCGTCGTCCTCGTCGGTGAAGTCAGCCACGCGCGGCCTCCGCCTTCATGCGGGCGAGGAAGGCGACGCCTTCGGCCATGCGCTTCTCCCAGGCGTCGGCCGCCGTAATCGAAGGCAGCCGGCCGCGCTCCTGCTTGAACTTCAGCGCACGCTTGGCGAGATCGCGTGCCTCGTCCATGGTCATGCTGACGCGCTTGGCCGAAATCGCGGCCTGAACCTGCTTCAGGCTCTCCTCGCTCATGGTCTTGGCAAGAATGGCGTAGGCTTCGCCGAACGGATTGATGCTGTCGATCAGGTCGATGTCCAATTCGCGCACGTCCATCGCGTATTTGCGGACGCCATCGACGAAGGCCGTGTTCGGGCTCGCTTCGCCCGGACCGTCGTTCCCGCCCAGCGCGACCTTCTTGGCCATCTGGGTCAGGTTGAGCGCGGCGATCGCATGCTGGCGCACGGCTTCCTGATCGCCCTCGTCGAGGTCCGGATACTTGTCCTTGATGATCTTGCCCAGCCGAAGCTGGGTCAGTTCCGGAGGCACCACTTCCGGATCGAACAGGCCGCGCTCGATGGCCGGCTTATCCTGCACGAAGGCCGCGATGACCTCGTTCAGGTCCTGCTGGCAGATGCGCTGCGCCTCCGTGCTCCTGGGCGTGACCAACCCCTTGATCTCGATCTGGAACTGGCCGGTGCCTTCGTTGAAGCCCACATTGCATTTGGTCGGGTCGTAGCCGCCCTCGCCGTAATCATATCCCTCGACCGGACCAACCGCCGGGTTCTTCGGCTTGAACTCGAAGCGGGGCGCCAGCACCTGCTCCATGAGCAGGCTGGCCGCAATCGCCTTGAGGGTATCGTTCACGGCCTCGTTGACGTTCTCCGGCGAGGCGTCAGGTTCGGCGATCAGATTGGTGAAGCGGGCGCGGGACTTGCCGGGCGCGTCCCGCGTGGCCCGCCCGATGATCTGGATGATTTCGGTCAGGCTCGACCGGTAGCCGACCGTCAGCGCGTGCTCGCACCAGACCCAGTCGAAGCCTTCCTTGGCCATGCCCAGCGCGATGATGATGTCGACATGGTCGCGGTTGTTCTTCTGGGTGGAATCCTTCAGCGCCGCGGAGACTCGGTCGCGCTTGGTCGAGTCGTCATCGACGAGATCGGCGATCCGTATCACGCGACCGGCCGCGGTCTTCACCAGTTGAAAGCCGGTCGCGGGATCGGTGCCCTGCCATTCGCCGAGCGATTCGATGATGTGCTCGACTTCCTTGATCTTGTCCTTGGTGCTCTCGCGCGCGTTGACGCTGGGAATGTGCACGATGGTCTTTTCGGCGGGATCGAGCACCTTGATGATGTCGTCGGCATAGGCACCGGCATAGAGATAATAGCCGATGTCGAGTTCCTTGAGATGTTCGTAGCCGTTGAGCTGCTCATAATAGGTGTAAGTGACGGTATCGAACTTCGCCTCGTCCGCCGGCGACAGCACCGCCTCGGCGTCGCCGCGAAAATAGGAGCCGGTCATCGCGACGATATGGACCTTGTCGCGGGCGATGAATTCGCCGAGATGCTGGCCGAGCTTGTTGTCGGGATTGGCGGAAACATGATGGAATTCGTCCACCGCGATCAGCCGGCCGTCGAAGGCCTCGATGCCGAATTTCTCGACGGCGAAGCGGAATGTGGCGTGGGTGCAGACCAGCACCTTGTCGGCACTGTCGAGGAAGGCGCCGACCGAATTGACCTTGCCGCCATTGTCCGAGCCGGGCGCATCGCAGAGATTCCATCTGGGCACGACGGTCCAGTCGGCCCAGAAGCCGTATTTGGTCAGCGGCTCGTCGTGGAAGCTGGCGCCGATGGATTTCTCGGGCACGACGATGATGGCTTGCCTGATGGCCTGGTTGTGCAGCTTGTCGAGCGCGATGAACATCAGCGCCCGGCTCTTGCCGGAGGCCGGCGGCGACTTGATGAGGAGATATTGTTCGCCGCGCCGTTCATAGGCGCGCTCCTGCATCGGACGCATGCCGAGCGCATTGGCACGGGTAGATTGCCCGGTCCTGGCGTAGGTGACGGCGACGCTGGGCACGCCGGCCGGCGCCTTTGCCGGCCGCAGCTTCGCGGCCCGGAAGAACGCCTCGTCGGCTTCCGCGATGTCGGAGGTGTCGATCGCCTCCTCGGGCAGGGCCGCCAGCTCAGCCAAGCGCTTTTTTGAGATAGCCATCGAAATGCTTTCTTTCATTCGCCGTCGCCTTGCGGGCGCTGATGATCCGAATCCGGCCATTGCGCTCGGTGTGGATGACGCAGACCACGACCATCCCGCCCAGCAGTCCAAAGCTCTTCTCGCGCACCTCGCCGGTCGAGTTGTCCGGGCCGGTCAGCACCGGCCCGTCGAAAATCTCCGCGGCCTCCTCGAACGAGAGCCCATGCTTGCGCCGGTTTGCAATGTTCTTGTCGGGGTCCCATTCGAACCCTCTCATGGACGCCCCCATTTTCGGCGTTCATCTTATGTTCCGGAAGCCTGCGCGTCCAGCCCTCTTTCGCGCTCTGATTGCAGGCGCGGTCAGGCGACATCTCTGGTCTTTCCGGCGACGGCCTTGGTGTAGAGCTCGAACAGCTTCTCCAGCCGCTCGGTGTCGTTGCGGAAGCGCCGGCCGATATAGATGCGCTCCAGCGTCTCGTCGTTGCGCTCATGCGCGGCGCGGAGATCGGCCGGCATCTTCTCGGGATCGTAGAGCTCGGCGATGGTCGCCGGGAAATGCGCTTCTCGCGCGAGCAGGATGTCCTCGGCGCAGCGGGTCAGGTCGGCCTTGTTTTTTTCGGTGAGAATGGGAACGGGAAAGGTGTTCCAGCCCAATGTGCTCGAGTAGCGGTAGTCGGTTTTTAGCTTGCCGCAAACTGTCGCGATCCAGACAAGATGAACGCGAGAGGCGACTAGCGCCATATTCCAGAGCGGCGCATCGAGAAGTCCAAAACCTTCGCTGATAATTGCACCCTTCTTCAGCAGTCCGACTGGCAAGTAGTCTCGATTTTCCGACGAGGTTTTAGCAACGAAAAGCACGCTTTCGTTGCCTACCTGCCTCACCTCTCCGAAGCGCCAGGGGACGTTGGCCAGTTGCTGAGTAGTTGGCCGACTTGAGTTCAATCTCTGCCGCCGCACAGATCGAAAGCGATCATTCAACCATTTATTGGACCCAGCCGCAGCATGCTCCCCGCTTCTGATCCAGATGCACTGGCGCTGGAGGCCATGAATGAAATCCCGAGTGCCTACGAAAGGGTGAAGGTAATTGGCCGGAACTCCGTGCTCTATGGCTTCTGCCTCCTCATCGCGGCTAAGGAGCAGATGCCCTCCATCATTTGGCATATTGCCAAAATTCAATTCGCTAACGTTCGAGAGCGGGCTCGTGGACTGTTTCACCAGAATATTAGGTCCCGGAACTAGGTATGCATTCAAGTTCTCAACGGACTTAACGATAACCGCGTCGTCGTTCCCGACAGAATAGAGTCGGCGGGTTGCTCCCGGATTACCCGATAAACCGACGACTACAACCGTCACTCCAGCCTTGTGGCTCGCGAGATTCGCCCACTTGAACGAAGTGTGTGCGAACTTGATTTCCTGCCCCGCGGCAAAGATCATTGGCCATAAAGTCTCAACTTGTCTTCCTTGGCAGATGGAATTGGTGGCCACAAATGCCGTAGTGGAGTTCGCCCTTGCACCGTACTCCACCGCTTTGATGAACCAGCCGGCCACGTAGTCGAGTGTCTTCCAATTCTTTGTCCGCCCGTCAAAAATTGGATTTAGATCGGACTTCTGTTCCTCGCCTTGGGACTGACTACCCTTGTAGGGAGGATTGCCGCAAATATAGGTTTCTCCACCCTCATTCTCAAAATCGATCTGGGTCTGATCAAGCGGCGCATGCAATAGATCATCAGAAAGTTGTTTGGCGCCGCTTCCGGTCGGCGGACATATGGTAAGCCAATCCAACCTCAGCGCGTTGCCGCAGGTGATCCAGTTCTCCGCATCCAGCGGCAAGAAATCCTGCAGCGCCTCCTTTTGCCCGCGATATAGCACGTCGCACTGATATTCCGCGATGATCAACGCCAGCCGCGCGATCTCCGCCGGAAAATCTCGCAACTCGATCCCGCGAAAATTCGTTAGCGGAATCTCCGTTCGCCGCTCCGACTCGCCGCGACGCTGATTGATCTCCGCCTCGATCTTCCGCATCTCCTTGTAGGCAATGACCAGAAAATTTCCCGAGCCGCAGGCCGGATCGAACACGCGGATGCGGGCCATGCGGTTGCGCAAATTCAGCAGCTTGCGGGAGTTGTCGCCGGCTTCCGTGAGACGTTCGCGGAGATCGTCGAGGAACAGCGGGTTGAGCACCTTCAAAATGTTCGGCACGCTGGTGTAGTGCATGCCGAGCGCGCCACGCTCCTCGTCCTCGGCGACCGCCTGGATCATCGAGCCGAAGATGTCGGGGTTGATCTGGCGCCAGTCGAGGCTGCCGATGTGCAGCAGATAGGAGCGCGCGATGCGGCTGAAGCGGGGCACGTCGAGGCTGCCGGAAAACAGGCCGCCGTTCACATAAGGGAAGGCGTCGGCCCAGCGCGGCAGGTTCTCGGCCGCGCGCTCCGCGGTCCTGACATTCATGGCGCGGAAGATCGCGCCGATCACGTCATGCGCGTTGGTCGCATCGCTCATCTGCGCGACCGTGGCCGTGAACAGATCGTCGCCGTTGAAGATGTCGGTGCTCTCGGCGAAGAAGCAGAAGATCAGCCGCGCCATGAAATGGTTCATGTCGTGGCGCCGCCCGGAGGTGCCCCACTCCTGATTGGTCTTGAGCAATTCGACATAGAGCCGGTTGAGCCGGCCGGTGGCGCGGATGTCGAACGTGTTTTCGCGGATCTGCTTGACGGTGGTGATGCCGGCCAGCGGCAGGAAGACGCCGAAGCGATCAGGAAACTCGCGATAGGCACAGGCGACGATCTCGCCGCTCGTCAGATCCTCGGCCTCGAACGTCTCGCCATCGGTGGCGAGAACGAATTTCGCCTTCGCCCTGGCCGTGGCCGGACTGGCCTTCAGCGCGGCAAGGGTGCTGGTGACCTCGCCGGGCGCGGCGACCTTGATGTGGATGTTGCCGGTCTGGAGCACGCCGCCGAGATCGGACTTGTTGGTCTCGCCCTTGCGCAGGCGCTTGAGCGTCGTCTCCTTGTTGCCGAAGGCTTGCAGGAAGGCGAAAGGGAACTCGGCGGCGTCGAAAGGCTGTTCTGCCAGCGCCGAAATGGCTTCCTCGATCTCAACCGCGTTCATCCGCCAGTCAGCCGCCCGTCATGATTGGCACCAGCAAGTGCCTCAGAAGCGCAACGGTGGCAAGGCGGGCCGCGGCGCAATTTTCGGCTTTCTCAATCGTGAGCGTTTTCAAGCCCATAGCTACTTTGCATGGGGTTGTTTTCGATATTTTGATTCTCGGCGCGCCAGTCATGCGCCGATGAAGGGCCTCGGCGACCGCGACGTTGAACGCCGCGCTTCCTGCTCGTGACGTGTCGTCCCGGAAGCTGTGCCGCCTACCTCACCGCGCCAAAGCGGCTGTCGAACGAGTTCGTTGGCACGATCGCGGCGGAGCCGGACACCTGGTTGTTGTCCTTCGCGGCGGGCGCCGGCGCATCCGACACCGAGGATCGCAGCGCCGGACGGGCGGCGGCCTGCTTGATGTCTTGCTTCGGAGTATCGTGCTTCGGCACGTCCTGCTTCGGTGCCGCGGCGGTTTTCGGCGCTTCGGGCTTCGGCGCCGGCTTGGCCTCGGCCTTCGGCTTCGAGGGCGGGGTGCTGGCGGTGGCGTCGGCGTTGCTTCCGCCGAGGCCGACCTTGCGGGCGAGGTTGGAGAAGAAGCCGCCTTCTTCCTGCGCCGCCGGCGCCGCGTTGGCGACGCGGGTCGGGGCAGGGGTCGCGGCGGGTGCAGCGGCGAGCTTGGGCTGTTCGGGCGCGCCCATCAGCAAATTCTCGGAAGGCGTGGCCTTGCTGTCGCCCGGCACCTTCGGCGGGTTGACGTGGGAGGGGATCGTGCCGGGCGCGCGGGCGAGCGAAAAGCTCTGCAGGCTCTGCGCGTCGCCGCCTTCGGACAGGCCGGTGTTGCCTTCCGGCACGCGGGCGGCGAACACGCGGTGCATGCCGCCATCGATGCCGGTGTTGATCTTCGCCACCGGCGTTCCCTTGGCGACCAGCCGCGCGGTCTCGGCGATGTCGGTGGCCTGTTTTTCGCGCACGGCGTCGGCGACATCATCGGCAATCGCATAGTCGGGGCATTTGGCCGAGGCGTCGAACACCAGCTCCTTGGTGGCGCCGGGCTTCTTGATCGGATTGAAGACGTATTTCTTCTCGCAGAACTCGACCTTCGGCTCCTGCTTCGTCACCTCGAAATGATCATTGCCGTCCTTGATCATCCGCCAGAACGGCATGTTCGGGTTGTTGCGGTGCCTGGCGAGGTTGGCCGGCGTCATCTTGAACGGATAGGCCTGCAGCTGAAACGATTTCTGGCCGCCGAAGAAGGATTCGCGGCCGAGCGAATAGATCTCCGCGATCTGCTCGTCGGTCATGGCGTAGCAGCCGCGCGACGAACAGTCGCCATGCACCATCAGCTGCGAGCCGGTGCGGCCCAGCGCCTTGTCGAAGGCGTTCGGATAGCCGGTGTTGAAGGACAGGTAATAGGCCGACTGCGGGTTCATCTGCCCCGGCGAAATCGAATAGAAGCCTTCCGGCGCCTGGCGGTCGCCCTCCCTGACCTTCGGTCCAAGGTCGCCGGACCAGCGGCAGATCGGATAGGTCTTCAGCAGCGCGAAGCGGCCGGAACGGTCCTGCTTCCAGATCTCCAGTTCGGCTTCCTGCTTGAACAGGCGGACCAGGATCGGCGACTGCAGGTCCATGTCCTTTGCCGCCATGTCGGCGACCAGCTTCGGCGGGACCGGCTGGTTGGCCTTGGCGTTGTTGGCGAGCGAGATGTCGTCGCTGTTGCAGCCGGACACCAACACGCCCGCGCCCAGGAGGGCCGCCGACGTCACGAGCGCGCGAACAGACGAGCGGTTATTCAATGGCTAAGCTCCACACCCACCGGACATTTTCGCCCCCCAAACCATGGCGAACAGGCCCTGAAGCCAATGCATAAAATTGTAGCCGTTGACCTTCTGCGCCGCAACCGGAACGCGCTGCGTCGGCAGCTCCCGCGGACGGCATGGTCAACGCGAGTTTAAAACCCCGGGTCGGGGCCTAATTAGGGCCGAATCGTGCAGCCGGGACGGAATAAAGCCGCTTTTGGGAGGGGAGCGGCCGGCGAATCAGGCGCTGTCACGCCGGATTCCCTCCACGTCGTCCCGGCCCTCGCCGGGACGACGTTGTGAAAGATCAACCCAGCTTGCGGCCGATATCGAGGAATTTCCGCCGTCGCTGCTGGCGGACGCCGACGGCATCCAGGTTGCGGAACTCGTTGAAGGCCTCGGCGATGGCGTCGCCGGTGGCTGCGATCATGGCGGCCGGATCGCGATGGGCGCCGCCGGAGGGCTCCTTCAGGACCTGGTCGACCACGCCGAACCGCAGCATGTCCTGCGCCGTGATCTTCATGCCGTTGGCGACTTCCTGCGCTTTGGTGCCGTCGCGCCACAGGATGGAAGAGGCGGCTTCCGGCGAGATCACGCTGTAGATCGCGTGTTCGAACATCAACACCTTGTTGGCGGTGGTGATGGCGATGGCGCCGCCCGACATGCCCTCGCCGGTGATGATCGCGACATTGGGCACGCCGAGCGAGAGACAGGTGTCGGTCGAGCGCGCGATCGCTTCGGCCACGCCGCGCTCCTCGGCGCCGATGCCGGGATAGGCGCCGGCGGAATCGACCAGCGACAGCACCGGGATGCCGAACCGGTCGGCCATCTCCATCAGCCGCACCGCCTTGCGATAGCCCTCGGGCCGCGCCATGCCGAAATTGTGCTTGATGCGGCTGTCGGTGGTGGCGCCCTTTTCCTGCCCGATCACGCAGATCGGCTCGCCGCGGAAGCGGCCGAAGCCGCCCATCAGCGCCTCGTCCTCGGCGAATTTGCGGTCGCCGGCCATAGGGGTGAATTCCGTCATCAGCGCGTTGACGAAATCGGTAAAATGCGGGCGCTGCGGATGGCGCGCCACCAGGGTCTTCTGCCACGGCGTCAGATTGGCGTAGAGGTCGGCCAATGCCTGCTGCGCCTTGTCCTCGATCCGCGCAATCTCGTCGCCGATGTCGCTGCCGGTCGCCGCCAGCGCGCGCAGTTCATCGACCTTGGCCTCGAGTTCGGCGACGGGTTTTTCAAAGTCGAGATAGCTGCGCATTGGATCCGGCATCGACACAATATAAGGAACAACGTCCCTGCAGGCGAAGCGGTTTCGTTTCGCTCGAGGAAAGCACGCATCTTCAATGATTTAGCGCGGATTCGGTCCGGACGGCCCGGCTTTTCCGAAAGCGCGCCAAACATGGCCGCGGGGCGAGAGACGGCTGTTTCGTTGGAGATGCCGCGGAAGTCAAGGCGGGTGTTGCGGCGAAGCCTATTTCTCCGCCAGCGGGTGCAGGTCGCGCACCAGGCTTTTCAGCCGCTCCTCCACCACATGGGTGTAGATCTGCGTCGTCGAGATGTCGGTATGGCCGAGCAGCGTCTGCACGATACGCAGGTCGGCGCCGTTATGCAGCAAATGGCTGGCAAAGGCATGGCGCAGCACGTGCGGCGAAACCAGCCGTGGCACCAGCCCCGATGCCGCCGCCAGCTCCTTCAGGTCGCGGGCGAAATGCTGCCGCGTCAGATGGCCGCTCTCGCCGAACGAGGGAAACAGCCATTTTGACGGGGCGGCGTTCTGCTTCCCGGACCTCAGCGCTGCCATCGCGGCGAGATAATCGGCCATCGCCTGCCGCGACGCGTCGTTGAGCGGCACCAGCCGTTCCTTGTTGCCCTTGCCGCGCACCACGATCATGCGGGCGTCACGCCGCGCCGCCGACAGCGGCAGCGAAACCAGCTCCGAGACGCGGAGGCCGGTGGCGTAAAGCACCTCCAGCAGGCAATACAGCCGCATCGCGCGCAGCCGCTGCTGCGGCGAACCCTTGGCGTCGGCCAATTCCTTGGCCTTGGTCAGCATGCGGTCGACATCGGCGATCGACAGCACCTTGGGCAGGCCGCGGCCGCGCTTCGGACCCGACAGGATCGCCGCCGGATCGTCGCCGCGGATGCGCTCGTTCAGCAGAAATCGAAACAGATGCCGCATCGCCGACAGCCGGCGCGCCACGCTGGACGATTTGAAGCCGCGTGTGTCGAGCTCGGCAAGGTAGTCGCGCAGCACGTCGGTCCCGGCCCCGACAAAGCTTTGCCCCTTGCGGACGAGAAACTCGGACAAATCCGTCAGGTCGCGGCGGTAGGCGTCGAGCGTGTTGACGCCGGCGCCCTGTTCGGCCGCGAGCATGTCGAGGAACAGGTCCGTCAGTCGCGCATCTGTCGCCGTCTTGCTGGAACGCATAGCCCCCGGCCCTCCGTCGCGGGATGCCGCTCCCCGAATCCGCCTGTCACCGAATCAGACGATAGCGGCTATTTCTTGAGGAACCTGTCCGGCGGGATGGTCACCGTCATTTCCCGAGGTTTGGGGTTGACGAAATTCGCCAGCGAGAAGACCACGCCATAGATCACCCCGGCGATGATGCCGACGACCGTCAGAAAGCGGAACAAACTGGGCATCTGGGGGCTCGGGCAGCGAAATTAACCAATGGAATCATCCATCATGTTCCCATCCCCGTGGCAAGAGTCTCTGGCGGGGGTGTCACAGGGGGTAGTATAGGTGTCGCAACTGCGGGCAATTTACCCAAAGCCTTGAGGTTCTTGATGTCCGAAACCGCCGCACCGGCACCGGCGAACCCCGGCCTAGAGGTCGACATCGCGTCGGCGCTGGGGCGGCGTTCGGTCGTGCTGGTCGGCATGATGGGGGCCGGCAAGTCCACCATCGGCCGCCGGCTGGCCGCGCGGCTGCGGCTGCCGTTTCTCGACGCCGACGTCGAGATCGAGGCGGCCCATGCCGGCATGACCATTCCGGAAATCTTTGCAACCCATGGCGAGCCCTATTTCAGGGATGGCGAGGCGCGCGTGATCGCGCGGCTGCTCGACAGCGGCCCGGCCGTGATCGCCACCGGCGGCGGCGCCTTCATGCGCGAGGAAACCCGCACCCGCATTCGCGACAAGGCCGTCTCGATCTGGCTCCAGGCGGATATCGACGTCATCATGAAGCGGGTTCGGCGGCGGGCCGACCGGCCGCTGCTGCAGACCGAAGACCCGACCGGAACCGTCCGGCGGCTGCTCGACGCGCGCGAGCCGGTTTACGCCATGGCCGACCTCACGATCGGCTCGCGCGACGTGCCGCACGACCGCATCGTCGAGGAATGCATTGAGGCCCTGCGCGCGCGGCTGTGTCCCGCCGTGCCTTCCGCCCAGCCGATAACCGACGGAATCAGCGTCACGCCATGACCGCGCCTCTGAAACATTCCGCCGATATCCATGTCGGTGTCGCGCTCGGCGACCGTGCCTATGACATCGTGATCGGCCGCGGCGTGCTGGGCTCGCTCGGCGCGCGCGTCGCCGCGCTGCGCCCGGGCGTGCGCACCGCCATCGTCAGCGACCGCACCGTGGCCAAACACTGGCTGGAGCCGGCCGAGCGTTCGCTGGCGGAAGCCGGCGTTCCGACTTCGCGCATCATCGTCGAGGAAGGCGAGGGCTCGAAGACCTATCCCGTCCTCGAAAAGGTCTCCGAGGCGCTGATCGCGGCGAGGATCGAACGCAACGACCTCGTCATCGCGCTTGGCGGCGGCGTGGTCGGTGATCTCGCCGGCTTTGCCGCCGCGATCCTGCGGCGCGGCGTCGATTTCGTGCAGGTGCCGACCTCGCTGCTGGCGCAGGTGGATTCGTCGGTCGGCGGCAAGACCGGCATCAACTCGCCGCAGGGCAAGAATTTGCTCGGCGCGTTCCACCAGCCGGTGCTGGTGATCGCCGATACTTCCGTGCTCGACACGCTGTCGCCGCGCCAGTTGCGCGCCGGCTATGCCGAAGTCGCCAAATATGGCGTGCTCGGCGACGCGGCGTTTTTCGGCTGGCTGGAGGCCAACCACGCCGACATCTTTGCAGGCGGCGCGGCACGCGAACATGCGATCGCGACCTCCTGCCGCGCCAAGGCCGCGATCGTCGCCCGCGACGAGCGCGAGAACGGCGAGCGTGCGCTGCTCAATCTCGGCCATACGTTCGGCCATGCGCTGGAAGCCGCGACCGGCTTTTCCGATCGCCTGTTCCACGGCGAGGGCGTTTCCGTCGGCATGGTGCTGGCGGCGGAATTTTCCGCGCAGCTCGGCATGATCGCGGCGGCGGATGCTGCCCGCGTCGAACGTCATCTTGCGAATGTCGGCCTGCCGACGCGCCTGCAGGATATCGCAGGCTTCAAACAGGAAGGCCTGGCGGATGCCGACGCGCTGATGGCGCTGATGGCGCAGGACAAGAAGGTGAAGCGCGGCAAATTGACGTTCATCCTGCTGCAGGCGATCGGCCGTGCGGTGGTTGCCAACGACGTCGAGCCGTCGCTCGTGCGTGACTTCCTGCAACAGAAGCTCATGGGATGAGCAGGGCATCGCATCCCACAAATGAGCCGCGCCGGGCCGGAGCCGTCGCGAGGCAGCCATGAGCTCGACCGCGTTCAACCTGTTGCTGGCATTCCTGCTGCTCGCCGCCAACGCGTTCTATGTGGCCGCCGAATTCGCGCTGGTGAAGAGCCGCGGATTCCGCATCAAGGCGATGGTCGAGCATAACCGTTTTGGCGCGCATCTGCTGCAGAACATGATGGGCAACATCGAAGCCTACCTGGCCTGCTGCCAGCTCGGCATCACCATGGCCTCGCTCGGGCTCGGCTGGGTCGGCGAACCCACGGTGTCGGCGCTGCTCGAGCCGTTGCTGGTCCCGCTCGGCATGTCGCAGGCCACGTTGCACTTCGTCTCGTTCGTGGCGGGCTTCCTGATCTTCTCCTCGCTGCACATCGTGATCGGCGAGCAGGTGCCGAAGACGTTTGCGATCCGCCAGCCGACGCCGGTCTCGCAATGGATCGCCTATCCGCTGCATGTCTCCTTCCTGATTTTCTGGCCGCTGAACTGGCTGCTCAACTCCGCCTCGCGGGGCATCCTGCGCCTGTTCGGCGTCAAGGAATCCTCGCAGCACGAGATCCTGACGGACTCCGAGATCGAGGGGCTGGTGGAGGAATCCGCCGTGCATGGCGGCATCGAAAGCGGCGAGGCCGAATACATCCACAACGTCTTCCGCTTCGGCGATCTCGCCGTCTCCGACGTCATGGTCCACCGCACCGCGATGGTGATGATCAACGCCGATCTGCCGCCGGAGGAACTGGTGCGCGAGGTGCTGGCGACCGAGTACACCCGCATCCCGCTATGGCGCGACAAGCCGGAGAACATCATCGGCGTGCTGCACGCCAAGGATCTGTTGCGCGCCATCCGCGCTTCCGACGGCGACATGTCGAAGATCAACGCCACCGCCATCATGCTGCCGCCCTGGTTCGTGCCGGAGATGCGGCCGCTGTCCGAGCAGTTGAAGGCGTTCCGCCGCCGCAAGACCCATTTCGCCCTCGTCGTCGACGAATATGGCGAGGTGGAGGGCATGGTGACGCTGGAAGACATTTTGGAAGAGATCGTCGGCGATATCTCCGACGAGCACGACGTCGTGGTGGCCGGCGTCCGCATCCAGGCCGACGGCTCGGTCGTGGTCGACGGCTCGGTGCCGATCCGCGACCTCAACCGCGCCATGAACTGGCATCTGCCGGACGAGGAGGCAACCACGGTCGCCGGCCTCGTGATCCACGAAGCGCGATCGATCCCCGAGCGCGGCCAGAACTTCACCTTCCACGGCTGCCGCTTCCGCGTGCTCCGCCGCGAGCGCAACCGCATCACCGCGCTGAAGATCACGCCGCTGCCGCGCGAGGCCCAGGGCGAGGAACCGAAGCCGCGACGGGCCGGGACGGCGTTCTAGGGTCTGTACCTAATTAACGATCTCTGATTCTCTCGCTCCGGCTTGATTCGAAGCGGGAGGTTTCGATGCGTAAGGGACTGTTCTGGCTCAATGACAAGCAATGGGCTCGGATCGAGCCGCAT